>Ga0209426_1000013_pt1 | contig 411278 bp, 371 predicted proteins | sample Deesub1362B_J571_FD_187697 | JGI IMG/M metagenome (GOLD analysis project Ga0209426, IMG submission 187697) | Deep oceanic, basalt-hosted subsurface ecosystem from Juan de Fuca Ridge flank, Pacific Ocean, CORK Borehole 1362B_J2.571 (SPAdes)... ...
CCTTAGAAGGTGAAATTTTTCTCAATTCATGATATGTTATTAATGGTTTTTCACTCATGGGGCTGTCCTCCATCCTGGTAGAGGATGCGGCTCCCTCCACCAGGGAACTCTCAAACTCTTTATTATACCCAGGATGTGATGGGCAGCCTCAACTCTCTTTATTAACTTTTTCCTCTCTAACTGGTAAATATGTCTATATCTATTTTGGCCAAGAGAATTCTGAAACTTGACATTTATTTTTTTATTGTGATAAAAGGAAAAGGGGTTTCGAGTGCAGAGTAGGCAAAGAGGATTAAGAGCTGATTCGGATTTAAGAATTAAAAATTTTTTATTGTTAAAGGTATGAAATGTATATCCGCAAAAGAGCGTATATACACCAAAAATGAGCGGATATAAGTCAACAATCAGAAAATTAATAAAAAAGGAGTTATAAAATGATTGAAATAAAAGATATTTTGCACTTAATAGGAAATGAACTAAAAGATGGAGCTGAACAAGCAGAAAGGTTTAGAGAATTTATAGAACAAGATAAATGGTCTTCTGAGCAAATAAAAGGGTGGTTAGATGAATGTATAAACAAAAGTTCTGGTGCTCATGACCCTTATAATCGAGCATTTCAGGATTTAGCAATATCATTAGGGAAAAGACTCGGATTTGAAATAGAATATGGACGGTATGTAGGAAAATCAGGAGAAGATAACTATGATGGAGTCTGGAGGAGAGAGAACGGAGATACTATAGTCCTTGAAGTTAAAACAAGTACATGGCCCATTGGCAGTGTAACTCAACTTGGCGATTACCTTGAAAAACTATCTAAGGAAACAGAAAAAGGAAGTATTTTCGGCTTATATATTATTGGTAAAGGTGATATACAACCTTTAACTGAGCAAATTCTTGGGAGTAAATATAAAGATAGAATGCGTTTGGTTCTTTATGAAGATTTGATGGAAATAATAAACTTAAAAGAGGAATTAGTGCCGGTAATAGGAGAAAAAGAAGCTATTGAAAAAGTTCAAAATCTTCTTCTACCTGTGGAAAGCATTAATATAGGAAATATAGTTAGGCTCATAATAGAAATAGCAACAACAAAATCAACTGTAGAAGAGGAACCAGGTGAAGGAAAATCAGAGGAGTTTGCTAAGAAAGAAGAACCTTGGACAAAAGCCGAACTTCTTTCATATTTGAAAGACTCAACTCCATATCAACGATTACTTTTAGCAGCTTTAGTTCAAGTTGATAAAGAGCCAGCAACGAGTAAAACAGTAACTTTTTTGATGAACGAAATTGCTAAGAGAAGGCCATCTGAAGGAATTGATAAAAAGATAACGGGTAGAGATATTGCTGGGGCTCGAGCTGGGTTGAAAATGAGGAGAAAGCCATTGGAAAAAGAGGATATAATTGAGAGTTCGTGGAGTCACAGTGAGAAAGATCATATATACAAAATTAAAGAAGATTATAAGCAAATAGTAACAGATTGGGTCAAAGGTGAAAAACTATGGATAAAAGAAGAAATTGGATAGATTATTTGTTGACTTTTAATAATAGTGGATATTTGTTTTCAGCTCACGCTTTCGTGTGAATTTTCTTCCGAGCGGTGGGCTGATTTGAACATTTTCGACCACATCTTTGATTTGTGCGATGAAAACAATTGTTTCTTGGAAGAACAATTTTTCCTCTTAGCTAAATTCCTACATACTTGAATTTATTTTTTCATTATGATAAAACCAGAGAGGGTTAATAAGTGCTAATTAATGATAAAAAATCCTTCGGGGCAACGCCAAAATACGAGAAAATTAAATGAGGTAATCATAATTGTTGCAGTAAATGGAGGCTATTTAGAATGTTAAAATCAGATGAAATATTAGAAAAAATTAAAGAAAATAAGAAAAAAATCAAAAGATTTGGGGTTAAGAAAATAGGCTTATTTGGTTCATATGTTCGTAATGAACAAAAGTCAGGAAGTGATATAGACATATTAGTAGAGTTTGAAAAAGGGATGAAAACTTTTGATAATTATATGGATCTGAAATTCTTTTTAGAGGACTTATTCAATTGTAAAGTAGATCTTGTAATTATAGAAACTATAAAACCTGATTTAAAATCCAATATATTAGAGAATGTGAAGTATGCCACGGGAATATAAAGCATACCTCAAAGATATTCTTAGAGCAATAAATAAGATTAATAGATACACAGAAAATATTAGTTTGGAAGAATTTAAGAAGAATGAGTTAATTCAAGATGGGGTAGTAAGAAATCTTGAAATTATAGGAGAAGCGACAAAAAACATACCTGAAAGTATTAAGAAAGACAATCCAGATGTAGAATGGAAAAAGATCGGAGGGCTAAGAGATATTCTTATTCATGTTTATTTTGGCATAGACACAGAAATTATATGGGATATTATTAAGAATAAAGTCCCAGAATTAAAAGAAAAGATAGAAAACATTCTTGCAAAACTGGGCACTGATGAATAAAAATTATAGTAAGTTCGAGTCGGGAGTATTCTATGGTGCTTTAAATCTCCACTTTATTAATGTTACTTACTAAGAGATATATAATTCCACACTTTCAAGACTTAGCTCGAAATTTAAGAACTTTGTTTTAAATTTTGGATTTTAATATTTGAATTCTCAAGCTACTTTATCACAAAACCGAAATTATCTCCTTCACCACTTCTACTCTTCCGAACGGAGGGCTAATCTGAACTCCTTCGACCATATCTTTAATTTCAGAGAGGACTTCTCGGGCAATTGCGATTCCTTCCTGGCGGGCGAATTCGCTTCCTTTTTCATTTGCTTTTCTCATTCTATCCATGATTTCAGGAGGAACTCTTGCACCAGGAACCTCATTATTCATAAATTCTGCATTCTGTAAACTCGCCAATGGCCAGATTCCAGCAATAATTGGAATTCTGCAATGGGAAATTCTTTTAAGAAAATTTTCCAATAACTTAATGTCAAATACAGGCTGGGTGATTGCAAACTCAGCTCCAGCCTCCACTTTATATTCAAAACGCCTTATCTCATAATCCAGATTTATAGCTCCTGGATTTGCTCCAACTCCAAGATGAAAACCAGTCGGCTTCTTAAGTGCTTTTCCTCCAAGGTCAATACCTCTGTTTAAAGCATTCACCAGATTGCAAAGCCCAATTGAGTCAACATCAAAAACCGCTGTTGCATCAGGATAATCGCCCATCTTAGGTGGGTCTCCTGTAATAACAAGGATATTTTTCAATCCCTGAGCATATGCCCCGAGCAGGTCAGATTGCATACCAAGAAGATTCCTATCTCTACATGTATAGTGCAATATTGTTTCAATTCCTGCTTTATTTTCTATTATTACAGCTAAAGACATTGCACTCATGCGTGCACTTGCCCTTGGACCATCTGGTATATTCACACAATCAATTCCCATTTCCTTTAACCACTTTGCCTTTTCAAGAGCAGGGGAGGGGTCAAATCCCCTTGGAGGAACAATCTCAACACTTATTACAAACTCCTTATCGCAAAGTTTCCTTGCAAGCTGTGATTTTTCTCTTCTTTCTACAGGTTTTATCTCAGGTTTTTTCTCAATTTCTTTTATCTCAATTTTCGGAAAGACCTTTTTCTCTGGTTGAAGAGCTCTGATTGCTCTTCTTACTGCTCTTATATGAGCAGGAGTTGTTCCACAGCATCCTCCAACAATCTTCACTCCTGTCAGAATAAATCTCTTTGCATACTCTGCTAAATACTCAGGTGAGCATAAGTAAATATTTCTTCCCTCCACATTTCTTGGAACACCTGCATTTGGCATTGCAGAGAGTGGTTTATCAGTAACTTTAACCATTCTTTCAATACATGCTAAAGTAGCAGCAGGTCCAACACTGCAATTTACTCCAATTACATCTGCTCCCCATTCCTCAAGTCTTCTTGTGAAAACTTCAGGAGAAGTTCCATATAGACTGTTTCCATCTTCCTCAATGGTCATCTGAGCTATAATAGGCAGGTCACAGAGCCTTTTTACTGCTTTTATTGCTTGATGTATTTCATTGACATCTGAAAATGTCTCAAGAATGAATAAATCCACTCCTCCTTCCAGCAATCCAGAAGCCTGTTCATAAAAAGCTTCTTCTGCTTCTTCAAAAGAAGTTGGTCCCCATGGCTCAATTTTCAATCCAAGAGGTCCTATAGAACCAGCAACAAAAACTTTATTCTGTGCAATTTCTCGTGCAATTTTTGCTCCTGCAATATTGATTTCCTTTACTTTTTCCTCCAGACCAAATTTTTTTAATTTATAGCGATTTGCTCCAAATGTATTTGTTTCTATTATATCCACACCGCTATCCACATATTCCTGATGAATCTTTTTCACAAGTTCTGGATTGGAAAGATTCAATTCATCAAAACAGCTATTAAGATAAACTCCTTTATTGTAAAGCATGGTGCCCATTGCACCGTCGCAGAGGAGAACTCTGTCTTTCAGTAATTCTAAAAACTTTTTTTTCATTTTAGAATGAAAATAGCACTTTCAAATTTTTAAGTCAACTATGAATTGAATTATTCTAAAATTCTTGTAAATCTATTTTACCTGTGCTATCTTTAGCGTGATGGCACAAAGGTTTGAATTGTCCCCTGAGGAAATTGAGAAGATAAAACAAAAAATTATATCAGTTCTTTTAAAACATAAGGAAATATCTTTTGCCTATTTGCACGGTTCATTTGGGCTCCAGCCTTTCAGAGATATTGATATAGCTGGGTATTGTCTTATACCTGAGGATAAAGTATTTGATTTTGAACTTGATATAACCTCTGAAATTGAAAGAGAGACTGGATTTAATGTGGATTTTAAAGTAATTAATTATGCACCCATTGGATTCCAGTTTTCAGTGATAAATGAAGGCACTTTGCTTTTTGAAAGAGATAGGCTTTTGAGACTTGATTTTTTAGAAAAAGTTGGACTGGAATACATGGATTATTATGAATTTTCTAAATCCTATTTCAAAGAGCTTATGGAATGCATAAAGAAATAAACATTGAAAAAATCAAAACTCTGGAAAAGGACCTTCTGGATACAATTTCTGAAATAAAATCTTTGATAGCTCTGGAAGAAGAAGCGTTTCTGAAAGATAAAAAGAATATTTATACTCTTCGTTAGCAAATATAAATGATTTTGAAGAATTTTTAAAACAGATAAATGAAATTTTAAAAAAATAACTATTCATCCTCTTGTTTCCTATGCTTTTGCTTTAATATAAAAGTGGTTTTAATTGATTTTTTCTTTTATCTGGGGAATAATTAAAGAAAAGAAGAAAATGAGAAAAAAAATAATTTTTTTATCTATATTTTTACTTTTAGCTGTGCTCTTCATTTTGCTTACAGCAAAGGACTTGGACGAGAGCTATTTTCGAGCTGAAAGAGAAAGAATGGTCAGATATCAGCTCAAAGCTCGGGATATAACTGATCCAAAAGTTCTGAAAGCAATGTTAAAAGTTCCTCGCCACTTATTTGTTCTACCGGAATACAAAAGAGAAGCCTATCGCGATTATCCTTTGCCAATTGATGAAGGACAGACCATTTCCCAGCCATATATAGTTGCTCTAATGACCCAATGTTTAAAACTGAAGCCAGGAGATAAAGTTCTTGAGATTGGAACAGGTTCAGGCTATCAGGCAGCAGTTCTGGCAGAAATAACTGATAAGGTTTTTTCAATAGAAATAAGAAGTGGACTTGCAAAAAAAGCTGCGGAGACATTGAAAAAACTCGGTTATAAAAATGTGAAGGTTAAATGGGGGGATGGTTATTTTGGATGGCCTGAATATGCACCTTTTGATGCTATTATTGTCACATGTGCAGCAAATCACATTCCACCTCCCTTGATAAAGCAATTGGCAGAGGGTGGAAGACTGGTCATACCTCTTGGAAGCACTCTATACTATCAGACCCTTACTCTGGTTACAAAAAAGAAGGGTAAATTAAAGATTAAATACATTATGGGTGTGCGATTTGTTCCTATGGTTGGAGAAATAACCAAAAGAAAGAAATAAAATAAAGCCTGCAATTATATAGCCGATGCCTGCAAAGACTATCACACTTGAATAACCGAGAAGTAAAGCAATAAATTGTGCATTTACTGAGTTAATTACAGAGGAGAAGCTGTTTACTGCCCATGCCCATGGAATTAAAGATTCTTCTCTTGAACTTAGAATCCTTATTCCTGAAGGAAAAGGAATACCCATAAGGAAACCAAGCGGAAAGATGAATAAAAAGCTAATAATGAATTTTATTGGTAAATTACTACCTGAAAATAGCTTAAAAATAATGTCAGATAAATAGAATTGAAATATGGAAAGTCCTCCCAGAATTATCAAGATAATAAGGAATTTTTTCATATTCGTACGGTCAAAAACTGGAAGAATTTTCCTTGAAAAATAGCTTCCAAATCCAGAAGATAAAAGAAAGGAAAAAATAACAGCAGACATTGAATATGAGGGATGTCCTAAAAATAAAATCAATTTTTGAATAAAAGTTATTTCTATGAACATATAGGTTATTCCTAAAAGGGCAAAATAGAAAAACACTATCCATCGTAATTTTCTGGATTTATTTTGTGTTATAGATTTATTTCTTCTTTTCAGAATAACAGGCAAAATAATCATTATGAATCCAATTAGAATTGCCTGAATCAAAATAATAAGAAGTAAGTATCCTCCTTGAAGTAGAGGTGGCCATTTTTTTCCGAAACTCAGATAAGTTGATTTGATTTTACTGAATTTGAAAAAATTAAAAAAGAAAGGATTATCATCATAAGTTGGTTTTATGTCAAAAAGATAACTTTTCTCCAAGGTTTTTCTTTTTTTCGGCTCAAAAAGTTCTTTTATCAGATTGTAATAAACTGGCTCTTTAAATTTATTAAATTGATTTAATTCTTCTGGTTTAATTCCATGATAAAAAACAAGGTCAAACATTCTCGATTTACAGAAATCCTTGATTTTTGATAATTCCTGATATGTGAATTCATCTTTTTTAATTAAATATGTGATTGTTCCCCAGGAACGAAAAATAACAATATGTTGAGAGATATTTTTTATTCCGAGTTCTTCAAAAGCCTGCACAATCAGATTTACTAACCTTATTTCACCTCGGGGAGGAGGAATTAAATAAGAAGTGATATTTAAAATTCCCTCTTCTGTGAGGAGAGAAATTAGTTCCTTAAAGGATTCGACAGTAAATAAGTAATTTTCAGCTATTCCTTGCCAGCCTGTGGATGAAGCACCGAGAACATCAGTCTGACAGATGGTTATTAAGTCATATTTGTCTTTTGTAGACTTGATAAAACTCCTTGTGAAGGTGGAGTGAACTCTGATGTTTTCTCTGTCGTATAAATAGCCTGAAAATTCTTTATATTCATTTTTCAATAATTTAATTATTAGGGGTGTGCTTTCAAGACATACTATATTTCTTGCCCCATTTTTCAATGCAACAAGGATTTCAAGACCCCCTTTAGGATTTATCAGTAAAATTTTATTCTTGGGGGATAACTTATAAGCAAGAGATGTTGGAAGATAATCAATAAATTCGGATTTTTCAATTTTATTACGGAATTCTGTAATTGCATTTAATTCTCCTCCATCAATTGAAATTCCAAGCTGTGTAGGAATTCTCTCGAGATAAATAAGGCTCATTCCAGGAGCAAATCTTACAACCGGACTATCGATCACATCAATTCTTGAAATCGAATCCCATTTAATTAAGAGATGACGGGCACCTGGATATTTAAGGGCTAAGGGCAGGGCTTTGTAAGGAGAGATTTTTACGGCAAGCCAAGGAGGAGAATAGATGAATAGAGAGACTGCTGTCAAAAAGAGAAAAACAGGAATAGCAAATAATCCCTTTTTATTCCATCTCAGAGCAAAAAATAAATTACTCAAGATTGCAAAAGAAAAAATTATTAAAATTGCTCCTCTATCACCTCTGGGCATAAAAATCAGAAGGATTAATAAAGAACCGATTCCTGCACCTGTCAAATCTGAAAAGTAAATTTTTGTAACTTCTGAGGAGATTCTTGAGATTGCAAAGGAAATTATAAGTCCGGCAAAAAAGAAAGGGATATTGAGGAGAAAATAATAAAGTAAGATATAAAAAATCTTGCTTTTATTCCAGTTTAATTCAAAAAAGTCAAATGGTAATTGGTTCACCAGAATATAGCTGAAAAGAATGGATGCACAGAAAAAAAGTGAAGTAATAAATAAAAATTTTTCTATTTTCAATTTCAGAATTCTGGAGAAAATGGAAAGAAAAGAACCACTTGCTCCATATCCTAAAAGAGCTATACTTACAACAAGAAAAGCAAAGTGGTATTGCTGTGAAATTGAGAAGAATCTCGTAAGAAAAATCTCAAAGGCAAGTGCAGAGCACGAGGTAAATAGAATACCAGGAAATATCAATGAATGTCTATGGATATTAGTTTCCATGGTTTCTCCCATTTCTTCCAATTTTACATTACTTTTTTCAATTTTAGCAAAAAGAATTTTAAATGATGAAAATTTCTATAACATATTAACTAGAAAAATTCCCTTGATAAAAGCATTCTCTCAAAGTATTATTAAAGTGATGCAATATATAAACGAAAAGCTAAAAAATTTCGTTTTTCATTTTCCGATTTTCAATTTCCGATTATTATTAATTTATAATAATAGGAGGTAATTATATGGATTTTATGCTTACTGAAGAACAGGAATTATTAAAACAATCAATTCGGAATTTTGCTCAGAAAGAAATAGCTCCCAAAGTTAAAGAATACGATGAAAAAGGTGAGTGGCCTTTGGAGATTCAGAAGAAATTAGCAGAAATGGGTCTTTTAGGGATTATTATTCCTCCAGAATATGGAGGTGCTGGATATTCGAATTTAGATTATGTATTAATTTTAGAAGAACTTTCAAAAGTGGATCCATCAATTGGTCTTGTTGTTGCTGCTCATAATTCCTTATGCTCAAATCATATTAATCTTTTTGGAACAGAGGAACAGAAAAAGAAATATTTAACACGCCTTGCAACAGGAGAAACTCTTGGAGCTTGGGCTTTAACAGAGCCAGAGGCAGGCTCAGATGCAAGTGCAATCAGAACAACTGCTGTGAAAAAAGGAGATCGCTGGATATTAAATGGAAGAAAGGTATTCATAACAAATGGTTCAGTTGCAGAAATAGCTGTAGTGATTGCTGTGACGGATAAAGAAAAGGGCAAGAAGGGTATATCAGCTTTCATTCTGGAAAAAGGAATGAAAGGATTTAAGGTTGGAAAAAAAGAGGATAAACTCGGGATAAGAGCTTCTGACACAGCAGAGTTGATTTTTGAGGATGTTGAGGTTCCAGAGGAAAATCTTTTGGGAGAGGAAGGAGCAGGATATCGAAATGCAATGGAAGTTTTAGATGGAGGAAGAGTGAGTATTGCGGGTTTTTCTCTTGGAATAGCAGCAGGGGCGATAGAAGCGAGTATAAAATATGCAAAGGAAAGAGTTCAATTTAATCAGCCAATTGCCAATTTTCAGGCAATTCAATGGATGCTGGCTGATTTATCAACAGAACTTGAGGCAGCCAGACTTCTTACATATAAGGCTGCTTTTCTTGAGGATCAAGGAAAAAGAATTCCAAAAGAATCTGCCATGGCAAAACTTTTTGCGAGTGAACTTGCAGTAAAGGCTTCTTCAATAGCAGTGCAGATTTTCGGGGGATATGGTTTTACAAAGGATTATCCGGTTGAGAAATTCTATAGAGATTCAAAACTTGCAACAATAGGAGAGGGAACTTCTGAAATACAGAGATGGATAATTGCACAGAAAGTTCTGAGCGAATACTAACTATACTATAAAAATTAATTTAAAGAAAATGAAAAATTCAAATTCCAAAATCCAAATGATAAATAAAATTCGGCTTCGAATGATTGCCAAGGCAAATCCTGATAGAAATATAGAATATCAAAAATTATGGCAGGAAGCTCAAGAGTTGAGCTTGATATTTTCTTCGATTCTTTTATTATTGGATAAAAGAAAAAAATTTGACATTCGGAATTTGGGTTTTGGATTTAACTTTAATTTGAGGTTAAAGGGATGGATTTAGTTCAAGAAGTCCTAAAGGGTAACCAGAGAGCTATAGCAAAAATGATTTCACTGGTGGAGAATGAGAAAGAAAAAGCATATCCTTATTTAAGAAAATTATATTTATCTTCTAATAATTCCCTTGTTATCGGAATAACAGGTTCTCCTGGTTCTGGAAAAAGCACTCTGATAGATCAAATGGTTTTTCATTTGAGAAAAAACAAAAAATCAATCGGTATTATAGCAATAGACCCAACAAGTCCATTTACAGGTGGAGCGATTTTAGGTGACAGAATAAGAATGATGAGACATAGTCTAGATAGCGAAGTTTTTATAAGAAGCATGGCAACTCGCGGACATTTGGGCGGTTTAGCTAAATCAACTGGAGAGGTCATAACCATTCTTGAGGCTTCAGGAAAAGATGTGATTATAATAGAAACAGTTGGAGTAGGTCAGGATGAGGTGGAAATAGTAAAATATGCGGATATTGTGCTCGTTATTCTTATTCCAGGTGCTGGTGATGAAATTCAATCATTTAAAGCAGGAATAATGGAAATTGGTGATATATTTGTAATAAATAAAGCTGACCATCCAGATACTCCTAATTTTGAGAGACAATTACAGGCTATTTTGTCCCTTGGTTTGAAGGAAAAAGAGAAAAAAGTTCCTGTAATAAAGACAATTGCAACAACTGGTGAAGGAGTAAGTGAGCTGGTTGATAAAATATTAAATTTCGAAAGTAGAGATATTAAAAGCAGAATAGAAGAAAGAAGGAAAAGATTTATTCGATGGATGCTTGAGGATATTTTAAAAGAGGTAATTTATAACAAATTAAGGAAGAGAATACCTGAAGATGAATTTAATGAATATATTGAGAAAATTTACGAGAAGGAAATAGACCCATTTACTTTATCTGAAAAATTAGTTAAGGAAATAATGAAATGATAAAGAAAATAGATCATATTGGAATAGCTGTCAGAGAATTAGAAACTGCATGTAAAAAGTGGAAGGATATACTTGGATTTGAACCATATAAAGAGGAGAAGATTGAAGAACAGAGAGTTTTGATATCTATGTTTGAAATCAAGGGTCAAGGATTAAAAATTGAGTTAATTTCCCCTCTTGACAGTTCTTCTACTTTGAATAAATTTTTAGAAAAGAGAGGAGAAGGATTACATCATGTTTGTTTTGAAGTTGATAACATAAGAGAGATGATGAAAAAGCTTGAAAAAAATGGATTTGAGTTGGTGAATAAAGAGCCAAAAAGGGGAGAGGGAAATAGTTTAATCTGTTTTGTTCACCCAAAAAATACAACTGGTGTTCTTATTGAGTTTAAAGAATATCTTGAGAAAAAATGATAAAATCACTTGCAAATATCATTGTAATTTTTGGACTTATTCTCGTTGGAATTGGTTTACTTTTAAAGATTGCAGGAAAAATTTCTTGGATAGGCCGCCTCCCAGGCGACATATTGATTAAAAAAGAAAATTTCACCTTTTATTTTCCCCTTACAACTTCAATTATCATAAGTATTTTATTAAGCCTTTTCCTGTATATTTTCTTTAAAATTTTCTTTAAAAAATAAGGAGAATATTAAATGGTGAATACTCAGTCAAGAAGAGAATTTTTAAAAACCTCTATTTTTGGCTTGCTTACTTTTCCTGCACTATCCTTCTCCTGGAATCTAATAGAAAAAGAGAAAAGAGCCTCATCAACCAAGGTTGCCCTTGTATACACAGATGACCGTAAATATGGTGTAAAAAAATCCATCAGTTTACTTGGAATCAATCCAGTAAAAGGAAAGAGAATAATGATAAAACCAAATTTCAATACAGCTGATCCTACCCCTGCTTCAACACATAATGACACCCTAACCCAACTTGTAATAGAATTAAGAAGAATGGGAGCAAGGGAAATAATTCTTGGCGAGAGAAGCGGACCTCCTGATACAAGAAAGGTAATGGAGGAAAAAGGAATATTTAATTTAGCCAAGGAATTGGATTTTAATGTAATCAATTTTGAAGAGCTTAAAGAAAATGAATGGGTTCATTTTAATCCTCCAGGTAATCACTGGAAAGAGGGATTTTACATTCCAAAGATTGCAACCGAGGTGGACGAAATTGTTTCAACCTGTTGTTTGAAAACCCATCAATATGGTGGTGTTTTTACAATGTCACTGAAACTTTCTGTTGGAATGACACCAAAGAAATTGATGAGAGAACTTCATACTTCGCCCCATATGAGAAAAATGATTGCTGAGATTAATTCGGCTTATGAGCCGTGCCTTATAGTTCTTGATGGTGTGGAAGCATTTGTTGATGGAGGACCATCCTTTGGAAAAAAGAAGCAGACGAATGTTTTCCTTGCTGGAACGGATAGAATAGCTGTAGATGCAGTAGGGCTTGCAGTATTGAAAGAAGTTGGTAGTAATGAAGCTATAATGGGAAAAAAGATTTTTGAGCAGGAACAAATTGCAAGAGCTGTAGAGCTCGGTCTCGGCATAGATTCCCCAGATAAAATAGAAATTGTTGCTGAGGATGAGAGAAGTAAAAAATATGCAGAAAAGATTTATCAGATTTTAAAACAAGGCTGATTTTTATAGAGATTCAATTATTTCCTTTAGTCTGCATGTCAAATTGTCAAAATATCCGTTTGACATAACAACAACTACGTCGTTTTCTTTAAGATTTTCTTTTAAAAAATCCAGAATTTCAGCAGTTTTTGGTATAAAAAAAGCAGAAGAATTTCTTTTATTTATATCTTCAACCAATTTTTTTTCATTTAATCTTTGAGAAGGAGGGACTTTTTCCTTTTTATAAACTTCTGAAATAATAACTTTGTCCGCATTTTCAAATGAAAGTGGAAGAATATTTTGAAAAATATTTTTTCTGACACTCCATGATCTGGGTTCAAATATTGCCCAAATTCTTCTATTTTGATATGTGTTTCTTAAAGAACTTAAAACTTTTTTAATGGCAGTGGGATGGTGAGCAAAGTCATCATATAAAATAATTCCTTTATTTTCTGTAATTTTCTCGAGTCTTTTTCTTATACCTTCAAAATTAGATAAAGCTTTTTGAATTTGCCAATAGTAATAACCAAGGTTATAAAGAAGGGCAATTGAGGCAAGAGCATTTAGAATGTTAAAATCTCCGATTAAAGGTATTTTAAATTCTCCAAAAATTTTATCTTTTCGTAAAACAGTAAAATGTGTTAAGCCATCCTTATAAAATATGTTTTTAACCCACCATGTATATTTAGAAGAAAATCCAAAACTCTGGGTTTCGCACCATGCTTTCTTTATTATTTTTCTTGTAAGAGGGCTTTCTCCATTGTAAATTATTAATCCCTTTTCTGGAATTAAATTTATCAGTTTTTCAAATGCACTTAAGTAATCTTTTCTCGAGGGGAAAATATCTGCATGGTCGTATTCAATTGCATTTAAAATTAAATATCTTGGAAAATAATGGAGAAATTTTGGCCCTTTATCAAAAAAAGATGTTTCGTATTCATCTCCTTCAATTACAAAATAGCCCCTTTTTCCAAGTTTATAATTTTTTCCAAAGTTTTTTATTACTCCTCCACAAGCAAAGGATGGATCTTTACCTATCACTTCAAGTCCCCATGCAATAAGGCCTGTTGTAGTGGTTTTACCATGAGTGCCTGCAATAACAATTGAGATATTTTTTCTGATAAAAAAATTATAGAGAGCTTCTGGCATAGAGGTGAATGGGATACTCTTGTTTAATATATATTCTAATTCAGGATTTCCTCTTGAAATCACGTTTCCTATTACAACAAGGTCAATATCCTGTGGAATATTTTCTGGCTTATATCCTTTTAAAAGCTTGATGTTTAATTTTTCAATAATTTCACTTACTGGGGGATAAAAATTATTGTCAGAACCACTTATAGCATGTCCTTTTTCCTTTAATAATCCAGCCAGTGCAGACATCCCTGTGCCACAGATTCCGAGTAGATGGATTTTCATTTTAATTTACTGTTGCCTCCTCAAGAAATTTTATTCCAGGAAGTGATGAATCAATTTCTACTTTAATTCCAAGGGGCAGGGTAAAAGTTTCTTCACTGTGTCCAAAAGGGAAACCATAAAGAACAGGAAAATCATATTCCTGGAAGAAATCATTTATAATGTCTTCAAGTTCATAGCCTTGCTCTGGATGTTGGAAGCAATCTTTCATTTCTCCAAAAACAACTCCTTTGATTTTTTCAAATTTTCCTGCCATTTTAAGTTGCCATAAATAACGATCTATACGATAGGGTTTTTCCTGATGGTCTTCTAAAATTAAAATCTTATTAGTTGTTTCAATTTCATAGGGAGTTCCAATGGTTGAACAGATGAGAGAAAGGCAACCTCCGGTCAAAATTCCAATTGCTTTTCCATGTTTAATTACTTTACCATTAATTAATGGAGGAAGAGGAGAAGATATAGTTAAAACATGAAGGAAGATTTTCCTATCGTAATTTCCTTTTGCAATGGATGAACATGCCATAGGTCCATAAAAGACCACCCACTTGTATTTCTGATTAAAATAAAGGAGTAAATAAGTTAAATCACTTGATCCAATTAATATTTTGGGTTTTATTTCGCTAAAATCAATTTTCTCAAGAATAGGAATTAATCTAATAGAACCATAACCTCCTCGAGCTCCGATTAAGGCTTTTACTTTATTATCTTTTAAGAATTCAATAAGCTCCTGAGCTCTGGTTAAATCATCGCCTGCTAAAAATTTTTTCTTTTGAAAAATATTCTCAGAATATTTAATTTTAAAACCAAATTTTTCAAGTTCAGATATTCCTTTCTGAAAGAATTCTCTTTTAACTGGACTTGCGGGAGCGAAAATTCCAATTACATCATTCTTTTTTAAAATTTTGGGCTTTTTCATAGGAGAAAGCATATTAGCACAATTATATTTATTTTTGAAGACAGGAATTGTGCATAAAGTTGAAATTATTTTACTATAATGCTATATAAATATATGAAAGTTCAAGGAAAAAATGAAAAAAGCCTTAAAAAAGGAAAGAGAGAATCTAATACTTAAATTAATTGTAGAGAACTATATAAAATCTGGGGTGCCTATAAGTTCAAAGTTAATAGCAGAAAAATTAAATTATAAAATTAGTTCAGCCACAATAAGAAACATTATGGCAAAGCTTGATGAAGAGGGATTCCTTTATCAGCCTCACACATCTGCAGGAAGAATTCCAACTGATTTGGGTTTAAAATTTTACATAAATAAATTGCTTGAGGAAATATCATCATTTAAAAAAGAATATAATTTTGTTTCTAAAGATTTTTTCGAAAAAGAAGTTGACCTTGATTTATTGCTTGAAAAAACTTCGAAATTTCTTTCGGATTTCTCAGATAGCCTCGGTATAGTGCTTTATCCAAGAATATCTCGAATTAATTTTAAAAGATTGAAATTTATCAAACTCAGCGAGAATAGAATAATGCTCATAATGACAACCACTTCCAATTTCACTATAACTGATACAATTTATATACGAGTCAATTTTACTCAAAATGAACTTGACTTAGCATCTGAATATCTGAATAAAAATTTTGCTGGTAAAAATTTAATCTATGTAAGAGATTATTTTCTTAAGACTCTTCCCAAGGAAAGAGCTCTTCTTGATAAATTGATAAAAAAGCTGATAAATTTTCTCAAAAATTATTTTAATTTTGAAAAGAATAGGGATAAGGTCTTTCTTGAAGGACAGGCGAATCTCCTTGCAAAACCTGAATTGTTCAAAATGGATGAATTAAAAATGTTGTTTGAAGATTTAGAAAAGAAAGCAAAGCTTATAAAATTACTTACAAATTTTATAAATGCTGAAGGAGTAAGAGTAATCATAGGATCTGAAATTGATTTGCCCTTCTTTTCTGGATGCACTCTGATTATTTCAAATTATAGATTTAAAAATCAGAGTCTTGGTTCGCTTGGTATTTTAGGCCCGAAAAGAATGCCTTACAAAGAAGTAATAAATTTAGTGGACTATACTGCTAAATCCTTGACCAGAGCTATAAGCAAGGCTCACTGGGAGGTTTAAACATGAAGGATCAGATGAAAACTCAGGAGACTGAAGAAAAAAAAGTGAAGAAAGAAAAATCTCTTGAAGAAAAAATAGAGGAATTAAAGAAAAAATTATCTGAAAAAAGAAAGGAAATAAGGCAATTAAAAAAAGAAAAGGAGGAATTAAACGATAAATATTTAAGAAAGCTGGCTGAATTTGATAATTTGAGAAAAAGACTCGAGAGAGAAAAGAGTGAATACTATCAATATGCTTTAAGTGAATTTTTAAAAGAATTATTAAATGTTGTTGATAATTTTGAAAGAGCCCTTTCAAACCCATCTCCAGAAAATGGCGAAGGGTTTAGAAGGGGGGTTGAGCTTATCTATAAACAACTATTAGATATCCTGCTTAAAGCAGGAGTAAAGCCAATAGAAGCAAAAAATAAGGAATTCGATCCAAGATATCATCAAGCTCTTGATAAGGAAGAATCAGATGAAGTAGAAAGCCCCATAATTGGGGAAGAATTTCAGAAGGGTTATCTTTTGTTCAACAGGCTTTTAAGGCCAGCACTGGTCAAGGTTATTATTCCAAAGAAAAAAGGAAAATAAAATAAAAAAGTGGAAAAAGTTATAGGGATTGACTTAGGGACAACTTATTCGTGCATTGCATACCTTGAAGGAAAAAATCCTGTGGTTATCCCGAATCTAGAAGGGACTCCAACAACTCCATCAATAGTTGCCTTTCTTTCATCTGGTGAAAAACTAGTTGGAAATATCGCCTATAGACAGATTTTAACTAACCCTGAAAATACAATTTATTCTGTTAAAAGATTAATTGGGAAGAAATACAATACTCCAGAAGTTCAAGAAATGAAAAAGCGTGTTTCCTTCCAACTGAAAGAAGCGCAGAATGGTGATGTTAGAATTGTTGTGCAGGATAAAGAATATAGTCCTGAAGAGATTTCAGCCTTTATTTTAAAATATTTAAAAGAATGTGCAGAATCATTTCTTGGCACAGAAATAAAAGAAATTGTTATTACTGTACCAGCACATTTTGATGACGGGCAGAGACAGGCAACCAAAAATGCTGCTATAATAGCTGGATTGGATGTTATAAGAGTGATTAATGAGCCAACAGCTGCCTGTCTTGCCTATGGTCTTGATAAGAAAAAAGAAGGGTTGATAGCAGTCTATGACCTTGGAGGAGGAACTTTTGATATATCAATTCTTGAGGTGAGAGAAGGAGTTTTCAATGTATTATCCACAACTGGTAATACCTTTCTGGGAGGAAATGATTTTGACGCAAGAATTATGGATTGGTTAATTGATGAGTTTAAAGAAGAAAATGGAGTTGATTTGAGTCAGGATAAGATGGCACTTCAAAGAATAAAAGAAGCTTCTGAAAAAGCAAAAAAAGATCTCTCTTATGTTCTGGAGACTGAGATAAGCCTGCCTTTTATATATTCTGATGAAAATGGCTCAAAACATCTTGCAAAAACATTGACAAGAGAAAAACTGGAAAGATTGACAGAGGATTTAGTGGAGAAGACAATTCCATACATAAAACAGGCTTTGAATGATGCTTCACTAAGCCCAGAGGATATTGATGAGGTGGTTATGGTTGGCGGGCAGACAAAAATGCCTCTTGTCAGGAAAATTGTTTCAGACTTTTTTGGCAAACCAGTTAGTGCTGGGATTAATCCTGAAACAGTGGTTGCCTTAGGTGCAGCAATTCAGTCAGGAATAGCTAAAGGATTGGTAAAGGATTTCATTCTTCTAGATGTTACTCCTCTTTCATTAGGTGTTGAGACTGAAAATGATACCTTTACTAAAATCATTGAAAGGAATACTACCATTCCAACTAAAAAATCAAAAATATTTACTACTGTTGAGGACAACCAGACTAAGGTTAGAATTCATGTTTTGCAAGGAGAAAGGGAAGTGGCATCTGCTAATATATCCCTTGGTATGTTTGAGCTTGTTGGTATAGAACCAGCCCCTGCTGGAGTTCCTCAAATTGAAGTGACCTTTGAAATAGATGCTAATGGAATAGTGCATGTTTCTGCAAGAGATATGGCTACAGGTAAGGAGCAGAAAATAGAGGTTTATCCTTCAACTGGATTGAGTCAGGATGAGATAGAAAAAATAATAAAAGAAGCTGAGGAGTATGCAGATAAGGATAAGGAGGAAATTGAGATTCAAAAGTTGAAGAAAAAAATTGAGCAGCAAATTTTTACTCTCAGACTTTCGTTTTTTCAGTACAAAGATGAACTTAAACTCAGTGAAGAAGTAAAGAACGAAATCATAGAAATTCTGCAAAAAGAGGACATATTAAAGACCAATAATCTTGAAGAAATAAAAAGATATAGTAAAATATTAGATAAACACTTGAATTTAATAACTTCTAAGATGAATGATAGATTGAAAATCCTGGAAGAAGAGGGAATTGAAGAGATAAAAGATGAGTGAAAAGGATTATTACAAAATTCTTGGAGTTAGCAGGAATGCTACTCCTGAGGAGATAAAGAAAGCTTATAGGAGATTAGCTCTTAAGTATCATCCTGATCGTAATCCCGGGGATAAGGAAGCTGAGGAAAAATTTAAAGAAGCAGCAGAAGCATATAGTGTTTTAATCGATCCTGAAAAGAGAAGAATTTATGACCGGTATGGAGTTAGTGGATTAAGGGGAGAGGGTTTTACTGGTTTTAGCGGATTTGATTCATCAATTTTTCAAGAATTCGAGGATATTTTGGGAGATATTCTAGGAGATTTTGGTTTTGACTTTTTTGGTAGAAGGAGAAGAAGGTATCGACCTCAGAGAGGCAGGGATTTATGGCTTGAGCTTGAAATCAGCCTTGAAGAGGCATATTCTGGAACCACAAAAGAAGTTACACTCATAAGAACAGATTTCTGTCCAAAATGTCAGGGTAGTGGTTTAAAACCTGGAACTCGAAAGATTCCTTGCCCAACTTGTGGTGGAGCAGGAGAAGTACGTTATCATCAGGGATTTTTTACTTTTTCAAGAACATGCTCTCATTGTTATGGAACAGGAGAGATAATTGAACATCCTTGTAATGAATGTGGAGGGTCAGGAAAAATTAAAAGAAAAGATAAATTAAAGGTGAAGATTCCTCCAGGAGTGGATAATGGCACAAAACTAAAACTTCAAGGTGAAGGAGAAGTAGGCGATTTATATGGAGGGAAGGGAGACCTATATATTACAATAAGGATTAAAAAACATGAGATTTTCACTAGGAAAGGAAATGACCTTTTCTGTGAAAGAGAAATTTCAATGGTTAAGGCAACTTTAGGAGGAACAATCGAAGTGCCAACCATGGAAGGAAAAGAGAAAATAAAAATTCCTGAAGGAACTCAACCGGGCGAGGTGTTCAGAATAAAGGGAAAAGGGATGAGAAGCCTTGGAGGACATGGAAAAGGAGATTTATATGTGAAAATTAAAGTTGTTATACCCAAAAACCTTTCTAAAGAAGAAAAAGAATTGCTTAAAAATTTAGCACATCTACGAGGTGAAGATTTAGAGGATGAAAAAGAAAATATTTTTCAGAAGACCAAAAAATTTTTTAATTAGAAAATGACAGCAAATCGTTTTTTTATTGAGAAAAGCCAGATTCATGGAAAAAAGGCAATTCTAAGAGGAAGAGAGCACCATCATTTAAGCAATGTTCTTAGAATGAAAGAAAATGAAAGAGTATGGCTTTTTGATGAGGATGGCAAGAGCTATCTTGGTAAGATTGATGAGGTAAAAAAAAAAGAGACCATAATATCAATACTAGAATTAAGAGAAAAAGAACCTTCCCAGATAAAAGTAATTCTAGCGCAGGCTCTGATTAAACCTTCTGTAATGGAATTAATTGTTCAGAAATCAACTGAATTAGGGATCGACGAAATTATTCCTGTTGTTTCAAAGCGTTCACGAAGTCTTCCAGAAGAAGAAATTTTAAATCAGCGTTTGAAAAGATGGAGAAGGATAACAATAGAAGCACTTAAACAGTCAGGAGGAGTATTCATTCCTAAAATTGTATCTCCAATAAAATTAAATGAATTATCCAATTATGAGGTCGAGAAGAAATTATTTCTAAATGAGAGAGAGGGAGAGCTACTCAAAAATATAGTAATTGATTCATTAGAAAATATTCCAAAATCAGTTTTGGTATTGATAGGGCCTGAAGGTGGATGGGCAAAAGAGGAAGAAAAAATGCTTATAGATTCTGGTTTTCAACCAGTGAGTTTGGGAGAGAAAATCCTGCGTTCAGAAACAGCAGCTATCTGCGCACTTGGTATAATAATACACTTCTGGAAACATTGAAAAAATGTTTTTAAAGGGAGAAAAAATAGGTAAATATGAAATAATAAGGGCTCTTGGGAGCGGAGGTTTTGGCACTGTATATTTAGCAAAGGATACCTGGCTGAACAAAAAAGTTGCCCTTAAGATTCCACATAAACAATCCAAGGATTTGTTTAAACTTTTAAAAGAACCTCGGTTGCAGGCGGTATTGAATCATCCAAATGTAGTTCAATTAATAACTGCAGAAAAACAGGGTTCCATTTTTTTTATGGTTATGGAATATGTTAAAGGAGAAACCCTTGAGAAAATTCTGGAAAGGGAAAAAATCCTTGATTTAAAGACAGCAATTGATTATATAAAACAGATTTGTTTTGCTGTTGACCATGCTCACAATCATAAAATAATTCACAGGGATTTAAGACCTTCCAATATTATAATTTCTGAAAAAGGAGTTTTAAAAATAACAGATTTCGGGACATCTACATGGCTTGAAAATATTCAATATGCATCAACCCGTATTGGGTCTCCACCTTATATGGCTCCTGAACAATTTAAGGGAAAGGCAACCTATGCTTCTGATATTTATTCAATAGGTTGTATATTTTATGAAATGTTGGTAGGACATCCTCCTATATATGATTCTGATCCATTTAAAATCTTGGAGAAAGCAGAGAAAGGCGAAATAACACCACCTAAACTTAAAAATTCAAGTATTCCAAAAGAAATTAATGATATCATAATGAAGTGCCTCGAAGTAAAAATAGAGAATAGGTATAAGAAGGCTTCTCATATAATTAGAGAAATTGAGAAATACAAAGAAACTCCAGATTATGATTTAGAACTTGAAAATATCCGAGAAAGAATAAGGGCAAGGGAAAGAAGAAAGGATGAAATATGCTGGAATTGTAGACAGCCCCTTCCTCCTAAAGTTAAGAGATGCCCTAAATGTGGTGAGAAAATTTGACTATTCCTCCATTTTCAAGTAAGATTATTTTACCGTATTAATAATTTAAATTAAAAAAGGAGTAATACAAAATGGGGATATCCAAAGAAAAAGGAAAGGTTTGGATGAATGGGAAATTAATTCCTTGGGAAGATGCAAAAATTCATATAGCTTCCCATGTTATTCATTATGGAACTTCAATTTTCGAAGGGATGAGAGCCTATGATACACCCAAAGGAGTGGCGATTTTTCGATTGCGTGACCATGTTGAACGTCTTTATAATTCCTGTAAAATTTACAGAATGGAGATTCCTTATTCAAAAGAAGAATTCGAAAAGGCTATTATTGAAACTGTTAAAGCAAATAATAAGAAATCCTGCTATATAAGACCAATAGTATATAGAGGAATGAATTCACTTGGAGTAAATCCTTTTCCAAATCCAGTGGAAGCTGCAATTCTTGTACTGGATTGGGGAAAATATTTGGGAGAAGAGGCTCTTGAAAAGGGAGTGGATGTAAAGGTTTCTTCTTGGCAAAGAATGGCGCCTAATACTTTTCCAGCCCTTGCCAAAGCAGGAGCAAATTATATGAATTCCCAATTAATTAAAATGGAGGCAATAATAGATGGATATAGTGAAGGGATTGCCCTAAATGTAAGGGGACATGTAAGTGAAGGTAGTGGAGAAAATATTTTTATAGTAAAAAATGGAATTCTCTACACTCCTCCACTTTCCTCTTCCATACTTCCAGGGATTACAAGAGATACAGTTATTAAACTGGCTCAGGACATAGGTCTGGTTGTAAAAGAAGATACAATACCGAGGGAAGCTCTTTATATTGCAGATGAAGTTTTCTTCACGGGCTCTGCAGCAGAAATTACTCCAGTTCGCTCCATTGATAAAATAATCATAGGCAATGGAAAAAGAGGAAAGATAACAGAAAGATTGCAAAAGGAATTTTTTGCATATATAAATGGAGAAAGGGAGGATAAGTATAACTGGTTAACTTATATATAAAGGTGGTGATATAAATGACAATAAAAGATTTATTGAAAATTGCGATTGAGAAAAATGCTTCAGATTTACATCTAAAAGTAGGAAATCATCCTATAATTAGAGTTGATGGAAAACTTGTTCCCTTGACAAATTTGAGAAGACTTACTCAGGAAGATACTGTTAGAATGGCAAATGAAATAATGAATGAATATCAAAAAAAGAAATTACAGGAACAATTTGATGTGGATCTTGCTTATAGTGTTCCAGGATTTGGAAGATTTAGAGGAAATGTTTTTTATCAGAGGGGCAGTATAGGAATTGTGATGAGAATTATTCCATTAAAGGTAAAAACAATTCGTGAATTATTGTTACCAACAGTTCTTGAGAAGATTTCTATGGAAAAAAGAGGTTTGGTTCTTGTTACAGGAACTACAGGAAGTGGAAAATCCACTACTTTGGCTGCTATGATTGATTATATAAATACCCATAGAGCTGAACATATAATTACCATAGAGGATCCAATTGAATTTGTTCACAGGGATAAGAAGTCTATTGTAAACCAAAGGGAGGTGGGCCTGGATGTGGCAAATTTCTCTCGAGGATTGATCAGTGCATTACGTGAGGATCCCGATGTAATTTTTGTGGGAGAAATGAGGGATTTTGAAACAATCCACACTGCAATTTTAGCTGCAGAGACAGGACATTTAGTTCTCAGCACATTACACACTCTCGACGCACCAGAAACAATAAACAGAATTATTTCTGTTTACCCACCTCATCAACACAAACAGGTTAGATTGCAGCTTGCAAGTTTATTGAAAGCAGTAATATCAATGAGACTTTTACCAAGGGCAGATGTTCCAGGAAGAGTTCCAGCAGTGGAAGTAATGATAAATACACCTTTTATTAGAGAATGTATAATAAATAAAGAAAAAACTCATCTTATTAGGGATGCTATTGCTGCTGGTGTTTCTCAATATGGAATGCAGACCTTTGACCAGTCTCTCTATAAACTGTATATCAATAAATACATAGATTATGAGACAGCACTTCAGTATGCTTCTAATCCTGATAATTTCAGACTCAAGGTAATGGGAATTCAATCTACATCAGATATAGCCCTTGAAGAAATGGAGAGAACCATGAGCAAAATTGGAGAAGAAGCAGAGGAAGAAGGCCCTGAAGAGTTTGAGTAGTATTGAAATGAGAGCCCAAGAAATAAGAGAGTTCTTCTTACATTTTTTTGAAAAAAGAGGTCATCGTATAGTTCAAAGTTCTTCATTAATACCAAAAGACGACCCAACTCTTCTTTTCACCAATGCTGGAATGAATCAGTTTAAAAATGTTTTTCTTGGCCTTGAAAAAAGAGAATATAAGAGGGCTGTTTCAATCCAGAAGTGCTTGAGAGTAAGTGGAAAACATAATGACCTAGAACAGGTGGGGAAAACAAGGAAACATCATACATTTTTTGAAATGTTGGGAAATTTTTCTTTCGGAGATTATTTTAAGAAGGAAGCTATAGAATATGCTTGGAAATTACTGGTTAGAGAATTAAAACTTGAAGAATCAAAAATATATATAACTATTTATGAAAAGGATGAAGAAGCTTATAGAATATGGAATAATGAAATAGGAATTCCTTCTGAAAAAATAATTCGTCTTGGAAAAAAGGATAATTTCTGGGCAATGGGTGATACAGGACCCTGCGGGCCCTGTTCTGAAATCCATTATGATTTGGGAGAAGATATAGAAAAAGGAGATCCAAGATATCTCATTGAAAAAGGAAGCGACAGATTTCTTGAGTTGTGGAATTTGGTATTCATGGAATTTGTAGTAGATGAATCCGGCAAGATGTCTTCTCTTCCATCACCCTCAATTGATACTGGAATGGGACTTGAGAGATTGGCGATTGTTTTACAGAATAAGAAAAGTACTTATGAAACTGATTTATTTTATCCTTTAATAGAGGCAGTATGTGAATTGACTAGTAGGGAATATCCATCTAATGCAGATGATGATATATCAATAAGGGTTATTGCAGATCATTTAAGGGCAATAACTTTTCTAATCGGAGACGGAGTAATACCTTCGAATGAGGGACGGGGTTATGTTCTGAGAAGAATAATAAGGAGGGCTTTTAGACATGGAAAATTCTTAGGACTTGAGGAGCCTTTTCTATATAAATTAACTGGACTGGTTGTGGATATTATGAAAGAAGCTTATCCAGAGTTGATTTCAGCCAGTAATTATATTTCAAAAGTCTGTCATTCTGAAGAGGAAAGATTTAATATAACTCTTTCAGCTGGTATGAAATATTTTGAAGAATTTGCTGAAGAGGCAATTCAAACTGGTAATAAAGTAATTCCAGGAGAACAAGTTTTTAAATTATATGATACATTCGGCTTTCCAATAGATTTAACAAGAGAGTTAGCTGAAGAAAAAGGATTACAGATCGATGAAGAAGGTTTTAAGAAAGAGTTGCATCTACAAAGGGAGAGAGCAAGATCAGCTTGGAAAGGTTCTGTTCAGCAAATTCAAAAAAAGAAGTTTGAAGAGATTAAAAATGTGAAAGTTAAATTCTCAGGATATGAAACAGATAAAATCTCCAATGTTAGAATTGTAGCAATTTTTAAGGCTGAGGAAAGAGTGAATTCTTTAAGGGGAGGAGAGGAAGGAGAAATAGTTCTTGAAGAAACTCCGTTCTATCCAGAAGGTGGAGGACAAGTAGGAGATACAGGCCAGATAAGGGGAGAACATTTTACTGGAGTTGTAGAAGATACTTATTCCCCATTTTCTGGAATGATAGTACATAAAGTTTCTATTCTTGCTGGAGAGGTCAAAGAGGGAGATAGAGTAGAGGCAATGGTGGATTCTCGGAGAAGAAAAAGCATTTCTTTAAATCATACATCTACACATCTTTTACATGCTGCTCTGAGGAATGTGTTAGGAGAGCATGTAAAACAATCAGGTTCTCTTGTAGCTCCTGATAGATTGAGATTTGATTTCACTCATTTTGCTCCCCTAAGTAAAAAAGAGATAAACAAAATAGAGTCAATAGTTAATGAGAAGATAAGAGAGGATTTGAAAGTTGAGATAAGAACAGTTCCATTTGAGGAAGGTTTGAAAGAAGGTGCAATTGCTATTTTTGAAGAGAAATACGGTGATATTGTAAGAATGGTAAAAATCGGTGATTATAGTAAGGAACTATGTGGTGGAATACATGTTAATTCAACCGGGGAAATTGGGTTTTTTAAAATAATTTCAGAGAAAAGTATTGCAGCTGGAATGAGAAGGATCGAAGCATTAACTGGTGAAAGGGCTCTTGATTATATCCAAAAAGAAGAGGAAATTCTCCATGATATAGAGGGTCTGTTGTCAAGGCCAAAGGAGGAACTGATTTCTCAGATAAAAGATCTCTTACAATCCGTAAAAGAGCTTAAAAAAGAAAATGAGGCCTTGAGACAGAAAATAGCTCTTGAAAAAGCTTTTAAAGAACTTGATAAAGTAAAGAGTGTTAAAGGTGTGAATTTTATAGCACAAAAAGTGGAGGGTATAAGCAGAGCTGAGCTGAGAAATTTGGCAGATAAAATAAAAGAAAAAATCAAACCCGGGGTGGTTATACTGGGAACAAAGCAGGACAATAAGGCTTTCCTAGTAGTCAGTATTAGTAGAGATTTGACTGATAGGCTGAATGCAAATAATCTTGTGAAACAGATAAGTGCAATAATAAAAGGAGGAGGCGGGGGAAGAGCTGACTTTGCAGAAGCAGGTGGAAGTAAGCCTGAGCTTCTGGAAAAAGCTTTAAGTCAGAGCTTTGAAATAGTCAAGAATTCACTATGAGGAAACATTATCCATTTTTATTCTTTATTTTTGTATTACTTCTAATTAATATTCCTGATTCACTTTATTCAAAAATAATAGCATACCGCAATGAAAAAGGAGTACTGGTTCTCACAAATAAACCTTCTAGAAAAAAACCTATAAGAAGAATTTATAAAATCAGTAATTATAATGCCTATGCAAATATAATAGATAAAATAAGTAAAAAATATAATGTCCCTTCAACCCTCATTCATCAAATAATTCTGGTTGAATCCAACTATAATCCTAATGCAGTTTCTTCAAAAGGTGCAATAGGTTTAATGCAATTAATGCCTGAAACAGCAAAACAATATGGAGTGAAAGATCCATTTGATCCTGTTCAGAACATAGAAGGTGGTGTTAAATACTTAAAGGATTTAATTAAATTATTTAAAGGAAATACTGATTTAATTCTTGCAGCATACAATGCAGGGCAGGAAGCAGTAAAAAAATATGGCGGAATACCACCATATCCTGAGACAAGGAGATACATAGAGAAAATTAAAATGGGATATGAGAGTAACTATATTACTGTAAAAAAATTAAGAATATATCGCTACCGTGATTTAGAAGGTAGATTGGTAATTTCTAATAAACCCCCACTTCCTGGAAAATACAAGGGCAAAATTGAAGTTCTCAAATAATCAGATTTTTTAAAAAGATGAAGCCTGAACCTTTAAACTCAGAGGAATAATTTCGAATTCTGCTGGTAAAATTCCAGGTTGTTCGCCATCCAATTCCAACAAAACTTTCTCTTCTTCCATGCATTCAACTTTAATTCTTTTTCCTCTAATTAATTTAGCTTTTGGATGTTTTAGATGTGTCCCAAAGAAAACTTTCCATCCGTGTCTTAAAAATTCTAAAAATGTAAATCCTCTTATTACTACAAAATCAAAAAGACCGTCATTTAAGCTTGCCCCTGGAGCGATTTTCATGCCACCACCAAATATTTTTCCATTTGCAATAGCACCAACTAAATACTCATCTTCTGGTAATTCTTTTCCATCTACTGATATTTTCAATCTCTTATTCTTATATTTGACCATTGTTAATATAAGTTCTTTCAAATACGAGCTTGTCTTTCTTTCCATTCTTTTCTCATTTACTCTTTTTACTACTTCACCACCTAATCCAAAATCTGCAACATTTATAAAGTAACGTTCCATTTTTCTACCAGAAAAGTCTCTGAAAACCGCTTTTCCTATATCAATTAAGAAAGGACTCCCATTTTTGATTATTTCAAGAGCATTTTTTATTTTTTTTGGAATTTTAAGACTTTTTATAAAATCACACCCTGTTCCAGATGGAATTATACCAAGTTTAGCTTCAGGGTTAATTATTTTATTTTCTTCAAAAAAACCATTAGCGATCTCGTTTAAGGTGCCATCTCCACCAACTCCAACTATAAAATTAAAACCCTCTTTTATTGATTCTCTTGTGAGTTCTATTGCCTGGAGGGGTTTCTCAGTAAATTCATATTTAAATTCTTTTATATAATGTTTTAAAGCTTCTTTTATCCTTTCCCATCGAGTAGCAGTTTTCCCCCTATCTGATTGAGGGTTTACTATTATCCTTGTTTTAAACTTCGAAAAGGTTTTAATTAATATCATTTTTTACTTTTCTTCTTTAGGTTCTTGCGAAGAAACCTGAGGAGGAGTTTCTTCAGGAGCTTTTTTCTTGCCAAATAAGGAAACTCCAATAATACCTCCCAGTGCGCCGAAAAGCGCATAGATTATAACAGATATAACTAAACCAAACATAAACATTGGTAATGAAAATTCAGCTCCTCTCTTTAACCACAAGTCCATATCTTGGGGAAACTCACCTCCATATTCAGGGAGTCTTTCTAAAACACGCGCAACTATTTGCTGGTTAAGTGCACGAAATGGTAAATTTATTAAAGAAGAGATTATCGCTCCTATAATTCCAGCAAACATTCCAACAATTGCTCCGTCACCTCCCTTTACCTTTACAGGAGATTCTTTTGATAGAAGGTAGGCTGAGAGTGCAGCTCCTACAAGTACCCATAGACAGCAGAAGCAATTTCCGAGCTGAATAACAGGGAGTCCTGACAATAAACCTATAACTACTCCTCCTATTAAAGCTGGTTTAAAAATATCAGGTTTTTGATTATTCATTCCTATCCTCCCAAATTTGGAAATTTGAAATTAGTAATTGGAAATTTTATTTTCATTTTCTATTTTTATAAAATTTTTATTAAAATTAAATTTTATTTCTGCAAGATCCATTATTCCAGGTATTAAATAAAAAGGGAGGAGAAGTCCAAAAATAAATCCAGTTAAAAATCGAATTATACCAGAAGAAATCCATAAATTTAAAATATTTCCAATGACATCTAAGCCCATGGGAAAAGAAAATAAAATAAAAAGTTTAAAAGAAGGAATTCTTTGTCTTTTTATAGAAAAAATAAGGGGATAGAGAATAGTTCCAATAAACAATCCAAGATAAATACCTGTACACCTAGAGCAAACTGCTAATTGAAATCCAAATATATGGAAACTTCTCTCGGATATTTGATGGCATAAAGGGGAGAAAATAAAATATATTAAAAATCCATACTTGCTTTTGAAATATACAAGAATAGGTGCAAGGAAAATAAGAGTTACACACATAAAAGTAATACTTAGAACTGAAAAATAAGATAATTTTTTCATTTTTCTTATAATAAGAAAAGCTTATTTCAAAGTCAATCAGAATTTTTAATTCTTAAAATAGCCAGATATATAATAATTATTAAAAAATTAATAGTTAAAATTGACAACTGCATGAACTTAGAATAAAGTTGCCGTCCCATTATATCATAAAGAGTAGCACCGATCATTATAAAATTGAGAATTAAAAAATATCTAAAAGGAATAGAGAATTGGTTTATCTTGTAAATCAAAAGCATAATTCCAAGTGTTGAGGTTAGGAATATATAATCCCATCCAAGAGGAGAAAAAAGAGGGATATAAATAAGTAAAATGGAACAATCCAAGAGAAAGGTAATTCTATTAATTTTTCTTCTTGCAATAAGAATGAAAAGTACAAAGAATGTAATTATAGATATCAGGGAGCTTATATAAATCAGATCTATTCTATCTTGGAAAATTAATTTCGAAAAAAATCCAAAAAATGAAACATTGTCTTGAGAATTAAATAATTTTGGAGTTGAAAGAGACAATGTATACTGCCATTTCTTTAATAATTCAATATTTCCCTGCCATCCATATCGAATTGAAGGAAAGAGTAATGCAAAAATAAAAAAAACAGAGCTTATGAAAAAAATCTTGAATTTTTTTCTAAAAAGAAAATAAGGGAAGAATATCAATGCATATGGTTTCACAGCAGAAGCAAGTCCAAGAGAAATTCCAGCAATTTTTTCTTTTCCTTTAATTGTGTAGTAAATTGATGTTAAAATTAAAAATACGAGAAAAGCATTGGCTTGTCCTAAATCAAGTTCTCTTCCATAAAATTTCGCCAAGATTAATAAAGTTGGAATAATTAAGACTTCCCATTTTTTTTCATTTCCCGGTATCAAAGTATATGAGAAATAGAAAATGAAAAATATGAATATTAGAATCAAATAATACCAAATTAATTTAGCAAAATATAATGGAAATATTGATATAGGAGTAACAATAAAGGAGTAAAAGGGAGGATATTTGAATTGATAGTGTCCGTCTTCCAACTGGTATAAAATTTCTCCTTTTATAAATCTTTTCCCTGCTTTGTAACAGACCTCAAAATCCACCATATTATGACGAATTTTGAATTCAAAAAGGGGGAATAATAATAGCAAAATCATTGCAATGAGGACTGCTTTTTTAATATTTTTACCCATTTTGAATTTCAAACTAACTTAAAAAATCTTGTTTGTCAATTTTAAAATATTGACATTTTTTAAAATAGTCATTAAATTATTAAACGAACTTTCCCTGAAAAGCGGAATTTAAAGGTTGATGTTTTTTTCAACCTATAAAGAGGGAGGAAGGTAATGAAAAGAAACAAAATTTTAATAATTTTGATTTCTTTAATTTTTATTTTTGGATATATTTATCCCCAGGAAATTGCGAAGAGAATATATAAGGAAAATAAAAAAGCACTGGCTGTAATAAAATCGCTGAATCCATATGGAAATGTTGTGGAAACGGGGTATGGCATTCTTGTCTCAGAAAATGGAATGATACTCACCAATTACCATCTAATTTCAAATGCTACATCTTTAATAGTTGAAGTTAATGGTAAAAAGAAGGATTTCGAGGGGGTTATTGATATAGATAAAAAAATGGATTTAGCTATTATTAAAATTAAAGGAAATGATCTACCTATGGTTCTGATGGATTATTCCGAAGAATTTCCTGCTGGTCAAAGAATTTATTTGTTGAACAGAGAAAATGTTATTGAAGGTAGCATTCTGAGGGTAGAGGAACTTGAAGGAGGAAGGAAATTCTTTATAATTGATATTCCTATAATGAATTACGCTGGCTCTCCAATTTTCAATAATCAGGGAAGGGTAATTGGGCTTTCCACTCCTCTGGTTGAAGGGATAAATGTAATTATTCCAACAGTATATTCTCTTAATCTAATAAAGAATGTTAAACCTTCTCCTTTGGCAGCTTTTGAGAAAATAGATTATAGGACCTGTCCAGAAGGAATGCTATTAATAGGAATTTGTTATTATTTGGCAGGTGATTTTGCAAAAGCTAGAACATATTTAGAGAGATTACTTGTGAGTTCGCCTGAAGATGTCAATATTGCGAAATTAGGATTGATTTATAGCAAATTGGGAATGGATGAAAGGGCAGTTGAAATTTATGAGCAAGTGAAAGATAAATTTGCTTATTCTCCAGAAATCCATTATGGACTTGGAATATCTTATATTAAATTAAGACAATATGAAAAGGCTATTACAGCACTGGAAAAGGCAATCTCTCTTAATCCAAATCTGGTAGATGCTTATTATAATCTTGGAGTGGCTTATGAAGAACTAAGAGAAGACAGTAAAGCATTAACAGCATATTTAAAATTCCTTGAACTAAATCCTGAGCCTTCAACTGATTTATATATCTATACTAGAATTGGAAAGATTTATTATAAGATGAATAAACCAGAAAATGCGATTAAATTCTTAGAAAAAGCAAGAGAGATAAGACCTGAAAATTTTGAAGTTAATTATTATCTTGCTTTATCTTATGACAAATTGGATCAATTTGAAAAAGCTTCTCAATTATATAATGAGCTCATTAAATTAAATCCAGAAGGAGCAGAAGCTTATTATGGTCAATTGGTTAAATTATATGACAGAGCAGGTCAGTATGAGAAGGCAGTTGAGGCTGCTAAACAGTTAATAATAAAGAATCCATATAATCCTGCCTCCTATTATAATCTTGGTGTTGAATATGTGAAATTAAAGGATTATGATAAAGCAATTGGTGTTTTTAATCAGGTTATTGCTTTAGATCCAAACTATGCATTAGCTTATTACAATTTAGGAATAGTTTATTTCAAAATAGGGCGGTATGAGTCTGCCATAAACATATTTAAACAATATATAAAATTGAATCCCAATGATCCAGAAGGATATTACAATCTTGGGACATGTTACGTAGCCCTGAGGCAGTTTGAGAGCGCACTTCCACCTCTTGAAAGGGCAGTCAAGTTAAAACCTGATCATGCTCTTGCTCATTATAATCTTGGAATAGCATATTTTAATTTAAGAGATAGATTAAGTGCTATGGATGAATATAGAATTTTGAGAAATTTAAATCCCAGATTAGCCCAAAAACTTTATGAATTAATTTCCAGATAGAGAGTCACTTTTAAATTTGACAATGTCTTTAAGAAATGTTAAAAAATTATCTAAGACTATTTTCCAATCCGATTCAAAATAAAAATGGGCAGATGGCGGAATTGGTATACGCGCTAGGCTTAGGACCTAGTTCCTTTTAAAGGATTGCGGGTTCGAGTCCCGCTCTGCCCATAAAATTATAAATTAATTGATTATTATGAATATAACAAGCAACCTAAAAGAAATTAGTCAGTGTCAGAAATTACTAGAAATTGAAGTTCCTCACCACAGGGTCGAGTCTAAAAAAGAAAAGATTATAAAACAATATATTAATCGAGTTAAAATTAAGGGTTTTAGACCTGGGAAAGCGCCAAAGGATTTAATTGAAAGACTATATAAAGAAGAAATAAAAAATGATTTGATTAATGAACTTATACCAGAAATTATAAATGAAGTATTTAAGGAAAAGAAAATAAATCCTCTTAATTCACCTGTGGTAAAAGAAATTAATTATGAACATGGAAAGCCTCTTACTTTTTCTGTTCTTTTCGAGATTCTTCCTGATTTTGATGTGGAAAATTATAAAGGCATAGAAGTAGAAAAAAAGAAGGTTGATGTGAAGAACAAAGAAATTGATAACTACTTAAAAAGTTTACAGGAAAGGTTTGCAGAATTCGTTCCTTCAAAGAGAAAGATTGTTGAAAAAGGAGATTATGTGATTATTGAAATTAAAGGTAAATATTTAAATGAAAATAAAGAATTATCCCCTGAAAAACTAACTGTTATAGCTGGTCATTCTTCGAATGAACCAGTTTTGAACGAAAATCTTATTGGTATGAAGATAAATGAGGAGAAAAGTTTTATAATAAATTTTCCTAATAATTATAATGATTCAAAATTAGCAGGTAAAAAAGTAGAGTATCATATAAAGGTTTTAAGCATAAAAGAAAGAAAACTTCCAGAAGTTAATGATGACTTTGCTAAAAGCGTAGGAGAGTATAATAATTTGAATGAGCTGAAAAAAGATATTAAGGAGAAAATAAAGGAGGAAAAAGAGAGGATTCAGAGAGAGGAAATGGTGGAAAAAATATTGGAGAAAATTTCCAAAAAAACAAATTTTGAAGTTCCAAAAACTCTTGTGGATGCACAGATCATGGCAATGGTAAGAAGAGAAGAGTTTAATAGATTGAACGAGGATCAGAGAAAAGAACTTTTTGCAAAATTAAAACCAGAAGCAGAAAAAAGAGTTAAGCATTATTTGATTCTTAGAAAAATTGCTAAAAAAGAAAATATTGAGGTAAAAGAAGAGGAGATCGAGGAAGAAATAAAAAAATTAGCAGAAATAAATAATGTTCCATATAGTGTGATGAAAAGGGAAATGGAAGAGAATGACAGAAAGGAGGATTTGAAAAATAATTTACTGATTAGAAAGACGGTTGACTTTTTATTGAAAGAAGCTATAATTAAAGGTAGGGTTCAGTAAATGACTTGGGTTCCCTTAATCATAGAACAAGATGGAAGGGGAGAAAGAGCATATGATATTTATTCTCGCCTTCTTAAGGATAATATAATTTTCATAGGTTCAGAGATAGATGATAATGTTGCAAATTTGGTGATTGCTCAGATGCTATATTTAGAAGCTGCAAATCCTGATAAGGATATTTTCCTTTATATAAATTCACCAGGAGGTTTAGTGACTGCTGGGTTGGCTATTTATGACACAATGCAATTCATAAAACCAGATATATCAACCATTTGTATTGGACAGGCTGCAAGCATGGGAGCTTTACTCCTTGCAGCTGGAACAAGGGGCAAGAGATTTGCCCTTCCGAATTCAAGAATAATTTTGCATCAGCCTGTTGGTGGTTTTCAAGGTCAGGCTTCAGATATAGCAATTCATGCAAAGGAAATTTTAAGAATAAGGGAAAGGCTAAATGAAATATTAATGAAACATACAGGTCAGCCAAAGGAAAAGATAAAGGCGGATCTGGAGAGGGACTTTATAATGACTCCAGAGCAGGCAAAGAAATATGGAATTATTGATGATGTTATTGAAAAGAGAAAAAAGTAGCCTTCCTTGAAAAATATAAATATGAATATTAAAAAGAGAGATTAATCATGAGAGACAATTATCATGAAAGGTTTGGAGCAAATGTAAGATGTTCTTTTTGTAGTAGACCTCAATCCCAAGTGAAAAAACTTATAGCAGGTCCAAGCGGGGTTTATATTTGTGATAGTTGTATAGAGGTTGCTCATTCCATTATTACCTCAGATAAGGTTAGAGAGGAAGAGAGATACATAAGAGAAAGTATTCCAACCCCCTATCAAATTAAAAAAGCTCTTGATGAATATGTAATTGGACAGGAAAGAGCTAAAAAGAAACTCTCAGTGGCTGTGTACAATCATTACAAAAGAATAAGACTTCAAAAAGCGATAAAAGATGTTGAGATTTCAAAAAGCAATATCCTTTTAATTGGGCCTACAGGCACTGGTAAGACCTTACTAGCTCAGACATTAGCAAAAATTTTATCAGTTCCCTTTGCAATAGCAGATGCCACAACCCTGACTGAAGCAGGATATGTGGGGGAAGATGTAGAGAATATAATTTTAAAATTATATCAGGCTGCAAATGGTGATATTGAAAAAACCCAACAGGGTATTGTTTATATTGATGAGATTGATAAAATAAGCAGAAAAAGCGATAGCCCCTCTATAACAAGAGATGTTTCTGGTGAAGGAGTTCAGCAAGCCTTGCTAAAGATAATAGAGGGAACTATAGCAAATGTTCCCCCACAGGGTGGAAGAAAACACCCTTATCAGGAATTTATTCCGATTGATACTACGAATATTTTATTCATATGTGGCGGCGCCTTTGTTGGACTGGATAAAATCATAGCTCATAGAATAGGAAAAACCACGGTTGGTTTTAAATCAGAAAATATCAAGAAGAAGAGAGAAGAGAATATATTTGAAAATATTCAACCTCAGGATTTGATAAAATTCGGTATGATACCAGAATTTGTTGGAAGATTTCCAATTATTGCTGTTCTTGATGACTTAGATGAGAAGGATTTGATTGATATTCTAATCAAGCCTAAAAATGCAATAGTAAAGCAATTTAAAAAGCTTTTTGAGCTTGAAGGAGTTAAATTAGAATTTACCCATGATGCTTTAAGATTAATAGCTAAAAAAGCAATAGAGAAAAAGGTAGGTGCAAGAGGATTGAGGGCAATCATAGAGGATTTAATGCTGGATTTGATGTATCATTTGCCAAGTAATAGGAATATTAAAAAGTTTGTCATCACTGCAGAAATGGTTGAAAGAAAAAAATTTGACCTTAAAAAATTAGAGAAAGTGGTAGGTATTTAAAATGTATGGTTCTAATTATGAAAAATCAGAAATAATTAAGTCTTATCCCTTGATACCTTTGAGGGATTTGGTGATTTTTCCGAGTACTCTTGTTCCATTCATAATAGGGAGGAATTCTTCAATTCAAGCTCTTGAAAAGGCAATGGAAAAGGATAGAATGATTTTCCTCTCAGCTCAAATGGATCCAACTCTTGATATTCCTAAACCAAAAGACATTTACACTGTTGGAATTATAGCAAAAGTAGTACAAACAGTAAGAACAGCTGATAGTAATATAAAGGTTGTTGTTGAAGGAAGAAAACGTGCTCGAATATTAGAATTTTTATCTGTTTATCCATTTTACGAAGTTCTTACAAAAGAAGTTCTTAAAATAAATGTTTCGCCTGAGGAAGTTAAAGATATTCTCCAGCAAGTTTTAGGATTGTTTGAAGAATATGTGAAAATTAGCAGAAATGTTAATTTTGAATCAATCATTCCTGCCCTTAGAGATAATACTCCTGAAAGGATAGCTGATATAATAGCCTCTCATCTTTATCTCCCATTAGAGGAAAAGCAGAATTTACTTGAAACTGTAAATCCAGGAGAGAGATTGAGAAGACTTGCCTTTTTACTCGAGAATGAATTAATCCGAATTCGTGTTGAGGGTAAAGGGAAGAAAAAAGTTTCTCCACCTGGACAAGATATAAAGCAGAAGGTTTTTGGGAGAGGATTTGGAATGAGAAGAGATGACCAGTACAGTGAAATAGAAGAACTGAGACAGAAAATAGAAGCAACTCCAATGCCTCCTGATGCCAAAGAGAAAGCCTTTAAAGAACTCGAAAGACTTGAATCAATGCCTCCAATGTCTGCTGAAGCAACTGTATCTCGAAATTATCTTGATTGGTTGCTTGCTGTGCCTTGGCAGAAGAAATCCCGGGAGAAGAGGGATTTGAAATTGGCAGAGAAAATATTAAATGAAGACCACTATGGTCTTGAAAAAGTTAAAGAGAGAATTCTTGAATATCTTGCTATTCGTCAATTAGTTAAAAAGCCAAAAGGAGCAATACTTTGTTTTGTAGGTCCTCCAGGAGTGGGTAAAAGCTCTCTTGCTCGTTCAATTGCTCGTGCAACAGGAAGAAAGTTTGTAAGACTTTCACTTGGTGGTGTAAGGGATGAGGCGGAAATCCGTGGTCATAGAAGAACTTATATTGGTGCATATCCAGGAAGAATAATTCAGATGATTAAAAAGGCAGGAACAAAAAATCCAGTATTTCTCCTTGATGAAGTTGACAAGATGAGTATGGATTTTAGAGGTGATCCAGCTGCTGCTTTACTCGAAGTTTTAGATCCTGAACAGAATAACACTTTTCTGGATCATTATCTTGATACAGAGTTTGATCTTTCTCAAGTTTTATTTATAACAACAGCGAATGTGCTTCAGCCCATTCCAAAAGCACTTGTTGATAGAATGGAAGTAATAAGGATTCCTGGTTATACTGAAGATGAAAAGCTCCAGATAGGGAAACATTTTCTTGTAAAGAAGCAGATGAAAGCTCATGGTTTAACTGAGAAAAACCTCAAATTCACAGATGAGGCTATTCTTGAAATAATAAGAAATTATACAAGAGAAGCAGGTGTGAGGAATCTTGAGAGAGAAATAAGTTCAATTTGCAGAAAAGTTGCAAGAAAAGTTGTAGTGCATGGAAAAGATTTCTCAGAAGTAATAACAAAAGAAAAAGTTGAGGAATACTTGGGTGTACCAAAATTCAGACGACAGGAAAGAGAGAGAAAAAGCGAGGTTGGTATAGCATATGGACTTGCTTGGACCGAATTTGGTGGTGAACTTCTTACCTTTGAAGCAACAATGGTCCAAGGAAAAGGGAATTTAACATTAACAGGGCAACTTGGCGAAATAATGCAGGAGTCTGCTCAGACTGCTTTCAGTTATGTAAGATCTAAACTCTTTGAACTCGGGATTGCAAAGAATCTTCACAAAAATTATGATATACATATACATGTTCCAGAAGGTGCTGTTCCTAAAGAAGGACCATCAGCTGGAATAACTATAGCAACAGCAGTTATATCACTTTTGACAGGTATTCCTGTAAATAAGGATGTTGCTATGACAGGTGAGATTACTTTAAGAGGGAAAGTATTGCCTGTAGGAGGAATAAAAGAGAAATTAATAGCTGCTCATAGAGCTGAAGTTAAAGAAGTTTTAATCCCCATTGACAATAAACCTGATTTGAAGGATATTCCAGCGAAAATAAAAGAAAAAATAAAAATTCATTTAGTAGAAAATATGGACGAAGTTTTTGAAAGAGCATTAACAAAACCTTTGCCAAAGGAAGATAAACAAAAAGATTTATCTCAAGACATATCAAAGTTATCATTTACTAATTGATTAATAATACATAATTAGCAAATTTTAAAATACCATATATTTCTCTCTAAAGACTAAATTAGAAAAGAGGTAGAGAAAAATGAAAACTTACAGCTTACTTGATCTTCAATCCAAAAATCTCTCAAGCTTAGTTAAAATTGCTAAAGAATTTGATGTTCCAGATCCAGATGGGATGCCAAAACAGGAGCTCATGTTTAAAATTCTTGAAGCGCAAGCACGAAAAAATGGAAATCTTTTTTCAGAGGGGGTTCTAGAGTGCCTTCCAGATGGATTTGGATTTCTAAGAGCACCTGAGTACAGTTACCTGCCCAGCCCGGACGATATTTATGTCTCACCATCCCAAATCAGAAAATTTGATTTGAGAACAGGAGATACTATATCAGGATTAGTCAGGCCTCCAAAAGATGATGAGAAATATTTTGCATTGATCAAAATTGAAGCAATTAATTTTGAACCACCTGAAATAGTCCTGGAAAAAAGAAAGAATGTTCATTTCGACGATTTAACTCCATTGTATCCCTATGAAAAAATAAAGCTGGAAGACGGCGATAGATACAATCTTAATGCAAGAGTAATGGATTTGCTTACTCCAATAGGGAAAGGGCAGAGGGGTCTGATTGTTTCTCCACCTCGAGCTGGTAAGACTACTCTCTTAAAAACTATTGCAAAATCTATTGAAAAAAATCATCCGGAGATATATCTTATTGTTCTTCTAATTGATGAAAGACCAGAAGAGGTTACAGATTTTGAGCGTTCTGTAAAAGCTGAGGTTATAAGTTCCACATTTGACGAACCACCAAGCAGACATGCTCAGGTTGCTGACATTGTTATTGAAAAAGCAAAAAGATTGGTTGAGCATAGCAGAGATGTTGTGATTCTCCTCGATAGTCTGACAAGACTTGCTCGTGCACACAATGCTATATGTCCTCCTTCAGGGAAGGTTCTCTCAGGTGGTATTGATGCTAATGCTCTTAGCAAGCCAAAGAAATTTTTTGGTGCTGCAAGAAAAGTGGAGGAAGGAGGAAGTTTAACAATAATTGCTACAGCTCTTATAGACACAGGCAGTAGAATGGATGAAGTTATTTTTGAAGAGTTTAAAGGAACAGGTAATCTTGAGATTAATCTTGACCGCAGGCTTGTTGATAAGAGAATTTTTCCTGCAATTGATATCAGCCGTTCAGGTACAAGAAAAGAAGAGTTATTGATTGATAAGAAGGATTTGAACAGAATATGGGTCCTAAGAAAAGTCCTAAGCCAGTTGAATGAGGTTGAAGCAATGGAACTCCTTCTCGATAAGCTCTCTAAGACAAAAACAAATGCTGAATTTCTTGATATGATGAGCAAAGGATTATAATTTATTTTTCGCCTCAATTTTTTCTATAATTAAAATACAGCCTTGCATATGAAACACATTTTAGTTATCATAATTGAGCATAATTTTGAGGAGGATGAGAATGAGAGACTATCAGGTTTCAGAAATTAGAAATGTTGCCCTTGTGGGACATGGTTCCACAGGAAAGACTTCTCTTGTATCTGCCTTTTTATTTAATACTGGAGTGACTTCAAGATTATGTAAGGTGGATCAGGGAAATACTGTTACAGATTATGACCCAGAAGAAATAGAAAGAAAATTTTCAATTAGTTCTGCAATGTGTTTTTGTGAGTGGAATGGGTATAAAATAACTTTTATAGATACACCAGGTTATAGTAATTTTCTCTGGGATACAAAAGCGAGTTTGAGAGGTGTAGATAGTGTTTTGATTTTAGTATGCGGAGCGTCTGGTGTTGAAGTTGGGACAGAGAAAGTTTGGGAAATGGTAGAAGAATTGAAGCATCCTCGAATATTTGTGATAAATAAACTTGATAGAGAACTTGCTGATTTTGATAGAGCACTTGACTCAATCCATCAATTTTTTGGAAGACAGGCTGTCCCGATACAGATTCCAATAGGTAAAGAAAAGGATTTTAAAGGCATAATAGATTTAATTAATTTTAAAGCTTACATTTATGAAAAAAATGAAAGTGGTAAGTTTAAAGAGGAAGATATTCCGGATAATTTAAAAGAGTTAGCAGAAAAAAGAAAAAGAGAGTTAACAGAAATGATAGCTGAAAATGATGAGGAGTTAATGGAAAAATATTTTGAAAAAGGAGATTTATCTTCTGAAGAATTAAAAACTGGGCTTAAAAAAGCAGTATTAAACAATCAGATTTATCCAATAGTTGTCTGTTCTGCACTCTTAAATATTGGAACACAACCGATTCTGGATAATATAATAAATTTCCTTCCTTCACCAGGAGAGAGAGGAAGTGTTAAAGCAAAAATAAATGGAAAGGATGGAGAGATAGAACCTTCAATAAATAAGCCTTTTTCTGCGTTTGTTTTTAAAACATTATCCGACCCTTATGCTGGAAGAATTTCTCTTATGAGGATTTTTTCAGGAAAAGTTGGACCAGATTCAACAGTTCTAAATTCAACAAGAGGGGTTGACGAGAAATTCTCTGGATTATTCTATCTCCAAGGAAAGGAACAGGTTCCTGCAGGCCAGGCAAAATGTGGAGAGATTGTTGCAACAACTAAGTTGAGAGAGACCTTTACAGGTGATACCCTGTGTGCAAAAGGCTCTAATATTGTATTTCCTCCAATAGTTTTTCCTGTTCCTTCGATTTCATTTGCAATTCAGCCAGAGACAAGAGCTGATGAAGATAAAATTTCTCAAGCTATTCAGAGAATTATGGAAGAGGATCCAACTGTAAAAGTAGAAAGAGAACCTCAGACAAAAGAATTGATAATCTCAGGTAATGGACAACTTCATGTTGAGGTTATTACAGAGAAGTTGAAGAAGAGATATAAGGTTAATGTGATACTTAAACCTCCAAAGATTCCATATAAAGAAACAATAAAGGGAAGAGCAGATGTTCAGGGCAAGTATAAAAAGCAGACAGGTGGAAGGGGTCAGTATGGAGATGTTAAAATAATTATGGAGCCTTTACCAAGAGGTAAAGATTTTGAATTTGAAGATAAAATCTTTGGAGGAGCAATCCCCAAGAATTTCATCCCATCTGTTGAAAAAGGAATTCAAGAAGCACGTCAAAAGGGGGTTCTTGCAGGTTATCCTGTAGTTGACTTTAAAGTGACCCTTTACGATGGTTCTTATCATGAAGTTGACTCGTCAGATATTGCCTTCAAAATAGCAGCTTCCATGGCATTTAAAAAAGGAATGAAACAAGCAAAACCAACAATTCTTGAACCAATAATGAATGTTTATGTTTATACTCCAGAAGCTTATATGGGTGATATAATGGGAAATCTAAACGGTAGAAGGGGCAAGGTTCTCGGGATTGACCAGAAGGGAAACATGAGAATAATAAAAGCTCAAGTACCAATGGCTGAAATGCTGGATTTTGAGCCAACTTTGACATCAATTACAGGTGGAAGGGGTTCCTATTACATGGAGTTTTCTCATTATGAGGAGGTTCCTGCTCATCTCCAGCAAAAAATAATTCAGGAAGCAATAAAAGAGGGTAGAATCACTCCCGAAGAGGAGTAAGTATATGCACAAATATTAAAAAATTCAAAAGGGAGGTTATTTTGAAACAAAAAATTTTAATCTTTTTGGTTGTTTTTTGTTTCATTTTTTTGGTTCAGAATCTCCCAGCAAAAGGGAAGTGGGAATTTAATGTTCATTATTCAACATGGAGTCTGAATTTACTTAAAGGCATGATCGAAGATATGGTAAATGAAGCTATAGAAGAGGAATTTAAAGATGAAATTTTGAAAGAACATCCTAATTTGATCGAAGCTTACTACTCGCAGGATGTTAATTTCGACTCTTCAGGAGACAATTATGGTTTTGAAATAAGATTTTATCCTGGTGGGGAAAAAGGTTCTTTCAGTATCGGTTTTTCAATTGAAAAAACAAAAATGAAGCTTTCACTCGATGGAAAAGTACGAGATGAGTTTACGGATGGCTCGTATGCGGATTTAAATGCAGAGGGAGATTTCATTATGGAGCCTCTTTCATATAATATCAGTTTTAGATGGGATATAAAACCTTCTTGGAGGGTTAGGCCCTATTTTACTTTTGGTTTTGGAGTTGCTCCCCTTAACGGAGATGTAACTTACTCTTTAATTGGACAGTTTTATAACGGAATAAGTGGAGAATTGGAGTCAGAAAATATTAGTGGTGAAGAAAATTTAAAAGATATTGAAGATGTTCCTTCAATAGTGCCTATTGTTCAATTAAGTTTTGGAATCAAAGGAGAGATTACTGAAAATATTCATATATTATTTGATGCTGGAATTTGGAATGGATTTCTTCTTAGAGGAGGGCTTTCTTTTCGAATCTAATTTTTCCAGCATTTATTAATACTGATTAAGTCAAAAATTTTAGAGTATGGGTTGAATCATGATGGAGGAAAGATATGTAAAAGAAATCACGCCAAAATCACAAGACTTTTCACGATGGTACATTGAGGTCATCAGAAAAGCAGAACTTGTGGATTATGCTCCTATGAAGGGTATGATGGTAATAAGGCCCTATGGATATGCAATATGGGAAAAGATAAAGGAACTTCTGGACAGAAGATTAAAGGAAACAGGCCATGTGAATGCTTATTTCCCATTATTCATTCCTGAGAGTTTTCTCAAAAAAGAAGCTGAACATGTTAAAGGTTTTGCTCCTCAGGTTGCATGGGTAACCCATGGAGGAGATGAAGAGCTTGAAGAAAGACTTGCAGTAAGACCAACTTCAGAAGCCATTATATGCAGTATGTATGCAAAATGGATTAAGTCCTGGAGGGATTTGCCAGTTTTAATTAATCAATGGGCAAACATTGTTCGCTGGGAAAAGGTTACCCGTCCTTTTCTCAGGACAACAGAGTTCTTATGGCAGGAAGGACATACTGCCCATGCAACAGAAGAGGAGGCAGAAGAGGAGACCCTTAGAATACTTTCAATTTACAAGGATTTTGTTGAAAATGACCTTGCAATTCCAGTGATTGCAGGTAAAAAAACAGAAAGAGAAAAATTTGCTGGCGCGCTTAGGACATATTCAATTGAGGCATTAATGGCTGATGGAAGAGCCCTTCAAGCAGGAACCTCTCATAATCTTGGGCAGCATTTTTCTCGGGCATTTAATATAAGATATGAAGATAAAAACCAGAATTTACAGTATGTGTGGCAGACTTCTTGGGGAGTTTCAACGAGATTGATAGGAGCAGTAATAATGGTTCATGGAGATGATTCAGGACTTAGATTTCCTCCCCGCATTGCTCCAATACAAGTGGTTATTGTTCCGATCCCTGCAAATGAATGGAAGGAGAAGATCTATAAAAAAGGGGAACATATTGAGAAAGAGCTGAAGAAAATAAGCGTAAGAGCACATTTTGATTCAAGAGAGGAATATACTCCTGGCTGGAAATATTCTGACTGGGAGATGAGAGGAGTTCCTTTGAGAATTGAGATTGGTCCAAAGGATATGGAAAAGAAGCAGGTTGTTCTTGTGAGAAGGGATAACAGAGAGAAAATTCCGGTTTCTCAAGATGTTCTGATTGAAAAAATCTCACCTCTTCTTGAAGAAATTCAGAAATCGCTTTATAATCAGGCATTAAATTTCCTTAAAGAAAATACTCATAATGTCAACAATTATGAAGAATTTAAAGAAATTATTGAGAATAAGAGAGGCTTCATTAAAACTTTTTGGTGCGGAAATCAAGATTGTGAGGATAAAATAAAAGATGAGACTGGTGCAAGTATTAGGGTAATTTCTATGGAAAAAGAAGAGAAGAGCGAAGGAAATTGTGTTTATTGTGGTAAAAAGGCAGAAAATTTAGTATATTTTGCAAAAGCATACTAAAAACTAATTATAATGGAAGAATTTGCAACCTTAAGAGAGAGGATGGTTGAAGAGCAGATTATTGCAAGGGGGGTAAAAGATAAGAAAGTAATAGAAGTAATGAAAAAGGTTCCCCGCCATCTTTTCGTTCCAGAGGAATATAGAGAGTATTCCTATGATGATGAACCACTTCCGATTGGTGAGGGACAAACAATTTCTCAACCCTATATTGTTGCTTACATGACAGAGGTTCTCGAGTTAAAGGAAGATGATAAGGTTCTTGAGATTGGAACTGGTTCAGGTTATCAAACAGCTATTCTTGCTGAAATTGTGAAGGAAGTTTACACAGTTGAGATAATTGAATCGCTTTCAAAAAAAGCACAGAAAGTTTTAAAAGAACTCGGATATAAAAATATTCATTTTAAAATAGGTGATGGCACATATGGGTGGAAGGAATATTCTCCATATAATGCGATTTTAGTTACTGCAGCACCATCTAAAATTCCAGAATCATTACAGAACCAGCTTGATGATGGAGGAAGAATGATAATTCCTGTTGGTTCTTTTTTCCAGGAGCTGGTTCTTGTTGTACGTCAGAAGAATAAATTTAAAAAGAAAAAATTAATTCCGGTGAGGTTCGTTCCTCTTGTATCTACACACTAAGATCGGAAAACGGAAATCGGAAAACGAAAACCGGAAATCAGGAGAGTAAAGGGAAATGAGAAGCTGGATATTGAAGAAATTGAGGTTCTTAATTATTTTTATATTTTTTCCTTTACTGTTATTCTGTGGAAATCAAAAAAAGAAATTTATAAAAATTTATTTTCCTAATGGGCATTCAATTGTTGCTGAACTTGCAATTACAGATGAGGAACGGGCAAGAGGTTTGATGTTTCGTGAGGAAATAGAAGACAACGAAGGAATGCTTTTTATTTTTGAAGCAGAGGGATTTTATTCCTTCTGGATGAAAAATATGAATTTTCCAATTGATATAATCTGGCTTGATAAGGATAGGAGAATTGTTCATATAGAAGAGAATGTCCCTCCGTGTAAAAAAACGCCATGCCCCTCTTATATTTCCCGTCTTCCAGCCCAGTATGTCCTTGAACTCAAATCAGGAAAAGCCAAAAAAGAAAAACTAAAACTCTATGACCAGCTTAATTTTATAATTTTCTCAAAGAGTAAGAAATGGTAGGCTATTTCACTTGTTTTCCTCTTAAACTGTATGGTCCGATATCGGTTATTAAAACATTTACGAATTTACCGATTTTTAAATCATTTCCTTTGAAATTAACCACCTGATTGTAAATATTTCTTCCTGTCCACATGTTTTTATCTTTTTTGCTTTTTCCTGTGACAAGAACTTTAAAGATTTTACCGATTTTCTTCTTATTGTTTTTTATTTGAATTTCCTTTTGCAATCTTTGAAGCTCTATTAAGCGATTAATTTTTTCTTCATAAGGAACATTGTCATCCATTCTTGAAGCCAGTGTATAGGGTCTTTCTGAATATCTGAATGAAAAAATATTATCAAACTCTACTTCTTTCAATAGACTTAATGTTTCTTCGAATTCCTCTCTTGTTTCTCCTGGAAATCCAACAATTATGTCGGTACTGAGACTGATATCTGGAATTAATTTTTTCAGATAGTTTACTTTTTCCAGATATTCTTCCCTTGTGTATCCTCTTCTCATTCTTTGAAGCACAGATGTTGAACCTGCCTGAACAGGAAGGTGAAGTTGTGGACAGACTTTCTCTAAATCTTTCATGGTATGGGCTATATCTTTTGTGAAATTTTTGGGATGAGAAGTGATGAATCTTATCCACTCTATTCCATTCACTTTATTGACTTCCTTCAATAAATCAACAAAACTTTTTCCTTCCTGAACATCAAAATAAGAATTTACATTCTGCCCGAGCAATTGGACTTCTTTATAACCCTGCTGAGCTAATTGCTCGACTTCCTTAATAATACTCCAGAAAGGACGATATTTTTCTCTACCTCTTGTAAAAGGAACAATGCAATAGGCACAGAAATTGTTGCACCCTTCCATAATAGTGACATAAGCAATTGCCTGACTTTCCCTTAAAACATGTTTTTCCGAAAGTTCAGGCCATTCCTTCTGCCATTGAGTGTCAACTAATTTCTCTCTTTTGTCAAGAATATTGCGTATAATTTCGTTTATTTTATGGTAATTGTGTGGGCCTAAAATAAAGTCAACATGCGGAGCACGCTCAAAAATTTTGTCCTTTTCAAGCTGAGCAACACAGCCAGTTACACCAATTATGGTATTATTTTTTCTCTTGTAATTTTTCAATCTTCCAAGGTAGGAGAAAAGTTTATCCTCGGATTTTTCCCTCACAGCACATGTATTAACAATTATTAAATTCGCCTTTCTTTCTTCATCCGTTTTTTCCCATCCTAAAGAGTGCAGTAATCCTCCCATTCTTTCTGAATCATTTTCATTCATCTGACATCCAAATGTTTTAATAAAAAATCTCATTATCATTATAAATAATAACATATAATTCTAATTTTTTTAAAACTTTCATCAGGGATTAGTTTAAAATCAAAATTGACTTTTATTTAGTTAATTAAATATAATGCTTAGGAAGGAGGAGGAGATGAAAGCGATAAAACTGGTATGCATGTTAGTTGTTTTCCTGCTATTAATTTCAGGAATTTATATGTTTTCAGAGGTTAAGTTCATTAATAATGTGGAAAAAGCCCTATCCATAGCAACGAAAGAGAATAAAAATATATTCATGGCTGTTACAGCAGAGTGGTGTCCATACTGCCAGAAGATGAAAAAGGAAATTTTTGAAACTGAATTTGGAGAGAAACTTCTGAAGGATTTCATCTGTGTTGAGGTTGATTTTGATACTTCCTATGGTCAGAAAATAAAGAGAAAATATAGAATTATAAGTCTTCCAACAGTTGTTTTGCTTGCTCCAAGTGGAAAGGAGATTGACAGGATTATTGGTTATGCAGGAAAGGAATGGTTTGAAAAACTTTTGAAGAAATACACAAAAGGGAAAGACCCATTACCAGAGCTCCAAAAGAAACTGGAAAAGGACCTGGATAATCCAGAATTACTTTTTGAAGTAGGGCAGAGGGTTCTCCAGAGAGGTGACGAGAAAAAAGGAATAGAGCTTTTGACAAGAATAATTGATTTAGACCCTGAAAATTCATCAGACTATACTGATAATGCTCTATTCGTTCTTGGAAGATATTATTCCCGTGTTAAGGAGAATCCTGAAAAGGGATTGAAATACTGGAAAGAACTCTTTCTTAAATATCCAGAATCTGACTATGGTCAAGGAGCCCTTTCATGGATGCTTCGTGCCTATAGAGATTTAAATAAACTCGATGATGCGGAGAATTTTTTAAAAAATGAGTTAAAAAACAAACCTGAAAATTCATATCTTTATTTTTCAATTGCATATTTCTACTTAAATTATAGGAAGGATTTAAATAAAGCACTTTCATATGCTAAAGAAGGTCTCAAAATTGATTCTGAAAATTTATCGCTTCTCTTGCTCATCGCTAACATAAACGAAAAATTGAAAAATTATCCAGAGGCAGTGAAAATTCTTGAAAAAGCAGTGAAACTAAAACCAGAGGATAAAAGTCTTAAAGAAAAATTGGAAGAACTAAAAAAGCAATTGAGACATAAATAGATTATTCTTTTAAATTCTGACGGAGCATTTCCTCTGCATTTTTGAGAGCAGTTGGAGTAATTTTAAACCCTGAAATTAATCTTGCTATTTCTTCAACTCTCTCTTTGAAATCAAGAAATTTTACATATGCGAAAGTCCTGCCTCCTTTAATCTGTTTTTCAATTTTGAAATGTGATGAAGCAAAAGAAGCAATCTGGGGCAGATGGGTGATACATATAATTTGGTGAAGCTTAGCCAGCCCTTTCAATTTCCTTGCAACTGTTTCTGCAGTTTTTCCTCCAATTCCAGCATCAATTTCATCAAATATAAGCGTCTTAGCAAATTCTCTTTCTTTCCCAATTGATTTGAGCCCGAGCATTATTCGTGAGAGCTCTCCTCCAGATGCTATTTTTCTGAGTGGTCTTAGATCCTCTCCAGGATTGGGGCTTATATAGAATTCTACCTCGTCAATTCCTTTTTCCTTTATTTTATCAATTTCAAAATCCTTTAATCCCTCTGTTTTGAAATTTACCCTGAATCTTGCCTTTTCCATGCCAAGAAGAGAAATTTCTCTTTCGATTTCTTTTTCCAGTTTTTTCGCATCTTTCTTCCTTTTTTCTGAAAGTTTGACTGCTTTTTTACAATATTCTGTGAACTTTTCCTTGATTAAATTCTCTATTTCTTCTTGATTTTCTTTTAATCCTCTTAAATTTTTCACTTCCTTTTTTATCCTCTCGAGATAATCAAGTATTTCCCTGATTGAATTACCGTATTTTCTTTTAAGTTTTTCAATTAATGCAAGTCTCTCCTCAATTTTTTCAAGCTGAGCAGGGTCTAATTCAACTTTTTCTATTAGATTTATAAGTGATTGTGTAAGTTCATTTATGACAATTGAAGACTCTTCCAATGATTTCAGAAATAATTTGAATTCATTTTCGTATTCACTCAGTTTAGAAATATTATTTTCCAGACGGGATAAAAGAGAAATTAAGGAATCATCTCTTTCACTTGAAATTTCAAGAGCTTCTTTTGCAAGCGACAGGATTTTTTCGGCGTTTCTTAATATGTTTCTCTGTTTTAAGAGCTCTTCCTCTTCATTCTCTTTTAAATCAGCTTTTTCTATTTCATTTATCTGAAAGAAATAAAAATCAAGTTTTTGCTCTCTTTCTTTCTCCTTTTTCTCAAGTTCCTTTTTCCTTGCGTAAAGAGATTTTAATTCTCTCGCTAAATTTGAAATTTCCTCTCTTAAATTTAAATTCTCTCCATAATAATCTAGAAAGTCGAGATGATTTTCAGGGAAGAGGAGGAAAATATGGTCATTTTGTCCATAAATATCAATTATTTTTTCACCGAGTTTTTTTAATTTAGAAGCAGGAACAAGAGTACCGTTTATATATGCTTTTCCTTTTCCACTAACAGATATTTCTCTTTGAATATATATTTCTTTTTCTTTGGAGAATTCAGGAAAGGAATCTTTTAGAAAGCTCAAATCAGGAAAAGAGAATATTGCCTCAATGGTTGCTTTCTTTTCTCCTGTTCTTATCAAATCCGGTGAAGCCTTTTCGCCAAGAACAAGCTTTATACCATCGATGATAATAGACTTTCCTGCCCCTGTTTCACCTGTTAGAATATTGAAACCCCCTTTAAATTCTATCTCGAGATCCTGAATAATTGCTAAATTTTTAATCCTTAAAGAAGTAATCATTTAAGTTCAATTGGAACCAGTGCCTTTTCCATATTTATTCTACCATAACCGAGATAATCATCCTTACCAGGGTAACTATTTGAATTTATATCATCGCAGGAATAGCGGATAATATCCATTATCTGTTCAACTTTCAGCCAAGGTTTAAGTGATTTGATTAATGCAGCAAGCCCTGCCACATGAGGAGCAGCCATAGAAGTTCCTGAACCCCATGCATAAGGGAGATATCCGGATGGTGTAAGAGAGACAGGATAAGTGCTTAAAATTCTTACTCCTGGAGCAGCAACATCTATTTCTGGTCCAAAATTGGATTCCCACGTATAAGTGAGAAGTGTTACTCTCAAATCATTATAGTCAATTGCTGCTACTGCTAGACAGTATTCGTCGTATGCTGCAGGATAGAGAACACTTCCTCCCTCATTTCCTGCAGCTGCGACTATCACAACTCCTTTATTATAGGCGTATTCAAGAGCAGCTCTTAATGTATTTGATGGGAATTCTCCCCCAATACTAAGATTGATAACACTGGCATTCTGATCAGCTGCCCAAATTATTCCCTCACTTATCCAGCTATAAAGCCCAAAACCTTCTTTATTCATGACTTTAACGGGGAGCAATTTACAATTCCATGCAACCCCTGCTATTCCCTCTTTATTGTTTGTGTCTGCAGCTGCAATTCCAGCACAATGGGTTCCATGTCCGTGATCATCCATAGCTAATGGGTCATCATTTGCAAAATCATAACCACTTGAGTAAATTTTATTTTTTAAATCTGGATGGTTTAAATCAATGCCTGTGTCAACTATTGCTATTATCACATTTTCTTTACCTTTTTCCTCATTCCATGCTTCTGGGGCATTTATATCAGCTCCTGTTTTTCCAGATGGTCCACCCGGGCCTATTTCCTGTCCTCTATTATGAAGAGCGTATTGATATTCAAAGAAGTCATCATTCGGCATAACTGTTATATGGGCAATATAATTTGGCTCAGCAAATTCAACATCAGGATTTTCCTGAAATGCTTTAATCATTTCATCAACAGTATATTCCTTAGGTATTTTTAATTCATAGACATTAATTCGTGGTATTCTTTTAATTTTTTTTGTTTTGTAAGAAAAAAGAGTTGCTTCAATTTGTTCAAAGGAAACTGTTGGCTTAAATTTTACGAGAATTTCATCATCTGCATAAATTGAATCATATTTTTTATTAAATTTCAAAGTTAAAAAATTCGGGGATTTTTCTGGGAAATCCCTTTTTCTTTTTCCAGCAATTCTTTCAAAATCTTTGAAATTTAGAAACAAGAATAATGTAAAAATTAAAAAGATTATAAATATTAATGATTTTTTCTTTTTCATGTTTTACTCCTTAAAATGAGTATTTTAAACCGATAAAGATATTAATATTTTCTCCTGATGGATAAACAACAGCTCCTCCATTAATTTCAAATGATTCTATTATGGCTATAACACTTCCTAGAAGCAGACCAAATGATGTTTTTGAGTAAAATTTCTTTCCTTCTGAACCTTGAAGAGTGGAAATTTTCTCATCCATATTAAATTTTCCAAATATATAATCAAAAATAATACCGCCGTAAGGATTTACAGATTCAGAAATAGAGAGAACAATCTTTGGGCCAATGCATGCTCTTCCCCAGTCAGATTTACCTGTAGCCTTTCCACTAACTACTAACTTTGGTATATCCCATTCTTTTTTTAGTCCAAAACAATAGTCTAATTTTCCAATAAATCCAAAACGGAAATTATCATATTCTGTAATTTTTATGTCAAATCCTCCTCCTGCTAAAACTCCGTAGATTGTTCCACTTTCTTTTGTAAGTATAAGGGAGAAAGGAATTTTTTTAAAAATCATATTATTATAACTAGAGAGAATCCCTCCGATCCACAGACTTATAGTAATTCTTTCACTTATTTCTGAATCAGTTTGTACAGATACTATGTAAGCTCTTAAATCAGGAACTTTACCATCTTTTGTGTCCAGCTTTCTAAAGAGATATTCAAAATTAATTCCTGGTTTGAAAATTGTTTTTTCATAATAAAAAGTTGGTTTTTCTTGTGAAAAGATAAATGCTGACATTGAGAATAATAAAATCAGGAAGATTTTAACTTTTCTCATCATTCCTCCTTTATTGAGAAAAATTAGCATAATTATTGTTTATTTTCAATTTCCTATTTTTTACTATTTTTCTTACTTCAAGAATTATATAGAGAGTAAATGAAATCAGAATTATTTTCAGCCAGTCAGTTAAACTTAGAGGTGTTGTTTTAAATGCGATATTCAAAGGAGGATATAAAATTACAATCTGCATTATCAATGAAATAATTACAGCACTAATTAAAAATTTACTTCTATGAAATTCTATTTTGAATTTCTTAGCTCTGTAAGTCAAGACATTAAATAGTTGGAACATTACTAAAGTGGTAAAAGCAATCGAACGAGCTTTAGTTGTGCCTAGTCCATAATAATGAAAAAGCAAGAGTGTTCCAATGCACATTACTATTCCAACAATTAAGATATTTTCAATTACCTCTTTATTCACAATTTTCTCTCCTTTCCTCCTTGGAGGTTTTTTCATTATTGCTTTATCAAAAGGATCCAGGCCGAGAGCGAGTCCTGGTAATCCATCTGTTAGTAAGTTGACCCATAAGATTTGGATAGCAATTAAAGGAAGAGGCCATCCGATTAATATTGCAAGGAAAATAACAAGAATTTCTCCGAGATTTGATGACAGAGTATATTGTACAAATTCTTTTATACTTTGGTAAATTCCTCTTCCTTCCTCAACTGCATTGACTATAGAGGCAAAATTATCATCCACCAGAACCATGTCAGATGCTTCCTTGGCAACATCAGTTCCACTTATACCCATTGCAACTCCTATGTCTGATTTTTTTAATGCGGGTGCATCATTAATTCCATCACCAGTCATTGCTACCACATAACCCTTTTTCTTTAGAGCTTCCAAAATTCTTACCTTGTGATGAGGGCTGACTCGTGCATAAATAACAATTTTATCGATGGCTTCTTCGAGTTCTCTGTCGTCCATTTTGTTGAGTTCTTCTCCTGTTAATACCTTTTTATCTGATTCAATCAGACCGAGCTCCTTAGCAACTGCCATAGCTGTAAATTTGTGATCTCCTGTAATAATTACTGTCCTTATGCCTGCTAATTTGCATTTTTTAATAGCATCTTTCGCTTCCTCTCGAAGAGGGTCTAACATTCCCTGCAACCCAACAAAAATAAGATCTTTTTCAATATTTTTTTCCTCTAATTTTCTATCTTCTTTTATTTCCTTGTATGCAAAACCTAAGACTCTAAGAGCTTTATTTGCCATTTCTTGATTAGCTTTCAGAATTATTTCTTTATCCCCTTCAGTGATTTTCCTTATTTTTCCATTAATCTGAATATACATGCATTTTTCCAATATTATATCAGGTGCACCTTTTACAAAAGCAATTATTTTTTCATTGCATTTATGAATTGTTGTCATAAGTTTTCTTTCTGGTTCAAAGGGTATTTCTTCTATTCTGGGGAGTTCCTTTTCGAGCACCTTTTTATCAATTCCAAATTTTAAAGCAGATACAATTAAGGCTCCTTCAGTCGGATCACCTATTATTTTCCATATTTTTTCGTATATGAGGCCTGCATTATTACATAAAGCACCAATCTTTAATAAAAGTTGTAAATCCTTTTTATTTATTTCATTTTCTTTGAAAACAATTTTTCCTTCTGGTTTATATCCTTCCCCAGTTACTTCAATTATCTTATTATCAACAAATAATTTTTTTACAGTCATTTCATTTTTAGTGAGTGTTCCTGTTTTATCCGTACAGATTATATTTGTACAACCAAGAGTCTCAACAGCAGGGAGCTGTCGTATCAATGCATTTCTCTTAGCCATTCTTTGAACACCCAGTGCCAGGGTAATTGTAACAATTGCCGGCAGACCTTCTGGAATTGCGGCAACTGCCAGACTGACCGCTGCTAAAAAAATCATATTTAAATAGGTCACTGATAGATTTCCAGTAGTTATAAATTGACGGGATATCCCGATAAGGAAAATAACAAAACATATTCCTATTGTCACAATACCAAGCCATTTGCTGAACTCCTTTAAGGTTATTTGCAGGGGAGTAAGTTTCTCTTCAACTTCCTGGACCATTTCAGCTATTTTCCCGAGTTCTGTGTCCATTCCTGTGCGAACCACAATTGCTTTTCCTCTTCCTCTTGTAACAACAGTTCCCATAAAAGCCATGTTTTCCTGATCAACAACAGGTGTTTCTTCTGGTAAAGGTTTACAGTGCTTTTTTGAGGGAATTGATTCTCCTGTGAGAGATGCTTCATTGATTTGGAGTGCAGATGTTGAAAATAAACGAGAATCTGCAGGAACCTTATCTCCTGTCTCGAGTAGGATTATATCACCTGGGACAACTTCCTCTGCATTTATTATATTAACTTTTCCATCTCTCAGAACCTTTGCTTTAAGGGCAGTCAATTTTTTTAAGGCTTCAATTGCCCTTTCAGCTTTATATTCCTGGACAAAGCCAAATATTCCATTTAGCACAACAATACATGAAATAACAATTGCATCTAATTTTTCACCAATCAAGAGAGATATAACTATCGCGGATATGAGGATTAAAACAAGAAAGGAGGTGAATTGCCTGATAAAAATTTGGAAGGGGGTTATTCTTTTAAATCTTCTTATTTCATTATAACCATATTTTTCCAGTCTTCTTCTTGCCTCTTCCGAGCTCAGGCCAGAGAAATCCGTATTTAATTTTTTTAAGATTTCATTAATTTCTAAATAATGGAAGGGAACGTCCATCTGATTTTTTAATATTTGGATTTTTCTATTTTTTTCAGGATTTTTTGAGCTTTTTTTGCATATTTGCTATTTGGAAAATCTGAAACGACCTTTGTGAAGAAAGGAATACTTTCATCTATTTTTTTCCATTTATAATAGGACATTGCAAGATAATAATAAACCTTATCAATCTTTGAGTAATTTGGATAATTGTCAATGACTTCTTTAAATCTGTTTACAGCTGCTTTATAAGCGTGAGTTTTATAATAAAATTCAGCGATTTGATAGATATGTTCAGCTAATCTTTCCTCACATTCTTTTATTTTTTCCTGAGCGAGTTTTGCTTCTTCACTGTAAGGATAATTGGCAACGACTTTTTTAAACTCTGCAAGAGCCTGATAGGTTTTTGTCTGATCTCTTCCAGGTTTTAACATTTTTTTATAATAAGTCATAGCTATCTGATACTGAGCTTTTGCAGCTAATGGACTGTATGGATACAGAGCGATGAATTCTCTATATTCTGAAGCTGCAAGAATCATGCTTCCTTCATCTCCTTGATAAAAATATGAATCTCCTATTGCAAGTTTAGCTAGTTGAGCGTAATGGCTTTTTGGAAAGGAATCCATGACTTGCCTTAAATAAAGACGTGCCTTTTCAGGGTCTTTTTTAATATATTTCATTCCTAAATTATAAAGGGCTTCATCAGAGGATGTAATTTCGGGTGTTAATTCTGTTTCTTTTTTTCCGCAGAAACTTGTCAATAAGATTAAAATTATTAGGAAAGTTGATAATACCTTAGTTTTTTTCATTAACTGTTCCCTCCTTTAACTCGAAAATCAGAAATATAGACAATAAAAGTAGAGTATCCTGATTTTACTATCATTTTGTGCAGTATATATTTTTTATCCATTCCCATTCATTGAGAAGTCCATCCTCAATTTTTGTTTGAGGTAAATAGCTTAAATCTCTTTTTGCTTTTTCGATAGAAGCAAGGGTATGAGGCATTTCTCCTTTTTGGGGTTCTGTTCTTCTTATTTTGATTTTCTTTTCCGTTATTCTTTCAAGTAAATTAAGAACATCATTTAATCTTATTCTACTACCTCCACCTATATTATAAACTTCACCATTTTTTCCGTTTGTTGCAGCCTTAATAGTTGCATCTATAACATCGTCAATATATGTAAAGTCTCTTGTCTGATTTCCATCTCCAAAGATAACAATTTCTTCGTTGAATAATATTGATTTCATAAATTTGTGAAATGCCATATCAGGCCTTTGTCTTGGACCATAAACAGTAAAATATCTAAGTAATACAATTGGTAAATCAAAATTTTTGTGATATAAATAACAAAGTTTTTCGCCCGCTAATTTTGTGACACCATAGGGAGAAATAGGAAAAAGAGGACTTGTCTCTTTCATTGGAAGTTCAGGACATAATCCATATACAGAAGACGAAGAAGCAAAAACAAATCTTTTTAACGGTATATTTTTAGCCATTTCTAACAGCTTTTGTGTAGCCATAATGTTTGCTTCGGTATAAATTGCAAAATCTTTTCCCCAGCTTTTTCTAACTCCTGGTTGTGCTGCTAAGTGGAAGATATAATCTAAGTCCATTTCTTCTAAATTCAGTTCTTCAACTTTGTTCTTTAAGAATTTAAATTTTTTCTCTTTTATTAAATTTTCAAGATTTTTTAATTTTATGCTTGGAGGATAATAATCTGAAAGGGAATCCACTCCAACAATTTCAAAACCCTCTTTTATCAATTTTTCACATAAATGAGACCCAATAAAACCAGCGCATCCAGTTACTAAACATCTCATTTTTCTATTCTTTCACATATTTTTTTCATTTTTTTTATTGTTTCAGAAGGATCTGGAGAATGAAATATTCCCGAGCCAGATACCAGAATGTCCGCGCCATTTCTCACAAGTTCCTCGCAATTATTTATATTCACTCCTCCATCTACTTCAACCGGAATTGATAAGTTTTTCCCTTTTATCCAGTGGCTTAACTGAGCAATTTTTGGAAGAGATGAAGGAATAAATTCCTGACCTCCAAATCCTGGATTCACACTCATAATAAGAACAAAATCAATATCCTTCAGTATCTCGTTCAAAAAATGAATAGGTGTTCCTGGATTTAATGTAATTCCAGCTTTTTTCCCGAGATTTTTAATCTGATAGATTAAGCGATGTGGATGAGGGGATGCCTCTATATGGAAGGATATCCAGTCAGCACCAGCATTAGCAAATTTTTCTATAAAGTCGTGAGGATTGCTTATCATCAAATGAACATCCAATGGAAGTGTAGTTAATTTTCTTATAGTTTTTACAAAATCAGGTCCAAAAGTTATATTCGGCACAAAATGTCCATCCATTATATCAATATGAATTAAATCAGCACCGGCTTTTTCTACCATCTTGATTTCCTCACCAATTCTTGAAAAATCAGCTGACAAAATTGAAGGTGCTATTTTTACCATTATTTGCTTACCTCCAAGGAGATTAAATTGCTTTTATAGACTCTGTAACCACTCAATGGAAGCTGTTTTATTATAATTCCCGGTTCTAATCCAGGGTAATATGTATATCTGATAATTCCTATTTTAAAACCCAATTTCTGAAGTAATGGAATTGTTGTCTCTAACTTTTTTCCGATTAAATCCGGCATTATATATTTTTCTTCCTCGTATCCTTGACTTACAAGAAGACTTATCCGGCTTCCACTTTCTACTTCTAATCCAGGCTCTGGACTTTGAGCAATTATCCTTCCAGCACTGAATTTTGGTGAGTGGGTCTGAACAATTAACCCCCTTCTTAAATTTGATTTTTTTAGAATTTCTTTTATTTCCATTAGATCTTTACCGATTAGATTAGGTACTTTAACTCTTTCCCTTCCTGCACTTACAATTACCTTTACTTCTTTATTTCTTTTTATTTTAGAGCCAGGTTCAGGTTCTTGTTCCATAATTTTACCAAAGGGTACATTCATACTGAATTTAGTTGCTTTTTGGACAAGATATAATCCTATGTTTGCAAGTTCTTCTCTTGCTTCATCCACTGATTTACCTTTTAAATCTGGAACTCTTACAACATCTTCCTTTAATATTATTTTCATTGTTATTAGAGTTGTAAAAAGCATTAAAGCTATTAGAGATAGGAACCATATTGCTAATTTTACTATTTTTTCAACTTTCAGTATTCCCATTTTTATCTTTTATCTATAGCATACATTAAGTATTTAGTAAATATATGAATTTATTTGTTTTTGTTTTAAAAAAGAAGTTATAATAAAAAATCTAAAAAAACAGTAAATTTGGAGGTTTTAAATGGGAGAAAAGATATTTTCTGATTTTAGAAGTGACACTGTTACAAAACCCACTCGAAAAATGAGACTTGCAATGGCCAATGCTGAAGTGGGAGATGATGTGTTTGGTGATGACCCGACTGTTAAAAAATTAGAAGAGCTTGGTGCTGAAAAGATTGGAAAAGAGGCTTCTTTATTTGTTCCTTCAGGAACAATGGGAAATTCAATAGCAGTTAAGGTATGGACAAAAGAACTCGAGGAGATAATTGTGGAGGAGAGATCACATATATACAATATGGAATCGACTCACATTGCATTTATTTCAAGAGTTATACCCAGACCGCTTCCATCCAGAAGAGGGGCTATGGATCCTGAATTAGTTGAAAAAGCTATCCGGAAGCCAGCGCTTCATATTCCTGGAACTTCCTTGATATGCATTGAGAATACACATAATTACTGGGGGGGAGCAGTTGTTCCTATTGATAATTTTAGAGCTATGAGAGAAATAGCAGATAAACACGGATTAAAAATACATCTTGATGGTGCTAGAATTTTCAATGCCAGTATCTCTTCTGGTGTTCCTGTTAAAGAATATACAAAATATGTGGATTCTGTGATGTTTTGTCTTTCCAAGGGGCTTTCAGCTCCTATTGGTTCACTACTTGCAGGAAGTAAAGAATTTATTGAAAAAGCAAGAAGAATCAGAAAGCTTCTTGGTGGAGGAATGAGACAGGTCGGTGTTATTGCAGCAGCAGGAATTATTTCTCTTACTGAAATGATTGATAGACTAGCTGAGGACCATAATAGAGCCAAAAGATTAGCAGAGGGAATTTGTAATTTGCCTGGAATAGAGTTGGATCCAAAAGATGTTGAAACTAACATTATCTTTTTAAAATTTAATCATCCAAGAATTTCCATTCAGGAATTTTTAAATAAATTGAAAGAAAAAGGCATTCTTGCCCTCGGTCTAGCAGGACGAATTCGTCTTGTTACTCACAAGGATATAAATGATGAAGATGTTGAAAAGACTATAAAAGCCTTTAAAGAGATCTTAAAATATTGAGAACTTATAAGCACTCTGCTACTAACTCTGCAATATCTTTCACTTTGCATTCATTGTCTTTGTTTTTTTCTTTGAGACCATCCTCAAGCATTGTAAGACAGAAGGGACATGCAGTTGATATGAGTTCTGCGCCTGTGTTTATTGCTTCCTCTGTTCTTATATGGTTAATCCTTTTTCCAATTTTTTCTTCAGTCCACATCAATCCGCCTCCTGCTCCACAGCAGAAACTATGGGAACCACAATTCTTCATTTCAATGAATTCTCCATTTAAGGCATTTAAGATTAATCGAGGTTGTTTAAATATGCTATTATGTCTGCCTAAATAGCAGGGGTCGTGATATGTTATTGATCTTTCTGTTCTTTTCAACTTAATTTTTCCTTCCCTAATTAGATCAAAGATAAACTCTGTATGATGGACAACCTCAATATCCCATTCGCCAATATTCAAGAGTTTTGATAAAAGAGGATATTCATTTTTGAAAGTGTGATATCCATGAGGACATGTTACGAGAATCTTTTTTATATTATATTTTTTGAAAGTTTCAATATTCTCCTGCGCAAGGGTTTGGAAAAGATATTCATTTCCGAGTCTTCTTGCCTGGTCTCCACAGCATTTTTCCTCTTTACCTAAGATGCCAAAACTTATTCCTGCAGTGTTTAAGATTTTAATAACTGAAAAAGTAATTTTCTTTGCCCTTTCATCAAAAGAGCCTGCACATCCAACCCAGAGGAGCACATCAATATTTGGATTTTCAGCAACGGTTTTTATTTTATAATCCTTTGCCCAATCTCCTCTTGTTGAAAATCCAATTCCCCATGGATTGCTATTTGTTTCTATGTTTCTGAAGAATTGATTCAATTCTGAAGGAAATTTACCCTCCATGAGAACCTGACTCTGTCTTAGACCTATTATTTTTGGCAGGTGCTCATTCTCAACTGGACAAACCTGCATACATGCTCCACAGGATGTGCACGTCCATATTTCATCATCAGAATAAATGTTATTCATAAGAGGTTTTAATTCTTTAATTTCCTGATTCAAAAGTGCTATTCCATCATTCAGTAATGTTTTTTTTAAGTTTAGAATAATTTCTTTTGGTGAAAGAGGTTTCTCACTCCGGGAAGCAGGGCAGTAATCCTGGCATCTACCGCATTCCACACATGTAAATGCATCCATCAGGTCTTTCCATGTGAAGTCAGTGAGTTTTTCAATACCAAAAACATCTGCTCTCTCGATATCAATTGGTTTTAAAATTCCTTTTGGATTATAGTTTTTGAAACCAATATTTATTGGACCAAATACAATATGAAGATGCTTGGAACGGGGAATATAAAGAGCAAATCCGAAAACAGTCAATATATGAAACCACCAAAAAACATGAATAAGAATTTTTATATTTTGAATATCAAGTTTATTTTTTATCAAGTAATTCCATAATAAATTTCCTGCAAAAGCCCATTTTGAGTTTTCAGAGAAAACATTAATTGTGAAAGCTTCATAAAACAGAAAGGTTGAAATTACCATAAACAGGAAAAGATATATAATTGCTGATTCAGGTGAGGGATAAGTAAGGGATTTAGGCTTAAAAATATACCTTCTTATCATAAAATATACAACACCAATCAATACAAGAATTGCAAAGAGATCCACTGCAAAGGAGTAAATTGAGTTTACTATACCATGACCGAAAAGACTAAAATTATTTTTTAAACCTGATAGTATATGGTTTATCGTAACTGTTAAAAAAACTAAAAATCCATAAAGGATGAAGAAATGCATGAACCCGGTAAAAATTCTTTCTCTTTTCACCGAGCATTTTAACAGTAAAAAGGAGGAAATAGCATCCTTTATTCGTTTTAAAGGTCTATCATAACGATTCTCTGGTTTTCCAAGTCGAATAAGTTTATATTTGAGTTTAAAGGGTTTAAAAACCCCATATGCAGTAAGAGTTAGAACAAATATGAATATAATAATTTCACTGATAGATAACATGTTCACCTCCAAAAGATTTGCTTAAAAGTAAATTTTAGTCTATCATTGAAAATCTAAAAAATCAATGTTATATTGACCTGTTTCACAAGTATATGAAAGGGGTTAGAATATGAAAGAAAAAACTGAGATCCTAATTATTGGAGGAGGACCGGGTGGATATGTGGCCGCTATAAAAGGGGCTCAATTGGGTAAAAAAATAATTTTAATAGAAGAAGATAAAGTTGGAGGGACCTGTCTCAATTATGGATGTATTCCCACAAAAGCTCTCCTTTATAGCACCGGGATTCTTAAAGAAATTAAAAGAGGCGCGCAGTGGGGAATAAATACAGAAATAAAGTCAGTAGATATTAATAAAATGAGGGAGAAGAAAACCCGAATAGTGAATCAGCTCGTTAGAGGAGTGGAATTTTTGCTTCAGAAAAACCAGGTGAGGCTTGTAAAAGGACGAGCCCATTTGGAGAGTGAAAATACGGTTAAAGTATTTTCGGAAGAAAAAGAGTATATAATTGAAGCTGATAATATAATTTTAGCAACAGGAAGTTTACCTTCAGAATTACCATTTTTGAAAATTGATGGAAAGAGAGTGATATCCAGCAAAGAGGCTCTTGAAATCAAGGAAATACCCGAGAAATTCATAATTATTGGTGCAGGTGCAATTGGACTTGAAATAGGATTAATTTATCACAGATTAGGAGCTGATGTTACAATTGTTGAAATCATGTCCACAATTTTACCTGGAAATGACAAAGAAATTGTTTGTAATTTAGAAAATATCCTTAGGAGAAAAGGAATAAAAATTCACACAAAAATAAGAATAGAAAAAGCAGAGATTAATAAAGATACAATTAGATTGGAAGGAGTGGACTTAGAGAACAATCAAATCTTAAATTTTGAAGGGTCGAAGATATTGCTTGCAGTGGGGCGGAAAGCAAATTATCAGAATCTCGGAATTGATAAGTTGGGAATAGAAATTGATGATAAAGGTTTTATAAAAGTCAATACTGAATATAAAACAAATATACCAAGCATTTATGCAATAGGTGATTTAATAGGCGGAAAATTGTTGGCTCATAAAGCATCACATGAAGGTATAGGCGCTATTATGAATATATGTGGTTTACCCTTTGAATTTGATTATTTAGCTCTTCCTTCTGCTGTTTTTACTGAGCCAGAATTTTCTACAGTAGGTTTAACAGAAGAAGAGGCTTTAGAAAAGGGTATTAAAATAAAAATAGGAAAATTTCCTTTCAGGGCGAATGGAAGGGCTGTAACAATCGGTCAGGGAGAAGGAATTGTCAAAATTATCGCCAATGAGAATGAAGAAATAATAGGGGCTCATGTTCTTGGCCCTTATGCAAGTGAATTAATAGCTGAATTATCCCTGGCAATACGTCTAAAAAGAAAAATCAGAGAAATAGGGAAGACCATCCATATTCATCCCACCCTTTCAGAATCAATCTGGGAGGCTAATTTGAATGTCTTAAAGGAATCTATTCATATTTTGAATTAAATTTAATTGAAATTTCTGAGCATTTATAAATAAATGCAAGATCTCTTTGCGTGAGCGTTCATATTTTTGAGATTGAAATTTGAAAATTTTCTTTTTTTGTAGTAAAATATAATGAAAATTTCCTTTCCTACACGGCAGTAAATTTAAATAGATTTTATTTTTGATTTTCACAATTATATGAATGTTCTTTGATTTTTTGATAAAAGTCGGGAGAGGAGGGGAAAAATGAAAGTTTTAATTTGTGCAGCAGGTAAAGGAAGCAGATTAAAACATAAATTTTCTCCAAAACCTTTAACTCCTATATATGGATTATCTTTACTTGAAAGAGTTATTTTAAATTGTAAAAATGTAGGATTAAAAGATTTTATAATTGTGGTTGGTTATAAAGCAAAAGAAATAATGGAAAAAATAGGAGATGGGAGACGATATGGAGTCAGAATACAGTATATTTTCAATGATGAGTGGGAGAAGGGTAATGGAGTTTCGGTTTTGAAAGCTAGAGATCATATAAATAAAAACGAGAATTTCTTGTTAATAATGTCTGATCATCTTTTTGATAAATCCATTTTGGAAAAATTACTTGATTATAAGGATGATGGAAAATATTGTTATCTGGCTATTGACCGTAATCTTGAGGGTGAACATTTCAATATTACAGATGCAACTAAAGCACAGGTTGTAAATGGGAAGGTTAAAAATATAGGAAAGGATATAAAAACCTTCAATGCAATAGATACCGGAATATTCTTATGCAATTCCTCAATATTTCAGGCTCTTGATGAAAGTGTCTCTGAAGGGAAATATTCTCTTTCCGAGGGTAACCAGATGTTGAGTAAAAACGGAAAATTAAAAACAGTTGATATTACAGGACATTTCTGGATAGATGTTGATGATGAGGAAGCCCTGAGTAAAGCAAAACGCTTTTTATTAAAGGGACTATGTAAAGAAACAGATGGCCCTGTTTCAAAATATCTCAATAGACCTCTTTCTCTTTTAATATCCCCAGTATTTGTAAATCATAATATATCACCTAATTTCCTAACATTTCTAAGCTTTCTATTGGCCTGTGTTTCCGGAATATTCTTCTCTTTTGGAACATATTTTTGGGCAATTTTAGCCGGGATCACAGCTCAATTGTCTTCTGTTATAGATGGATGTGACGGTGAAGTTGCAAGATTAAAGTTGAAAACAAGTAAATTTGGAGAGTGGCTTGATAGAGTTTTAGATAGATACGCAGATGGAATAATAATAATTGGAATAACCCACAATATCTGGTTACATTCTAATGCAAAGTGGGTTTGGTTTCTTGGATTTATCGCATTGACCGGTACCTATTTGGTCAGTTATACAGCTCAATTTTATGATAGATTGATTTTAAAAATTAATTCTGAACATAAGTTTTTCAGATTCTTTGGAAGGGACATGAGATTATTCATCATTTTTCTTGGTGGAATAACAAATCAGCTATTCCTGACATTGGTCATACTTGCTGCTTTAAGCAATCTCGAGACTCTTAGAAGATTGTACAAACTCTATACTTTTAAAAGTTTACTTACCAGTTGAAATTGTCAAATTTTATAAATTTTAATAGATTGAATCTTATCAAAAGAAATTTTCTTCTGATTCTTTCATTAATAATCACTCTTTCACTTCAAGCTCAAGAAATACCCCATCATAAAAAATTAAAATATGACTTCCTGGCTTTACTCAAAGGAATAACCGAACACAATTTTGATGTTTTACACTATAAATTTAATTGGAGAATTAATTTCGATTCTCGCATTATTCATGGTAATGTCTCAATTCAAATTCGAAGTCTTGTCAATAATCTCAATAAAATTACCCTTCATCTGGCGGATAATTTAAAAATCACTAAAATTATGCAAGGAAAATTTTTACTTGATTTTGTTCATCATAATAATTTACTTGATATTTATTTATCTCAGAATCTCAACATGGATGAAAAAACCGAAATAGAGATTTCCTATTACGGTAATCCCAAGGAAGGACTCAATTTTTCTTATCATAATAACTATCCCATCATCTGGAGTTTAAATGAACCAAGCGGCGCTCGCTACTGGTTTCCATGTTATGACCACCCCTCTGACAAGGCGACAGTTGAAATAAAGGTTACTGTTCCAGCTGGAATGATAGTAGCATCCAATGGAAAATTGATCAATGCGATTGCGAATAATGACAATACAGTTACTTATTTCTGGAAAGAAGATTATCCTATAGCTACTTATCTAATATCTATTTCTGCTACCAATTATGAAATCTTCAGAGATTATTATCTTTCAAGTAAAGGAGAAGATATGGAAATCGTCTATTTTGTTTATCCGGAAGATTTTGTTCCTGCTCAAGAAGATTTCTCCGTTACTCCGTCCATGGTAAAGTTTTTTTCCAGTTTATTCGGAGAATATCCTTTTATTGAAGAAAAATATGGTATGGCAGAGATTCCTGGAAGTATAGCAATGGAACATCAAACATGTACTTCTTATCCTTCAACATTAATAACTGGTAATCATAAATATGACTGGATAGTAGCGCATGAATTAGCTCATCAATGGTGGGGAGACCTTGTTACATTATCAGACTGGCCAGATATATGGTTAAATGAGGGCTTTGCCACTTATTCTGATGCTTTGTGGCATGAGCATATTTATGGTTTTGAGGGATTAAAATCCCGAATGGCTAATTTTAAAAGTATATATTTTAACCTGCATAGAGGTTCTGATCATCCAGTTTACAATCCACCTTCTGGACATCTTTTCTGTTCAATAGAATATGAAAAAGCAGCATGGGTTCTTCATATGCTGAGATTTATAGTTGGAGATTCAAAATTTTGGAAAATATTGAAAAGATATGCTTTGCTTTATGCCTATAGTAATGCATCCACCAACAATTTTCAACAGATATGCGAAGAAATTTATGGAGAAAGTCTGGAGTGGTTTTTTAATGAGTGGATTTATAAATCAGGCTATCCTGTTTACCAGTTTGGATGGGGCGTAACAGAACTTAATAAAATTAGAATAATAATAAATCAAATTCAAAAAGATTCTCCTATTTTCATTATGCCGATAGAGTTAAAATTCATTTTTCCAACAGGAGAATTGAGAAAAATAATTTGGGTGGAAAATGAAAATAATGTTTTCGAATTCTCTTTTGACCAAATACCCAGAGAAATTCTTTTTGACCCTGATAATTGGATTCTATGCAAGTTGGTAAAATTTGAGAAAAAAGGGAAGAAGAGAAAGTAATTAAGATATAAGAAGTTCTTTTATTTTTACCTTTATCCTCAGGAAGTATAGAAATATAAGCATAAAAATAATTCCAATTATACTGTAAAAGTAACTTTTATCTATTCCCCGGGTTATCTGATGGGCTGTAAGAATTACACTTCTTTGGAGATGGATGAAAAGAAGGTTGAAAAATATCATAACTAAAAAAACAAATTCTTTAATTAGGGAATAAATTATTTCTCTTTTTTCAGGAGAAAGGGTAGACAGACTTTCTTTTTTAGGAAAATTAACGGAATGACTGAAATAAGCTAATAAGAAAAAACCGGTTATAAAAATTGTTTGTATTATGGGGAGAAGAAAGAAGGAAAATACAGATTTTTCTTTCCATGAATCGGGTTTACCGGAAAAATTAAAGTGCACGGGAATTTTTTCAGGCAATTTTGGAAAAGCTACAAAAGACATAATCCAGCTCAACGTGAATAATAGAATATTTGCTCCAATTAGCCACTTTACTATTTTAATTTTTCTTATTTTTCCTCCTTTTATCCTGAAAGTTACAATTTTAAGAATAATTCCATTTTAATGGACTTGTCAAATTATTTATTAAAAGTCTTTACAGACTTTCTAAATTAAGCTAAAATTTTTCTTAATTTCTTAAAATGGAAATGAAAAAAAGTGCTGATAACCCATTAGAAGCAATAGGAAATACTCCTCTTGTTAAATTGAATAAAATCACTGAAGGCATTTGTTGCGAAGTCTATGCGAAACTCGAATTCATGAATCCTATGGGTAGTATTAAAGATAGAATTGCAAAATACATGATTGAAAAAGCAGAGAAAGAAGGTAGAATTAAACCAGGGGATTTAATAATTGAAAGTTCCTCAGGTAATACAGCGCTTGGTTTAGCTTTGGTAGCTATTCAGAAAGGCTATAGATTAAAAGTTATAGTTAGAGACAGCATTAGCAGAGAGAAAATTGATCAATTGAGGGCATTGGGTGTTGAAATTCATATGGTTGATCACACCCTTCCGCCCGAGTCCCCTTACAGCTATAACAATATTGCATCGCTTTTAGCACAAGAAATACCGAATTGTTATTTTCCTGATCAACATAATAACAGAGAAAATAATGAAACTCACTATAAGACAACGGGTCCTGAAATCTGGGAGCAAATGGAAGGGAAAATAGATTATTTTGTTGCAGGTATAGGGACAGGGGGAACAATATGTGGAGTTGGAAAATACCTAAAAGAAAAAGACCCAAATATAAAGGTAATAGGAATTGATCCTTTAGGTTCAGTTTTTTATGATTATTTCCACAAAAAGAAAAAAGTTAAACCAAAACCCTATCTTATTGAAGGATTGGGTGATGAATTTTTAATTAATTGTGTAGATTTTTCTATTATAGATGATATTTATCAAGTTACAGATAGAGAGGCTTTTTTATGCACAAGAGAAATCGCCAGAAAAGAAGGTCTTTTAGTTGGAGGCTCAAGTGGAGCAGCAATGTGGGGGGTTCTTAAACTCGCGAAAAAACTTAATAAACCAGCAAGAATAGTAACGATTTTTCCGGATAGCGCCTCAAGATATTTAAGCACAATTTTTAATAATAAATGGATGAAGGAAAGGGGATTTCTATAAAACTTTAATTTATGGAGGAGGAAAACTATGAAGAGGAAAATTTTAATTCTATTTTTTAGTTCTGTTCTTCTTATTTCTATTATTAATCTCTTTGCTCAGCCACAAAAACCAGTAGAACCAGTAAATTGGCGTAAATTAATTAATTTTTTAATTGATATTCCTGGATGGCAGGCTAAAGGAGAACCAAAAGGCTCTACAGTTTCTATGGGAAATTTTAAGATTTCTCAGGTGGAAAGAAGTTATGTATTAGGTGAGAAGGATTTAGAAATTAAAATTATTGATGGAAGTTACATACCTATGGTCTATGCTAGCTTTAAAATGATGACAAGTTTTGAAATCGATTCTTCAGAAGAATATGTGAAAAAGATAACAGTAAAGGGATTTCCTGGGGTTGAGAAATATGAATATGGAAGTGAAGAAGCTATGATAATAATTCTTGTTAAGGATAGATTTCTAGTTAACTTAACAGAAGATAATGTAAAAGATACATCAGAATTGAAAAAAATAGCCAATTTGCTTGACCTGAAAAAACTTGCAGAACTTGCAAAATAGTGTTTGTTTTTACTATTATTGGCATTCTCTTAATAATTTTAGGAATCATTGGGTGCGTTGTTCCTGGCCTTCCTGGTCCACCATTGAGTTATTTAGCTCTTATCTCTCTTTCAATTTCAAAAAAATGGGAAGTGTTTAGTCCTGAGTTTCTCATTGCAATGGCTGGACTGACCATTTTAGTTACAGCTATAGACTTCGTTATTCCTGCATTTGGTGCAAAAAAATTTGGAGCTTCAAAATTTGGTTTCTGGGGCGCAGTAATAGGAATGATTGTTGGTTTTTTTTATTTTCCACCTCTGGGAATAATAATAGGAGCTTTTCTTGGTGCTTTTGTAGGCGAAGTCATAAGCGGGAAGCAGACTTATGGAGCTTTTAAAGCTGGATGGGGAGTTTTCATAGGAATAATTACTGGAACTGTTTTGAAATTAGTTGTTTCAGGGATAATGACATTTTATTTTTTTAAAGCTTTGTTTTGATAATTGTTAATGTCGGAAATGTCTTATTCCTGTAAATATCATTGAAACACCATAATTATCCGCTGTTTTTATAACTTCTTCATCTCGAATTGAACCTCCGGGCTGGATAAATGCAGAAGCGCCTGCCTTAATGCACTCTTCTAAAGCATCAGGAAACGGGAAAAAGGCATCTGAAGCTACAACTGAATTTTTAAGAGGAAGTCGAGCTTTTGAGATTGCAACTTTTGCTGCATCAACCCTGCTCATCTGACCTGCACCAATTCCAACTGTTTGCAGATCTTTAGCAAAGACAATAGCATTGGATTTTACATATTTTACAACTTTCCATGCAAAGAGTAAATCTTTGAGTTCCTTCTCAGAAGGTCTTTTCTTCGTTACCACTCTTAGTTTTTCTTTCACATAATCAATACTATCTTTTTCTTGAACAAGCCAACCTCCAGTTATTCTTTTAAAATCCATTTCATTCAGAATTCCGAAAGGGAATTTCACGACCCTTAAGTTCTTTTTAATCTGAAATATTTCAAGTGCTTTTTCCGAAAATTCAGGAGCTATTACAACTTCATAAAAAGATTTTACTATTTCTGAAGCAACCTGTTCATCTACAGCACAATTAAAACCTATTATTCCTCCGAAAGCAGAAAGTGGGTCAGTCTGAAGAGCTTTTTCAAAGGACTCAAGAGCATTTTTACCTAATGCAGCACCACATGGGCTGTTGTGTTTAATTATACAGCAGAAAGGCTCTTTGAATTCCATGCATAATTCATATGCTGAATTTATATCAAGTAAATTATTAAAAGATAATTCCTTACCTTGATATTTGATCATATTCTGAAAAAAAGGGGAATCCGGTTCACTATATAAAGCTCCCTTTTGATGGGGATTCTCGCCATACCTCAATTCCTGAATTTTTAATAAACTTAAATTTATTACGGGTGTAAAAAATTCTTTCTTTTCTGTAAGAGAGTTTAAATAATTGAAGATATAAGAATCATATTCCGAGGTGATTTGAAAAGCTTTTTTAGCAAATTCAATTCTTTTATTAAAACTTATGTCCTTTTCTTCTTTTAATAAACGAGTAATCTCGGAATAGTCATTTGGGTCAACAACAACAATTACGTCTTTAAAGTTCTTAGCTGATGCCCTAATTAAAGAAACTCCTCCAATATCTATAAATTCTAAGGCATCATCAAGTTTTAACTCTTCTCTTGAAGTAGCTTCCTTAAAAGGGTATAGATTTACTACAACCATATCAATTGGTTTAATATTAAATTTCTCTATCTCTTCTAAGTCTTTTTCCCTATTTCTTCGAGCTAAAATCGCACTAAAAAGAAATGGATGGAGTGTTTTAACTCGACCCCCCAGAAGTTCAGGAAAATTGATTAATTTTTCGATAGGAGTATTTGGTATTTTATTTTTTTCGAGAAATTTTGAAGTCCCTCTGGTAGCTATTATTTCCCATTCATTTTCTACTAAAAATTTGCTAAATTCAATAAGTCCAGTTTTATCATAAACACTTATTAAAACTCTTTTCATGTATTTCTCCTCCTAGTTAACTAAAAATATTGAATTTATAAGATAATATTTAATCTATTATAAATCAATATTAATTTTTTATTTCCTTTTAATAATAAGTTTTATAGGTGTTCCCCATAAATCAAATTCTTCTCTCATCTTATTTGTAAAGAATTTCTCATAATTTGGAAGAAGAGGTTGCTTTTTTGAGGAATATAGAGAGAAAGTGGGCGGATGAACGCCAGTCTGAACCATATATTTAATTTTAATAGGTTCTCTCTTTTTCGTAATAGGAGGATTAGATTTAATAATTTCGTGTAAGAATCTATTTAACTGAGGAGTAGGAATTCTTTTAAAACTATTTTCATAAACTTGGAGGGAAAGATCGAGAATTTTAACAACTCTTTTTCCTGTAACTGCAGAAACAAAGATTAAAGGTGCATAACTCACAAAGGATAATTTTTGGTAAATTCTTTCCTCAAAAATCACCGTATTTTGCTGATTCTTTGGAATTAAATCCCATTTGTTTACAGCAACAATTAAAGGCTTCCAAGATAGAGCTGCCAATTGAGCAATTGTTGCATCTTGATGAGTAGGGGACTCCAGAGCATCAAGAACAAGACAGATAACGTCAGCTTCTTTTATATTTTTCTTTGCTTTAATTATAGCTGCTTTTTCTTTTTTATCTTTAGTTTTTCCAAGCCTTCTTATGCCCGCTGTATCAATCAGAATAAAATATTTTCCTTCTCTTTTTACAAGGGTATCCACACTGTCCCTTGTTGTTCCTGGTATTTCACTAACTATTAATCTTTCTTCTCCGAGTAATCTGTTAATAAGAGAGGACTTACCTACATTTATTCTCCCCACTATTGCAATTTTAACTGGTTTTTCTGAGATTTTATCCTTTTTTCCTTCAGGTAAATATTTAATTAAACAATCTTTCAATTCTTCAATTCCTTTTTTATGTTCAGCTGAAATAAATAGAATTTTTTCGCTTCCGAATTTATACGCATCAACATGTTTTCTTTTTGCAGATAGGGTATCTATTTTATTCACAACGATTAATATAGGTTTGTTTAATTTTTTAAGTAAAACAAATAATTCTTCTTCACCTGGAAGAATTTCTCTGCGTCCATCGATTACAAATAATATAACATCTGCCTCTTCTGCTGCTTCTATTGCCTTTTTTTCAACAAGTTCAGATAATGGCTCTTCAGAATTACTGAATAGTCCTCCAGTATCAATTAACTCAAATCTCTTATTTTTCCATTCTGCTATTCCGTATATTTTATCCCTTGTCATGCCTGGTAACGAGTGCACCAAAGCCTTTTTTCTTCCGAGAATTCTATTAAAAAGGGTAGATTTTCCTACATTTGGAAAGCCAATAATTGCAACTTTGGGTAGAGTCATTTTAATTTAAAATGCTTTCAGGGTTCTTTATTTGAGGCTATTAGATTAAAACGAGGGGAAAAAGGTTTTGTCAAATCTATATGTCCGTTCAAAGTTTCTTTCTCCAGACCTTCGATCAAGATCTGGACTCTTTTTATCTGAGGAAAATTATAAGTTAAAGAATTAACTATAGCGTATATGGATATTATCTCAGCCTCTGAACCTCCTGGGTGTTGTTGATAAATCTCCTTTGAGAAGTCAATGTAAGCAGTTCCGTCATTTGTAATGAAAATTTCCCTTAATTTTGTGGTTGGAGGAAGTGTGGGTAAATGGTTATTTTCTGGCCCTTTTATTAGTTCTAAAATGACCTGTTTCGCTTGTTGTATAAGAGAAGGAGTTAAATAAATTTCTCTTGCTTCTGGATAAAGCAAAGAGTCTTCTTCAGAGGGAAAGAAAATGGTCACTTCTCGTTTTTCTGTGGTTTCTTCAATGTTTGGAAAATAGGTCTGAGTTACCTCCCTACTAACTTTAATTTTTTCTGTTTTCAAACTTAAAATTATTAAAATAATGAGAATACAAACTATTATAAAAAGAGATATCAGCAAAATTCTCTCTTTCCTTTTCATTTATTTAACTTCTGTTGATTTTAAATAATTAATTATGCCTCTAAAAATTGCAAGTGCAACCTGACGCTGGAATTTTACAGAAGAAAGTTTCTTTTCTTCCTCGGGATTGGTTATAAATGCCACTTCTATTAAAACAGCAGGCATAGCAACATTTGATAGAACTTTAAAAGGAGCTTGTTTAATTCCTCTATTGGTTGTTCCAAGAAGATAATTCAGCTCATTCTGAATAGTCTCTGCCAGCTGACTGCTCTGTTTCAGATAGGAAGTTTGTGCCAGATCCCAGAGAATTAATTTTATATCCTCTGCATTTTCAGGGAAAATTTCATCTTCTAATTTATCAGAATTATTCTCAAAATAAGCAAGTCTTCTTGTTTCTTCGTCACTTGCGTGCAAGCTTAAAAAATAGGTTTCAGAACCATGCGCTGATTTTCGATAAGAAGCATTTGTATGAATACTTATGAACATATCTGCTTTTTGATTATTTGCTATGGATGCTCTATCCTCCAATGAAATATTTATATCTTCTGTTCTTGTAAGAACTACTCTTACTGGTAAGTTTCTTTCTATAATTGATTTTAATTCTTTTGCGATTGCTAAGGTGACATTCTTTTCCAGAAGACCAGAAGGTCCTCTTGCTCCTCTATCAGAACCCCCATGTCCTGGGTCAATAATAATGGTTTTCGTATAGCGGATGCCTCTATTTAAATTAGATATCCCTCCAGCTCCTTTCCCTTCCAATTCAGGAATAACAGGCGAAGATAATTCTTTTATATCGAGTACAAGTCTAAAAGGATTTATTAAAGTGAAATAATCAATGGTGAATCTGTCTTTTTTAAGGATTACTTTAAAAATAGTATTTGAACCGTTCTTTTCCCAATAGAATTCTTTTAAAATTCTGCTATGGACTTTTTTTCGTTGAATTCCAAAAGTAAAATTTCCATTAATTACTACATCAATTTTTCCAGGAGTGGTATAAATCTGATAAGAGAAAGCTGTGTAAGATTCTATGACAACTCGAGTAAAATCAGGATGGTCAGCGTACCTAACCTTAAGAGTTAGCCCCTCTAAGCTTGGTATTAAATATAAAAAAATTATTAATAGCAGATATTTCTTCTTCATTATCTTTATTAATTGTGGTGGAGGCGGCGGGAATCGAACCCGCGTCCGGAGATCTTCGGCGAGAAGGTTCTACATGCTTATCCTCTTCTTAAATCTTCATCGATGGGGTTCGAAGAGGCAAAACACCCATCGACTAGTCCTGATAAAGTTTCGCTTCCCGGACTCAGGACAAATCCGGGTCGCTATCCCGCTCACCGACATCCCTCAAGCCCCGCGGGAAAAGGCTAAAGGGATGGCTGCCTTACTTTTTAGGCAGCGACAGGCAGAGTTTCTGCACTTCTTTTTTTCCACCTTTTTAACGAGGTTGGTGGAACCTCGGCATGCTGCTTCCGCCTCATTATCTCCGTCGAGCCCTTTTCGCCCCCAGTCAATCACTTTAAAATTATAGAATATATTTTTTTTATTGTCAAACCTCACTTTTCACTTCTGTTCCGTGGATATCTTGCTTCAACAATTGACTTTATTCCTCCTCTTGGATTAAATTCACCAGTTACAATTGCCCATTTTGGTTTACAAGCCTTAACAAAGTCTTCAAGTATCCTATTAACTGCGTTTTCATAAAAAATTCCAAGATTTCTGTAACCCAAAATATACATTTTCAATGATTTTAATTCCACACAGTATTTGTCGGGCATGTATCTAATGGTTATTTTTCCAAAATCAGGGAGTCCGGTTTTAGGGCATACAGAGGTAAATTCAGGAATTTCAATTTTTATTTCGTATCCCTCAAATTGATTAGGAAAACATTCAATTTTGGGTAACTTTTCCTTTAATCCAGATTTTGCATGTTTTTCAGTATATTCACTCATTTTTACTCAAATATAAAGTTATAAAAATAAAATTATCCTGTCAAATATTAATTTTTATAATTTTTTCCAAAAATTGACTCTGTCCAATGGAAATGATATATAATTTGTTAAAATTTAGAATTCAGAAAAAAGAGGTGGGTATGAGAAAGTCAAATTTATTTTTTATTATTCTTCTCTCAATCTTTAGTTTTTCTATTGCTCAAGATATTGAAGAAATTTTACCTGATGAGGCTTACAAAATGCTCAAGAATCCAAGAACGTATCTGGTTGATGTAAGAAGTATCGCAGAATATGTTTTTATTGGACATCCAGAAAAAGCGTATAATATCCCTTTAATGTTCTGGTCTGAAGAGAAACAGAAATTAATACCAAATAAAAATTTCATCCAAGATTTAAAAGCTCGTTTTACAAAAACCGATACTTTAATTTTTATTTGTCGAAGTGGTAAGAGAAGCTTAAAAGCTGCAAGCATTGCAAGAAAGGCGGGTTTCCTCAATGTATTCAGTATAAAGGAGGGATTTGAAGGAGAAAAAGATGAACAAGGTCACAGAACTATTAATGGTTGGAAAAACAGAAATCTTCCGTATACTTATTCATTGAAAAAAGAATTTATTTATTCGAAAAAAGAATGATCGAGTTTTTTATTTTATCGCTTGAAAAAGGGAAAGGTTGAAGTTATAGTATTTTAGGAAAAATCAAAATGCCTGATTCAAAAATTGTCTATTTCAGAGAAGTTCAGAGATTTAATCAAATATGGATTCGACTTCTTATTCTTTCAATTTCTGGTTTTTTCTGGTACTGGTTTGGAACACAGGTATTATTAGGAAAGCCTTTGGGGAAAGAACCTGTGTCTGATATTATTGTTGTTATATTCTGGTTAATTTTCGGAATTGGATTTCCTATTTTATTTTTTTCAACAAAACTTATAACAGAGGTTCGAGCTGATGCACTCTATATTCGTTTTTACCCTTTCCATTTTTCTTTTGAAAAATTTCCCTATGAGAGAATAAAAAAATTCAAAGTTGTAACTTATCATCCTATTAAAGAATATGGTGGATGGGGAATACGTTATGGAAAACATGGAAAAGCCTATAATATTAGGGGAAATCGCGGAGTTCAAATTGAATTTATAGATGGAAAGCAATTATTAATTGGATCTCAAAGACCTGAAGAATTTGCTAGTTCCCTTGAGGCAGTATCAGGAAAAGAAAGAGAAATTAATCTTTAGGAAAGGAATAAAAATATGGTGGTGGACAAAAAACTGGGTGTGGAGTGGTTTATGGGGAATAATCTGGGTTATGGGATGGGCAATAATAATTATTATCTTAATATTTTTTATTAAGTGGTTTGCTAAACAAAGTAAAGATGAAACTGCTCTTGATATCCTTAAAAAGAGATATGCTCGAGGAGAAATTGATAGAGAGGAATTTGAGAGGATAAAAAAAGATATAATGGATTAGTAGAAAACCTAGGAGAAAGGAAATGATTTCGATTCAGGATTTGAAAAATAAAATTAAAAAATTTCCAAGAGTAAAACTTTCATTTTTACCTACGCCATTTGAAAAATTAAATAATCTTTCTGCAATGTTTAAATATTATAATATTTTTATTAAAAGAGATGACCAAACTGGGTTGGCTTTTGGAGGGAATAAAACTCGAAAATTAGAATTCATAATGGCTGATGTTTTACACCAGAAAGCAAATTGTGTAATTACATGGGCTGGAGTCCAATCTAACTGGTGCAGACAGCTTACAGCTGCAGCGAAGAAATTAAAAATAAAGCCAGTGTTATTGCTTTTTAAAAAACCAGCTTTTTCAAAAGAATACGATGGAAATCTTTTACTTGATCTTATTTTGGATGCAGAAATTAAAATCATTGAAGTTGAAAAAGAAAAAAAGACAATGGAGCTTAGTGATGTAAAAGACTTTGTAGAGGAAATAGTAAAAAAGGAAAAACAAAAAGGAAATACTCCATATATTGCTCCAATTGGGGGGTCCTTAGTTGAGGGTTCAATGAGTGTTCCATTGGGAGCAATTGCTTATTTAGAGGTATTTTTAGAATTATATGAACAGACAATGGCTGAAAAAATTAAAATTGATTCTGTTATTATTGCAACAGGTTCAGGAAGCACTCAGGCTGGTTTAATAATTGGAGCAAAATTGCTTTCTCCCTGGACAAGAATTGTTGGAATATGCGTCTCTGAAGACAAAGAAACAATGAGAAAATATGTGAAAAACATAATAGAACATACTTTATCAGCAATTAACATCAAGGAAAAAATTGAAGATAAAGAGATAATTGTTTTCGATGATTATTTAAAGGAAGGGTATGGTGTGCTTAATCAAGAGGTAGCGCAAGCGATTGCTTTTCTTGCACGAGAGGAGGGTATCTTTCTTGATCCTGTATATACAGGAAAAGCTATGGCAGGAATGCTCGATCTAATTAAAAATGGATATTTTAGAGAAGGAGAGAATATAGTTTTTCTTCATACAGGAGGAACTCCTGCACTTTTTCCATATAGAGAAAAATTTATATCTTTTTTAAAGAAAAAATTGGGATAAGGAGGAGAAAATCATGAATAAGCAGATTTTTAGGGTATTGATTTTTATTTTGATTTTAATTTCAGTGAATAATTATCTGATTTCTGCTGAAAAATTAAAGGTTTACATTTCAGTAGATATGGAAGGAATAGCAGGAGTTGTGCATAGAGAGCAGAGTTCTTCTGCAGGTAAGGATTATAATATAGCTCGTAAATGGATGATAGAGGAGACCAATGCTGTGATCCAGGGTGCTCTTGATGCTGGAGCAACAGAAATTGTAGTGAATGATTCTCATGGAAGCATGAGAAACATAATATTAAGCGAACTTCACCCTTCTGCATATCTAATAACAGGTTCGCCGAAACCTCTCAGTATGATGCAAGGAATAGACGATTCTTTTGATGCAGTAATTTTCATAGGTTATCATGCAAAAGCAGGAACAAAAAATGGAGTTTTAGATCACACATACTCGGGTTCCTCAATTTACTCAATCAGAATAAACAATATTGAAATGCCAGAAGTAGGAATTAACGCTCTTGTTGCAGGCTATTTTGATGTTCCTGTGGTTCTAGTTTCGGGAGATTCAGAAGTATGCTTTCAAGCTAAAGAACTTCTTAGTAAAGAAATTGAAGTAGTTCCAGTAAAAGAAGGAATTGGAAGATATGCAGCAAAATGCTTGCCTTTAAATAAGGCTTTTAAATTATTAAGAGAAAAAACAAAATTAGCTTTGAAGAAAAGAAGTAAAATCAAACCTTTTAAACTTGATCCACCTTATACTTTTGAACTTGAATTCAATTTTAGCTATCAGGCGGATTATCCAGAGCTTATCCCAGGAGTTAAAAGAAAAAATGGAAGAACAGTTTATTTTGTCATCAAAGATTATATTGAAGGTTTTAAGCTTATGCGTGCTCTCATAGCTCTTGCAAGAAGTCAATAATATTTAGGTCTATTTCTCAATAATTCATTAGTGGCGAATTCGTTTGAAACCTGAAATTTCTACAAATTCAAGAGATTCTTCCTTTTCTATTTCATCAAAAAGTAAATTAAGTCCCAGAACATCACTTGGAATATGACCTGCAATAATAACATTCACATTGGCTTTTTTTGCTTGTTTTATATGTTCTTCACTATAATGCATTCCTACAAGCGTGCTTATTCCGCTAGTTGCAAGTTGATCGAAGATTTCCTTTGATCCCTCTGTTCCTCCTGTCATATCAACATATATTTTTCCACATTTATTGTTTTCAGAGCCATTAACTATTTTTGGAAAAATCTGGTACTTTTGAAAAATTCGATATTCAGGTATATTTTTAAGTATTTCGAGCAGGTCTTTCAAACGATAGGGTTTTTCTTTTTCAAAAAGTTTATTCAAATAACTGGTAACACAATTATCAGCAGGAGTATGGATACACATCATTGGAATGCCAAGGAGACGGGCTACTTCTGTATGTCGGATATGGTTCAGGGAAAGGAGTCGGCGTTCAACTTCATTAATTCTTTTTTCCATTAATTGCTCAGCAACACTCAATGTGACCCCAAATCTAGCCAAAATATCTGATTGAAGTTTCATAACTTGATATAATTGAGCAAGAGCTGTGCCTTCTGGATGATGGGAAATTATAAGGTCTATTTTATTTTCTTCCCTTTGATTAAGAAGATAAGTAAGAAGAATTTCACCGATTTCCATGTCTATGCCAACAATAATTCTCCGTACCTCGGTTTCAGGATCACCGTTTAAAATTCGAGTGTCTGCGTAAGGATTGAAAAGTCTATCCCTGTCAAAAAATTCCCTCTCTTCATTGGGTAGTTTTTCAAATTTGGATTTTTCATCATTGAGTAGTTTTTGAATTTCTTCTTTTGGCCTTAAATCATTTTTAATTCCTATTTCCACTGCCTTCTCATAAAATTTCTTTAACTTCATTATAAGCCTCCTTATTCATGATCCAGACAGAAGGATATATAATAGAATAATTAAAAGTCGCTGACTGAATTTAACGGTAGCAGATTTACTGGAATTAGTCAAGATGCGAAAAGTTATTTGGGGAAGGATTATATTTGAAAAAATGAATTTACTATGTTATAAAAAAACTATGAAAAAGTACATATTTTTAGTAACTATACTTTTAATATTTTCAGGATTCACTTTTTCTCAGGAAAAAATTGAAAAAATAGAAATTATAGGGAATGACAGAGTATCCTCCGAGACAATTTTATATTATCTTACTGTAAAAGAAGGGGATTATTTTGATCCTTCCCAATTAAGGCAAGACTTTAGAATTCTATGGTCTACAGGATTCTTCTCCTATCTAAAAATGGAAGAGGAAGATGGTGCGAATGGGAAAATAATAAAAATCATAGTAAAGGAAAATCCAATCATTAAAGCTGTTAATTATAAGGGTGGGAAAAAGGTAAAGGAAGATGAAATAATTGATAAATTAAAAGAAGAGGACGTCTCTCTACTTCCTTATTCCTATTATAATCCTGTAAAAATTAAAAAAGTTGAGAAAGTGATTAAAGATCTATTAATAGAAAAAGGTCTCCCTTATGGTAAAGTGAAAGTGGAGACAAAAAAAATAGGGAAAAACGAGGTTGAAGTTAATTTTATAATTGATGAGGGACCGAAAGTAAGAGTTGCGAGTATTGAATTTGAAGGGCTTAAAGGAATACGTCCCAGCGAATTAATATGGGCTATGAAAGAAATAAAACCTCATACTCCACTTTATTGGGTAATGAAAAAGGATGTCTTTTCAAGAGCTAAACTTGAGAAGGATCTCGAAAATATTAAGAAAAAATTAAAGGAACTTGGATATATGGAAGCTGAAGTAGGAGAGCCTAAAATTGTAGAAGTTGAAAAAAGAACTTTTTATCTTAAAAAACAAAAAATGGTTAAAATCATAATCCCAATTAAAAGAGGACCGCGGTACAGACTTGGAAAAATTAAATTTGAGGGGAATAAGGCTTTACCTTCAAAAATTCTTAGGAAATTTATTAAATTGAAGGAAGGAGATTTCTATAGCACAAAAGCCATAGAGGATGGGATTGATGAAATTAGAAAAGTTTACTTATATCAGGGATATTTTTATTTCCAAATTTTCCCAATAGAAAATTTGAATCCAAAGGATAGAATAGTTGATTTAACACTTGCAATAAGAGAAAATGAAATCTGTTATCTTGGAAAATTAGAGTTCAAGGGAAATAACTACACAAAGGATAAAGTTTTAAGAAGAGAATTCTTACTTAGAGAAGGGGATAGATTCAGTACTCTTTTATTTGAAAACTCTCTAATGAGAATGAAACAGCTTGGACTTGTTGAAATTGAAAAAATGCCTGACGTAAAGCCTGATCCTAAAGATTACACCAAAATAGATGTTACAGTATATGTAAAAGAATTACAGAGACAAAATATTCAGTTTTCAGCAGGATACAGTGGTTATGAGGGGACATTTGTCTCTTTATCTTATTCTACTGTTAATTTCTTAGGAACAGGTGAGTCCTTTGAAATCATGCTTTTAACAGGGGGAAGAACAAAGAATTATTCATTCAGTTTTACAGAGCCCTATTTTCTTGATTATCCAATTTCTCTTGGTGGAAGTATTTATGATAGATGGATTAACCTTCCATTCCTTTATAATAGAAAAAGTAAAGGATTCAGCTTTATATGTGGTGCAAGAATTAAGAGTTTCTGGAGAACAAACATATCCTATGGTTATGAACGCGTGAAAGTAAGTGACATAAATGAAAATTTGCCATGGTTTTATGATCCATATTATGCGTATTATGCCCTTGCAGAGAGAACAGTTAGCAGTTTGACATGGACCATTTATCGTTCAACTGTGGATAGTCCACTTAATCCAACAAGAGGAACGCTTTATTTGGTATCTGCAAGATTAGGGGGAACTTTTCTGGGAGGAGACATAAGTCTGATAAATCCTCGTGTGGAGTGGACATGGTATAAACCATTAAGGAAACACGTTATTGGTTTCCACATAGAATTACAATATGTGAAACCATTAGAGGGTCAGGTACTTCCCTTTTGGGAAAAATTTTACCTTGGAGGAGAAAGATCAATTAGAGGATTTGAAATTTATTCAATTGGACCAAGAAATGAAAGAGGAGCAAACATTGGAGGAAATAAAACATTTGTTTTTAATGCAGAATATAAAATTCCTGTAGGCGGACCCCTTCAATTAATACTTTTTTATGATATGGGAAATGCTTATGGGATTGATGAGAAAATAAGTCTTTCAAATGTTTATTCTTCTATGGGACTTGAGGCAAGAATTTTTGTGCCAGCTTTAAGAATCCCTTTTAGATTAATTTTTGCATATAATCCAAGAACTGTAAGACCAACAGACTCCCATTTTGCAGTCAGGTTTGGTGTTGGCACAACTTTTTAAGGAGGTACGAGTATGAAAGTAAAAGGGAAGATTTTACTAATTTTAGGAATCCTCATCCTCTCTTTTTCATTTCTTAATGCACAACAAATAGTAAAAATAGGTGTAGTTGATTCTCAAAAAATTCTTTTTAATTCAAATCGAGGAAAAGAGGTTCTTGCTCAACTTGATAAAAAAACTAAGGAAATGCAGAACAAGCTGGACAAAATGGACAAAGAGATTCAGCAACTTGAGAATAAAATTGCAACACAGAGAGTTGCTCTTGACCCAGATACTCTTACTAGGCTTGGAGATGAATTACAGAGAAAAAGAACTGAAAGGCAGAGATTTTGGGAAGATTCACAAAGAGAAATAGCCTCTCTTAGAGCCAGATTGTTCACAAAAATGAGAAATGAAATATTACCAATTATTCAGCAAATTGGAAAGGAAAAGGGCTACACTTTAATTGTGGACCTTGCAGATGCTGGTGCAATTTATTGGGACCCAGCTGTTGATATTACGGATGAGGTAATAAGAAGATATAATCAAAAATATACCAAACAAAAATCTACTAAAAAGTAAGATGGATATTGAAAAAATTCTTGGTCTCCTTCCTCATCGATATCCTTTTCTATTGGTGGATAAAATAATCGAAATTGAAGAGGGAAAAAGGATAGTGGGTATTAAAAATGTCACAATCAATGAGCAGTTTTTCCAAGGACATTTTCCCAAAAAACCTGTAATGCCTGGAGTATTAATTCTTGAAGCAATGGCACAGACTGGTGCTTTGCTGTTAATAGGCTCCATCCCAGAAAGGGAAAAGAAGTTGATTTATTTAACTGGTATTGAAAAAGCAAGATTTAGAAGGCCAGTTGTTCCAGGAGATCAATTGAAAATGGAATTAACATTGTTAAATTTAAAGGAAAGATTTTGTAGAATTGGCGGAAAGGCTTTTGTAGAAAATAATCTTGTTGCAGAAGCTGAGATCTTAGCTGCTCTGGTTGATTTAGAAAAAGATGAGAAATGAAGTTTTTATTGACGAGAGAGCGTATGTTCACCCACATGCTGAGCTCGATGTTGGAGTAGAAATAGGACCCTTTTGCATAATAGATAAAAATGTAAGAATAGGGAAGGGGACGAAGATAGCCGCCAGTGTTTATATTACGGGTAATACTGAAATAGGGGAAAACTGTTATTTCTCCCCCTATTCGTCAATTGGAACAGAACCTCAGGATTTAACATATAAAGGTGAAGAAACCGGGGTAAAAATAGGTAATAACAATGTCTTTCGAGAATTTATTACTGTTCATAGAGGAACTGTCAAAGGAGGTGGAATAACATTAATTGGAAATAATAATTATTTTATGGCTTATACACATATAGCCCATGATTGTAAAGTCGGAAATGATACAATTTTCATAAATGGTGCTACTCTTGGAGGTCATGTAAAAGTAGATGATTTTGCAACTATAGGAGCTTTCAGTGGTGTCCATCAATTTTGCCGAGTAGGGAAATATGCTTTTATCGGAGGTTATTCTATAATAACTCAGGATGTTATTCCTTTTGCAAGAGTTGCAGGTGGTAGACCCCCACTAATTTTTGGCGTGAATGTAATAGGTTTGAGGAGAAGGGGATTTCCAAATGAGAAGATAAAAATTTTGAAAAATGTCTTCAAAATAATTTTCTGGTCAGATATGAATACTTCTCAGGCTCTGAAAAAAATTCAGGAGGAATTTGATCCTATTCCAGAAATAGAAGAAATCATAAATTTTATTAGAACTTCAAAGAGAGGTATTATCAAAAAGAGGGCTGATGCATGGGATATAGAATTGGTATAATAGCAGGAAAAGGAAGGATAACCGAAATTGTGATTAATGAAGCTAAAAAGAGGGGTTTTTTTACAGTTGTTGCTGGAATAAGAAATTATACAGATTCGAAATTAGAGGCTATTTCTGATGAATTTATCTGGTTTGAACCTGAAGAATTTTTAAATTTAATTGATTTTTTAAAGAAAAACAAAATAAGAGATTTAATTCTAACTGGTAAAATAAATTATTCCTTGATTGATAGATTACAGAATAAAAACCGAATAGTGCTCAGTTTGATAAATGAACTGAGTGATAAAAAACCTTATTCACTTTTTTTGTTATTAAAAAATTATTTAATGAAATTTAATTTTAAAATTAAGAATATTAAATTACTTTTGAAAGATTATTTTCCAGAGGAAAGAGTTTTTACAAACGACATGCCCTCTAAAAAAATATTAGAAGACATTAAGTTCGGATGGAGGATAGCGAAAAGAATAGCATCCTTAGATATTGGTCAAACAGTGGTTGTAAAAGAAAAAGCAGTGATTGCAGTTGAGGGAATGGAAGGAACTGATGAAACAATTATCAGAGCAGGAAAATTGGCAGGAAAGGGAATTGTGGTTGTAAAGGTTGGGAGGCCATATCAGGACATGAGATTTGATGTGCCAGTAGTTGGTTTTTCCACTGTTGAAAAGATTGCAAGTGTAAAGGGAAAGTGTCTCTGTATTGAGGCAGAAAAAACCATTTTCCTTGATCAGGATAAAGTTATTTCATATGCAAATAATAATGATATTTGTGTTATTGCTCTTAAACAGAAATCGATCTTATTAGGAGAAAAAGTTTGAGAGATAGAGTAAAAATAGCGGTTATTGGAGTTGGATATCTTGGAACTCAGCATACAAGAATACTTTCTTATCTCGAAAATGCTGAATTAGTTGGGGTTGTGGATATTGATTATGATAAGGCGATGCAAATTGGTAACAGACATGGAGTAAAGTACTTCATGGATTATAGAGAGGTTATTGATTTAATAGATGCTGCAGTTGTTGCAACCCCTACATCAGAGCATTATTCAATAGCAAAAGACTTAATCGAACATGGGAAAGCTGTTCTTGTTGAAAAACCAATAACAGAAACTGTTGAACAAGGAGAAAAATTAGTTCAAATTGCAAAAGAAAAAAATATAATTCTTCAGGTTGGGCATCTCGAAAGATTTAATCCTGCAGTGGAAGAATTGGAAAAAATAGTAACTGAACCAAAATTCATAGAAGTACAAAGGCTTGGTTCCTTTTCTGCCCGTTCTTTGGATATTGATGTCATACTCGATTTAATGATTCATGATTTGGATATAATATTAGCTTTGGTAAAGGATGAGGTCAAAGTTATTAAAGCAACAGGAACACATGTTTTAACAGATAAAATCGATATTGCAAATGCTCGTTTAGAATTTAATTCAGGATGTGTGGCAAATGTGACAGCAAGCCGAGTTCATCATGGAAAAATAAGAAAATTAAGAGTTTTCCAACCGAATGTTTATTTTTCTGTTGATTATATAGATCAGGAAGTAAAAGTTTTCTCGCTTGATGGAGAAAAAATCAATACACAGACCTTAAAGATAAAAAAAGAAGAGCCTTTAAAAAAAGAATTAGATAATTTCCTTCAGGGTGTTATGGGGAAAAAGAAAATAAAAGTAACAGGTGAAGAAGGACTTACAGCTTTAAAATTAGCATATCAAGTTTTAAAAGAAGCTCGGGCAGAAAAATAATTAATGATTGATGAATTCCTGTCTTCTCAAATTAAAGCAGGTAACTTCCCAGGTGCCTGTTATCTTATTGCAAAAGGTGAGAGAGTTCTTAAGAAAAATTGTATTGGTTTTTCTGTTATAGAGCCGGTAAAGATTAAGGCGACTATAAATACAATATATGACATTGCATCTTTGACTAAACCCCTAATTATAGGATCTCTTTATGGATTATTTTTTCAAAATAGAATTTTAAAATTTGATTACAAATTGGGTAAATTTTACTCATCTATTCCTGAAGAAAAGAAATCAATTAAGATTATTGAACTGCTTACACATCAAGGGGGTTTTCCAGCATGGTATCCTTTATATCTTGAAGGAAAGAATAAAAAAGAAATGATAGATTTTATTTTAAATAAATTATTGCTTGAAGCAAAACCTGGAAAGAAAGTAATTTATAGTTGTATCGGTTATATTTTACTTGGAGATATTTTAGAAAAAATCACAGGCAAAAGTTTAAATGAATTGGCAAAAGAATTTTTATTTAACCCTTTAAAATTAAAGAATACTTATTTTAACCCCCCAGGGAATATAAGAAATCAAATTGCTCCCACAGAGAGAGGAAATAAATATGAGAAAGAAAGATGCGGAAGCAAAGGAGAAAATTACAATGGCTGGCGTAAAACCATTATTTGGGGAGAAGTTCATGACCATAATTGCTATTCTATGGGAGGAATCTCGGGAAATTCAGGTTTATTTTCCAATATTGAAGATTTACATTGCTTAGCTCTTCAATTTTTAAAAGATTACAGTATTTTGTTTAAATCAGAGATAATAGACCTCTTTTATACAAATTATACTTCATACTCAACAGAATACAGATCAATAGGATGGAAACTTGCTAGCTCTCGAGTTTCATCTGCGGGTGATAATTTTTCTCGAAAATCAATAGGACATACTGGTTTTACAGGAACAAGTCTCTGGATAGATGCTGAGAAAAAGGGTATTTTTATATTTCTAACAAATCGCATTCATCCTGAATATAGAGATATTAATTTTAATAATATTAGAAAAAAATTTCATAATTTAGCAGAAAAAGTGATTTTCAAAATGTAAAGCTCTTATAAGGGTAAAAATTGCGGGCTATTTTGTAAGCAGTTCTTCTTATAAGTTCCCGTTCTATTTCATAAGGACTCATATCAAGCACAGGAACTTCTTCATCTTCATAGTAATAGTCATATTGGTAGATACTCGTTACCTCTCTATTAGCGAATAGAACATTTCCGGTTTTAACATCTATTACTCTAAAAGTGACTGAAAGCACTGACTCCTGTTCTATCTTATATCTGTTTTTTTGTGCTTTTTTATCAAAATATGGACCACTTACTCTTGGAGGAGGAATTAAAAATTCCTCAATTCTTCCCATTAAAAGGGTGCTGACTTTCAAATATTCTCCTATTTTCGTAGGGTCAATAGTAATGAACATCGAGATATCAGTATTTCTTAAAGCTGAATCAACTATTCCAGGATCAAGAACTTCAAAATTAATTGGTCTCATTGAAAACTCAATTACAATTCCATCTGCTAATTTTCTCCCGATTTCAGCATAAGTGTAAGAGCCTGTAAAAGGTAAAACCGCTAATTTCTCAATTAAAGAAACATCAACTTTTGGAGGTATAATTACAGTTTTGCAGTTAATTAAAGTAAATAATAAAAAAATAATTAAAACATGAATAAATCGTTTCATCGATTTTTCTCCTTTAATTTTTTTCTTTTATTTAATTTCTTTACCAGTCGTGGTCATTGATAATTTACCGTGTTTTACCCCTTTTGTGCTGATTAATTGTTCTGCCACTTTTTTTATTAAGTCACTTTTTCCTCTAACCACAATAACTTCAAGACAGTTGTGCTCATCCAAATGAATGTGAGTAGAGGAAATAATTAAATTATAATACTTATGTTGAATATTTGTAAGTTTATCTGTCAGTTCTCTGATTTCATGATTATAAACAAGGCTGATAATACCAATTGTTTCTTCTCCTTTTTTCCATTCTTCTTCAACGAGACGCTCTCTTATTAAATCTCTAATAGCTTCAGATCTATTTTTATAGCCTATTTTATTGATCAGGTCATCAAACTTTTTGATTAAATCATGATCAATGGATATTCCAAATCTTACAAGTTCACTCATTTTTTCCTCTTTAGTGTTATTTTCAGATAAATTTATAATACTTTCTTTTCTCAATGTCAAAAAGATTTTATTTTTTAAAATTTTTATTCAATATGCTTTCTAAATCTTAAAGAACTGAGTACAATAGCTACAATTCCGAAAATTGATAAAATTAATACTTCAGGCCATAAAATAGATAAATTATTGCCCTTTAAAAGTATGCCCCTTACTAATTTGACAAAATATCTAAGAGGATTGAAATAGGTAATATATTGAATTATTTTGGGCATATTTTCAATAGGAGAGAATATGCCAGAAAGAAGCATTGCTGGAACAATAAAGAAAAACGCAGTCATCATTGCTTGTTGTTGAGTTCGTGAAATAGTAGAGATAAAAAGACCTATACTTAAAGTAGTAAGAATGAAAATAAAAGAAGCTCCAAAAAGAAATAAAAGACTTCCCCTGACTGGAACATCAAATACTAATTTTCCGGCTAAAACAATAAGAATAATGTCGCAAAAACCAATTATAACGAAAGGTATTGTTTTCCCTAAAATTAATTCCCAGGTTTTTATAGGAGACACAATTAATTGTTCAATTGTTCCCATTTCTTTCTCTTTTGTTATAGCTAAGGAGGTTAAAATTATTGTGGTGATAAGTAAAATTAAACATATTACTCCAGGTACCATATACACTGCACTTTTTAATTCAGGATTATACCAAATCCTGGGTGCAAGAATTATATTACCAAATTCCCAATTTTCTACATTTATTAAAATCTTTTTTGAATATTCTCCTATTAATTTTGAAATATAGCTCATAATAATATTTGCAGAATTGGCATCAGTGGCATCTATTATTACTTGTAAAGATGTTTTTTTCATCTTTTTTATATTTTTTCCAAATTCTGGAGGAATAATAATAAAGGATTTAACTTCTCCTTTCTGTAAGAGATATTCTACATCATTATAAGAAAATACTTGATGAGATAAATTAAAATATTCTGTTATTGAAAATTTAGTTATGAGCTCTCTACTTTGCTGTGTTTGGTCAAAATCCAAAATACCAATTGATATATTCTTTACATCAGTTGTAACAGCATATCCAAATAAGATTAACTGAATTATTGGTGCTATAAAAATGGGCATCAACATTCTTTTATCACGGAAAGTTTGAATAAACTCTTTTCGAACAATATGAATAATTGTGCTAAACATTTTCATTCTAAGCTTAATCTTAATCTCTTAGCACATGCAAAAATTATAATGACTCCAAATAAAATTAATGCTAAAACCTCTCGCCATAGAAAAGAAAAACCTATTCCTTTAAGAAAAATTCCTCTTAAAATGGTTAAAAAGTATCTTGCAGGTATTAAATATGTTATAAATTGAATGATTTTAGGCATGCTTGAAATAGGAAAAATGAATCCAGAAAGAAGGAATGCGGGCAATAAAGTAAATATAACGGAGAACATAAAAGCAAGTTGTTGAGATTTTGTAACAGTGGATATAAAAAGTCCAATTCCTAAACCAGTGATTAAAAATATTCCTGAAATAATGAAAAGAAAAATTATATTTCCTTTAAGGGGAACTTTAAATAATAAAAATCCAATAAGAATTATAACGGAGATTTGGAACATGCCAAGAAAAAAGTAGGGGATGAGCTTGCCTATTATAATTTCTATGGGCTTTGTTGGAGTAATAATTAATTGTTCCATAGTTCCGGTCTCCCATTCTCTTGCAATTGTTAAGGAGGTTAATAATACTGTAAAAATCATCATCACTACTGCAATCAGTCCTGGAACTATAAAAAAAGGACTCTTTAGTCCTGGATTGTACCAAAATCTTTCCTGGATATTTATTAAAGGTAATTCTTTAAAAAGAATGTTTCCTTTCTTATTTAAAAATTTTTTAAAAAGATTAAATGAAAAATTATTAATTAGTTTTGATATATATCCCAATGCAATTAAAGCAGTATTGTTGTCACTTCCATCTACTAAAATTTGAAGAGGAGTATTCTTGCCTTCAGAAATATCATGGGAAAAATGGTCTGGAATTATTAACATTAATTTAACTCTTCTTTCACCAAGAAATTTATCTAAATTGATATAATGATTTGAGATAAAAGATAAATGGAAGAATTCGCTCGAGTTTATTGTAGAAATTAAACTTCTACTTAAAGAAGTATTGTCTTGATCTATTATTCCTATAGGAATCTGTTTTATATCAAAAGTAATAGCATAGGCAAAAAGAATTAATAAAATAATTGGTAAAAATATTGCTAAATAAAGGCTTCTTAGGTCTCTAATTATATGAATAAATTCTTTTCTTATAATAGGAAAGATTCTACTTTTCATTTTTCTCTTTCAATAGCTGATATAAAAACCTCCTCTAAAGTTGACTTTTCAGATTTTGTAAATTCTTTTTTTAATTCCTTGGGAGACCCCATAGCTATTATTTTTCCTGAATAAATAATTGCAATTCTATGGCATCTTTCAACTTCATCCATATAATGAGAAGTAACAAAAATTGTAGTCCCTTTTTCTGATAGATTATAAATCAAATCCCAGAAATCCCTTCGAGAAATAGGATCTACACTGGCTGTAGGCTCATCTAAAAATAATATTTCTGGCTGATGAAGAATTGCACATCCTAAAGATAAGCGTTGTTTCCATCCTCCTGAAAGTTCTCGAGTTAAATAATTCTCTTTTCCAATAAGCCCCGCCATTTTTATGACCCATTTTTTACGCTCTTTTATGGCTGAAGAGGATAAACCATGTATTCCGCCATAAAAATTTATATTTTCTTCTACAGTAAGATCCTGGTATAAGGTGAATTTTTGAGACATATATCCAATTATTTTTTTTATTTCTTCAGGCTGATTATTAATGGAATAGCCACCTACTAATCCTTCTCCTGAAGTGGGTCTCATAATTCCACATAGCATTCTAATGGTTGTAGATTTCCCAGCACCATTTGGTCCTAAAAAGCCAAAAATCTCTCCTTTTGCTACTTTAAAAGAAATATTATTAACTGCAACAAACTCACCAAATTTTTTTGTTAAATTATATACTTCTATAGCAAACATTCTCTTAATTTTCGGTTTTAATTTTTTGAATTAAGGAGAAAAATACATCTTCAAAAGATGGAGTAATTTTTCTAATACTTTTGATAGCGATTTTTTGATTTTCTAATCTGTTTTTTATTTCTTCGATTTTGACTTTTCCAGCTTTAAAAACCAAGTGAAGAGTGTCTCCATAAGGATATATATTTTTTAATTCTGGCCAGTTTTTTAATTTTGTTCTAATTTCCTTTTCTTCAGTAATAAGTTCTATAATTTCTTCTTTCATTTCTTTAATTAATTTTTCAGGATTTTCATAAGCTAGCAATTGTCCTTCATGAATTAAACCAACTTTTTGACACTTCTGAGCTTCATCCATATAAGGAGTAGTAAATAATATTGTCACTCCTTGATTATTTAATTGATAAAGTAGCTGCCACAGTTCTTTTCTTGAGATAGGGTCAACCCCTGTTGTTGGTTCGTCTAATAGAAGAATTTCAGGTGTGTGAAAAAGGCTACAAGCTAAAGCAAGTTTTTTTTGCATCCCTCCAGAGAGATTTCTTGCTAAAGTATTTTTAAAAGCTTTTAGACGGCTAAAATTCAATAATTCCTCCACTTTCTTTTTAAATTTTTCACGAGATATTTGATATAAATCTGCGAAGAATTTTAAATTTTCAAAAACTGTTAAGTCTCCATAGAGACTAAAATGCTGAGGCATGTATCCAATTTTTTCTTTAATTTTAGATGGAAATTTTGCTATCTCGATTTCTTTAAAAATAACTGAGCCAGAGGTAGGTTTTAAAAGCCCAGCTAACAGTCTTAATAAAGTTGATTTTCCAGCACCATCAGGACCAATTATACCAATAATTTTGCCTTTCTCAATTTCTAAATTAATATTGTTGATAGCTATAATCTGATTGAATCTTTTAAATAAATTTACAGTCTTTAAAATAATCACTTTTTACTTTATTATCGCTATTATTTATAAATAACCAATTCACCGACTTACCGATTCACCAACAAATATTTTCACATCCACTGGCATTCCAGGTTTCAATTCTCGTTTTTGATTTTTAAGATAAGATTTAATCATAAATACTAATTTCAGGCGCTCTTCTTTAGTTTGCACTTCTTTTGGAACAAATTCTGCTTCGTCAGAAATATAATCTACCTCACCCCTAAAAATTTTATTAGGATAAGAATCAGAATATACTTCAACTAGATTCCCTCTTTTTATTAAGCCAATATATCTTTCAGGAATGTATGCTTTAACATATGTTCTGCCTAAATCTAAGAGAGTGAAAAGAATTGTTCCCGGTAAAGCCAATTCGCCCACTTCCACATGTTTAATTTCAACATATCCATCTATTGGAGAACGAATTTCAGTATCTTTTAATTGACTAAAGAGAAATTTTTCTTTTGCTTCGAGATTTTTTATTTCTGCTTTGACCATCTCAATTTCTTCCTTCTCTTTTCCTCTAAGCGCAAGATTATAATTTTCAAGTGCACTTTCGTATTTCTCTTTTGCAAGTTTTAATTCTAAATCTGCTCTTTCTTTTTGATATTGTGATACTGCTCCTTTTTCAAAAAGCCTTGACATTCTTTCCTGATTTGTTTTGGCTAACATATATTCTTTTTTGGCACTTTCCAATTGATTTTTAGCAATTGCAATAAGCTCTTTTTTAGTGCCTTTTTCAAAAAGCTTCAATTTTAAATTTGCCATTTCAATATTTGCTTTAATTTGATTTAATTGAATTTGTAATTTTTCTTTATCAAGCAAACATAATAAATCTCCCTTTTTAACTTTCTGTCCTTCCTTTATAAAGATTTCTTTCACTTCTGCTTGCAATTTTGACCTGATTTCAACTTTTATTGCTTCAATTATGCCTGAGACTTCTATTGTTTTAATTTCCTTCTTATTTTTGCAGTTTGATATAAATATTTGGCTGAATATTAAACTTGAAATAGTAAAAATCCAGAAAATATTTATTGAATTTTTCATTTTTCCTCCGTGCTTTTTATTAAAGCTTTTTCGATGAATTTTATTAATTCGTTTTTTCTCTTTTCTAAATTTTCATTCGAAAGAGGATTATCTTCCCATATGAAGGAGAAAACAGGATGTGCAATAAAATAAAAAATAATGGCACCAATTAAAGTTGGTATTAAATTCTTATAATCATAATCGTAGAAATAACCTTTTCGTTTGCCTTCGTCAAAGACTTCTTCTCCTTTTTTATAAACTGGAAGCATTATTTCTTTTATTATTTCATATATATTTCTTTTATAACTGAGAACACTCCTTAAAACCAAAGGGGGAAGAAATCTATTTTTTGAAATAAAATCTATGTATTCGGATATTAATAATTTAAATTTTTCAGGTGGAGTCAAATTCATTGAAAAAATATTCAGGATTTTTGAAGCAATTTCACTAAAAAGTTTTCTTAAAATTTCAATGTAAAGACCTTCCTTATTTTTGAAATAATAATGAATCATTGCTTTATTAACTTTAGCTCTCTCTGCAATTTCCTGGGTAGTTGTAGAATCAAATCCCTTTTTGGAAAATATTTCTTGCGCTACTTTAAGAATTCTTTCTTTTGTCATATTAACTAACCATTTAGTTAATCTAATATTTTAAAGAAGTTTTGTCAAGCGATTTTATTTTTATTCTTGATTTTTATAATTCAAATCCACTATAAACTAAAAATGGAGGAAAAAAATGAGAAGAGTTTATAAAATTCTTTTACTCGGTTTAATTACTTTAACATTTCTTAGCTATATTTTTCTTTACTCTCAGACAAAAATATTCCTGGCAAGACATGGGCAGACTGATTGGAATAGGGAAGGCCGTATTCAAGGGTGGACTGATACAGAATTAAATGAACTTGGCAAAAAGCAAGCTCAAGCTCTTTATAATTATTTAAAACGAGAAAATATTAAAGTGATTTATACAAGTACTCTCAAAAGGACAATTCAGACAGCTAAGCCTTTTACTAAGAAGACATCAATTCCTATTCAGAATATAAAGGAATTAAGAGAAATGAATATGGGTATTCTTCAAGGACATTTGAATTCTGAACCAGAAGTGAGAAAAGAATTAAATTTAATGAAAAAAAATTTAAATTATAGAGTGCCAAAGGGAGAAAGTTATATGGATTTTTATAAACGGGTTTCTAAATTTATGGAGAAAATTTTAAAAAAACATAAAAATGAAACGATCTTAATTATAGGTCACAATGGAACAAATTCAATGATTCTGGCTTATCTTTTGAATATATCTTTGGAGAAAGCAATAAAGATTTATCAGCCAAATAATTTAGTTTTTACAATATTTTTATTGCCTGGACAGAAATCTCCCACAGTTGTTTGGAAATATTTGAGATAAATGTGATATAATCCTAAAGATGTTAGATTTAAAATTTATCAGGGAAAATAGAAAGGCTATTGAAGAAATGCTTGAAAAAAGGGGAATAAATTTACCTTTACAAAAGTTTTATGAATTAGATGAAAAAAGAAGAAATTTATTGAAAAAAATAGAGGAACTTAGAGCAAAAAGAAATAAAACATCAGATTTAATAGGGAAATTGAAAAGGGAGGGTAAAGATACTTCTGCACTTATTGAAGAAATGAAAGAAGTCTCTAAAACTATAAAATTTATGGAAGAAGATTTAGATAAAACTGAGGAAAAACTTTCGAATTTTCTTCTTATAATCCCAAATATTCCACATTCATCAGTACCAATAGGCGAAGATGCAGAGGACAACTGTGAAATTAGGAGAGTAGGGGAGAAGCCAGAATTTTCTTTCGAACCGAAACCCCACTGGGAAATAGGCAAAAAACTCGGAATATTAGATTTTGAGAGAGCAACAAAAATTGCTGGTGCAAGATTTCCTTTATACATAGGTGCAGGAGCAAAATTAGAAAGAGCATTGATCAATTTCATGCTGGACATTCATACTAAAGAAAAAGGATATATTGAAGTTCTTCCTCCATTTATAGCTAATAAAGAAAGTTTAATTGGCACAGGTAATTTACCTAAATTTGAGTATGATTTATTTAAATTGAGAGGATATGATTGGTATCTCATTCCCACTGCAGAAGTTCCATTAACAAATATTTTTCGGGATGAGATACTAAAAGAAGATGAACTTCCTAAAAGATTTGTGTCATATACGCCCTGTTTCAGAAAGGAGGCAGGATCATACGGTAAGGATGTAAAAGGACTCATCCGTCAACATCAATTTAATAAGGTAGAATTAATGACTTTTTCCCTTCCTGAAAATTCTTATGAAGAACTTGAAAGATTAACTACGGATGCAGAGGAAATTCTTAAAAGGCTTGGATTGCATTATCGTGTAGTGGTTTTATGCACAGGGGATTTAGGTTTTGCTTCTGCAAAAACGTATGATTTAGAGGTATGGATGCCCCACCGCAAAGATTATGTTGAAATTTCGTCCTGTAGTAATTTTGAGGATTTTCAAGCAAGGAGAGCCAATATAAGATTTAAAAGAAAAAATAAATCAAAGCCAGAGTTTGTCCATACTTTAAATGGCTCAGGACTTGCAATTGGTAGAACAGTGAGTGCAATACTAGAGAATTTTCAACAAGAAGATGGTTCTGTGGTAATTCCTAAGGCTCTTAGACCTTATATGGATGGGCTGGAAAAAATTGAACCATTAAAAACTTGATAATTTTGGCTAAGATTATTAAAATTTTTAAAGAAGGAGGGATGGCCGAGTGGCTTAAGGCGGCGGTCTTGAAAATCGCTTCCCGGGTAGATCCCGGGACGGGGGTTCGAATCCCTCTCCCTCCGCCATTTATATGGTTAATGGCAAATGGTCATTTGTTAAAGGAAGATTGACTTTGAAATAATAAATGTTAAAATAAAAAAGCGTGGAGGAGAGGTGCTGGAGTGGCTGAACAGGGTCGCCTGCTAAGCGACTGTCCCGATGAAAGTCGGGACCGTGGGTTCGAATCCCACCCTCTCCGCCACCATAACAATATATCTTAATATTCTTATAATCCAATCTTGGAGGTTGATTAAATGCTTTTTGTTAAAAAAATATTTATTTTTTTATTTTTTATAGGATTTTTGCTTAGTTTGTTTATAACCTGCGTAAGAAAACAAGCTGATATGGTTTTATTAAATGCAAATGTAATTACCATGAACCCAAAAAAACCAAGTGCACAAGCTGTTGCAATAATTGGGGATAAAATTGTTAAAGTAGGAAAAAATAAAGAAGTAGAAAAATTAATTGGAGTCCAAACAAAAGTCATTGACTTGACTGGGAAAACAGTTGTTCCTGGATTTATAGATGCGCATATACATTTCCTAGGGTTAGGGAATACAAAGAGAATTTTGAATCTTGTAGGAACGACTTCAAAAGAGGAAATTGTTAAGCTTGTTAAAAATAGAATTTTAAAGGAAGGAGAAGGAAAATGGATCCTTGGGAGAGGATGGGACCAGAATGACTGGCCAATAAAAGAATTTCCTACACGATGGGATTTAGATTCAGTATCTCCAAAAAATCCTGTTGTTTTAAGAAGAATTGATGGTCATGCCCTATGGGTTAATAGTCTTGTTTTGAAAAAAGCTGGAATTACAAAACAAACCCCAGATCCTAAAGGAGGAAAAATTCTCCGGGACCCAGAAACAGGAAAACCAACTGGTGTTTTAATTGACGAAGCCATGTCTCTTGTAAAGAAAATTATGCCTTCCCCTACATATGAAGAGAAGAAAGAAATGGCTATTCTGGCATCAAAAGAATGTTCTTCTCTCGGCCTCACAACAGTTCATGATGCGGGAGTGGATTTAGAAACTATAAAAATTTACAAGGAATTAATAAACGAAAACAAATTAACTGTAAGATTATATGTCATGCTTGGATGGCCTGGAGATGCAATTGATGAATATTTTAAAAAAGGACCTGAAATAGGATACGGAAATAACTTTTTAACAGTAAGAAGTATCAAGATGTTTTCTGATGGTGCTCTTGGTTCAAGAGGTGCAGCATTATTTGAACCTTATAATGACGATCCTACAAATACTGGTCTTATAACTTTTGATCCGGATGAGGCTTTGGAAGTAATGAAAAAAGCATTGAAAAAAGGTTTCCAGGTTTGTGTTCATGCAATAGGTGATAGAGCAAACAGATTGACCCTTGATCTTTTTGAAAAAGCTTTTAAAACCGTATCTCAGACAAAAAATCATAGATTTAGAATCGAACATGCTCAGGTTTTAACAGAAGAAGATATCCCAAGATTTGCAAAATTAAATGTGATACCTTCTATGCAACCAACTCATGCAACTTCTGATATGTATTGGGCTGTGGATAGACTTGGTTCAGAGAGAGCTAAATATGCATATGCATGGAAATCTTTAATAAATACAGGAGTTAGAATTGCTGGAGGTTCAGATGCACCTGTGGAGAATGCAAATCCTTTATGGGGTATTTACGCGGCATGTACTAGGCAGGACCATAAAGGCTGGCCAAAAGGAGGATGGTATCCTGAACAGAGGGTAACTCGATATGAAGCTTTAAAAATGTTTACAATTGATGCAGCTTATGCAGGTTTTGAAGAAAAAATAAAAGGTTCAATTGAAGAGGGGAAATTGGCAGATATTGTGATTTTATCAAAAAATTTATTGAGTATTCCTGCAAAAGAAATACTTAATACTCATGTTGAAATGACAATTGTTGGTGGTAAAATAGTCTATCAAAAATAAAGAGTTATTGTATCGCTCTTCATTATATCAATGAAAATCTCAGTTATTTCAGGGTCAAAAAGAATTCCTGAATTTTTTTCAAAAATTTCAAAAATCTTTCCTATTGTAAATTTGTTTCTATAAGGACGCTTTGAACTTAAAGCTTCAAAGGAGTCAACTATTCCCAGTATTCTTGCTTCCAGAGGAATTTCTTTCTCTTTAAGGCCTTCTGGATAACCAGAACCATCCCATCTTTCATGATGATATTTTACAGCTGGAATTATAGGTCTAAGAAAGTTAAAGGGAGATAATATTTCGCAACTAGTGAGGGGGTGCTGTTGAATGATTAATCTCTCCTCAAATGTTAAAGGAGCTGTCTTTTGTAGAATTACATCACTTATGGATATCTTTCCTACATCATGTAAATATCCTGCTAATTCTAATTTATCTAATTTTTCAGGAGGAAGATTTAATCTTTTACCAATTTTTTTGGCATAGTAGGCAACCCTTTCTGAATGTCCAACTGAATATTGCTCTCTATTTTCAACATATTTTACTAATTTAAATAATAATTCTAATATTTCTTGTTGGGGTTCATTCAATTTTTCAAATTTATGTATTCTATTATTTAATCCCATCTTTCTCCTCCTTTCACTATCTTATTCTGCAAAAACCATGCCAAAAAATTCATAAACTATCTTTTTTATTTTCAATAAGATAACCAAATTTATTAGTATTTTATGACAAAATTTGTCAACAACTGTGACAATAATTGTCATCCAAAATGTCTGCATGCCGACAATTAAATACTTGATTTTTTTCGGTTATTAATGTTATAAATTAAACAAATATGAAAAATACTGTTATTACAATCGCGAATCAAAAAGGTGGAGTAGGGAAGACCACAACTGCTATTAATATTTCCGCAGCTCTTGCCTTTAAAGGGTTTAAAACTCTGCTTGTGGACGTTGATCCTCAGGCAAATTCAACTATTTCTTATGTATTAAATCCAGAAAAAATAGAAAAATCCATATATGAAGCTTTAACTGATTCAAATATCACATTAAAAGATATTATTTTAAATACTACTGTGCCTGGGCTGCACCTTATCCCATCAAAAATTTCAATGGCTAAATTAGAATCAACTCTTCTTGGTGAAATAGATAGTTATTACCGTTTAAAGGATAAAATAGAAGGGTTAAAAAAAGAATATGAATATATAATAATAGATACTCCACCTACATTAGGATTAATAACATTAAACGCTATGGTTGCAGCTTCTTATATTCTGATTCCTATTCAACCATCTTATTTATCCTTGGAAGGCACTGATGATTTACTTGAGACTATTGAAAAAGTAAAACAGAGAGCTAATCCAGATTTAAAAATTTTAGGAGTTTTGATAACTCTTCATGATAAAAGGACAGTTATATCCAAAGATGTGATTAACAAAATCAAAGAAGTATTTGGCCCTGTAGTATTTAAAACAATAATAACGCGAAGTGTAAGATTGGAAGAAAGTCCTGCATATAAGGAATCAATTTTCACCTTTGCTCCAAACTCATCAGGTGCAATTCAGTATAAAAATCTTGTTGAGGAGATAATAAGCCGTGCCTAAAAAAATAGGTTTACCAGATTCCTTTAAAATGCGACATGACACTCATTTTGTTGAACTCCTTTCATCTATCTCAAAAAGCCCTTTATTAAGAGTTATACCTATTGAAAAAATATATCCAAATCCTAATCAACCAAGAAGTGAATTGGGCAATATTGATGATTTAGCTTTATCGATTAAATCTAAAGGTATTCTAGAACCAATTATTGTTAGACCTAAAGGTGAAGGATATGAAATAATTTCTGGAGAAAGAAGATATAGAGCTGCAATAAAAGCTGGCTTAAAAGAAGTTCCATGTATAGAAATGAATGTTGATGATAAAGAGTCACTGGAAATATCCTTGATTGAAAATTTACACAGAAAAGATTTAGATCCATTTGAAGAAGCCGACGGGCTTAGAGCACTTGTGGAAATTTATGGATATACACATCAAGAAATAGCTAAAAAAATTGGTAAATCAAGAATTTCAATTACTGAAACTTTAAGCCTATTAAAAATTCCTGAAGAAGTAAGAAAATTGTGCAGCGAATATAATATAAAAGCAAAGACAGTATTGGTTCAAATTGCTCGCCAACCATCTAAGGAGAAAATGATAGAACTTGTTGAAAGAATAAAAAAAGAAGGGCTTACTCGTGAAGATACTCGGAAATTAACAAAACAACTCAAAGTGGATAAAGAAAAAAAAGTTGAAAAGCCAAAAAATTATATTTTTAAATTTCGCCCTCCAGGAAAAGAATATCAATTAAGTATAGTTTTTAGAAAAAGCAGTGTTGAAAAAAGTGAAATAATTGAGATTTTGAAAACAATCATTAGACAATTAGAATCTGAAAGTTGAATCCTTTCCCAATAGAATTTTTTACATTTTTTTATTTTTTAATCTATATGTTATTGGTTTACATAATATATCTTATACGACCCAATATAAAAACAATTAAACAATCCATTTATAAAAAGCTATTTTTATTTTTAAGATGTTAAAGATATATGGAGAGAATTCCACCCATATAAAATCCGTTCTGAAATCCTGTTTCAACTTTAATTTCAAACAAGTCATATACTTTTAATCTCAACCCTATTGGAATATATAAAACAGGAATATAAAGGCCAATTTCATCCTGTTCTTCTATTTCAATGTCTTTTACAAGCTGTCCTTTTACAAATATATCTAACTTGCCCAGACCAAGACCAATTCCAAAATATGGATTTAATGGTAAGTTATTGAAAAAATTGAAAATAGTTGAAATACTCATCAAATATTGAGTCAAATCAATGCTTCCTTTAATTGAATCCCAGTTTTTTTTGTAGCGCCAAATACCTGAACCTGACATTTTCTCATAAACAAAAGAAAGTTGAAAAACAGTAGAAATAAAGCTTTTAGTACCCTCTTCATAACTTAATTTTAAAAAATAAGTACTTCCTCTCAAAGCAGGAGATTCATATACTAATTTACTCATAATTTCTTCTGGCATTCCATACCATCCTCCTCCAACTCCCAATGCCCATCGTGAGGAAACAGTATTGGATTTTTGGGCAAATCCAATATTATATGTAGTCAGAATAACCATCACGATGATCAATTTCTTATTTTTCATTTTTATTTTCTTTTTCTTTTCTTAAAAATGAAAATTCAAATTCTAATTTTAAAATTAATTCATTCAATGATTTTTCTTTATATTGAGGTAATCTCTCCTCTATTTCATTAACAATTCTAAACAATTCAGGACTTGCAAAAGCTCTCAAAATTTCTATGAATTCCTCAATCTTTTCCCAGTCTCTTTGTTTCAAATAAAATTTCTTATTTTCTAATTCTAAAGGATTTTTAAATAATTCTTCACTAAATTTCACAAAAGGCTTTAAACATTCTAATGCTAATTCACGAGCATACGGAGAATTTAGGAGAATTGAATTGACTTCTGGCGAATATCTGTAATATAGCTTTATAATTTCATTCCCGCGGATTGTGGACTTTAATAAATTATCTCTTAAAGATTTAAGATATATTATTTTTCTTGAAGAATTTTTATCTTTATTTAATGTGGTTATTATGGGACAATTAGTATCACTTTCACCCTTGTTTTCAGGTTCTTCAGGAGGATATTTCCCTGCTATGAAGTCCTTATAGGTATAATAGGCTTTTTTAGGAGTAAAATTATTATAAATAATCCCATATTTAGGAATTTCAGGTCTTGGGTCATCTATTATCTCATAAAAAAAGATTTTATTTATGTATGACCTATTTCTCATTCCTTGAAGAAACTCGAGATAATATTTTGACTGAACCTCCTCCCCTACTTCATCTGTAGGCCAACCAGTTTCTGTAATCCAGAAAGGTTTATTATCTACTCCTTCTTCTTTAAGCACTCTAAGAACAGATGGAAGCAGAGGACCTTGATCATTTTCTAATTTATCGAAAATATAAGTTGGTCCCCTAATATCATAAATGTGGTGAGAAATTACATCAATATAATCCTTTGCTTCTCTTAAAATAGCCCTTAGCCATATGTTCCACATATTATCTCCAGTAGTCAAATGTGATAAATCTGGTCCAACAATTTTACAATTGGAGTCAATCGATTTTGCAGTTTGTGCTCCAGGGATTAGAATATTGAATACATACTCATCTAAAGTTCCAGACCAAAATTTTTCCAAATTCGGCTCATTCCACATTGACCAATATTTGACTTTACTTTTATACCTTCTCACGACTTTTTTAACAAAATTTGTCCAGTACTGTTTTTTTAAGGGTGGATAATTTTTAGACTTGCCATTATTTGCCCAAGAAGGTGTATAAGCAAGGACTCCAAGTATACTTAAACCCTTATCTATTGAGTTATTCACAACTCTATCCATTTCTTTCCAGTTAAAATTTCCTTTGGAACTTTCGATTTCATACCAGTTAAAATCAACTCTTACCCATTTTATTCCCGCATTTTTTATTAGTGATAGAGTTCTATTTTTTGGAACATGTCCATTTATTCCATAAGGAGAAGGATTCTGTTGTGAAAATATAATTTGAGAAAGGATCAAAAATATGGAAATTAAGACTATTCCTCTCTTTTTCATTAATAATTTCGTTTTTCCATTTTAAATAATTAGATAGACAAAGTCAAATTAATTGACTTTCATATAAAAATAGCCTAAATTTTTAATATGCTTGTAAAATTAATTTTAATTGGATTTTTGATATTTGTATTATATTTATTAATAAAATTCATTAGATTTATAAATAAATGGAGCTCGTTTTTCAAATTGCCTAAAGAACCTCCTCAACAGAAAAAATCAAATTTAATGATTAAAGACGAGGTTTGTAATACCTATCTTCCAGTAGAAGATGCAATAGAAGTTAATATAAATGGTAAAAAATACTATTTCTGTTCAAAGGAATGTAAGGAAAAATTCATAGAAGAATATAAAAAAGGCTTTTTAAAAAAGCCTTGACAATTTATATAACTTTTCTTATAAATATCACCTAATGGATAATTTAATTGAAATTTATTGGATAATAATTCCTGCCATGATAATGCGTAACCCGAACACGGGTGCTATACTTTAAACCCGTGTTCGGGATTCCTTCCCGAATTATAAATAATCCCTTTCGAAAATTTAAATTTTTATTCCTTTTGGAGGTTTTGAAATGACAAGAACTATAGAAGAAATAAATGAAAAAATTAAAAAAGAAAAGGTAAAAGTGGTTACAGCTGATGAAATGACCAAGATTGTAAAAGAAATTGGACCAAAAAAAGCTTTTGAAAAGGTAGATGTTGTAACAACTGGAACTTTTGGAGCAATGTGTTCCTCTGGAGTCTGGATTAATTTTGGTCATGCGGATCCACCGATTAAAATGTCTAAGGTATGGATAAACGGAGTTGAAGCATACACAGGCGTGGCTGCAGTTGATGCTTATCTAGGTGCAACTCAACCATCCGAGTCCTTAGGTATAAAATATGGAGGTGCACATGTAATTGAAGATTTAATTAATAGAAAACCTGTTATTGTGAGAGCTGAAGCATATGGAACTGATTGTTATCCAAGAAAATACATAGAGACACAACTCACAATTGATGATTTAAATCAGGCTATTATGTGCAATCCAAGAAATGCATATCAAAAGTATAATGTAGCTACAAATTCTTCTAACAGAATTCTTTATACATACATGGGTAAACTTCTTCCGAATTTTGGAAATGCGACCTATTCAGGAGCAGGAGAGCTATCTCCCCTCATGAATGATCCCTTTTTTGAAACTATTGGTATTGGAACTAGAATATTTATTGGAGGAACCCAAGGATACATAATTGGAAACGGGACCCAACATGATCCCAAAAACCAATTTTCCACACTAATGGTAATCGGAAATCTAAAAGAAATGACTAGTAAATTTTTAAAAGCTGCAACTTTCAGTGGTTATGGCTGCACCTTGTATTTGGGAATTGGCATTCCCATACCTATTTTGAATGAAGAAATAGCTCATTATACTGGATTAAGTGATGCAGATATAATTACAAATGTTCTAGATTATGGGATTCCTTCTCGTTCAAGACCGATTCTACGAAAGGTAAGCTATGCAGAATTGAAATCTGGTTATATTGAGATTAATGGTAAAAAAGTTAAAACTTCTCCCCTTTCGAGTTTTTATAAAGCAAAATTAATTGCTCAAGTATTAAAGGAGTGGATAGAAAATGGAAAGTTTTTCTTAACTAAGCCAGTTCAAAAACTCTCCTTAAAGGAAACTTTTCAATCTATGGCTATGAATGAACCTAAGGAGATAGAATTTTTTAAAGAAAAAAAGGTTGAAATTCCTGAAGAAAAATATTTGTTCAGGAATGAGAATGAATGTATTCATTGTGGAGTTTGTATTTCTATTTGTACGGAGGATGTTTTCTATCATGACCAGAAGTGGAATATTCATGTGAATTCACAGAAATGCAATGGATGTGGAATCTGTGAAGACGTATGCCCTGTTGGAGCTATATATGTTCAGTGAAAAATGGCAATTAAGAGGACTAAAATAAAAATTAAGGAAACTATTATATCCCTGATATGTGAGGAAAGATTTATACCTATTGCAGAGAAAGAAATAATAAATCAGAGGAAATTACTTGAAGATTACATAAAAAATGACCCTTTATTCAAGTCAACTTTAAAGCCCTATATTGTTCCCTATAATGCTCCTGAGATCGTGAAGAGAATGGCTGTGGAAAGTGCTAAGGCAGGTGTTGGTCCTATGGCATGCGTAGCTGGAGCAATTGCTGAATATACTTTAAAGGCATTAATTAAGGAAGGAGCCAAGCATGCAATTGTAGATAATGGAGGAGATATTGCAATGAAAATAAATCATCCTATAATTGTTGGAATTTATTCTGGAGAAAATGTTTGTAATATCGGGTTAAAATTTTATCCTTGTGATTCTATTATAGGAATTTGCACATCATCTGCCACAATAGGTCATTCTTTAAGCTTTGGAAAAGCAGATGCAGTGGTCGTCATTTCAAAAAATGTTACCTTAGCAGATGCTGTAGCTACCTCACTCTGTAATTCAATAAAACAAAAAGACAGAAAGATAATTGAAGAAAACATTGAATCATTTATGATGGATGAGATTGATGGAATAATGGTTTTTTATGGAGATATTATAGGGTTAGCTGGGAATCTACCTGAAATAGTTCAGGCAGAAATCGATCCTATTCTTATCACTAAAGGGTAATTTTTAAATTAAAAGATGAGAAAATTGAGAGTTGGAATTATGGGATGCACTGGCTTGGTAGGACAACAGTTTATTAAAATGCTTTCCAATCATCCTTATTTTGAAATTTCCTGTTTGACAGCGTCATCAAACTCAGAGGGAAAAAAGTATAATGAAGTAGTAAACTGGATGTTGAAAGGAGAAATTCCCAATATTGTAAAAAACTTGATAATTGAGAAAACCAGTATTGAAACTTTTATAAAAAACAATATAAAAATAGTTTTTAGTGCTCTTCCCTCTTCTGTGGCAAAGGATATTGAGATTGAATTAAGAAATAACGGATTATATATCTTTTCTAATGCAAGCGCTCATAGAATGAATGAAGAAATACCTATTATAATTCCAGAAATAAATCCTGAACATTTTGAGTTAGCAGAAAAACAGAAAAATAAATACGGAGGATTTGTAATTACCAATTCAAATTGTACGACTTCAGGGTTTGTAATGGCCCTAAAGCCAATTTTAAATTTAAAATTGAAATCTGCAATAATTACAACATATCAATCTATTTCAGGAGCTGGAAGAAAAGGAATACCTGCAATGAGTATATTTGGAAATGTTATCCCATATATAAAAGATGAAGAGGAGAAAATTGAAAGAGAGACAAAAAAAATTCTTGGGCAATTAGTTAATGGAAAAATCAAAGAAAAAGAAATTGAAGTAATAGCAAATTGTGCAAGAGTACCTGTGCCTTTTGGACATTTAGAATGCATAACTCTTGAATTTGAAAGAGAAATAAATGAAAGCCTTTTTATTAAAAATTTAATCAATTTTAAAGGAGAACCACAAAAATTAAGACTACCCTCTGCACCTGAGAGACCGATAATATTAATAAACGAAAAAGATAGACCACAGCCAATTTTTGATATACATACAGAAAAAGGAATGGCAGTAGTAATAGGAAGGATAAGAAGAAAGAACAATAAAATAAGCTTTTTTCTTCATGTGAATAATCTTGTAAGAGGAGCAGCTGGAACAAGTGTGTTAAATGCTGAATATGCATTAAAAAAAGAAATAATAGAGAATTAAAATGAAAATAACAAAATTTGGAGGAGCTTGTTTGAACAATCCTGAGAATTTTTTAAAAGTAGTAGAAATAATTAGAGATGAGAAGAGCAAAACTGCAATTGTTGTATCCGCAGTTTCTGGAGTTACTGATATGCTTTTCCACGCAATAGAATTAGCTTTAAAATCTGAAAATAAAATAAAACAAATTCTTAATAAAATTCATAAAAAGCACGAATTTTTAATTGAAAACACCATTTATGACAGAAATTTTAAGAAAAAAGTAAAAAGAAAAATCTCCTATAAAATAAAAAGACTTGAAAGATTATTATATGGAGTTGCCTACACTAGAGAGTTAACAGATTCTATTAAAGCAAATATTCTAAGTTATGGGGAACGGTTTTCAGCTATAATCCTTTCTGAAATTTTAACCCAGAATGGTATAAAGGCTACTGAGCTAGAATCTGAGAAAATTAAAATAATAACTGATGACTCATTTGAAAATGCAACTGTTGATTTAAAAGAGACAAAATTGAATTTTGAAAAACATGTTGTTCCATTGTTAAATAAAGGAATTATTCCTGTTATTACAGGTTATTACGGATGCACTAAAAAAGGAAAAATTACAACTTTTGGAAGAAATGGCTCTGACTATAGTGCAGCTGTTGTTGCTTATGCATTAAATTCTCCTATTTTAGAAATATGGAAAGACGTAGATGGTTTCATGAGCGCTGATCCAAAAATTGTAAGAAATGCAAAGAGAATAACCAGATTGTCACATTACGAGGCGGCAGAACTTTCCTATTTTGGAGCAAAAATTTTACATCCTCGTACTGTTGAACCCTTAACAGAATTGAAAACAAAAATTATAATAAGGAATTTTTATAAAGATGGTGGAAGAGGTACACTGATTTTGCCAAAAGGGTATGTTAAAAAGAATATTGTTAAAAGTGTTACCTTTAATAATGAAATAGGTGTTTTTAGAATTTATGGACCTGGGGTTGGGTATAAGCCCGGAATTATAGGAGAAATTGGTAATCTTCTTTCTCAAAAAGGAATAAATATTTATTCAATTCTCACATCTCAAACCTGTATAAACTTGTTAATTAATAAAAGGGATTTAGAGAAAAGTCATGAAGTGTTGAATAATTTATGTGGAGGAGTTATTGAGAAATTTGTTTTAGTGAGAGATATTGCACTCATTGCAGTTGTTGGTGAAGGTATTAAAAAAAGAAAAGGTATTGCAGCAAAAGTTTTTTCGGCAGTTGCTAAAAAGAATATTAATGTTGAAATGATTTCTTCAGGTGCATCTGAAGTTGCTTATTATTTTGTTGTGAAAGAGAAAGATTTAAAAAAGGCAGTTATTGCAATTCATGATGAATTTTTTTAAGAAATAAGAAAAAAAATCAAAGATTATATGAAAAATATTCTTGTAAAGCTTTTACTTCAAGATTTCCCTTTTGAAGTGCCTCAATTCCATTTACACAGGCATATGCTCCAGAAATTGTAGTAATACATGGGATTGATCTTTTTATAGCTATTTTTCTAATATTTAGACTATCCTGTTTTGGGCCCTTACCTGTAGGGGTATTTATTATGATATCAATTTCTTGATTTTTAATTAAATCAATAACATTTGGTCTTCCTTCATAGACCTTTAATATTGACTTTACATCCAATCCATTATTTTGTAAGACATTAGCTGTCCCTTGTGTAGCTATTAGTCTGAAACCTATATCACTTAATTTTTTTGCTATAAATATAATTGCTCTTTTATCTTTATTTTTAACACTTATGAAAACTGTTCCCTTTGTAGGTAAATTATGTCCAGCAGAAATGTAAGCTTTTGCAAAAGCTTTTCCAAAATCTGAATCAATTCCCATTACTTCTCCAGTGGACTTCATTTCTGGACCAAGAACTGGATCAACTCCTGGTAGTTTATCAAAGGAAAAAACAGGATATTTTACAGCAAAATGCTTTGGTATAATTTCTTTGGTAAAGCCTAAATCCTTTAATTTTTTTCCTATTATAACTTTTGTCGCTAATTTAGCTAATGAAATACCAATTGCTTTACTTACATAAGGAATTGTTCGGGAAGCTCTTGGATTAACTTCTAAGACATAAATTAAATCACCTTTTATTGCGAATTGAATATTTAAAAGTCCTCTTACCCTTAGCTTTGTAGCAATTAATTTGGTTTGGCGCTTTATTTCTTCAATTTGAGAATTAGCCAGTGTAACAGGAGGTATAACGCAGCTACTATCACCAGAGTGAATACCTGCTTCTTCAATATGTTCCATTATACCTCCAATGACTACAGTATCTCCATCAGATATTGCATCAACATCAACTTCAATTGCATCCTCAATAAATTTATCTATTAAAATAGGATATTCTCTTGATACTTTTATAGTCTGATTGAGAAAATAGTTTTCAAACATAGAGCGAGAATAAATTATCTCCATTGCTCTTCCGCCAATTACATATGAAGGTCTTACTAAGAGAGGATAACCAATTTTTTCTGCAATTCTAATTGCTTCTTCAACTGAACAGGCAACTCCACCCGGAGGTTGATTTAGGTTAAGATTTGATATAAACTTCTTAAATCTGCTTCTATTTTCTGCAATATCTATTTTGTCTGGTGCAGTGCCAATAATTCTTATATAACTATTCCCAAATTTTTTGATTTTTTTAACCAGATTTAGAGGAGTTTGTCCTCCAAATTGGACTATAATTCCATCTACCTTTTCTTTTTCAATAATATTCAAAATATCTTCTTCATATAACGGCTCAAAATACAGTCTATCAGATGTATCATAATCAGTACTTACCGTTTCTGGATTTGAATTAACCATAACGGATTCAATTCCTTCTTCCTTTAATGCATAAGCACAATGCACACAACAATAATCAAATTCAATGCCTTGCCCGATTCTATTTGGACCACCTCCTAAAATCATTATTTTTTTGTTATTGCTTTGTTTGATTTCATCTTCTTCCTCATAAGTTAAATAATAATACGGGGTAAATGCTTCAAATTCTCCTGCACATGTATCAACGCATTTAACTACTGATTCAATATTATGATTTTTTCTATAATTTCTAATGTTTTCAGGTGTTTCCCTTAAAGAAACCGCGATTTGATAATCTGACATTCCAAATTGTTTTGCTCTTTTTATTAATTGAGGAGTAAGAGATGATAAGCCCATTTTTTGAACCCTGGATTGATGAGAAATTAATTCATTTTCGAATTCAAGGATTTGTTTTATTTGGTCTAAAAACCAAGGATCTATACCTGTGAGTTCATGTATTTCCTTAATTTCTATTTTTTTTAATAAAGCTGCCTGAATATAGAATAAACGGTCTGGAGAGGGTTTTCTTAGATTTGATTTTATCTCTTCAATATCCAAATTTTTGAAATGATTTTTTAAATAACAAACTCCAATTCCAGAATTCTCTTTTTCTAGACCTCTCAAAGCTTTCTGAAGTGCTTCTTTAAAAGTTCTACCGATTGCCATAACTTCTCCAATAGATTTCATTTGAGTTGTAATTTCTGTATTTACATCTTGAAATTTTTCAAAATCCCATCGTGGTATTTTGACAACACAATAGTCAAGTGCTGGTTCAAATGATGCAGGTGTTTTCTTTGTAATATCATTTGGAATTTCATCCAAGGTATAGCCAACTGCAAGTTTAGCAGCTATTTTTGCTATTGGAAAACCTGTAGCTTTTGAAGCAAGTGCTGAGCTTCTTGAAACTCTAGGATTCATTTCAATAACCAGCATTCTTCCATTTTTAGGATTTACAGCAAACTGAATGTTTGAACCTCCTGTTTCAACTCCTACAGCGCGAATTATTCTTAAGGCTTTATCCCTCATTTTTTGGTATTCTTTATCAGTTAAGGTTTGTGCAGGAGCAACTGTGATAGAATCACCAGTATGAACGCCCATTGGATCAAAATTTTCTATCGAGCAAATAATTACCACATTATCCTTTGAATCCCGCATTACTTCCAACTCATATTCCTTCCATCCAATTACTGATTCCTCAATTAATGCTTCATGAATTGGAGAGACACGAAGTGCCCACTCAATCATTTCCTTATATTCTTCCATATTATATGCAATACCTGCACCAGTACCTCCAAGAGTGAAAGAGGGTCTGATTATTATAGGAAAACTGATAAGATCGAGTAATCTTAAAGCTTCTTCAGTATTACGAATAGTCCCTCCTTTTGGAACCTCTAATCCGATTTCCTCCATTGTTTTTTTGAATAACTCTCTATTTTCGGTTTTTTTAATAGAATCAACCTTTACTCCAATTATTTTTACGTTATATTTTTTAAGGACTTCCTGTTCAAAAAGCTCAACAGTTAAATTTAAAGCTGTCTGTCCTCCCAGAGTAGGAAGTATAGCATCTGGTTTTTCTTTTTGAATAACTTTAGTCAATATTTCGGGAACAAGAGGTTCAATATAAGTTTTGTCTACCATTTCGGGGTCAGTCATGATTGTTGCAGGATTTGAGTTAACAAGAATTATTTTATAGCCTTCCTCTTTCAGTGCCTTGCATGCTTGCGAACCAGAATAATCAAATTCACATGCCTGCCCTATAATTATTGGACCCGAACCAATTATTAATATTTTTTTAATGTCCTTTCTTTTTGGCATATTTAATTGTTCGTATAATATATTTTCCTAAATAAAAGATTAATTTCAAAAAATTTACATTCGACTTATAACCAATTTTCTAAATTCATCAAAAAGATAAGTTGTGTCATGAGGCCCAGGACATGATTCTGGGTGAAATTGAACTGAGATAAAAGGAATTTCTTTATGTCCGATTCCTTCAACTGTATTATCATTTAAATTGATATGGGTTAATTCTATTTTTTCATCTTTAAAACTTTCGAAGTCAATAGCAAAACCGTGATTTTGTGTTGTAATCATAACTTTTCCTGTCTTCAAATCTTTTACAGGATGATTCCCTCCCCTATGTCCGAATTTTAATTTATATGTTTTTCCTCCAAGTGCAAGTCCAAGAATTTGATGACCAAGACAAATTCCCAAAATTGGCACTTTATTTAAAAGTTTTTTAGTTGTTTCAATACCATAGCACACAATTGCTGGATCTCCGGGACCATTTGAAAGAACAACTCCTGCTGGTTTATAAGATAATATAAGTTCATAATCTGTTCTTGCTGGAAAAACAACAATATCAAAATCTCTTTTTTTCAATTCTTTTAAAATATTAAATTTGACTCCAAAATCTAAAACAACGATTAAAGGATTTCCCGTTCTTCCATTGTAAAAATAAATTTTATTTGTTGTAACATATTTAACTAAATCCTGTTCAGAAATTGATGGCAATTCCCTAACTTTTTTAATTAATTCCTTTTTTGAATATTTCCTATTAGTTAGAAGACCTTTCATTGCCCCATAAATTCTAATTTTTCTTGTAATTGCTCGAGTATCAACTTCTGTCAGAGTGAATACATTATTTTCAACAAGAAAATCTTTTAAATTCTTTTCAGCCCGCCAATTGCTTGAAATTTTACTTAATTCTCGAATCACAAAACCCTCAACTTGAACTTTCGAAGACTCTAAATCTTCACTATTAACTCCATAGTTTCCAATTAAAGGATAAGTCATTACAACAATTTGTCCTTTGTAAGAAGGATCAGTCAGAACTTCTTGGTACCCTGTCATTGAAGTGTTAAAAACTACTTCTCCATAACGCTCAAATTCTTTATTGAAAAATGTTTCTCCTTCAAAAATAGACCCATCTTCTAAACCTAAATAAGCTTTTCTCATTCTTAAATTCTTATCATTCTATCTATAGCATCCTTTGCCTTCTCAGCAGTTTCTTCTGGAACTTTAACTACGAATTTCATTTCTTTCAAAGAATCGAGGACTTTTCTCAATGTTATCTTTTTCATATTACTGCATATTGCATATTCATAAGCAGGATAAAAATTTTTATCCGGATTTTCCTTTTTAAGTCTATAGATAATTCCTGTTTCTGTGGCAATTATAATTTCTTTTTTGTCTGTTAATCTCGCTTGCTTTACCATACCTCCTGTAGAAAGGATTTTGTCAGCCAATTCCAATACCTCTCCTCTGCATTCTGGATGAGCCCAAACCTCTGCTTCTGGGAATTCTTTCTTTTTTTCTAAAATATGCTTAGGTAATATCATCCTATGCACATAACAATATCCATCCCATAAGATAAGTTTCTTATTTGTTTGAGAAGCAATATAACTTCCAAGATACTGGTCGGGTGCGAATAAAATTTCATTAGAATTTACAGCTTCAATTACTCTTATTGCATTAGAAGAAGTACAACAAAAGTCACATTCAGCTTTTACCTCTGCAGTTGAATTTATATAACATACAACAGGTCTTCCAGGATATTTATTCTTCCATTCCTTCATCTCCTGCGCACTGATCATATCTGCCATGGGACATCCTGCTGTGATATCAGGTATAAGAACAGTTTTATTAGGAGCAAGAATCGAAGCAGTTTCAGCCATAAAATGAACCCCACAAAAAACTATAACCTTTTCATTAACTTCAGCAGCTTTTTGACTCAAACCAAGAGAATCGCCTATATAGTCTGCAATATCTTGTACTTCTCCTCTTTGATAATTATGTGCAAGAATTATTGCATTTCTTTCCTTTTTTAACTTAATTATTTCTTCAATATATTCTTGTGTTTTCAATTTTGAGACTCCTAATGTAAAAAATATTAACATTTATGTATAGCATTTTTTAAGAAAATTTGGAAGGAAAGTCAATTAATTCTAAATAATATCTTTAATTTTTCACTTTTTAATGCCTGTTCAAAGGCTTTTTCCCATTCACATAATGAGTATTCTCCATCAATTAAAGATTCTACTTCGACCAGATTTCTTTCCAATAGTTCCAACGCTTTATTAAATGGACCACATCTTGAACCAGTGACATTAATCTCATTCACCACAATTGAAGAAATATCAAGGACTACTCTGCCATGGTAAGTGCTTTTTAGAATCACTTTACCTTCTGGCTTTACATATTTTAATGCCTGTTTTATACCTCCCCTCTTTCCCGCAGCCTCTATAACTATATCAAATCTATGATCTATATTCTTTCCTTTTAATAAAGTTTTAATGTTTTTATTTTCCAGAATTTTCAATTTTCTTTTGTGCTTTCCCATACAATAGGTTTCACAATTCATTAATTTCATGACCTGAGAAATTAATAATCCAATTTTTCCATCTCCTATTATTAATACTTTATCGTTTTTTCTTATTTCAATCTGCTCCGTGATTCTTAATGCTGCAGCCAGTGGTTCTGTGAATACTGCTTTTTCATCAGAAATTTTGTCAGGAACAATATAAAGGTTTGAAATTGGAAGCGTAATGTATTCTGCAAATGCTCCATCTTTATTTAAAATCCCAACCACTTTTCTTGAAGGACAATGATTTTTTCTCCCAGTTAAACAATACTCACACTTACCACATCCAATATTTATCTCTCCAACTACTCTTTTCCCAATCCATTTTTTGTTTTTAGCCTCAACAACTATACCAACAAATTCATGGCCAAGAATTCCTTCAAAATTCATATAACCTTTTAAAATCTCTATATCTGTATTACATATTCCTGCTTTTAAAATCTTAATAAGAGCTTCGTCTTCTTTAATTTCTGGAATAGGAACTTCATTTAGAGAAATCTCGTTATTTTTAAAAACAAGTGCTTTCATTAAATTCTGATTTTTCTAAGTTCGTTTAGAACTTCTCCAGCAGATTGGAATCTATTTACTTTATCTTTTTCAAGGCATTTTAAAATAATATAATCCAGCTGATGAGGAATATCTTTTCTAATTTCTCTTAAAGAGGTTGGCTTTTTAGAAAGATGCTGGGAAAACACATCTCCTTCTGCAAAAGGAGGCCTTCCTGCTGCTAAATGATAAAGGGTAGCTCCTGCTGAATAAAGGTCTGTTCTATGGTCTATTGATGTCCCAAGAATCTGTTCAGGCGCCATATAATAAGGAGTTCCACTAAATGTCATTTCTCTATTTTCACCAGTAAGGATAATTGCAATTCCAAAATCCATTACTTTTATCTGTTTATCTTTTGTAAGCATTATGTTATGGGGTTTTATATCTCTATGAATAACTCCTTTTTTATGAGCGTAATCCAGAGCTTTAAAAAGATGATAGGCAACAAAAATTAATTGGGGAACTGTAAGTCTACCAACCTTTCTTAAATAATCCATGAAAGTTTCACCTTCAATATATTCCATAGAAATAAAATAGCTTTCACTTATTTGTCCTACATCATAAACAGTAATTATATTAGGATGGGATAAAGAAGCAGAAGTTCTTGCTTCACTCAAAAACCTTTCTACTGCTTTTCTTTTCTGTAAAAATTCTTTATTTAACATTTTAAGAGCAACAATCCTTTTTAAGATTAAATCTTCTGCTTTGTATACTGCGCCCATTCCTCCTTCACCAATTTTCTCAATTATTCTGTATCTTTCTGACGAATCCTCTACTGCTTTTTCAAATTTTGCTTTTTCTAATGCTTTTTTCTCTATTTCTTCAACTTTATTTTCAATATCTTTAAATTCTTTATCAAACTCATAGATTCTATTATATAAAGTCTTTGCCTCATCATATTTTTGTTTTTCTTCATATGTTCGTGCTAAGTAATAATAATATTCTTTATTTCCGTCATTTATAGTTTCATCATTTATCGCTTTTAAAAATCTTTCTTCTGCCTTGTCATACTCTTCTCTTTCAAGATAAATTTTTCCTGCAATAAAATTAGCTTGAAAAAAATTTGGGCTTTCATATGGGACTTTTCTTAAAAATTCTAAAGCAGTTTCTGCCTCACCCATTTCATAAGCAACTTTACCTGCATTAAAATAATCTTCTGATAGTTTGTAAAGGGTTAGTGCTTTTGTTAAATTCCCAATTTGATGATATATAGAAGCTGCTTGCTGAAAATCTTTTCCTAATTCATAGCATTCAGCAGCCTTTTCCATCTCTCCTCGTCTTAGGTAACTATCTCCTGCAAGAACGAAATTTTTACTCTTATAATAACATTCAGCAGCCTTATCATCTTGATTATCCCATTCGTATAATTTAGCTGCTCTTTCGTAATCACCACTTTTTTCAAAATATTGAGCAGCTTTCCCTATTTGATTTTTAGCAAAATATGCCTCTCCAAGCATTTGGAACTCTCTTTTTTCATCTCCAAGCTTTTTGTAAACCTCTGCAGCTTGAAAGAAATTAGCTGATTTCTTAAAATAATCTGCTGCTTCCTCTAATTTTCCATGTTTTTTACATATTTCACCCGCTTTCTCGAACATATTTTGTTCAGTTAACATCCCCATACATTTATCTATCTTTCCAGCATTTTCAAGTGCACCAATTATGTTTTCAAATTTTTTCTTTGCTTCTTGGTTTCTTGAAATTAGTTCCCTGTTGGTTTCATACCATTTCTCATAATTTATGGTAGCTCTCCCAATTAGACCAGCTTTTTCAAAAGCTCTTCCAGCTTCATAATACATTTTCTCTCTTTCAAAAAGTGCTCCTGCCTCTTCCCATTTTTTTAAAAGCAATAATAAATGTGCTGCTTCTGAGTATTTTTCTTTTTTTAGATACAATTTAACTGCCTCTTCAGTTTTTCCGGTTGATATATAGAAATCTATTAGTTCTGAAAAAAGTCCATATTTAAGATATAATTTTTCAGATTTTTTTATTTCTCCAATTTTCTGATACAAGTGAGCTAGATTTAAATGGCTTTTGGTTTTTTTATATATTTTTAAGGCCTTTTTATATTTTCCAAGTTTCTCGTAAATCTCACCTGCTTCTTTTATGTAGCCTAAATTATAATTTCTCTTTGCTTTTCTACTTAAAGCAAAGCTCTTGAAAAGAATTGTGAAAAAATTAGAAAGAAAAGGAGTATTATTATATAGAGATACAATTAAACTTCTATCCAGAGTTTTTATTAATTTTATGAAGACAATAAGGATAAAGAAATATATTAAAAACTGAATCGATATTGGTAAATTCGCGATTTCAAAATCAGGAATTTTTAATGCTTTTATTTTAAATAGTATATCTACCATTTTTATTTAATCTTTGTGAATATCTTAAATTTTTGCATAAAGAAAGTCAATACAAATATTGTCATTTAATTTAAATTTTGATATAATCCCGAATGCTTTGAGCAATGGCGAATGGGGTAAGATTCAAATTATTAATAATCATTTTCTTTAGTTTAAAATTATTATTAAATGCTGGAAAAATAAATGAAAAATACTATATTAAAGTTCCGAAATTATCCCAACCCCCTGTTATTGATGGCTTATTAAATGATGAGTGCTGGAAAGAGGCTTTTAAAATTGAAAAATTCACACAATTTGAACCAAAAGAAAATTCACCACCTACAGAAAAAACAATTGCTTACATTGGCTACGATAAAAAGAATTTATATGTAGCCTTTCAATGTTTTGACTCTGAACCCGATAAAATAAGAGCATCACTTTCAAAAAGGGACCATATTTCCCTTGATGACTTTGTAGGATTTGTTCTTGACACTTTTAATGCAAAGAAAAGAGCCTTTCAGTTCGTTGTGAATCCTTTGGGAATTCAAGAGGATAGTATAGTAACTGAAGAACCTTTAAAGGAAGATCTGAGTTGGGATACTTATTTTATCTCAAAAGGAAGAATTAACAAAGATGGATACACCGTTGAAATAGCAATCCCTTTTAAAAGCATCCGTTTTCCAAATACTTCGGTTCAAAGGTGGGGAATTCACATTTTTAGAAGAATAAGAAGAAAAAGTGAACGAATACATTGGATCCCATTGACGAGAGATATAACTGGTTATCTGATTCAAGCAGGAACTTTGGAAATTGATGGAGAAATCGAGAGAGGCAGAAATTTAGAAATCATGCCGGTGGCTACTGGGCTGAAAAGGATGGGCGAAAATTTTGACTCTGATTTTGGATTAAATTTTAAATATGGAATTACATCAAATCTAACTGCCGATTTCTCCTATAATCCTGATTTCAGTCATATAGAGGCTGATCTGCCACAAGTTGATATAAATTTAAGATATGCACTCTATTATCCAGAAAAAAGGCCTTTTTTCTATGAAGCGAAGGATATTTTTGAAACATTAATTCCAATTGTCTATACAAGAAGAATAATCGATCCCTTATGGGGAGCAAAATTAACAGGAAAAATTGGAAAGACAACCATAGGATATATAAATGCGTATGATGAAAATCCAACAGAAAGCCTGTGGGAAATAAGTGGAGTGGAAAGCAGGAAAAAAGATAATGCTCTTTTTAATATTTTGCGTCTAAAAAGAGATTTATATTCTGAATCATACATTGGGTTCATTTTGACAGACAAAGAAATTGGGCAAAATATTGGTTCTCTATCACGATATAATAGAGTTTTTGGACTTGATGGCCAATTTAAATTTAAAAAATATTACTATTTTACTTTCCAAGCTCTTTATTCTAAGACTAAGTTCAAAAATAAAACTACGTCATTAGTCCCTGCCCTTGCTTTATGGTTTAAACATTCTTCTAGAAAGATTTTTTTTGATGTAAGCTGGTTTAGTATACATCCTGATTTTGAAGCTTCATCAGGTTTCATAATAAGAAATAATGTAAAAGAATTTGACATAAGACTTGCCTATAAGTACTATCCCCAGAAAAAATTTCTAATATTTTTAAGACCAATGATTCATTATAGAAGATGGTATGACTTTAAAAATATCTTAACAGATGAAGCAAAAATTTTTTCAATTTATATGAGGGGTTCTAAAGAAACTATTTTAAGCATTAAGTATTCAGATTACATGGAAAGATGGGCAGGAATAAATTTCCATAAGAATTATTTTTATTTAAGTGCAAGCTCTCAACCATTTAAGTGGTTAAGCGGAAGTTACAACTTTTTAATTGGGGACGGAATTTATTATGATCCTAAAAACCCGTATCTGGGTTTTAGAATAAATCATTATATAAAAACAGAGATAAGGCCCTCATCTATTCTAAGAATTTCATACTATTTCAAAAACAGCAAGTTTTTTAAAAAGAAAGGAGGAGAAAAAGTTTATGATATAAACACCATTAGACAAAAAATTACCCTTCAAATTTCAAGAACCCTTTCCTTCAGATTTATTACAGATTATCATAGCTATTATAAAAAGCTTTTTAATTCCTTTCTTATAAGCTGGGAATATAGACCAGGCACTACTTTCTATTTAGGGTTTGATGACACTCAGGAAAAAGAAATGGATGTTTTTGTAAGAAAGAAAAGAACTTTTTTCGTAAAGTTCTCTTACTGGTGGAGATTTTAAAAGTAAATCTTAATACAAATTCTATAAAGAAGATTATTTAAATTCAAATTAAAAATCTCTTGATTCACTTTATCATCAATATAGGTTATTATTGTCTCTCCTTTAGGTGAAATCCAACAATATTTTACATCCAAATTTAAGGCAAGGGTAGAAGCTATAATATAATCAATTCCCAAACCAGTTTGGAATCCAAAACTGTCCTCTATGTCTTGATTAATCTTTATTTCAGGAATCGTTATTATTTCCTCAGAAATTTGAAAATGATTGAAATAATAGCCGAATCCAATTGAAAAATATGGATAAAGTGAATCTTTAATAGGATAAATAAATATGCCACTTACCAAAATAGGAGTTACTGAAAGTTCGCCCGGATAAAGATTATTTTTTTCTTTTACTTGACTTTTCCAGTTTCCTGAATCAATTTCTATCATAAAATTATTCCCTATTTTAAGATTGAAAAGTAATCCTGACATAAAATCGCCATTATAGATTTTTTTTACTGGATCAGCATACTGAACTTTGAGACCTAAAGCAAAAGAGATTTTTTGAGCTTTTAAATTGGCACATATAAAAAACAGAAATATAAAGACGACTAAAATTTTCTTTCTCATACATAATTTATAATTTCTAAAAATCAGTTGTTTGTCAAATTAAAATATAGTAAAATCCATTTACTCAAATGAAAAGGAGTAAAAAATGAATTTTAGCGAATATTTCAAAAAAAGAGAAAAAGAAATTATCAATTTTTTAAAAGAACTTGTATTTCTAGAATCTCCTACTCATGATAAAAATGCAGTAGATAAATGTTCAAATTTTTATTTTGAAGAATTGAAAAAACTTGGAATAAAAACATCCAAAATAACTCAAAAGGAAATAGGAGATTTTGGTTTCGCTGAACTCCCAGGAAAAAGTAATGAAAAAATTCTTGTGCTTTTGCACATAGATACAGTGTGGAAGATCGGAAAGATTAAGGAAATGCCTTTCAAAATCGAGGGGGAGAAAATTTTCGGACCAGGTGTTCTTGATATGAAAGCAGGAGCAGTTATGGTGTATTTTGCATTTAAAGCTATTAAAGATTCGGGTTTAAAACCAAAGAAAACAATATCTGTATTTTGTAATTCAGAAGAAGAAACAGGTAGCCATCATTCTGAGAAATTTATAATTGACTCTGCAAAAAAATCAAAATATGTCCTCTGTCTCGAGCCAGCTCTCCCTGACGGCTCCTTAAAGATGCAAAGAAAAGGAAGAATGGTTGGGAAATTAATAACTTTTGGAAAATCAGCACATGGAAGTTCTCCTCATAAAGGAGTAAATGCAATTATTGAACTCTCGCATCAATTATTAAAATTAAAAAAAGTACAAAAAGGAGGAATAACTATAAATGTTGGATTAATCAGAGGTGGCGAAAAAGTAAACGTTGTTCCAGACAGTGCAGAGGCAATCTTGGATATAAGGTTCTGGAAAACAAAAGATAAAGAAAAAATAATTGATTTTTTTAATTATTTAAAACCAAAAATGGAAGGAGCTAAATTAAAGTTCCAAGTTTTAAGTTTCCGACCACCAATGGAAAAAACGAGAGTTTCATTCAATCTATTTAGAAGAATAAAAAGAATTGGAAAAAAATTAGGAATTGAGATAAAAGCTGGAAAGTCAGGTGGAGGTTCTGATGCTTCTTTTGCTTCTAATATAGGAATACCAACTGTGGATGGTCTTGGCCCAGTGGGAAATGGCATCCACAGTGAAAATGAACATTTATATATTGCTTCTCTTCTAGAGAGGACTACTTTACTTACTGAATTATTTTTGAAACTCTGATTTATATAATTTGGTTCATTACTATTTTAGATGAAATTTGACTTAATCTAAATTATTTATTATAGTTAAAAAGGCAGGAAAATGGATTATTTAAGCAAAGGGGATAAGGAAACTTACCTCAGAAGAATTTCAGGTTCCTTTTATGACTTTGTTAATTCAAAAAATAAAAAAGCTTTAAATGAAATCTTATATAAAATAAAAAGGAAAACAGGCTGTGAAAAAATTCTAATCTATATCCTAATTGAGAAACAAAAATTTAAAGAGTTATTAACATCAAAAGAAATTATTGTTTTTCCTTCTTTAAAGAAGCAATTCATTCCAAAGAGAAAAATATTAAGAAAATTAACCGAAAAAGATTCTTCAAATACACTTTATAAATTTTTTAGGAATAAATTTCAAAATGCAACCGATTTTGTTTTTTTTCCTTTTTTAACAGAGGAAAAAAAATTTATAGGATTTCTTTTAGGAATTAATTGCCCTTTGAGAGAAATTTCTGCTAAAAAGAAAGCTTCGCTTTCAGATTATTTTCAAAGTATACGAAAATGGATTGTTTTAGAATATCTTAATTTTCACAATAAATTATTGGAAAAAGAAATCTACATATTCAGAGAAATGACAAAAGCCATATCAAAAGAGAACACCTTAGAAAATATGATTAAAAAACTTCATGGCTTAATTGTAAAAGAAATGGGCTATTCAAAAGTAGCCTTTCTGCTTTTAAATGAGAAGGACGAAATTCTTGAGCCTTTTTATGTTTATCCAGATTATTTTAAAGAAAAAGCAAGAATACCTCTGGGTAAAGGAATAACAGGATGGGTTGCTAAAACAGGGAAGAGTATAATTATTCCGGATGTGAGTAAAGATAAGAGATATATAAGTCTCGATAGAGATATAAAATCTGAGCTGTGTGTTCCAATTAAAGTCGAAAACAAAGTAATTGGTGTTATAAATTTAGAGAGTAAAAAACTGAATGATTTTTCTGATCATGAATTGGAAATTTTTACTTCCATAGCAAGCTATTTAGGTATTATTTTTGAATTATATTTAACCAATCAAAAACTTCATCATCTTTCAATAACGGATGAATTGACTGATTTATACAATTATAGGTATTTTTATAATAGACTTGAACAAGAAATTGAGAGAGCAAAAAGATCTGATCAGTTCTTAACGGTGGTTTTATTAGACATAGATTTTTTTAAAGAATACAATGATACATTTGGTCATAAGGCAGGTGATAAAGCACTTTATGAATTAGCTCAAATAATTAAGAATAATGTCAGAAAAAGTGATATTGTTGCAAGATATGGGGGCGATGAGTTTGCAATAATTATGCCCAATACAGATGCATACCAGAGCTTAAGGGTAATTGATAGGGTAAGGGTTAAAATTGAAAATTATATTTTTTCAAAAGAAAAACCATCGGCTGGAAAACTTACTATTAGTGCAGGTATAGCAACTTTCCCTGTCCATGCTAAAACCCTTGATGAATTAATTACCAAAGCAGACACAGCTCTCTTTCGACCAAAAAGAGAAGGCCGAAATCAGATAAGAGTATGTGAATAAGAATCTATTTTATATCAAAAAGTTCTCCTATATTTTTTGAATATAATTCAAAAGCTAATTTTTCGAGTAATTTTTTATCAGAAAGAAGTGACTTTATTTTATCCATAATTTCTTTTTTAAGAATAAGCGTGAGTTTTTTGCCTTTCTTCTTCAATCTAACTCTTAAGCCTTTCCCTCTCACAATAGTAATATTTCTTTTACCATACGTGCAACCTGTTGAAAATTGAATACCATCTGCAAAACATGATTGAGGAGGAGATGGAATTGTCTCTATAATAACCTTCATTTCAAAGGGAGATTTTCCTAGTATTTCATTAGCATAATTGCCTGCTTTTAGACCCAAAACTAAATATGGCCCTAAATGTCCATGAAATTCAATTGCTCTTTTTAGAAAATTATCATTTTGTTTCATTAATTTTATTTTCATCTAATTTACTTCAAAAGTCAAAACAGCTGAATAATCCACTTTGTGATTGACATAAATAAGCCATTCGCCCTTATTAGAAATTTTAATTTTTGCAATTCCTTCTTGATTACTCTTAGCCATTATTGGAAATGCATCTTTTTCCGGTTTAAAATCTGCGTAAGTAGCATAAACAAAGGTTGATAATGGCTTCCCTTCGAAGATAATTTTGACAGTAAGGTAATCTCCTGGTTTGATTTTAGCTGGATTTTCCAAAGGAATGATTTCTATTCTATGCCCAAAAAAATGAGAAAAACCTTTATCTTTTTTTCCCACCTGAATTATAGCTTTGGCGTATTTACCTGAAGGACCATAGGGCTCCCCTGCTTTTCTTTCAGATTTCACTCCCAGAATATAAACTCCTTCTTTTTTTACCATAAATTTTCCTGAACCTTTTGCAGGTTTTAAGATTAATTTTACTCCATCAGGGTCTATTAATGTAGCTTTTTTAAATATATTCCAATAATTCCTTTCCAGATTCATAACCCAATGTTCTGGAGAAAGATATTTATGCCCGTATCCAATAAAATACGAAGTTTCTTCTCCAACTTTAAGTTTGTAATTCTTGATGGTTATCCACATTGAATGAGATAAAGAAATTTGATTCATGAAATGCAATCCAATAAGAAGAAAAGTTATAATAAAAATTTTTTTTCTCATTTTTTTACCTCCTTTGATTTCTTATTTTTTGTTTAAGATCAAATCTTTCCATCCTTAGTTTAAAAATGCATTCTCATACCAGCAGTAAAAGTCCTTCCTTGTCTGAAATATTTACTCTCTTTTTCAATTTTTTCATTAAATAAATTATCCACGGCTATAAAAAAGCCTGTATCTCTATATATTTTTTTAATAATTTTTATATCCACTAAATAACATTCGTCTATACTTTGAGTATTAGATGTATTTGTGAATCTTTTTCCTAAATATTTTCCTAATATATTAAAATTGAGACCAATTTTTTGATTAGAATAATTTAAAACAAAATTAAATGTGTGACGAGGACTATATGGGAATTCCTTTCCTGAAGAGATATTTTGTGTTTTAAGAAAAGTATAGCCGAGCACTCCTACAAATGCCTTATTCAAATTAATCTTAACTTCTAATTCTATTCCCTGGCTATAAGCTTTATTGATATTTATTGAACGGAAAACCGGTTTACCATCTATTATTTCATCTGTTCTTTCAGAAGTGATCATATTCCTAAGGTTATTCTTAAAAAGTGAAATTCGAGTTGTAAAATTACTTGTAAAATAATGCTCAATATCAAAAGTATATCCAGTAGAAGTCTCTGGCTTTAAATCAGGATTTCCTCCAAGCCAGAATCCACCACCCCAAGGATGATAATACTGTTGTTCATATAACTGAGATAAAGTTGGTGCAAGAAATCCTTTACCAATGGATGCTCGTAAGTTAGTAGTTTCACTTAATTTAAAAAATATAGCAGCCTTTGGTACAAGTTCAGTCCCCCATTTATCATGATTGTCTAATCTGAAAGCCAAAATTAAAGTCAATGGTTTAATCAACTTTATCTCATCTTGAGCAAAGAGACTGTTAATAATTTGATGTTTCTTTCCTTCAATCAATGTATATTTAATTTCATCATATCGACTTTCCAATCCCAAGGTAAGTAAATTACTCTTTCCTAACATTCTTACATATTGCACTTCTGCTCTTGTTGTCTTTTCATCCCATGTTCTTGGAGCACGTCCGGGTCGTGCATCGAGGCGGTGAGAATCATAATGAAAACCTTTTACCTCTAAATAAGAAACCTTATCTATCCCTATTCTCCAATTTAAAATCAAATTAAACTTTTCGTCATCAAGGTAGTCACCTTTCTCATTAAAATATCCTGTGGTGAAGGTAACTTTATTACTTTCATTAAAATTGTATTCAAATTTCCCTTGCACATTGTATCCATCATATTCATACCCTGCACCCATATTATTTGACTTATTTTTACTTCCAGTAATTAGATAACGAAATTTTCCAATCTGGGAACCATAACCCAGCATTGCTCTTACAGTATTCCCTGTTCCATAGGAAACATAACCATCAAATGTAGATTTTTTAGGAGCAGATTTAGTAATTATATTAATTACTCCTGCAACTGCGTCACTTCCATATAAGACTGATGAAGGACCTTTTATAATTTCTATTCTATCAATCATATCAATAGGAATATGACTTAAATCAATACTTTCAGCATGTCTTCCTTTAAGCCTCTGTCCATCCACCAATACAAGAGTATATTTGGATGGTAAACCATGAATTTTAACAGTTGCTCTCGAGAAACCATTTGTTTGAATATAAACGCCAGGGAGCCATCTCAATATATCCCCTACTGTTTGTGCATTTGTTTTTTCAATTTCTTCCCTAGTAATTATGACTGTGGTAATCGGGACATCCTTTAAAGAGTGGGGTGTTTTAGTTGCAGTTACAACAATCTTTTCTTTCCCTATATAAACCGGTTTTTCTTCCTTTTTTTCTTTTTCTTTTCCGAGTAAGAAATTCTGAGATATACCAAAAATTAAAATTATTACTAATATGATGATTCTTTTTATTTTTGTTTTCATCTGATCCTCCATTTGTGTTACTTTTTTAAAATTTGTAACACACAATTATAGCAAAAAATGGGACTTTGTCAATCTTAGAATCGAAAAAAATTAAATTAGATATAAAATCTTATTTATTTTGTTTCTTTTAGAATACGAAATCCTACATATTCCAAGGAAGGAGACCGGTAAGGTTCTTTTTTGTCACAAATATGCCGGGCTGAAAGTCCAAGAATAATACCTTCACCATTTTCTTTAACACACCATTCAGAAACATTTCCGTTCAAATCATAAATCTTGCCAAAAGAGGCATTGAAATAACCTACAGGTAAGATTAAACCTTGAGTTTTCTCAAGCTCCTGAAATTTCTCTTCCAGCATATCTGCTTCATCTGGAGATAAATTATAACCAGCCCAGTAACAGAGAGTATTTTCGTTTCCTGTGCATTTTTCTAACCATTCTTTCATTTCTTTTTCCTTCGGTAATCGATACTTTTCCCCTGTTTTCTCTGATAGCCATTTACAATATTTAATAGCTATTTCGAAATCTATACCTGAAACTGGATAATTTTGTGTTCCAGGCTTAAACCCTTTTTCTGTCCACCCAACAATAGAAGATGTATTTATATCTTTGTTTTCTCTAAGAAATTGAGCAAATTGAGCTCTTGTAACTTCAAACCTGCCCACTTCGATTTTTCCTATTCTTACTGTTTCTGGAACTAATATTCCATTAATAATTATCCCTAAATTACCTTCCTCATCATATTTAAAATCTTTTTTGAGAGCTATATCTAAAGGAGAGCCTTTCTTTAAAGCTTTATTTTTCTTTTCTTCTTTCCCGAATAAATATTTATCAAACCATGCCAGTTCCTCTTCTATTTTTCTTCTCTGGTGTGAAATCCTTCTAAAACCATGTGGTTCTCCAGGAAAAAGAACAAATCTAACAGGAACTTTGCCTATCTGTTGAAGAGTCCTGTAATGTTCGAAACCCTGCTCTGTTGGAACATTAGTATCTTTATCTCCAAATAAAATTAAAGTTGGTGTTTTAACTCTATCCAGCCTAAAAATGGGTGATTTTTTAATATATACATCCAATTTCTCCCTGAAAGGACCACCGAGATAAAGATTGTCAAATTGAGGCCCGAAACGGCAATTACCATAATCACTGATCCAGTTTACATCACCTGCCCCACAGCATGCTACTTTAAAACGATCTGTTTCCACTACTAGACCAATAGAAAGGATTGCCCCATTGCTCCAGCCCATTAAACCTAATTTATCAGGATCAACCAGTCCTTTATCAATTAAATAATCTATGCCACTTAAAATATCTGGAATTTCTAATTCATAATATTTTCCAAAAATTGACTCTAAAAATTCAAGACCATAATTTGAACTTCCAGAATAATTAACAAATAAAACAAAACAATTCTTGCCAGCTAAAAGATGTGGATAATCTCCCCATGAAAGCGTAAACCAATCAGGATCATACGCTGATGGTCCTCCATGAATACTCACTATAAGAGGATATCTTTTACCTTTCTCATAATCCTTTGGATAATAAAGAATTCCTTCAATTTCTCTGCCATTTTTTGATTTCCATCGTATAATTTCTGATTTAGCTATAAATTTGTTCTTTAAGTGTTTATTAAATTGAACTAGTTTTCTTACATTTATTAGTTTATTTTTACTCAATTCCCCACAATATAGTGCAGGAAGGGTGCTCGATGTTGAATGGATAAAAACAAATGTTTTACCATCTTTTCCAAGATCATGGTTACTGATATTTGCTGCCATTTTATGATTAATTTTGAAAATTCTCCACTTATCTGACTTTTGGGACCTTTCGAGAACAATTAAAGGATTAATAACCCCATTAGCTAATGATGTAACAATTTTATTCTTTTCTGCATCAAAGATTCTTCCATATATCTCCCCTATACCTTTTTCCCAATTAATTGGAATTAATTGGCATTTATTCTTTTCCAAATTATATTCATATAAAAAAGGAATACCAGGTGCTCTTTTCTCTTCATAATTTGATTTTTCTTCGATTAGAAATACTTTCCTGCTATCATAAGACCATTGGAAGCGAGTAGGGCTAAAGTATTTTTCTTTCCATATTTCTTTCACAGTATAGTCATTCAGATTAATAAGAAAATATTTTGGTCTATGTTTTGCTTCCACCTCATATAATGGTGTATCAATATGCATCGTGATAGCCCAATTTCCATTCGGTGAAATAGCAAAATTCTGAATTCTGTCTTTATTTTTTGTTATTCTTATTATTTTTTTATCTTTGAGATTAATTTCAAAAAGCCTTATTGGATAAAAGGCTTCAATATCATCAATAACTTTTGCATCGTCTTTCCTTTCTTTTGCTTTTTTTTCATAAAAATATTCATTTTCACGGGCAGAAAAAATAATAGAATGGTTATTTCTCCATGCAAATCTGATAATTCCCATTTTAACATCTGTAACCTGTTCTGGCTCACCTCCTAAAATTGGCATAATAAATATTTGAGATTTTTTCTTTCTGTCAGAAAGAAATGCAAGTCTTTTACCATCAGGAGACCATCGTGGAGACCAGTTTGAATTTTCACCCCGAGTTAATTGAATGGGTTCAATTTTTTCCTTGAGAAAAGCCATCCATAAATGATTGATTCTTTTATCTTTTTTAAAATCTGGCTTACTTTGAACCCAGACAACATATTTACAATCCGGAGAAATTTGCAAATCAGAAACTCTGTCTACTTTTAGAATATCATCTATTGTGATTATTTGCTTCTCAGCAAAAACAAAGAAAATAAAACTTATAACAATTAAATTTAATGATAAAATAATCTTTAAGAGTCTCTTGAACATTTTAAACCTCCCGTCTTATTTTTAAACAATTTTTATATGGTAAAGTAAATTCATAATAAATAATACACCGATATTTACTTGAAAAGACGTATGTAAGTTCAGGATTCTGTGAACCAATGCACAAGCAATATTTTTTGCCTGGTTGAAATTTAAAACCTTTTTTCACTCTCATTTTGACATTATATATTCCACTTGAATTCACTGAAGTACGATACCAACCTTCTGAGACAAAATTATTTTCATTATCTGCTATTATATGATAAAGCTTTTTAATTTTAAATTTGACCCTTATCTGAAACTCTACCCAATCTGGAGTATAATCTACAATGGAAATAGTACTTTCGGGAGGAAGAGTTCCGTAATAAAGTTTAATCTCTGATCTTTTAATTTTTGAGGAGGTACAGAAGGCTGTAAAAATAAAAATTAAGAGATATAATGAGATTTTTTTCATTTTCCCCTTTTTATTTAATTTTTAAATAAAAATAGGAGTCTTTTTTATTGATTAATTTTTTTTGTTTAAGATAGTGTAAATGTGGCTTCAAATTTTTATTTGGGTTGTTAATTCCGTCATAAAATAAATTGATTACAGGTATATCAAAATTCTTATTCACCCAGTTGCAAATAGCACTTGTTACAGAACCTGGACAGCAATACAAAGGATTAATATGGACAATCGCATCAGGTTGGAAGTAATTTATGTAATAGATTATTTTCAACATATTTATTGCTGTTTCTCCTGTAAGCTCAGGTGGAATACCAATATCTCTGAGACGTTTTAAAAGTTTCATGTCAAATAAAGGATGTATACCACCGAGTACTGGAGAAGCAATCTTTCTAAATTTAATATCGTAATATCTTACAAAAGCATTCAATGCCTTGGTTTCAATTAAGGAAATGAAAGCTCTATGTTTGGTGCATAATTCAATTTTATTTAAATTACTAAAATGATAGATATCTATAAAAGTGGAGGGCAAAACTTCTCCACCTTCGTCTTCTATTGTCTTTTCCAAATCATAATTAAATGTTCTATTACCAACAACATACAAATCACCAATAATTAAAAAAATGGGTCGATCATCTTTAAATTTATCTATTTTAATGCTCTTGAAAATACTGACAGCTTCTTTAAAGGAATCAGACAAGTCGTTTCCAAATATAATGTCTTTTCTTAATTTTTCTAGAACATAATTCTTTGCCTCTTCTGTTACACCTTTATTTATTTCATAGGGTCTTATTCTTGCGACCATTTGTTGAATTAAACCCGCTATTATATAAATCTTCATGAGATTTAAATTAATTAATAAGGGTTCGCTTTGATTTGCAACTGCAGTTGTGAAGATTTCTAAATCTCCAAAGCCAGCTCTCTTAAAGCCAAGATCAATCATTAAAGGAATTTGTGGAAAATTGCAAGGAATAAAAGAAGTTGGAATAATAACTCCTGTCCTTTCAGGTTTTAAATTATTTTTTTCAATTGTATAAATAAAACTTCCTATCAATGCAGCAGTTGGTATGCATTCTCCTCCTCCAACCAGTTTTAATCCATTAACAATAGATTCAGGTGTCTCTTCAGCTACAATCGCATCATAACCAAATTTTTTAAAAACTGCACTTGCAAGGGTTGTAGCAATATCATCAATATGGGGTAAAATCCAAATTTTGTCTTTTTTGAGACTCACGAAAGAGAATGTATCTCCTTTAACAGGCTGTTTAGGCTTCCAGTTTTTAAAAGAGTCAAGAGCAGCTTCAATTCTTGTCTGATATCCCACATCAGAACTAAGTTCGTCTAATTGGAGGATTAGATAAGGTTTTCCATATCTTTCCATAATGCTTTTGAAATATGTAATTATGAAAGAATCTGGACTGCATCTGAAATTTGTTATATAAACTGGAAACAATTTTGGATGTTTGGCTACAAATTCAGTAACTTTTAGAATTTTCTTACCGTAATACCAGTGAACTTTTTCAAGAAATTCATTAACATAATTGTAGTCAGAAGTTTCAGTCTTTATCATATCTTGTGTAAGAACTCGATATCCGTATTGTTGAATTAAATCTGGAATATTCTGATTTATTGATGGATCAAGAATATTATAGGGTCTTCCCAAAATTACTATTGCAAAAGAGTCTTCTCTTTCGAGTTCTTTTAAAACCTTCTCTCCTATTATTTCAAGATTTCTTCGAGAATGAAAATAATTTTTTAAACTTTCTTTGAAAGCTTTTTTCACGGAATCCCTTGTAATGGATAAACATTTTAAGGACTCGTATAAATTATCAATAATTTTATCAACTTCCAGCTGGAAATTTATTACAGGCGATATTAACTTTTCTTTATTATCTAAGAGAATAGAATTTTTTATAATGACCGGTGCATAAGCAGTGTAATAGCAGAAGAAATTGTGATTATTGTCTGGTTCTTCTCTGTCTCCATGTAGCATGATCGGGAAGAAAATATAATCAACATTATTTCGAATAAGCCATTCAATATGTCCGTGAGCAATGAGAATTGGAGCGCAGAATTCTGTCTGAGCAATGTTTTTTCCCCTCTTAATCATTCTCCGTTCATAAGGTGAGATAACAACTTTGTATCCTATTTTTTCAAAAAATTCACGCCACAATGGAATGTACTCAATCATAGGTAATGCATTTGGCAATCCTATTTTTTTTACTTTCCAATTCCTTTTTCTCTCTAATATCTTCTCTTGATAAACCTTCCTATAGATTTTATAAATCGAATCAAAAGGAAGGTTTCGTTCCTTATATTTTCTATCTTCATAATCCCTACCACACATAAAACCCCAAGCAACTTTTGAATTTCCGACTTCTACTAATGTTATCTTACATTTATTTCTACATATATTGCATATTTTTGTCTTTTGGTGAAATTGTTGAAATGCAAAGGATAAACCAATAAAATTTGTCTTTTTAACATTTCTCTCTTTAAGCAAGAGACAAACTCCATATGCTCCGGCAAGATGACAGAAACGAGAAACTTTTATTGGTTTTTTTAATGTAACTTCAAAAGCAGCAACAAGAGCTCTATTCTTTGCAGTAGCCCCCTGAAAACATATATTGTCCCCTATTTTTGCCTGTCCAACTACTCTTATCAGGTAGTTATCCCTCACTGAATGTAAAACTGATGCAAGAAGTTCCTCTTTACTCCATCCTTCTGAGAGTAATCTACTCAAGTCCCTTTCCATGTATACAGTGCAACGGTCAGATATAACTGGGCCCCTTTTTCCCATAGCTTTTCCCGCATATTCGTTGAGTGGAACATTCAATTTTTTTGCTTGTTCTTCTATAAATGAACCAGTTCCTGCTGCACATATATAATTCATTATTGCTTGTACTACCGAACCATTTTGTAATTTAATAAATTTAGAATCTTGACCTCCTATTTCAATAATAGTATCAACATCAGGGTCAAGCTGGACTGCGGCTTTTGCATGGGCCGATATCTCATTTATTATAAGGTCAGCTTTAATTAATTCCCCTATTATTTGTCTACCAGAACCCGTGGTTCCCACACCGATCCAATTGAATTTGATGTTATATTTTTCTTCAATCTCGGTAATTACTTTGAATAATTTTTGAGTTGCTTGAACAGGTGCTGATTTAGTATATGTATAGAGCCCGAGAAGAACTTTTTCATTTTGGGTAATTACAAGTTTTGTGCTAGTGGAACCAATGTCTAGCCCAAGATACACGTCATATAACATCCCAGCTTGCAATGGGTCATAAATTGTCACTTCAACATCTCCTTTTTTCCATTTAATATCTTTATCAAAGTCAGGATATTGAGATAAATTTAAAGTGAGAGGAGGATTCAAAACTATATTTTTGTTATTGGAACTTAAAGAAATTTCTGAACATAATTCATCTATGTCGAGAGATTTTTCAGCTAGAATGCCTGCTCCAATAGCAGGAATTAACTCTGCATTAGGGACTACATTTATTTCACAGTTCAATAGCTTCCTTAAAGCAGAAATTACTCTTTTATTTAATGCAACTCCTCCAACGATGTGAATTGTGCTATCGATCTTCTTACCTTTTACAATAGTATCCACTATACTCTGTGCAATCCCATCACAGAGACCGGCTGAAATGCTTTCTACAGAAAATCCTTCTTGTTGTCTGTGTATGAGATCACTTTTTGCAAATACAGCACACCTCGTTGCAATAGAAGGTGAAATTCCCCTATATTTTTCAGCCATTTCTGCCAACTGCTGAACAGAAATTCCCAGTCTCATTGCCTGCTGTTCAAGGAAAATACCTGTTCCTGAGGCGCAATCAGTATTTATTTCATGAGATTTATAAACTCCATTTTCGTCCAATTCAATTAAAATGAAAGATTCTCCCCCTATCATCATAATGTATTTTGGATTATCTTTAATTATAAATTTGATACCTTCGATTGTAGAAATAATATCATTTATTGATTCAAAATCTTGGAAGATACCAGTTCCTCTACCTGTGAATCCTACTTTTGCCTTGGGAATATTTAAATTTCTTAAAAGCTCTATCAGACTTTTTTTAATTTCGCCGTGATGAAACTTATAAAATGTTTTAATTAGTTTATTATTTTTTATTAATGCAATACCAATTGAAACAGAACCTATATCGATTCCCAATCTAATTTCATTCCTTACCATTTTAAACCCTCGATCATTAAATTTTGACTTTTTCAATGTTTGAACCCATAATATTCCTTTTACAAAATCTAAGAAAATTAAATAATAATGAAGTCATGCTTTTCTTTTATTATAATATTCTATCTATAAATAAAATGATTTGTCAAAGAAAAATGGATTTCATTGACTATTTTGTAAAGAATAAGTAATATAATAAGGAAAAATGAACGCGCTTGAAATTCGTGAACTATATAAATCATTTAAAACTGGCTTTATACCAAGGAAAAAGGAAATTTTAAAAGGAATTTCTCTATCTGTTAAAAAAGGAAATATTTATGGATATCTTGGACCAAATGGAGCAGGAAAAACAACTACTATAAAGACTATTCTAGGCTTGATTTTTCCTGATAAAGGAGAAATTAAAATTTTTGGTAAAAATCATCTTGATATAAAAGCAAAACAAAAAATAGGTTTTTTACCGGAAAATCCCTATTTCTATGATTATCTTACAGCGTATGAATTTTTAAATTTCTATGCTAGACTCTCGAATTCCAATAGAAAAGATAATTCAAAGAAAATTAATGACCTTCTAAATCTGGTTGGATTAAGTGCACACTCTAATTTACAGCTCAGGAAATTCTCAAGAGGAATGCTTCAAAGAATTGGTATTGCACAGGCATTAATTTCCGATCCGGAGCTTGTAATACTTGATGAACCGTTAAGTGGATTGGACCCGATAGGAAGAAAGGAAATAAGAGATGTAATTCTCAGATTAAGAAATGAAGGAAAAACTATATTCTTTTCCTCTCATATTCTTCAGGATATAGAAATGATATGCGATCAGGTAGGAATAATAATAAATGGAAAAATAATAAGCGAAGGCAGGCTTGAGGATTTAATTTCAGAAGAAATTTTATATACAGAAGTAACAGTTTCTGGTGTGGCCGAGAAGGAATTGAGAAATTTTGGTGAAACAGTAATATCAAAAGGTGGTAAGATTCTACTTAAAATATACAAACAGGAAAAAATAGACGATATAATTGCATTTATAGTTTCTAAAAAAGGAAAGATACATTCTCTAATACCAAGGACTTATACATTGGAAGATATCTTTCTCGGAGCAGTCAAACGAAAATGAAAGTTTTAACAATAGCTTTAAATACATTTAAAGAAGCAATAAGAGATAGGATTTTATATTTAATTCTTTTTATTTCAATTTTCTTTATAGTCTTTTCAAAAGTTTTAAGTATGATGACCGTTGGAGACGAATTAAAAGTAATAAAAGATGTCGGTTTAGCATCTATTTCTCTTTTCGGAGTATTTATGGCAATTTTAATAGGAACCAATTTAGTTTATAAAGAAATTGATAAAAGAACAATTTATACTCTGCTATCTAAACCAATTCATAGATATGAATTTTTATTAGGAAAGTTCTTAGGTCTCAATATTACATTATTAGTAATGATAATTATAATGAGTATTGTATTTTTTGGATTGATTTTACTTCATAATTCTAAGTTCGAAGCAAAATTTCTAATCGCAATTTTACTAATTTATATCGAACTTGCAATTATTACAGCAATATCAATTCTATTTTCTTCCTTTACAACGCCAATTTTAAGCTCTGTTTTCACATTCTCTCTTTTTTTAATAGGACATTTCAGCAAAAACTTTAAATTTTTCATAATGAAAACAAAAGCACCAATCGGAAAATTATTAATTAAGATTCTCTATTATATACTGCCAAATTTAGAAAAATTTAATATTAAAACAGAGGTTGTTCATAACTTACCCATAAAATCAGATTTTGTTATTTATTCGTTAGTTTACGGAATTTTCTATGCCCTTGCAATTCTTTTCCTCTCTGCTTTAATTTTCCACAAAAGGGATTTCATATGAAAAAATTTCGAATTCACAGAACTTTTTTTGCATTACTCGCTATTTGCTTTCTCCTGATCGCAATATCTGTGCAAATAAAAATAGAAAAAACAAAAAGATTTAGAGTCCCTGGTTCATCAATTATATACTTACCTTCTGGAAAATATTTAAGACTGGTGACATTTGGATTTAACTCTCTTCTTGCTGATATAATTTACATCTGGGCTATCCAATATTATTCAGATTATCGAATTAAAGATAGATTTAATTACCTCGAACATATTTTTTCAATAATATCAGCATTGGATCCCTATTATATTGATCCATATAGAATTGGAGCATTAATTGCATGGTATGAAGGTAGAAGAATAGATTTAGCTTTAAAAATTCTGGATATGGGTATTAAAAAAAATCCAAATGACTGGATTTTGCCCTTTGAAGCTGGTCATTACGCACAGATGTATAAGAAAGATTATAAATTGGCACAATATTATTATGGTATTACTATGAAAATTAAAGGAGCGCCTCCGCTTGCACGCCGTCTTTACGCAGCTGCTGCTTTTAAAGCAATGGATTTAGAAACCGCATATAGAAACTGGCTTGAAATTTACCAAACAGCAAAGGACAAAAGGATAAAAAAAATAGCTTATAACCATTTATATCGGACAAAAGCTACAATTGATACAATAAAATTAGAAAAGGCAATTAGAAAATTTAAGGAAAAATATAATAGATTACCTATGAATTTAAATCAATTAGTCAGAGCTGGAATACTAAATAAAATCCCAAAGGATCTGGACGGAAATGACTATATTTACAATCCTCATACTGGTGAGATAAAGACTCCATATACTCCTTGGAAGAAAGAATAATATTAAAAATGACGACAGACTTTAGAGTTCAAATTTTTCAATGATTATCAACAAGGTCCAGGTTGAATTAATAAAGTCTAAGAAATTTGACATTTGGTTTTTATGATTTAAAATTAGAAAAATGGTTTTAATTATCATTATTTTATTTGGTCTTATATGGGGAAGTTTTTTAAATGTAATAATTTATCGTCTTCCACGGAATATCAGCATTGTAAAACCTGCCTCATTTTGTCCATCATGCAAGCATAAAATTCCTTTTTATTATAATATTCCTTTAATCAGTTTTATTATTTTAAAAGGTAAATGTAAATATTGTGGAAATAAAATATCCTTTATGTATCCACTTGTAGAATTATTAACCCCTATTTCCATAATTTTATTGTATTTTAAATACTCATTTACTACTTTCTTCCTTTTCTCTTTTATATTTACAAGTGCTCTTATAGTGCTGGCATTTATTGATTATTATCATCAAATTCTTCCCAATGAAATTACAATTCCTGGTTCATTACTATTTCTTGGTTATTCTTTTTTAAATCCTTATATTGACTTCACCAATTCTCTTTTGGGAATGGCTTTTGGAGGAGGTATTCTTTTCCTAATTTATTGGATTTACCTTCGAATTAAAAAAATTGAAGGGCTCGGCCTTGGTGATGTAAAAATGATGATAATGGTTGGTTCTTTTCTCGGATGGCTGAAAACTCTTTTTACACTGTTAATCGGCACATTTGCGGCAGCCTCTGTTGGTATATTTTTAATTATTTTCAAAGGGAAAGATTTAAAATATTCGCTTCCTTTTGGAACTTTTCTTTCTCCATCTGCTTTTATTGCTTTAATGTGGGGGAGTGAAATTATTAAGACTTATTTGAATTTATTTAAAAAAAATTGAATCATGTATGTAGCTACCAATTTTTTGTATTTTTATAAGCAAATAACTCAAGGACAGAATTCTATTTCAAACCTCATTTTTTTATTTTTAGGATTAGGTTTTACAGTATTTCTTATTTTTATCATTCTATGGGCAATAAGAAAAATTATTATTACAAAAAAAGAAATATCAGAAAAATATAGTTTTCTAACAAGAGATGATCAAACTTTCATGCTTACATCAATTCAGCATCTTGTGAACAAATTAAAAGAGAAAGAAAAGGAACTCGAAGAGCTTCATAGAAAGGAAAAAATGAGAGCTGATGAAGCTGAAAGATTGAATAGTTATATAGTAGAGAATTTAGGAGATGGTTTAATCCTTTGGTCTCCATATGGAAAATTACTTACTCTTAATGCATCTGCTGAAAAAATATTTAATGTCCCCCGACTTGTTGCATTAAATCAAACTTATCTTCAACTGTTTGAAGAAAATGATAGTTTGATTTCTTTGTTTAACTCAGCCTTTCAGAAAAAAGAAAAAATTGGCCCTAAAGAGCTTGAATTTAAATTCAAAGAAGGAAAAAAAATAATTCTTGAAACAACAATATTGCCTCTTTTTGATAAAAATAACAGATTCATAGGTCTCCTTTCGATATTTAAGGATATAACTGAAGAAAAAAGACTTAAGGAAATTGCTCGAACCAGAGAAGAATTAGCTTTAATCGGAGAGCTTTCAGCAGGAATTGTTCATGAATTCAGAAATTCTTTGGGAGTAATACTTGGACATTCCCGTTTACTGGAAAAGGAAATCAAGGAGAATCCTTATTTACAAAAAATAAGAAAAGAAACAGATTTTCTTTTAGAAATGGTTGAAAAATTTCTCTCTTTTGCAAAACCACTTGATTTAAAAAAGGAAAAATTAAATATCGAAGAAATAATTGAAGAAACATTTAATGAATTTAGAGAAGAAACAAAAACTTCAATTAAATTAAATAGAAAAGGAGTTCCTATTATTATTGAAGGAGATAGAAATCTCTTAAAGACTGTTTTTGTGAATTTATTCAGAAATTCAGTTGAAGCAGGTGCATCTGAGATTTCAATAGAAACTTTTAAAAGAATGGAACAAAAAGAATTTGAAATTAAGATTACTGATAATGGAGGGGGTTTTTCTCTTGAAATTAAGGACAAAATATTTCTCCCCTTCTTCACAACCAAAGAAAGAGGTACAGGTATGGGGCTTGCATTTGTAAAGAAAATTATTGCCTCTCATCAAGGGAGAATAATTGCTTCTTCAATAGAGGGAAAAGGTTCAACTTTTCAAATATTTTTACCAATTATAAATATGGATTCCTAATAATTTTGAATATTTCTCTCCAAGACCTTACTTTTAGAATAGCTCCAATTGGTTGTTCTAATTTCTGTATAGTCGAATCATATTCCTGGATATAAACTTCCCTCTTTCTTGCTCCTCCTGAGGTTCTTATTCTTTCTCCTAATGTCACAGCAGATCTTGTCTTTGATGCAAGAGTTAAGCTTTCTGGAGGTCCTGATGGTCCTGTAAATGCTGTACCTCCAATAGTGCTTCCAGCAACAGATTGGACAAATCTTGCATATAATTTTCCCATTCCAGCAAGATTTTCACATGGATTAACACTTTCGATACTTCCTGACAGAGTATTAAAATAGACAATGTAATTAGCTACTTGAGGATCAGACCAAACTTTTTCTCCTACTGCTAAGTCACCCCTATCCTTTGATGCAGGAAGATTTAAAATAGTTGGATCTCCTATAAACCATTCTACCCTATTTTCTTGCCTGCTTGCTTCATTATCCATTAATGCTATGAAAGAATAGGTAACGTCTGAAGGTGCATTATCATCTCCTCCTGTTCCGAAATAAATACGTGGAATAGTGCTCTGAGAATATGGATTTATCCAGGCTGTTGGTTTACTTATTATTGGATAATTATTTGAATCTTCATAAATTATCTCTGCTTGCCATGTTGTTCTTCTCCTCCTTAACTGTCTGAATTCTATACTAACATTAATCTTCCATATTCTGCCATCTAAATCACCAACATATACTCTATCCGCATATCCATCACTATTTATATCAATTATTGAGGGTGAACCAGGAATTGTATTTTGGATATTAAAACCATTTTCCGCTGTGGTATCTACCTCGGGTGCTTCAAATCTCCAGAAATAATGCCATCCATCTTCAATATCTATTGCATAAAAATAATTTCCTATATAATTGCGTGGGTCGTCATCATTATCATATCCTGATCCGACAAAAGCAACCCAAACATCTTTACCGTCTTTTCTAATTTTGCCAATTGCAGGTACAGACCAAGTTTCACCTAACTTACTATCAGTAAATTCCCATAAAGGTTGAGGATTATAAGGATCCGTAATATCTAAGGCAAAATAATAATTTCTTTTTTCTGATTCGTTTGGGCAATTTCCTTGTCCACATTGACAACCTCCTATACTACTACCTTTTCCTGGACCTTGCCCGCAAATTAAAACAGTTCTCCATTCCCCATTAATATATACATCTGCTACTGTAGGACTACCATCAACATATACATCTCTATTAAAATATCTTTCTCCTGTATTTGGATCAACAGCCCACATATTTCTCAATTTTGGAAGAAGATTATAAGGAATAAAAGCCCATAATTCTTCACCTGTTCGAGCATCGAAACAATGTAACATCCCATCATTTGCACCTACATAAACCACCTTAGGTCTATTTGCCCAAGTCTGTTTAAATGTATCATATCCTGGTCCCATTAATGATGAAACACCTTCAGGAGGTCCTACCACAATGGGATTGGAATGATTTATATCTCCTAATTTCCAATCTCTACCCTCTCCTCTTATAAAATTTATAAGACCTACATTATCATTATTTACATCCTGTAAAATTGGACCTAATACATCAACATTATCTGCAGAAAAATCAATTCTTGTAAAAGAAGATTCTTGAAAAACTGCAGTATAAATATTTCTAGTATCTGGGGAGCGAGAAGCTAATAATTCTCCTGCATCCCATAAAATTTGCACATTTTGAGCAACAATCTCTCTCCCTGTGGGAGAAGATAAATCTGACCTACTAATTGTTCTCAAAGTTGTATATGTTGTATTTTGAGCTGTCATATTAGTAACATCATATGCTCGCAAATGTCCTTCCCACCCTGGAAAAATGAAACTTCCAGCTATAATTAATTTTTTAGTCTCTCCATTTATTTCTACTGTTGTAGCAGCTACAGAAGTGCGAGAGTACTCTCTTTTATCCACATAAACATATTCAATCCGTACTTCACCAATAACAGGTGTTTCGTAAGAAGCGTTTTCATAATCAACCATATTGTCATCCGGGGCTGATAGAATCGCCTTCCATTTAAGCTGAGAGCCAAAATGATGAAATGTATGCCATGGAAGATTTGTTTGATTTCGAATCTCGTCACCAATGAAAGAAGCATAAAATTCCCAATTTCTTCCATTGTCATTTGAAACATAATAATCAATTCTTAATCCATCACTTGAATACGTTCCCCTCCATGTTTGCTGGAGAGAAGTAAATCTAACCTTTGTAATTGCATATTGCTCTGGATTTAATTGATCACTTAAATTTGTTGATTGAGCAATTCCTGTCAATGTATAAACTGGTGCTAACTGATTAATTATCAAATAATAATCTCCGGAATGATTAGCATCTGCTAAAATCACATCCATATCACCATCTTGATCATAGTCCAGACAAGCGCTCATATCAACATCGTGAGGAGGAGGTAAAATAGGATTACATCCATTTAAACATCTAAATTGAAATTCTGTGCCATTTATATTTTTAAAAATCCACATTCGAGCTTCATTTCCTGCATTCCATCTATCAGTAGCACCAAATATATCTATAAAACCATCCAAATTAAAATCAGCTACACATGTTGCAACTGTTCCTGTAGCGTCAGGATTTGGAATTGGAATTTCACTACGAGTGAAATATCCTGTTCCATCATTTTCGTAATATACTAAATAAGCGATATCATTTACTGTGCCTCCTACAATGTCAATATCTCCATCATTATCAAAATCAGCAGCATCTATTGAAGAACCTCCTCTTCCTATGGTAAAACCTGTTCTTTGATTATAATTGAGCTCAGAAATTTCGAAATTATTAAGGTCGAAATTTTGAGGTCCAGGGTTTCTTACGAGGAATATTTTATCTTGGCTAATAACCAAAACATCTATATCACCGTCATTATCTATATCTATTGAACTTAAATGATCTGCTGCCCAATTACAATAAATTCCAGCTTCCATAAATCTATCTGTAAAATTTAAATTAGGAGCTTCAAAATATCTACGAAAATCAGGATCAGTCGATGTTCCAATATTTATATACATTGCTGCTACAAATTCTGTATATCCAAATTCGTCTCTTCTATTTTTATAGAAAAAGAAGTCTAATAATCCATCATTATTGTAATCAGCTACTGTAATTGAAGCAGGTCCTACCGTTAAACCCCAATCATAAACTTCATTTTCATCTATATAAAAGATCACTCCGTCATCATCTTGTCCATCTCCATCAAGATCTTCATAATAATTTCGTATAAGTATCAATCGATAATTATTAGCTATATCCAAACCAATTAAATCAGGATAGCCATCTCCATCAAAATCTCCTGCATCACATACATAAATTTTTGCACCCATTCCTGTAGGTGATGCTACTTCAAACTGGGCACCCAGTCTATTTAAAGTAATGTATCCATCACCCCAATGAGCAACTGAGGAATTTTGAAAATCCTTATACGTTGTATTATCAAAGCTTTCAATAAAAGTTGCATTATATTCTATACATTCATTTTGGGCTAGAAACTTAAAAGCAAAAACTAGAATTATGCTTACTGGAATTATTAAAAGAAATATTTTTCTTTTTTTAGTCATTTTATCCTCCATATAAAGCTTTAACTTTGTATTTCTACATATATTTCAATTTCTAATCTTTTTGTTGTATTTCCTGGCCCAGTTCCAATACAAACTAAAAGTGCATCAGTGGGATCAGATGTCCCACTTCCTGCTTCATCGTCTATTAAAAATACTGTATAGGTATAATTTTGATTGTCTTGAATAAAAGTTTGTCTATTAAAAATTAATCCTGGAGTGGTCGGTTCAGGCTGAAGCCCTTCAAGAGCATTTAGGAGTTCTTCATCACTTAATCTTCGAAAATAATAGGGATTTACTTCTCCATTTATCCATGGAGTATCTATATTATTCCCGTTTTTATCTGTTGTTAAATAATGGCCATCAAAACTCGCCCATTGTTCAGTTTCAAAAAAATTCTCAATTACAGCCCAAGCAGCATCAAATCCAGCTTCAGCTGCATTAAAAGCTTCTTCCTGAAGCCTAATATTACTTGCTACTCTCGGACCAGTTGTAGTAACCAATATCAAAAGGATTCCTGCACTTGCTAAAAAAGCAATCATTAATATTGCAATAATTAAAGCTGAACCTTTATTTTTCATTTACATACTCTCCTTAAAGATTATATACACTAAGTGATAAGTTCCTTATATTAACTGTTGTTTCAAGTAAAAACCTTCGATGTCTATCTACTGTTTGAGAGCCAGGACTATTTGCTATAGGCGGTCTTTGATATATAAGTGGCATGTTTTGAGGTGCAGTTCCTGAAACACCGATAAAAGGCTTCTCTGTTTTGCCAAGTATCCATATTCTGACCTGACGGATTTTTGCAATATCTTCCAATGTCCAGCTTGTTTGCCAATCAGTAAACCCATCAAGATTGCCATCGTTGTCCCAATCTCCATTATATTGAAATTGTAAATTTTCAATATTACGAGCTAAAGGATAATGTACACCGTTTTCTGTTAAATATAAAATTCCACCTTCTCCATTCCCAATATAACCATTTTGACCTGCAGTCAAACCCGGGTAATTACCTGTAACATCAAGCCAATATTCTTTTACATTTATGATAACTACAGGACCTCCATCAAAGCAGTTATTATCAACTCCTTCGGGGTTTAATCCTCCAGGTGGATTGACTCCAGGAGCTAAACCTGGAGAAAAATTAAGCCTTTCATTTGTTCCTGAAGGGTTATGGGTTACATGTGTTATCTGTCGAATTTCTCCAGCCAAAGGGCAACCTGCTTCAGTATTAGTTAGAATAAGAACCAATTTTCCCACATAAAAATCATCTGGGTATGGAAATTTTTCAAAACTAAAGTCCTCAAGAGGAACATTAGCTGCTCCTCCTCCTACTCCTGCTCCATAATCTGTTATTCTCAATAAAATCGGGTCTTCCAAATTCCCCATTATTTTTAATCTATCAGGTCTTACATCTCCACCCTGATTTTCATTATCCACCCCTTCTAAGAAGTATCCAGCAAATTCAATCGGAAGTCCAACACCTGCTGATCTTACATCTCTTGAGATAAAAAACATTGCTGACCGAACATCATGTTGCATTTGAGCCAGTTGTTGTTGGTCAACTGAAATTTTATGACTTCTTATATATAAACCAAGAGCACCAACTATAAAGATTACTAATACAGCTGTTGCAACTAATATTTCTATTAAAGTAAAACCCTTTTCTTTACTCATTTTTATCCTCTCCTATAAATTCACCGAGATATTATGGTTCTTAAGTCAACTTTTGGTCTATTTGGGTCACCCATTGGATTTAATGTAGAGAAAATTCTCACTCTAATAAGAAATTGTGCTGATTGACCTTGGAATAGGCTAATGTCTGTAACTCTTCTATAATCAGCCCTATTATCTCCATTAATGTCTAAATCTTCCGTAATAGGTGAGTTTGCCATTAAGTTATTTAAATTATTTAGATCAAGGTTTCTTAAAAAATCAATTTGCTGTTGAGCAAGAAAATTGGCATTTGTCATAACATCCGATTGAGCATTATTTAAAATTCCTAATATAAAAAGTTGAGCAATAGCAAGTAATGCAATAGCTAAAAGAAAAAGAGCCACTAATGTTTCAAGTAAAGAAAACCCTTTTTCTTTTTTATGATTCTTGTTTAATAATATCAATTGACCCTCCTATCATTATTCTAATCAATCTAAGATCTTCCACCCCTGTGTAATTGGTTAAATTAGGATTTTGGATTGTAATAGAACCTTGTCTATCAGCAAATCCCAAAGAATCAAAGATAACCTGATTAACTGTATCAATTGCTCCTAAATTATCTGGATCAGGAAGATTTATAATCAAAAAATTGACAGGAGAAGAAAGAACTTTTCTTTCTATAGGCGTCCACCGATTATTAGTGTAATCATAAATGCTTAAGGTATATGTATTTTGTGTTGAATCAAAAATTACACAGTGAATTGTCTTTGTCTTAACAGCTTGAAATTTAGCTCTCTGTAATGTGGCAAGAATTTCCCTCGCACTATCATCCAGTTTTCTTATCTCCCAACTTGTTTTAATCGACGGATAACCCAATACAATCAAAATACCAACAATTGCTAATATTACCAAAATCTCAATTAGTGTAAATCCTTTCTTCATATCTTATTCCTTCCACTTTTTCTTATGCAATTTTTGTGCCATTTATTATAATCGCCTATCGATTTTATTTAATTGATATTAAATAAGTTACCACATATCAACATATCAGAATATTTATCTTCTTAATTAGAATGTGTAAAAAAGTAACACTTTTGAAATACATTTCCATAATCCAGTTTTTTCCAGCTCTTGACTTTTCTCAAGTCCTTTTTATAATAGTTATTGAGCTGGGAAGTCGTCCAATGGTAGGACATGCGGCTCTGGACCGCAGAATCGGGGTTCGAGTCCCTGCTTCCCAGCCATACCTTTTAAATAAATTTAAATAAACTCTTCTTACGCGTTCTCAATTTCCTCTTAGGATATCTTCCATATATCCATTCAATAGAAAAGGATAATATTAAAACAATAATAAAAACAATCAACGTGGGTGGAGAATTTCTCAGTAAAAAATAAATTAAGACCCCAAATATAAAGAAACATCCAGAAATAGACAATCCAACTAAAAAGGGATTTGCCTTGGTCCTTCTGAATAGAAATAAATGGGCTGTATTAACAGCTCCATAAATTAAAAGGAAACAAACAGTCCAAGCATCAATATTCTACTCAAGTCAATAAAATTTGCAATCAAAATCACTGATCCTCCAGGAATAAAAAGTCCCTCAACATTTTTCTTCCTATATTTTTCTTTGAAAAAATACAGAGAGTTCTTCTTCTTTAGCCATTAAATAACTTATATTTGTCCCACCATATAAAGTTGCATTTATTGCGGAAGAAGGGAAAAAAAGCTGCAATTGCCATAATTTTAAATCCAATCAATCCTAAAAAAGGCTTTGCTGCTTCTGCGAGTGCATAATCCTTTGCTTTTATTATTTCAGGAATTGCTAAATTTCCAATTATTGTTAAAGAAACATCAACATAAATTATAATAACAACCGCAATACTTAAATACAGCGTTTTCGATAAAGTTCTTTTTGGATCTCTTACATCCTCTGCAGCATTAGCAATTAAACCAAATCCCTTATAAGCAAGAAAAAATACCCCTGCTGAGAAAAATATATTGTTTATAGAAGGCCATAAAGATATGGATAAAAAATGAGATTTGACAGAAAAAGAGTCAGTTATTTAAAAGAACACCAGGATACTGATTTTATTGCAACTATAAGAAATTCTATTGAACCCATAAATCTTGCTGCAATGAAATTGACCCAACAAAAACGATTATTATTCCTGTTATGAATAAATTCAGCTAATAATCAGGAACATTATTGAAAAAAGTCATGGCATAGGCCCCAAAAGCCCTGGCATAAAGAGAAAGAGCAAAAATATATCCAATCCATAGAAGGATACTTAGTTCCAAGTTTAGCATAGGAATAACTACTCAATAATGCAATTATACCTGCTATAATAAATCCTAAATACACAGCATTACCAGCAATCTGACACCCAATTCCTATGATTGAAAAAATACCTGCACCTATCATTACACCTATTCCTATTGAAATCACGGATAAAAGCCCCATCTTTCTTTTTTTACTATTCATGATAGAAATTATTTTAGAACCATTTCTTTCTTTTGAAATAAACCAGCATTAGGGCACCTATTATTAACATGATAAGAAGGACCAGTGGGTAACTCCATTTCCAGTATAACTCGGGCATATATTTAAAGTTCATTCCATAAATTCCGGTTATGAATGTAAGAGGAATAAATATTGTTCCTATAACGGTTAGTAACATCATTATTTTATTTAATTGATTGCTCACACTTGAAAGATAAACATCAAGCATTCCTGTTATCATTTCCCTTAAAGTCTCTATACTCTCAATTACCTGGATTGTGTGGTCATATGCATCTCTTAGATATATTCCTGTAGTTTTTTTAATTAATTTTGATTCAGCTCTTTCAAGATTATTAATTACTTCCCTTAAAGGCCATACTGAATTCCGTAAAAAAATTATCTCTCTTTTAAGTTTATGAATATTCTGTAAAGTTTCTTTTGATGGATTTATTAATAAATTTTCCTCTATATTCTCAATATCCTTTTCAAGATTTTCTATAATAGAGAAATGATTATCAATTATCACATCTATTAAACAGTAAGCGAGATAATCAGCTCCATTTTTTCTAATAAAGGATTTTGGATTCCTTATTCTTTCCTTAATTGGATTAAAAATGGGATTTTCAATTTCTTGGAATGAAATAACAAAATTTGAACCAAGTACAAAACTCACTTGTTCTATTCTTATTTCGCTACTTTGTTCTTCATAGAAAGGAATTTTCAGTACTATGAATATATAATCTTCAAAACTTTCTACTTTAGATCTCTGGTCTGTATTTACAATATCTTCCAATATAAGAGGATGGAGGTCCAATCGCCTACCAATTTCCTCCACAATTTTTATCTGAGAAATCCCTGTTATATTGACCCATGTTGTAGTATTTTTGCCTTTTATTGGAAAAATTTTTTCAATATTTTCCACTTCTCTCTCATTGTATTGTGATTTATTATATTCAACTACAATAATTTTCACTTTATCCATCTTCTTATCCCCTATATGAACTAATGTTCCTGGAGGTAAACCAATTTTCTTTGACCTTCCTTTAATAATTTTTTTCATTTTTGCACCTCGTGTATAATTTTGCTTCTTTCCTATATAAATTAAAAGACTGCCATAAATCAAGTTTATTTATTTTTTTTCTTGACAGAAGGATTAGGAGAAAGTATTTTCAATCTGAATAGGGTATTTATTGTATTAGAAAGTTGAATCTAAAAAGAAGGATTTTATAAGGGATTTCACATGTTCTTACAGTGCATTAAAGGATGGACGTAGATAAAATTAAGGCGAAATTAATAAAGGAAAATTAATTGACTCAGAAATAAATGTAGAAATAATAATAATTGACGGAAAAATTGCTAACAAAAAAACATTAAAAATTAAAATTGTGAAACTTTTAATTCAAAAAATTTGTATGGGGATCGTATTTTTATTCTTAATTTCTACCCTCAACTATGCAAATCAAAAGAATAAAACACAGGCCAATATTGAGATTGGAATTGATTCATTTGAAAGAAGGTATTATAAGCCCGAATTAAAATTTTATTTTTCATTTAATTCTCTGGGTTTACTCATTGGAGCAAAGTATTATCAGCGAAATAATAGCAAATTGATTGGAGAAATTGATTACTGGCTAAATGGAAGCTTATTTTACAAAATAAAAGAAAATCTCAGAATCGAAACAGGCCTCTATCATATGTGTAGACATCTGACATCTCAAGAAAATTATAAAATTTTTGATTTAAATGAAGTTATAGCAAAGATATGGACTGATTTTAACAAAAATTCTATAGCATTGGGAATTGGGACATATATTGGAGAAAATAGTTACAGAAATCTATTAATTCTCAATACTCATTTTGATAAAATTTTCGAAAGTGAATTTTCAATTTATAGTGAGTTTAAATTTGTAAATTTTAAAAAAATACTTTACGAAGTAGAGTTTTCTCTCGGATTAAATAAAAGCTTTGATTTATTCTTGAGAAACACAAAAACCTATCGTTATCCTAGTATGACATATATTGGATTGAGAATTAAATCTGATGGAAAAGTAGAAAATTATATTAATAAAATAAAGCTTGGAATAGGAATTTATCCTTTTTACGAAAATTATAAACTTGGTATTGAAAATGAATTTAGGATCGATTTCTTTAAGACTTCCATGAGAAGAATAATTGTACAGGCAAGTTCTTTAACTCCAATTCTAAGAGGAGAAAAATTTTTTGGCACTTTTTGGCCAGAAAAAATGGCTTATCCTCTTCAAGTTGAATATGAAAGGAAAATTAATGAACAATCTGTTTATCTATTCGGGTACTGCAATTATACAATTGAGCTTCCCCTTGATGTAAGTGAAAGATTTCGTTCCTCTCTTGGAATAGGAATGGGCCTGAGAAATCAACAAGACTTTGAAATATTACAAAATAAAATGAGATATGAAATTTCAGGTGGGTGTAATTTCAGAAATGATTTTGACCTTAATTTCAGGTTTGGAGTGAATACATTGAAAAAAAATACAAATATGGGAACTGAGGTGACTTTTAAATTAGATTCAAAAAAATCCTTTATTGGTCTTAAAGTATTTTTAGATTTTGGAAAAGAACTTGAATTAAGACCATTCTTTAAATTCGAAAACCTATCTCATTTAAAAAATTCAGGGAGTCAAAATAAGTTTTCAATTGGTATTGAGTTTATTAAATGGTACTTTTAACCAATTCCAAACTTTTGACTTTTCATTTTTGATTTTTTATCTTTAGATGGGAGGGTAAAATGAATAAGAAAATTTCCAGAAGAAAATTTCTTGAAACCTCTTTAAAGGGAGCAGTTTTAATCGGGTTTAGTGGTTCGAATTTGCTAATTCAAGGTTGTTCAACTAATAAAGAGTATGATTTATTAATAAAGAATGGCATAGTTTATGATGGACTTGGTAATCCTGGAAAAAATGTAGATATTGCCATTAAAGGTGAAACGATTTTCAAAATTGGAAGAAGTTTAGATCCTAATAAAGCGAAAAAAATAATAGAAGCAGAAGGATTTGCAGTTGCTCCTGGTTTTATAGATGCTCATAGCCATACAGATGTAGAGTTAATAGTTAATCCAAAAGCAGAAAGTAAAATTAGACAGGGCGTAACAACTGAAATAAGTGGAAACTGCGGTTATTCTCCATTTCCAATCCCTGATGCTACTTTTGAAGAACAAAAGGAATATCTAAAAAAAGAATATGATCTTGAATTAAACTGGAGAGATATTAGTGGATTTTTCAAACGTTTAGAAGAAAAAGGAATAGCGCTGAATTATGCCACATTACTCGGTCAGGGTTCACTTAGAGGAGAAGTCGTAGGATTTAATGACCGTCCTCCAACAAAAGAAGAACTGGAAAAAATGAAAAAATTAGTTGAAGAAAATATGAAGTTAGGTGCATTAGGGATCTCCACTGGTCTTGAATATGCACCTGGAAGCTTTGCAAAAACAGATGAAATCATAGATCTCTGTAAAACAGTATCAAAATTGAATGGAGTGTATGCTACTCATATGAGAGATGAAGGAGACCATCTTTTAGAAGCGATTGATGAAGCTATTGAAATTGCTAAAAAATCCGGTGTTAGCTTACAGATATCTCATTTTAAAGTTGCATATCCAAGAAATTGGTCAAAAATTGATTCAGCCATAAAAAGAATAGATGAAGCAAAAAGTAGAGGGATAGATCTTATGGCAGACCGTTATCCTTATATTGCAGGTTCTACAGGATTGAGCCTTTATTTCCCACTGTGGGCAAGACAAGGAACAACAGAGGAATTTATAGCAAGATTAAAAGACCCTTCTCTGGATCAAAAGATTCGTAGTTATGTGAAGGAACAAGAGAGAAAACTTGGGTCATGGGAAAAGGTTTTGATATGTTCTGTTTTCACAGAAAAAAATAAACATCTTGAGGGAAAAAACATCCTTGAAGCAGCTAAAGAAGCAGGAAAGGACCCATATGATTTTATGAGAGATCTAATCATAGAAGAAAAAAATCGAGTTGGAATGATAACTTTCATGATGAATGAAGATAATTTAAAGAGAATACTCTCCCATCCACTTGTAACTATTGGCTCAGATGGAAATGCTGTAGCTCCATATGGGAAATTAAATAAGGGCAAACCACATCCTCGCTATTATGGAACATTCCCTAGAATATTGGGAAAATATGTCCGTGAGGAGAAAATTATTACACTTTCTGAAGCAATAAAAAAGATGACCTCTCTAAATGCAAAAAAATTTGGTCTAAAGAAAAGGGGACAAATTAAAGAAGGATTTTTTGCTGACATAGTTATTTTTAATCCAGAAAAAGTAATTGATCTTGCAACATGGGAAAACCCCCATCAATACCCAGAAGGCATAGAATATGTCATTGTTAATGGACAAGTAGTGATAAGAGAGAAGGAACATACAGGCACTCTTCCTGGGAAAGTTCTGAAAAAAGAGATTGTTTAGAATAATATTTAATATTTCTCTTGCTCTAAAGATAAAATCATAAGAATTATTTGTTTAATTGCAAGGAAAAGTCCATCAATATCTGCTTCTTCTCTCAAACTATGTTTATATCTACAATAGGTCCGCCCAAGATTTATTGAAGGAATACCTCTTTCAATCCCTGTGTTTGCTTCTGTTGAGCCAAGGGGGTTAATTTTAATATCTTTTATTTCAAGAAAATTCAAAATATCCTCTGCAGTTTTTACAAGGAGAGAATTTCTTGCTCCTGGAAGTTGATGAGCCTTTTCTTTTCTGTTTAAATTAATCTCAACTTTGCAACCTGTTTCTCTCGCTACTTCAAGACATATTTCTTCAATTTTTCTTTGAACTTTCTCAAGTTCTTCCTGATTTGCTGAGCGCAGATCAATTGTGAAGAAAGATTCCTGGGGAACAGCATTGTTAACTTTTCCTCCATTTATCCTTCCAACATTGTAAATCGTCCATTTTTCTGGAGGATTTGAAGGGACCTCTATTCTATAAATTCTATCAATTGCCTTTGCAACTGCAAGATTTGGATTTGGAATTCCCCTGCTCTGCATTGTATGAGCGCCCGAGCCTCTAAAAACAATTTTTCCACCACCGAAACCAAGCGCACCATAGTGAAGTTTACCAAGATCTCCATCCAAAGCAATAATATAATCAAATTTTTCATTTGAATTGTCTAAAAATTGCCTCATTCCTTTAAATCCAATCTCTTCTCCAACTGTAGCCAGAAAATAGTAATTATGAAATGGTTTAAAGTTAATATATTTTAAAGCTCTTAATGTCCATAGAAGATTAATGCAACTTGCTGTGTCATCGCCAATTCCAGGAGCTTTTAGAACATTTCCATCTCTTTTAACTTTTATTTTCCAAACCCCTTGAAAAACCGTATCCATATGAGCTGAAAAAATTATATTTTTACCCTTAGGATTTCCTTTCCATATTCCAATAACATTTCCAAATTTATCAATATAAACATTTTCCAAGCCTATTTCATTAAATTTTTTTTCCATATATTTAGCTCTTTCTCTCTCGTACCCAGATGGAGCTGGTATTTCAGTGAGTAAAATCCATTCTTTAATAATTTTCTCTCTATTTTTCTCTATAAAAGAGAAAATTTTCTGAACCTTATCCGAAAAAGCAATCTTTTCACTAAATAAGGATTCACTGTTTATTAATTTTTGGGAAAAAATAAATGCAGCAATTAATAGAATCACCAAATTCAAACCTTTTTTCATAAACAAGCCCTCCTTTATATAATAGACTATATTTTTATTGATCTTTTGTAAAAAGACAAGAGGAAATTTAATTAAAAATATATTATGGGAATGATTAAAATAAACCTAAATTTCGGATTTTTCTATTCCAATATAACCGTTTATTTATTTTATTATAAATGTTCTGGATTTAATTATCTATTATTGTATGGAATTTAAAAGTTTCCGTGAAGGTTTAAAACTAATAATTTTTCTTTCAGGGATCTTGATCTCTTCACCTGTGCATGGATTTCTTCCTTTTCTTGCCTTTCTCTCAATAACAGAAAAAGTTCCAAATCCTGCGAATTTTACCTGTGTGCCCCTTTTTAATGCTTCTTCAACAATCAATAAAAAAGAACTCAAGGCTTTCTCGGCTTGGCGAATAGTAATTTCTGAATTTTTAGCAATTTTTGTTACTATATCACGTTTGTTCATATCAGCCTCCCTATGCGTTTTATTATCTCAATTTTTCCCTTCTATTATATAAGTCGGTTTTTTTGAAAAGTAGATTTAAATATAAAAATTAATTTGCTCTTCTTGCTTGACCCATTCCTATTATGGTCTTTGAACCAACCCCTGAATAAAAGGAAAAATCAGCAAGTGCATTTAGATATTTCACTATCTTTTTATCCATTGATTTCAATAACCTATAATTTACCTTTCCGAGGAAGCCTGGAATTTTTTTATTGGAGAAATTTACAAATTCAGTTGTCAATCTATACTGAATTACTTCGATTTTTCCAAACTCATTTTTTATTTGTTCAGACAACTTTATACTTGAGAATTTATTCCATTTCTCTAAAAGAGAACAGAAAACAATTTCTGGATCTGGAAAAAGCCGTCTCTTTTCCGAAATTTCGAAAATTGTCGGTGAGGAAAATTCGAGTACTATATTTTCTTTTTCCTCTGCATTTGAAAGAATATTTTTAAAAGTTATAAAATTTGCATAGAAGGATTTTTGTATATCCACTTTTGCAATTTGAACTTTTCCGTTTGCAAAATTTAATAATTCCTTTTTACCATAACAAGAATTAAAACTTTTCAAAATAATCTCAAGAATTTCTTCTTTTAAATAAGTAATCCTAAATATAGGATATTCCCCCAAATAAGCATATGTTTTTCCTTTTGAGTACTTAATCCCTTTTAGGAACGGAGATAAAGTAACAGGTAAATCTTCGTTAAAATTTTGAAATTGCTCAGCTATTTCTTCATTTTCTTTTTTAACAATATTAATAAATAATCTGTAAATATGCTCTTCTCCCCTGCCTTCACATATTACTTCTGTTAATGGTTTAAGTTTTATTGAAATACTGCCAATCATTAAGAAAATAAATAAAAAGAATTAAATTTTTCTCAAATTATTATGCGAGACATTTTTTATTTTTCTTTGACTTCTTTTATTTTATTCTTTCCTTCAATAATAACAATTTTCGGCTGAAAAGAGCTAATTTTATCTTCATCTATTAGAGCATAGGAAGCTATTATTAATTTATCTCCCACTGAAACTTTTCTGGCTGCTGCACCATTGACACAGACTATTCCTGAATCCTTTTCGCCTTTAATTATGTAAGTTGTGAATCTTTCTCCATTTGTAATATTATAGACGTGAACTTGCTCAAAGGGTATAAGATTTGCACTTTCCATTATTTTTTCGTCAAGTGTTAAACTTCCCTCATAATTGATATTAATATCTGTTACTATTGCACCATGAACTTTTGATTTCAATATTATTCTTTTCATTTTTTATTCTTTTATTTCAAAAATTGAAAATTGAAAACCGAAAATAGTTCTTATCATTTTATATTTTACCATTTACAATTTCCCATTTACAATTATATTGTCAATTAATCTTGTATTTCCTATATAAACCGCCAAAGCGATAAGTGCTTCATTTTTTATTTCTTTAATCGGATTTAACTCTTCTAAATCCACAATTTCCACATAATCAATTTTTGCAGAAGGTTCTGTTTCAATCAATTTCTTCATTTCTGAAATAATTAACTCTGAACTTTTTTCCCCTTTTTCTATGAGTTCTTTTGCGAGCTGGAGACTTCTATAAAGAACTGTTGCTTGTTTTCTCTCTTCTGGACTCAAATACGTATTCCTTGAACTCATTGCAAGTCCATCCTTTTCTCTTACAATTGGCATTACTTTTATTTCAACATCAAGATTCAAATCTCTCACCATTCTTTTAATAATTATTGCTTGCTGAGCATCTTTCTGTCCAAAAAATGCTATGTTAGGCTGAATTATGTTGAATAATTTCAAAACAATAGTACATACTCCTCGAAAATGTCCTGGCCTTGAACGTCCACATAATTTATCTTGCAATTCAATTACCTCAACATATGTTTTATAACCAGGTGGATACATTTCTTCAACAGATGGATGAAACAAATAGTCAACTTTTTCCTTTTCTAGAAGCCTTTTATCCCTTTCTATATCCCTGGGATATCTGTCATAATCCTCACCCGGTCCAAATTGCGTGGGATTTACAAAAATACTTACTATCGTTCTATCAACTTTTTTTACTGATTCTCTAATAAGACTTAAATGGCCCTCATGAAGATAACCCATTGTAGGAACAAAACCAATAACTTTCTTTTCCTCTTTCAAACTCTTTATAATTTTCTTCATTTCTTCTATAGTTTTAACTGTTTTCATGAGTCTTTCTCCGTTTTAAAATTTTTCTCTAATTCCTCAAGGACATCTGGTTTCATATGATAAGAATGCTTATCCAAAGGAAACTTCCCATTTTTTACTTCCCTTATATATTCTTCTACTGCATTCAGTATAACATTATGCAGATCAGCATATTTCTTCACAAATTTTGGAAGGTAACCATTTAAATATCCAACAAGATCATGAAAAACTAGTATTTGGCCATCACAATAAGGCCCTGCACCAATTCCTATTGTAGGAACTTTTACTTTTTCTGTTATGATTTTTGAAAGTTCCATTGGAATGCATTCAAGAATTATGGAAAACACACCTGCCTGTTCTAGCGCAAGAGCTTCCTCAATTAATTTTTTAGCTTTCTCTCTGCTCTTGCCCTGGACTTTAAATTCTCCGAAATTTAGAATAGACTGAGGAGTTAAACCAATATGTCCCATCACCGGTATCTCTGCTTCTCTCAAAGCTCTAATTAACTCCAACCTTTTTGGACTTGCTCCTTCAATTTTAATTGCATCTGCTCCTGCTTCTTTTATAAAGCGGAATGCATTTTCAAGTCCTTGCTCAATGCTTAGATGATATGATAAAAAAGGCATATCACCAACTATAACTGCTTTTTTTCTTGCTCTCACAACTGCTTTTGTATGGTGAATCATTTCGTCCATGGATACAGGTAAAGTATTATCATATCCAAGCACTACCATTCCAAGTGAATCTCCTACTAAAATCAAATCAATACCTGCTTCTTCAACTATTTTGGTTATTGGATAATCATAAGACGTAATCGCGACGATTTTTTCTCTGTTTTCTTTTTTCTTTAATAAGGAAGGAATAGTAACTTTACATATTTTTTCTTCCATTTTTCTCCTTTCTCCCCATCCTGGTTATTCCAGGATTGAGGTAAAGTATTTAAAAAGTTTATCTGATATAATAGGTACCGGGCAATTAGTAGCTCCGGTCCTATATTACCTTCTGTTTTTCTTGGCTGGAACATAATATTGAGTTCCCCTCCTCATCTGTTCAATTTGAACTACAATCTCTTCTACATCCTCCTCATTATCTAAATATAAATTATCTGCTTTAATGACAAGCAAAGGGCTTGCTTTGTAATGAAAAAAAAAGTAATCAAAAGCTTCATTTATATCTTCAAGATATCTTTCTGAAATATTCTTTTCAATTTCATTTCCCATTTCTCTAACTCTTTTGATAAAGGTTTCATTTGAAATCTGTAAATAAATTACCAAATCCGGCTTTGGAATTCTCTCAACTAATATATTAAAAATTTTTTCATAAACTATCAACTCATCGTCTGTAAGAGTTTGATAGGCGTATATTTTATCTTTTTCAAATATATAATCACATATAATTATTTCTTTAAATAAATCTCTTTGAAATAACTGAACCTGCTGATGATATCGATTAACCAAAAATACAAGCTGGGCTAAAAAAGCAGCCCCTTCTTTTTCTTCATAAAAATCTTTTAAATAGGGATTATCTGTTATATCTAAAATCAATCTTCCTTTAAATCTATCCGCAAGAATTTTTGCAAGTTTTGTCTTTCCTGCTTTAATCGGCCCTTCAATTGCAATATGTCTAAATTTAATCATTTTTACATGTAGTAAATACATCATTAAAACGAATAAGTCAAATGATAAAAAGATATTTAATTGATTTTTTTAAATTATTAGATTTATAATTATTGTCCTTAAAAGCTGAAAAGGAGGATTAAATGGCAAAAAAGTTTAAAGTACTAATTCTTATATTAATTACTTTCTTATTATCCTCGAATCTTCTTTTCTCTGCTATTGAATCCCTAAAAACTCCTGTAGAATTAAGCGATTTTCAGAGAACATCCACATATAGAGAGCTTATGGAGTACATATACAAGCTTAAAGAAATGAGTAATGATATGAAAATTTTAATAATTGGAAACTCTTATGAAGGACATCCTATTCCATTAGTTGTTTTAGCGAAACCGGTTTTTCAATTTCCAAGTCTTGCAAAAAAAACTGGAAAAACAACAATTTTAATAAATGCCAACATACATGGAGGAGAAGTTGAAGGTAAAGAGGCAAGTTTGATTTTAATGAGAGAAATACTCCTTGGAGAACTTAATTACTTATTGGAAAAGGAAGTTATATTAATTATTCCAATTTTTAACATAGATGGGAATGATAAAATTGATCCATCTCATAGACCGTATCAAAATGGCCCTTCCCAAGGAGTCGGAATTCGACATAATGGCCAGAATTTAGATTTAAATAGGGATTTTATTAAAATTGAGTCACCCGAAGTGAAAAGTCTCATTAATGTATTAAACAAATGGGATCCAGATGTTTTTATTGACCTTCATACTACCAATGGTTCTTATCATCAGGAGCCTTTAACCTACTCAGGCGCCACGAATCCAAATGGAGATTTAAAAGTACTTGAATATACAAGAGATAAACTTTTGCCCACTGTGGCCAAAAAGCTCAAAGAAAAACATGGATATCTCTCAATTCCTTACGGAAACTTTGCTGATAGAACTGCTCCTGAAAAGGGATGGATTGGATTTGAACCAGTGCCAAGAATGGGAGTAAATTATGTTGGGTTAAGAAATAGAATATCGATATTGAATGAAAATTACGCTTATGCTCCTTACAAGGTTAGAATTTTCGCTTGCAAGGGTTTTCTTCAATCAATACTTGAGTATTGCTATGAGCATTGCAGCGAAATAAGAAGATTAATTGATGATGCAGATAAAAGAACCATTGAACAATTTTTAGTTAAACCATTAAAAGAATTCGGAATTAAATTTAAAAAAGGAATCCTGAATAATTTATTGATAAGAAGTTATGAATTTGAAATCTACAAAGACGAATTAGGTAGAAAAAGAATTAGAAAACTCGATAAAAAGAAAAATTATATAGTTCCCTTTTATGGAAAAATTGAAATAAAAGAAAAAATATCTCTTCCATTCGGATATCTAATTTTAAAAAATTTAAAGGATATTGTAGGTAAATTAATTGAACATGGAATTACTGTAGAGAGATTGACTCAAAGATATACTCTAAGGGTTGAAGAATATAAAATTATTGAACTTAATAGTTTAGAAAAAGCATATCAGGGGCATCATCTCAATACGGTCAAAATTGAAAAAAATCTGAAAGAAATAAGTTTCCCAGAGGGAACCTATTTTGTAGATATGGCACAGCCACTTGCTTATTTAATTGCATATCTTCTTGAGCCTCAAAGTGATGATGGTCTATTCACTTGGAATTTTTTTGATAAATGGATTATTCCTCAGTGGAGAAGAACATATAACATTTATCCTGTTTATAGACTCATTGAAAGGAAAAATATTCCAGGAAGAATAGTTATTAATAATTGACCTAATTTTATATTTCTGTTAAATATTGGCTAATGAATATTAACTTTACATCTCTTCTTAATTTGATCGAAAACTTCAAAAATAAAAAAATAGCAGTTTGGGGAGACTTTATCCTCGATGAGTATATTTATACTCTTTCTCATCGTGTATCCCGTGAAGCACCTGTTTTAATATTAAAATATCAAGCAACTGAGTATGGTCTTGGTGGAGCTGGAAATTCTGTAAATAATATTAAAACTCTTGGAGGTATCCCCCTTCCAGTTGGAATTCTTGGAGAGGACGAAAAAGGAAATAGAATTTTAGATTTACTGAAAAGAAATGGAATAGAGACAGAATATCTGATAAAATTGAAAAATTACTCAACTCCTGCTAAAGCAAGAATTCTAGCAGGTGGGGAACACACAAGAAAACAACAAGTTTTGAGAATTGATTATGAAGACAAACTCAAATATAATGAAAAATTAAAATCATTACTCTTATCCTGTCTATTAGAAATATCCGATGAAATTGATGCTCTTTTAATATCTGATTATAATTATTTAACGGTTAATGAGGATGTTTATTATAAAATTCTTCCAAAATTAAAAGAACTTAAGAAACCCATATCACTTGATTCTCGTTTTAAACTCCTTAATTTCAAAGAAGTAACTATAGCAACACCAAATGAGCCAGAAGTTAGCTATGCATTAAATTTAGAAATAAATGATAATGAAGAAATTCTTAAGAAAGCTGGAAAAGAAATACTGAGAAAACTCTCCGCACCTGCTCTTTTAATTACTCGAGGGTATAAAGGTATGACCCTTTTTGAAAAAGGGAAAGAACCTTTCTCGATTCCAATTTATGGTTCTGATGAGATAGTGGACGTAACAGGTGCAGGAGATACTGTAATAAGTACTTATACCCTTGCTTTAACTGCGGGTGCAGATTTTAGAGAAGCTGCTTATCTTTCAAACTATGCAGCTGGTCTTGTTGTAATGAAAAAGGGTGCTGCAACTGTTAGCCAAGAAGAATTAAAAAAAATTTTAATTAAAGAGAAAAATAAAGTTGAGTAAGATTTACTCTTTATTAGAGCTAAAGAAAATTACAGACAAAGAAAAAAAGAGAGGGAAAAAAATCGTGCTTGCAAATGGATGTTTTGATTTAATCCATGTGGGACATATAAGATACCTGAAAGAAGCAAAAGAGAAAGGAGATATTTTAGTAGTGGCACTTAATAGTGATGATTCCATAAAAAAATTGAAAGGAAGTGGAAGACCTCTTCTTAAAGAAAAAGAAAGAGCAGAAATTATTTCTTCTTTTTATTTTGTTGATTATGTGACAATATTTCCAGAAATAAATGTTGCAAAAGTTTTAACTACTTTAAAACCTCACATTCATGCAAAGGGTTCAGATTACACACCAGAAACAGTGCCTGAAAAAGATGTTGTCAAAAGTTATGGAGGAAAAATAGAAATTACTGGTGGGCCTAAAGTAAGATCAACATCTCAAATAATTAAGGAAATAAGAATAAAATTCTCTCATGACTAATAGTTTTTTGATAGTAAGATTAAGTTCATTAGGAGACATAATTCACACACTCCCAGCCTTTTCTCTTTTGAGAGATAATTTTCCTGACACAAAAATCTCATGGATTGTAAATGGAAAAGGAAAGGAAATACTCAAATTTGTAAATGGTTTGGATGAAATAATAAAATTTGATAATATTTTTAGAACAATAAAAAAAATCAAAAATAATTACGAATATACAATTGATTTCCAAGGACTTTTAAAATCAGGCTTAATTTCCTACTTATCAAAAGCTAAAATCAGAATCGGGTTTCACAAAAAAAATTTGAAAGAACCTTTAGCCTCCCTTTTTTATAACTATCAATTACCGGAAATCCAAGAGAATTTGCATGTTATAAGAAAAAATATAAAACTATTAAATCTCTTAAATATAAATGAAGAAAAAATTGAATTTCCAATTGAAATCTCTCAAGATTTTATTTATTCTGTCGAAAGGAAATTAATGTCGTGTGGATATGACTTTAAAAAAAAGCTAATACTTTTGAATATAGGAGCAGGATGGGAAACCAAAAGATGGGATATAAGAAATTTTATTAAACTTGCAAAAATGTTAAAAAGAGATGACAGATTTATTCTTTATCTATGGGGAAATTCAATAGAAGAAAAGCTCGCTTTAGAAGCTTGTAAAGAAACAGGAATTCCAATGTTACCATTTTTGACAATTTCGGAACTTATGGGGCTTATTTCCAGGGCAACCATTTTGGTAAGTGGCGATAGTTTTCCTCTTCATTTTGCAAGTGCAATTTTAATCCCAGTCGTTGGTATATTTGGTCCAACTGATCCAGAGAGAAATGGACCTATTCGTTCTCATGACGAAATCGTTTTTCACAAACTTACGTGCAGTTTTTGTTATAAGAGAAAGTGTGATTCAATGGAGTGTATAAAAAAGATATCTCCAAATGAAGTTTATGAAAAGGTTATAAAAATTTTAAATGGGAACTGAAACGCTTAGAAAGAAGATCTACAGATTAAGAGTTCCTACGGGGTTATGGTTTATCATTGCAATATTAATTCTTGCAAAACCGACACTGACTTCAATATTTATTGGATTTATAGTTTCAATTTTTGGTTTTGCAATTAGAACTTGGGCAGCAGGTCATATTGAAAAAGGAAAAAATCTGGCAACTTCTGGCCCATATCAGTACATTAGAAATCCATTATATTTCGGAAACTTTATTCTTGGTCTAAGTCTATGTATTGGAGCTAATTCTTTATGGGTATGGATTATTTTTGTAGCATATTTTTCGATCTTTTATCCTGTATTGATTATAGAAGAAACAAACAAACTCAGGGAAATTTTTCATGAAAAATACAAAGAATATGAAAAGAAAGTGCCATGTATTTTCCCAAATTTTAAAGGTTTGCAGGGAAAAAATTCAAAAAGGTTTAAATTTGAACTTTATAAAAAAAACAAGGAATACAGAGCTATATTAGGAGGATTTATAATCTGGATGATTTTAATCTTAAAATACATTTTTTTTAATTAATAATAGAAGCTTATAGGAGGATAAAATTATGAAAATGAAAGCAGTAGTAAAAACAAAAGCAGGTCCAGGGGCAGAACTCGTTGAAACTGATGTGCCTGAAATAAGCGATACAGAGGTTTTAGTAAAAGTAAAAGCGACATCAATATGTGGAACTGATGTTCATATTTACCAGTGGGATAAGTGGTCAAATACAAGAATAGGGAGAAAAAAACTCCCTCAAATTCTGGGGCATGAAGTTGCTGGTGAAGTAGTTGAAGTAGGAAAAGAAGTCAGAAAAATAAAAGTGGGTGATTATATTTCAGCTGAGACTCATATCTATGATCCATGGGATTTACAGTCTATTCTATGTCAAGCTCATCTCGGAGAAAAAATGAAAATTTTAGGAGTGGATAGAGATGGAACCTTTGCAGAGTATATCGCACTCCCTGAGAATGTCTGTTGGGTAAATCATCCCTCTATTCCTCCTGAAATTGCTACACTTCAGGAACCAATTGGCAACGCAACTTACGCAGTTCTCGGAGAAGACAATGATGTAGCTGGAAAATCAATGGTTATAATTGGAGATGGGCCAGCAGGTCTTTTCTCGGTTGGAATAGCAAGATTATGCGGAGTTACTAATATTTTTCTTATTGGAGAATGGGATTATAATTTATCTATAGGAAAAATTATGGGTGCTGACCACATTATAAACATACACAAAAATGATTTAGATAGAGTTGAATATATAAGAGAATGTACAAATGGTTATGGCGCAGATATAGTCCTTGACATGGCTGGCGCACCAGAAGCAATAAGAGAAGGGTTGAAAATGCTCAGGCGAGGTGGAAGATTTACTGCTTTTGGTCTATCCCCTACATCCACCATTTATATTGATTATAATGAAGAGATAGTTCTAAAAGGTTTGCAAATTCATGGAATTACTGGTAGAAAACTTTTTGATACATGGTATAGAGTACGCAATTTCCTTTCTTCTGGAAGATTAAATGTATATCCTGTAATCACTCATATGTTTACTCTTGATGAATTTCAAAAAGGATTTGACGTTATTCTTGAAAGACCAAGGAAAGCTGTAAAAGTTATTTTATTCCCTGACGAAAAAGAATTAAAAGAAGCCCAAAAAAGACTGGAAATGCAAAGAAGTGTAAAAGGTGAAAGGTAAAAATGTGAAATATGAGAGAATGAAAGTAAGGTTCTTTGAATTTGAATGAAATTAATTTTGAAATTTTAGAATTGATTCTATAATTTTATATCAGGAGGATAAAAATGTACGGAAAAATAAAGGAATTTCTTCAAAAGGAGATTCAATCAATTAAGGAGGCTGGCCTTTATAAAGAAGAAAGGATTATCATGACTCCCCAAGCGCCTGAAATTGAAGTTAAAGGAGGAAAAAAAGTTCTGAATTTCTGCGCTAATAATTACCTTGGTTTATCCAGCCATCCTAAAGTCATAGAAGGAGCACAAAAAGCACTCGAAGAATGGGGTTATGGTTTGAGTTCAGTTCGATTTATATGTGGAACTCAGGAAATTCATAAAGTTCTTGAAAGAAAAATCTCTGAATTTCTTCAAACAGAGGATACTATTTTATATGCAGCATGTTTTGATGCAAATGGTGGAATTTTTGAACCTTTACTTGGACCAGAAGATGCAATTATTAGCGATGAATTAAATCATGCTTCCATTATTGATGGTATTCGTTTGTGTAAAGCACAGAGATTTATTTATAAACATCTCGACATGAATGACCTAGAAGATAAACTCAAGCAAGCACAAAAAGCTCGTTTCAGAATGATTGCAACTGACGGAGTATTCTCAATGGATGGAGATATTGCTCCACTTAAGGATATCTGTTACTTAGCTGAAAAATATGATGCATTAGTAATGATAGACGATGCACATGCCACAGGATTTGTTGGTAAAACAGGCAGGGGAACACCAGAATATCATGGTGTTATGGGAAAAATCGATGTAATTACCAGCACCCTTGGAAAAGCCTTAGGTGGAGCTTCAGGAGGATTTGCTTCTGGAAGAAAGGAAATTATAGAGCTTTATCGTCAGCGTTCAAGACCATACCTTTTTAGTAATACTCTGGCACCTGCTATTGTTGGCGCCTCAATTGCTGTGCTTGATCTTCTTTCTGAAACAACTGAATTAAGAGATAAACTAGAGAGAAATACAAAATATTTCAGAGAAAAAATGAGTGAAGCTGGTTTTGACATTAAACCAGGTACACACCCTATTGTTCCTATAATGCTTTCAAAATTTGAGAATGATGCAAAATTATCCCAGGATATGTCAAGGGATCTACTCGAAGAGGGAATTTATGTGATTGGATTTTTCTATCCCGTTGTTCCAAAAGGACAATCGAGAATAAGGGTTCAGATTTCAGCAGCCCATGAAAAGGAACATCTCGATAGGGCAATAGAAGCTTTTATCAAAGTTGGAAAGAAATACGGAGTAATCCAATAGAGTTTTAAATTTTGATTTTTGAATTATGAATTGTGATTTTTGAATTTTGTCCATCACCTCCCCTATGCCAGAAGAGAGGGAAGAAAAGTGTAGTCTAATCTTCTATTAATCATGCCTCTCTTTTTTAACTATTCACACTTTTACACTTTGTCAATGTCTTTAATAATAATGTCATTTATTATCGCATTTTGTCGTATTAAATCCTAATAAGAAACTGATTCTAGACAATTTTGTAGTCATCATAATATAAATACAAAACTTAAAATGGTAAAAAAATAAACAAGAAATTAAGAGGAAATAATTCTTACTTTTTAGAAAAAAATTGCTTCCCTTTTAGATATTGGAAAAATGGAAAAAATTAATTTATAGCCCTAAATCTCTTCTTGTCAAAAGGGAGATAAATTTATACCCATTTTTTTCTATATTTTCCCTCCCGCCTTCTAATCTATCAACAATAGCCATTGTTAAAATCACTTTTCCTCCAGCCTCTTCCACTGCCTTACATGCCTTAAGAATTGAACCTCCTGTTGTGCACACATCATCAACAATTGCAACCTTCCATCCTGTTTTAAACGGCCCTTCTATCATCTTTTGTTCTCCATGCTTTTTAGGTTCTTTACGAACTATAAAAGCAGGAAGCGGCTTTCCAAGTTGATAGCTAACAGTGGCAACAGCACTAACTATCGGATCAGCACCGAGCGTAAATCCTCCGATTGCATCTACCTGATATGGCTCTAAAACCTCGAGAATTAATTTACCCACCAGATTTGCACCTTCTGGATCAAGAGTCGTCATTTTACAATCAATATAATAATTACTTTTTCTTCCCGAGGTCAGAATTCTCTCAACTCCTGTTATAACAGATTTTTCTTTTAGGATTTCAATCAATCTCTCCTTCATTTTTACCTCTTTAATATCTTTTTACAATTTTTATTCTATTGTAATATTTTTTAAGTATTTTTTTATAATTTGCTCCCTCCCTTGCCATACCATAAGCACCAACCTGGCATAAACCAACTCCATGTCCCCATCCTCTTCCAGTGAATATGAAATATGTTATCTTACCATCTTCATCATACTCTCTATCTATTACAAATAATGTCTCCCGTAGCCCAAGAACTGTTCTTATTCTAAAACCCTTAACAAGAACCTGATTTTCACTACCCACAATTTGCAATTCAATAACTCTTCCTGAAACCCCTCTCTTTTTAGGTATTAAATCAATAAGTTTTCCTATTGGATAAAATCTCTGTATTCTTTTCTCCAGCTCTTCGCGTGACTTTCTCACTTGCCAGCGATTAAAAATAGAATTTCTTTCAAGCATATTTGAAAAGGAAGAATAATGTATTTCAAGATAAGGAACTGAACCCTTTCGTTCTATCCAGTATACTTCTTCTCCTCCTATTAGAGACGCATAACTTCCAAATGAAAGAAAGCCATTATTATTATGAATAAGAAAGATTCTAGACTCGAGATTAAATTCCTTTTCTTTTTTATTTTCTTCAACAACTATTCTATTGCCTTTTAAAAATTTAAAATTACCTTTATGAATTCTATTTTTATCAATATACCTTATCAATTTATGGATTACATGAAGAACTTCACTTCTCAACATAGGTCTATAAGGATTCTTAATCTCACTTGATATTGGAAAAATATCTTCCAAAATAAGATAAGCAATATATTTCTTATCTTCTTCTTTTACTTCCATTAAATCTTTAATAAAATATTCAATTTCCTTCTCTTTTAATAGAAACTCAAGCTTATTTTTCCAGCCAAATGAATCTATAATAAGATGTGCTAAATTTGCATAATTAACGTATTTTTCATTCAATTTAACAGGGTTAAATTTCTTATTTAAAAAGGAAAGAGTATTTTCAATCCATTTAGAAACCTCTTTTGGTGAAGCAATTTCTCTATAAAAAGAATGATTAATATTTAAAGGAATTATTCCCCAGCTAATTAACCGAGCTATCTCTGGACTTATATTAAAACCATTTACATATACAGGGGCCATCATATAATAGCCTTTAATCCACCATTCTTTTTGATGTTCATAAAAACATTGAGTTCCCCTAAGATAAGGAATAGGCTTGCCAAGAAACACATTTTCAACATTTTCAGTGGATCCACCGCATGTAGAGGTATAAAGGGCATTTATTAATCTTCCTCTATAAGTCATCACTTCACCTTCAGTTTGTTCGACTGCTTTAGAACTCAATGGATTCTCAACACTCATGCCTCTATAAACTTGACATTTCTGTGTATCACACAAATCAAAACCTAACTCCTCAAACATTCCGAGATTCTTAAGTGCATAAGTACGTGCTGCTACTGCCTGAGCTTTTTGAGCTTCAATTTCATTGAATGAATAAGGTGAAAGTTCTACAGGAACAACGCCTTTTAAATAATCTTCAATATTTAAAATATTTATCAAAGCTATACCTTTAACTGTAGACTTTACAACAAAAATACCCCTGTATGGTTTCCCATTGAAAGAGAGGTAACTCCTTGAATTAGATGGTATTATATATAAAGTGGAATCAGGCGAGAGTTTAATAAATTCTCCATTACAAAAAAGCCAATACGGCTTCGATTCTCCATCTGTAATTTCTTCTTCAACAATCCATGCATCTTTGAATCCCATATTATAAAGTTCTCTTGCAAAAGCCTCTGCCTCACTTTTTAAATCAAAATATCCTATCCATACCTGATAAGTGTTCATTTCCAGATTTTGATCAATATATACATCCTTCTCTATTTTTTTCTCTTTTAACTTTTCTTTTATTTTATTGGAAAAATCCTCGGCTTCTTCTTTTTCTCTAAAAGGTGGAAACTGGATTAAAAATCTTTCATTAAGTTTTTCCTTCTTTCCTTTTATTAAAACCTCATTAATATTATCTGAAATTTTGTTTAATCCATTTCTTAGTTCGTATATTTTCATACCAGAAGAAGCATTAATCTTGATTTCCTCAAGATTAATTCCAAGTCCAATTCTTATAATAGGTTTTTTAATTGAATAATTTCTGAAGAATTCTCTTTCTTCATTAGCAAATTCAAGAGGATTTAATATTAGAAAAAAGGCTATTAGGCCGAAAAATAGTATATACTTGTAATATTTTATTTTCATACTCATTTTTTTAAATCTAAAAACCATTTTAATTTATGAGAGGGAAAAAGTCAAGCTTGAATACAATATATACTACTGTTTTCTTTACATCATACTATATATTGAATAATTTTATTTTTCTAACAAATTTATAGATTGACAATGAAAAGTTTTTTATATATATAAAGCAGAAAGGAGGTGTGAAGAGATGAAGAAATTTATAGCATTTTCGATTGGAATGATTTTCTGTTTTACTTTCATCTATGCAGGAGCATGGGATAATATATTAATGGGAACAAGGGCTCTTTCAATGGGAACAGCTTTTACAGCAGTAGCAGATGACCCAAGCGCTATTTTTTACAATCCAGCTGGTTTAACCTTTCAGACTCATTCAATAAATCTTTCATTGGAAGGAATTTATATAATGCCAAAACATAGCTACACTCTTCCTTCCGGAACAACAGTTTACAGCAAGTTGAAGAACTATTATCCTCAGGCTTTTATTTCAATAAAAAAAGAAAGATGGAGCTTTGGATTTGGAGTTTATTGCCCATATGGTGGTGGAGGAGTTGATTGGTCACGTCAAGATCTGGGTTATCCATTAAAGGCAATTTTAGGTATTTATTCTTTTACTCCATCAATCGCTTATAAATTCTCAGAAAAGCTTTCAGCAGGCATTAATTTCAGCATTTACAAAGGAAAAATGGAAGTCGAAACCGAAAATCCACTTTACGGTCCAATGAGCATAGATGAATCAGGCACATCCTATTCAGCTGGCTTTGGAATTTTATATCGACCAAATGAAAAAATTGGCATTGGATTAAGCTTCCGTGGACCTGCAAAGATGAAAATTGAAGGAGATACAAAACTAATGGGAATGAATTTTGATTCAGAGACTAAATTCAATCTTCCTTATTCAATTGAACTCGGAATTTCCTATCGCTTAAAAGAAAACTTCCTGATTTCTGCTGATGTAGATTATTCTCATTGGTCATCTCTGAAGAAACTGGAGGGAAAAATAAAAAATGTCCCAGTTGCACCTGGTATAACAATGGATATAGATAAAAGCGAGATTATTAATTATAAAAATATAGTTAAATTTAAAGTTGGAACTGAGTATATCTTTCCCAAAGGTATTGCAGTAAGAGCAGGAGTAGCTTATGATAATTATGCCCGACCTGATGAAACTCTAAATTTAATGGATATAGATGTGGATAAAATAGTTTTATTTGGTGGAATTGGATATAGAGCAGGGAAAGTAGAACTTAATTTTGCTGGAGTTTATGCTCTTGGAAGAGAGAGAGAAATTTCTACAGTTTATGGAGGATATCCTTTAACTCAACGGTTTAATCTTAATGCCACAATAATAAGTCTTGGGATAAGATATTCTTATTGAACTTTATTGAAACTCTTTAACAAAATTAACTTCACAAATAACTTCTACAGGACCAATTTGATATATTTTATCACCCTCCCATTCAACAATAAGTTCACCGCTACTTGTTTTTACTTTAACTCTTTTATCAGTTAAACCTTTGAGTATTGAAGCTACAGCTGAAGCACATGCACCACTTCCTGAGGCAAGAGTTTCTCCAACTCCTCTCTCCCAGAAAAGTGCTTCTATTTCGTTTCTATTAACAACTTTAACAAATTCAACATTTGTTCTCTTTGGAAAAAATGGATGGGATTCAATTTCCCTGCCCATCTGATGCCATTCTATCCTAGATGGAAAACTAGAAAGAAAAACAGCACAATGAGGATTTCCTATAGATAAACAGGTTACCTTATACTTTTTCTGTCCAATAGTCAAATCATAATCAATCAATTTTTCATGCTCTGAACCATCATCAAAAGGGATTTCTCGTGAAGAAAAAGTAGGAATACCCATATCTATTCGTAGTAGATAAATTGTTTTATCTTTTTTGAGCAATTCACATCCTCTTACACCTGCATTTGTATTGAAAGTTATTTTTTTGGATTCAGTTAATCCAAAATAATACATATAAGCTGCTGCACATCTGAGCCCATTACCAGATACTTCTGCTTCAGTCCCATCATGATTAAAAATTCTAAAGGACGCTTCATCTTTTTTGTTTTTAATCAGAGAGGTGATTATAAGTCCATCTGCTCCTACTCCAAAATGACGATCACAAACCAGCCGGGAAAAGGTATTCAAATCGCTTATTTTTTTTGCATCTTTTTGACTTAAAACCAGAAAATCATTTCCCAAGACTTGGGCTTTAATTAGCTTCATTAAATTATCCTTTAAGGGATTCTTAAATATGCAATAAATTCTCCTGTTTCGCCTCTACGAATCAATAATATCAATACATCTCCAGATTTAGCTTTTCTTAATATATTATTAAAATCTCTGAGTGTATTAACTTCCCTTCTATTCACCTCTATAATAACATCTCCTGCTCTTAATCCAGCTTCAAATGCTGGACTGCCTCTTCTTACATAAGTAATCAAAAGACCACCCGCAAAACTATATCCATACTCTCGCGCAATCCTTGGAGTTAATGGAGTTAACCTCATTCCTAAATCCCTTCTGGCTTTAGATTTATAACCTCTTCCAACCTCTCCCTCGGATTCCAATTCCCCTAATATTGCAGTTAATATTTTTTCCTTACCATCTCTGATTACTTTAATTTTTACCTCTTTTCCAGGAGGAGTTTCAGCAACTTTAACTTTTAGATGATTCGAATCCCTAATTTTCACTCCATTGAATTCAATTATTACATCATACCTCTTTATTCCAGCTCTATCAGCAGGAGAATCAGGCTCTACTTTAGCCACTAAAGCTCCTACCTTTTTCTTTAATTTAAGAGACTTTAATGCCTCAGCTTTAATATCCTGCACATATACTCCAAGATAACCTCTAATTACTCTTCCCTTCTCTTTTAAATCTTTTATTACTGCTCTCGCCATATTGCTTGGAATAGCAAATCCTATTCCTACATTACCACCTGTTGGAGTATAAATATTGCTTGTTATTCCAATAACTTCTCCTTTCATATTTACTAGAGGTCCACCGCTGTTCCCTTTATTTATTGCAGCATCTGTTTGTATAAAATCGTTTAATTCAGGCACATTTTTCCCTTCGAAATGCCTTCCTTTTGCACTTATTATTCCTGCTGTGACTGTATGTGACAATCCAAAAGGATTTCCAATGGCTAGTACCCATTCACCTACCTTAATTGAGTCTGAATCCCCAAATTTAATATATGGTAAATTCTTACCTTTAATCTTCAAAAGAGCTAAGTCTGTTTTTGGATCAGTCCCTATTATTTCTGCTTTAAATTCTTTACCATCAAGAGTGGTTACTACAACTTTTTCAGCATCTTGAACAACATGATTATTTGTAACAATATATCCTTGAGGGTCAATTATGAATCCTGAACCACCAACCTTTTCTTTATATTCTCTTTCTTCTGGAAAACCAAAAAATCTTCTCCACCAATCTTCAAATGGATCCTCAAAAAACCAGTCACCTCCCCATGAAGTAACCCTCACCCTTTTTGTGCTAACAATATTAACAACAGCAGGAGCAACTTTTTCTGCAACCTTTACAAAACTTAAATTTGGATCAGACAACTTTACAGTTTGAGATGGTGAAGAAGCAATAACTGTCGGGGGTTGTATTGATTCTGTATTAATTTCTGAGCTAATAATTTTTGATTTTGGAAGATAAACAAAAAATAAACCGTAAACAGCAGCTCCCAAGAAGAAGCTTATTATACTGATGACTATTAACTTTTTCATCTTCTTCTCCTCCTGTCCTTAAAGTTAATTTAACATACTTGAGTAGTAAAAATCAATCAAACCTTATCTCTACTTACAATAACTTATTTTCTGAATAATCTGTTGCAAATTTTTACTTTTTGAGTTTAATTCCTTTGCCAGGAGGTTCGACCTTTTCTAGAGTGGTTATTTAAAAATTGAATGTAACATGGCGAAAATTGATTTTAAAATTTAATCTATTGTTTAAGAGAACCATCAAAATTTCTACCATTTTTGTATTAAGATACACAAAGAAAAAAACACTCTCAAAAATGATTATTCTCTTATTTCTATAAGCAATTTATTAAATTCTTTGATTAATCTTTTATGTTCATTTTGTAAATCTTCAAGGGCGATTTCTTTATCTTCCAATTTTATTTCCAGTTCTTCTATCTGTCTTTTCATTTGATCCATTTTCTTCTCTACATCCTTTGGAATTTCTTCTACATTCTCGTATTTTTTCACTAAAGCATTATATTCCCTAACCAATGAATTATATTTTTCCTCCACTCCCTTATATTTCTCTTCAATTTCTTTTATTCTTTTATTAATTTTATACTTATCATTAAAAAATAGAAATTGTGCTCTTGCTAAAGCTTTATCAGACATTTTTTTATTATTTTCTTTTGCAAAAAGTTTACTGGCAATTATGAAATATTTAATGGCTTCATCTAAAAGTTTTTTATTCTTTTTGGATTTTCCATATAAAATAATGGCCATTAAATTAGCCATTTCACCTGTTTTTTTGATTGAATAGGCTTTCCTGAAGCTATTTAAAGCTGACTCAGGTTTTCCCGTTTTATATAAAGAGAGAGCGTAAAATCTCAACACCTCAAATTTATTTCTCTCCTTTTCTGGCATACTCTCTATAATAGAAATGACCTGAGAATATTTTTTCTGTTCATATAATGATTTTATTTTTCCTAATTTCCCAATATTTATCAATTTTAAAACAGCATTTTTAGCATTTTTAGCTGTTTGAGCCAGACGATAAAGATTGTTCTCTTCTGCAATTTTAATTGCCCTATTTATATAATTTAACGATTTTTGATAGTCTTTATTGGCAGGATTCGACGCACAACAATCAGCAAGAACAAGGAGTATCTGCCCTCTCCAATCAGGTTCTAAATCAGGATAAGTTAGTGCTTTTTCCCCTGCCTTTATTGCCTCGTTGAATTTTTTTATCTGATAATAATTCAAACATAATTGGGCATAAACATATTTATGATAAATGCTATTGCTCCATTTTTTTAAATATTCATTAAAAAGTCTAATTCTTTCTTCAGGTGTCTTTGCAGTTACAGCTTTGTTATAATCCAATGTTTTTGGGTCAGCTGCCTCCTCTTTTGGTTCTTGGGGCATAAAAGATAAACCCATCGAATACCTTCCAAAAATGCTAAAGATAAAAAGCATAAGAAGTAATGTAGATTTTTTAACCCTGAATTTCATCTTTTCACCTCTACTTTGATAATCTTTCCATTTCTTCACTGACTAATGCTTATAACACAATACAATTATTAAGTCAAATTAAATAATGTAAAGCAGGTTAACAAATCTGTTGTTGACAAAAACCAATATAAAAAATAAAATTCTCTAAGGAGGAATAAAGTGGAAGAAGGAAAAGAAATTAAGATCGACTTAAGAAAAAATACTTTCCCAGAAAGTCTTAAATCCGTCCACGAAAGGCTCAACTCATTGGCTCCATGGTATACACTTGTAACAATTTCTGATTTTGACCCAGACATACTCTATAAAGAGATAAATTTTTTTCTTCCTGGGTTATGGAAAATTGAAAAAAATATTACTTCTGAGAGAGTCTGGGAAGCTAAATGGAAAATGAATCCAAATGCTCCTTGCCCCTGCATTGATGAAAGAATTGAATATCTAAAAAATTCAGTTCAGAAATAATTTCACTAATCCCAATGTTGACTAAATTCAGAAATTATGATAACTATCATAGTAACGATAGAAAGATAAAAATTCAAACTTTGTCCAAAATTAATAACTGACAAAGTTTCGAAGAAAACACTCGTTTTGGAAAAACAAAGAGATGATGTTAAATTCGAAATTCAGGAAACTATCACGAAATTTTTCTAAATAACTGAAGGAGGAATTTAGTATCATGAAAATTGCAGAGGATATCACGAAATTGATTGGAAAGACTCCTTTAGTAAAGCTCAATAAAATTACTCAAGGTTGTAAAGCAGAAATAGTTGCAAAACTAGAATTTTATAACCCTTGTGGAAGTGTAAAAGATAGGATTGGATTTAGCATGATCGAGGATGCAGAAAGACAAGGATTAATAAATAAAGATACAATAATTGTTGAACCTACAAGTGGAAATACAGGAATTGCTCTTGCTTTCGTCTGTGCAGTTAAGGGATATAAATTAATTCTAACAATGCCTGAAACAATGAGTCTCGAAAGAAGAGCATTATTAAAAGCCTTTGGGGCTGAATTAGTTTTGACACCTGGAGAAAAGGGAATGAAAGGAGCGGTAGAGAAGGCCGAAGAAATTGTTAAAAAAAACAAAAATGTTTTTATGCCTCAGCAATTTAAAAATCCGGCTAATCCAGAAATACATAGAAAAACAACAGCAGAAGAAATATGGAATGATACAGATGGAAAAGTTGATATTCTAGTTGCAGGAATTGGCACAGGAGGAACAATAACAGGTGTATCAGAAGTGATAAAGAAAAGAAAACCCTCTTTTAAGGCAATTGGAGTTGAACCAGCTGATTCACCAGTCCTCTCAGGTGGCCAGCCTGGTCCTCATAAGATTCAAGGAATAGGAGCAGGGTTTATTCCAGATATACTTAATATGGAGATAATCGATGAAATTATAAGAGTAAAAAACGAAGATGCTTTTGAAACTGCAAGAAAACTTATAAAGGAAGAAGGCTTGTTAGTCGGTATTTCCTCGGGTGCAGCTGCTTGGGCTGCTCTTCAGGTTGCAAAAAGGGATGAAAATGAAGGAAAATTAATTGTAGTGGTTCTTCCAGATACTGGAGAAAGATATTTATCTACGGAATTATTTAAGAATGATTTTTAAAACATTAAAAGAAGATATACAAACTGTATTTAAAAAAGACCCTGCAGCAAGAAATACTCTAGAAATAATTTTGTGTTATCCAGGACTTCATGCAGTCTGGCTTCATAGGATTGCTCATTTCTTTTGGAAAAATAAATTAAAATTGATCGCAAGAATTATCTCTCACATTAATCGTTTCATTACAGGAGTGGAAATCCATCCCGGAGCTAAAATTGGTAGGAGATTTTTTATAGACCATGGAATGGGAATTGTAATAGGAGAAACCACAGAAATTGGAGATGATGTTCTAATGTATCAAGGTGCAGTCCTTGGTGGAACTTCCCTTGAAAAAGGGAAAAGACATCCTACTATTGGAAATAATGTTGTGATCGGAGCTGGAGCGATAGTTCTAGGTCCTGTGAAAATAGGAGATAATGTCAAAATAGGTGCAGGTTCAGTTGTAGTAAAAGATGTCCCCTCAAATTCAATTGTTGTTGGAGTTCCGGGAAGAATAGGGCTTGGCCTGAGCATAGAGGAAATCAAAGCACTTGAACACGGAAAGCTTCCTGACCCGATCTCTGATGCTTTGAAATTTGTTATGAGAGAACAGGAAAAATTGGAGGAAAAAATTGAACAATTAGAGAATACAATTTTTGAATTAAAAAAAATTATGAATAAGGGAAAAAGGGAGAGAATTAGAAATTAAAATGGAAAATCGCTATTTAAGTCAAATCGTGTTTCCTGAAATTGGAAAAGAGGGCCAAGAGAAAATAAGAAACGCAAAAATTGCAGTAATTGGATGTGGTGCATTAGGTGGAATAATAGCAAACAATCTTGTGAGGGCTGGTGTTGGTAAAATAAAAATAGTGGATAGGGATTTAGTAGAAATTGGTAACCTTCAGCGTCAGATTTTATATGACGAAGAGGATGTAAAAAATAGAATTCCAAAAGCAGTTGCAGCAAAAAAAAGACTGGAAAAAATAAATTCTGAGGTAAAGATAGAAGCAATGGTCATTGATGTAAATCCAGAGAATATTGAGGAACTGATAAAAGACTCTGATATAGTTTTAGATGGAACAGACAATTTTGAAACTCGTTTTATAATAAATGATGCTTGTCTAAAAAATGGAATTCCATGGATTTATGGTGCTGTGATAGGATCTGCAGGCTCAACAATGACCATTATACCAGAAAAAACACCTTGTTTAAGATGTATGATAGAGCAAATACCCCATCCAGGTAGTTTACCAACATGTGACACAATGGGAGTGCTCAATACCATTCCAAGTCTAATTGCTTCGATACAGACAACTGAAGCCTTTAAAATTATTCTTAGTAAAGAAAGTTTGAATAAGAACCTAATTATTGTGGACTTGTGGTTAAATTCATTTGAAAAAATAAATATTGAAAAGAAAAAGAATTGTCCAAGTTGTGTTCAAAAAATTTATCCAGCGCTTGAAGGAGAAGAAATATCTCATGCTGTTACTCTCTGTGGGAGGAATGCAGTTCAAATAGTTCCCAAGAGGAAAATCAGTATTTCATTTGAAAAGTTAAAAAATAAATTGAAATCTCTTGGAGAAGTCAAATATAATGAGTTTGTTCTATCCTTTAAGAATCCTGAATATGAATTAATTGTTTTCCCTGATGGAAGGACTATAATTAAAGGAACTACTGATATTTCAATAGCTAAATCACTTTTTGCAAGATACTTGGGAATTTGAAATAAATTTAAGGAGGTAAAAGATGTCCGAAAAAAAGATTTTCAGTCTTGTGGGAGAAAAAGATGTGACTCGTGCAATTGTTAGTGAATTTGCCAAGCAGTTCACAGAATATGTAGAAAGCGATTGTATTATTATAGGAGGTGGTCCGAGCGGTCTTATGGCTGGAAGGGAATTGGCAAAAAAGGGATATAAGGTTCTTATAGTCGAAAGAAATAATTATCTAGGTGGTGGATTTTGGATAGGTGGTTATCTGATGAATAAGGTCACTGTTCGTGAGCCTGGTCAAGAAATATTAAAAGAACTTGGAGTTCCATATGAAGAAATATCTAAAGGATTGTATGTTGCTGATGGACCTCATGCCTGCTCAAAATTAATTGCATCAACATGTGACGCAGGGGTTAAATTCATTACAATGACCACCTTCGATGATATTGTTTTAAAAGAAGAAAACAAAGTTGCAGGTGTTGTTGTAAACTGGACCCCTGTTCAGGCACTACCTCGGGAGATCACTTGTGTTGACCCAATAGCTCTTGAATCAAAAATAGTTATAGATGCCACAGGTCATGATGCATTTGTGGCAAAAAAATTAGAGGAAAGAGGTTTATTAAAAACTCAGGGTTTTGGAGCAATGTGGGTTGAAAGATCAGAAGACTTAATAGTTGAATACACCGGAGAAGTCCATCCTGGATTAATAGTTATAGGAATGGCTGTATCTACTGTTTTTGGTTTACCGAGAATGGGGCCTACATTTGGAGCAATGCTTCTTTCTGGAAAGAAAGGAGCTGAAATTGCTGAAAAAAATCTTTCTCTATAATGGAATAAAGAAAAATTACCTTAATTTAAAAAAAATAAAAAATTACTTAGAAGAAAAAACTGGTTTTAAAATTGAGATTAGAGATGAATTTATAAATTACTGCATATCAAAAATTTCTGTTGAGGAAGAAAAAATAAAGCTAATTGATAAGTTATCAGATGATATAGCTCGAATTAGAATAATAAATCCTAATAAAAAAGAAATCGAGAGAATACCTCATCCAATTGAGATAAATCTTGAAAAAAAATATATTTTGAAGTGGGCAGAAAAACCCATTGGTAATTTCTATAATGGATTTGAACTGATCTTAATTTTTTCGAATTTAATTCCAAAAGAAGAAACAAATCTTAAATACTGTCATATCGTTTTTACTAATCAATTATTTGGAACTTGGGATGAAAAAAATTTCCGGTATCATGCTCGAGTTGTAGTGTTTGGTTTCCCCACTATCATATCAACCACTGGACTTGTAGAAGGCCCTGCAAAACCGAGAGAATTTTATTTGAAAAAACAAATGGGAATCGATCCTTTAATTTTAAAAGAAGAATTTAAGGGAAGATTTATTGACTATGAAGACCCAAGAATTACCGAAATAATGAAAGGCTATGTAATGCAAGCTATCTTCTTCCATTTATTTGGTAATCCTTTTTGCTCTGATAAAAATTGTAGGCTATACAATGCTCACTGGCAGGAAGAAGTTATAAATGCTCAATTAAAAGGTGATTATGAATTTTGTGGTGAGCACGAAGGAATATTGAAAAAAATAAAAGCTTAACTTGGAAACCCTCCGAAATTATATTAAAATAGAAATTTCAAAAAATGAAGTACAAATTATATGTCCTCATTTTATTGATAACTTTCACTTCTCTTATTACATACTCTAATGAAAAATACTCTATCCCAAAAGCAGAAGTCTATTTAATCTCCAATGACCAAACTATTAAATTAGATGGAAAATTAAATGAATCTCCTTGGGAAAATGCTCCTTCAATAGGTTCTTTAACTATGGTTGAACCAAAACAAGGAGTTTCCCCTACTGAAAAAACAGTGGTTAAGGTACTAGCTACCTCTCAGTCTATTTATTTTGGAATAATATGCTATGACAGTAATCCAGACAAAATAGTAAGTTATACAATGCAACGAGATGCAGATCTAAGAGGTGAAGATCATGTAAAAATAGTTCTTGATACCTTTTTAAATGGCAGAACAGGATATGTTTTTGCAGTTAATCCTAATGGAGCCCGTTACGATGCTCTTATTGAGAGAGAAGGAGAAGGAGAAAACAAACAATGGGACGGTATATGGGAAGCTTCAGCAAGAAGATTTGAACAGGGATGGAGTGTTGAAATATATATTCCAATAAAAACATTGAGATTTAGAACCGGTCTTACAGAATGGGGATTTAATATTGAAAGAAGAATTCAACGTTTACTTGAGACTGATCGTTGGGCTTCACCTAATAGAAATTATAAAGTAACTCATATTAGCAGAGGAGGAAGACTCGTCTCCTTACCTTCCTTTAAACAGGGAATGGGAATGACAATAAGACCCTATATTCTTGGAAAAAGGATAAAAGAAACTCCTAATTTATCTGTAACATATACTCCTCAAACTGGACTGGATATATTTAAAAATTTTGGAGGCGATGTAACAGGTCTTATAAGTATAAATACAGATTTTGCTGAGACTGAAGTTGATACAAGACAGATTAATCTAACTAGATTTCCCCTATTTTTCCCTGAAAAAAGAACTTTCTTTCTTGAAGGATCAGATATATTCAATTTTGGAATTGGATTAACTTCCCATAGGCAAAAGGATATAATTCCCTTCTTCAGTAGACGGATAGGACTTGTAAAAGGGCAAGCTGTTCCTCTTGATTTATCAATAAAAGCTACAGGGAGCATAGGAAGGTTTAATTTTGGAATACTCGATAGCCTTACAAGAGAAGTAGAAAACCTTGCTCCAAAAACAAATTTATTTGCTTTTAGAGGTTTTCAGAACATTTGGAAAGAATCAAAAATTGGATTTTTAATAACTATGGGAGATCCTCTTGGTCGCTATAATAGCTGGTTAGTAGGTGTAGATTTTATTTATAAAACTACTCAATTTCGAGGAGATAAAAATTTTCTATTTGGAATATGGGGATTAATAAATAACCGTCAGGATCTTGGAAAAGACCGTTATGCTTTTGGCTTTAAAATAGATTATCCAAATGATCTATGGGATATCTCTCTGACCTTCAAAAGAATTGGTGCAGATTTTGACCCTTCTCTTGGTTTTGTCCCATGGAAAGGAATCTATAAAATCAATTACGCGACAATGTATAAACCAAGGCCTGAAATTTCCTGGCTACGACAGATATTCTATCAATTTTTTACCAGCTTTGTTATGGATCTTAATGGAAAGATTATGCAATGGAGAATTTTTACAGCCCCAATTAATTGGAAATTCGAAAGTGGAGACAGAGTTGAATTTAATATAGTTCCCCAAATGGAAGTAATACCCGAAAGTTTTAATATATCACCTGATGTTTTTGTATCCCCTGGAGAATATAAATGGACACGATATCGCATTGAATTTGAAACAGCTGATAAAAGAAAATTTAAAACAAAATTTACATGGTGGTTTGGAGGTTTTTATAATGGTCATATGAATCAGTATCAGGCAACACTTGCATGGAGACCTTCGCATTATTTTAATATATCTTTTGAAGGAGAAAAAAATTCTGGAGAATTACCCTCTGGTCTTTTTGATATAAATCTTGCAAGAGCAAGAATAAATGTTTTTATTTCCCCAAATTTTCAAGTTCTCAGCTTTTTCCAATACGATAATATAACACGATCTTTAGGTATGAATACACGATTACGCTGGACTTATAGAAGTCTTCTTGATGTGTTTATAGTTTATAATCGCAACTGGATAGATACAAACAGAGGTTTCATACCAGATTTAAATCAATTTATGATTAAAATCCAATACTCTTGGCGTTATTAATTATCTTAATCTATCTGGGGTTATGTAATCACCCAATTTCTCGCGAGCTTTAAGCAATCTCTGTTTTTGTTCTTCTAATACTTTAAATAATATCTCTGGAGCATCAGGGACCTGTGTCTCGTAAATATTTTTTATTCTTTCAATTTTGGCTAAATTCTCTGGAATTCTAATCATAAACTGCTTGTTATAATCTTCTTTTGAATAGTCTCTGTTAAGGACTTCCTTAAATAATCTTTGTAGATCTTCATACTTGGGAATGCGACCTGTTGGTGTCTCTATAGCATCTACTTCATCGTGAACCCTTAATTCCATCCATTTATACCAAATCTTTTTATCTGTTTTCTCATTAAGAAAATTGCCTTTTTCATCTTTCAAAAAGTAATTTACTGAGAAAATGCGTGGAGGCTTCTCCAAATCTTTAGTAAAATCCAGATTGATTTGTATGTATTTTCCTATTGGAATTGATAGAAAGTCAAGATTTGACATGGGATTAAACTTTCTTACACCCTCTTTACCAAGAGTAGCAGCAGTAGTTTCTGATTCCAGTGATGCACCTTTAGTTATTATTCCATGAACCCAATCAAATGCTTCTTCTACAGGTAGCCACGTATCAGAATCTCTTCCTCCATAAACAATTCCTTTTACTACAACACCTTCTGGATCATTTAATTTTGGATCAACATTTTCCAAAAGACTTAGCTCAAGCGTAAATCGTGCATTTGGATGAGAACATGGAATCTCTTTTCCTTCTGCATCTTTTTTTCCAATAAACCACTCTCCTGAATGGTTATAACCTCTCGAAGGAACATCACCGTCTTTCCCAATCCAATGGACACGTTTATCTTCTGTAACTAAAACATTAGAGAAAATAATTTCTCCCTCATTATGCAGAGCCTTCCATAGTATTGGGTCATCTTTTGAGTTAATTCCTTGTATTATTCCGAACATTCCTTTTTCAACATTAACTGCCCTAATTTCCCCATTCTTTTTTCTCATATAGACAATATCATCGCCAACAATTGTTTCACCTTCAAGCATTGCAGTGGAAGTCTTTCCACACAAAGAGGGGAAAGCACCTGTAAAGTAAGTAACTCGATTATTAGGTCCATGAATTCCGAGTATAAACATGTGTTCTGTTAACCATCCCTCTTCTGATCCACGCTTTATAGCTAATCGCATTGCTAGTTTTTTGAGACCAATGGTGTTTCCTCCATATTGAGTATTTGCGCTATAAACAATTTCATTTTCGAGATCAATATAAATCCGTCTTTTATCAAGGTTTTTGCATGTTTTTCTCTCATCAAGCTCACCCGCAGAATGAACAAATTTAAAGAAACGAGCTGAAACACCTTGTTTAACAAACTCATCATATCCTGGCCTATAAAGAAGTATCTCATTGTGTGCTACATAACTAGAATCAGTTAATTGGACACATGGAATTGAAAATTCTGAGCCAGTTGGTCCAAGACATAAGAATAATATGTATAATTCCTTTCCTTTCATTATATTCTTTAAAATTTCATGAATCTCTCTTAACCCCTCATCCCTATCTTTTGTATTAACAGCTGAACCAAGCTCTGTGCCAGGGCTCACAAGAATACAAGTATTTTTCTTATCACGAGCCTGGTCATAGTAATTATCAAAATGTACTGTATGTCCGGGAATAGCAAGTGGACTTTCCTCACCGTTCTTTATTGCTGATTTTCGAATATAATTGAAATCTTCAGGTGAATCATTGCATACAAATACTCTATCAGGATTGCATAATTCTATATATTTAGCTATAAATTCATAAAGGTTAGGATTTTTTATTTTTATAAGTTTCTGGTAATTAGTATCCCCTAACCTCTCCCTAAGAAAATTCATCGTTTTATCATCCATTTTATCCTCCTTTTAAAAAAATTATTTTTACCTAGTATTTTACTATAAACTAAAAAAATTAGAATGTAAAGGAAAAGGCATAACCCGTAATTACTTATAAACTTTTTAAATATTTTTGTGCATTTCTTAGATAACTAAATCTTGATACTCTTAATAAACCTTAAATTTACTACAGCCTAAAAGCAACACTCGTTTTAAATATTCAACCTTTTTTAATAGTTTTCACAGAGTAACTCATAATACTCCCGTGAATGACCGCATGAAGGACATTCTTCGGGAGGCTCTATCCCCTCATGTACGTAACCGCATTTACGGCATTTCCATTTTACAGATTGGTCTTTTTTAAAAACTTTGCCTTCTTCTATATTTTTTAGAAGAACAAGAAATCTCCTTTCATGCTGTTTCTCAGCTTTTGCAATTGCTTCAAAAACTTTAGCAATTTCTTCAAACCCTTCTTCTCTCGCTATTCGTGCAAATTCAGGATACATTTGGGCGTATTCATAATTCTCTCCTGCAGCTGCTGCTTTTAAATTCTCTGCTGTTGTACCTATTACTCCTGCTGGGAAAGAGGCTTGAATTTCTACCTCTCCTCCCTGAAGGAATTTAAACTCTCTCTCCGCGTGTTCCTTTTCATTTTCAGCTGTTTCTTCAAAAATTGCAGCAATTTGATGATAACCTTCTTTCCTTGCTTTACTTGCAAAAAAGGTATATCGATTTCTTGCTTGTGATTCTCCTGCAAAAGCAGTTAATAAATTCTTTTCTGTCTTTGTTCCCTTTAAGTTCATTTATGACCTCCTTTTTTATTCTTTAAATTGATTAACTACGGAAAAATACCTCTATAATGATAAACTTCAGCAATTCTTTGAAGTGCTACTATATAAGATGCTTCTCTAAGAGATACATTAAATTCCTTTGATTTTTTCCATACCTCTTTGAAACTTTTTACAAGTTTCTTTTCCAAGTGCTTAATTACTTCCTCTTCTTCCCAGTATAATCCACTTAATGCTTGAACCCATTCAAGATGGCTCACAATAACTCCTCCTGAATTTGCAAGAATATCAGGAACAACATAAATTCCTTTTTTACTCAATAATTCATTAGCTTCAGGCGTAGTAGGAGCATTTGCTCCTTCAATTATTATTTTAGCTTTTATTTTCCCTGCATTTTCTGAATGAATCTGATTCTCCAATGCAGCCGGAATTAAAACATCAACATCCAAATAAAGCAATTCATCTCGTGGAATTTTCTTTCCTTTATTATAACCTTCCAAACAGCCGTATTTCTCCACACATCCTATCAATTCTTGAGCTGAAAAACCATCTTCATTTACTAAAGCACCTGTAATATCAGAAACTGCAACTATTTTAGCGCCCATTTGAGAGAGAAATAGTGCTGCATGACTTCCAACATTCCCAAATCCCTGAACAGCTACTTTTGCTCCCCTAAGATTCTTATTTAATGCTTTAAATAATTCTCTTGTAACAATTGCTACACCTCTACCAGTTGCTTCTTTTCTACCCTTTGAACCTCCAAGAACTTCTGGTTTTCCCGTTACAATGCTTGGTTCTGTATAGCCTTTCATCATACTAAATGTATCCATTATCCAAGCCATGTTTTTAGAAGTTGTAAATACATCAGGAGCTGGGATGTCTATATGAGGGCCTAAAAGATGTATGATTTCTACAGTATATCTTCTTGTAAGTCTTTCCAACTCTTTTTCAGATAATTTTGTTGGATCGCAAATTATACCACCTTTTGCCCCTCCATATGGAAGATCCACAAGAGCACATTTCCAAGTCATTAATGCTGCAAGTGTTATTATTTCATCTTTTGTAACATTAGGATGATATCTTACCCCTCCTTTTGTGGGGCCCCTTGCATCATTATATTGACATCGATAACCTGTGAATACCTCGACTTCACCATTATCCTTTACGAGCGGTATAGAAACTTCAAGAACCCTCATTGGTCTTTCCAAAATCTTCAGAAGATTAGGATCTAAATTTATCTTATCAGCTGCACTGCGAAGGTATTTTTTATTCATTTCAATAAGACTCATTTCAATCCTCCATTTAAATTTATTTTTACCTCGCCTTGAAAAAATCTAAGATTTTTTCAATTTCATTGGTTTATTACAACAGACTAATGTCCCAACACCGGCTTTTATCACCTTAACCTCTTGACCACAAATTGAACATACATAAATTTTTCCCTCTATTGCCATCTTTAAACCTCCTCTTTTATTCTATCTCTATACAATTTTCCCATAATCCATGAATGTTACAATATTCAAGAGCATATAAAGCCTTAAATTCTTTAACAGAAATTCTAAAACTAATATCAGGTTCTGTGTATATTGGAGAAAAATTTGCCTTTCCAAGATGAACTACCTGACCATCTTTTTTCAATCCATATAATTCTATCCATACAATATGATGTTCTATAGTATTTGGATGAGGAATCTCTTTTCCAACAGTAACTCTAACTATATTTTCATCTCCGACTATATCAATAAAAGGGATATGTTTCTCTTTTCCTTCATGCTCTTTGTTTTTTAATATTTTGGAAAAATCCATTTTTACAACCTCCTTTCTAAACTATTTTTAATTGTTTATGCTTTTCTAAAATTTTATCAGCTAAATTTTCCAGAGCTTTAAAATCTTTTTCCTTTGGATAACCTTTTACTATCACAGGTTCGATAAATTCTGCATTAAGATTACTTAACAGACTTTTTAACTGTTCAACAAATTTTCCACCCCATCCATAAGAACCTATAATTGACAAAAACCTCGTCTTTGGTCTCAAAGCATTCACGAGGAAGGCTGCATAAACAGCAGCAGGATGCGCTCCTGCAAGAACCATTGGAGAAGCTATTACAATGGTTGCAGCATCAACAAGAGCCATAGCAAGCTCTCCTATATCTGTTTTGGATAGATTAAAAGGTTTAACTTCAATCCCTTTATTTACAAGTAAATCAATAAAATATTCTACCATTCTCTCTGTACTACCATGCATTGAAACATATGGAATGAGAACCTCATTTTTAACATCATCACTTATCCATTCCTTATATGCATTTATTATAAAAGAAGGATTTTTATATAGAGGGCCATGACTTGGAGCTATAATATCAATATCCAATACTGAAATTTTTTCAATATTCTTTACAATTGTTTTTCTAAAAGGCATCATTATTTCCGCATAATATCTCTTTGCATCTTCAAGTAATTTCTCTCCTTCTTTAGCAAATATAGATGAGGTTGCATAATGAGAACCAAAGAAATCACAACTGAATAAAATTCTATCCTCAATCAAATAGGTTACCATTGTTTCAGGCCAATGAACCCATGGAGTAAAAATAAATTTTAGAGTTTTATTACCCAGAGAAAGCTCGTCACCATCCTTTATTATATAGAACTTATCTTCTGGTATTAGTAAAAGTTCTCTTAAAAAATCTTTACATTTTTCATTAGTCACGATCTTTGTTTCAGGATAAAGCTCAACAATTCTTGAGATTACTCCTGAATGATCTTGCTCTGCATGATTCGAAATTAAATAATCTAGCTTCTTAACTCCTAAATTCCTGAGATTTGATAATAACTCATTTTCCTTTGCCGGGTCAGCAGCATCGATTAAAGCAGTCTTTTTCGAACCTTTAATAAGATAACTATTATAGGTTGTTCCATCAGGTAGAGGTATAAGTTCATCAAACAGTCTTCTATCCCAATGAATTGCACCTACAAAATATACATTATCTTTAATTTTTTGAACTGTCATATTAATCCCTCCTTATTCTTCTAATCTATTTGTTTAAAAGCTGATTTCCATGCACCACAAACAGGACAAACCCAATCATCTGGAAGCTCTTCAAAAGAAGTGCCCGGATCAATTCCAGAATCAGGATCACCCTTTTCAGGATCATAAATATATCCACATATTGTGCATTCATATTTCGCCATTCTATTCCCTCCCATATTCAAGTTTTCATGATTAATCTCTTTCATATAGGTAGGGGCTGATTTCGGAGCTCTTCCTTTTTTAACCTGATGGTAATAAGCATAGGTCATTGGTTCTCCTTCACCAATTATTTCAGCATTCAAAATTTTTCCAATAAAAATTGTGTGGGTTCCAACATCCAAATTGTTTATGGTTTCTGTTTCCAGATAACCAAGTGTACTCTCCAATATAATAGGAGCTCCTGTAGCCCCAGTTTTATATTTCACTTCTTTAAACTTATCTATTTCTCTTCCGGATTTAAAACCAAAATTCCCTATCAATTTCATAGGAGTATCTTTTGAAAGAACAGAAACAGCAAAAATTCCACTATTTTGAATAAATTCATGAGTAAGATTGTTCTTATTTATACTGACTGCAATAGTAGGAGGTTCTGATGCAACCTGAAACACTGTATTTGCAATCTGTCCATTGATTTTATCGTTTTTCTTTGAAGTAACCACATATAGACCATAACTTATTTTGTAAAGAATTTTTAAATCCATTTTCTCTCCTCCTCATATATCATTTAATCTCTGCACTCGCTTCCTTTTTAAAGGGATTAATTCTTATTGCAAGCGAAAAAAGATAAGGATAGCGATTTTTTAGATGTTTCATATAATCAAGCCATTGTGAAATCAGTAAAATATATGCTCTTTTTATATCATTTGAAAGATGTTCATAATCTGTTTCAGATAACTTCTGGACATTATCTCTATTAGCAAGTTCTCCTGCCAAGTGAAAAACAGCCCAGAGAAGTTCAGTAAATGATTCGTGTTCAAGTAAATTCGGATTTTCTAATAAACGAAGTAAAAAATTCCATTTCTCAATGAGAAACTTTTTTAACTCTTCTAAATTTCCTTTTCCACTATCAATACTATAATTAAAATCGAAAATCAGTTTTTTTATTTTCAGAAAATCCTTCTCGGACCAATCATTTTCAACAATCAGTCTATTTCTCATTTCTTCAAAATTCTGATCAAATTTGCTAAAATACTTCAGTAATTTTGTTCCAACTTCACTGAAAAAGGTTCCTATAACCATGTTTAACTTTTCCATCATAACATGTTTTTCCCTTTCACTAATCACCTTATGAATAATTAGAGTAACAAAAAGCACTTCAATTGGGACAAAAGCTATATCACCTAGCATATAAATGAATATATGATGAGGATCTCTGAATATACTATAATGAATTAAATAAAGAACTGCTGAAAGTGAAACTAAAAATACCCCTAATACGATCTGCCATTTAATCTTTTTCATTTTATTAATTTCTATTTCAATTTTTCAATAATCTCTTCTACTTCTTTTGCTCCCTCTTCATAAAATTTTTCTTCATTAGGGGAAAGCTCTTTTAAAAGTCTGAGAAATTCACCAGCATGAATTCTTTCTTCATCAGCTATATCATTTAATACTTCCCTTGCAAGCTCGTTATTGGTTGACTCAGCAAGTTGCATATATAATTGAATAGCTTCATATTCTGCTGAAATGAGAAAACGTATAGCTCTAACAAGTTCCTCATGACTAAGATTTCGCTCATTTTTTAATCCAGAAAATGGTGTTCCAAAATCTGGCATTTTTTACCCTCCTTTTCTCGTTTTTATTGTCGATATTTTAAAAGGAACATACAAAGGGCACCAACCTACTATTCCAGTTATCAATGGTATCAAGCCTATTGCCCCCCACCAGCTTTTGAAATAGATTCCAATTATAATAATAACAATCCCCAATACAATTCTTATTGCAGAATCCACTTTGCCCACATTTTTCATGCTTTACCTCCTTATGTAGCTTAAGGGCCAATATGCATCATTGGCCATTCTATATTATAAGCTTCAAATTTTTCTGCATTTTCTTTTTCAATTTCGACCAATCTGTAGTGTCCTTTTTCCATTTCCGCTATATATATGAGCATCTTTTTTATATTAATATCTTGTTCAAACCTCATGGAAAGAGAAATATAGAAATCATATGTTGTCTTCTCTGCCTCTATAGCCCGAGCAAGAATCTTGCTTATAGGTTCACTCTCATTCTCAATTTCGATTCTAGGCAGGGGAATAGGAATTTCATTAAATAATTTAATTTTTCTTCCAGGAAATTTATTTTGAAAAAGTCTCTCGAAAATTTCTTTTGCCTTTAGATCATTAACAAAGATAATAGTAAATAACTCCCTAAAGAAAGAAAAACATCTAATTCTATCATTCACAAATCTACAAAACATTTTCTTTCCAAGCTTATTTTCAGTAAGTTCTTCAGTTCGTTTAAAAAATTCTTTACTATTCATCTTAAACTCTAATGCGTCTTTAATTGTTCTGACTCCATCTTCGCTAATGCTTTTTTCATTACTTTATTCCTTTTTTATTTGATTCTTTTTAAACAATCAGAACAAATTCCATAAAAATAAATTTCATAATTTCTAATTTTATGTGTATTAATATGCTCTGATTTGAAATTTATTTCCTGAAAAATATCAATTATTCTATTGCATTTTTCACAAAGAAAATGATGATGTGGCTCTGTATTCGGATCATAATTAATTTTATTTTCCTTTATTGACAATTCTCTGAGTTCACCTAAATCAATTAAAATGCGAAGGGTATTATAAATAGTAGAATATGATATCATAGGAAACTTTTTTTTAATTTTATCATAAATGGCATCTGCAGAAGGATGAGTTTTATTACCTATTAAAGTTTCAATTATAGCCATTCTTTGTGGGGTTAATTTAAAATTTGCTTTTTTTAACCTTTCTATAACTGTATTTTTATCTTTCATTACAATATACAATACCAAATATAAATCAAAAATTTCTTTTTGTCAAGAATTATTTTTAATTAAGAATAATTTTTAATTAATAAAATATTTTTTACATTTTTTATAAAAAATCTTGACATTCTACAATATGTAGTATAGAATTCTTCTCTTAAATTAGATGAATAAATTTAAGGAAGGTTGAAATGAACAAGAAAATATTAAATCAAATATATGGTTTATTAATACTCATCATTCTACTGGCAGGCAATTCTCTTGGAAATATTGAATCTATACTTAATCTTAATGAGCTTATTAATGAAGCTTTAAATAATAATCCTCAAATCATTGCTGCAAGAAAGAAATGGGAAGCTTATAGAGAAAAAATACCACAAGCAGGTGCATTACCAGACCCCGTAATCTCATTAGGTCTTATGAATCTTCCCGTAAATAGTTTTGATTTTAATCAAGAGCCAATGACTGGAAAAAAATTATCTATTATGCAAATGATTCCATTTCCAGGAAAATTAAAATTAAAGGAAAAAATCGCCCTTAGCGAATACAACTCTGTTGGACAAAATTACAAAGATCTAAGAAATACAATAATAAAAAATGTTAAAATTACTTTTTATGACCTCTTTTTCATTGATAAATCCATAGAGATAACTAGAAAAAATAAATTACTGTTGCAACAATTCGTTAAAATTGCTGAAACTAAATATTCGGTAGGAAAAGGGCTTCAGCAGGATGTGTTAAAAGCACAGGTGGAGCTATCTAAACTTATAGAAAAATTAATTAATCTTCAGCAAAAAAGAGAAACTATTAAGGCAAGATTAAATACTTTATTAAATAGACCACCGGAAAGTCCATTAGGAAAAATACTAGAAATAAAAAAATCTAAATTCAATTTGAGTTTAGAAAAACTAAAACAAATTGCACTTGAAAATCGCCCTTTATTAAAGGCATGGGAGTATATAATCAAAAAGTATGAATTAGCCTATGAGTTAGCTAAAAAGGACTATTTTCCAAACTTCAATTTAAGTTTCTCTTATACCCAAAGAGAGGATTTAAAAACCGGAATGAAAATGTACGATTTTTTCTCTGGCATGGTTTCTTTTAATATCCCTTTATATTTTAGCCGTAAACAAAAGAAAAAAATTGAAGAGACTGCGTTAAATATTGCTATGAGTAAGGAACAATATAACAGCCTTAAAAATGAGATATTTTTTCAAATCGAAAATATTTTAGAACAATTAAAAAGAGATGAAGAACTCATTGAGTTATATAAAACTGGCATAATTCCTCAAGCCACGCAGTCTTTAAATTCAGCAATTTCAGGATATCAGGTAGACAAAATAGATTTCATTACATTATTACACAATCAGGTAACATTATTCAATTATGAAATTGATTATTATCGGATTCTAACAGATTTTGAAAAAAAATTAGCTGAACTGGAAGCTATTATAGGAAAACAGCTAACCAATGAAGAATAATGATAATAAGGAGTATGAACAATGAATTTTAAGAAATCAATTTTAATCATTTTTACTGTTTTTTTAACTGGGATAATAATTGGAGGATTAGCTGTTTATTTTATCAAATCAAAAAATATTGAAGGTGTTGAAAAAACTGAAAAAGAAATTCAGCTATGGACTTGTCCAATGCATCCTGAAGTAATTTTGGAAGAGCCGGGAGATTGTCCTAAATGTGGAATGAAATTAGTCCCAGTAAAAAGAACCTTTGGTATAGAAAAAGAGAGTCCTAAACAAGAAATTCAATTATGGACATGTCCCATGCATCCAGAAGTCATAGTAGATAAACCCGGTGATTGTCCAAAATGCGGAATGAAGTTAGTTCCAATAAAAAAGACAACTCCAGCCAAAAAACCTAAAGATAAAAGAAAAATTCTTTACTGGAGAGCACCTATGGATCCGACAGAAATATATGATCATCCAGGCAAATCAAAAATGGGCATGGATTTGATTCCTGTTTATGAAGATGAACAGGTTTTAGGAAGGGGTGGAGTTATAACAATTGACCCTATTACTGTTCAAAATATTGGTGTTAAAACAACAAAAGTTAAAAGAGGTGACCTTAGAAGAATTATTAGAACAGTGGGAACAATTGATTACGATGAGAGAAAACTTTATCGGATAAATACTAAAATATCAGGCTGGATAGAAAAATTATATGTAAATTATAAAGGCCAAGAAGTAAAAAAAGGAGACATACTCCTTGAAATTTATTCTCCTGAACTTGTCTCTACACAAGAGGAATATCTTTCAGCATTAAAAAATTTTGAGTTGGTAAAAGAAAGTCCATTTAAAGAAATAAGAGAAAGTGCTGAATCACTGGTAAAATCCACAAAGCGTAGGCTTGAACTCTGGGATATTCCAAAATCAGAAATTGAGGCTTTAGAGAAAAGAGGAACAATTGTCAAAACTATGAAACTCCTTTCTCCTGTCAATGGAATAGTAATTCATAAAAATGTAGAAGAAGGTATGTTTGTAAAGGAAGGAATGGACCTTTTTCACATTGCAGACCTTTCAACTGTATGGGTTTATGTTACAGTTTATGAATACGAACTTCCATGGGTTAAGGTTGGACAGGAAGCGGAAATGGAACTTTCTTATATTCCAGGAAAAATATTTAAAGGAAAAGTTGATTATATTTATCCGTTTTTAAAAGAAAAAACAAGAGATGTAAAAGTCAGATTAATTTTCCCTAATCCTAATCTTGAACTTAAACCAAATATGTATGCAAATATTCGCATACATGCTCCAGTTAAAAAGAATACACTTATAATACCAGATAATGCTGTAATTCGCACCGGAGAACGGAACATAGTATTTGTTGTTAGAGGAGAGGGTAAATTTGAACCTCGAGAAATCAAACTGGGAGTGGAAGGTGAAAATAATTATGTTCAAGTTATTCAAGGTCTTTTAGAAGGTGAAGAAATTGTAACTTCTGCTCAATTTTTATTGGATTCTGAAAGCAGAATTCAGGAAGCTATTCAAAAAATGATTGAAGAGAAAATACAAAAAATTAAATAAGTAATGGAGAATTTATAATGCTTAAGAAAATCATAGAGTTTTCAGTTAACAACAGGTTTATCATAATTACATTTACCGTGATTATTGCTCTTGCAGGTATTTATGCAATGATGAATACTCCTATTGATGCTATACCTGATCTCAGTGATGTCCAGGTCATAATTTTCACAGAATATCCTGGTCAAGCTCCCCAGGTTGTTGAAGACCAAATTACATATCCTCTAACAACAGCAATGCTTGCCGTTCCTTATGCAAAGGTAGTTCGTGGTTATTCATTCTTTGGTTTTTCAATGGTTTATATTATTTTCGAGGATGGAACAGATTTGTATTGGGCTAGAAGTAGAGTTTTAGAATATCTAAATTATGTAGCCAATCGTCTTCCTCCAGGAGTAACTCCTACTTTAGGTCCAGATGCTACTGGTGTTGGATGGGTTTACGAGTATGTTCTTGATGGAGGGAATAAATATGACCTTGCAGAGTTACGCTCCATTCAGGACTGGTTCCTTAGATATGAACTTTCTAGTGTCCCAGGTGTAGCAGAGGTAGCAAGCATCGGAGGCTATGTAAAACAATACCAGGTGGAAGTTGATCCAAATAAACTTTTAGCATATGGAATTCCTCTCTCTAAGGTCAAAAGAGCAATTCTTCGAAGTAACAATGATGTGGGTGGAAGACTGATTGAAATGGGCGAAACAGAATTTATGGTTCGCGGTTTGGGTTACATTAAATCTATCAAAGATCTTGAAAATATACCATTAGGAGTTGATAAAAAAGGAACTCCAATTCTTCTCAAAAATGTTGCAAATATCCATTTAGGTCCTGAGCTACGCAGAGGACTTGCTGAATGGAATGGAGAGGGTGAAATAGTTGGTGGAATTATTGTAATGCGCTATGGAGAAAATGCCTTAAAGGTAATAGAAAATGTTAAAAAGAAACTAAAAGAACTTGAAAAGGGACTCCCAAAAGGAGTAAAAATTAAACCAGCTTATGATCGTTCTAAATTGATTAAAAATGCGATAAATACTTTAAAGGTTAAATTAATTGAAGAGTGTATTATTGTTGCTCTTGTATGTATTATTTTCCTTCTACATTTCCGAAGTGCTTTTGTTGCAATTTTTACACTTCCCATGGGAATTTTAATTTCGTTCTTAATTATGTACTTTCAGGGACTAAATGCAAATATTATGTCTCTTGGAGGAATTGCAATCGCAATTGGAGCAATGGTGGATGCAGCAATTGTAATGATAGAAAATACTCATAAACATTTAGAACACGAAGGAGGAAAAAAGAATCGCTGGCTAATTGTTACTGAAGCCTCAAAAGAAGTAGGACCGGCATTATTTTTCTCCCTGCTTATAATCACTGTTTCCTTTATGCCGGTTTTTACTCTTCAAGCACAAGAAGGTAGGTTATTCAAACCCCTTGCATTTACAAAAACTTATGCAATGGCAGCCGCCTCATTGTTATCTATAACTATTGTGCCTGTTCTTATGGGGTATTTAATAAGAGGAAAAATTATTCCTGAACAAAAAAATCCAATTAACTGGATTCTTCTGAAAATTTATCAACCTGTAATTCGCTTTGTCCTTCGCTTCAGAAAAACCACAATTTCAATAGCTCTTCTGATTTTGCTTATTACTCTTTTTCCATATAAGCGCATTGGCTCTGAATTTATGCCTCCTTTAAATGAAGGTGATTTACTTTATATGCCCACTACTGATCCTGGAATAAGTATTACTAAAGCTAAAGAACTTCTACAACAAACTGACAAAATCATTAAAAGTTTTCCAGAAGTTGAAAGTGTATTTGGCAAAATTGGTCGTGCTGAGACTGCAACTGACCCAGCTCCCCTATCAATGATTGAGACTACGATTATACTCAAACCGAAAGAAAAATGGAGACCAGGAATGACCATGGAAAAACTGATTGAGGAACTTGATAGAGCAATTCAGTTTCCGGGTCTCACAAATGCATGGACAATGCCAATAAAAACTCGGATTGATATGCTCTCAACAGGGATAAAAACCCCTGTGGGTATAAAACTCATGGGTGATGATTTAAAAGTTTTATCTGAGTTAGCTCAGAAAATAGCAGCAGTTATTAAAGAAATACCTGGGACCTTGAGTGTTTTTCCTGACAAAACTATTGGTGGAAATTACTTAGATTTTGAAATTGACCGTGAAGAAGCAGCACGATACGGTCTTACAGTTGGCGACGTGCAGGATGTTATCATGTCTGCAGTTGGAGGTATGAATATAACCTATACAGTTGAAGGCTCAGAGCGTTATCCAGTCAATTTAAGATACAGTAGAGAATTAAGGGATTCTCTCTCAGACTTAGAAAGAATCCTTATCCCTACTCCAACAGGTGCACAGATTCCAATTGGTCAAGTTGCGAAAATTAAAATTAGAAAAGGACCTCCAGTGATTAAAAGTGAAAATGCTCGTAAAACAGCCTGGCTCTATATAGATATAAAAGATATAGATGTAGGAACCTATGTAAAACGCGCCCAAAAAATTGTTAATGAAAGAATAGACTTCCCTCCCGGCTATAGTATAGTCTGGAGTGGTCAATATGAATATATGCAAAGAGCTCAAAAACGTCTAAGAATAGTCGTTCCAATAACATTAATAATTATTTTCTTATTACTTTATTTTAATTTTAAAAATATAACAGAGAGTTTAATTGTTATGGTAACTCTTCCTTTCTCATTGGTTGGTGGAATATGGTTCATGTATATTCTTGGCTACAATATGAGCGTTGCAGTAGGTGTAGGTTTTATCGCTCTAGCAGGAGTAACAGCGGAAATTGGGGTTATAATGTTAGTATACTTAGACCAAGCCTATCGCAGGAGACTTACACACGGAGAATTGAGAAGTATTGAAGATGTAAAAACAGGAGTAATAGAGGGTGCTGGTCGACGAGTTAGGCCGATTATAATGACTGTAAGTGCTATTATTGGAGGCTTACTCCCAATATTCTGGGGGCATGGCACAGGCTCACAAGTTATGAAAAGAATTGCCACCCCAATGGTAGGAGGCATGATTTCTTCCACAATTTTGACTCTTTTAGTGCTTCCAGCTATATATTTTGTATGGAAAAGCTGGAAACTTAGAAGGGAAATAAAGAAAATTAATAAAGGAAATAAGAAATAAATATTGACATTCTACATATTGTAGAATATAATTAAGGTTGAAAAAAATGAAAAAAATTAAATTTTCGTTTAAACCAGAAAAAAGGGGATTAAAAAAATTTTTAGGCGAATTAGAGGAAAAAGTTCTCAATGTTTTATGGGAAGGAAAAGAACTCACAGGAAGAGAGGTCTTTGAAAGAGTATCAAAAGAAAAGAAGGTTGCATATACAACAGTCTTAACAGTTCTCCAGAGAATGGTTAAGAAAGGATTGGTGAATAAAAAAAAGAAAGACGAAATATATCTCTATAGTGCAACTTTAGATAAAGAAGAATTTACAAAATACATTTATGAACGGATATTAAAAGGGGTGCTCGACTTTTCTGAAAGTGCTACCATCGCGTTTCTGATTGACATTTTATCTGATTATGACCCTAAAACCTTAGAGCAATTATCCTCGATTATCGAGAAAAAGAAAAAAGAATTGTGTAAGAAATGAAAATTTTTAAGCTCTTTTTTTATTCAATCATTTTCTTTTCTATAACAATACTTGCTATGATTTTAACAATAAAAAATTGTCACCATATAATTTATTTTTGTAAAAATATCCTTTTTAATATTGTTAATTCAATCTCAAATATTTTTATTTTAATATTGGGTTTCCTTTTTGTATTTTCTTTTTTAAAACAGCTTCAAAATCTTTTCAAAGAGAAAAAATTTATAAACAGCCTTAATTTAATTAATAATGAAAATAAATATAAAAAAATAATAAAAATTTGTCTTTCTGAATCTCCAGTTTTTTCCAAGATGATAAATAAAATAAACATTTTTGAAAATGATTTAATAAAACTTTCTTTTACCGCAGGGTTGATTAAACCTAAAATTTATTTATCCACTGGGCTTATAAAATCATTGGATCAGGACGAACTTAAGGCAGTCATTTATCATGAAATTTCTCACTGTCAAAAAAGAGACCCATTACGAAAATTCTTAATAAATTTTATCTCGGATTTCTTTTTATTTTTACCCATCAGTGGTTTCTTAAAAGATTATATAATTTCTATTCAAGAAAGAAAGGCAGATAAAATGGCTTCATCATTTATTCATCCTCTTCATCTTGCAAGTGCCTTAATTAAAGTGGCTGAAAGCAAAAAAAATCTTTATTCCACGATTTGGGCTTTCAAGCATAGCAGTAATCTAGAAACAAGATTAAAGGAATTGATTTATGGGCAGAAAACTTCTTTTAAATTTCCTATTAAAAAGTTTTTAATGACATTAATTGTTTTAATTATTGTTTTTAATATGCTTTTAATACCCCAATTTTATGCAAAAACAAGTAATTGTGAATGTTCGGTGATCAAGTCTAAATCTCACTTTTATAATTGCTGTGAGAAAACAGCAAAATTTGGAGGTTAAATCTAATGAAATTAATCAAGGCTTATGTAAGAGTAATAATGATTGATGAAGTTATAAAAGCATTAGAAAAAATAAAAGCACCTCGAATCACTGCAATTGATGTCAGAGCCATGGGAAAAGAAATTGATCCAAAAGATTTTAAAATATCTATGGAATATGGGACAACCTATACAACTATGGTAAAACTGGAAATTGTCTGTCCTGATGAAAAAGTAGAAGAAATTGTCAAGACAATCCAAAAAAATGCTCGAACAGGGAAAAAGGGTGACGGAATTATTGTAATTTCTCCTGTGGAAGATGTTATTCGGATTCGAACAGGCGAAAGGGGTAAAAATGCATATTAGAAATTAAGAGGTGATAATAATGAAACTAAGAATAAAAAAATCTCTAACTACATGGTTAATCATTATAGTTATAGCGATTATAATAGGATATTTTTTAGGAAAAGGCCGGAGGATTACTTCTCCTGAAAGAACATCAAAAGTTAAAGCCCCGCAACTAATTCTAACTTCAGAAGCATTAAATATAATAAAGGAATTGAATTGTGCATGTGGTAGTTGCGGTGAGGTTTTAATAAACTGCAATTGTAATAACGAAAAGGGCGGATTAGAAATGAAAAGATTTATTCAAAGTAGTATAGATGCAGGTTTAACTAAATCTCAGGTTTTAAAAAAAATTGTTGAAAAGTATGGTAAAATAGTGCTTATAAGGCAAAAATAAAATTTAAAGGAGGAAAAAATGAAAAAATATTCAAGAATTTTAACATTTTTTGTTATTTTTGCTTTTGTACTTGTCTTTTTAGCCATTGCACAACAGACAGAAGAAAAAGTCGTTTGTCCTGTAAGTGGAAAAGAAATCAAGAAATCAGAAGCGAAAGCTACCTATGAATATCAAGGAAAGGTTTATTATTTCTGTTGTGAAAAATGCAAAGAGAAATTTGTTAAGAACCCGGAAAAATATATCCAGAAAAAAGAGAAAACTGTCTATACCTGTCCCATGCATTCAGATGTAAAATCCGATAAGCCAGGAAAATGTCCAAAGTGTGGAATGAATTTGGAAAAGAAGAAAATGATGATGAAAAAAATGTGTATGCATGTTAAAAAAGAAGCATGCCCAATAATGATGCTTTCTCACAAAAAAGATGTAAATGTTAAAGTGGAAAATGTGGAGAATGGTGTTGTAATAAAAATAATTTCAACTAATCCTGAAATTGCAAAGAAAATTCAAGAGAAAATATCTAAAATTCAAACCTGCTGTAAAGAAACAGAAAAATGTAAAAAAGAAGAAAAATAACATCTAATAATTTTCCATTTTTAATTAAATCCAACTCTCTTTCCTGAAAAAATTAGACTTTATTATCCTTTCTGGATTAAAAATTACTTTTTCTGCTAATATTATAAGTGATGAGTAAAAAAAGAGTTGTGGTAGCAATGAGTGGCGGAGTAGACTCTTCTGTAACAGCTGCTCTTTTGAAGGAAAGAGGCTACGATGTAATTGGGATTACATATAATTTATGGCCATCTGAAGATTCAAATTTCCGTAAAAGAAGATTTGAGACTTGTTGTGGATTCAGAGCAAGAATGGATGCGAACCAAGTAGCCATTAAATTAAATATTCCTCATTATGTTGCCGATTATAGAGAAATATTTAGAAAAATGGTTATCGAATATTTCTGTAATGAATATTTTGAAGGGAAAACACCAAACCCATGTATACGATGTAACCAATACATTAAATTTGGGTATCTCTTTGAACATGCAAAAAAATTAAATGCAGATTTTATTGCAACCGGACATTATGCAAGAATTGTTTATGATAAAGAAAGAAAAAGATATCTTTTAAAAAAAGGAATAGATCCTAAAAAAGACCAATCCTATTTTCTATATGTAATGACACAGGAACATCTCAGTAAAACATTAATGCCCCTTGGTGAATTTACGAAAAGAAAGGTAAGGGAAATCGCCAGAAATTTAGGATTACCAGTCGCTTGGAAAGCAGAAAGTCAGGAAATCTGTTTTGTCCCGGATGGAAACTATCCTCAATTTTTAGAAAAAATAAGACCAAATGCTATAAAACCAGGTCCAATTATTAATAAAAAAGGAGAAATTCTCGGACAACACAAAGGTATAATTTATTATACAATTGGCCAGAGAAAAGGGCTTGGCATTTATTCTGAAAAACCACTTTATGTAATATCCATTGATAAAAAAAGCAACACAATTGTAGTAGGAGAAGAAAAAGATGTATATAGACATGAATTTGTTGTTGAACAAATTAATTGGATTTTAGAAGAAAAAAAGAATAAGCCTTTTAAAGCAAAAGTTAAAATAAGATACCTACACCCTGAGGCTGAGGCTGAAATAACTCCAATGAACCACGATACAGCTTACGTAAGATTTTTAAATCCACAGAGGGCAATAACACCAGGACAATCTGCGGTTTTCTACGAAGGAGATATTGTAATCGGAGGTGGTATAATAAAAGAGGTGAAAGCATAGAAAGAACCTGTAATTTGTTTAACATTTTTAAAATATGGTAAAATTAACCTGATTAAATTGAAAAAATCAAAAAAAGTTTTATTGATTCTGTTAATTTTGGGTATATCTCTTCTAATAGTAAATCTTCTATTTTATTTTACTTCACCCAGTCTTCTCGATTCCTATTTTCAAAAAAAATCCCTATTAGATTTAAAGAAAAAATCCCGAATAATCAGTCAAAAATGGTACAGTCTTTTTTCCAAAATTGAAGAAATAAAAAAGAAAGTTAAAGAGATTGATTTGAGAAATGAAGGAATTAAGAAAATATTTTACAAAATAGAGATAGACGAAACCCATGAAGGAATCTCTGTTTTCGACTCGAAAAAAGAATTAATATTATGGAAAGGAAAAGTTGAAATTCTAGAGCCAGAGATTTTTGATCTAAATTTACCCTACTTTATTATAAAAAGAAATAATAAAACTTTTTTAGTCTCTATTTTAAAAAATAAATCAAATTATTTTGCCTTATTTAAAATTTTGTCTTTTACTCCTCCGATTAAGACCATCCATTTAAAAAAATATATTTTTTTTGAAAAAATAAAAAATTTTCACATCCAATTTTTCTCTTACAAGGAAAAGACACATGAACTGAGTAATTTCTTTAGAAAAAGAAATGATATTTATCTAAATAAAAGATATGAATGGTCTGAAATCTGGACTCTGTCTTTTCCATTGAGGGATCCTGATAAGAATTTACTGGCAGTTGTAACATTAAACAGCCTCTCTCCTGATTATTATCTTGCTCAATTTGAAAAGAAAATACTCTATATTACTCTGATAATTTTTATTTATTTGTTAATCTGTTTTTCGTTATTTTTAACAATAATCTATAAAAAAACTCCTATATTAAAAAGAGCAATTCTATTAATTGGAATGATATTAAATTTAACTTTAATAAGACTCCTCCTTCTGTATATTTTTAATTTCAATCATTTTAGTTTGAATAAAAGTTTTATTTTAGAATCATTATTCAAAAATGATTTGGATATTATTCTTACTTCTCTATATTTGGCAGGAATTATTTATTTTTCTGCACATTTTTTCGCAGAAGCTCTAAAATCTTCAAAGAAAAAATTAATGATTTTTTTAAATTTAATTCCAATTTCTTTTATTTCTGTTTTACTTTTAATTTTATTTTTTAAATTTATTAAAATTTCTATCAAAATTTCTAATATTAACCTTAAATATTCAATAATTTATTTAGGCTGGCTATTTTTAGTTCTCTCAATATCAACTTTTATAATTAAAATGCACGATTTAATTAAAAATAAAACTCAACTAATTTTCCATATGATTTTAATCTCTATTCTATTTTTTTTCTCATACAAATTAAATATCCTATCTACAAAATTAATTATTATTTATACCATTTTTTATTTCCTATTGGTCATTCATTCTCATTCAAAATTAAAAATTAGCAAAGAAAAAATCTTAATTTTTGATTTGGTAGTGTTAACTCTTTTTATTTATCTAAATATTCACTTTTTAGAAAATGAAAAAAAACAAAAAATCGCAAATAACGTGCTAGCCCCAATAATTTTAGAGCTTGAAGAAAAAGCAAATTCTATTCTAAAGGAATCTATAATGAAATTGGAAAAAGAAGAAAAATTAATAATAGAATTTTTTAAAAACCCTAAGATGGATAATCTTTCTTTTTATCTATGGAAGAAAACTCCTCTTTCAAACTATAATTGGAATTCTGGAATTGAGATGCTAAATGAAGAGGGAAAAGAAATAGCAAGATTTTCTTTTAATCTACCTTCTTATTACCTATCCGAATACTTTCTACCAATTGAAACAAAATGGATAGTAACTTCTCAAAAAATGCATTTTTTAGGAAAAGGAAAGAGACTTTTAATAGGATATAGAGATTGGTTTGAAAACGGAAACTATTTGGGAAGGCTATTGATTTATTTATCAATCGACTACGATACGTTACCCTTTCCTTTTAATAAAAATCCCTATAATGAATTAATAAGACCTTTTTCCTATCCTTCAGAATACAAAATATTTAATGTCGTTATTCTGGACTCGAAAGGTTCTTTTATTTTTAATCCTATAAAATTGAATACAGGAATATCTCTTCAACTACTGAATCCGGCTGTTGCGTCTTCCAGGCCTATATGGAGTACATTAACAGAAAGAGACAGAAAATACTCTGCCCTGATTTTTAAAAACAAAGGAAGATTTTATTTAATTCTATATCAGAATAAATCATTAAGAAAGCATATTGTAGATTATATAAAGCTATTTTTAATTTATTCTATATTTTTCTCTTTATTTATTTCTTTATATCTCATAATTGCAAAGAAAATAAAAAATCCTTTTCAGTCATTTTCTCGTAAGGTGTACTTATTTTTCCTTGTAATTGCGATATTGCCTCTTCTTTTTTTCTCATTCTTTACCCAAAAATTTTTCTCCTACCAATTCTCGGAACAATTCAGAGAAAAAGCAGAGGCACATTTAAGTACAGCCCAAAGCGTAATGGAAGATTTTTTGGCACTCCAAAAAGAAAGAAAGAAAATATATGAAATTTTTCCTAATGATCTCGTTTTTTGGATAAGTACTACAATTAACAATGATGTAAATCTATACAAAAAAGGGATATTGGTTTCATCGAGTAAAAGAGAATTATTTGAGCTTGGACTTTTGCCTAAAATTATAAATGGTCAAACTTTTTACAATATATATTGGGAAAATAGGCCATATGATATAAGAAGAGAAAAAATAGGAGACCTGACTTTTTACATTTTAACAGTTCCAACTGTTTTTACTAATCAAATTTTTCTTCTTTCACTACCCTTCCCATCAGGAAAAGAGGAAATTTCGTTAGCTTCACAGGAATTAATAGAATTTCTGATTTTTTCCTCCATTTTTATAATAGGAATCGCTATTTTTCTTGCACAATCAATGGGAAGAATAATTTTAAAACCAATTAAAAAATTACTCAATGCCACTGAAGAAGTTTCTAAGGGTAATCTTGAGATTAAAATTGAACATTATTCAAAAGATGAAATCCAAACATTAATTAATGGATTCAATAGCATGATTGAAAATTTAAAAAGACAACAGAAAGAAATAGCTGAAATGAGTAAAAAGATTGCATGGACTGAAATGGCTCGAAGAATTGCCCATGAAATTAAAAATCCTCTTACTCCTATTCTTCTATCAGCGGAACAGATTTTAAAAGTTTATGAAGATAAAAGCTCTCACCTTGATAAAACTGTAAAAGAATCTGCTGAATATATAATTAGAGAAGCAGAACACTTAAGAAAAATCGCGCAGGAATTTTTGATTTTTTCAAAAGAAGAAGAATTAAAAAAAGAAAAATTTAATTTGAAAGAAATTATTACAAAAGAAATTTCACCTTACAAAAAGACATTCCAGAAAAAAATAAAATTCATTGAAATTTTTCCAGAAAAAGATGTTTATATATATGCTGATAGAGAAAAACTGAAAATTTCTCTTAGAAATGTAATTATTAATTCCATTGAAGCAATACACAAAAAGGGAGAAATCAAAATTAGGGTCTGGATAGAAAAAAACTGGATAAATATTGAAATTTCAGACACAGGAGAAGGAATAAAGAAAGAATTCTTAGAAAAAATATTTGAACCTTATTTTTCAACAAAAGAAGGTGGTACTGGGCTTGGATTATCGATTGCAAAAAAGATTATTGAACAACATAAAGGAGAAATCAAGATTTCCAGTGAAATCGGAAAAGGCACTATAACTTTGATCAAATTACCCACTTACTTATAGTTTAATACCACATATTCTAATTTTTTTGGGAGATTGTTTAAATCTAATTTATAACAATTGCCATCTATTCTTTTAACATTTTCTTTTCCTTTGACGAAATCATCTGCTGAATATGGCAGAAAATCAGCAACATCTGTTTTGAAATGCATCGGGAATACAATTAATTTAGGTTTAAGTTGAGAAACTATTTTTTCAGCATCCCTTCCATAAATCGTGTATTTTCCTCCAACAGGAATCATTAAAACATCGATCTTCCCTATCTTATTAATCTGTTCACTGGAAAGAATTTGCCCTATGTCACCAAGATGAGCGATTCTAATACCGTCAAATTCAAAAATAAAAATGGTATTTAATCCACGTTTTTTACCCTGTTCTTTGTCATGATATGAGGGGACAGTATAAATTCTTACATCTTTAATTGTACGGTCTATTTTGGCAAATTCTTTGCCTCCTTTAACTAACCCTCTGAAAACTATTGGAGTACCTGAAACCGCTTCTACTTTATTGTGATCGAAATGCTCATGAGATACAGTAACAATATCAGCTTTTATTTCTTTCGGGATATTATACCCATTCATTGAAACAGGATCTGTTATTATTTTTGTATTATTAGATGTAATAATTAAAAAGCACGCCTGTCCAAACCATTTGAAAGTAACTTCTTTAGCATTTAGGGTTGTATGTGCAAAATAAAGAATTAGGATTAAAGAAATTACAGAAAATAACTTTCTCATTTAAACCCTCCCTTTTTGCAATTTACGCTACAAACTTAAAACAAAATTAATTTTAAAAATTTTATGCCATTACTTTTTCCCTTTTAGAAATCTATCAAAGAAATCTGCTGCTGCTTGGTACGCTTTTAACCAGCTTCTATGCAAAAGAAAACCATGAACCTCATCAGGGAAAATTAGTGTCTCTATATGAGCTTTACCTAATTCTTTAAGTCTTTGGACCAAATCAGTTGTTTGAATGAAATCAACATTTCTATCATCATCTCCATGAATAAATAAACAAGGAGAAGTCCAGAACTCGATATCAGCTACTGGTGAAGAATCATATGCCTTACGCATTAACTCTTCTCCTTTTAATCCCCATCCTCCTCCATCTCTTCTTCTTCCTCTTAAGGACCAATCGTGTACACCATGAAAATCAACTCCTGCTGCAAAAAGATCTGAATCTCTCGCTAAACCAAGAGCTGTCAGATAACCTCCATAAGAACCTCCCCAAAGTCCTATTTTTAAAGGATCAACTTCTGGTCGTTTCTGTAAATATTTGGCTGCTGCCACAATATCTTGATATTCAGAGGCACCTCGTGGACCCTGATTAGGAGCATTTCTAAATGCTTGACCATAACCAATACCTGAACGGAAATTCACAGACAGCACTACATAACCTTTATTTGTAAGGTATTGATTAAATGCGTAAGCATTATGGTAATAACCTCTATAATGCCATCCAAGAAGCATCTGTCTGATTGGACCTCCATGCATGAAAATAACTGCAGGTCGTTGGTCCCCAGGCTTTGCATTTTTTGGAAGGAAAAGCTGAGCGTGTATCTTTAAACCATCAGGAGCTTTAAAAATAACCTGTTTGGGCTCAACTAAATCTTTCATAGGAAAATTCTTAGGTATAGTTTCTGGAGCTATTAACCTCGGCTTTCCACCTTTAATATCAATTATTGCAGGAGAAGCTGGCTGATAAGCATTTGAACAGAAAAGAACTATATTTCTCCCACTAGGCGGAACAATCGGGCTCCACTCAATTCCTTTCCCAGAAGTTAAAGGTTCAACTTCTCCACCTTTAACAGGAACAGCCCAGAGATGACGTCTATCAATATCATCCTTATTTGAATTAAAAATTACAATTTTTCCATCCGGAGTTAAAGTCATATCTTCAACTTCGTATTCACCAGGAGTAAGACAAATAATTTTTCCATCTTTTACTGACAATGAATATAAGTGCATCCATCCCTCATGCTCTGAATAAAATACTAGATACTCATTACCTGCCCAAACAAGGGGATGGGCAGGATAATACTGGGCAAATCCTCCTCCTTTTGAAGTTTTCCATATCTCGCGACATCTTCCGGTTTCCACATCAACTACCCAAATTGAAAATGGAATACCAGCAGACTTCCAGTAAGAATAACCATCTGCTTTAGCTCCTGGAAAACGAATAAAAGCTATATATTTCCCATCAGGAGACCAGACTGGATAATTATCCCTTTCAACATCTGGGAGAAGCCAAGAAATGGTTTCCTTTTTCAAATCATAAATTCCAATAAAACTATGGTCTTCTCTATAACTTACAAAAGCTATTTTTGACCCATCAGGAGACCACTTATAAGACCGATTTGAACCCCTTGCCTTAAATAAAATTTTTGGCTTTTCTGAACCGTCTATTGGTGCAATTAAAATGTTCCCTCGATTAGAAAAAATAACAAAATCCCCTCTAGGAGAAATTTGTGGATTTGTTCCTTCTCCAATACGCCAAGGTTTTCCCCCATCCACTCTGACTGCCCAGACTGCTCTTTCTACTCCCTTTGGATTACTTGTTGGATTTGGATATTCTCCTTTTCTATTGGGAGAGCCACCTAGAACATAAACAATTATTTTTCCATCAGGAGTAAAACGGAGATTGGAAATTTCCTGCCCATTATCCTCATTATAATTTGTTATTTTTCGAGCTTTATAATCTGGTGCATCAGCAACCCATATATTTCTTCTGCCTTGATCGTTGAAAACCCAGGCCACCCTATCCATTTTCGAAGCAACTATTAAATGAGAAGGAAAAGGTGCACTAAGAATGTCTTCCAAAGTAAAGGATTTACTAAACCCAAAAAAAACAAAAAAGGTAATTATAACAGTTAACAGAAGAAAGATTTTAAAATTTGTTTTTCCTTTCATATCCCCCTCCTTTTTATTATGGAGGGCTAAAGGATTTAAAAGCCTTTAGCCCATTTTAATCAAAATTCAGGATAAAGGAGTGCATTCAATAAGAATTTATAAGTTCCATGGGATTGAGCTCTGTGCTGACAACGAATGCCTATTAAAATAATTCTTCCCTTTTTATATTGAGTGTCGACAACAGCAGCCTTTCTTGCAATTTTATCCTCTCCTAAAAGCCATCCACTCAGTAGGATATTTTCCTCAGGGTATCTTGCAACAACTTTTCTATTCCAGAATCCTGAAGGAATCCATGTATTCATGGCAAGACTTCTGGCGAACATCGCTGCTGCTTCCTCTGGCATACCATAGCCAATTGGTGTTGTAGGGTCGACTTTTATTCTCAATATAGAAGTTGGGCAGAAGAATTTTGTTCTATCAAGTTTTTCAATTGCATTGCTAGCAGGAACCTTGAACTCTTTAAAAGCTAATTCACAAGCCTGATTAAGGGTTACCAAAATTCCACCTTCCTCCACAAATTTCTTCAGAGCTTCTATACCTTCCTTTCCTATTCCGCCTCTATATTCTGGTGGAAGAGGAGTAAAGTACCTTGCCCATCTGGAACCTGGCTTAGGCCTACCCTCTTTTATTATCTGATAATCTTCGCTTGCAAAGACAATTACATCAAAATCTTTCCGGAGTCCCTTCTTCCTGTTTCTGAAATCTTTATTATGAAGTGTTTTATATGGAATACCCAGATTATCGAATATATATCTTGTCCAGCCTTCATCCATATTTGAGGCCCACGACTGATAAAGTCCAATCTTTGGATTCTTTAATAGTGCTTTTTTAATTTTGGAAATGTCTTTTAAAGGATAAACAGGAGCATACCATTTCTTAATAGCTGAATTCAATATATCTCTCGCTTTAGAGGTATTTTTGAAGATGAAACTTCCTGGAACCAATGAAGAAGAATCAAGTTTTATTGCTTCTTTTGAACGAAAGACCTTTACTTTGTTTTTCAAAAGAGCAAAGGCGAGTGCATAAGAATTATTTATCCTTGAATCTAATGCTAAATAGGGCGAATCAGCTGGAACTGAAGGTTCAGGCCATGGAGGTTTTTCAAGTTTCTTTAGTTTCACTGAAAAGGGATTTTTTATTGGTTCGCATTTAACACCCATCTGAAGAGGAAGAGTCCATCCAGCATTATCATAAGGTGGAATAGGAGGACCCTCTTCATATTCCCTCATTTCTGGATATTTCTGTCTTTCAAGGAGTGCCTTTGCATAAGGCTTATAAGGCTGTGACATTAAAACAACAAACGAGCCTTTAGAATATTTTTTCCCATCGGCAATAAAATCTTCTTCTGCCTGATGAATTTCCACTCCACCAAACATTAAAATGTCAAGCATTTTTAATGCAGTTGGATAATCATGTTGTTCTTTAGGTATGACGAAAGCATATGGTTCCCCAGGGTCACGTACTTCACAAGCATCTTTACACATCTGATAGAAGTTATAAAGGAAATCCTCTTTATGAAGATAAGCAGTCTTTATTAAGCTAAAAGTCAAAGCAAGTTCATACTCAACTATATCTCTTAATCTCCACCATCCTCCAGGCCAAGGATTTGGAAAATTCATCCATCTTTCAGCATATGATTTTGGAATTTCATTGGGCTCTATATAAATTGGTGTTGCAATTTTCACGCTTGCCATTTCACTTAATATTCCAACTACATTATGTAACCAAGAAGTGTCATCACAAGCACCAATCCACCAACCTGTAAAACTTCTGCCATGAACGACTCCCTTAAATCCCTGCTTTTCAAGATCATATGCCATATTCATCCCTAAAAGAGCAACAGATCTCCACATCAATGGATGAATATTTCTTTCGGGCGGGTCCATGAAAGGTGGAATAAATAAGCGAGCACCTGTTGACCCCATTTGATGCTCATCAATGTGAATCTGTGGAAACCACTCATGATAAAGAACCTTGCTCACAGCTCTTGTCTCAGCAAGATTAAACATGAACCAATCTCTGTTATTATCATGACCTGCATAATGATGATAGAGCCATGGCATTCTTCCTCCTTCATACTCAGTTCCCAAATACTTTCTATACCATTCCACAACCATTTGTTCTCCATCCGGATTCGTTGTAGGAATTAGTAAAACAATAACATCTCTTAGCACCTTATCAGCAGGAAATGGTGTGTTCCCTGTAACAAGTTTATAAGCTAATTCCATTGACATTTGGGCTGACCCAATTTCAGTTGAATGAATATTACAGGTTATCAAAACAATAACCTTTCCATCCTTGGAAAGTCTTTTTGCTCCTTCTGGAGGAAGAACTCGAGGATCTTTCAATTTTCTCGCAATCTCTTTATAATAGTCCAACTTCTTCATATTCTCTTCAGAAGTGATAATTGCCATAATCATTGGTTTTTTTAGAGTTGAATAGCCTATAATTTCCACCTTAATCTTTTCAGATTCCTCATCCAGTTTTTTAAAGTACCCCATTATCTGGTTGTAATCAGCAAGCTTTCTATCTTCTCCAACTTTGAAACCAAGAAATTTTTCAGGTGGAGTTTGAGCAATTAAAGAAGCAAACAAAAATGAAAAAACTACACAGAAAATAACTACCAAACTCAACCTTTTTTTGTGACTCATCCTCACCTCCTTTCTTTAAATTTTATTCCTCTGCTATTTCCAATGTCAAGAAATTAAAGAAGAATTTAGAAAATTTTAAGGCTCCTTGAATAATATCATTTTTTGGTGTATAAAAATAATTCAAAAAATTAAAATTATATAAGGAGTGAAAAAATGGAAGAAAAAGAATTTAAAGAGGTTTTGATTCCTACTACCCTTTACAAAAAGATTGAAGAAAAAATTAAAGGAACGGAATTTTCTTCAGTATCAAGTTATGTTACAAAGATTTTGAGAGAAGTTTTATCAAAAGAGGACGAGAAAAAAGAAGTATTTAGCAAAGAGGATGAAGAAAAGGTAAAAGAAAGACTTAAAGCTCTTGGTTATATTGATTAATATTTTACAAATTTTCACTTATAAGAAAGGAGTACAGAATGATACCACCACACGGGGGAAAATTAGTAGATAGAGTTCTTTCAGGAAAAGAAAGAGAAAATGCATTATTAAAGGCTAAAGAGCTATTCAAAATAAAAATTAATCTGGAGTTAATTAGAGATATAGAGAATATCGCAAAAGGTGTTTTCAGTCCGTTAGAGGGATTTTTATGTAAAGAGGATTTTAATTCTGTATTAAATCACATGAGATTGAGTAATGATTTACCATGGACAATACCAATAGTTTTTGATGTTCCAATGGAAATTGCCAATAAATTAAAAGAGGGACAGGAAATAGCTCTTGTAAATTCCAAGGAAGAACCTGTGGCAATTTTACATTTAGAAGAAAAATATACTTATGATAAAGAGGAATATGCCAGAAAAGTTTTTCAGACCACTGACGTGAAGCATCCCGGAGTTGCAAAAATAAAAGCAATGAATGATGTGCTTCTCGGAGGAAAGATTGATTTAATTAAACAAACTCCATCTCCTTTTGAGAGATATAATCTTTCTCCTTTGGAAACAAGAGTGCTTTTTAAAGAAAAAGGATGGAAAACAATTGTTGGTTTCCAGACTAGAAATACTCCTCATATCGGACACGAATATGTTCAGAAAACAGCTCTCACTTTTACGGATGGTATATTTGTAAATCCTGTTATTGGCAAAAAGAAAAAAGGTGATTTTAAAGATGAAGTTATTTTAAAAGCCTATGAAGAATTAATAAAAAATTATTACCTTAAAGAAAGAGCGGTTATGTCCATTTTACAAACTGAAATGAGATATGCTGGTCCAAGAGAAGCAATCTTCCATGCTATAGTTCGTAAGAATTTTGGTTGCACTCATTTTATAATTGGAAGAGACCATGCAGGAGTCGGAAACTTCTATCCTCCGTACGCTGCTCAGGATATTTTCAGTGAATTTCCTGATTTAGGAATTGTTCCTCTATTTTTTAAATCTTTTTTCTATTGCAAAAAGTGCAATTCTGTTGAAAATGAAAAAACATGCCCTCACCCACCTTCTGAACATATAAATTTCAGTGGGACGAAAATTCGGGAATTGATAATTAAAGGTGAAACCCCTCCTCCTGAATTGATGAGACCAGAAGTTGCAAAAATAATAATGAGTTATGAAAATCCATTTGTTGAGTGAGAGATAATATGAGTAAAAAAGTTTTTGTTATTGGGTTGGATTCAGCGCCTGCTGAAATTGTTTTCAATCAAAAAGAAAAGTTCCCAAATCTTAAAAAACTGATTGACAATGGTATTTATGGCAATTTAACAAGTTCTCATCCTCCAATAACTATACCCGCATGGATGGTTATGTGTACAAGTAAAAACCCTGGAAAATTAGGACTCTATGGATTTCGTCACCGCAAAGATTATTCATATACTAACATCTGGATTGCTACATCAGAATCTATTAAAGAGAAAACTATATGGGACGTACTTACAGAATATGGAAAAACAAGTTGTCTTGTAAGTATTCCACCTTCCTATCCTCCAAAAAAAGTTAATGGATATTTAATTTCCTGCTTCATCACACCTGATGCAGAAAAAGATTACACCTATCCCCTTGAATTAAAAAGTGAAATTGAAGGAAAATTCGGTTCTTATAAATTTGATGTTAAATTCAGGACAAATGAGAAAGAAAAATTAAAAGAAGAAACATTCCATATGACAGAACAGAGATTTGAGGTAATTAAGTATTTATTGCGAAACAAAAACTGGGATTTCTTTATGTTTGTTGAAATAGGAGTTGATAGAATACAGCATGCTTTCTGGAAATACATGGATAAAGAACATCACTTATATGAACCTAATAATAAATTTGAAAGAATAATTATAGACTATTACAAATTTATTGACGAAAAGATTGGAGAACTCCTTTCAATTCTTGATGACAAGACCTCTATTATAGTGGTCTCAGACCACGGGGCTAAAAGAATGAAAGGAGCTTTTTGTATAAATGAATGGCTTATAAATGAAGGATATCTTGTATTGAAAAATAAACCTTCACAGATTACAAGCCTTGAAAATGTAGAAGTAGACTGGACAAAAACAAAGGCATGGGGGTGGGGTGGATATTATGCACGCGTTTTTCTAAATGTAGAAGGAAGAGAAATAGGGGGAATAATCAAACCTAAAGATTTCGAAAAGGAAAGAGAAGAACTTGCTCAAAGAATCAAAGAAATAAAAGGTCCAAATGGTGAAAAATGGGAAACAAAAGTTTTCAAGCCCTCTGACCTTTATCCTGAATATAGAGGAGATTATCCTGATTTAATGGTTTACTTTGATGATTTATACTGGAGATCAGCTGGCACTTTAGGTCATCCAACCCTTTATCTTCCTGAAAACGATACTGGACCAGATGATGCAGTCCATGCACAGGAAGGTATTTATATTATTTATGCTCCTTGGAAAAATGTAAAAGAGAGAAAAGATGCACATATTCTTGATATTGCACCTACTGTTTTGAACCTCATGGATATTCCGATTCCTGAAGATATGGAAGGAAAACCAATAACATAAAAGCTAAAAATTAAAAACGGAAAATGAAAAATTGCAATTTAAAACTAAAAATTAAAAAGGGAGTCTGGAATGAGCAACAGTGAAAAATTACAATATGATAATCAAAATTTGCAATGTAGAGATCAAAAAGGTTTTACTGTATGGTTTACTGGATTGCCTTGTTCTGGAAAATCAACAATTGCTGACAAAGTTGCAGAAATTTTAAGAAAAAAAGGATTAAAAGTTGAAAGACTTGACGGTGATATTGTCCGACAACATTTAACTCGTGATTTAGGTTTTTCTCCAGAAGATAGAAATGAAAATATCAGGCGAGTTACTTTTGTTGCAAAATTACTAACACGGAATGGCGTTGCTGTTTTAAGCTCTTTCATTTCACCGTACAGAGAGATAAGAAATTATGCTCGAAAAGAAATAGGAAATTTTGTGGAAGTCTATGTAAAATGTCCAATTGATGTCTGTATTCAAAGGGATGTGAAAGGAATGTATAAGAAAGCAATGGCAGGAGAAATTAAGGACTTCACTGGAATCTCTGCTCCTTACGAAGAACCAGAAAATCCTGAACTTATTTTAGAAACAGATAAAGAAACTCCTGAAGAAAGTGCAGAAAAAGTTATAAAAAAATTGAAAGAATTAAATTACATCTAATTTTAATAATTATGGCTTTTTATTTAGTAACCGGAGGAGCTGGTTTTATTGGCTCCAATATAGTCCGCTTTTTAATTAAAAAAGGAGAAAGAGTAAGAGTTCTAGATAATTTTTTAACTGGTAAAAAAGAAAACCTTGCATCCATTAGTGACAAAATTGAGCTAATTGAAGGAGATATAAGACACTTTGAAATCTGTCTAAAAGCAACCGAAGGAGTGGATTATGTTTTACACCAGGCAGCCTTACCTTCTGTGCCCCGCTCTGTTGAAGACCCACTGACAACCAGTGAAATAAATATAAATGGGACTTTAAATATCCTTTTAGCCTCATTAAAAAATAAAATAAAAAGAGTAGTCTATGCATCTTCCTCTTCAATTTATGGAGATTCCCCTATTTTACCAAAAAGAGAGGAAATGATGCCTTCACCTCTTTCCCCATATGCAATAACAAAATTAACTGGTGAATATTTCTGTAAAGTTTTTTATCAAATATATGGATTAGAAACCGTAATTTTAAGATATTTTAATGTTTTTGGACCCTATCAGGACCCTGCTTCTCAATATGCTGCAGTAATCCCAAAATTTATAAAAGCTATGCTTAAAGGTGAGAAACCCGTAATCTATGGAGACGGTGAACAATCAAGGGATTTCACTTACGTGGATAATGTTGTCATAGCAAATATACTGTCAGCAATCAAAAAAGATGCAAGTGGAAAGGTTTTTAATATTGCAACTCAGAAAAGAATTACAATTAATGAACTAGTTAAAGAAATAAACAGTATTTTGAAAACAAATATAGAGCCAGAATACGCTCCTCCAAGACCAGGTGATATCAAACATTCCTTAGCAGATATAACTGCAGCAAAAAAAATATTAGGTTATGATCCAGAAATCCAGTTTAGAGAAGGGCTTGAAAAAACCGTCAATTGGTTTAAAAATAAATTGGTTGAAGGAGGAGAAAATGAAATTAGGAGTTAATGTTGACCATATAGCAACAATAAGAGAAGCAAGAAAAAGTAAAAACCCAGACCCTATTCTCGCAGCACTCATAGCTGAACAGGCAGGTGCTGATTCAATTGTTATACATCTTAGAGGTGATAGAAGACACATACAGGAAAGAGATTTAGAAATATTGAAAAAAGTAGTTAAAACCAAATTAAATCTCGAAATGGCACCAACTCTGGAAATGAAAAGAATTGCTTTAACTTACCATCCAGATATGGTTACTTTGGTTCCTGAGAGAGAAGAAGAAATCACAACAGAAGGAGGATTGGATGTTGTTTTAAACGAGGAAAATCTAAGAGGATTTGTACAAGATTTGCTTCAAGCGAAAATTGAGGTAAGTCTTTTTATAGATGCAGATTTAGAACAAATAAAAGCAGCACATAAAATAGGTGCTCCAACTATTGAAATCAATACAGGAAAATATTCGGAAAGTAAAGGGGAAGAACAAGTTAAAGAACTTGAAAAAATAAAAGAAGCAGCAAGTTTTGCTCGCAGAATTGGTTTAAAGGTTGTGGCAGGACATGGACTAGATTATCACAATGTCTCTCCCATAACTGAGATACGAGAAATAGAGGAATTAAGCATTGGTTTTGCAATAGTAGCTCGCTCAGTTTTCGTTGGATTTGAACAGGCTGTCAAAGAAATGATAACTCTTATTAAACGGTTCTAATATTTAGAATTACTTATTATCATTCTTCCCTGTCCTCAAGGAATGTTCTCTCCCAATTCCCCGAGATGACGTTGAACGATAAGTACCTCTGCCTGAATAACTTCCACCACTTGAAACAGTTCTTGATGAGATACCAATAGAAGGACAAATAATTTCATTTGTACGACTTGAATATACAATATTTATACCTCTTCTGAGAGCCCATCTTATATCTGGATTCCAGTCTCTAAATCTCATTCGCGAAGAGGGAATTCTATTTTTAGTTAAAGATTTTTCCTTTGATATTTCAGGCATTACATCTAAAAATTCTCTCAGAGAAATAGATATATTCTGTTTATTATCTCCACGATTACTTTTTTTAGACGCTTCTTTCATGCGTTTCCCTATATCTAAACTCTCCGGTATCTTTTGATATGATTCAGTTCTCTCATTCGAATAGATAATGGAGTTTATTAACTGTAATTGTGCGATTCTTTTCACAAGAAAACTCGAAAAGACCTGTTTTTTAAAAATTTTACCAAGTGGATTTATTTTTATTTTATCCTTTGCCTCAGAATATGGAATTACCTTCTTTGATAATTCTGGCGATAATATATCAGTTTTCTTAATGAATAGATATTGATTTACAATCAGGTGTGGAGGGTGAAGAATAGTCTTTTTGATTTCGTTGGAAGAGAAAATTAAGTTTTTAACGATTTTTTTATATTCCTCTGGCAATTTATACGGCTTTCTCTTTGGACTTTTTAATTCCTCCTTACTAATCCTTTGTCTTATACGCCTTTTATAAGGAACAGAAACTTCCTCTCCCGGTATGTTTTCATATCTGCTATAATACCAGGCATACCAGTAATAGTAATCAGGATATGACCAGTATCCATACCAGAACCAGTAATCCCATAATGTCCATGGTCTCCATCCAATGTATAAACCCGAATAGAACCAATCAACCATGCCATAATGAAAAGCACTCCCAGGAATCCAGATCCAGCCCCATTTTTCTGTCCAGTGCCATACACCGAAATGATAAGGAACCCATCCCCACGGTTCTGCAGGAACCCAGAACAACTCTCCATTAATAAGAACCCAGCGCCCGTATCTATAAGGCATCCATCCGCTGGGATAATAATTACTGTAATATGGTCTCCACACATATCCAAATAAATCAGTATAAATCCACTCACCGTACATGCTCGAATATTTCTGTGCAAAGTAAATAACTGCCCTCGGGTATCTATAAATAGGCTCAGGCACTTTACTTCTCCCAAAGTGAATTTCTTTAAAATGTTCATTCATAATTTCATTCCATAAATCAAAGTCACTATCAATTACCAATTCTCGCGAAATTAATCTATGATTTGAATTTACAAATACCCTTTCCGATTTTTTAACTTCAACTTTCTTCAATTCTTTCTCACTCGGTCCATATTGAATATAACCCTTCCCCTTTATAACTTGAAAATATGTCTCTCCTCTTTCATTTACCTCTATCTTGGATACTGAATCATCTTTTAATTTAATTGCGGTGTTTGGAGTGATAAATTGAAAAAGCTCTCTATTATAATTTCTGTTCATTACATAAACTTTTCCTCTATTCAAAAGGAGTGTTGTTATCTTCCACCTTGAAGTCAGGCTTTGTGCCATAATTGTTTCAATTTTTAATTCTGTATTCTTATCAAGTCTGACTATTGTTCCATTATCAAATTGAATCTCGCATCTGCCCTTTGAGGTATAAATCTCATCTCTTGGAATTACAGGAAAATTTAATATAACTTCCTCAAACTGTGGCGAAGAACTCCTTTTTATTTTACAGCCTTTCTCGGTATAGGTTATATAACCAAAATAGTATTTTTCCTCATTAAAAGAGTAAATTAACAATGGCGTTAAAATCAAAATAATAGAAAAAATTAAAATACATTTTTTTCTCATTTGTCTCCTCCTTCACGGAGTATCTCATTTAAATTTATCGATTTTAATGAATTTTTTCCTTTATCTGAATTTAACTCTGTAAAAAATGTTATAAAATTTATTCTTCCTTTTTGAGTCAAATTTAACGCCTCCCTTAACAAGGAATGAACCTCCTTCGGAGCTATATTTAAAAGAATACTTAGTGCTTCAATATTTTTCCGGGCAGAGAGTTCAATTTTATAAAAATCCTCTTTTTTCAAAAAAATACCATTGGCTTTTGCACGGTAAATATATTTTAATTCGAGGTTAAAAATTAATTTATACTCACCGATCAGAGAAGCAATTTTGTTTATATCTGTATTAAAAACAGAGCAATATTTAAAAACTTTTTCTATTTTTTTATCAGCTAATTTTCTATAAATATCAATTTTCTGAAATAACTTATTGGTATCAACTTTTTCTCCAAACAAGCAGTAACCATTAAACAAAACAAGTAACGCAATAAGAATGACTATTTTCTTTCTCATCATTTATAAATATAAAGCAATAAATATAAAAAATTGTCACGAAAATGTAAAAATTTTGTAAAAATTTTGTAAAATTTTAAGGAATGAATTTATATCCCACTCCGTGAACTGTTAGAATATGCCTTGGTTTATCAGGGTTTTTCTCTATTTTTTTTCTTAATTTCACAATAAAATTATCAATTGTTCGTGTGGAAGGAAAAACATTATATCCCCAAATCTCTCTGAGAAGTGCTTCTCTTCTAACTACCTCTCCCTGATGTTTAATTAGAAACTTTAATATAGAGAATTCTTTTGGAGAAAGTTTTATTTCTTTATTTCCTCTTTTTGCTTCCAAGCGAACGAAATCAACTGTTATATCTCCTATCTTATATACTTCTGGTTCAGCTCGTTCTCCTTTGATTCTTCTCAGAATAGCCTCTATGCGAGCCAGAAGTTCAAGAAGACTAAAAGGCTTTGTAATATAATCATCTGCTCCTAACTTCAAACCTTTCACCTTATCATATTCACTTCCTTTAGCAGTTAGCATAATAATAGGAGTCAAATTCTTCTCTTCTCTCAAAATCCTACAGATTTCCTGTCCACTTAATTTTGGGAGCATTAAATCAAGGATAATTAAATCAGGAGACTCTTTTCTTGCTAATTCCAGTCCATTCTCTCCATCTTCTGCTGAAATTACACTATATCCTTCAATAGTTAAATTATCAATCAATCCATTTAAAAGTTCTTTATCATCCTCTATAATTAAAATCTTTGTCATTTTAAATCCCCTAAATTATTTATTTTAGAAACAGGAAGATATATTTTAAATATTGTTCCCTTTCCAACTTTGCTTTTAACCTTTACTTCACCTCCATGAGCTTCAACAATATATTTCACTAAACTTAACCCAATTCCAGCTCCTGTTTTTCCTTTTGTTTTCTCATTTTTCACTCTGTAAAATTTATTAAAAATATATGGTAAATCCCTCTCTGGAATTCCTATACCTTTGTCCTCTATTACAATTTCAACATAATTTTTTAATTTTCTAATACTCAATTTTATTTCTTTTTTCTTCTCAGAAAATTTAATGGCATTACTAATAATATTAATAAAAACTTGGGAAATAGCATCATGGTCAACTGAAATTACAATAGGCTCTTTTGGTATTTCGAGTTTCAACTTAAAATTTTCTTTTTTAAATTCATATTCAAATAATTTCAGAACTTCATCTACAATTTTACGAATATCAATTTTTCTAAAATTATAATATTTCTGCCCTATCTGTATTTTTGAAAATTCTAAGACATTATCAATCAAACGGGAAAGCCTCTGAGTTTCATTCATTATAATTGACAAATATTCCCTTTTCTTCTTTCTCTCCTTTATCCTCCCAAGCAGTAAAGTTTCAATATAAAGCATTATTGAAGATAGAGGAGCTTTTAACTCATGAGTTACATTTGAAATAAATTCTGTTCGCATTTTAGATAACTCCATTTTTCTTGAAACATCTCTAACAATTATAAAAATTCCGAAAATAATTGATGTAATAAGAAAAAAGATTATTGTTGAAACAAGAGATATCTTAAGCTTTCTCAATTGGCTAAAAGCTTCGTCTTTAATAGAAATAAATACTTTAAATTGAGGAGTGAGTGGACTTAAAATTTCTGAATGTATTAATTTTCCTTTTAATTCACGTCTTTGCTTCCCTATTTCAATATAGAATTCTTCTTTTTTCACTTTTTGAAGAACTTCATTTATAATTTTCTCTAAATCATACTCAAATCCCACTAATCCCTTTAAATTTCCTTTTTCATAAGGAAAATAAAGAACAAGTGCTTGAGGCTCTCCTGGATTACTCATAAGAAATTCTACCTCACGTGAATTTGTAGTGAGGTATTTATATAGAGCTCTCTCTATTTTTGATGAAAAAATCTCGCCAAAATAAATTTGATCCATAAGAAAATCAATTTTATCAATCAAATACTCACTAGAAATTTTTGCTTTTTTTAGCATTACTTTAATTTCCTTAAGCAAAGGCAAACAGGTATTTGTAAGTATAAGATCTCCGTTTATGCTGGAATCAACAAGATCAGAAAAAATTTCCAGTAACTTATATTTCTCATTTTTCTCTAAATATATTTTGGTCATTAGTAAAGAGGATAAGAAAAGAAAAGGTATCCCATCTTTACTCAGCAGATAGGGGTATCTGGAGGAGATTTCCTCACAGATTGAAAGCGCGTTTTCAAATTTTTTGTTTTTAAAATAAAGAGAGGCAATTTCATATTTCACTTGAGCAATGTAAAGAACAGGTAACTTATTTTTTAAAAATTTTTTGTATTCTGTTAAAGCATCCTCAAATTTTCTTTCTTTCTCTAATTTCCGTGTTTTATTAAAAATTTCTATAAATTTATTATCAAAGTAATTGGGAAGATCACCCATTGTAAACTCAACATAATTAGGGAAGATAAATTGTCCTGTGATGTTCATGAAAAATATAATCTTGAATCCATTTCTTCTATTTTCCAGATTTTTTCTTAGCAAAGTGAAAAAATCAATTTTAGTATTATTTATTAAGTCATAGAAATATCTATATTTAAGAATTATCTGTCGTTTAAATTCGTCATGAATTTTTTCAACTAATTCCTTCTGTCTATTAAAGATTCTTCTTTTTTCAAGCTCTTCCTGATAATAAATTATTTTGAATCCAAAATAAGAAAGGAAGGCTAAAGGAATTAAAATTAATCCTATAAAAATAGCTATAAATTTTTTATCCATTTTTTTGAAAAGAATAACATAACATTAATCATTTGACAATTTCCGAGTAAAAAATTAAAATTGAATAGCATTCATATTTTTAACTTGAAAGGAGGAAAAAGATGAAGATAACTTTAAGTGTCATCAAAGCAGACATAGGAAGTATAGGAGGACATATAACTCCGAGCAAAGAATTAATTGATGAAATAAGAAATTTTGTGAAGAAGAATGGCAAGGGTCTGGTTATTGATTTATATGTAAGTTGTACTGGTGATGATGTTGCAATTCTTATGACCCACGAAAGAGGAAAACTTGACGAGAAGATTCATAAATTGGCTTGGGATGCATTCATGGCAGGAACAGAAGTTGCAAAAAAACAAGGACTTTATGGAGCAGGACAGGATCTTTTGGTAGAAGCATTTAGTGGTAATGTTAAAGGAATGGGGCCTGCAGTTGCAGAACTTGAATTTGAAGAAAGACCTAATGAACCATTTATTTTTTTTGCAGCAGATAAAACAGACCCTGGTGCCTACAATCTCCCATTTTACCTTGCTTTTGCAGATCCAATGTACTGTGCTGGTCTAATTTTAAGCCCAAAAATGGCAAAGGGATTTAAGTTTACAATTATTGATGTTGAACACACTGAAAAAGACAAGTATATTGAATTAAATGCTCCTGAGGAACTATATGATCTTGCAGCTTTATTAAGGGATAATGAAAGATTTGTTATTGAACAAATCCATAGTAGAGGTAGTGGTGAACAGGCTGCAGCATTAAGTACCACTCGGTTACACAATATAGCAGGTAAGTATACTGGAAAAGATGACCCTGTTGCACTGGTGAGGGTTCAGGGAGAATTTCCCGCAACAGGAGAAGTTTTATCTGCATTTGAAATTGGACATTATGTTGCTGGATTTATGAGAGGAAGTCATACAGGTCCTTTGATGCCCTGTAAACTCAATTCTACAATTTCTTATTTTGATGGCCCTCCAATAATAACAGGTGCTGCATTTTGTGTTCAAGAAGGTAAACTTACAGGACCAGTTGATGTCTTTGATCATCCATTCTGGGATTATGTAAGAAATCGAATTGCAGAAAAAGCTATTGCAATGAGAAGACAAGGCTTTTCTGGTGCTGCAATGCTTCCTTATAGTGAATTGGAATACGGCGGTATAGTTGAACGACTTGAAAGATTGGAAAAGAGATTCAAATTTAGAGACTGAATGAAAAAAAGAAATCCTATCCCAACAGTAGATATCATTATTGAAATAAAAAGAGATGACGGAAAGGAAGGAATAATTTTAATAGAGAGAAAGAATCCTCCATATGGCTGGGCATTACCAGGAGGATTCGTAGACTATGGAGAATCCTTAGAACAAGCAGCTGTAAGAGAGGCAAAGGAAGAAACTTCCTTAAATATTGAGCTAATTGAACAATTTCATACTTATTCAGAACCTGGAAGAGACCCCAGATTTCATACCATATCAACTGTGTTTATAGCTCGGGCATCAGGAAAACCAGTTGCTAAAGATGATGCAAAGAATATTGGAATTTTTACAGAAGAAGAGATCAATTTCCCGTTGGCATTTGACCACTCAAGAATATTAAAAGATTATTTTGAATATAAAAAGAGGAAGAAATAATTAGGGGAACATTGAATGAAGAATTATAAACTTAAAAAAACTTTTTTTGTATTTTTATTCGTATTAATTATTTCATCAAGCAAAGCTTTTACTTGTACAGTAGCTGTGGTATCAGGAAAAGCAACTCCTGATGGAAGACCTCTTTTATGGAAGAATAGGGATACAAGTGAACTCAGAAATAAAGTTGTATACATAAAAGGGAAAAAATATGAATTCATTGGTATAGTCAATGCAAATGATAAAAAAGCTAAAAGCATCTGGGCTGGAATTAATTCAGAGGGTTTAGCAATAATAAATGCCTATACCCCAGATTTAATGCCTCCTGGAAGTGAAACAACAGAAAATGGTAAATTTATGAGACTTGTACTTGAGACTTGTGCAACAGTGAAGGATGTAGAAAAACTTCTTGTCAAAACCAATGGGAAACGAATAGTTGCATCAAATTTCGGGGTAATTGATGCAAAAGGTAATGCCTGTTTCTTTGAAACAGGGGTAAAAAATTTTGTAAAATTCGACGCAAATGATCCACGATTTGCCCCTCAAGGTTTTATTGTAAGGACAAATTATGCTTTTACAGCAATTCCTAACAAAGGAGGAGGGTATATTCGTTTTAATAGAGCCCAAAAGCTATTTAGTCAAGCAGCAGGTGAAAAGAGACTGGATTATAAATTTATACTAAGAGAGGTAAGTCGTGATTTAGTAAATGAAAAAATCTGTTCCTATCCCCTATCTTCTCAATTTGCTCAATACTGTGGAGAAAATGTATATATCCATACGAATGATACAATAAATCGATATAAAACAGCTTGTGCAACTGTATTTCACGGAGTGAAACCTGGTGAAGATCCTTCTCTTTCCACTATGTGGGTTATATTAGGACAACCTGTGTGCGGGGTTGCAGTTCCTCTTTGGGTAAAGGCTAAAGCTATCCCATATGAACTATCAGGTTCTAATTTAGCTCCTCTTAATTTATTTTCCCTTGGTTTGGCTTTATATTTATATCCTGAACAGCGAGGAAATAATAGACAATATTTAAATGTAACAAGATTAAAAAATTATAGAGGAAGGGGTGTTTTAAATATTTTATTTGGAATTGAAAACGTAGTTTTTGAAAAAACAGAAAAAATTTTGAAGAAGTGGAGAAACAACCTTCCAAATTCTAAGGAAATTTTTAATTTTGAAAAAGAAATATGCAAACAAGTATATGAATCTTTACAGAAAAATTTTCCAATGATTCAAATATATAATGAAAGGTAATTTTAGTGAATTATTTTAAAATCTCTCCCTTTAAAAGATATCCAGGAAATCCAATATTAAAAAAGGGCAACATACCATATCCAGTTAATACTGTATTTAATGCCGGAGCCTGTAAATACAATAATATGATATACCTACTGCTCCGTGTCGAGGACAAAAGAGGAATTTCTCATTTGACCTTAGCTCGTAGTAAAAATGGTTTTGACTTTAAAGTTGATTCTCATCCTTTCATGACTCCTGCAAATTATGAACCCTATAAAACCTATGAAAAATTTGGAATAGAAGACCCGAGAATTACTCATTTTGAAGATGGAACTTATTATATTCTTTATACCGCCAACTCTTATTATCGACCAAGAATAGGTATTGCTCGCACTTATGACTTTGAGAAAGTTGAGAGAATTAGCCTAATATCAGAACCAATTAATAAAAATGCAGCTCTTTTTAGTGAAAAAATAAAAGGAAAATTTGCCCGACTTGACCGTCCAGATGATGAAAGTATATGGATTAGCTATTCTCCTGATTTAATTTATTGGGGAAACTCAAAAGTTCTCCTTTCTCCAAGAATGGGAAGATGGGACTGTCTTAAGATTGGTGCTGCTGCTCCACCAATAAAGACTGAAAAAGGGTGGCTAATGCTTTATCATGGAGTTCGTCCAACAGCTGCAGGTAGACTTTATCGTCTTGGAGGAGCTCTTTTGGATTTAGAAGATCCTGAAAAAGTAATTGGAATTAGTGATGGATTCCTTCTTGGGCCCGAAGAACCTTACGAAAGAGTTGGTGATATAGGTAATGTAATTTTTCCATGCGGCATAGTTGTAGAAAATAATGGAGAATTAAAACTCTACTATGGAGCTGCTGACTCATGTATTGCTGTGGCAACAGCTAACTTACCAGATTTAATTGATTGCTGTTTATTTAAATCTAAAGAGGAATTCAGAAGATAACTAATGAGAATTGTTTTTATCTCTTCTTATCCCCCTGTTGAATGTGGTATTGCAACTTACTGTGAATATCTTTCGAAAGCAGTAAAAGCTATGGGAAATGAAGTTTATATCATATGCCATAAGGGAGGACAGGGAGAGGGAGTTTTTCCTGCTTTTGACTATAATGATTCTTCTCTCCATTTTAAAGCATATAAAATGACCACTCGTTTTACACCAGATATTGTCCATATTCAACATGAATATGGTCTTTATGGTCCCTATTGGGGTATAAATATTGTTCCTTTAATTCAATTACTGAGTCTTAATCGAATACCTGTAGTCACTACACTTCATTCTGTTTATAAAAAATGGAGACCTGAACAGAAAGTTATTGTAGATAATATAATTCGCTCCTCAAATAAAGTTATAGTGCATGAGCCCTATCAATTGGAATCAATCAAAGCTAATATCAGTTCCTTTGATGACAAAAAATTTAGCATTATTCCCCATGGAGCAAGAATTGTAAAGAGAATCAAAGGAGCAAAAAAAATGCTTGGACTTGCTCCATCTGATAAAGTTATTCTACTTATTGGTTACTCAAGACCTTCGAAAAACTTAGATTTAATAATTGATCTATTCCCATATATTTTAGAAAAAGTGCCTAAGGCTCGCTTGGTAGTAGCAGGTAAAATAAGACAGAATGAATATGGAAAATATCAAAAATATTTTTTAAATAAAATTAATCGTTCTCCATGTGTAAAAAGAATAATTATTTTAAAAGGGCAATTCCCTCAATCCATATTTGACAAAATCCTTTCCTCTGCTGATGTTATTCCCCTTCCATATAAAATAACGGCTCAGAGTGGAATAATGGCTCACTGTCTTGCTTTTGGTGTGCCTCTTGTGTGTTCTGATAATCCCTCAATGCGAAGGATTATTGAAGAAAGCGGAGCTGGTTTTATAGCTAAGAATGAAAAAGAGTTTGTGGATTATATAGTCCAAATCCTTTCTGATTCAGAAATTAGAAATTCAATGAGAAGAAAAGCTCTAAAATATGTTCAGGAAAAAATATCATGGAAAAAAATTGCAAATAAGACAGTTGAAATATATAACGAGTTGATAAAAACTCCCCGTGGAAAGGCTAAATATATTAGGGTTTAATTCTCAAACTTTTATATACTTTTTTAACTTCTTGTATTTCTCGGGTCTAATATGAATCCAGTGTTTAAGAGTTGGAAAATCACAATCATATATTTTCCATTTTTTATTTTCCTTTTTCCAGTAGAAGACCACTCTCTCAAGTTCTCGTATTCCACCAACAAGAACATAACGATAGCCTCCGTATCTTCCTGTAACTCTTAAGCCGAATACAGAAATACCCTTCTCCTTTTCAACTTTGACATTAATCTCCTTTATCTCGATTTTAATTTTTTCATAATTATCAAAAAAAATCTCACAATCCTGCCATACATCCTCTTTTCTGTATTGATAATAATTAAAAGAAGAGGATAATTTATCAAGTATTCCATCTACCTTCTCTTTCTCAACAGATTTTTTTAAATCCTTTAAATTCCTTTTTATCTTTTGCTCAGGAGCATTGTACCAGAAGAAATAAATTATTATTACTGCAATCAACAAAATCACAGTTATGTTTTTACTCATTAAATACTCCAAAAAATCTTATTTTAATTTTAAGAGTAAAAACAATATAATAATTTCCAGATGAAAAGTAAAGAAAAAATAAGACAAGCAATTTGGAAATTAATGGAAAAAAATAAAATTGCGGATTTTCCCCTGCCCTGTTATGGTAGAATACCAAATTTTAAGGGTTCCGTTATTGCATGTGAGCAAATTAAACAATTATCTGAATTTAAAAATGCAAAATGTGTGTTTTGTGCTCCTGATTATGTCCTGAAAAAAGTAAGAGAAATAGTCCTCGAAGAAGGAAAAATCTTAGCTGTTGCACTCCCTCATATGAAAGGATTTCTTGAAATAAAAGAAAGAAAAAGAATCAATGAGGCAACCACCATCAGGGGATTTAGTAAATATGGAATTCCCCTGAAAACAAAGGTGGATTTATTTGTTCAGGGAAGTGTAGCAGTTGACAGAAAAGGAAATCGTCTTGGAAAAGGAAAAGGGTACGGAGATAAAGAATGGGACTGGCTTAAAAAGCATAATTTACTTGCACCTGAAACTAAAATTGTGACAATTGTTCATGATATTCAAATTCTCGATGATTTCAGCTATCTTATGACAGAAAAGGATAAACCAGTTAATTATATATTAACTCCTACAAAAATAATTAAAATTATCTGACTTTTGTGCCAGGAGGAACGTCCTCTTCAAAGAAGGGAATGATTGGCTTTCCTTCTAAATCAGCAGCTAAAAGCATACCCTGAGATTCTACCCCCCTTATTACTGCTGGTTTAAGATTTGCAACGACAATTATTTTCTTTCCAATTAACTTCTCAGGAGGATAGACATCAGCTACTCCAGCTACAATCTGCCTTTTTTCTGTCCCTATATCTATTTCCAGTTTTAAAAGTTTCTCCGTGCCTTCCACTCTCTCTGCCTTTAATATTTCTGCAACCCTTAAATCCATTTTTTTGAACTCATCGAATGTGATCTGTTCCATTTTCTCCTCCTTTTTCTCTGGCATTTCTAAAAAGTCTTTCAAATCTATTCGTGGAAATAAAACTTCAGGTTTTGCAATTTTCTTGACAGGCTTGAAGTCAGAAAATTTTAAATCAAGTAAATTTTCTAATTCAACTTCCACATTTTCACCGAGAAATTCCAAAATTTTCTTAGAAGAAACAGGCATAACAGGATAAATCAAATATGCTACTCCTCTTAATCCAGCAAGTACCTGATAGAGAATTCTTGCCAATCTTTGCCTGTTTTTATTTTCTTTAGCCAGTTTCCATGGCTCATTTTCTGCCAAATATTTATTTATAAGATTTATGTATCTCCAGATTTCCTCTAGTGCTCTGCTTATTGCATATTCTTCAAAAAGCTGAATATAATTATTTTTCAAATTTTCAAATTCATTTTCTAATTCTCTGTCTTTTTCTTCTTCCTCCCCGATTTCTTTGATCTCACCGTCAAAATATTTATGAACCATTGTTAAAGTTCTTGAAACAAGATTCCCTAAATCATTTGCCAAATCAGAATTAACTCTATGAAGAAATCCCTGATGGGAAAAATTACCATCCTGACCTATTGGAATCTCTCTTAAAAGAAAGTATCTCAATGGATCAGCGCCAAATGTATTAATTATTAAATAAGGGTCAAGAACATTACCCTTTGATTTCGACATTTTAGTTTCATCTTTTAGCCACCATCCATGTCCGTAAACAACTTCTGGGAGTGGGAGTCCAGCTGCCATGAGAAAGGCAGGCCAGTAAATAGCGTGAAATCTTAATATATCTTTTCCTATAAGATGCAAATCCGCGGGCCAGAATTTATGAAAAAGGTCTTCATTCCATCCATAACCAATTCCAGTTAAATAGTTGTGTAATGCATCAAACCAGACATAAATCGTGTGTTTTGGATCATCAGGGACAGGAATACCCCATTTTACAGTTGTTCTTGTGATTGATAAATCCTTTAATCCCCTTTTCACAAAACTGACCACTTCGTTCATTCTTCCTTTTGGGCGAACAAAATTTGGATTTTTGGAATAAAAATCAAGAAGTGGTCTCTGATATTTTGAAAGTTTGAAGAAGTAACATTCCTCTTCAACGATTTCTGTAAGCTTGCCACAATCTGGACAGGTCTTTGTTCCATCTTCATTCAAAGGAACATCCTCTGAGAGAAAATTTTCACAGGAAATACAATACCATCCTTTATAAATTCCTTTATATATGTCTCCCTTTTCTTTCAATTTCATAAATATTTCTTGAACACCTTTCTCGTGATTTTCTTGCGTGGTTCTTATAAAAAAATCATAGGAAATATTAAGGTCTTTCCATAGCTTTTTATAATTTACCACCACCCTATCAGCCAGTTCCTTGGGTGAAAGTCCTTTCTGCTCTGCAGCCTTTTGAACTTTCTGCCCATGCTCGTCGGTTCCTGTTAAAAAGAAAACTTTTCTTCCCATCATTCGTTCAAATCGGGCTATTGCATCCGCAATAATAGTGGTATAGGCATGTCCTATATGAGGCACATCATTAACATAATAAATTGGCGTTGTCACATAAAATGTCTTTTTCCCTTCTTTCATCTCACCTCTCACCTTTTATCTTTCAACATTTACCTTTAACCATTACAATCCATCATTCACATTTCACATTTTTCCCTTAATCAACTCCATAGCTTCAGACCTGGTTACAGCACTCTTTCTAAAGGAACCTCGCACAGCAGAAGTTACAGTAATTGAACGAGGTTTCTTAACTCCTCTCATTGACATGCACATGTGCTCGGCTTCTATCACTACCATAACCCCAAGAGGCTTTATGGATTCTTCTATTAAATCTGCAATCTGTTTTGTCAATCTTTCTTGAACCTGGAGTCGTCTTGACAAAATATCAACAACCTTTGCGATCTTACTCAAACCAACAATTCTCCCCCCTGAAGGAATGTATGCAACATGAGCAAATCCTGCAAAAGGAAGAAGATGATGTTCACACATTGAATAAAGAGGAATATTCTTTATTATAACCATCTCATCATGATGCTCTTCCTCTATAGCTTTTAAATGAGCTTTTGGGTCTTCCTCAATCCCACCTAATATCTCAGAAAACATGCGAGCAACTCTTTGAGGAGTTTTCTTCAAACCAGGTCTTTGAGGGTCCTCTCCTACTCCTTCAAGTATTAATTTAACTCCTTTTTCGATTTTTTTTAAATCCAATTTTCTCTCCAGACTATTTTTTGCTTTTTAAATACTCAGTTATTGCAATCTGATAAATCTCTTTAATTGATTTCCCAGTCATCTCAGCTACCTTCTCACAATCAGAAAATTCTGGCTGAATATTAATTTCATCTTCCTTTAAATAGGAAATTTTAATTCCAACTTCTTGATTGAAAACTTTCACTTTCTTAATCTCTCTCTTTAAAACAATTCTCTCAACTGGAAAATATCTTACTCCAATAGAAGTTGTTTCCTTGAAAAGACTTTCCAGTAGACTATTTATTTTATCAGGCTTGGTTAGAATGGTCAATTTGTTTCCCAATCTATTTTTTTTCATCACAACAGGTGTGAGAAAAACATCGAGAGCGCCTAAGGAAAGAGCTTTTGTAAAAAAAGCTCCGAGAAATTGAGGATTTATATCATCGATATTTGTTTCTATTACATAGATTCTCTCTTTTTCTCCAATCTTTTCTTTATTAATTTCACCATAGAATGCTCTTAAGATATTTGGAAAATCTGGGAAATCTTTTGAACCAGCTCCGTATCCAATTTTTTCATATTCTATTTCCGGAAAATCTGAAAATTTCGAACACAGAGTGGCTATTATAGAAGCACCTGTAGGAGTAACTAATTCTCCTTTAACATGAGCTGAATAAACCGGAATATTTTTTAAAATTTCAGCTACTGCAGGAGGAGGAACGGGTAAAACACCATGTTCTGTATTTATCCACCCATTCCCCAGGTTTAATGGGGAGGAATAAATCTTTTTAATATTCAATTTTTCAAGCAAAAAACAAGCTCCCACCACATCTATCAAAGCATCATCAGCCCCTGCTTCATGAAGGTGCGCCTCGTCGAAACGAACCCCATGAACTTTTGATTCTGCTTTAAAAAGCCTTTCAAAAATTTCAAGGGACTTTTCTTTAACCCAATTAGAAAAATCAGTTTTTTCTATTATTTCCTTAATATCAGAGAATTTTCTGGGAGAACTTCCCTCTTTCACCAGCACATTAACTTTTGTCCCTCTAAGGGATGCTCTCCTAACCTCCAAAATTTCAATATCCACTGGAAGATGTAGTCTTTCCATATTATTTTTAAATTCAGTAGCAGAAATACCTAAATCTATAAGAGCACCCAGAACCATGTCTCCGCTTATTCCAGCCATACAATCAAAATAAACAAATTTCATAATTTAATACTCCACTTAAAATTCGTAATTCAAGATTCATAAATCACAATTATATAAGTCCATTTTCTTTAAAACTGAAATAGCTTTCGTCTCCGATTATAACATGGTCTAAAACATCAATTGATAAAATTTTACCTGCTTGAACAATTTTTGAAGTTAATTGTTTATCAATGTCGCTTGGTTCTGGTTCGCCAGAGGGATGATTGTGATAAAGAATAATGGATGATGCTAATTCGAGAATAGCTTCATGGAAAATTTCTCTTGGATGGACAACACTTGAGTTTAAATCACCGATTGAAATACAAATATCTTTTTTTAACTTATTTTTGGAATCCAAAATCAAAATACCAAAATGCTCTTTGTTTAAACTTCTTAGTCTAGGAAAAAGATAATTGGCTACATCCTGAGGAGATTTCAATTTTATCTTCTTATCCTGATAGGAGACTATTCTTCTCGAAAGCTCAAAAGCAGCAATGATCTGAGCTGCTTTTGCTTTTCCAACACCATGAAAACGGGCTAACTCATTAAAACTTTTTCTATCCAAACCCTTTATACCATTGACTTCTTTGAGTATTTGATGAGCTAAGTCAATAGCAGAAAGATTTTTAGTACCTGACCCAAGAATGATTGCAAGAAGTTCAGCATCAGAAAGGGCTTCAGGCCCAAAAATAGATAATCTTTCCCTCGGTCTTCCTTCAAGAGGAAGTTCCTTAATTCTGATACGATATTCTTTTGATTCGCTCATATGCTTATGAAATTAATTTTTTGTTTAATTCAGGCAAAATTTCGCCTGCTTTTCCTTTCAAAAAATAATTTACATGTGGAGTTAGAAGTGTCTCCTCTATATTTATTTCTACAACTGAAGCCCCTTCCTTAAGTGCAAAATATGGAAGTGAAGCTGCAGGCTGAACTATCACTGAGGTTCCTATTACAAACATAATATCACAATTGGTGCTCAAGTCTATTGCTCGATTTAATGTAGCTTGGTCAAGAGATTCTCCAAACCATACAACATTGGGTCTTAAAAGTGCACCACAAGAAGAACATTTAGGTGGAATCTCCTTTAGAGGAACTTCTCTATTTTCAGATATTATCCCTTCTTTTGTGCATTTGACCTCCCAGATATTACCATGAAGTTCAATAACTTTTTTTGAGCCTGCTTTCTGGTGCAAACCATCGATATTCTGAGTAATAAGATAAAATTCCGGAAATCTTTCTTCCCACGAAGCTAAAACCTTATGAGCTGGATTCGGTTCTTTTGAAGCTATAATTTCTCTTCTCCAGTTATACCATTCCCACACAAGCTTTGGGTCACGAGAAAATGCATGGGGAGTTGCCAGTTCCTCAGCACGAAATCTCTTCCATAAACCATCTTTTCCACGAAAAGTTGGAATTCCGCTTTCCGCAGAAACACCCGAACCAGTAAGAACAACTATTTTTTTACTATTTTTCAAATTTCTAATTATCTCTTCCAGCATGTCAATTTAGAACCACTATAAAAAATTGAAAAACACTTGTCAATAATTTTTAAAATTATGGAATTTTTAGTTATTTCAATTTTCCTTTATTATTGTCTCTTTTTATGTTATTATTTCCATCTAAAAATTGGGAAAATGAGCCAGCGGAGGGATTCGAACCCTCGACCTACTGATTACGAATCAGTTGCTCTACCTCTGAGCTACACTGGCTTACTAAATTAAATGTAAATTAAATATGTTTAAATTGTCAAGAACACGAAATTGGGATGTTTATTAAGCAAATAGAAATACAAGGTTTTAAATCTTTTCCTGAAAAAACAAAGATAATCTTTCATCCTGGTGTAACAATTATTGTTGGCCCAAATGGATGTGGAAAAAGTAATATTGTTGACTCTGTTCTTTGGGTTCTTGGAGAGCAAAGACTTAAAAATATCAGAGGGGACAGAACCGAGGATATAATCTTTAATGGAAATTCAAGAAGACCTCCGCTTGGAATGGTATATGTATCATTAATTATTGGAAATGAAGAAAAGGAATTAATAATTGAACATAGGGCTTTTAGAGACGGAGAAAGTGAGTATAAATTAAATGGAAAAAGGGTCAGATTAAAAGAAATTCAGGATGCACTATGGGCTGAAGGAATTGGTGAGAAAGAATATTTTGTAATCTCTCAGGGAAATATAAACCAGATTGTAACTGCAAAACCAGCAGAAAGAAGATTATTTTTAGAGGAAGCTGCTGGAATCGGAAAATATAGGGAAAGAAAAAGACAAACCCAGAATAAATTATTTGAAAGTGAACAGAATTTAATCCGTCTTGAAGATATTATTGCTGAGGTAGAAAAACAGAAAAACCTATTGAAAAGACAGGCTTCTGCTGCAAGAAGATATAGGATTTTAAGGGAAAGAATTCGTACTTTGAGCTTCGTGTATTTCAGAGAAAAAATCAAAGATTTACGAAAAAATCAAAAAGAAGTTTTGGAAAATTACCATGAATTTTTTGGAAAGGAAAAAGAAATTTTTAAAAGAATAAAATCAGAAGAGATTAAGTTTACGAAAATCGAAAATAATATATGGAACCAAGAAAATATTTTGAAAAAATTACGTTCAAACTTATTCTCTTTAAATTCCCGGATTTCTAAATTAATTGCTCTGAAGGAAAAGGAGGAAAAAAGACTGGAATATTTAAAGGATAGAATTCAAAAGGCCAAATCCGATTTAAAGGAAAATAATTATGAGTTAGGACAACTGGAAGACAGAACTCAAAAACTCACTGAAGAGGAAAATACTCTTGAGAAAATTTATAAAAATAAAGAGATTGAAGCTGAGGGCATTAGAAAAAAACACAATTCCATTAAAGAAGAGCTAGAAAAATTACAGGATGAGATAAGAAGGAGAGAGGAAGAAAAAATCAATCTTCAGCAGGATTTAATTTCTCTAAGAAACGAGATATTAATCACGAATAAAGAAAAGGAAAATCTTTCCAACCAAATAAGAAAATCAATTAATGATCTGGAAGGAGAGAATAAACTTTTGGAAAATAAAAAACAAAATTTAACTCAAATTGAGAAAGAATTCACTGCTTTAAAAAACTCGCTTAAAAAAAGCAAAGAGAAAATAACCTCTCTTGAAGACCAAATCGGAAAATATAAAAATTTAATTGAATCAATCAAAAAAAACCTGCAAGAAAAAAGGGAAAAACTCCAAAATGTGCTTAATCAATTAAAATTTTATGAAAAATTAAAGAAAGAAACTTCTCCTACTCAATCTGAAAACAATACCATGCTTGTGGAATTTATTGAGGTTGAATCCGATTATCTAAAGCCAGCTGATGCATTCTGGAAAGAAGAATTAAAAGCAATCCCTATTGAAATTAAAGACCTTATAAATCTTTTAAATAATAAAGTAAATTTGAAAGGATTCTTTCTATTACCAAAAGAGAATATTAAATCAGAATCTAATATTCCTCAAGGAATTTTAAATGAATCAAATGTGCTTGGAATATTAAAAGCAAAGATTAAAATTAAGCAAAAATATCAAAAGTTCCTATTCTCACTACAAGATGCTGTAGTTATGAAAGACATGAATTCAGCTTTAAATCTATGGCTTAAATACCCGGAAGTAAATTTCATAACCCTTGAAGGTGATATAATCCTTAAGAATGGTCTCATCAAATTTTCTCAAGAAGAAGGTATTCTAAAAATTCAGAAACAAATAAAAGAAGCGTTAAAATCAAAAAAAGTCTTAGAAAGAGAAATTTCATTACTTGAATCGAATCTAAAAGAAAAGAAAGGGGAATTAGAAACTTTAATTAGTGAACTTAACAATGAAAATAATTCTTACTCTGAATACGAAAGAAAGTATCTGGAAAAAAGCAAAGATTACGAATTCCTAAAAAAAGAAATTGAAAATCTTAAAAATCGGGTCAATGTTTTTAAACAGGAACTGGAAATTTCTCAAAAAGAGGAGAAATTACTTGAAGAAAAAATAAATAAACTTTATCTGAAAGAAAAAGAAATTCAGAAGAAAATTAGTGAGGAAGATAAATTGTTTTTCCAGACCAAAAAGAAATTTTCCGAATTACAGGAAAAATTTAAAAATATATCAGAGGAATCAATTAAAATTAATGGAGAAATAAATTTAATTCAGGAAAAAATGAAGAATTTGACTAATACATTAAATTCATTAAAAGAAAGAAAGAAAAAATTAAAAGATAAAATAAAAATTATTGAAAGTGAAATTGATTTTGCGGAGAGGGACATTGATAAAATTAAAAAATTTTTAAGTGAAAGTGAATTAAAAATCAATGAACTGACAAAAAAAGAAAAGGAGATTAAGGAAGAAATCGAAAGGCTTGAAGAAACATTAAAATCAAAGAAACTGGAATACAAAGGGAAAGAGAAAAAACTGAATGAGTTAAGAGAAAATTACGAAAAAATAAAAGAAGAAAGAATTAAATGGGAAATAAAAAAAGCCGAATTAGAGAGAGATTTGATTAATTTAGAAAAAAAATGCTGGGACGAATTAAACAGAAGTATTGAAGAAATTGAAAAAGAAGAAATTGAAAAAGAAGAAAAACTAGATTTAATGGAAATTGAAGAAGAACTTGAAAAGGCAAAAAAGAAACTTGACTCTTTTAAAGAAGTAAATATGATGGCGGAGGAAGAATACAGAGTTCAGGAAGAAAGATATGATTTCCTCATTCAACAGAAAAACGATTTATTGGAGTCAATTAATTCAACTCATCAGGCAATAGAAAAAATTGATGAAGAAAGCAAAGAATTATTCTTAAAAGCTTTTAATGAAGTTAATGAAAATTTTAAAAAAGTTTTTAATATATTATTCGGTGGAGGAAGGGCTGGTCTTAAACTAACTAACAAGGAAAATCCACTTGAAAGTGGTATAGAAATAATTGCTCAGCCTCCTGGTAAAAGACTTCAAAATTTAATGCTTTTTTCAGGTGGAGAAAAAACATTAATTAGCCTTGCTTTTCTTTTTGCACTTTTCCAGTTTAAACCTTCGCCATTCTGTATTCTTGACGAGGTGGATGCAACCCTGGACGACGCCAATCTTACAAGATTCCTAAATTTCATAGAACAGCTTAAAGAAAAAACTCAATTTTTAATTGTTACTCATAATTTGAAAACAATGGAAATTGCAGACTATATATATGGCGTAACAATGACAGAACCAAATGTTTCGAGTCTGTACTCAATAAAACTGGAGAAAAAATGAATTATAATGATTTTATAAAGAGTTTAAATAGCTGCAGAAATTATCTCAGAAAAAATTTACCTTCTATTCCTTTAATTTCCTTCATTCTTGGCTCTGGATTTTTCTCCCTAGACGAAGAACTTAAAAAAAAGAAAGAGTTTTCTTATTCTTCTCTACCGTGCTTTCCAAAGAGTTCAATACCCGGACAGGAATCAAAACTGGTTTATGGTATGTGGAATGATAAGGAAATTTTAATTTTTAAAAAAAGATTACATTTTTACGAAGGATTCACTCCCCTTCAATGCACTTTCCCAATATGGCTAAGTAAGGAGGTTGGGGCTAAATATCTCTTTTTGTTCTGTGCATCAGGAGGTATTAATAGAGAATTAAATGAGGGAGACATTGTAGTAATACGGGATCAAATAAATTTAACCGGGCAAAATCCCTTAAGAGAAATACCTGTTGACTCCAGAAATCCATTATTCTTAAATACCTCTTCTCTATTTGATAACGACCTCAAAGAGAAAATATTAAAAATCGCAGAAGAAAATAATATTCGAATTACAGAAGGTGTATATGCAGGTCTAACCGGACCATCATACGAAACTCCTGCTGAGGTGAATATGCTCTCAAAAATTGATGCTGACATTGTAGGAATGTCTATAGTTTTTGAATCAATTATTGCTCGTTATTTGAATCTAAAAACACTTGCTCTTTCAATCGTAGCAAATAAATCAACCTCTCATTCTGAGCTTTCACATGAAATGGTGGTTGAAAATATAGAAAAGAAAATTCCGTCAATAAGAAAATTAATAAAAGAATTATTAAAAACATTGAAATGAGAGTTCAATTATTTGTTCCACCTGGTGGATATTTGGCAGAAAGATGGGCAAAAGAAGGCACACTTCCCCCTCTCGGTCTACTTTATATTGGAGCTATTCTTGAAAAAAATGGTATTAATGTAAAAATTGTTCCCTCTGATGTTTTAAATTTGGGCTGGAATGATATAAAAAAGGAAATCTTGGATTATAAACCTGATATAATTGGAGTTACTTCAACAACAGAAAATAGATTTCAGAGTTTCAAAGTAGTTAAAATAGCAAAGAGGACCTTTCCAAAAGCTCTCACAGTTTTAGGAGGGCCTCATGCCTCCATGGCAGCAGAAGATACTCTTTCTCATCTCCCAGAACTTGATGTCGTTGTAAGAGGTGAAGGTGAATTAACAATGCTTGAACTCTGTGAAAAATGGAATGGTAGAAGAGATGAAGCAATACTATCATCCATTCAGGGGATCTCATATAGAATAGACAATAGAATATTCTCAAATCCATCACGACCTCCGATTCATGATTTGGACTCTCTTCCCTTTCCAGCCCGTCATCTTGTCCCTGATGAAAAATATAAATTGTATGTTAATATTCCAGGAAAAGGAAAATATAAAGTTGCGAATATAATGACAAGCAGAGGATGCCCTTTTAATTGCAACTTCTGTGCTACTCCAATAAACTGGGGAAGAAGAGTCAGGATGAGAAGTCCTGAAAATGTGGTGGCTGAAATAGAATATGTAATTGAGAAATATGGAGCTAAATTTATTTGGTTTTTCGATGATACTTTTAATGCGAATCCAAAAAGAGTCAGTGATATTTGCGATTTAATTATCAAGAAAAATCTCGATATTTCATGGTCCTGTGAGGTAAGAGTTGATTTACTTGATAAAGCTCTTCTGTCAAAAATGAAAAAAGCAGGGCTCCATTATCTTTTCTTCGGAATTGAAGCTGGTTCTGAAAGAGTAAGAAGAGAAATAATACATAAAAATATAGATATCCAAGATGTGGAAAATGTTGTTGAGTGGTGTAATGAATTGAATATAATCCCAACAATTTTCTTTATTTTCAGTCATCCTACTGAAACATGGGAGGAGGCTAAGGAAACCATTTATCTAATGGAAAAATTCAAAACAAAAGCTGATTTAAGCAGTGCTATTCTCCACATTTATCCAGGAACTCCCCTTGAAAAATACGCTCGCGAAAATAAAATTCTTCCTGACAATTTTACTTGGGCAAGAAAAAGACATCCAAAAATAATAACCCTACCATTTGCACAGGGAGATGTCCCTTTATTTAAAGATAAACTTACATGGGCTCAAATCTCCGAGCTTATTTTTAGATGGATGAAAGCAAAGGGAAAAACTTCTGTTTTTAAAAAAATCCCCCAGGTTTTAACTAATATTCGAAGTTTTTCTGATATAAAAAGATATCTGATAATGGCATTTGTGTATTTAAAAGTTAAATTTACATAATGCTTATTATTTCAAGCAGACAGAATCAAAAAATAAAAGAAATCAGAAAACTGATAAACAAAAGTAAAAAAGAAAGGATTTTTTTGCTTGAAGGGACAAAAATTATAAAAGAAGCTCTTGATTTAGATTATGAATTTATATATCTTGTAATTTCGTCTGATTATATTGAAAAAAATAAGGCAATGATTTCTTTGCTCGAAAAGAAAGGACTTTCTTTTATTCCAGTAACTTCAGATGTACTATCTTATTTAAGCAAGTTGGAAACACAACCAGGTATATTGGGCCTGATAAGGGAAAAAAAGTACCATGAAGACATTAACAGAGGTAATATCTTCCTTCTGATTGATGAACTCCAGGATCCGGGTAATCTCGGAACAATCTTTCGCATTGCGCAAGGTTTTAGTGTAGACACTATTTATCTTTCTAAAAATTCTGTTTCCCCATTTAATCCAAAAGTAATAAGGGCAAGCATGGGAGCTGTTCTTCGAATAAAATTTTTTGATGAGATTGATACTAGAAAGAAAATTCAAGAATTCCGCGATTCAGGCATAAAAATATACGGCACAGATCCTCATAAAGGAAAAAATTTAAACGAAATAAAATTCGATTTTCCACTTGTTCTTATTGTAGGAAATGAAAGTAGAGGAATTTCAGATGAAATCAAAAAATTCACTCACGAGAATATAAGAATTCCTATTGAAAAAAAACTTGATTCACTAAATGTTGCTGTAGCAACAGGTATTATTCTTTATGAAATAAAAAATAAACTTATAAGGAGGAACGATGAACAAACGGGATATTATTGAAAAAATTGCTGAAGACTCAGGAATAACAAAGGAGCAGGCTGTGAAGGTAATTAATTCAATTTTCAATGGAATTGAGAATGCATTAAGCAGAGGAGAAAAAGTTACACTTTCTGGTTTTGGTAGTTTCTCTGTAATAAGAAGGAAAGAGAGAAAAGCAAGAAATCCGAGAACAGGAGAAATTATAAAAATTCCAAGTAAAAAGGCAATAAAATTTGTTCCATCTAAAAAATTAAAGGAAATTATTAAATAACATTTTTTGTCAAAAAATTGACATATCGTGTCAAAAGTGTTATTCTCATAAAAGGTTAATTTATTAAAATTCAATAAGTTAAAAAATAGAAAAATGGCATAAATTTTGCACGAAAGATTAATCTGAATTTATTCAAAAAATGAATATATTCAATAAAAATAAAATCTTTATCTTCAGAATATTGCTTCTTTTATCCTTCATTATTTTTCTTAATATCTTTTTAAACTCACAAATATACAAGATAAGATTTGAGAAAATTTCAACAGCAGAGGGTTTATCCCAAAACACGGGAAATTGTATTATCCAAGATCATAAAGGATTTATGTGGTTCGGAACAGAAGACGGATTGAATAAGTATGATGGATATAAATTCACCATTTATCGTCATGATCCAAAAAATCCTGATTCCATTTCTAATAGTTATATAACTGCGATGTATGAGGATAGAGATGGAGTTTTATGGATTGGGACTGCAGGTGGAGGTCTAAATAAGTTTGATAGAGAAAAAGAAAAATTTATCTATTATATGCATGATGAAAAAAATCCTCTGAGTCTCAGCAATAATTTTGTGCTTTCAATTTATGAGGATAGCTCTGGAAATCTATGGATTGGGACAGAGCGTGGACTTAATAAATTTGACAGAAAAAATGAAAAATTTATTCATTTTCTGCATGACAAAAACAATCCTTATAGCATCAGCGATAATAGAATTTTTTGCATTTATGAAGATAGAATGGGAAATCTCTGGATTGGCACTCAAAATGGCCTAAATAAATTTCTTCCAGATCAGGAAAAATTCATTTCTTATTATCATGACCCTAAAAATCCATATAGCTTGAGCAATAATGTTGTAAGAGCAATCTTTGAAGATAAAAAGGGAAATTTATGGATTGGAACTGATTATGGATTAAATAAATTTGACAGAAAAAATAATAAATTCATACATTATGTTAATAATCCTGAGAATCCCTGGAGTATAAGTAATGATCTTATAAGAGTTATCTATGAAGACAGGGATGGAAATTTATGGATTGGAACATATGGTGGAGGACTTAATTTATTTGATAGAAAAAATGAAAAATTTTACACATATCTTTATACTCCCGGAATTCCTTTTAGATTTAGAGGTAGTTATATTTTTACAATTTATGAAGATGATACTGGTCTACTATGGATTGGAACATATGGTGGAGGAATAATTAAATTAAATAAAAAGATAAAATTTCTACATTATTCCCATGAACCAGATAATCCAAATAGTCTTAATTCAAATATGGTATTTTCAATTTATGAAGACAGATCTGGAATTCTTTGGATAGGAACATACGGAGGTGGACTGAATAAATTTGATAGAAAAAAAGGAAAATTCACCCATTATATGCATGATCCTAAAAATCCGTATAGTTTGAGTAATAATAATGTTAGATGTATTACTGAAGATAATGAAGGAAATCTCTGGATTGGCACATATAAGGGATTGAATAAATTTGATAGAAAAAAGGAAAAATTTGTAATTTACAAAGTAGATCCGAATAATCCAAATAGTTTGAGCAGCAATTATATAAGAGCTCTTTTAGTTGATAGAGAGGGAAATTTATGGATAGGAACATATGGTGGCTTACACAAATTTGATAAAAGGAAAAAGAAAATTATTAGATATAAAAACAACCCAAATGACCCATATAGTATAAGTGACAATAGAGTTTTCTCCATTTATGAAGATAAGGATGGAAATTTGTGGATAGGAACACTCAAAGGATTAAATAAATTTGATAAGGAGAGAGAAAAATTTACTGTTTATAAACATGATTCAAAAAATCCAGAGAGTTTATCTAATAATTTTGTCCTATGTATATATGAAGACAGATCTGGAATTCTTTGGGTAGGAACATACGGCGGTGGACTGAACAAATTTGATAGAAAAAAAGAAACTTTCACTCATTATACAACAGATAGTGGTTTACCGAACAATGTAGTTTATGGAATCTTAGAAGACGAAGAAGGGAATCTATGGTTAAGTACAAATAATGGATTATCAAAATTTAATCCTAAAACCGAGACTTTTAGAAACTATGACATTAGCGACGGACTACAAGGAAATGAATTTAATTCAGGTGCTTATTTCAAAAGTAAAAGCGGTGAAATGTTTTTCGGAGGAATAAATGGTTTTAATTCTTTCTATCCGAGCGAAGTTAAAAATGACCCTTATATGCCTGAAATAGTTATTACAGATTTTAGATTATTTAATAAATCTTTATCTATTGGAGAAAAGTTTAAAAATCATATAATTTTAGAAAAATCAATTACTGAAACCAAAGAAATTATACTCCCATATAACGCAAATAATTTTACAATTGAATTTTCAGCTCTTCATTTTGTAAATCCTCATAAAAACCAGTATGCATATAAATTAGAAGGAATCGATAAAGATTGGAACTATGTTGGAAATAGAAATTTTGCAACGTATACAAACCTCCACCCAGGAGAATATGTTTTTAAAATAATAGCTTCAAATTGTGATGGAATCTGGAATAATAAAGGAATGTCCTTAAAATTAAGAATTTTACCTCCTTTTTGGATGACATGGTGGTTCAGAGGATTATTAGTAGGATTAATTTTGGGTCTAATATTTTCAGGTTATTGGATCAGAACTCAAGCAATAAGAAGAAGAGCAAAATTACTTGAAAAACAGGTTGAAGAAAGAACAATTCAGCTAAGAAAGATAAATGAAGAAATAAAAAGAGCATATTCAATTCTCCAAGTTTTAATCAGCCAATTCCCCCAAGGTGTAATTCTTACAAATCCAAGTGGAAAAATTATTCTTTCGAATCCATTAGGAGAAGAATATATTAACTTAATTGGGGAATATGATGATAGTGGAAATATCACACATTTTGGCAAATATTCCATAAATGAAATTATTGAAAAATCTAAGAAAGAGGGAATGAAAATAGAACTTGAAAGTCCGTATAAGAAAATATTCAAATTAGAAAGCAGAGAGTTACTTTTGAATTCGAATGAGAAAGGAATTTTATTTGTGATAAAGGATGTAACAGAAGAACTATTAAGAGAAGAAGTCCAAAAACAACAAGAAAGATTGGCTTTAATCGGAAAACTTGCTGCAGGAATTGCTCATGATTTTAATAACATACTGACTGCAATACTTGGAAATTGTGAGCTTATTCAATTAAAAAAAGGACTCCCAGATGAAATAAAGAATAGAATAAATGCCATTATAGAACAAGGAGAAAGAGCTTCAACCCTAATAAAACAGATTCTTGATTTTAGTAGAAGATCAATAAGCGAGATGAAACCATTAAATTTGCTAAGCTTTCTTAAGGAGACTTTAAAATTACTTGAGAGAACAATTCCTGAGAACATTAAAATCGAATTTAATTATTCCTGTGATGAATACTGGGCTATGATTGACATAATTCAATTCCAACAAGTAATAACTAACATTGCATTAAATGCAAAAGATGCCATGCCATATGGAGGAAAATTTATAATTGAACTATCTAAAAAATATTTTGAGGGAGGTAATAAACCATTCGTTGAAATGAAGGATGGTGAGTGGATAATATTAAAGTTAAAAGATACAGGTGTGGGTATACCAGAGGAAAATCTACCTCATATTTTTGAACCATTTTTTACAACCAAACCTCCTGGTAGAGGAACTGGGCTTGGTTTATCTCAAGTTTATGGTATAGTTAAACAGCATAATGGATATATAAGGGTGGAAAGTAAAGTTGGAAAGGGAGCAAGTTTTATAATTTATTTACCTGCACATGAATCTTTGGAAAAAATTGAAATCGGAAAGGAGGAAATAGAGGATAAGTTAGTCAGCGGAAAAAGAGAAAAAATATTGGTTGTAGAGGATGATGAATCAATTCTTCATTTAATGAAAATGGTTCTTGAGAGATTAAACTACAACGTTATAATAGCTAAAAATGGAAAAGAGGCACTAAATATCTATGAGAAATATAGAAATGAAATAAGTCTGATTATAAGTGATATGATAATGCCAGAAATAAGCGGAATTGAATTAATTAAAAATTTAAGAGAAAAAAATCCGAAATTGAAAATAATGTTAATTACTGGATATCCTTTAAAAGAAAGTGAATTAAATTTCTTAAAAAAGAATAGTATTCCATGGATTCAAAAACCATTCAAAATACAAAAATTCTCAGAAATATTAAGAAATCTGTTCTATAAATAAAATTATTTATTTTTCAAATATTTTTCCAGCCAGCGATGAATTTCTTTCCACCATCTAACATTATTCTGTGGTTTTGAAATCACATGACCTTCATCAGGAAATATAACAAGACGGGATGGTATACCCTGACGTTGAAGCGCTGTAAATAATTGTAAACTTTCTGTATAGGGAACACGATAATCTTTAATTCCATGAGTTACAAGTGTAGGAGTTTTAAAATTTTGAGCATATTTATGTGGCGACCATTTTTCATAAAGTTCAGGCTCTTCCCATGGACTTTTACCCATATCCCATTCAGGAAACCATAGTTCTTCTGTTGCTCCATAGAAACTTATTAAATTATAAAGACCCGCATGACTAACAATGCATTTGAATCTATCTGTGTGTCCCATAATCCAATTAACCATGTATCCACCAAATGAACCACCAATTGCAGCTATACGATTTTTATCCACAAAATTGTAATGTTCAAGAACATAATCCAACCCTTCCATCAGATCCTCATAACATCTTCCCCCATAATCTCTACTTACCTGTTCTCTAAAAGTAGAACCATAGCCAGAACTTCCTCGAGGGTTAATAAATACTCCCACATATCCTGGAGAACATACAAGCTGAAAAGTAAACCATGTTGTCATAAATCTATCTGCCCACATACTCTGTGGACCACCATGGATTGTGAGAACAACTGGATATTTCTTTTCAGGATCAAAATTTGGTGGTTTTTGAATAAAGCCATGAATTTTTGTATTATCAGCTCCCATAAACCAGAATTCCTCCAATTTGGGTAAATCAAGTTCTTTTAGAAGTTCTGAGTTTGTGTAGGTCAGCTGAGTAGCTTTTCCTCCACTTGCAGGCATTATGAATAATTCATTTGGGAGATAATTATAAGAACGGAGGAAAATCAAGTTTTTCCCATCAGGTGTAATTTTTATTCCCATATTATACCCTTCATTAGTCAATCTTCTTATATTTCCTTTTAAATCAACCTTATAAATTGAACATTTTCCTTCATCCCTTGCAGTAAAATAAATAGTTTTACTATCAGGAGCCCATATAATTTCTCTAACCGAACGGTCAAGTTTCTCAGTCAATTTAATATGTCTTTTTTCTTTCCTGTCATATATTACTAAGCACTTCCTATCAGACTCATAACCTGGTTTCTTCATTGCAGTGTAAGCAATATATCTCCCATCAGGTGAATAATGGGGCTGCCTATCAAGTGCAGGATTGGTCGTAATTCTCTCTTCTTTCAAAGTTTCAATATCCACAATAAAAAGGTCATGATTTGTGCTTATAGCAGGTACAGGATCTATGTTTTTTACATAACAAACCTCTTTTCCATCAGGAGAAATATCGAAATCATGATAACTCGATAAGGAAACTGGAGGAGCATCGTAATCACCGGGAGTTATATCTTTCATTATTCCACTTATAGAATCTACTGCGAAAATATGATTTCTTTTATCTCCTAGCCATCTATCCCATTGACGGAAAAGTAAATGATTGATCGTTCTTGCTTTGCATTTTGGGAGTTCATCTTTTGTCCAGTTCTCAATATCTTTCTTACCTTCAGGTATAACCCTTGAACCGCATATAATGAATCTCCCGTTTTTTGACCATATAGGAGAATACAAAGCTGTTTTGGACGATGTCAACTTTTGAGCTTCTCCACCATCAATTCTTATTATGTAAATATTAGCAATACCATCCCTTTTTGAGATAAATGCTATTTTTTTACCATCAGGTGACCAGCGAGGGGCATAATCTTCAGCGGGGCTATTTGTTAATTTCTTCGGTTCTCCACCAGTAACAGGAATAATCCAAATATCACTATTAAAATTATTTTCCTTTAAATCGGGCACAGAAACAGTATATGCAATCCATTTTCCATCAGGGGATATCTGGGGATCAGAAACTCTTTTTATTCTGTAAAGGTCTTCTGGAGTCATAGGGCGTTTTGCCTGAACAATAAAGGGAAGACTTAAAAGTATTATCAAGATAAAATGCAAAACAAAAAATTTTCTCTTCATATTAACCTCCAATATGAATTAATGAAAAATTTTAAATTTTAGGCTTTCGCTCAATCTCTTAAATAAATTGATCGGTTCAAAAATAAAATTATTTTTATAAGAATGAATATTTTTTTCAAATTCTAATCTTAGTCTCTCAGGCTCCAAATATTCTTTTTCCCAAATTTCATCTGTAATCTTTCTTAATTCCTCTCCGTAGTTCATTAATCTTTTATAATATTCAGGATCTTGCAAAGCTTGTTCTGCGTCTTTATTCGCAGGCTTAGCGCCAGTCTTTCTAATTAGCTCATACATTATCTCATAATGATCTCGAATAGCACACGGTATTATAATATTTCCCATTTCAGAAGGAGATTTTTCCAAAACATATTCCTTTTGCCATTCTCTAATACCTTTAAAAAAGGAAGAAAAGAGAATTGTATTTAAATTCCCTCCTTTTTTATATACTTCAATTATATTATCAGCTGTATATGGATTGAAAACGCACGGCATTACATTGCCATTCCAGTCTATATATAAGTATCCCCCTTCTCTTCCAGCAGAAATGCATCCTGTACTCACCGCTCCACAATTCCAGAAATCAGCTAAAAATAATCCTTTCCCCTTTATGTATTCCCATGTTTTAAAATACATCTGAAGGCGCTGTTGAGGGGTGACCATCAGATCTAAATTATAACTCCTTCCTATTGGCATATATTGAAAAATCCATCCATAGAGAGCACCTTGCTCATAAAAATAAAAGTCAACAAATTCTTCACTCAAAATAAGATCTGCATTAAATCTTGTTGCTGTAATAGAAATTCCAAATGGAACACCATGTTTTCTTAAATTTTCAAAGGCTTTTAATATTTTTTTAAATACGCCTTTTCCACGCCTTTCGTCTGTTTCTTTTTCAAATCCTTCCACTGAAATAGCTGGTGTAATATTCCCTAATTCTGCAAATTTTTCAGCTACTTGCTCATTTATAAGGGTCCCATTGGTATACATTAAAAAGAATGTATCATTATGTTCTTCTGCTAAATCAAAAATAGTCTTTCCATTACTTTTGTATGCTAAAGGTTCACCTCCTGAAATAACTGTAAAATGAGATCCCCATAGTTCTTTTTGTTCCCTAATAATCCTACTCACAATCTTGTAGCCTAATTTTTCTTTTGCTTTTTTAAAACTATTTGCGTAACAACCTGTGCAATTAAGATTACAGAATTTGGTAGGACTAATTGTCACAAAGGCTGGAGGTTTAAAACCATATTCACTCTCAAAATTTTTTAATTTATTTTTTTCTTTAAAATAAATATTACCAAATGAATTAAGAAATTGAGAAATGATTTTCTTAGAAATGAGTCCTTCTTTTATACCTCTGTCTAATGCATTAATTATACTTTTCAACATATAAAATTTATCTTCCTGTAATTTTCTTGGGAAATAAATTATGTCTTTTAATAAAAGAGTTTTATAAAAACTATTTTCTATAATTTTAAATAATAATTTCCTAGAATATCTATTAATAAAAGCTAAAAGAATTATCTTTTTAAAAGGACTCTGTAACATTAATTTCTTCAAGCTCATTTCAACCCCTCCTTTCTATAATTTCCCATATATCTGCTATAATCCTTTCAGTTGCTTTCTCTCCTGCTTCAATAGCTTCTTTTGCTTTATAAAATTCTCTGGGTTTAATATTTGATATATCAGGTTCAATAAGAAAATTCGGTTTATCTTTCTCTAATCTGAGTTTAATAATCTCCTCTTCAAAAATATTTATTGTGTTTAAAAGAATTGAAATAATGTTTGGGGGAGATTTTTTATTTTCTTCCTTATTGTTCTCTTCTTTTTCTTTTTTAATTTCAGAAGGAAAAGGGGGAATTACATTTACAGCAATTATTATATCTGCTCCCATTTTCTTTGCTACATTAACTGGCACTGGATTAACTATACCACCATCCACTAAAAATCTATTTCTATAATAAACAGGAGTAAAAATAGCTGGTATAGATATACTTGCCATAATAGCTTCAACTAATGGACCTTTATCAATTATTACTTCCTCTCCGGTTAAAATATCAGTAGCAACACATGCAAATCTTTTATCTAATTCTTCAATATTTTTTTCTTCAAGAACTACTTTCAAAAATTCCTCTATTTTCTTCCCATCAATTAATCCTGAAAAAGAAACTGCTAATGAGAACATTCTTGCAAGAAGCTTTTTGTTTGTATTAATTGCAATTTCTTCCATCCGAGATGCTTCCATTCCTCCTGCATATGCTCCTCCTATAAAAGCACCCATACTCGTTCCAGCAATTATGTGAATGGGGATTTTATATTTTTCAAGAACTTTTAATACACCGATATGAGCTAAACCTCGTGCAGCTCCACCCCCAAGAGCCAATCCAATTTTTAAATTTTTCATTTGAATTTTTAAAAATTTAGTTTTTTGTTCTATTTTTTAGGAGTCCATGAAATAAAATTTCTAATAGCTTATCTATATTTTTCTCAATATCAGAAGATGGAACTTTAATTGTCCATGGATATTCTAATCCTTTAAATGCAGAAATAATAGCAAAAGAGGTTAATTCTATATCTTTTATTGCAAAAATATTTTTTTGAATCCCTTCTCTCAAAATGCTTTTAACAGTTTCGATTTCTCTATGAAAATCTTTTTCTCTGATCTTTTCTATAAAATGATAGTGTCTTAATAAATCATTTTTTAAAGCATTGTAAATATTAGATAACTCATTTAAATATTTCATTCGCGTGAGAACAAAAGCTTTTAACTTTTTATATGGATTATCCTCTCTTGAAATTGCCTCCTGAATCTTTTCATGTAAAATCTGACTTTCTTTTTCTATTACTTCTTTATATATTTCCTCTTTTCCTTTAAAATAGTGATAAAGGCTAGCTTTTCCCATTCTGGCTGCTTTAGCAATTTCATCAACAGTTGTTTTGAAAAAGCCAAATTTGGCAAATAACTCTTGTGCTACTTTTAATATTAAAGATTTCTTTTTCTCCTTCATTTTAAAATCTTAGACCAAATTAGTTTTTTGTTCGAAATTAGTATATTATTAAAAATAAATTTTGTCAATAATTTGTCGTGTTATTAATTATTAAGTTTCCAATATTTTCTATGAATTCTAATTTTAGGTTCGAGCTCTTTCAAAAGATCTGATGAAATTTCACCTTTAATTTCATATGACTTTACTTGTCCGGAAAGTACTTTTAGAATTTCTTTTACTCCCTTTCTTAAACAATCAAGCGAATATCCACCTTCTAGAACTAGAAGTAATCTTCCCTGGCAAAATTTCTCAGCAATTTTCTTCAATTCAAGTGCAAGGGCTCCAAAACCTTCGGATGTAACTTTCATCCCCCCAAGAGGATCTCCGGCACAAATATCAAATCCACAAGAAACAATTATAAACTCAGGTTTAAACTGCTCTGCAATAGGACTCAAAATATTTTGAAAAATATAAAGAAAATCCTTGTCATCCTTTCCCGAAGAAAGAGGAATATTAACAGTATATCCCTCTCCACCTCCTGTTCCCACTTCATCTCCCCTGCCTGTGCCTGGATAATATGGAAATTGATGAGTAGAAAAATAAAGGACATCAGAGCGAGAATAGAAAGCATTCTGAGTTCCGTTCCCATGATGTAAATCCCAGTCTACAATAAGCACTCTTTTTAATTTATATTTTCGTATTAAATACTCAGCTCCTATTGCTACATTATTAAAAAAGCAAAACCCCATAGCCCTATTTCTTTCCGCATGATGTCCTGGTGGTCTTATTAAGGCAAATGCGTTTCTCACTTCGCCTTTCATTATTTTATCAATTGCCTCTAAAACTCCACCTACTGCAAGACAGGCAACATCATAAGTCTCAGCGTTTGTAGAAGTATCCGGATCCAAGATTACTCTTCCTTTATCTTTAGTTTGCTCAATAATTTTAATATATGAAGGAGTATGAATAAGCATCAATTCTTCTTGTGTTGCTTTTCTTGGGGAAATAAAAACAAAAGGAGAACTTTCAGCACTCATTGAGAAATCTCGTTCAATCATATCATAAATAACTTTTAAACGATTTGGACTTTCAGGGTGGAAAGCACCCATTTGATGTTTGAAATATTCATTACTCTTAACAATTCCTGTTTTCATTTTTGACTCCATTAAGTCACAAAATATTATAAAGTTTAGAGAATACAAAAAACAAAAAATTAAAATTTTAAAAAACCAAATTCTAAGTTTCATTATTGTGCATTAAGACACAGAGGCACAAGTTTTCTTAATTCTCTCTCAATCTTTAATATTTGGAATCTAATTTTTTCAGTCATTTTTAACTAAATAAACAGAATAACCATCCCTAATCAGTTTCTCAGCAAGTTCAAAAGCTTGTTTCTTGTTTTGAACTTTAATTCTCACACGATAATATTTTGTTGTGCGTGTTTTAAATGTTTCTATATACACTCCTTTATATTTATGAGAAAGAACTCTTTTTAAATTTATAGCGTTTTCTTTTTTAATAAAAGCGCCAATCTGAATTGCAATTACTTGACCTCTAGTTATATCTACTTCTCTCTTATCTGGAACTCTATTATAGGAAAGAAGCTCAACTCTTACAGGAACAACTCCTGGACCAATTAAATCTATCAATTTTGCAGCAGCATATGAAAGGTCAATAATTCTTCCTTTAATAAAAGGTCCCCTATCATTAATTCTTACGAGAACGGATTTACCATTTTCTAAATTCGTTACCATTACATAACTTCCAATTGGAAAGGTTCGATGTGCAGCTGTAAGTTCGTACATGTTAAATATCTCACCACTTGCAGTTTTCTTCCCATGAAAGCCTGGGCCATACCAAGAAGCCAGGCCTATTTGAACCCTTTCGGGTGGGAAATATACTTTTTGCGCGCAAAAGGATATAAGAAAAATCAAATATAGAAGAAAGATTAACCGAGTTTTACTCATTTTTTACAAAAAATTTGCTTAATTTTTCTTCAGAAGGTGGAGATGTTAATAAACTTACAATTATGAGAGTAAAAATTGAACACAAGAGAGCAGGATAGACAGCAGGAACTCCAAGGGGGAGATGACCTTGAATTTTATTCATAATTTCCCACATTACTGTTACTGTCATGCCAGCAAAAATGGAAAGAGCACCTCCCAGAGGTGTAGCCCGTTTCCAGAAAAAAACAGCAATCAGTGCTGGTGTAATGCCTGCTCCATATACTGTGTAAGCTGCATAAGCAGCATCCAAGATTCTCGGGAAGAAGGAAATTAGCGAATAGGAAATAATGCCAAGAATAATTACTGCAATTCTGGAATATAAAACTATTTTCTTATCAGGAAGAGCAGGATTAATAAATCTCTGATAAATATCCCGCATTACATTGGTTGCCGGAACAAGGAGAAAACTATTTGCTGTAGAAATAATAATTGCGATTATGGCAGCCATTAACAAACACCCCACAACAACTGGCACCCCTTTATATGCAACCAGTAAAATGATTTTTCCTGCCTCTGTTGCGCTTAAACCTTTGAAATAACTACTACCAACAACTGCTAAACTTTGAAGCGTTACACCGAGTAAAATTACACCTAATACCCATCCAATTACTGATTTTTTAGCTTCCTTTTCATCTTTTGCAGAAAAAAATCTCTGATACATGTTAGCATTGCCAAGAGCAAGGAGAAGAGTCGGAACAAAATATCCCATTGCCTGAATTAAAGTCATGTTACCAAGAATTGGATGTCTACGGGGTGTAACATTTGCAATTATATAATCCATTCCTCCAACATGATGAATAAGAAAAGGAAGTGCTAAAAATACACCTGTAATCATAATTATACCATTTATAATATCCAGATAGGCAACCGAAAGCATTCCAGCAAAAAGTGTATAGGCTATTACGAAAACCGCAACTATAATCATTGCTGTTTTAACCGGTATTTTTCCTTCTGTAATTATATTGAGAACCCATCCTCCTCCCCTGAATTGATAACTAACAATAGTTACATATGCAATTACTGTTGTTATAGTAGCAAGAATTCTCGCCCATTTATTATATCTTACCTCCAGTATATCAGGAACAGTGAACTGACCAAATGTCCGAACTCTTCCTGCAATGAAATAAACTATAACAATACCCAGCCATCCTCCCGCACTCCCTATTAATGATGAATAGCCATGATTGTAACTTAAATCAGACACACTGAATATATCACCAGACCCGATCCATGTAGCTAAAAGTGTTCCCACTAAAATGGGTGCAGTAAGTTTTCTTCCCGCAACCATAAAGTCTTCCTGAGTTTTTGCTTTTACAGAAAGTCTAATACCAAATAAAAATAGAGTTAAAAGATAAAGAATTATGGTTGCTAGATAAATCATATTTGAATTTTTATTTTATTAAAATAAGCTCCATCTGTTCTTCAGTTGTTACCTCGACTTTTCCATCGTGTGTTATAAATACATTTATTTCTGAGCGAACAGCCATTTCTCCCTTAAAATAAATCCCAGGTTCAATAGAAAAACAAACTCCTGGTATAAGCTCACGTTCATCTTTTGTTTCTAAATTATCTATATTAACTCCGTTACCGTGGACTTCATGCCCAATCGAATGACCTGTCCTATGGACAAAGTAATTCCCGTATCCTGCTTTTTTCACAACATTTCTGCATGCCTCATCAACCTCCCATCCATAACAAGTTTCTCCTCTGGAAAACTTTTCTTTAATGAAATTAACTGCTGTAATTCTAGCCTCTTTAACCACATTAAATATCTCGAAATATTTTTCCGGAGGTTTATCCCCGATATAACCACACCAGGTTATATCAGCATAAATTCCTTCTGGAACATTTTTTCTCGCCCATAAATCAATAAGAAAAGTATTGCCTTTTTCAAAATAATAAGAATTCTCAGGAGTGGGTTCAAAGTGAGGGTCAGCAGGATGCTCATTAATCCCGACAATTGGATAGTTATTATCACAAGTGAGACCTCTCTCCTCAAATTGACGAGCAATAAATTGTTGAAGCTCGTATTCACTTAATTTTTTATTTTCCTTTATAGCTTCTTTTATTTTACCAAAAGCTAAATTTTTTATTTCATCAAGATGTTTAGCTGCTTCAAGATGGAGTTTATAGCCTTCCTCATCTATAACTGCCTCAAAAATCTGAACAAGGTCAGCAGAACTTACAATTTCATGTCCAAAACTTTTGATTAACTCAATGAGTCCTCCATCCACTATTGAAATATAAGGAATATTTTGCATAGGAGAGTATTGCATTGCAATTTTTTTCGGACTTCCCAAAATCTCCTTTAAAGTAGAGTGTAATTCCTTCCATGCAAGATAAACCCTTTTAATTCCAGGGAGAGAATCTAATTTTGTCTCTTCAACAGGGTGCACCAATTTAACAGGTTCACCTTCAGAAGGGATAAAATAAAACCACCTTCTTGAAGTAAAACCTGGATCTCCGAGTCCAAGAATTCGATATGCTAATAAATCCCGATTGTGAAAATCATAGAATAACCATCCATCAATTCCTTTTTCTCTCAGAACTTCCTGAATTTTATTCAAATCCATTTTAACCTCCTATAATTTTGTGTTTAATTTAATATAAATTTTAAAAACCGCTTTTTCAAGAGATTTTTCATAATAAAGATGAATCCAAATCATTTAGCTGAAATATTGACAGTTATTTTTTTGTATGGTATAAATGAAATTTCGAAAGGCGGCGCTATCGTCTAGGGGCCTAGGATAGATGGTTCTCAGCCATCAGACCGGGGTTCGAATCCCCGTAGCGCTGCCAATACAAAATCAAAATCCTAAAATTTGACTTCTATCATCCCCTCTGTTAAGTTAATTTGTAAATCATTTCAAATTATAGGAGAACTCCATGAAAAAATTATATCTAATATTTCTAATATCACTTTTTAATATAACCCTTATAGCTCAGGATGCTCAGGAAATTATAAAGAAAACTGAGCAAGCTCTTAGAGGAAAGAGCAGTACTGGAGAAATGGAAATGACTGTGGTGAAAAAAGAGTGGACACGAAAACTTCGTCTTAAATTCTGGGAAAAAGGAAAGGAGAAAACAGTTGTTGTAATTCTATCGCCTGCCAAGGAGAGAGGCGTTGCAACACTTAAAATAGGAAATAATGTATGGAATTATCTTCCGTCTATTGAAAGAACCATAAAATTACCTCCATCGATGATGAGCCAGAGCTGGATGGGTTCCCATTTTACAAATGATGATTTGGTAAGGGAAAGCTCTCTTGAAAGAGATTATAATGCCAAGCTTATTAAACAAGATAATGAAAAATATTATTTAGAATTAATTCCAAAACCAGAGGCAATGGTAGTGTGGGGAAAAATAGAATTAGAAATAGATAAAAAAACCTATCTTCCATTGAAGGCTTATTACTATGATGAAAGAGGTAAGAAAATTAGAAGCTTAATTTATTCTGACATACGAAAAACAGGCAAAAGATATTTTCCGTTTCTATGGACTCTTTATCCTGAAAAAAAGCCTGGGGAAAAGACAGAAATAAAAGTCATTAATATAAAATTTGATATTTCCATTCCAGATAGAATTTTCTCTCTAAGATATCTAAAAGATTTAGTGAGATGATTTTAAAATTAGCTTGGAGAAATATATGGCGTAATAAAAGAAGAACATGGATTTTAATCTCAGCAGTAACTGTTGGAATATTTGGCTTATTTTTTTTCCTTACTATAACTCAGGGAGCAGTCAAGCAAGCTATTCAAAACATAATAGATTCTGGTGTAGGTCATATTCAAATACATAAAGCAGGCTATCTTAAAGATCCAGAAGTTAAGAAATTCATAAAAGATCCGGACCAAATTATAAAAAAAATAAAATCTCCTCTAATGAAAATAATTTCAAAAAGAGTAAATTTACAGGGAGTAATATATTCGCCCACTGAAACTTCTCCTGTTCAGGCAATTGGAGGAGAACTTGGCAAAGAGAAACTTCTCACAAGATTAGATGATTTTATTATAAAAGGGCATTTCCCACAAAATGAAACGGAAATTCTCATTGGGAGTGAACTGGCTGAAACCCTTGAAGTTGGGCTTGATGACAAAGTGGTTATAAGTAGTGCGGATATAACTGGAGAACTTTCATCCTATGCTTTCAGAATAGGAGGCATATTTAAATCTCCTTCAAAAGAAATCAATAAGTATCTGGTTATGATTGATATCAATGCTGCCTCGAAAATAGCTGGCTATAATAACATGGCAAATGAAATAATAATAAGGTTAAAAGAAGATAAGGCTCTTCCCTCTGTTTTAGAAAATATTAAACAAAAAATAGACTCAAATTTCGAAGTTCTTTCATGGGGAGATGTCTATCCTGCCTTAAAGTATCAATTTGAAATATTCAATGAAATGATGTTTATTTTTGGATTCATCATTTTATTAGGAGCCACTTTCGGAATAATGAATGTTTTTTTCATGTCAATTTACGAGCGAATGAGGGAGTTTGGAGTAATAAGGGCAATCGGCGTGAAACCAATAGAATTAGGAAAACTAATTATCCTGGAAGGATTATTGATTGGTCTGGTTTCTATTTTCATTAGTTCAATATTATGCTTTATTTTGTATATATATTTATCCATAAAAGGTCTTAATCTTTCAATATTCAGTAGAAGTCTTGAAATATGGGGAACGGGTGCAATCATATATCCAAGTATTGATTTGCCCAGTATTATGATATTAATATTTTTAGTTTTGCTTATTATTTTAATTTCTGTTTTAATACCTGCTCGAAAAGCATCAAAAATTGTCATAGCAGAGGCGCTCAAATATGTTTAAAATAGCTTGGCGAAATATCTGGAGAAATAAAAGAAGAACTCTCTTAACCGTTGGTGCAATTCTATTTTCTGTTTTTCTCCTCAGCTCAATGGGTAGTATGCAGGAAGGAACATATGCCAATATGCTTGAAAATGCCACTAAAGTATGGGACGGAAAATTAAGAATTTTCGCAAAAGGATATTTTCAAAGAGAATCACTTTCAAAAAGTTTTTATGTTACTGAAGAATTAAAAAAATTGCTCAACTTGTTTAAAATCAATTGGGCTGAAAGAGTAGATGGATTTGCTCTTGTCAGTTATAAAGATAAAACTTATGGTGCTTCTGTTACTGGAATAAATATTCAGAGAGAAAAAAATACAACTTTCATTCACTCAAAAATAATAAAAGGTAGATTTCTCGAATCTGGTGAGAAAGGCATCGCTGTAATAGGAGATAAATTAGCGGACAATTTAAAGGTAAAAATAGGAGATGAAATTGCAGTAATTGCTCAAGGGAAGGATGGTTCAATTGGCGCTAAACTCTTTAAAATTATTGGAATTTTTAGGAGTCAGATATTAGAACTGGATAGGTCGAAGATACTTATCAACATCGAGGATGCTGATGAGCTTTTTTCAATGTATGGATCCGTCACAACTGTGGTTATTTATTTTCCAAAAGAAAAAGAAAAACTTGAATATATCAAATATAATTTGGAAAAAAATTTAAATAATACTAATCTCGAAGTAATAGATTGGAAAGAAATTCTTCCTGAATTGCTTGAACTAATAGAATTTGACAGGGTATCAGGCTATATGATGTATGCTATTTTAATAATTATAATTGCATTTGGTTTATTGAATACAATTTATATGACCGTATTTGAAAGGAGGAAAGAAATAGCAGTTCTCAGAGCAATTGGAATGAGGAGACTGAAAATTGTTTTAATGATAATTTTTGAGTCAATTTACATATCAGTTATAGGGGCTGTAGCAGGTTTTATTATTTCATTCCCTGTAATTTATCATTTCAAATCCAATCCCATAAAAATTTCTGGAAAATTAGCAGAAATGTATGAATCCTTCATGTTCATACCCGAAATACATTTTATATTTTCAATTAAACTGATTTTATATATATCAGCAATAATAATATTCATTTCTGTAACAATGGCAATTTTTCCTTCATTGAGAGCTGTTAGAGAAAATCTTGCTGATCAGCTGAAATTCGAAAAATAAGGAGGAAACAATGGCTTTAATAGAAACTTTTGAACTCTGTAAATATTATGAAAATGGAACAATTGTAAAGGCTATTGATGGGATTAATTTAAAAATAGAGAAAAGGGAATTTACTTCAATTGTTGGACCTTCGGGCTCAGGCAAAACCACTCTCTTAAATCTTCTTGGTGGAATAGATAGACCCACAAAAGGAAAAGTGATATTGGATGGGATTGAAATATCCTCCCTTTCAGAAAGGAGACTCTCAGAATTAAGGCTTAGAAAGATTGGATTTGTTTTCCAATCATTCAATCTGATACCTGTTCTCACTGCATTTGAAAATGTCGAATTTGTTTTAATTTTGAGAGGTTTTAGTAAAAAAGAAAGAAGAGAAAAGGTAATGAAAGTTTTAAAAGATGTGGGGCTTGAGAAACTTGCAGACAGACCACTTACAAAGCTCAGCGGAGGAGAACAACAAAGAGTAGCTGTTGCAAGAGCAATTGTTGGCGAACCAAAAATTGTTCTTGCTGACGAACCAACCGCAAATCTTGACAGCGAAAATGCAATTGCCCTCGTTGAACTCATGAAGAAATTGAATGAAGAAAAGGGTATCACCTTTATCCTCTCAACGCATGATAATAGAGTGGTTGAAAGAACAAAGAGAATAATAAAACTTGTAGATGGGAAAATTATTCAGAGTTAATTTAGTCTTTCTTTTATTTATTACTGTAAATCTATACCCATCAGTCTCTGGTTATCTAAAACTAAATGCTTTTTATTTAGACTATTTAAATGAAACCTCTTTTGTTCAATTAGCTCGATTTCGCTTCAGATTTGAAGAGAGTTTTAATTCCTTCTCCTTTAAACTCCACTCAGAAATAAATGCCATTAATCATGGAGAAAGATATTATTCCCTATTTACAGGAACTATTCTTGATGAGCTTGACCCTTATTACTTTTATAAAGGTAAAGAACTAAAAATTTATCACTTTTTCGATAGACTGTCTTTAACCTATAATTCTGAGAAATTTATTCTCACGGTTGGCAGGCAGAGAATACCGTGGGGAAAAGCAAAATTGTTCTCCCCCCTTGATATTTTCAACCTATATAATCCTTTTGCTATAGAAAAAGAAGAAAAACAGGGGGTCAACTCACTGAGATTTGAATACTATTTTTCTGGATTTTCATGGATAGAAGGAGCTTTTGCAAGGAGAGAAGGAAAAAATTACTTTGGAACTGCCCTATTTTTTTCTTTTGGTTCTGTTGACTCTAACTTAGTCATAGCATCCTTACCCGAAGAAACATTGATTGGAGGTGCTCTCGAAGGAAGTTCTGGGAGAACAGTTTTAAGAGCTGAGCTCGCTTTAAGGAAAAAATCAAATTTGTTGCTAAAGGATATATCCTTGGGAGCTGATTTTCAATTGAGTTCAAAAATTTATTTAACTGGAGAATATTTTTCAACAGATGGCTCAGAATTTTATCCTAAAGGAAAAGTCTTGGTTTTAGCTGGAGATTACAAAATCTCTGATTTATCCACTATTCAATTAAGCTATTTTCATGCTTCACCTGGAAATGGAAATTTTTTCTTTCTAAGATTTTTGTATTCTTGGAGTTCAAATTTTGATGTATATATAGGTTTTCTCTATTCAAGTTCTGGCTCTTCTCTATGGCAATTTCCAAAAATCGCATACACTGGCTCTGCCTTCTATTACTAACAATTAATTCCTAATTTTCCCTTATTATATCAAAGTAAATATATCTTGAAAGATCCTACATTCTTTTTCTACGCATTTATACTTCTTTATTTATTCTTTTCCACCAGATTTCAACCCTTTTCATTCCTTCTTTAAGAGAAATTTTCGGATTATATCCAAGCAATTTTTTTGCTTTTGAAATATCGAATTTACATTTTAAAGTTACAAACTCAAGACCCGTCCATGAAAGAAGAGGAGGAATGCCTGTAATTTTAGCTATTTTGTCCATTAAAAAAGCCAAACCCCATGCAAAAGAATATGGAAGAAAAATCTTTATTTCTCCTTTTCCAGCAATTCTATTAAAATAATTAAAAAATTCATATGCTGTTGCTAATTCATCATCCAAAATATTAAATGTTTCATTCATTATATTCTTAGATTGAAATGCAAGGAAAATTGCTTCATTCAAATTATCAATATACACATGAGGAAAAACTCCTTTTCCTTTATCAATTAAAAAAAGCAGATTTCTCTTCGCATAATTCAATGTTCTTAAGGTAACCATTGGATCATCCGGACCATAAATAGCTCCTGGTCTTAGGATTACCACTGGAAAATATTTACTGTATTCTCTAACAAGCATTTCAGCCTCTGCTTTAGTTTTACAATAAGGGCTTGTAAAATGCCCGTAAGGGCAATCTTCCCGAATAATCTTCCTCCCTCTTAAATCGAGAACTCCTATGGTGCTTACATGAATGAATTTCTTTATATTTGCTTTTAAGGAGGCTTTGAGAATGTTTTCAGTCCCAAGGTAATTAACATGATAAAAATCCTCATATTTTCCCCAGTCATAAACTAATGCAGCTAAATGAATAACATAATCACATCCTTTTACTGCTTTTTCAATAGATAAAATATCAGTGATATCTCCATAAAAGATTTCGACATTCTTTAAATTCAATAGAGGCTCAATATTGCTTTTTCTTCTTACAAAAGCCCTTACACTAATTCCATTTTTGTTTAATAATTTGATAAGATTTCTTCCCACAAATCCTGAGGCACCAGTAACCAGAGTTTTCATTTTTCCAAAGATTTAATAATTTTCTCTATTGAATCCACTACTATTAATTCCAACTCAGCGTAAGGCTGTTTTGCAGTTTCTAATGCATTGATAGCCTCTTGTAACCAATGAATATCCATAGTTTCTCCTCTGTTCTTCATTTTAATCGCCTTGATACAAATTTCAGAAATTTTCGAAAGATTATTAGAGAGGGGCAATATCTCCTTTAAAACAGGAGAATTTGAACTTAATTGAAGGAGTCTGGAATGAAGTCCTTTCCATCTCATCAAAATTTCAAGTATTTTATTTTCAAGTCCTTTATCATTAGTTTGGAGATAATTGTCCACAAGACCTGCAAAATACCTCGGAAAGGATGGGTCTGGAATTGCAGCATCCACGACTCTGCTTAATGGAGAAAAAATTGTGTAAGGTCTTGATTTATGCCGACTGTAGTATTTTACTGGTTCCACTACTCTAATAAATTCTTTAAGTATAGAAATTTCACGAGAATTACAAAGCCTTCTCAACATCATTTCTTGATTTTTAATATGACAGGCGCCCAAACTATCAAGATAAAGACTTAATTTCTCAAGTCTCTTATACATATTTGATATGTCTTTAAGATCTGAGGAAGACCAGAGTCTCTCTGCAATAACTGCGGTCCGGGGCCAAATTCTTGAATCAATATTCTCTGCATTTACAAGCTCTGACCACATCGCCGCTTCTCCTCCTAAAATTCTCTTTTTTTCAGAATCAAAAAGTTCAATTTGTTCAGGAATTGGATCATTCAAATAATGATATGAAGATGGTAAACATAGGTCCAGATAATAACCATTTGATAATATAGTGTAATATCCTTTTTTAATTATTTGATATAATATTTTTTTATCTCTCCAGCATTGAATGACTGTATCTTTCGGTAAATCAGATTCTAAAATTTCATCCCACCCTATAATTTTTTTATTGTATTTCCTTAATATTTTTTGAATTTTCTTATTAAAATAAGCTTGTAATTCTTTATTATTCCTAATCTTATTTTTCTTCATGAATTTTTGAATCCTATTACTTTGGTTCCAGTGTTTACCATTTACTTCATCTCCACCAATATGAAAATATGGGTCAGGAAATAGTTTTGACATTTCCTTGAAAAACTTTTCGAGAAATTTATACACAAATTTACGAGATGGATCGAGAACAGGGTTCTTCACTCCATATGCTCTTTCCATTTTATAAGGCATAGAAATGCTTCCAAGCCCGGGATAGGCAACTATCCAGCTTGTTGTATGTCCAGGCATATCAAATTCTGGAACCACTCTAATTCCCCTTTCATCTGCATAATCTATTATCTCCTTTATCTGCGATTGAGTATAGTAATCCCCATCAGAGGCTACTTCATGAAGTCTGGGGTAAGATTTAGATTCTACCCTAAATCCCTGGTCATCTGTTAAATGTAAATGTAAAACATTTAACTTCACACTTGCCATAGTATCCAAATTTCTCTTTATTACATCCACTGGCATAAAATGCCTTGAAACATCAATGAGAAGTCCTCTCCATGGAAAACGAGGATAGTCTTTGATCTCAATTGCTGGAAAAAAGTAATTTTTCCCATTATTTCTGAGAAGTTGAAGGAGAGTTTCAAGTCCTCTAACAATTCCAATATCTGTTTCTGCCCTTACCAGAATATTGTTTTCACTTATTTTCAACAAATAAGACTCATTCATAAACAATGATAATTTTGCAATTTTCTTGTATTCCAGATTCAGTAATAGCTTTTCAGGGTTTAAAGAGAAAAAAATACCTGTTCTCTTTGCAAGCCTTGAAAGGAATCTCTGTTTGGCTTTCAAAACTCTGTGGCTATATGGACCCAAGATGTTTATTCCAAAATCTTTTTGAATTATAAACTCTCCTTGCAATCTTTTTATCTCTCTTGGCATTGGCATTAAATATAGTTCTTCCTCATGTGAATAAAGTTGAAAGGACAATAAAATAGAAATTATTAAAAGGAAAAGACTTTTTAAAAAAAGATTTTTTAGCAACATTTTAACTCCCTTTAATCTTTTATTTTCACTTAACAATTTACCCGAGAACTAAATACCATATAAGAAAAGCCTTTTCAAGGAAGATGTAAAACAAAGTAGGTCTTGCAGAATTTTGTGCAGGGTGATAAAAAGAAAGAGAAATTTTTCCAAAAAAGCTGAAATAATATGCTTGAGAAAGAAATAAAAATCAAAGAAATTATAAAAAAGTTAGAGTCTTTATCTAATCCTGAAGCAGTGAAAGGAATGGCAAGATTTGGAATTACTCCTAAGAAAACTTATGGAGTTTCAATCCCGGAACTCAGAAGAATCGCAAAGGAAACAGGAAAAGATCATGAACTTGCTCTTATACTTTGGAAAATTGACACAAGAGAAACAAGAATCCTTGCAAGTATGATTGATGAACCTGAACTCGTAACAGAAGAGCAGATGGAAAGCTGGGTTAAAGAATTTGATTACTGGGAAATATGTGATCAGGTGTGTCAGAATCTTTTTTGTCGTACAAAATTTGCATACCAGAAGGCATTAGAATGGAGCAAAAGAAAGGAAGAATTTGTAAAAAGAGCTGGATTTGCTCTTATGGCATGGCTTACTTTCAAGGATAAAAAATCAGAAGATGAAAAATTTGAAAAATTTTTATCTGTAATTAAAGAGCAATCCACTGATGGGAGAAATTTTGTGAAAAAAGCAGTTAACTGGGCGCTAAGGCAAATTGGCAAAAGAAATATTTATTTGAATAAAAAAGCGCTTGAAACTGCAAGAAAAATTCAACTAATAGATTCAAAAACCGCTAAATGGATTGCAAAAGATGCGATAAAAGAATTGGAAAGTGAAAAGATTCAGAAAAAATTAAAAAACAAATAAATAGAATCTGTTTTCACTCAATAGAGCTAATTTAATTTTTTCTTACTTCAAATTATATTCAACTTCAGCTTAGAACCTCTTTTACTCTTTCGCCTATTTCAGCAGGGCTTTTTACAACATGAACTCCACATTCCTCAAGAACTTTCATTTTCTCAGCAGCTGTTCCTTTTCCCCCAGCAATGATTGCTCCAGCATGTCCCATTCTTCTTCCAGGAGGAGCGGTCTGTCCAGCAATAAAACTAATAACAGGTTTTTTAAATTCCTTTTTTATATATTCACCAGCTTCCTCTTCAGCAGTCCCTCCAATCTCTCCTATTAATACAACTGCTTCTGTTTGATCATCTTCATTAAACAATTTAAGAATATCAATAAAAGTTGAACCTACAACTGGATCTCCTCCTATTCCAACTGCAGTGGACTGTCCAAACCCAAGTTTTGTTAATTGATGGACAGCTTCATAAGTTAATGTCCCAGAGCGAGAAACCACTCCAATTGTTCCAGGTTTATGAATATGCCCTGGCATTATGCCCATTTTACACTTGCCAGGGGTTATTATTCCAGGACAATTAGGACCTATTAATCTTGTTTTTTTATCCTTAAGATAGGTCTTTACCTTAATCATATCAAATGTTGGAATTCCTTCTGTTATACAAACCACAACTTCAATTCCTGCATCAGCAGCCTCCATAATCGCATCAGCAGCAAAGGCAGATGGAACAAATATAATGGATGCATTCGCACCTTCTTTCTTCACTGCTTCTTCTATAGTATTGAAAACCGGGACCCCTAAATGAGTAATACCTCCCTTCCCAGGAGTTACACCTGCAACAATTTTTGTGCCATATTCCTGCATTTGTTGAGTATGAAAGGTTCCTTCTTTTCCGGTTATTCCCTGAACAACCACTCTTGTGTTTTCATCTATTAATATACTCATCTTTTACCTCCTTCACTTAATTAAAGAAACAACCTTTTCAGCTGCCTCTTTCATTGTGTTTGCAACATGAAATTGAAGTCCTGATTTTTCTAGTATATCTTTTCCTTCTTTGACATTTGTTCCTTCTAATCTAACCACCATGGGTATTGTGAGTTTAACTTCCTTTGCTGCATTAACTATTCCCCTCGCAACTCTGTCACAGCGAACAATTCCTCCAAAAATATTAATTAATGCGGCTTTAACATTTGGGTCAGAAACCAATATCTTAAAAGCATTCTTAACAGCTTCTTCTGAAGCTCCACCACCTACATCCAGAAAATTAGCCGGCATTCCACCAGCATGCATTATAATATCCATTGTTGCCATTGCCAGACCTGCTCCATTTACCATGCATCCTACATTCCCATCAAGTTTTATGTAACTTAAATTATATTTTGAGGCTTCAACCTCCAGAGGTTCTTCCTCATGAATGTCTCTCATCTCAACAATTTCAGGATGACGGAAAAGAGCGTTATCATCAAAATTCATTTTTGCATCCAGAGCCAAAACGGAACCATTTTTCGTGATTATTAATGGATTTATTTCTGCAAGAGAAGCATCAGTAGCCTGAAATGCATTATAAAGAGAATTAATAAATTTTACTCCGAGTTTAAAGGTCTCTCCTTTGAGTCCGAGTTTAAAAGCAAGTTTCCTCGCCTGAAAGGGTAAAAACCCTGTTGCAGGATTTACATATTCCTTAAAAATCAATTCAGGTTTTTCTTCTGCCACCTTTTCTATTTCAACTCCCCCCTCAGTTGATGCCATCACAACAGGTCTCTCTTTAGATCGGTCTATAACTATGCCAATATACAATTCTCTTTCAATTTCGAGTGCTTCCTCCACTAACAATTTTCTTACAACTTTTCCCTTTGGGCCTGTCTGATGTGTTACAAGTTTCATCCCAATCATATGCTCTGCGACTTTCCTAGCCTCCTCTGGATTTTCAGCAAGCTTTATCCCTCCTGCTTTACCTCTCCCCCCTGCATGAATTTGAGCTTTAAGCACAACTTTTCCACCGATATTTTTTGCTATTTCGTAAACCTTTTCCGGAGTATCAGCAACCTCTCCTTTAGGAATTGCAACCCCATATTTTGATAGAATTTGTTTTGCCTGATATTCATGAATTTTCATTTTTTACTCCTTTCAATAATTTAGTAAATAAAATTGTAATTCGGTAAAATGGAACAATTATTCTACGTGATACTTCTTTTTACCTTCAAGAAAAAGGTCTCCACCATACATATCGTTTATAACAATTACTGGAAAATCTTTAACTTCCATTTTCCGGATTGCTTCTGGGCCCAATTCTGGATAAGCAACTATTTCAGATTTTATGATACGTTTTGAAATCAAAGCACCTGCTCCTCCAACTGCACCCAAATATACTGCTTTATACTTTTTTAATGCTTCCTTCACTTCTTCACTACGAGCACCTTTCCCAATTGTTGCCTTTATACCAAGTGCATATAGATAAGGAGCATAAGAATCCATTCTATAGCTTGTAGTCGGGCCAGCTGAACCAACAGGTTTCCCGGGACGAGCTGGAGTTGGACCTACATAATAAATTATTTGTCCTTTGACATCAAACGGAAGAGGTTTATTAGCTTCTATTAGCTCAACTAACTTCTTGTGGGCAGCATCTCTACCTGTATAAATTGTACCTGTTATATAAACCTGATCTCCAATTCTTAGCTTTTCAATATCTTCGTCAGTTAATGGAGTAGTCAATTTCCATACAGCCATTTTAAACTCCTTAGAATTTCAGACTTTCTATAACTTTTCTGACTGCTGCAGCAGATTTGTTAATTTCCTCTTTCTCTTCCTCTGTTAACTTTATCTCTATTATTTCTTTGACTCCTCCAAAACCAAGTTTAACTGGAACACCAAAATATATGCCAGAAAGTCCGTATTCTCCTTCGAGATATGCGGAGCAAGGAACAATCCTATTCTTATCCTTTAAAATGGCTTCAACCATTTCCATAATAGCAGCTGCTGGAGCATAATAGGCACTGCCTGTTTTTAAATAACTAACTATTTCTCCACCACCTTTTCTGGTTCTCTCAATAATTGCATCAAGTCTTTCCTTTGGAATAAGTTCATTTATTGGAATACCTGCAACTGTTGAATATCTAACCAATGGGACCATTGTATCTCCATGACCGCCAAGAACAAAAGCCTGGATATTCTCCACAGAAACATTGAGTTCCATAGCAATAAATGTTCTAAAGCGTGCAGTATCAAGAATTCCAGCCATGCCGATTACTCTATGTTTCGGAAAACCACTCACTTTATAAGCTGTATATGCCATAGCATCAAGAGGGTTGGTAACCATTATTATTATGCAGTCAGGAGAATGCTTGACAACTTCTTCTGTAACTTTTTTAACAATTCCAAAATTTGTGTCCACAAGTTCTTCTCTACTCATGCCAGGTTTTCTTGGAACTCCAGCAGTAATTACAACAATGTCTGAATTTGCAGTATCCTCATAATTATTAGTCCCAATAATCTTAGTATCAAATTTCATAACAGGACTGGATTCCAAAATATCTAATCCTTTTCCTATAGGCATTCCCTCAATTATGTCCAGCAATACAACATCTGCTAACTCTTTTTCTACAATTCTCTGAGCAGTTATTTCTCCAACATGACCAGCCCCGATTATTGAAACTTTATATCTCTTCATCAGGCACCTCCTAAAATTAATTATTTAATTTTTAAATAAAAATCAAAATCATAAAACGAAAAATTAAGTTTTTCATTTCATTTTTCAAATTTTAAAATCACCATATTTTTGCAAATATGAAACCACTCCACCTTCCTTTAAGATTTCAGTCATAATATCAGGCAAAGGAGGAAAGGTTAATGTTTCTCCTGATGTTAAATTTTTAATAATACCCTTGGATAAATCTACTTCTAATTCATCTCTTTCATTAATTTTATCCGTATCACATATAATAACCGGTAAACCTACATTTATCGCGTTTCTGTAAAATATCCTTGCAAAGGATTTAGCCAAAACAGCAGATACTCCTGCAAGTTTTATAATTATTGCAGCATGCTCCCGACTTGAACCAAGGCCGAAATTTTTACCTGCAACAATAAAATCTCCTTTATTCATTGACCCAGCAAATTCTTTTCGTGCATCCTCTAGAACATGCTTTGCAAGTTCAGGTAAATTAGAACGAAGATGGTAATATCTACCAGGTGCAATTAAATCAGTGCTTATATCATCTCCAAATTTCCATGCTTTTCCTTTTAACATTGTTCACCTCCTAAGAATTAAATAAATTCTCTCGGATCAGTTATCATACCCGTAACTGCTGAAGCTGCTGCTGTAGCAGGAGAGGCTAAATATACAAGAGCTTCAGGATTACCCATTCTACCTTTAAAATTTCTGTTAGATGTTGCAAGCGCAACTTCTCCATCACCTAAAATTCCCTGATGAACACCACAACAAGGGCCACATCCTGGATTATTAATGGATGCACCAAAATCATTGAAAATTTCAAGCAATCCTTCTTTCAATGCCCTTCTATAAACATCCCTCGAAGCAGGAACTACAATCATCCGAACCCTCGGATGTTTCTTTTTCCCTTTTATTATTGAAGCAGCCACTCTTAAATCCTCTATTCTTCCATTTGTGCAACTTCCGAGAAAAATCTGATGAACTTCGACATTCTTCAAATCCGGATGGTCAATTGGCCTAACATTATCAACTGTATGAGGCATTGCAACCATTGGCTTCAGATCAGAAAGATTTATCTCAAATATTTTCTCGTATTCAGCATCAGGATCAGGCTTTATCTCTCTAAACTTATCTTCCCTTCCATATTCCTTTAAGAATCCTCTCGTTATTTCATCGGTGGGGAATATTCCACATTTAGCGCCTGCTTCAACAGACATATTGGCAATGGTTAATCTCTCTGACATTATGATATTGGGAAGAGCTTCTCCCCCAAATTCCATTGCCTTATAAGTAGCTCCATCCGCTCCTATCATACCAATAATGTAAAGAATAAGGTCTTTTCCATAAACCCCTCTTGGAAAACCACCTTTTAAATTAAAATAAAAAGTTTCTGGAACACGAAACCAATTTTTTCCATATGCCATTCCTATTGCAACATCTGTTGAACCCATTCCCGTAGCAAATGCGCCAAGAGCTCCTCCAGTGACTGTGTGTGAATCTGCGCCAATTAATATATATCCTGGGCAATTAAATCTTTCATTTATAACCTGATGACAAACTCCATCTCCAATATCAGATAGAATAGCTCCTGTTTTTCGGGTAAATTCTCTTATAAGCATATGGTCATTGGATAATTCCTTTCTTGGACTAGGGGAAGCATGGTCTATAAAAAAAACTGCACCTCTTGGATTTGCCAGTCTTTCAACTCCTAATTTTTCAATCTGTTTTATTGTCAAAGGGCCTGTCCCATCCTGAGCAAGAGCTAAATCAATTTTTGCAATTACAATCTCGCCTGCCTTTACTTTCTTACCACAATGTTCGCTAAATATTTTTTCAACTATTGTTTGCCCCATTTTACCTCCTTGGACATGAATTAGAAAGAAAAATTATTATAGTCAAATATATAAAAAATATGTTATTTAGTCAATAATCAGGAAAAAAGAGGTTAGGGTAATTTTTTAGGTATCACCCACAACTCCTGTCCAGGATAAATTCTTGATCTTGACGTAAGACCATTCAAACTGAGTAATTCTGAAAGGCTCATACCAAATTTTTTTGCAATATCATAAGGAGTATCCCCGGATTTCACTTTATAAACTATTGCATCCTTGGGCTTACCTGAATTTATTACAAGCTTCTGCCCGACTTTTATTACATTGCTTTTCAATCTATTATCTTTCTTTATTCTACTTATTGTTGTATTAAACATTCTTGCAATTCTATATAGAGAATCTCCTCTTCTCACAGTATAAATTACCTTTTCACCAAGTTTATATTTGGGTCTATAAGTTCTATAAGAAGGGATATAGGTTCCTCTGACCGGAATTTTCAGTCTCTGACCAGGTCTTATTAAATTTATTCTTCTTAAACGATTCAATCTTGCAATAGCTCTGACAGAAGTCCTGTATCTTTTTGCAATTGTGGACAATGTTTCTCCTCTTCTTACATAATGAACAATATAGGTTGCCTGAGGAGGAATATATCTTGGAATAGAGTTTATTTTAGCAAGAACCTTATCCCCAAAACCAACAGGAACTTTTAAAAGATAATCATAATCAGGAGTAGAATTATGCCGAAGTTCAGGATTCAACTCCACCAGTTCTTCGGTCCTTACTCCAATTGCCTTTGCCAGAGAGGAAAGTTTCACTGGACGATTCACAGAAACAAGTTCATATTTTAAAGGAGGATCAGGTTCTGGCAGTTCAAAACCGTATTTCTCAGGATTCTGGATTATCAAAAGAGCTGCAATAAATCGAGGAACAAATCTAGCTGTTTCATAAGGTAGATTCACATACAAATCCCAGAAATTATCCAGATAATTTATTCTCTGAGTCTTGATGACTTTCTGAACTCTTATCTCTCCACAATTATAGGCTGCCAGAGCTGTAGTCCAATCTCCAAAAATTGAATGCAATTCAGTCAAATATTTTATCGCTGCCCTTGTTGACTTTATTGGGTCCATCCGCTCATCCACCCAGCGATCTCTTTTTAATCCAAAACGATAACCGGTAGATGAAATAAATTGCCATAAACCCAATGCTCTCGCTCTTGAAAGAGCTCTGACTTTAAAACCGCTCTCTATAAGAGGTAACCACGAAAGCTGTTCTGGAAGACCTGCTTTTTGAAGTTCTCTCAAAATTATATCACGATATTTACCTGACCTTTTATAAGCCTCAATAAAAAATTTTCTTTCTTTCGTTTGAAAGGACTTTATTTCTTTTAGAACATGCTTATTTTCGATTAATGGTATAGTTCTGTTATTATCACCTGCTGTAACCAAGCGTGAAGCATATATCTCTTGTATTCTTTTGGCAATTAACAGTCTTAAATCATCCTTTTCCTGAAGTAATGGGGAATCGGGGGGAAGCTTGACTTTTAATATAAGCGAATACGCTTCATCCAGGGCTGTTATTGCTGTATCAAAATCCCCTCTCTCCCAAGCATGCTGTGCATCCTGATAAACATCCATTGCCTCTTCCAATAAAGAAGAAGCCTCTTCCTCATTATATTCCTGTTGAGGAGTAATAACCTGGGAAACATCCTTGCTGGGAATATCTTGGGGCTGCGTTTCTTTTGTCCGTTTATCTTCTTCTTTATCTTTTTGCAATTTCTCTTCAGTTTTTACTATATTTGATTTTGAGGGTGGACTTGTTTTTATTTTTTCAGTTGAGACCGCATCTGTGGAGGAACATTTTAAAATAGAAAATAAAATGGCACACAGAAAAACATAGAATATTAAATATTTCCTCATTTTAAGTAAGACTTATAACAGATAAAACCAGCTAAGTCAATTAATGGTTTTGCCATAATAATTTTTTATTAATTTATAAATAGCATCTGGTCCAATTATAGAAACAGTCTCACTAGCCAGTTCTATTCCAAATTTTGTAGCATTATATATATCCCCTCCCCTTATCAACTCCAACATTGTTGCTGATGCAAAAACATCACCACATCCTGTTGTATCAATTACTTCCTTTACTTTAGGAGATTTTATCTTATCTATAAAATCAGAGGAAAAAACCAAGACACCTTCTTCTCCTAATGTAATAAATATTGCTTTTACCTCAAGTGAAAGAATCTTTTCACAAATTTTAAAGATATCTTTAGTCTCAGGTATTTTTTCTGGATTTCCTAGCATAGAAGCTATCTCTTTACAATTTGCTTGAAAATATGTAACTCCCCTAACCCACTCCTCCCATTCTTCAAATCGTCTATAACCTCTCTCCTTTCCAATTACTCTTTCAAGTGCCAATGAATGAATATCAAGCCAGATTGGACATTTTAAATTCTCTACAATTTTTCTCCAATGTTCGATGTCCATATCATATCCTGAATTAAAAACTGCCATTAATGTTGTAATTTGATCCTTATCTTTTAAAATTAATTCTGAATTAAAGGGAGGAACTACTGAATGCAGTATCTCAACTCTCTCTCCTTTTACTGGATAATACAAACTCACTTGGTTACCATTGCCAGGAACTATATTTATTCCTCTTTTATCAATTGAGCCCCATTTATCTATAATCCTAAAAACTTCGTCCTTTATGTTTTTCCCTAAATTAGAATATATTCTTGCTTTCACATTTAATCCAGCAAAAACTCCTGCTTGATACAAAATTCCTCCTACACTTTTAAAGGAATATCCTTTTTCATGAGATATTGAATCCAACGTTATTGTTCCGAAAAGAGCTATCATTTTCTTCTTTTAAAATCACGAAAATTAACATATGTGGAAATACAAATTGCAAATAGAAGGAAAATAACTGCAAAGATATCAACCAATTTTGAACTCACATTCAATCCTGTAATTGATTCAATAAGAAATTCTAAGTAGGAAGAAGGCATATCATAATAACCAAGTTTTTCTCTCACTTGCCAATGCCAATCTGTGCACGGGCAGTATCCAAAGCCATACCAGATACCAAGAAAAAACCATGAAAAGAAAGTTAATAGAAGTGTGATCAAGTTTAAAAGTCTTGTCTTTTTCCATATCCAGCCGAATAAATTAAAAACAATAATTGAAGAATGAAAAACAAAAAAGAATTTATCAAGAAAATAATACATGATTATTTCGAATAAATTTCAGTCCATTTTTTAGCCAGCTCGTCTCTTCTTGGTTTATAAACTGTTTCGTAAAAATATCTCTGAGAGAGCAAAACCCCTTTATCATATGATTTGCAGATTTCTACCGCCTCTTTCCATGCTTCCTCGAATTTTCCACCAAATCTATTTTCAATCTGTTTTTCAAAATCCTCTGGAGTTTGTACTTCATTACCAATCATATAATATTTAATCCCCTTTAATTCAACTGCGTATGCATATTCATCCCCTATATGATCTATTTTGAAGGATTTTTGAATTTCCTCAAGATGAGCTTTTTCTATTGGTCTTTTTGCAATATACAGTTCCTTGGGAGGAGGAACACCTTTTTTTACTTTAAAACCTCTCTTTGCAGCTGCATAAAATATGGCTCTATTCAAACCAAAACTTTTTGCTGTCTCTATTGGCATTCCAAGAACATAAGCTCTTGCTGCCTGTAAAGTAGCCATCACTTGAAATCTTCCTATTGCCATTTTATCCCCCTCCTTATTTTGGTTTTATTTTTCTCCAATTAGCCGTTGCCATAGGGCTATCTTTACCTATGACATACGGACTATTTAATTCTTTTATGACAATTCCTTCAAAATTATTCATAAGTGCTTCTCTTAAGTGTTTTTCTATATCTGTTACTTTTTCATATCTTATAAGTTGAAAGGGGTCTTTCCATTCAATAAATTCCAATATTTTTTTCCTCTCCTTAAGAGGTAAATTACCCACAAATTCTCCTTTATAAAAAATTATATCAAAAACATAAATTATTGGTTTGGCCTTACATTCAGGGGCAAAAAGAGAAGGTATGAATCTTCTTCCTCTATCTGAGTAAAGCTCTGAATCAAGAATTGTTCCATTCGGAATATTGTTAAGAGCTCTTTTAGGAATTATCCCTATTAATTTCTTGGTCCAGTTTGGTTTTTTCTCCAATCTTCTTCCCCAAAATTCAACTTTACCTTGAAATTTTATAATCTCCATTCTCCACCCATCTATTTTTGGTTCATAAATCCACTCCCCTGATAACTTCTCGCCGAAATACGGAATTGGTTGCATAAGCCATATAGGCGAAAGATTACTTTTGGAAGAAAAATTGAAAAGATTTCTATTTAAAATATATGATAATAATTTAGGATCAGGTCTTCTTTCTTTTGGTTCGTCAATCCAATAAGATAGCCTCCATGGCCTATGTTTTGTGTTTTCTCCTTTAACACTCATTGTTCCGATAACTTTTGCAATTCTTGGTAAATCATACATGCTATCAATTCTACAATTATATTCTTCAAGGATTTCTCTAAAAATTTTCCTCATTTCTTTCTCAAACCATTCAAGACTTCGAGTTATCTCCCACCTGTTTTCGTCTGTAATTTCATACCAGGGAAGAGAGAAATAAAGACATACACCATTTCCTGTCATTGCCCTATATGGAGCTTTAAAACCTTGAGAGGAAAACCACTTAGAAATTATTTCTGAAACCTTAATAGCATTACTGAGTTCCTTATTAGTAGATGGAATCTCAGAATCTCTCACAGGATCAATATCCAGAACTATTGTCTGAATTCCTATTATTTCATTCGCACTCGCACATTTTCTAAGACCCTTTTTTCTATCCCTAATTACTGCATAAATATTCCTTTTTCCATTCCATTTTTTACAATAAGCGACGAAATCATCTTCATTATCTACAAAAGCAAAAGCTGGAAAAAGACCTCTTTTTAAAAATCTTAATTCAGTAATTTCTCTATGATTCAACAAACGGTAAAAATATCTTACATCTTTCTCATTGAAATCATCCATCTAATAGAAATTTAAACCGTGATTAAGTAACTGTCAAATCAAATAATTCTATTTTATAAAACGAATTGAAAGTGGATAGCGATATTTCACCCCATTACTTGCATTCACAGCTGCAATAATTATAAAGATAATCTCAAGCAATCCAATCGCTATTAATAGAACAAATCCAATGATTATAACTATAAGAATTGCTGAGATTATAGCGTAAATGGTCATTGAAATCTGAAAGTTTACCGCTTCTTTTCCCTGATCATCTATAAATGGTGCTCCCTCCTTTTTCAAAAGCCAGATTATCAATGGAGCTAAAATGTTCCCAAATGGAATTATAAAACCTGCAAGAGCTGAAAGATGAATTAATACAGCCCAGTTTCTTTCTTGGGACTCACTTATCTTTGTTGTCATTACGAGAACCTCCTTTTCTCATAGTGAATAAAAAATCATTCTTACTATATCCATAATCTCTTTCTTTTTCAAGAATAAATTTAATCATATAAATTGCTTCCTATCCTTCAGCTACCTTTTTATCTCTAAAAAACTTATTTCATGCACTTTTAAAATCCATAAAAAATCCCAAAAACAAAATTAACACTATTAATGGCTGAATGCTCACTGGTTTTTGGCATAAAAACATATCTTATGTCAAATCTCACTCCAAAACTTGAACCAATAAAATATTTAATTCCTGCTCCCCCATTAATTATAAAATCTGTCTTCTTCTCCGGAGCATAAAGTATTAATGGAAATCCATACTCAGTAGTCAATTCCTGATCCTTTACATCAACAAGAGTGTCAAACCCTGCTCCTAATAAAAGATAGGGTCTAAATCTTCCACTTAGAATCCGATATATAAAATTTCCAGTTATCGCATAATGTTTAGAACTATCTATCTTTACCTTGTCTCCATCTGATGGGTCTTCAAGAGTCAATTTCGAACTCAAAAAATACCTGAAATCTACCTCAAAACCTATTTTCTTAAAAAAGAAACGAGTATAGGATAAACCAAAAGCAGCAGGAGTATGGGATGGAGTTACTGGAAAGTCATTCTCTCCTAATACATAATCCTCTTCAGAGCCATACTCCATAACATGATTTAATCCACCAAAAATAGTTATTTGATTTTTCCCTTGAGTAAACCCAAAATTAACCATTAAGCCCAAAATAATAAGAAAAAATATTCCTTTGAAAATCTTGTTATCCATTTTAACCTCCACAATTTTAAATTGTCTTATTTTATTTCATATCAGAAATTAATATTATCTCCGAGAACGCCCTTTTTTCTTTTTCGGTGGTAAATTATAATTCAAAAGAACCACTCCACTTCTTGGCTCTAATGTTATAGAAGTTATATTCTCTTGTCCATTATTAAAGGATGGATCATATATTCCTTTTATCTTTCTGAAATTTCCGTTTAAGTTAACAGTTTTTGAAGAAAGTGAAGGATTTACAAGAACAGTTCCGTACTCAAAATCTCGACGCCATACTTTTTCTTCAGAAGTAGTATCATCGTTGAGGAGAAGGTCTTTTAAAAGGATATTACTATTTTCTGCGTCATACGCTTCTGAAACGGGAGAGCCTAAATAACCCTTCCATCCCAAAGATTTCACTGCTTCTCCTGTAAAATTATTCACTGAGTATTCATCATACCACCAAGGTTCTCCATAAAGACCAGAGTTTGTATAGCAAAAGTATCCATCAAACATCAAAGTGGAAGCAAATGCAAATCTCATGAATTTGAAGTCATTCTGATTACCAGATGAAAGTGTCATCATTGATGCCATTGGTTCAGCCAAAACCTCTTGCATGAGATAATAAGCACGCATTAATCCGTGCCACACAAATTCCCCTGTACTCACAAAATTTAAAAAACTCTCAATCATACTCCCATTCATTATGTTTTTATAAGGAGGGTCATTGTAATCCCAGCCTCCATTACCAGTTATCAATGTTCCGGATGGAAATATATTATGACAATTGATTAGCAGTTTTTTAGTCCCATTTATCCATAAAGAATCGAGCTTTGAATCTGAGTCAGCTATACCATCATTATCAATATCTGGCAGCGCACTTGGAGTATCCGTTCTGTGATTTAACCATGCTATACTTTCCATAATCCAGTCAAAAAAGATACCATCTCCTAAATTAGTGGAAATCACATGTTCATTTAAATAATTAGGCATATAAGAGTTGACGAGGGTTGTTAAATTTAACATTTCAGTCCAATCGCCTGGTGAGAGTTCAAATAATAAATAACGAGCTCCATTAATATCTTTCATGTACCATTCATCTTTCAATCCAGATATAAAACCACCATTTACAGTAGCTGTATTTCCAGGAATTACATCTGCAGCAGAAAAATAGAGAAGAATTATAGCATAAGGATTGTTTTGGCGAATTTTTCCATTACTTCCAAGATATTCTGGGAAATTTGCAACAAGCTCCGCATCTAATACTAATAAATCCCAATTAAAAGCTTCATTTAATCTTTCCTCACTTGGAGCATAACCCTGTATTTGAAGAAAAAGTTTTGGATATAGGTGGTGACGGAGTCTCTCACTTAGGTCATAATTCTCAGCTCTAATGAAAAAATAACCACACAAAATAATAAATAGAATCACAGAAAAAATAAATAATAATTTTTTCATTAACACCTCCCTCTTTTAATTAATAATTTTTTATTTTAATAAACACTTGAAGACACTTTTATTTTGAATTTCGCCACTTTTAAATTTTTCTTTTTGTATTTTTTAATTTACTTATATATCCTATAAAAAGTCTCCCATTCTCCTATGTTATCTCTGTTTGCAATTAATATATCGCCAAGGCCCCTATCTGCACATACATATTTTCCATTTGAAGCCTTTAAAGCAATTTTTTCACCACCAAGCTCAATTATCTCAAATGTCTCCCAAGGTCCAATCCTATCCCTATTTGCATAAAGTTTTCCTCCTAAACCTAAATCCGCACATACATATTTTCCATAAGAGGTTTTAAGCGCATATTTATTTCCACCCTGGGGAATGAGTTCAAAGGTTTCCCATGGACCAATGGCTGTGCGATTTGCTATCATTTTTCCATTTAAACCTTTGTCTGCACATACATATTTGCCATTATAGGCTCTGAGAGCAATTTTTTTGTGAGTTTCTACCTTTTTAAACGAAGATTTCCATTTTAATATTAAAGACTTATAATTGTTGTTTTCTGACAATTCTTTTATTTTTTTGCTTTTATCCACAAAACAAGTATATTGAACAGCCGTACCAATGTGAAATGGCAGTTGCCATCTAAAGCTTACAGTTTTTCTCTCATTTGGTTTTAATCCATTTATGATTGTAGTCTTTTCTTTAGTGGTAGCACCTCCTAAGGTCTGGCTTACTTCAAATGCCTCAGCAGGTCCTTCTCCTTTATTAAGTATTGAAGCTTTGAATGTAACCCAATTGCTTAGAATTGCTGGATTTGGCTCTTGCCATACCTTTTCAACTATAAGGTCCGGCAGTTTCCTTTCCACCTCAAAATAAATAGTTTTTTTATTATTATTCTCATCTGATTCCACAATAGTATTTTTTGAATCAACAAACCCCATCAATGCATATTTGCCAGGTGCCAATTTCGGTAAATAGTGAAATTCATGACTACCACCTTGATTAGTTTCATTAGAAATTCCTGTTATGTATTTTCCATCTATGAACAAAGCAACGCTGTAAGGTTTTTCCACTCTTGCCTTATCCTGGTTTTTATTTGCATAACTTATTCCAAACTTTCCATTTTTAACATCTATCCATAAATCTTTGATGTATAAATCAGGTAGAGCCTTTTCGTCTATATAAAAATTTTTATAGGTTGAGCCAGAAACAGTGATTTTGTCTCCATCACGATCAATTATTTTTAAAACATTACTTATACAGAGCTTCAATTTTTTCATTTTATCAACTGTTAGTTTTCTATTGCCGATTAACTCACCCACAATCCATTCATAGGAAAAATTCTTATATGGGATATTATAAACAATATCGCCAACATCTTGGTCTAGCTCATCAAGAATATAAATGTGAGTCTTCATATTTGAATATACAAATTCCTTGTCAATTAGGTCTAATTGCTCTTTAACGCCGATAAGTTTTGCAGGTTCCCATTCAATCTTTTTCCTTTCACCGAAATGCCAAATTTCATTTTCTTTAGGACTTTTGATTTTAGATTCGAATAGAATAAATTCACATTTAATGAGAAATTTCCCGCTCAATGCATACTTATTCTCGCCATAAGTTATTTTTATTTGGTTATAATTACAAACACCGTTTTTTCTGAAATTTAAATATTCTCCTACTGTCCAATCATAATATCCTTGAGAAGCTGGAACATTAGATGCTATAAGGTAATCTGTATTTAAGTTTAGATTATGCAAATAAATCTTTAAATTTCCACTCAACCCAACTGTACTCCAATATATTTTTATCCTATCACCATTACTAAATCTTTCACCACCTTTTGGATAAGTAATTTCTAATTCTTGAGAAAAAAGAAAAACAGTTAAAAGAAGGAATAAAAGATTAAATATTAAAATTTTTTTCCTTATTAGCATTTTTACCTCCTTAAATTTTGTATATTGAAATACGAAATTTTTGTATCCATAATTAAGTGTACAAATGAGTTACCTTAAATATTCATTATTATGTATTATAGATAAACTCCTTCTGGTACAAGGACGAAGAAAGTAACCATATATTTAAGATTCTTACCACCATACTCTCCCCAGCATGAATTTTCCCAATGAATCGTAAGGATTGGGTCATTCTCTGAAGGCCTCTTAATAACCCTACATACATAGCTTCCATACTTTGGGACAAATGCTTTCACTACTAATTCTGCTACCCATCTTCACACTTCATACATGATTACAGATTTGAAATTGCCTTTTATAATATCATATACTTCTTTCACAGCAATTACCATATCCATATAGGATCTCTGCTCATTCTTAGGGTCTATTTGAACAACAATAGCTTTTTTAATTTTGAAAAATGGAGATTTATTATATAACCCTCTAAAATCAAAATAATCATTTCCTTCGTTTCCTTTAACTCCACAGCCAGGGTCATGTACTACGAGAAGATAGTTATTTTCAATCTCCATATATCTGTCCATTTTATCTTTTTTATCGAGTCTAAAATAATTTCTGCCTGAAATCTGAATTATTGTCGTTTTAGGTATAAGTGTAATAGAAATCTCAGCGGGTAAGGATTGAGGGATTCTACTGTTTATTATAAGCCTTCCAGAGTAGGGTTTCATAAAGCCTGCAATTTTAGGAATTCTCGCATATATGACATTGTCTCTCCAATTATATGACCAACCTCTCGAGTCTCCTGGGAGAAGATCAAACCGTGTTCGACCGCTTACAGGAGAATTAAGAACTATAGAGATTGATCCTTGTTTACTTCCAAAATTATCTCCAATTACAAGCAAAGAACCACCAGAGGTTAAGACTCTTTCACCTGCATCTGGGTCAGCAACAATATCTCTTATCTTTACTTGAGAGAATCTTGATAACTCTCTATAGGATGATGACTTAAAAAACTCCTTCCGAACAGTCTGAGTAAAATTATGGGAGCTAATTGACCTGCCTTTATTTATGGCTTTTCTAAGCCCATATTTTAATTGAGAAAACATTTTCATAGTAGATGGATTTACCCGAGTTGGGATTGCAGATTTTAACGACTTATCTATCCTATAAAAAGTCTCCCATTCTCCTATGTTATCTCTGTTTGCAATTAATATATCGCCAAGGCCCCTATCTGCACATACATATTTTCCATTTGAAGCCTTTAAAGCAATTTTTTCACCACCAAGCTCAATTATCTCAAATGTTTCCCAGGGTCCAATCCTATCCCTATTTGCATAAAGTTTTCCTCCTAAACCTAAATCCGCACATACATATTTTCCATAAGAGGTTTTAAGCGCATATTTATTTCCACCCTGGGGAATGAGTTCAAAAGTTTCCCATGGACCAATGGCTGTGCGATTTGCTATCATTTGTCCATTTAAACCCTTATCCGCGCATACATATTTGCCGTTATAAGCTCTTAGAGCAATCTTTTTGAGAAGTTTTACTTTTTTGAATTGAGAAGTTCTGGATGGTTTTGGAGTATAAGGTTTATATTGCGGCTGGACTGGTTGAAATCCACTTTTGTTTATAGGTGTAAGATTAGGTGATTCCATAATAGGCTCTAAAATTCCCTTTTTTATTCTGGGCAAGTGGGCTGGTTTCATGTATTTGCCAAGTATGGACGAGATAGAACGCCCAAAACTACTCGTGTCTATGCCACCTTCTTCTCCAACAATTCCTCTAACACCTGCTACACTTGTAGGTATGTCCTCCGAAAATTTAGTTCTTCTTGCATTAATCTTCACATAGAACAGTGCTATCTCAATTTTAATCCAATCGAATATAGTATCCCAAAATCCTTCTTCGTCATCGTCTTTTCCACTTGCTCCAACTCGATTAAATCGCCCAACAAAGTGATTATACTGATCTATAGATGGACCTATTTTCCAGTTTACAAATGAAGTCCCTTCTAAACATGCGTTTTCTATTGAATATAGCATTGGTATCAAAGAGAAACTTGTTCTCTTATTATTATAGTAATTATCAGGCATATCAAGAGCTGTGTTATCCAAATATTTTTGCCATAAAGAGGTTGCTCTTATACTTTTTGTGGGCAAAAAGAAATTAGAGAGAACCGCTATTGTTGGAGGAGTTACATGGTCAGCAATTGCTTGAGCCCTTATTGTCTCGAAAACAGCTAATGCCTGTCTCTCATCCTTTTGTTTTAAGTAGTTAATATAATCTTGAAGCATGTAAATCAATTCTTGTGTAGCTTCTCTATAATGTTCGGATTTATAAAAGGATTTAGAGTTTTGAATATGAGAAAAGGTCTTGTTTACGGTGTATTTCATGGAAGAATCAACATATGTAATTCGATTTAAATATGAAATGATTTTTGTAGTATTCGCTCCATCAAGATAATAATCCAAGGATGGACACTGTGCATATCCAACTATTTGGAATAGAAAAAACATAGAAACTAACAAAATGCATAAAATTAAATTTTGTGTCTTATGCGACATTTTACCCCCTTTCTTTTAATTTTTGATTTTGAGAGCTTTAGAGCTCTGCGTTTTCAACCACTGCGCGTATCATATAATCTCCGTCACGAATGAAAGCAGCTATTTCTCCCTTTTTCCAGACTGTATAACTTCTATTATCTAAGGGTGGAGTGGTATCCACTCCAATATTTGGCTCGGATGGACTTAAATTTATAAATCCAGCGAAGAAATCTCCTGAGACAATGACATTTTCAGAAGATAAATCTACTTCGCACCATCCCTGTTTTTCTGGTATAACCATTTTTGAAAAGACTTTTTTTCCGTGCTTATCTATTACTATTGCTTCAATAGGCATTGGGCGTGCAGTAAGAAAAAATTTAAGCTTTACTATCTTTGTCTTTTCAAATGGGGGACTAAATCTTACAGCCCATCCCCCTCCAACACCAGCCCCATTGTTCGCATCTAAATTTCCATCATCATAGGAAAGCTCCACTGTTTGTGAAAATACGGGTGGAGGAAATTTTGGAGTATAAATTTCCTTAGGTTTCTTCATCATTTCCAAATTTTTATATTTTTTTTCTTCTTCAGACTTGTATTCTTCTTTTGGCTGAACCGGCGAAGGTATTGTTCTCAAAAATTTTGAGCCGGAAAAATCCACAGTTATATTTCCATATTCTCTCGCAATATCTCTAACTATTTGTTTAAAAAGATTTTTCGTCTCTTCTGGAAGTTTAACACCTCTTTCTGCAATCTGAGTAAGTCCTAAAACTAAAACTTTATTTTCTGAAACAGAAATTTCAACATGTCTATTTTCTTTAATATTTACCTCAATAACCTTCGGATCAAATATGTTTACTTCAATTACCTTCCTTATTAGATCTTCCTTAATTCTTTCTGCTAATTTTCTATCTTCTTCTTTAATTGATGAATTAACCTGTATAAATTTGGAGATAACTCCTCTATAATCCGTGCTTTGAATTTGACTACTTTGTTCTATGAACGGCTTATAAACAGGAGAAACTTCCTTCTGTGACGGGATTTCCTCTCTCTTTACTGTGACACTGACTTCAATCAATTGCACCTGTCCGGTTGGACCTGTAAATTTTACTTCTAAAGTAGCTGGAAACGGTCTGTTATAAGAGAAAGATATCTTTTTATTCAATCCTCTTTGTAAAACTGTATGTCCAATTACTTCTCCATTATAAAGCCAGTCAATTTCTAAACGAGAAAAAATCATGTTATAGGAAATACTTACATCTTTAATTTCTCCAGTATCGAACACATCCAGTCTTAATATCTGATTCAAATTTAAAATGCTACCACTTCTATAAAATTTTTTGTGAGTTTGAGTTAGAGTTTCAATTTGTTCTCCCAACGCAAAAGATATGTTTAGAAACCAAAGTAAAATAAAAAACCCATAAAATAATTTTTTCATAAAATCCTCCTTTTAATTAATAAAAGGATTTGTAAAAATTTTTTACCTTTGAATTTACTTACTCCTTTTTATTTTTGGGAGAAAACTTCCTTGGTTTTGACATAAACTAAGGCGTGTGTGCAGAGTTCGAAAAATCAATAAATCAATTATTGGATTGAGATACAAAAAAATCGTTTTAGAAGGACAATAATTCAAAGAGGGGCTCCACCACTTTAAGAGAACAAGGAAAGTTTTCTTATATATTTTGAATTTTAAATCAGTAAGTTTAACTAAAAACTTACCCACTGTACTCTTAAAATTAATATTTTCTATATTATAAAAATCCACTAATCTTTTGTCAAGAAATTTGAAAGGATATATGTATGGTAAGAAACAATCTAATTATTCTGGAAATTGGCAATTTCTATAGAATTGCCTACTTAAAATCCATAAAAAATTCCAAAAACAAAGTTAAAACTGTTAATAGCAGGATGGTCATTAGTTTTTGGCATAAAAATATATCTTATATCAAATCTTGTCCCAAAACTTGAACTAATAAAATACTTAACCCCCACTCCTGCATTGGCTACAAAATCGGTTTTCTTTTCTGGTGCATAAAGTATTAATGGAAATCCATATTCTGTGGTCAACTCCTGATCTTCTACATCAACAAGAGTGTCAAACCCTGCTCCTAATAAAAGATAAGGCCTAAATTTTCCACTTAGAATCCGATATATAAAATTTCCAGTTATCGCATAATATTTAGAACTATCTATCTTTACCTTGTCTCCATCTGAGGGGTCTTCAAGAGTCAATTTCGAACTCAAAAAATACCTGAAATCTACCTCAAAACCTATTTTTTTAAAAAAGAAATGAGTATAGGACAAGCCAAATGCTGGAGGAGTATGAGCTGGAGTCACTGGAAAATCATTCTCTCCAAAGACATAATCATCTTCAGAACCATATTCCATAACATGATTCAATCCACCAAAAATGGTTATCTGGTTTTTGTTCTCAGCGAAAATGTAACAGGAAAAGAAAACCATCAAAAACAAATTTAAAAAAATGATTTTTTGTAATCTCAAAAAATTTTCCTTTTTCATTTTTCCTCCTTATCTTTTATTAATTGATTTTTTATGAAGAGTACTTATAAGTAATTTAATATCATCAAACCATACTCTCCCTATTCCAGCAAGAGTGCAACGGATTAACACATTATTTACTCCAGGAGGAACAAAAATGGAATTCCATGCCTTTGTCCACCCTTGTGTCCCTTTTAGCATTGGATAAGAATAAATATTATCATAACTTCCAGGATATATCACCTCTATACTTGCTATTCCTTGAACATTTTCCAATTTTATCCATCCATCTATCCTAAGAACGTCGCCCTCTTTCACAGGAATAGTTTGCTGAATAGAACTGATTCCATTACCAAGATTTTCAATACATGCTGAATATTTACCTCTTTTTGCATCATCTGATAAAGAAAAAATAGCATTTCCTTGGGGAACACTTACCTTCTTCCAATTATTCGGAAAATCTTTTCCTTCTTCAAAATCTGCATTCATTAGCTCAGATTTTTTTAATCTTACAGGCTTAAGAAGAAAGTTAATATAGAAAATTGGAAGTGATTCTTTGGTTCTCTCATTAGTTAAAATTTCTACCCAAGTTTTCTCTACCCATTCTGGATGGTTCGTCCAAAAAGTGTAGTCAATGGTTGTATTATATTCATTATTAATAAATAATGGAAAATACGCCCTTACTTCCTTTTGGTCTCCTATGGTTGATAAGTCAATCTGAAAACCTCTGGTATAGACTTCATAACTTAACTGCTGCGGTTTTAAAGTAGGCCCTTTGTATTTTATTCTTCCAGTCTGTTCAAATTCTTCTAAAAGTTTTCGAGCTTGAGATAGTCCCATGGAAGTATGCTCTAACTTAGCATGCCCTGCTTCTGTAACCTCACGCCAGAGACAAGGATCTCCTAAATCCCAATTATTATGAATTGGAGCATCTGAGTTTGGCCACCAGAAAGCTATTAAGTTATCAGGCCTGGATGGAAATCCTGCATAAGTATTGCCTTTTTCATACTCAATATGACCTCTTGATGTCTCCATGTTTGCCCAGTAACCAGAACCATCTGGCAATTGCACCCACCATTGAGTTACAGGATGAGCTTTAAGAGGAGCTGGTCGAGCAGGAATATTAAGAGCCCTGAGTAATGTTGCTGTAAGACGTTCATATTCGATACATATTGCTCTTTTTTGTTTAACAACTTCTTGGGGTAGGTAGCACCATTCTGCAAAATTTCTTCCCCATCCTCCATTTACTGTCTGCCAATTTCCACAAGTGACATCACCAGGATAGCGTTTCATTAAATCATAATCTATATTCTTCACTACCCAGAGATAGACTGCTTTGGCTACCTCTGTTTGATTACTTCTTTTTTCTTTGGGAATAGAAAAGAGTATTCGCTGGGCAAGATTCTTTATTTTGGGATTGTCTTTATTCATGTATTTTCCTGATTTAAGATACGGCTTAACTGAATCAGGATAAAGGCTGGTATCGAGAACAGCATCGCTTGCAGGCTGAACAGGTTCCTGTTCTATTTTTCTATGCTCTATAAGGTAACAAAGTCTAACATCAAGAATTTGAGTTTTATAAGATTTATTTTCTTCAAATTTTTCTAAAATAATATTAACAGTTACAGATTCATTCTCTCTTACATTTATATTGCCTTTTCTACTAATTAAATAACCATCCTTTTCTGCACAGATAATATACCTTGGTGCAGACGGAGTAATATTTGTAAAGATATAATAACCCCAATTATCTGTTTTAATCCATTTATCTGTTCCATAAATATAAACATCCGCTCCTTCAATAGGAATTCCATTTTTGTCAGTGACTATTCCTTTTATCTCAGCTCCAATACCCAAATTAACTAATGTCCAGAAAAGCAAAATCGCAACTAAAAGTTTTCTCATTTTACCTCCTCTTCTTGATTGCTTTAGTTCTTTCTATAAATAATGGTGTGTCAGTTATATTTAGAAATAAAATACCATTATTAGTAGACTTTATTTTTTCATTACCAAAAACATCAGTTATCTTCACATTCATAAAGTCAACCTGAATTTCAAATGGTGTTGGTGGTTTTTCTTCACCATAGAAAATATCTCGTCTTTCCCAGATAACAAAAATATGACTTCCATCAAGTTTATTTACTTTGTAAAAGAAAATATTTGGATTTCCTGCATAAAGTCTTTCAACATTTTTAACACCATTAAGCTTTTCTTGCATTCTTTGATAGCATTTATAGGAAGTTTTTCTTTTTTCTGGAACAATAGGACTATTTTCATTACATATTACACCTGGATATCTTAAAAACGCTAATTTGTTAAAAACAATACTACCATAAACATCTATGTCTTTGTTAGGTCCTGCACAGAAATTTCTCTTATCCGCCCTAATCTCCCATCTCCACTGTTTTTTAATATTATTTTCCAGCATTATTAATGTCCTTTGTGTAATATCCCTACAATGCATTCTCTCGACTTTTTCTTCTCTTAAAACACTTTTTTGGTCTCGCGGATCATAAGGTAGAAATATTGCAATTTCTTCAGGAAGCAATCCCCGCCTATCCATATCGTATAAGCAATCATAGAGTTCTATTTCAGTTGTATATCCATTATTAATACACCAAGATAATATAGTGCCATAGTATTTTCTGAATTCCATAGTTGTTGGGCCACCACCCTCAGTACTAATTACTGGTTTTATATAGTTATTTTTTCTCATTTCCTGAATAAACCATTTCAAACGCTGAGGAATACTATAGACATCATGATAAAATCTAATGTCTATTAAATCAAAATAGTCCCTTGCATTTGCAATTACATATTTAAAGAAATCAGAATTTGAAGGTACAATGACTTCATTAATTTTTTTAGTGCCACCACCCGCTGCACAAACCCCAACAACTTTTGCATCAGGGTCAGCACTTTTCACAGACTCATAGAATAATCTTTGTAATTCTACATAAGCCTTAGGACTATCAGAAGGGAAATGTCTTGCAGTAGCTGGCTCTGTATCTCTTTGCCAATATTCTATTTTAGCATCAATATTTTTTGAAGCTAAATAATTATTTGCATAAGTCACTAATTTAGTTATAAAATCCCTATATGCTTGTTTGCATGTTATACCATATTCTAATAGACATGTTGCATCATCTTTTAAAGGGCAACCTTTTCGTTGAGTATTGTTTTCGCATGTTGGATCAGTAGCCCAGTCTGATGCAGTAAATATATTAATCAATACAACATCACCATCCTGTAATTGATTAAGAAAATTATCTAAAATTGTTGTATCAAACACATATCTTGGATCATTTGGAGAGTAGGGTTCTATATCATACCACCTTAATTTTATTAATGTGACATCAGCACTTAGATCTCTTATGTAAGGCATGAATATCTCATCTTTGAAGTTATCACCAAAAGCTATCCCCAATTTTATATCCCCAGATTCACTTTTTTTATCAATTAAAGATGTTTCTTTACAATTTAATGAGTAATTCTTTCTCGTTTCCCTTTCCTTGCCAATTCCATAACCACTTGTTAGACTGAATATAATTAACCCAATAAACAAAGTTAATTTCATTAATAAAATTGGCTTCGATTTCATTTTTTTCTTAAAAACAATATTTTGTCAGTTCCTTCCTTTAATTTGATTCATTCCCTTCTATAAGTAGGCTCAAATCCGTGAACTTTTCTATTTTTACATTTTGCATTTTAAATTTTATAAGATTCATCTTCTTTTTTTGCTTTTTTTGGTATCTCCCTTCCATTCGTAAATATAGATTTCAGCTGTTTGTGTTCCAATATTGCCGGTAGAATAGTTATTTTCAGGAAAGTTGGGAGGCGGAGGACCTTGCCCTGCAGAGTGTCCAACATAAATCCTGTCAGCAGTGACTTCCAGCGATGACCTCAAACTTTCTCCCTTCCCAGAGGCTTTTTTAACAATTTCAGACAGCACAAGATTAAGATCTTGGTCATAGACCTTTAAAGGGGAAAAGAAAATCCATTTTGATCCCTGTTTGTATCCTTGCTTGTATGTTATGAAAAAATAACTGCCATATATTTGGAAACCAGTAACAAAAGTTTCTACATCGTCAGGGTCTTCAGAGATGGGGTAAGATTTTACAATCTTCCAATCTTGATTAAATTTTATCAAAAGTAAATCAGAAGGAGTAGTCATGCTTTCAAAATAATAACCGCTTTTTGTTGTAGTCGGTACTACCATATAGTAGTGTTTATTATAATATAGAGCGCTGGCTTGTCTTCCCTGGCCACCTGCTACACTGGACAAATCAAGATCAAACTCGGAAAGTTTGGTTTGTAGATCATAGGTGAATTCCCTGACTCGATAAACCATGGGCACCTCTTTAGAAAATGACACTTGTTTTATTCTGGTTATAACAAAAACAGAATCAGGTGCTATTAAAGCTATGGGGTCATCAACCTTTTCATCTCCTAGTTGAGCTGCAGTAAAGATTGGTCCCGCGGAAATTGGGCTTGGGGTATAAGCCACCTTATCAAAATTGTCATCTAATCTATATTTTGCTCCCCAGAGATAAGCTTTACCACTATTCATATTAACTGTCTCATAAAAGGCATAAAGATACTGACCATCTGAGGCAACTCTAATATCAGTGGGCTTGCCATATTCTACTGATGTTGAAACTAGTATCTTGTAAGCGATTTCATTATTCATATCCTTATCATAAATTTTAACGGAAAAAGCTTGTTCACCTCTTATTGCTGTGTCAAGGTAAACAATAAAAACTCTATCTTTTGTAGCAACCACTTCAGGTCTGGCTCCTGGTCCTATGTGAACCTTTTTAAGAAAGTTTATCCTTATTCTTGTTGATTCTTCTCCATAATATTGACTCTCAGGAGGTTTTTGAACAAATTGATGGTCATATCCGTTAACAAAGACAATTACTGAAATTAATAATAGTAAAAGGAATAATTTCTTGTTCATTTTATTTCCTTCTTAACTATTTTCACCTTCTTTTTCTAATTGCTTTAATTCCTTCCACAAATACAGGTATCTTACCTAATGTTAAAGTGATTTTTCTATCGATTACGGATTTAATTTGTGTTTCAAAGAAATTAGGATAATCATTTTCATTTAAGTATGCTCCTGATTCTGCATTAGGAATAGCATTAGTTACTAAAGCATATCCAGTAAAGTCAACATTTAAAGTAATAGTTTTGCTACTTCCAATATCATCAAAATAATCCCACCAGAGAACATAAATAGACTTCCCTGTATTTTTCTTAATAAATTTATAAGCATAAATATTGTCAATTCCATTTATAATTGTTTCTATTTTATTCCAATTACTCTCTTCTAACTTATCTACCATAAGTTTATAAGTATAATAAGCCAACTTCTTAACATTTCTGCCCATATCATCTCCAAATTCACCATCATAAATAAGTCCTGTATGATCAAAATAACCATTATCATGCTTAAATCCTTCCATTAGTCCCCATGCCCAGAAAATCTTTTTTATTCCTAAAGCGATTGAATAGACATATCGCTTAATTAAATCTAATGCTTGCTGCTCCTCGCTTTGAAATGGCAAATATTTTGGTTTTCCACTATATGAACCCATTTCAGTAATCCAAATTTCAGGATTTGAGAATTTATTATTGATTAGTTCCTGTCTTATAATATAATAAACTTCCTCCATCTTTTTATAGTCCCCAGTTGCATTTCCATACCAATGAAAATCAAAAATGTCGAATCCATAGCCGTTAAGTTCTTGAAGAATTGGTTTATAATTTAATTCAAAATTTAAAAGATAAGTTTTAGGAAATCCAGGCACTCCTCCAATAAGAATTTTTATTTCAGGATTTTGTTCCTTTATTGCTTGATAAGTTATTTTTAGAAACTGTGCATAATCCCTTTTTCCAGCAGGCGGTTCATTATCTATCTGCCAATATTTTATTGGATTTGAGAGATTGGGCATATCATTTTTACCATTACCATCATATCTATCAATTAATTTCTTTACAAATTCTTGATATTTTTTTAGATTTCGAGGAAGAAAAGACCGAGGAAAAGAGTGAATATCCGACTCCTTTTTATGAGGTTCTATAGCAATATTTCCTAAGATATTCAAACCCTTGGGAATTTTTTTATATTGTTCATCAAGTTTTTCCCAATGATAGATACCATTATCTATATCAGTTTGAGTTGGCTGTACTAAAAACCAGAAAGCATAAAGTCCAGGCCTCTCCCATTTTACTCCTAAATCTTGAGCACTTTTATATGGTGGATATTCATTTCTTATTAAAGAAGTGTGGAATCCAAAGGGAGAATCCTCATAATAAGCTGATGAGCCCTGTTCTATTGTCTTGATAGTACCTGAAGCTATTTTTTCTGGTATTAGACTGAATATAATTAACGCCACAAAAAAAGTTAATCCGATTAATAAGAGTATCTTTTGATTCATCTTATTCTCTCCTTAAAAATTAGAGATTTTTTTTCCTTATCTCCTTCTTCGAATTGTTTTAAGTTCTTTCAAAATCAAACTCAAATCCTTGAACCCTTTTTATTAATTTTGAATTTTAAGTTGTCATTTTTATTTTTGAATTTTGCATTTTAAGTTTTATAAGGCTTATCTTCTTTTCTTACCTTTTTTACTTTCTGAACCAATTAATTCATTAGTTATTATTAAAAATCTCACGCTCTTTTCTGGAAAGATTAAATATTTTTCATAATAATTACCAGAGAAACTATCTATTTGCCTAATATCTCCTGAATTCAACAGTTCATACACACGGTAAAAACCTGGTAGCATATTATAGAAATCAAGATTAATTGAAAAAGACCCAGAAACTTCATGGTTAGTAAAATTAGTAAAAACTAAGCCAAGTCTTTCCTCTGGAGACTTAAAAGCCCCGGCTAAAACAGATAAAGTATTTAGTCTTCTATACATTTCTGGGTAGGAATTAGGAAAATGAACAATCACATTAGGAAAATTTTTAAGTTCAGGAGGACGCTCCCAACTCCCATAGTAAAGATAATCTGCTCCAGCTACAATATATTTAGCTAATGTTTTTACATAATTCCAGTCTTTTAATTTCTTATTTGAAAAATTCTCAATCCTTTGTTCGCAAGCCTTTATACTAAGTTTATTACCATTTACAAAAGCATATGCTTGCTGAAAAGCGAATTGATATGTATTATATTCTTCCCAATCCTTTGATGCGCTTCCAAAAAAACCTACATAGTCATGATAGACACAAGCAACCATAGGTATAGGATAAGAGCCTTTTCCTGAAAAAGGTTTTACTCCTTCTGGATTTTCCCAGTATCCAGCAGGGAAAATATCTAACCATGGAATAAGCATTTCTGCCCTGCTCTCATTTGCCATACTTGCCTGAGGATTTGATTTCCTTATTCGATCAAACATAATTTTATAGCCATCAAGCCAATAAGTTCCTCCCCCAAGAGAATGATTATGAGTCTTTTGATAACATAATTTTGGAATAGGATAGTTATCCAAATATACATCAGTTGCCCCAGCTTCTTTTAAAAGATAATTGACTTTTTCAGGATAGAGAGTTTTCCAAATAGAAGAAGAGGGGTCCATAATGTAACAGTTAAATCTTGCATTGTAATAGGGTTCATTATTTATAGTGCGTGCCACAGCAGACTCTGCTCTTGGATCTGGCCAAATGCTATTTCGCCAGTCTCGGGTTGATGTATAAGGTATAGTTCTGACTCCATAACTGGCTAAAGATTTGCAAAAGTCTATAAAATGAGAGGAAAGATAACCTGTGGAAAGAAATTTATCCCAACCATTATTCCTTATGTGCACACCAAGATCAACGCCAAAAAAATTCTTGTTATCCAATACTATATTTATCATTTCATTGAGAGATGAAGATATCTCCCACCATAAAATAAGAGGAATTTTTGGCCCATATTTTCTTTCGTCTTTTCGTTTATAAATCCTCCCCTGAGAAGTCCAGGGAGTATATTTAGCAAACTTGTTCCGATAGAATTTACAAGCATCTATCCAGTCTCCTGTTAGAGGCAAGATAATGACGTCATATGGTTGGATATAATTCTGTGCAGGCAAATTATTATTTTCAGGATACTGGCGGATGAAATACTCTATAAAGTTTCCTTTTCCGACTATATTATATCTTTTGAGAAATCCTCTTTTATCAAGTGAAGAAAAATAAAGTCCTCTTTTAGCTCTCCCATCATATAAATAGCTAAACTGCATTGAGACATTACCAGGATAGGTTCCTTTAAAATTGCTTGCATTAGAATTAATATCACTATTAAGATCTATTGAAATCTTAGCAGTTCTTTCTGGGTTATTGAAGATACATCCACCATAAGAAGGAAAAACAAGTGTATCAAGTTTCCCTCCTGAATATGAAGGATTTATAGATATATATGGAAAATCCAAATGGAATATACTAAATTGTGATGATTTATTTTTAACTTGAATTCTCCAATGAGATAGTGAAGTATTTTCTTCAAGTTTTACTGTAACTATTACAGAAATTTTACCTGTTTCAAAAACATTTATATCTTCCCATTTTAATTCGAGAATTTTTTCTCCAGAATATCCAGTAATTTTATAGGACTTAATAGCATTAACTTGAAATGAATTATATCTATATAAGGTATTCACAGTCACTGGATAAGAAGATGCATCAAGTAAGGTTATTGCCCATAATGGACTTTCTTCTATTTTAAAACGATAAATTACATTATTTTTTTCTATTCTTTTTAATGCATAAGTATTTTCATTAAAAATGAGTTTTACATGATTATTCTTCAAAACAATTTCCGCTCGAAGAGAAAAAGAGAATACAAAAAATAAAAGGAAACTTAATTTTATTACTTTTTGCATTTTCAAATTTTTTACCTGATTTATTTTATCTCCCAATGACCAGGAATCCACACCCACTTGTGATATTTATAACTCCACTTCCAATGTCCAGGAACCCAAATTGCTCGTGGATGAGGTTTTGGAGGTCTAACTTCAATAATTGGAGCTGGTTTTGGAGGACGACGGACAAAAACAGTACAGCTAATTCCTGTCCCTATTATTCCAAAAATTATTCCTATGACTAAAAATTTCTTAATTTTTCTAAAAATTTTCATTTCAAACTCTCCTCTTCAAATTCTTGTCCATTCTTTTAGACAATTTTTAATCTGTTTTCTTTGATTATTCAATCAAAGATTTATACGAAAAAATTGTCTAAAAAGATGGATAGAATCTTTTATGGAGAGAATTTCATGAAAAGAAGAGAATTTTTAAAAGGTTTAGGTGCAACATTTATTATGCTTAAATCTTCAAATTATTTAAGAGAAACAGAATCACAAAATGGAGATATGATAAAAAGGAGATTAGGGCGAACAAATTTAATGGTATCAGTTATAGGCTATGGAGGAGGTGGAATAGTAGATTGGAGGCAAGCACAAATTATTCGAGAAGCTATTAAACTGGGGGTAAATTTTATTGACACAGCTCACAAATATGGGGATGGTATGAGTGAAAGAGTAATAGGAGAAGCTATAAAAGGATTAAGAGATAAAGTATACATTGCAACTAAAACTGTAAGAAGGGAAGCTAAGGGAGCTGAAATGGATATCAAAGAAAGTCTCGCTCGTCTTCAAGTAGAAAAAATAGACATTCTTCAAATGCACGGTGTAAGTTCCATGTGGGATTTGGAATTTATACTTAATGAAAAATATGGAGCTCTAAAAAAAGTTAAAGAATATCGAGCTTTAGGAAAAATAGATTTCATTGGGATTACTGGTGCTCACAGTCCCATAGATGGGTATTGGCGTATAGATTCTGAAAAAGAAATTAGAGTTATGGCTGAGGCAATTAAAACAGGTGAATTTGATACTATCATGGTATCCTATCATATTGAATTTCAGAATGATTCAATAAAAGCACTTCTTGAGCTCGCAAGACAATATGATGTGGGGGTCATTTGTAAAAAACCACTGGGTGCTGGTAAATTAATCAAAAAATACGGGGTTGAAAAACTATTGAAGTTTGTTCTGAGCAATCCTAATATCCATACAGCAATACCGGGGATGAGAACAATTGAAGAAGTTAGAGAAGATGTTTCTATTGGCTTGAACAAGAAAGGAAGTTCAGAAAGATAGAGATTTAAATTAACAAATCAAAATTAGAGGCTTTTATAATTTTACATTTGAAAATAAGATTTGAGCTAATAAACCGGCTACAGGAGGAAACAAAAAAGTGGTTATAAAACGAATAAGGGTAAATCTCCAACCTAATATTCCTAATTCAAGAGGTATCCTGCTAACAGCCAACAAAGACCATTCAGTAACAAAAGCGACCATAGTTCCTATACTTGCTCCACAGCGCAGAAGTGTGAGAGCAATGGGGAAACTTATATAAGAACCTCCAGGAGACAATCCTCCTGCTATTGTCCCGATAAGTATCCCTTTAAATCAAGAATGAATACCAATCCATTTTGACAATAATTCTTTAGGAATTAGAACCTGAATCATACCTGCTATAATAAAAGCAAAAATTAATAGAGGAAGAATCTTAATCATCATATTAGAAGCAAATTTCAGCCCTATAAGATGCCTGTTTTCTCCCTTTAAATATCCTACAAATAATAAAATAAATGCAATAGAACCCATAATAGCAGATGGTATTAACATTTCAGAAGTCCTCCCTTTTTCTTTCATGAATAGCCTTAAAAATGTATTAAATAATTTTTAAAATTTCAAAATTTAGGTCGGGGCAGGTGATAAGCCGAATTCTGTGCCCCGTTACTGTTACCAGAAACGGGGTGGTGATCATTTATCTAGCCCTGACATTGCTGTCAGGGTCTAGCGACCTACCCGCCCCTTGGAGACGGGCCATCTCCTGCTTCTGGTCAAAGCCAGAAGCAACGGGGCCTATTTGGTCTTGCTCCAAGTGGGGTTTACCAGGCCACGGTGTCACCACCGTGCCGGTGAGCTCTTACCTCGCCTTTTCACCCTTACCCCGTAAAGAGCTAACGCTCCTCTTACGGGGCGGTGTATTTTCTGTGGCACTTTCCGTACTCCCCCGGTTTCCCGGAAGAGCCGTCCGTGTTACGGACCACCCTGCCCTGTGGAGTTCGGACTTTCCTCCCCTCCTGCTTTCTCAGGAGGAGCGATCACCTCACCTACCCCGACCTTTATTTTTATTCCATATTGTTCAAGCTTCTTATACAGGTTACTTCGTGGAGTCCCAATAGCCCGAGCGGTCTTTGAAATATTCCAATTATTTTCTTTCAATTTCTCTATTATAAATCTTTTTTCTGCCAGCTCCCTGAACTCTTTTAAACTTTTAATATTCTTTGCATCTGGAAAATATATCGAACTATCCCCTCGAATGTATTCGGGCAAGTCTTCAATATCTATTATATCCCTTTCTGTCATAATAAGCAACCTCTCCACAACATTCCGCAGTTCTCTTACATTACCTTTCCATGGATATTTCATCATTACTTCAATTGCTTTTTCAGAGAACCTTTTAGGTTTAATGTTATTTTCCTCAGAATAGCATTTTATAAAATAATTAACTAAAAGCGGAATATCTTCCTTCCTCTCCCTTAGAGGCGGAGAATAAATCGGGATTACATTTAAGCGATAATATAAATCTTCTCTAAATTTTCCTTTTTTAATTTCTTCCTCAAGATTCTTATTTGTCGCAGCAATAATTCTAACATCCACTTTTATTATCTGGGAAGAACCGACTCTCTGAACCTCACCCTCTTCAAGAACTCTCAAAACCTTTGATTGTGTCTTCAAGCTCATATCTCCTACTTCATCAAGGAAAATTGTTCCGTGATTAGCAAGTTCAAATTTCCCGATTTTTTTTTCAGTAGCACCCGTAAATGCTCCTTTTTCATGCCCAAAAAGTTCGCTTTCAATCAGCTCCTCTGGAATTGCTGCACAATTTACCTGGACAAATCTTTCCTTAGCTCTTAGACTATGTTTGTGTATTGCTCTGGCAATTAGTTCCTTCCCTGTCCCACTCTCTCCATATATCAGCACTGTTGCATTACTTGGAGCAGCTTTTAAAATCTGCTCCCATAATTTTTTCATTAATGGATGTTCACCAATCAATTCATATTTTTTCTCTGCTCTCTTTCTCAAATCAATATTTTCTTCTCTTAATCTTGAATGATTCAAAGCATTTCTCACACTTAAAAGAACTCTTTCTCTTTGTAAAGGTTTTTCAAGAAAATCAAAAGCACCTAATTTTGTCGCCTCAACTGCTACTTTTATTGTCCCATGACCGGAAATCATTATAACTTCCGGAGAATACGGTTTTTTCTTAATTTCGGAAAGAACTTCTATTCCATCCATACCTGGTAGCTTTATATCAAGAAGAACTAAATCAATGTCAAAAACTTCTTCAATTAAATCAAGAGCAGAATAACCATCAACAGCTTCATAAACCTGATAGCCTTCGTACTCCAAAATCATCTTTAATGATTTTCTTATGCTTTCTTCGTCATCAACTACTAAAATTTTATTCTTCTTAACCACCTTTCTCCTCTTTAAACATACTTATTTGCTTTCAATTTTATCACACCCTTTTCATCGCTTCAAATTCAGCCTCTTTCTAAGCTTTTGAAAAGGTTGACAATTTTTGTCAAGTTTATTAAATTATGTGAAATGATATATTTCATTTTATAAATTAAAAAGCAAAGAAGTGCTAATAAAAAAGTTAAAAGTCGAGGATTTTATTGATATTACACGAGTTATCCTTGTAGGAATTAATTTTGAACAAAAAGTTTTTTTTATAAATAAAAACGGATGTGAGATATTAGGATATGAAGAAAAAGAAATAATTGGAAAAGATTGGTTTGAAAATTTTATTCCTCTTAGAATAAGAGAAAAAGCAAAAAAAGTTTTTCAGAGTTTAATGAATGGAAAAATTGAAAAGTTTGATTATTTAGAAAATCCTGTATTAACGAGAAGTAAAGAAGAAAAAATTATTTCATGGAAAAACACTGTTTTAAGAGATTCATCTGGAAGAATTATCGGAACCTTAATTTCAGGGATAGATGTAACCGAACAAAAATCTGTAGAGGAGAAATTAAAGAAACTTATTTCTCGTTTACAGAACGTGAGAGAAGAAGAGAGAACAGTAATTGCTAGGGATATTCATGACCATTTGGGTCAAAATCTAACTGCTTTAAAAATGGATTTGTATTGGTTAGAAAAAAAGTTACCTAAAAATTTCAAAATTTTAAGAGAAAAGATAAAATCGATGAAAGAACTTATTGATTCCTCTTTTAAAATTATAAGGGAAATCTCAACGCGTTTAAGACCATCTGTGTTGGATGACTTAGGTCTTTTTGAAGCAATTAAATGGCAAACAGAAGAATTTCAAAATAGGACAGGAATTAAATGTTTTCTTTCACTATCATGTGAGAATATTGAATTTGATAAAAACCGAGCATTAGCTATTTTTAGAATTTTCCAGGAAATCCTTAGAAATATAGCTCACCACGCTCAAGCTTCTGAAGTAAAAATAGATATCAAAAGGAAAAATAACAATCTAATATTAAATGTAAAGGATAATGGAATTGGAATCCCTAAAGAGAAAATCAATGATTCAAAATCATTAGGAATAATTGGAATGCAAGAACGGGTTGATTTTCTTGAAGGAGAAATTGAAATCAAAGGAATTAAAGGGAAAGGAACAACCGTGAGAATAAGTGTTCCGATAAAATAAAAAGTAAAAATAATGTTCAAAATACTAATCGCTGACGACCATGCAATTGTAAGGGAAGGGATAAAGAAAATTCTTTCAGAATTTTCAGATATAAAAGTTGTAAATGAGGCAAAAACAGGAAAAGAAACAATAGAAAAAGTTAGAAAAGAAAAGCTTGATTTAATCATTTTGGATATTTCTCTTCCTGATAGAAATGGACTTGATGTTTTAAAACAAATAAAAGAGCTAAAACCAAATCTTCCTGTCCTCATTTTAAGTATCCATCCAGAGGAAAATTATGCAATTAGAACATTAAAAGCTGGGGCTTCGGGATATTTAACTAAAGACAAAACACCTCATGAATTAATAAAAGCTGTAAAAAAAATTTTTAAAGGTGGAAAATATATAACTCCCTCTCTTGCTGAAAAATTAGCTTATGAGTTAAGTAGAAAAAATGAAAAACCCCTTCATGAAAATCTTTCGGATAGAGAGTATCAGGTTTTATGTATGATAGCATCTGGTAAAACAATAAAAAAAATTGCAGAAGAACTCTGTTTGAGTGAGAAAACAATAAGTACTTACAGGATGCGTATTCTTGAAAAGATGAAAATGAAAAATAATGCTGAATTAATCCATTATGCAATAAAACATGGTCTTATAAAGTAAAAAGTAGGATAAATACTTACAACAAATTCAGAAAAATCCTTATATTTTTCCCTTTCAAATTTTTATATATTTAATTTTGTCTTGTCCTTCTAAAAAGGGATAATTTTTAGATGTGTCAAGTAATTTTACAAAGAAAAGGAGAATTAATGAAAGTATTTATTGCAAATGATTCAGCAATGATTTGTGAAAGAATAACAGAAATGCTTTTAGAGATTCCAGAAATTGAAGTTGTTGGACAAGCTTTTACAGCGCCTCAAGTAATAAATTCTATTAAGGAATTAAAACCGGATGCGGTTATATTAGATATAAGAATACCCAAAGGAAGTGGGATTGATATTTTAAGAAAAATCAAAAAAGATCATCCAGAAACAATCATTTTAATATTCACAAATTATCCACGAAGTCAGTATCTTAAAAAATGCATGGAACTCGGTGCCGATTATTTTTTGAGTAAATCAACTGAATTTGATAGGCTCGAACAAATATTAAGGAGTTTAATTAAATAGAAAAACAGAAATTGTAAAGGGGGGTAGAATGAAAAAGTTTAGGTTCTCAAATTTTTTTAAACTCCCCTCAAATATTACTCTTTCAACCAAAAGTATTATTTTAATATTAATTATAACTTTCATATATATATTTATCTTCATTCTTTTCAGTCATTTATTGAGAGCAGGAATTTTTCCTTTATCCGTAATTCCTGTTATTATTATTGGATTATTTTTTGGTTTAAAAGGAGGATTTTTAGTAGGTTTACTAATCGGCTTAATAGATATATTTCTTTTAAATTCTATTATTGGATTGCAATGGGAAAATATAATTCGAAGCGGAACAGTTTCTGGATTTATAGCAATAATAGTTATCGGATGCTTAATAGGAATTGTAGGAGATTTAAGTAAACGATTAAAAAACAAACAAGAAAAGTTAAAAAAATCAGAAGAAATGTATCGCTTTCTATTTGATAATATTCAAGATGGTGTATTTGTTGTTGAAAAAGGAAAGATTAAATTTGTTAATAAAGCATTAATCGAAAAAACAGGATATGAAATAAATGAAATTATTGGTCATCCTTTTTATAAAATCGTTGCTCCCGAAGATCAGGAAAAAGTGATTCGTCGTTATTATCAAAGAGTAAAAGGTGTAAATGTACCAAAAAATTATGAAATCTCTGTTCTCCATAAAGACGGAAAAACAAAAATTCTTTTTGATGTAAATATTAAAGTAGTTGAAGTCGAGAGTCAAAAAATAACTATTGGAACGCTTAGAGACATAACTGAGAGGAAAAGAAGGGAAAAAGAATTGAAGATTCTTTATGAGGTATCTTCTCTTCTAAATAAAAGTTTAAATGTAGACCAGATTCTTGAAAGACTTGTTGAAGCTATTGGTAAAGTAATTAACTACCACTATTGTTCAATTTGTTTAATAGATAAGAAAAAAAATGCTCTTGTAACAAAAGTAACAAGGGGAATTGGAAAAGACTACTGGAAATATAGAGAAATTATTCCTTTTGAAAAAAATAATTATGATATAAGTGAATTAACCGCATTAAAAGGAAAGCCTTTCTACATTCATAACCTTATGAATATTGATATCCCAAAAGAAATAAAAGAAAACATAATAAAAAAATACAATTTAAGGTCTCATCTTAGTATACCAATTAAAGTAAATCAAGAAGTAGTAGGTGTATTAAATATAATGACTCAAGAAATAAGAAAGTTTACCTCCAATGAAATTAAACTCTTGTTAACTCTTGCAGAACATGCTGGATTAGCTATTATGAAAGCTCATTATTTCAATTTGTTAAGAGAATCCGAGAAAAAATACCGAAGTTTATTCGAAAGGTCAAAAGATGTTATTTTTGTAATTTCTCCGAATGGTGAAATTATAGATATTAACCCAGCTGGAGTTGAGCTATTTGGCTATTCATCCAAGGAAGAAATAATGAAAATAAATGCAAAGAGTCTTTTTTATTATATCGAGGATTGGAATAAATATCAAAAGCTTATGGAAAAAAGAAATGAAATCAAAAATTATGAATTTATTTTGAAAGATAAAGAGGGAAATAGAATAATAGGGCATATCTCTTCCAATGTCCTAAAAGATGAAAAAGACAATATAATCGCTTACGAAGGAATCATAAGAGATTACACAGACCAAAAGGAACTTGAAAATCAATTAATACAGTCACAAAAATTAGAAAGTTTAGGGAGATTAACAGCGGGTATTGCTCATGATTTCAATAATATCTTGACAACATTAATGGGTTATGCTGATTTAATCAAAATGACATCTTCAAATTCCCCTCAAATTAAAGAAAAACTGGAAATTATAATTTCTCAATGCCAACATGCATCGACTCTTATCCGACAGCTTCTTGATTTTAGTAGGAGCTCAATTACTGAAAAATTTCCTGTTGACATACTTCCACATTTAAAAGAAACAGTCAAACTTTTAAATAGGACGATCCCAGAAAATATAAATATAGAATTTAATTACAAGCAAGATGAATATAAGGTAAAAGCAAATATTAACCAACTCCAGCAAGTTATCACTAATTTAGCAATAAATAGTTATGATGCAATGCCAAAGGGAGGAACATTAAAAATCGATATCTGGAAAGAATATTTTGATATTCTAAAAAAACCATTTCCAGAAATGAAGGATGGAGAATGGGTGGTTTTGAAATTAAAAGATACAGGGGTTGGAATACCTAAAGAAATTTTACCTCGTATCTTTGAACCCTTTTTTACAACAAAACCTCCTGGAAAAGGTACGGGGCTTGGCTTATCTCAAACTTATGGTATTATTAAACAACATAATGGATATATAAAAGTAGAAAGTGAAGTTGGAAAAGGAACAATATTTACAATCTATCTCCCCATTTATAAATCACCTAAAGAAATGGAAATTGAAAGAAAGGAAGAAAAGAAATTAATTAATGGAAGAGGAGAGAAAATATTAATTGTGGAAGATGATGAATCAATTCTTGAATTGATGAAAAGAACTCTTAAAAAATTAAAATATAAAGCTATAACAGCCTCAAATGGAAAAGAAGGTATCTACATTTATGAAAAATACAAAAATGAGATAAAGTTAGTTATAAGTGATAGAATAATGCCAGAATTAAGTGGAATTGAGTTAATTAAAAGTTTGAGGAAAAAAAATCCTGAATTAAAAATACTTATTATTACTGGATATCCTCTTAGAGAAAATGAAATAAATTTTCTCAAAAAGAACAAAATTTCTTGGATTCAAAAGCCATTTAATGTCCAACAATTTTCAAAAATAGTGCGAGAAACTCTTGAAAATACAAGTTAAAAACTGATCAATCCTATTAAATTTTATTTACATTTCATATTTCTGTATTGTATAATTTCCTCAGAATTTAATGGAAGGAACGGAAAATGGCCATGAATTTGAATCAAAATATTTTAGAATCCATTAATCCAGCAACGGGTGAAAAAATAGGTGCTGTAATAGTATCTTCCAAAGAAGATGTTAAAAAAGCCTATGAAAAAGCAGAAAAAGCTTTTGAAACCTGGAAGGAAATTCCATTGAATAAAAGATTAAAATTAATGAAGAAAGTGAAGAGAATAATTTTAGAAACAAAAGATGAAATAGCAGAACTTATTACTCTTGAAACCGGTAAACCTTTAATGGAATCATTCTCCAGTGACATATGTGCATCCCTCGATGCCCTTGTATATTATATCAAGAATGCAAAAAAAATTCTTAAAAAGGAGAAAATAAAATTTTATCAACCCTTTTTATGGGGGAAAAGAGCTTGGATTGAATATGAACCTTTAGGCCCTATCGCTGTTATTTCTCCATGGAATTACCCTTTATCTCTTCCTTTAGCCACCATTATACCTGCTATACTTGCAGGAAATACCGTCTTGTTTAAACCTTCAGAATATACTCCTCTGGTAGGTAAGAAAATAAAGGATATTTTTGATACTGCTGGTTTTCCAGAAGGAGTGTTAAATATCCTTTATGGTGGAGCAGAAGTCGGAAAAGTTCTTATTAAAACTCCTGTAAAAAAAATCTTTTTCACAGGAAGTTCATCTGCAGGAAAAGAAATTATGAAAGATTGCTCTGAATCTTTAAAACCATTCGTGTTTGAACTAGGAGGAAAAGACTCAATGATTATTCTTAAGGATGCAGACCTTAATCTTACAGTAGAAGGAGCAATCTTTGGAACCCTGTTCAATTGTGGTCAGACATGTAGTTCTGTTGAAAGAATATTCATTGAAGAAGATATATCAGAAGATTTTATTAAAAGATTAAAATCCAGATTAGAAAAATTAGAAATCGGGAATGGAATAAATGAAAATATTGAAATCGGGCCTCTTCAAAACCTACAGCAATATAATAAAGTTAAAGAACATTTAATTGATTCTTTAGACAATGGAGCAAAAATAGTAATCCAAATGAGAAGTCACAATTTAAATAAATTGTTTTTCCCTCCCACTATCCTGACAAACTTAAGACCTGATACAAAATCAATGATTGAAGAAACTTTTGGCCCTTTGATTAGAATTATTCCGGTAAAAAATTGGGAAGAAGCAGTAAGATTATCAAATTCTTCTAAAATGGGTTTAAGTGCAAGCATCTGGACAAAGAATATTCCTCTTGCTAAAGAAATAGCTAAAAAATTAGAAGTTGGAACTGTGTGGATAAATAATGTTCTTTATTCCTTTAATGCAATGCAGTGTCCTTGGGGTGGAGTAAAAGAGAGTGGTATAGGAAGAGTTCATGGAAAATACGGACTTCTTGAAGCAGTTAATCCTAAACTTATATGCATGGAAAAACAAAGAAAAAAAGGAGAATTCTGGTGGTTCCCTTACACAAAAGACAAAGTGGAGATACTAAAAAAGGGTTTTGATTTTATTTTTGGAAAAGGAATTTTAAAAAGAATTCGTTTAATCCCAGCTATGTTAAAGTGGTTCATTTATTACAAATAAAAAATGAATAGACCAAAAGTAATCATAAGAAAATGTGAAAATTATGATAAAAAAGAATTAATTAAAATTTTTTCAGAAGGGCTGGAAATACTGGAATTAGAGAGTAAAATTAAAGGCAAAATTGTAATAAAACCAAATGTTGTACTTGCACATCCAAAAGTAGCGCCATCAGCATTTACAAGACCTGAATTTCTGGATGCTTTACTATCAACACTTATTGAAAAAAGCAAAAATAATACATACTTCAGAATTATTGAAAATTCAGGAGTCGGGGTTCCTACATCGAGGATGTTCAAAAGAGCAGGCTATAAGAATTTAGAGAAAAAGTATCCTGTAAAACTGATCCCATATGAGGAATCAAAAAAAGTAAAAGTTAAACTTCAAAAGGGAAAAGTTCATTCTGAAATAACTGTCCAAAAAGACCTTATTGAAAATGATTTTTTAATATACACTCCTAAATTAAAAACTAATGTACTTGACTTTGGTATGACTGCAGCTCTTAAATTAAATATAGGAATTCTAAGTGATAAAGAAAGAATGAAATATCATACTCAGAAGCTTCCGGAAAAAATCGTTGATTTACTTGAAATCGGATTCCCGGATTTCATTGTCACTGATGCTATTGAAATAGCAATTGGAGGAAATCAAATGACTGAGCACCCGCTTCAACTTGGAATAGTTATAATATCGGATAGTTCTCTTGCCCATGATGTTGTATGTGCTCATATCTTAAATCTCGATCCTAAAAATCTTCCGTCCTTAAAAGAGGCGTCAAATCGAGGCTATGGTTCTCTTAACCTTAAAAATATTGAAATCAATACCAATATATCAATTGAAAAACTAAGAAACAAAACAAAAAATGTAAATAATGGCTTTGTTCGAGTTGATACAGTTAATGGACCTTTTAAAATTTTAAGCGGTGAACCTTATTGTACTGGAGGATGTCAGGGCATCATGCTTGATTGGCTGTATATGTTAAAAGATAGAGCTCCTTCAAAATTCAATCGAAAAAAAGATGTAACTGTGGTTATTGGAAAATATTCTGGTAATATTAATTCAAAAAAAGTTATTTTATTAGGTGATTGCACAGAAGTAAGTGGAAAAATTCAGGCTAAAAAAGTTTTAAAAATAAAGGGCTGTCCCCCGAGGCATAGGGATTTAATTCTCCATTTCTTTTTAAAAACCGGGGTAAGAGCTCCACTTATGCGACCTGAACTTTTAATGGATGCTTATCCCTTCCTATTCTGGAGCCATTTAAAAGGAAAAATTAAGAATATGCTTATTTAAAATGTCAAATTTCAAAATCCAAATAACAAGAATAGGAGGGAATAATGAAAAATAGGCTTAATTTGCTTTTTATTCTTATATTAATCATGGTATTTAGTTCTGGCCAGAATTTTTTAGCCAAAGGCCAACAACAAGAAAAATCAACAATTAAATCAACACCTCCATCCCTTCGGCTTAAATGGTGGAAAGACCATCTTGCTCTTAAGGAAAAATCAATTTTTAAGAATCTTAAATGGAGATTTGTTGGACCAGTATGGATGAGCGGGAGAATAACAGATATTGAAGTCCCAAAGGGAAAACCTTATACAATTTATGTTGCTACAGCTTCTGGAGGAGTATGGAAAACAGAAAATGAAGGTACAACCTGGGAACCAATATTTGAAAATGAATCCTCTGCCACAATTGGTGATATTGCAATTTCTCAATCAAATCCAAATATAATCTGGGTAGGAACAGGAGAAAATAATAGTAGTAGAAGCAATTATTCTGGAACTGGAGTTTTCAAGTCAACAGATGGAGGTAAAACATGGAAAAATATGGGTCTAAATGACTCCCATCATATTGGAAGAATAATTATCCATCCAGAAAACCCTGATATAGTCTATGTAGCTGTTTTAGGTCATCTTTACACTTATAATGAAGAAAGAGGAATATACAAAACCACTGATGGAGGTAAAACCTGGGAAAAAATCCTTTATATAAGTGAAAAAACAGGTTTTATTGACTTGGTAATGGACCCTTCTAATCCTGATATCCTCTATGCTGCTGCATGGCAGAGACTAAGGAAAGCATGGAATATGTGGGAATATGGACCAGAAAGTGGAATCTATAAGACAGAAGATGGGGGTAAAACATGGAAAAAATTAACTAAAGGACTTCCAACAGAAGGTGAAATGGGAAGAATTGGCCTTGCTGTAGCACCTTCAAATCCAAAAATAATTTATGCTCTAATAGATAACCATGCTTCAAAAAGAAAGGTTAAGCCAGGAGAACTTGATCCCTATGGATTACCTCTTAAAAAGGTAATAAAAGGAGCTGAATTATATCGCTCGGATAATGGAGGAAGAACCTGGAAAAAGATTAATAAGCAGGATCTTGAAGATCTCTATTACACTTATGGTTATTATTTCGGAGAAGTAAGGGTTGACCCAAAAAATGAAAATGTTGTCTATTTACTTGGAGTTCCTTTATTGAAATCAACTGATGGAGGTAAAACCTTTCAGAGATTGTCTTACAAGGATTTTCACGGAGACCACCAGGCAATGTGGATTGACCCTGAAAATCCAAATCATATAATTGATGGAAATGATGGCGGAATAAATATTTCTTATGATGGAGGAAAAACATGGAAAGACTTTAAAAATCTTCCAGTTGTTCAATTCTATTTTGTCAATGTTGATATGGCAAAACCTTTTAATATATATGGATCTGCACAAGACAATGGATGCTTCAGGGGACCAGTAACACACAATCCTGAGACAGACCCTTATTGGGAATGGGAAAGAATTCCTGGTGGAGAAGCAAGTTATATTCAGATAGACCCTATTAATCCAGATATTATCTATACTGAAGGTTATTATGGACGATTGATGAGAGTAAATTTAAGGGATAATACAACTGTTAATATAAGGCCAAAAGTTAAAAAAGGAGAGCCACGTCTTAGATGTAATTGGCTAACTCCATTTATTATTTCACCACATAATCCTTTCATTATTTATTTTGGTGCTCAATACCTTTACCGTTCCCTCAATCGAGGTGACAGCTGGCAAAAAATAAGTCCTGACTTGACAACGAATCCTGAACAAGGAGATGTCCCATATGGCACAATAACCACAATATCAGAATCACCCTTAAAACCTGGTCTCATTTATGTGGGAACAGATGACGGTAATGTCTGGGTCACAAAAAATGGCGGAGCTAAATGGGAAAAAATCACAGAAGGGCTTCCGCCAAAAAAATGGGTATCCAGAATTATTGCTTCTGCATTTGATGAAACAACAGTTTATGTAACATTGAATGGCTATCGTGATGATGATTTTGATAAATATATTTATAAATCCATTGATTATGGAAAAACCTGGATTGATATAGGCAATAATCTTCCCTGTGGGCCTATTAATGTAATTAAAGAGGATCCAAAAAATAAAAAAATTCTTTATGTTGGAACAGACCTTGGTGTTTATGTTTCCATAGATGAAGGCAAAAACTGGCATACACTCGGTTCAAATATGCCAACAGCTTATGTACATGATTTAGTCGTTCATCCAAGAGATAATATTCTAGTTGCTGGTACTCATGGAAGAAGCATTTGGGTAATGGACGTATCTCCTATTCAGGAATATAATGAAAAAATCCAAGCAAAGGATATCCATATATTTAAAATTAAACCGGTTAAAATTCCTAAAGAGTGGTGGCGACCGAGAGAAAAAGTTGTAATTACCTATGTATTAAAAGAATCACAGCCTGTAAAAATTTCAATTCTTGACTCAAAAGGAAAAATTATAAAAAAATTAAAAGGGACAGGAGATAAAGGATTTAATCAGGTTGAATGGGATCTAACTACAGAAAGCAAAAAGAGGGAAGAGCGATTTGCAAAACCTGGAATTTATATTGTCCGAATTGAAACCAAAAAAGCAAAAGCTGAAGAAAAAATAGAGATAAAGCAATGAAAAAAAGTTTAGTGCTTTTCTCAGGAGGAATAGATTCTACTACTGCTCTTTACTGGGCCTTAAAAAATTTCGAAGAAGTAACTGCATTGACTTTTGACTATGGTCAAAAACACAGAATCGAAATAGAAATGGCTCGAAAAATCGCTAATAAATTAAAAATAAATCATAAAATTTTGAGAATTGATTTAACTCAAATTGGAGGGTCGAGTTTAACCGATGAGAGGATTCCTCTTCCTCAATTTGAAAAAATTGAAGAAATCAGAGAAGGAATTCCTCTAACATACATTCCCTTTAGAAATGGCATTTTCCTCGCCATGGCATCAGCTTATGCTGAAGTTCAAGGCATAAAGGATATTGTATGTGGATTTAATGTGATTGATTCACCAAATTATCCCGATACTCGAAAAGTATTCGTTGAATTAATGGAAAAAGCGATAAATGCCGGGACTAAAGCAAGTTTTGAGGACTGGAAATTCAAACTCCATACCCCCCTTATTGGAATGACAAAAGCTGAAATCATAAAATATGGTCTATCACTTGGTGCAGATTATTCCTATTCTATTTCTTGTTACCAAGGAAATGAAATTCCTTGTAATAAATGCTCCTCTTGTGTTATTCGACGAGAAGCTTGGAAAACACTAGGTATAAAGGACCATTTAATTGAAAGACTTGAAAAAGAGGGAAAAATATAATTATTAACAAAATCCAAATGTCAAAATCCAAATTCTAAAAATTAAAGTGGCAGGAGTTGATTTCTAAATCTATAAAGACTATTATGTAAAAGAGGTATTTATGAGTTGGATTTTAAGGGTTAAGGAGAAATTTCAGGCAGCACATTTTTTAAAGAATTATAAAGGTAAATGTGAGCGAGTCCATGGACATACCTTTTGTGTAGAAGTTCATGTAAAGGTTGATAAACTAAATAAAACCGGTATAGGAATTGATTTTATTGAGATTAAAAATACACTCAATAAGATTTTGCCAGACCATGAACTCTTAAATGAAATCTATGATTTTAATCCATCTGCTGAAAATTTAGCAAGACACTTCTTTCAAGAATTAAAGAAAATTTATCCAGTTAAAAAAGTAATAGTATGGGAATCAGAGGAGGCTTGCGCTGAGTACTTTGAAGATTAGTGAAATATTCTGGTCTGTGCAGGGCGAAGGGCTTAGAATTGGGGAACCTACTATTTTCATTCGTCTTACAGGTTGCAATCTCCAATGTGAATTCTGTGACACAAAATATGCATGGGAAGGGGGCATTGAGGTAAAGGTAGAGACTATTTTAAATACTGTTCGAAATCTAAAAGAAAAACATAATACAGAATGGATATGCCTGACGGGTGGGGAACCATTAATTCAGGATATAAGAACTCTCGTGCATCAGTTAAAATCAGAAAATTTCAAGATTCAAATTGAAACAAATGGAACGAGATATATAGATATTCCAGTTGACTGGTATTCTCTCTCTCCAAAACCAGAAGAATATTTTTATCAGCCAAAATACAAAGGGATAGCAAAAGAAGTCAAGTTAATTGTTATAAGAAATTTGAAATCAGAAAATATTATTCGAATAAGAAAAGAATTCCCAAAAAAAATTCCCCTTTTCCTTCAACCCTGTTCAAATCAAAGCTGGAGTTATGCCTTAGCCCGAAAACTTCTGCAAGAATGTATTGAAAAAGGCTTTTCAAATATAAGACTCGGTCTTCAACTTCATCGAATTTATAAGATTAAATAAAAATTCATTTCATAATTTTAGAAAAGCCCATTCCTTTGAATAAGGGACACTGCTCATTAGAATTCCTTTTTTCTCGCTAACTAAAAGATTATCACTTGGATTGTACCCAAACCCATTTTCTGGGTCATAAAGACCTGGCTCAACACTGAACATCATTCCTTTCTCCAGCACAGTGTAGTCTCCAAGTGAAATCCACGGAGCTTGATGCCCCTCCATCCCTGAACCATGAGCTGGACGATGGTAAATAAGTTTTGCCAATCCATGTTTAACCTGGTAATCATGAATCTTTTTTGCAACTGAGGAACAGGTTACACCTGCCCTGGACTCCCTTTCCTGGATACGAACACATTCTGTAACAACATCCCATACTTTTTCCCTATATTTATCCCACGGAGCAATCTGATAATAGCGATAGAGCTCTCCTCCATAACCGCCAATTCTTACTACCCCTGCCACCTGAAGAGCATCTCCCTTTTCGATTTTTTTATAAAAAAACTGATTCGGATGAGGATATGCAGTTGCAATTCCTGCTCTACAGACAATTCTCACAGTAATTCCAACCGCAGAATGAGGTCTTCCATCATGCTTGATATCTTTCATAATAAGATTCACTCCATATTCAGTCGCAGCGTGTGCGATCTCGAAATCTGTTGCATCTGTTCCTCTTTCTAATATATAATCCCTTGCAAAAGCATGTATTTTGCTAAAATAATTCATTGCTCTTTGGGTAAGAGCAATTTCTTCTTTCGTTTTTACCATTCTCATTTTAAGACATACAGAGCTAATGTTTTTAAACTTAGCTTTTGGAATTATCCTATTCCATTTTTTCATCTCAGAAGGTGTCATTTCCCAATCAATTCCTATTAATTTATCTCCATACCCTCTCTTTTTAACTCCCTCAAGTATCCACTCAAAAATATCAATTGTTTTTCCTTGTACAACCTTTCCCTTGTTTGGATATCCTCCTTCTGCATGAAGATAATCAAAATAATATTCATTTTCTGTACACCACCAGGTAGTTACTAAGTCTCTATCAAGACCTGGATGATACCAGTATATAGCGTCTTCATCCATAGGGATTAAAACAAAAAATGGTCGCTCTGTGGATGTGAAAAAGAGCCCAGTAAAGTAAACAAGATTCCAGCGATTCTGAAGCAATACAGCCTTAATACCTTCTGGCTCAACTCTTTCTTTGAGTCTTTTTACAGTTTTCTTATACCAACTTAATGGTAACCTATCAAAGTTTGCTGGTTCAGGGTGTTCGGGATTTTTTATTAAAAGTTTCTCAGACTCACCAGATGATTTCAAATCAAGAGGCTTTTTTAGAGTCCCAATTAAAAAACCTGCCCCTAAACTTTTAATGAAATCTCTTCTTTTTAAATTCATTTTTCCCACTCCTTTTTCAAGGCAATTTTTACCACACTCAAAAGACAAATTCAAATTACAATTTAGAAAATTTCCAAGGAACAGAAAAAAGATTAATTTGTAAAGATTTGAATTTTCTAATCCCAAATCTCTAAGTTGCCTTATTCTCCATTTTTTGCTATAAAAATAAGCCGAAACTCAAAAAAGGAGAGGTGAGATAATGATAACTGCTACACAATTAAGAAAAGGTATGACCATTGTGCTTGATGGACAACTCTATAAGGTTCTCGAAGCAGTTCATGTAGGAACTGCAAGAGGACAAGCTTATATTCAAACTAAACTCCGCAATCTAAAGGATCAAACCTTACTCGATTATAGATTTAATTCTGATGACAGAGTCGAACAGGCTTATCTGGAAACAGTTGAAATGGAATATTTATATGAAAGTGACAATCAATATGTTTTTATGAATCTTGAAACCTATGAACAGATATCCTTGCCTGAAGAGATGATTGGAGATAATAAATACTATCTTATTCCAAATGTGGTCTTCACAATGGAAATGTATGAAGGAAAACCTGTTGGTGTCAGACCACCCACAACTGTTGATTTAAAAGTTATTGAAACAGAGCCCTATATAAAAGGTGCTACCCAAGCTGCAAGTTATAAACCAGCTACCTTGGAGACAGGGCTTACTATAAATGTCCCTCCTTTTATAGAAGAGGGAGACATCATTAGAATTGATACAAGAGAAAATAAATATCTGGAGAGAGTAAAAAAATAACTCTAAAAAAAATCAAAAGGTTTTACGAACCACTTTTACATTTTCAAAGGCATCAGTGATTTTTACAACAATCATATTATCCGAATTAGTCTTAAGAGGTAGGATTACATTGAACTGTTCTTGTTGAGAATCACAAATTTCATCAACTGGGAAAATAACTCTCCATCCATCAGGTCTTATCATGTATTCTACTTTTTTAATATAAGAGCCATCATCCCTTGTAATAAATGACACCTCCACTTTTGACCCTTTTCTATTTACTGCAAGATTTTCCACCACTGGTGGAGTATTGTCAATTACAAATAGATCACTAATTTTCTCTGACGAAAGTTCATATCCAGGAGGATTATCAGGAGAATCAGAAGCTTTTATTTTTACTCTATACTTCCCATCTGGTAGAGAAATGGTTTCTAAAACAAAAATATTGTCTCTGTAATTTTCTCTTAAAATCCGCCATTTATTTTCCCCTTCACTCTTTATATATAAAGTGTAGATCAACCTGTCTCCATTCGCATCTTCTGCTTCCCATTTTATAGTCTGAAACCCTTTTCTAGTTATCATCTTACGAACTACTTTTACTTTTGAGGATTTCTTGCTAGGAGAAGACACTTCTAAGCCCCATATTTCTTCATCTGAGGGGGGAGGTTTCCTATAAACTTTATTTGGTGGAAGAAGTTCAATTTTCACTATTTCCGGAGCCAGATTCATTTGTTGATAGAATATTTCCAATTTTTTCAGAAGAGGAGTTTTACCCTTAATGGAACTTTTCAAATTTACTTTAACTTGAATAAATCGAGCATTCAAATTGAAAATTTTCTCGGATGATTTTTGATAAGGAGGTGACCAGTCACTCCATCCAGGTCCTGGTTTTGTTGAATTTCCGGTTCTGGTAAAGATCTGAATGTTTGTCCCTTGTGGTATTACCGCATCCCATGTAATTTTTCCCCATTTGGAAAGTGCACCTGTATCTACTACCTCAGATAAATATTCTCCCTCAAGACCTTGCTCTGGGAGCAAGGAGTAAAGATATGGAGGATTATTTGTTATAAAATAAATTCTATTTCCTGATCTCAAGATTTTATATATTTGTTCACACTCCTGCTGACTTATCAAATCAACATTTTTACTTTTTATTTTTACAGAAAAAATTTGTCCCTCATTTCCAGTTGCAAGAATAATTTCTTTGCCTTCTGATAAAAAAGCTATTGAATATACTGAATTATTTGAGAAATTCCATAATAATTTGCTTCTACCATCTGGGAAAATTTTATACAGGGCTCCTGGCTGAGCTTTTAAGCCCGGAGCTTTAATTCTTGTTTTAGAAGATAAAGCGCTGGTGTTTGCAGTCACTGTGATTGAACTCTCTTCAAAATATGAACCAATTTTTAAAGAAGGCTTAATTTTTTCTGTAAGTCTTCCTCCTGTTGCAACAAATATATTTCCTTCCTTATCTATAATTAAATCTCTGACTTCTTCATATGGAGATTCAAAAAGAATTGATGGCGTGCCTGATGATGTAAATTTATAAACAACCCCTTGTCCTGCTGTTCCCGCCAGAATTTCTCCTTTGTTATTAGTTCTTAAACACAAGACATGATTTTGTGGACACCTGAAAAATATTTCTCCCTTTCCATTAATATCCACCTTATATATTCCACCAGTTTCTCCTGTTGCTATCCAGAGATAATTGTTATGCCACAACATATCCCATATATAGCGACCCTCAGGATTAAAAAATTCAGATGCTTTCCCCTTTGGAGTTATTTTATAAACTTTACCATTTGGTGACGTTCCTGCATATAAATTTCCTTTACTATCCATAGCAAGAGAGTAAACATCCATTTCAGGGGCGTCAAAAAGAAGCTTGTAATTACCCAATCTATCAATTTTATAAATTTTTCCATTATGCCCAGTACCTAAATAAAGATTACCTTCTGAATCAGTTAATAAAGAAAGATAAAATTCTTCTGGAGGAGCTTTCAATTTTTTGTGTTCTGGAGCAAGAAATAAAAACCCATCTGAAGAAATGGAAAGACCTTTTAGTTTTCCTTTTAGAAAATCTTCCTTTTTATCAACTACCCATTTAGTTGGAGAAATCGAAAATAAACCTAAAGCAAAAAGTAATATCGAGGCAACGATAAAAATCTTTTTTTTCATATTTTACTCCTTTACTTTTATGGGAATAATGGTTGAGCCATTAAAAACAAAAGGAACTGGTAATTGGTATTCTTTTATCGTAGAAAAGGAAGTTATGGAAGGTGAAGAGGATGCCCGAGGAGAAAGAAGCATTCTTTGAATTAATGGGGGAAGATTTGGCATTTCTTCTCCATTTAAAAAAATGCCTTTTTTTGAAGTAAACAGTTTAAAATATATCCTGTTATTTTTCCTTAAATTATTTAATAATCGAATTAGCTGATCTAAGCTCCTTGGCATAAAATATCTTTTGCGATATTGTGCTGATTCTATCTGAAAAATTGAACGAGAATCTCCTATCAAAATATTGAATTCAGTACCAGGTGGCAAGTAGGGAACCTGCAGGTTTACCCTATTCTCAACTAATTTTCCCTTTGAGGTCCGTGTATAAATTTTTATACTCAGAATATCACCAGGCCTTGCTTCAAACTTATCAATAAATACCTTTTCAAGATAACCTACATTCAAATCTTCTTCGCATGAAGCCTTTATATCTATTTTATGAATCTTAACTTCTTTGAATTGATTATTTACAAGATAATAAACAACTGCTGCAATCAGATTAGAAAACTCTTCTGCAGATGAATCCAAACTTCCTGAGAAGAGATCCTCTAAATGAACACTCTTTCCATTATCGAGATAAATATCTCCATTAAAAGCAAGAGATAAGTTCCCAATCGATCTTCCTACATCTACGACTAAATTCTGTAATGCTATGTATATAAAGGTAGGGGTTAGGATTTTATCATTTATGAATTTCAAATGAAAACTCTTCGAACTTTTTCCTGCATTTTTAATCTCAATATTCAGAGGGACCAGATATGGCATTTTACCAATTTCTCCCAATAAACCTGAAAATCTATCCTGAGTGAATTTACCAACAATATCTCCTGTATTAGCAAGTTTAAAGGAAGACTCTAAACTCGGCACCACTGTCAAAACTTCAGCCTTGCTCATAAGATATTCTACTGTTCCAAGATTAAAAAAGGGATGTCCAAAGGCTAAAACACGAGAACCATCTACATAGGTTACAGTTCCAACACCGCTTACTTCAAGGTCACCTGTTATAAGTTGAATAGCTACAGGTTCTCCCTCTCTAAGTTTTATATCCTCAAGAGAAAATCTTCTTATGGAGGGTTTTCTTTGAACACTTCCACCCATTATGGGCTCTAATCCCAGATTCTTAAAGAGATTTCTATGTTTTTCAACCACTTGCGGTGAGAAACCACTAAAAACTAAAGGAATAATTGCAGGAGTTACTATGCTATTGCTATAAAAAGTCTTTGCTTTTTTTAGAAATAAATTATTAAGAATTTTTTTAAAATTTCCTGCAGTTATCATATCTTGTACAGGCAAATAACCAAGTGAGGGCAAGGTCTTTGATGTCTTCTTTTTCGAAATCTCTATCATTTCTTCAATTGGAGTTATTCCAGCAACTGCCTCTTTGGAAAAGGGAAAATGATAGGCAATCGCTCCAATAATTTTATCATTTACATAGATTGGACTACCACTCATTCCCGCGATAACACCTGTTTTTTCAAAGAAAGGGCCTTTAATTCTCCCCAGAATTAAATTCTTATTAGGAGCGAAATTTCTTAAAACTCCAATTATTTCCACTTCAAATTCTTCTATTTTGTTACCCTTTAGTACTGTTTTCCCTTTGCCAATCATGCCAGGTTTTATTTCACTTAAATTCATTATTTGGGGGGGTGAAGCATTAAGACCAGTATAAAAGGTGATTAATAAAAGGAAAAAAAGAATTGAAATTTTTCTCATATTATTTCCCTTCTCGATTTTTCAGGATATATCAAATCTGACTTACTGTCAAGAAAAGAAGCGTGTATTTCAACAAATAGGGCTTTACTTTTCAACAATTTAGTTTTTATAATGGATAGTTGAAATAAAGATGATTATTTCAAATACAATTAATAAAATTATGGACGCTCCAATCCAAAAAATTAAATCGTATTGCAAAAATAAAAAGAATATAATTTCCCTTGCTCAGGGATTACCGTGGTTTGGTCCACCCCCTCAAGCCTTGAGAAAAGCTGTTGAAAGAATTCAAAAAGGAGAAGGACATAAATATGGCCCAGATGAAGGAAATTATAAATTAAGGTTTCTACTTTCAAATTTTTTAAAGAGTCTAAATATAAAGGGCTCATTACCTGAAAATATTATAATAACTCCTGGTGCAAATCAGGCTGCCTTTCTTGCTCTTGCAACAATATCTGATAAAGGTGATGAAATCATTCTATTCAGACCTTATTATTTCAATCATTTGATGGCTGTTCAGATTCTTGGATTAAAACCAGTAATCGTGGAAACAGATGACAATTATCACATTGATCCTGATGTTCTAAGAAGTAAAATTTCAAATAAAACAAAAGCAATCATTTTAGTTTCTCCTTCAAACCCCACTGGGGCAATGATTGATTTTTCAATATTAAGTGAACTTTTAGAAATCGCATATCGATATGGAATCTATATAATATCTGATGAGCCATATTTTCATTTTGTGTGGGAGAAAAAGCATTTTTCTCCTCTTACATTTGATGATACTCTTACAATCGGATTATGGTCTTTTTCAAAATCTTATGGAATGTCAGGATGGCGTTTAGGTTGGATGAAAGTGCCAAATTTCTTAGTTCAACATATAATTAAAGTAGCTGATACCCTCCATGTCTGTCCTCCTGTTCCTTCCCAAATTTTAGCTGAGGAAGTTATGCTTAATTTCAAAGACTATCCTTTCCAATTCTTATCAGACATAAAAAAATCAAGAGATATTTTGATACAGAATTTACTGCCCGCTGTGGAAAGAGGTGTTATAGATTTTCCAAAAAATGAGGGAGGATTTTATATTTTTATAAAATTCAGAAAAGAAAAACGAAGTGGGTGGGAAATTGCTAAAATTCTAATTGATAGATATGGATTAGCCACAGTGCCGGGCGAACCATTTGGGATGCGAGAGAAAGCTTATTTACGGCTGAGTTTCGGAAATCTTCCTCCTCATATGATGGAAAAAGCTTCTGAGATTCTCAAAAAATCTTTATTATTCCTATGATTTTTTATTACATATTGACTAATTTTTATTTTCCTGTATTATTAAAAGAGTGAAAATTCAAACATTTCTTATTCCAAATTAGGGGGTAAAATGTCTTATTTTTCAAAAAAAGAATTAATAGAGCTTCACAAATTCAACTCACAGACAGGGGTTCTGAGCATTTATCTTAATATACCTTCGAAAGGCAGGGGAAGGGAAAGAAGTGTAAAAATTGAATTAAAATCTGGATTAAATGAATTATATAAAAAATACCCTGATGACAAAAATCTTGTGGATTTAATTGAAGATGCCAAGGAGACTTTTTCTTTAATTCCTTTACAAGAACTAAAGAAAAGCATTGTATTTTTTCTATCAAAAAATCCGGAATTGAAATGGCAAAAAAGCTTTCAAATCCCATTGATTACAAAATTCGTATGGCAGAAAAAACCCTTTCTAAGACCACTCGTTGGTCTCCTTGAAAAGAATCCAGATACCGGGATTTTACTGATAACATCAGAGAAAATTAAATTTCTCACCTGGAGACAGGGGTTTATCAATGAGGAATTCATTGAGGAAATAGCAATTGATAAGACAAGCTGGAGAAGATACGCAGGCCCTGCTCCTTCTATCTCAGCTATGGCTCAGCAAACCAGTACGCATACGGATCTATTTCGTCATCGGCTTAATGAACAGATTGATAAATTTTTAAGGGATATTGCAGGAAAAATCCCGAATTATGCAAAGAAATACAGATGGAAATATATCATCCTTTCAGGAGAAAATGAATATATAGAAACTATTAAAAATGTAATTGAACCATCCTGGCAGAAAAAAATTATTGGATCTCTTGACCAGATTCTTATAAAGAAATCTCCTGTTGAGTTAGCTGAAGCAGTGACAGATTTAATATCTAAATGGGAACAAGAAGTTGAAGAAAAAGAAGTAGATTTCTTAATTAGCAGTGCGCTGTCTGGAGGAAGAGCATGTCTTGGACCAATAGAGTGTATAAACTTATTATCTGAGGGAAGGGTTGCTCATCTCTATTTCTGTCAAGACCTCGAGATAAAGGGTTATATACGGCCAGACGGATATTATGTACTAAACCCACCAGAAGGTGAAAACAATATTAGAGAGGAACCTTATTTAATTGAGAAAATGATTGATATGGCGTTGGAGAATAACACAAATATTACTCCAGTAGAGGGGATACCTGCTAAAAAATTAGCAAAATATGGAGGAGTAGGAGCATTTCTCCATTATTAAAAAATTCTATGTAAGGAGGAGTAGATGAAAAAGATTTTGACAAAATTCGAACATTTCCAATATTTTTATCCATATACAGTTGCAATTGTTGGGGCTAAATTTGGAGAAAAAATAAATTTTATGTCTGCTGCATGGCACACTCCTTTATCTTTTTCACCTCCTCTGTTCGGTGTTTTAATATCTAAGAAAAGATTTTCGCATTATATTATAAGTAATGCAAAGGAATTCACAGCAAACTTTTTGCCATTTAATAAGGTAAAGATTTCAGCCCAGATGGGAAGAAAAACAGGAAAGGAAATTGACAAAATAAAAGCATTCAAAATAAATCTACTACCATCTAAAGTGATTTCTTCCCCTATTCTTGAAGATTCCTATGTTGCGCTTGAATGCAAATTAATTGAGATAAGAACCTATGGAGACCACGACCTTTTTGTAGGCGAAGTTGTAGCAGTCCATCACGATGAAGAAGCTTTTAAAGAAAATGGTGTGCTTAACACCAAAAAGGTAAAGCCCCTTCTTTATCTTGGAAGCGATATGTATATAACAACTGATGCGAAAACATTAAAACATATGTTACCTGATTAATTTATAATTTTACTTCCCTTAAACATTCAGCAGCTTCTTCTGGAGGAATGGGATTTATATTGATACCCGTTCCCCATTCGAATCCTGCAGCCTGTGTCATTCTTGAAATAATCTCCAAATGCCAGTGATAACTTTTTTTAATAATATCCCTTTCTTTCTTATTGATATAATTTAAATTGCAAGATGTGTGGAGTACCAGATTAAATGGGGGACTTTTAAGAAATTTATTTATTCTTAAAAGAGCATCTTTTAAAATAAACGCCATCTTTTCAAATTCTATATTATTGAGATTTGAAAAATCACATTCATGATTTTCAGGAATAATCCATGTTTCAAAGGGAAAAGAAGATGCAAATGGTTCCCATATTATGAAACCATTCCTCCTTTCCACTATTCTGGCCCCTGATTCTATTTCTTCTTTAAGAATATTACATATGAGACATCTTTTATTTTTTATATAGTATTTTCTACTTGAATCCATCTCATTTTTTGGTATTTCTGGGATTGTTGGTAGAGCAACAATCTGAGAATGTGGATGAGATAAGGAAGCTCCTGCTGCTTTCCCATAATTACCAAAGAGGAGAACATACTTTATTTTTCTATCTTTATAGAAAAATTTAATTCTTTCATTTATTGCCACGAACATATCCATAATTTCATCAATTTTCCTTTCCCAAAGTGGGTAATTGTGTACAGGTGTTTCAATTATTACCTCATGGTATCCGAACCCATTGAGTGATAAAAAATAATCACTTTCATGTAATTTAGTTAAGTTTATATCTGACTTTAATGCTGGGAATTTATTTGGCACTACCCTTACTCTCCAGCCTGGAGTATCTGGTTTTCTTCCTGAAAAACCAATAGCAAAGGTCTCTGGAGGCGTAAGATTTTCCTTTCCTTCACAAAAAGGGCACTCCCCTTCTTCTGATTCATCTATTCTACATATAGCAAAAGGACGTTTCCTCCTCTCAGGAGCAATAATTACCCACCTCTTACGAATTTGATCAAATCTTAATTCTGACATTGTCTTTATATTAACTAATGAAAAATCAAAAGTAAATAATTTGCAATAATTACAAAATATGCTAATATTTTTAAATCATGAATAAGATGAAAAGAACTGTAATTCTGGGAACAGGTCATTATGTACCCCCTAAGGTGGTAACAAATTTTGACCTTGAAAAAATGATGGACACCTCTAATGAATGGATTGTTCAAAGAACAGGAATAAGGGAAAGACATTTTGTAGAACCAGGGATCGGAAGTTCTGACCTTGCCTATGAGGCTTCTATAAGAGCAATAGAAGATGCTGGAATTGATAAATCAGAAATTGACTTTATTATACTTGCCACCCTTTCTCCTGACCATTATTTTCCAGGAGTTGGTGTAATTTTACAAGCAAAACTTGGTCTTGCTGGAATTGGAGCTCTTGATGTAAGAAACCAGTGCACAGGCTTCATATATGCCCTTTCAGTAGCAGATCAATACATAAAAACTGGAATGTATAAAAGAATACTCGTGGTAGGAGCTGAAGTGCAATCGTCAAATCTAAATTTCTCAACAGAAGGGAGAGACATGGCAGTACTCTTCGGTGATGGAGCAGGAGCAGTAATAGTAGGTCCTAATGAAGAAGATAATGATAGAGGCATTCTCTCCACTCATCTTTTTGCAGATGGAAGATTTTTAAAGGATTTGTGGATGGAAAAGCCATCTCCGAAGGATAATCCGGTTTTCTCCAATAAAATGATTGAAGAAAAACGCTATTTCCCAAGAATGGATGGAAGATCTGTTTTCAAAAATGCTACTGTCAGGATGCCTGAAGCTGTAAAAATCGCTCTTAAACACAATAATCTTACCATTGATGATGTTGATTTAATAATTCCTCATCAAGCAAATTACAGAATAACTGAGCTGGTTGCTCGCTCCTTAGGTGTATCAATGGATAAAGTGATGAGCAATATTGATAAATACGGGAATACAACTGCGGCTTCTATTCCAATTGCTCTTGATGAAGCAATAAAAAGTGGAAGATTAAAGAAAAATGATATTGTGGTGCTCACTGCTTTTGGCTCTGGTTATACATGGGGCTCTGCTGTAATAAAGATGTGAATAGGGATTTAAACGAGGTTTTAATATTTACATTAAAATTCTTTTGTGTTAGCATTTTAAACTTAAAGAATTTTAAGAGAAATAATGTCAAACAATCACAAACAATCATCTATCAACAGTCATCAACAAATTAAAGGTAGGAGGTTGATATGAAAAAGAAAATTGGTCTATTTATTATTTTTTCTTTTATAATACTCCTAATATTTCAGGGGTTCTCTCAATCAAACAAAGAAGACCAGAAATTCGACGAATGGGTGGCTAAATTTCTTGATAAACTCTGGCAATATAAACCAACTTCAGCCACTTTTGCAGGTTATCATAAATATGATAACAAACTCGAGGATTTAAGCGAAGGAAGAATCAAGAAAAGAATCAGAGAGCTTGACGAGTTCTCTAAAGAACTTGCTTCGAAAATAGATAAATTTAAACTGAGCAAGGATAAAGCAATAGATTATGAAATAATCGTTGACGCAATAGATTATGAAAAATTGCAATATGATTATCTAAAGCCTTGGGAAAATAATCCACTTTTATACAATAGAATAATCGGCGGTTCCATAAATAGCTTGATGAGCAGAGATTTTGCTCCTCTTGAGGAAAGGGTAAAAAATGCAATTGCAAGAATGGAAAAAATTCCTGATTTGATCAAGCAGGCTAAAAAGAATCTTAAAAATCCTCCTCAGATTTTCACAGAAACTGCCATAACCCAGAATCAAGGAAATATAAACTATTTCAAAAATACTTTACCTAAATTAGCAGAAGGAGTCTCCCAGGCTACAAAAGCTCGGCTCCAGGCACAGATTGATAAAGTTGTTGCAGCACTTGAAGATTACGACAAATTTCTGCGGGAAGAATTATTACCTCGTTCTACAGGTGAATTTAGATTAGGAACTGCTCTCTTCCAAAGGAAGGCAAGATACACTTTACAGTCCACTATTCCTCTTGAACATATTGTTGCAAGAGCTCAGGCAGCCTATAAGAATGTAAGAAGAGAAATGGCTATTGCAGCGCTTCCTCTTTTCAGAATGATGTATCCTGAGGTAAAAGAGGAAGAACTTGCAAGATTAACTGATGAACAAAAGAGAAACAAAATAGTTGGGGATGTGCTAAAAGTAATTTCCAAGGAACATCCTACTAAAGAGGGATTTTTTGATTATGTAAAAAAAACTGTTGAAGAAATTAGAAATTTCATAATCGAAAAAGATATAATTGACCTTCCAAAACCTGATAGATTATATCTCAGGTTGACTCCTGAATATGCAAGGGGAATTGCAGTAGCAGGGCTTGAACCCCCTGGCCCATATGAGCCAGAAGGCAAATATTACTATCAAGTATCTCCAATTCCAGAGGACTGGGACTATGAACAGGTTGAATCCTTTTTAAGAGAATATAACAATTACATGATTAAAATTCTTACTATTCATGAAGCACTTCCTGGACACTATGTCCAACTTTATTATTCAAATAAATATCCGTCAATAGTTCGTAATGTATTTCCAAGCGGACCAACTATTGAAGGCTGGGCAGTTTTCACGGAAAGAATTATGATCGAATCAGGATATGGCAATTGGGATTGCAAGCTCAGGTTAATCCAGCTTAAATTCTACTTAAGAGCAGTTGTCAATTGCCTACTCGATTTCAATGTCCATCTTGGTGGAATGACAAAGGATCAGGCAATTAAACTGATGACAAGAGGCGCGTTTCAGGAACTTGCTGAGGCAGAAGGAAAATGGAGAAGAGCATGTCTGACATCAACTCAACTTTCCACTTATTTTGTTGGCTCAGAAGAGATTTCAGAAATTCAAAAAGAATACAAAAAAATAAAAGGTAAAAACTATAATCAGAAAGAATTTTTACAGAAACTTATAAGCTACGGTTCAATTCCAATCAGACATTTAAGGGAGTTAATTCTTCACGAACAGTAAATGGAAAAGGATAAAGAACAAGAAATAGTGGAAATATACATAGATGAAAAAAGAATTCCATTAAATCCTTTTGTTGAAGAAATTATAAGAAAAACAATTAAAGGAATGCTCTCGACTCTCAAAGGATTTCAGGAAGGTGAAATAAAAATAATTATTAAACCAGAAAAAAACTGAATCTTCATCTAAGTTCATTAAATTTTATCTAAATAAAAAATGAAAATAGTGGATTCCCATGCTCATCTAGATTCTAAAGAATTTGAAATTGATATTGATACTGTAATAAATAGAGCCTTTAAAAGTGGAATCGAATACATAGTTACAATTGGCGACTTATCCGATGAAATCAGTGTTGAAAAAACCTTAAAGCTAAGCGAAAAATACGGAAAAATATATTTTACACTTGGTTTACATCCCCATCAGGCAAATAAATTCACGAATGAAATTGAGAAAAAAATACTTAAGTTTGTAAAACATGAAAAAATACTCGCAATTGGAGAAATAGGACTCGATTTTCATTATAATTTTTCTTCCCCTAAAGAACAAATTAAAGCTTTTGAATGCCAAATAGAAATTGCAGAGAATTTAAAATTCCCTATTATAATTCACAGCAGGAATGCTGGAGAAAAAATATATGAAATAATTAGAGAGAAAAATTTTTCTCAGGGAGGAATTCTCCATTGCTTTACAGAAAGTGAGGAAATTGCAAGGAAGATGATTGATCTAAATTTTTTAATTTCAGTCTCTGGAATAATTACTTTTCCTAAAGCTGAGAATCTCAGAAAAGTAATTAGAAATCTTCCAGTAGATAAATTACTCATAGAAACAGATTGTCCTTATTTATCGCCTGTTCCATATAGAGGAAAAAGAAATGAGCCTGCATTTGTAATTGAAACATTGAAAAAACTTGCAGAAATAAAAGAAATTAATGTAGAAGAGCTCTCTGAAATTATATTGAATAATTTCATAAAATTATTTCAAATAACGTATTAATTTAAATATTGACAAAAAACGAGGACTTTCTTAAACTTAAAAAGTGAGCTGGCCCGTTAGCTCAACTGGTAGAGCAGCGGACTCTTAATCCGCGGGTTGGAGGTTCGAGTCCTCCACGGGTCATACTTCCCTCCAAATATAAATTACAAATTTTTCAAATTTCCAAATTAGAAAATAAATAAACTTGTTATTATCCATCCTTTCTTATATGATAAAAGGAAAGGAGAATAAAAATATGAAAAAGCATACAAAGAAAAGTATTCGAATATCTTTAATAAAAATAATTATTGCTATTATATTATTGCTTGGAATCAGTATTATTCTTTATACTGGATCAATTATTATTAAAGCTAAGAAACAAACTCCTGAAATAATCCAAAATGCCTTAAATTCAAAAAAGATTAAATTAGATTTAAAAGACTTATCAAGTGAACAAATAAAAATTTTGTTAATGGTAGAAGACCCAAATTTCTATAATCATAAAGGTATAGACTTTAAAACTCCTGGTGCTGGTTTAACAACTATAACTCAAGGATTAGTTAAGATGCTATATTTTAAACATTATAAACCTGGAATAATAAATAAGATAAAGTTGTGTCTTTTGGCACGGTATACATTAAATCCATCATTGTCTAAAAATGAGCAACTTAAACTTTTTATAAATTTGGTTTATTTAGGAAAAGCTAATGGAAAACCTGTTTACGGATTTTTTGATGCAGCAAAATATTACTATGGAAAATCTGTTTCTGAATTGAGCAGAGATGAGTACATATCAATAGTTGCTATGATAATTGCTCCAAAAACATTTAATATTCAGGCAAATCCCGAGGCAAATAAGAATAGAGTTGAATGTATTAAAAAAATGATTTCTGGTGAATATAAACCCAAAGGATTAATGGATTTATATTATGGCGGAAAAACTTATAGAAAACCACGCAGTGGCATAAAGAAAATTTTAAGTAAAATAGTTTGGGGCTATTAGTCGAAAAATTAATGAGTTTTCCTTGCTTTTCAAAAATTAAATGTTACAGTTGTGAAACAATTTCTTAAAATGTTGCAGAAAGTTAAAAAGTGAAAACATTTTTCAACCAGAAGTCCAAAACACCACACTCTACACAGAATTTTAAAGTAGAGATTCATTTTTAAATTAAATAATTGACAAACGAAAAGGTTTTTCTTATTATTTAAGCAAAAAGAAGGGGGTATGAATAATGCGAAGAAAAATATCTAGAAAATTTTTGATTTTAGTTCTCTTTTCTATCATTTTTACAATATCTAGCTGTGTTTCCACGACGCATACTCGCATTCGACCAGGTACAAATCTTAATAGGTTTGGATATGTATATATAGCTCTTCCAGTCTATCCCGATGGCACAATTGATAAATATGGGATTGGAAGTAAGCTTGCAATGATGTTTAGTTCTCTAGGACTACAAGTCCTGAGCGAGACCGAAGCAAAAAATTTTCCAAAAAGCAAATTAAGTCAAATTTTATACTGTAGAATACAACATTTCCATTCTCCAGTGGCTGGAGGCTTAGGGGGATCTTATGCCACTGTGATAATTGATTGTTATGATGCTTTTAATCGCCAAATATATTATGGAATAGGTAAATATCAGGGGATGACTATATCGGATGATCTTAATGGAGCGCTTAATAGAGCATTTCAAGGCTTTGTTGAAAGATATAAAAGCTTTGATCCCAGTCTTGCAGAAGCAGCTAATGAAGAGATAAAACGACAATATGCTAATTGGGAAAAAATCGATCTTACTAAAGAACAGTTAATAAATTATTACAATAAAAATATAGATAATCTTGATCCAATTGAAGGAATTTGGTCTTCTTTTAATACAAGTGATACCTATTATAAAATAGGAATCATAAAAGACCAAAAATCAGACGAAAGAGATTTTGTCGCTATAATCATTGAATCAGAAATCCCTCATTGGCAACCTAAACAAGTAAAAATTGAATTTCAACTCACTGCATATGATTCTGTATATTCCGTTACATATTATATGGCGGATCATTCTGAACAAAAAACAACTGCATTTATAGATGAAAATGGAATATTAAGAATTGGATTAAAAAATATAAGAACTGGTGAAATTATTGAAACTAAGTTTATTAAAAACTATCCAAAACTTATGAGAGCTGAAACTTCTAAAAGTATGTATCCATCTGAAGGGACAGGGTTTTTGCTGTCAAAATCTGGACTTGTTGTCACTAATTATCATATCATTAAGGGTAAATCTGACATCAAAATAATATTTCCACAAATTAATAGGACTTTTGAAGCTAAACTTGTACTAAAAGACTCATCAAATGACATTGCAATACTTCGATTAGCTAATTTTAATTTTTCAAAAATTTTTAATACAAATATTCCTTACAAAATTACTTCTTCAGGCTCAATGAAATTAGGTCAAGAAGTTTTTACATTAGGCTTTCCATTAGGTGAAATTCTCGGTAAATCGGCGAAAGTATCAACCGGAAGAATTAACTCTCTTTCTGGAATACAAGACGATCCTAGATTAATACAAATCAGTAATCCGGTTCAACCAGGTAATAGTGGCAGCCCTCTTTTTAATAAAAATGGGGAACTTATAGGAATAGTTTTAGCAGCATTAAATGCGAAATATTTCTATGAAGTTACAGGAATTATTCCTCAAAATGTAAACTTTGCAATAAAGTCAGATTATTTGAATAACTTAATTTCTATGCTTCCCGAAGGCGATGAGATATTACACAGAAAGAATCAATTAAAAGGTAAAACATTAGAAAGACAAATTGAATTACTTATGCCTTTTATTGTAAAAATACAGGGAAAGTAAATAATTTTAATGAAAAAATAAGCATAAATAAATTAAGCATATTGAAAAATTCTTTAATACAGTGCAAAAAATAGCAAAAAATAAATATGATTAAACAATTGTGGAAAATATTAACAATGAATTCGAGTATTTTATTTTTAATAATTGGCTTGATATTGGGACTCATTATCGGTTATATATTAGAACGAATAAAAGAAGGGAGGGTGAGAAAAAAGAGTGCTGAGATATTCAAAAATGAAATAGAGGTTATATGTAAAGATATTGAAAAAGACTTTGAGTATGTGGGAAGTTTCAAGTTTCTTAAAAGTCCAATAAATATTCAAAAGGAAAAACTCTATCTTGGCGCGTTTTTACTTTCTCCGAGTGTATATGGAACTAGTATTTACGAATCTTATAAGAATAAGATTTATTTATTTAAAAATAATACTCAAAAAGCCCTCATTAGCTTTTATGATACCATTTTTAAAATAAAAAGAGATATCAGCTCAATTCGAACCATCATAGAAAATGTAGATATTCCTAAACAGGCTATTAAAGATACATATGAAAAACAATATAAACTTAGAGAAAACGCATTGAAAAAAGCTATTTTTTGTTTTCAAGAATTAGAAAAAGAAAAAAATAAGCTCATTACATTATTTAAAAAGTCCAAGACATCACTTCTGTGAATAAAATAGACTTAGGTTAGTATCTTACTTAGATAAAAATTTAGGAATAAATATGATATATGACACTTACGATTATTTTTTTCATTCAAAAATAAAAACTGCATAAGAGTTGTTTATCTAAGTCTTACATTGAAAAAGCTTGATCAAAAGAAAAAATGGCAAGATTTAAATTAAAAAGTTATAGATGAATTTATGAGAACTAAAATCTTAATATTATTTTTCTCTTCACTTAAATGATTTGATTGTTTTAGATAATTATTTAAAATTAGGACATTCAGGACAAAATTTTTCCACGTCTTCAATAAACTCGCTATTTATAAGAGGAACTTTAATTTTAGGATCTGTTTTAAATTGCTTATTTTTATTTAATTTACACTCAGGAGAAAATTTATTTTTACATTTAAAAAACTTTTTTAAGGAATTATTATGAAGCCTACTCATCTTCTCCTTTAAAAATTTAAAATTTCTTTGAGAAATTATCACATTATCTCTTTTTAATCAAGGCTACTTTTTGGTATTTGTAGTAAAAAATTAGGATCTATGCTTAAATAGTAATCGACTTAGATATTAACTTATAGAAACTCCCCTTTTGCTTTTTCTTCTCACCTACTCTCCAAAATCTCCCTAATCCTCTTTAAAATTATATCGGGTTGTTTTTCGTCTTTGCTTAGTTCGATTAAATCATGTTTCTTTAAGTCATCCAGAAGTTTTAAAACTAATTTAATCGGAGAACAGGGAGATTTCACAATTAGCAATTTTATATAATACCTGTTTTTCCATTTAAAATGCTGCATAAGATATTCAAAAAATTCCTGAGGAATATCTTCCCTGCTCACAGCCTGACAGATAATCTGTTCAGTGCATACTGGATTCTCCGCGAGTGCTTTCAACACTTTTAAATTTTTATCCTGTGCAATAGTTTTAAGCATATATATCGTTGCCCTTCTTGCAATATTTACTTTTTCTCCAACGGGCATTTTTCTCATTTTTTCAAGAAGTGTTATTTCAGCTTTCCTTCTGATAAATGGCGAAATTCTATTGTTCTTGGCTGTTTTTAATAAATCCATTGAATGAAGATTTGGTAAAAGTTCCAAGGAAAGGGATTGAGGTGTTTTTGGATTATTAACTATTTCAGCCTGAATCCTAAGACTCTGCATCCAAACTTTATTTTCACTGATTTTCATAATTGTGCTAGAAGAAATATATGGATTTCTGAGAAGAAGGACTATGATATTTTCTTTTATATCTGGATGCTCCAGAACTTCATCTAAAATCTTAGGATCTTTTGATCTAATCAAACTCATCAAATCAGTTTTAGTTTTCTTCATTCCTTTTCCCCTATATAAAGGCTAACAATTCCTTGAGTGAATGAATAAACTTCAATATTTTTCAACCCTGCATTGGAAAGTAATGATATTACTCTCTCCTTTGAATGGAAATTCCAGATTGAAGAATATAGATAATAATAAGCTCCATAATTTTTTGCAATAAGTCTACCTATTTGAGGAACTATTCGGGAAAGATAGAAATAATAAATTTTTCTGAAAAAATAATTGGTTGGTTTCGAAAATTCAAGAAATACTATCTTCCCTCTCCTTTTGGTTACTCTAATTATTTCTTCTAATATTTTTTCAAAATTAATAAAATTTCTAATACCAAAAGCTGTAACAACAATATCAAAAGTGTCTGAGTAAAAAGGAAGCTTGTTCGCGTCTCCTTGAATTAAAAAGAGTTTATTCAACTTCTTTCTCGCTATTTCAAGCATGGACTCTGAAAAATCAAGACCATAAATTTCAGCATTTTTTGAAAATTCTCTTTTTAAAGCCTTCATCATATCTCCTGTTCCAGTTGATAGATCAAGTATTTTAATTTTAGATTTATGATTAAGAAATTTTCTTTTTAAAATTCGAGCAGTCTTTTTCCTCCAATAAATATCTTGAAAAAAACTTAATGTATGATTAAGAAAATCATATTTATCAGAAATAGAATCAAAAAGTATCCGGATCTTTCGGGCTTTATTATCCATTAGTTTCAATATTATTCAATATTATTTTATTTTTTAAAAGTATTCAACTTAATATTATTGACTTTGAAAGCTATTTAGGATAATTTGATTAAGGAATTGAGATGAGTTTTGTAAATTTAATCAGTCTTTTAATTGGTTATTTAATAGGTTCATTTTCTCCGTCATACTTTCTTGGTAAATTACTCAAAGGAATTGATATACGGGAACATGGTGATGGAAATGCTGGAGGTACAAATGTCTATTATGTGCTCGGTTTGAAGCCAGCTATTGTGGTTGCTCTTGCGGATATGTCAAAAGGTTTAATTTCAATGTATCTCGCTTATAAACTTGGAGCAAGTAATCTCTTTATCCATTTAGCAGGTTTATCTGCTATTGCAGGACATGTTTTTCCTTTTTATCTTTCCTTTAGAGGAGGCAAGGGGATTGCAACAGGAATGGGAATTCTTTTCTATTATTTTTATGTTTTAATGAGTAATAAATGGCTTCCTTATTATGTATTTTTACTTTATCTTGTTTTTATTTTTCTAGTTTATTTCATTACAAGGAGAAAAGAAATACTTGGAATAATAGCCCTTCCTTCCCTTCTTATTCTAATTTTAATTTTTGCACCTTTTAATCTAGTAACTATTTTCTCAGGAATTATCATTATCTATATTTTTATCATGAATTTTGCCTTAAACATTCTTAAACTCTGGAAAAGAGCTGAACAAGCTTAAAAAGCAAATCCAAACACCAACTTTTATTTACTTTTTATAAACTTTTGTCATTTGGACTTTGAAATTTAAACTTTTAATCTTATTTTTTCCCGACGGGCATGAGATAGAGAGGTTCTTCTTTCACGCCTAAGATTTCCTTCACATCTTCATCATAAAAAGCTCCAATTACAACTGTTCCCAAATTAAGAGCTTCAGCTTGAAGATGAATATTTTGTCCTACATGTCCTACTTCCATTAAAACATAACGGATTCCCCTTTCTCCATATCTTCCAGTAGTTCTTTTAAATTCAGCACATATAACAATTGTTATAGGAGCACGAGCAATCATATACTGATCCAAAGCTGCATGAGCTAATTCACGACGCAAGTCGCCTTCCTTTACAAGTATTAAACTGTGATTTGAAGGATTATAGTGATAAAGCCCTGAATCAAGTCCTTCAACATCGCCAGCAACTAAGTAGATTTCAAGAGGATAGGTCGCTCCAGCAGAAGGTGCTGTCCTCTCCCCCCATGAAGTTGTTTCTCCCTGAGCTGACCAGAGAAGTTGGGATACTTCTTCTAGACTTAAACTTTCATTCTTATAACTTCTAATTGAACGCCTTTTAAGGAGAGCTTCCTCCACTGAAATCGAGCTCTTAAAATGAGGCTCTGGAAGATTAATAATTTTTTTCATATTCTAAGTTTCTGAATTTATTATACTAAAAACAGAAATAAAATTATACAAAATTTAATCCGATTATAATCAGAGAACCGATTACTATAGCCCAAGCAAGTCTTTTTCCGCGCCATCTCTCAAATTTTCTCAAATGAAACGAAAACATATATAAGATAGTAAAAAGCAAGAAAATTTCATTTTTCAAAGTCAATTTCCATAGTGTATTCTCGATAAAAAGCAAATTCAAAAATATGGTCAGAAAAAGCACAATTAATGAAATATTCACGAATCGATTGACATATAATGTAAAATTTACATTTCTCAGGCTTATCCAGTGCCCTCGAAGCTCTCTTGTTTCAGGAAAAAATAAATATAAAAGAGAGAAGAAAAAAGAGACAAAAAGAAAACTAAAACTAAAAATTTCAAAAGCAGAACATAAAATTTCTTCCCAGAAAGGAGGGAAGATTTTTGCATCATAGAAATTCAAGGAAAAAAGAAGCAGAAAAATTGAAGACAAAGAAAAAACAATTCCGAGGAGTCTAAATCTTATAAGATTTTCTAAAATTAAATAAATGAAAATTGTTATTAATGTAAATAAGATTATTTTTTGATGCAGGGTAAATGCAGGAAAAGATTTATAAATAATCCCATAATATGCTATTAAAAGTGCATTAAAAATCCAAGCTAATAACAAAAGGAAAGTAGGAAGATATTTGTGCTTTCTGGATATAGCGAAATATAAATATGCACAAAATGAAATTAAGTAAAAGAGAATTGTTAATTTAAAGAAAATATTCGCCTGAACAATAAAAAACCAGATCATTTCTCCTCTCCCTCACGCCGTCCGAATAATTGAATCAAAAGACCAATTAAACAAAGCAAGAACCCTGTATAAAAAATTTCTATTCCAGGTTTATAAAAAACATGAATTTTTGACATGATTTTCTCGGACTCAAAAATTTTATCCTGAAGAAAATAGATTTTTCCAATTTTAACTGGATGGTTTCTGTCAATCCAGTATCTCTTTTCCACGCCATTCGAAAATCTTATTTTTAAATTTGATTTTATATTTTTTATGACCTTTCTATCATTTTCAAAATTTAATATGTATTTCCCGCCCTCAAGAACTATTGGCTCATCTCCTTTCTCCTTTAAAAATGGAATTTCCCTACGAGGAGAACCCAAAACTAGATATATTGCTGGATTTTTCGGTAAATCAGAGACACTCATAAATTCAATCTTTGTATCTACAGCAGGATGCATTTCAAGAATTTGTATATCTTTCTTATTTATTCTATATCTAATTCCAAATTCAAAAGGAATAATGAAAAAACTTCTTCTTTGAATAAATCTTATTGTTTTATCCTCTCCAGTTATTACAATATGTTGATTCACCCCTATTTTAGGTCGAACATACGAATATTCAAGTTTTAATTCATTATTGAAAAGAGAAGTTGATTCAAATCTATGAAGTCGAGAAAAAAGCCAGATAAGAATACCTTTCTCCTTTGGGAAAATTTTTTCAACCTTTATAAGTAGAGCTGGATTTTCAGGCTTATCAGAAACAGAATAAGGAGATTTGGTTTTTAAATCATAACGAAAGTGTGGGAGGAATTTTAAAATACTAAAAGAAAAATTTCTCCACCTGTATTTTTTCCCAACTTGAACAGAGATTATTTTTTCCCTATTCCTGATATTTATTCTTAAGAAATGTTTTTCTGATTCACCTCTGAAGGTAAGTCTTTTTTGAATTTCTTTATTCCACTGCCATATAAAAGTTACTTGAAATTTATCTTCTTCGTCTAAATATGTATTTTTCTCTTTTGCTAAAAGCCATTCCTCTTTTTCCTCTTTATCTGAAATGATTCTAATTTTTAAGGCAGGATTTACAGGTTCATTAGTGGAGAGTTTAACAACTTTTTTCTCAGCCCTGAACTCAGGGTAGTAATTAACAATATGATATTTCCAGTTTGTGCCAGGAATGATAAAAGTTTTTCTTTCATGGGGATCGATAGAAGATATTATCTTATAATCTCCTGTCCTATCATTTCTTTGATAAAGATTAAGTCTCCATTCTTCTGGATAATAATCAATTTTATAATCAAGGAGCTTAATCTTATAATTTAATTGATAATTCTTTTCTTTTTTATTTCCGGATATAATTCTAATTTCATTCTCCTCTTTATCAGAATTTAATATCAACTCACCTTTCCACCCTTGTGAATAGAAAATAAATATTCCAATTAATACAAATGAAACACCGAAGTGGATCAAATAGAATGCTATTCTGTTCCTTTGATATTTACCTCTTATAAAAATTGTTATTACTGATGAAAGAAACAAAAGAAAAAGAATTGAGGTAAACCACCAGCTTCTAAAAATATTGTTCAGGAATAGTACACTTTGAATTTCGCTCAAATTGTAATTATATAAATTAAAGCTGTCTCCCTGCGGAATAAAGTGCCTCAAAATCAATGAAATTCCGAGCATTATGAGTAATGTTAAATTTAATCGTGGAGAGGAAAGATATCTGACTATATATTTTTTAAACAGAAAACAAAGTAAAATACCGTTTAAAGCAAGAGAGAAAATCAGCAATTTAAATAATAAATGATTTTGCCAGTTATTTGAGATTATAAAAAATTTATATAAATTCTGGAATATTATTGAGATTAAGATTATGCACATAAAGAACAAAAATAAACCCCCAAAAGAAGATTCTTCAGAATCTCTCATTTAACCGAGGAGTTCATTCAAATCATAATATTCCATTCCAAATCTTTCTGCTAAAGTCTTTTTTACAATTTTTCCTCGGTACATATAAACCCCCCCAGCTAAACTTTCATCTTCTTTTAAGATTTTTTCAGGCCCTATCTCTGCTATTTTTAAAAGATAGGGCATCAAAACATTTGATAAAACCCTTGTAGAAGTTCTACTTACTGCAGAAGTTATATTTGGCACACAATAATGAATAATACCGTTTTCAATAAAAATCGGATCCCTTAATGTAGTGGGTCTGCTTGTCTCAACACATCCTCCCTGGTCAATTGAAAGGTCTATTATAACAGAACCTTTTTTCATTGTTTTTACCATTTCTTTTGTCACCATAATTGGAGCTCTTTCTCCAGGAATTAGAACAGCACCTATCAGAATATCAGCTACTTTTACCATCCGTGATATATTATACCTATTGGCTATTAAAGTAATTACCTGACGGGATGTCATTTCCTCTATCTCTCTGAGTAAGTTCATATCCTCATCAAGCACAATCACATGGGCTCCAGCACACCATGCTGCTCGAGCAGCACTTCTTCCAAGTACACCAGCACCAATCACAACAACTGTTGATGGAGGAACACTCGTAACACCTCCTATAATTATTCCTCTTCCTCCAAAATTTGTCTGGAGATAGTGACCTGATATCACAATGCACAATTCGCCTGCGACTTCACTTAAAGCCTCTATAAATGGAAGTCTATTTTCTTCATTTTTAATGATTTCATACCCAATAACAGTAACTTTTTTGTTAAGAAGCTTTTCAATATTCTTTTTCCTTGCAACTGCAAGATGATGAAATCCAAATAAAATAGTATTTTCCTTTATTAAATCGCATTCCTTATCATTTAAAGGTGAAATATTGTGTATGATTTCAGCTCTTCCAAATACTTCTTCTTTTGTATAAACAATTTTTCCTCCTGCTTCTAAATAGTCTTCATCACTATAGCCAGCCCTCTCACCTGCTTTTGACTGAAAATAGACAATATGTCCTTTCTGGACTAATTCAGAAACAGATGCAGGAATTAGTGCGACTCTATTTTCTATTTTTTCACTTTCATTTATGATTCCTATTCTCATATTAATCCTCCTATTAAAATGAAAAGATATTATATGAAAGAATCAGTCATTATTCAACTATTTTAACCTTTGCATCATGAGCAAGGGTGAAATGTCCTTCAACAATAACCAACTCCCCCTCATTTATACCTTCCAAAACTTCTGCATATTCCTCATTCTCGAGTCCTGTTTTAATATATCTCCATTTAGCTAATCCGTTTTCGACAACAAATGCCAGCTTCCTTCCTCCTCTCACAAGAATTGCTTCCTTTGGTATAATTAGTCTATCTTCATATATATCAGAAGCAATTTCAACTTCTGCATGCATACCTGGTTTAATCTCTCCTGCTGGATTAGCTACATTAATATGAATCTTACATGTTTTTTCTTCAGGATCAACTATTGGACTTATTGCTCTTACATACCCTTTAAAAATCTTTGAAGGATAAGCTGTGAATCGAATATTCACCTCTCTTCCAACTTTTATCTTCCCGATTTCACTTTCAAGGATTTTAGCTTCTACATAAATCGAATTTAAATCAACAAGTGTGAATAGTTCCTGCCCAGCCTGAACATGCTCTTTTGGAGAAACTTTTATATTTGTAATCACACCTGAAAAAGGAGCTCTTATAAGCGTTTTTTCAAGTTCCATTTGTGCCCTCTTTACTTCCAGTTCAGCTTGAGTCAAACCCGCAACTGATGCTCTAATTTCTTCTCTTTTTTCTCCAGACTCAATAAGGGCTAATTCATATTTTCTCTTAATTTCCTCAAATTCTTTTTCAGATATTAAACCTTGCTGATACAGGGATAGAGCTTTTTGATATTCTTTTTTAATTTTATTTTTATCTTTGAATTGTGATTTCTTCTTTTTAGGCAAAAAAGTGTATTCCTCTCCCTCTATAAGAAATCTTGAAAGTTTCTCAAGTCTTCTACTCTCTGCCTCTCTTAATTGTAATTTGTATTTTTCATCATCTAATTTAACTAATAAATCCCCTTCCTTCACCTTTTTCCCCTCTTCCACAAGAAGTTCCTCTATTACACCAGAGACTTCTGCTTTTACAACTATTACCCTTCTGCAAACCGCCTGACCAGGAGAACTAATTCTTATTATTAATTTTCCTCTTTGAGCCTTTTTTACTTTTACAGGAATTGGTGCTTCCTCAACTTTTTTCTGTTCATCTGCAAAACTTTCATTGTTATTATTTTTTGAACCATTTTTTGGATTTATAAAAATAAAATAAACTAAAATAAGAGCTATTAATGCTCCAGTTGTAATAAAAAGTGCTTTCTTTGGTAAAACCATTGCATTCCCCCTTGCATACTAAATCTTCAGCTAATTAAGTTCATCTAATTAAATATAATCCTTTCTGTCAAAATGTCAATTTCAAAAATCGGCTTTTTTTATTATTTTTTTAAGGCTAATGCTATTATTTCTATCTCAATTCCAACATCTTTTGGAAGACGTGCAACTTGAAAGGCAGCACGTGCTGGGTATGGAGACGGAATATATTTTCCATAAATTTCATTTACTTTTGAGTAATCCTCAAGATTTGAAAGATAAACAGTGGCTTTTACAATATTCTCCATAGAGCTTCCAGCCTCTTCTAATATTGCTTTTATATTTTTTAATACCTGCTCTGTTTGTTTCTCTATTGAACCCTTAATTATCTCTCCTGTGGCTGGATCAATTGGAATTTGGCCTGAGACGAAAATGAATCCATTTGCCTCTATTGCTTGTGAATAAGGACCAATTGCCTTTGGTGCTTTATCAGTTTTTATTTCTTTTTTCATTCTGCTCCTCCCTTTAAGCTTCCTATATGGGATACTTAAGAAAGCCAATATTCCCACAGAAAATTTTAAAAAATTTCTTCTTTTCATCTGCACCCCCTTATTCTATCCAGCAAACCTGATCTTTGCCCTTTTTCTTTGCATCATACATGGCCTGGTCAACCCTTTTAATTAAGTCATTGCTTGTATCATCTTCTTTTAAACTGGCAACTCCCACACTACTTGTTATCATGAATCTTCTCCCATTATAAATCAGTGGGATTTTCTCATTAACTTCTTTTTTTATTAATTTTCTCAATCTTTCTCCTGCTGAAATTGCGCCTTGAAGAGGTGTTTCTGGGAGAATAACCATAAATTCTTCTCCTCCATAACGAACAGCTATATCAATTTCAACTTCTTTCATGATAGAGACACTATCAACTTTTCGAATATTATCAAGGATTAATCGGGCAATAGCAATTAAAACCTCATCTCCCTTCAAATGTCCAAAATTATCATTTATAAATTTAAAATCATCTATATCAATAAAAATAAGAGAAAGAGGTCTTCCATATCTTTTGGCTCGTGTAATTTCCTGTTCTAAACGATTTCGAAAGAATCGATAATTATAAAGACCAGTAAGACTATCTGTTATAGCTAATTTCTGTAATTCTTCGTGCATTTCTACATTTCGCAATGCAATTCCTATTTGGGAACAAAGAATTTTTAATAATTTAATATCATCCTTTTTGAAAGCATTTTTCTCACTACTTTCCACTGCAAGAACACCGAAAAGACGATTTTCATGTAATATAGGAATTGCTAATGCAGATTTAGCATCCTTTAGCTCAGAAGGAATATAAAAGTCACACTTTGATATATCTCCCACATTAATCACTTCCTTACTCTCTGCGCTTTTCCCTACAACTCCTTCTCCAAATTTAATTTCAAATCCAAGGTGTGCTTCTTCTCCCATTGAATGAGCTTTTAAAACAAGTTTTTTTCCCACAGGAAGAAAAATGCCAGTGAAGCTATATCCTAATTTATCTTTTATCAGATTAACCACACAAGACAATAATTCATCAAGTTCAACCTTTGAAACTATCTTTAACCCAATTTGATGGAGAAACTCCATTTCTTTAATTTTGGATTGAGTTACATTTATATTTTGAATAGCTACTCCTATTTGAGAACACAATATATCTAAAGTCTCCTCGTCATCTTTAGTAAACGCATTCTTTTTACTGCTCTCTATTGTTAGAACTCCCAGAAGTTTATTGCTAAATACAATTGGAAGAGCTATTTCAGATTTTATATTTTCTAATCCAGATGGAATATAAAAAGAACATTTAGAAACATCACCTATGTTAATTATTTCTCTTTTCTCAGCACATCTGCCAACAACACCTTTTCCAAAAGGAATTTCTTTTCCCAGAACTTTATTAGGAAATCCAGCCAGAGCTTTTAAAACCAACTTCCTATTCTGAACTAAGAAAATAGCACAATCGTCGTAACCAAGGATTTCCCTCGTCAAATTAACAACAGATGAGAGGAGTTCATTCAAATCAAAAACTGAAACTATTTTTAATCCAATTTGGTGAAGAAGTTTCATTTGTTGAATTTTCTTTTTTAACTCTTGAGAATTAGCTTCGGAAGCCACCCTTTACTTCCTCCCTCCTTATTATTTCTTTCATTTTACTAAAAAAAAATTAAAATTACAATAACATTTTACTTTCCTTTTCGATTTCCTTAAGAAGCTCTTCTCTACTGACTGTAGCTGTGCCAAGTTTTCCAACCACAATTCCTGCTGCATAATTTGCTAAAATTGCTGATTCAAGAATATTGGCACCTGACAATAAACTCAAACTTGCTGTGGCAATAACTGTATCTCCAGCACCTGTTACATCATATACTTCTTTGGCCACTGTTGGAATATGAATAACTTTATTATCTTTCATAAAAACTGACATTCCTTTTTCTCCTCTTGTTATTATCAAATACTCACATGTAATTCTTGATAATATTTCCCTCCCGGCATTTTCAATCTCATCATCGCTATTTATTCTTCTATTTACAATCCCCTCTGTTTCAAACTGGTTTGGAGTCATTAAAGTTATAGGAGAATAAAGATTAAAATGTTCAACTTTTGGATCAACAAAAACTGGAATATTGTTTTTCGAAGTAAAATTAAGAAGACTTTTCATTAGAGATTTAGTAATAGTTCCTTTACTATAATCTGATATAATTATGCCATCATAATCTTCTTTTTTTAAAAAATTAATGATTTCTTTTTCTATTTTTTCAGGAATAGGTAGCTTTTTTTCTCTGTCAACCCGAACTACATGCTGATGATGGGCTATTATTCTTGTTTTCACTATAGTAGGCCTACCTTTATCAATAAAAATGCCCTTTTTATTTTTAACCCTATCTAAAATTTTCTTTCCAGAGTTATCATTACCAATGACTCCCACCAGCAAATATTCAGCACCAAGAGCTTCTAAATTATGAGCAACATTTCCAGCTCCTCCGAGGCAATAATTTTCAGATGTGATTTCAACAACTGGAACAGGTGCTTCAGGTGATATTCGTGATACCTTTCCTATAATATACTGATCAAGCATTATATCCCCAAGGATTGCAATCCTTTTCTTCTCAAAATTTTTAATAATTGAATGTGCCCTCTCAAAATTAATTTTATTCATGTATCATTTCCTCCTACCTTTCATTTTTCTTAAAAAAATAGGGTTTGAAACAATCCAGGGTATTTTTCTACTTAATGGTGATGATTCAAGGAGATGTATTTCCACACGATAAGGCCCATATTTTTTCGCTCTAAAACTCAGCACCTTTTTCTTTGTTCGTAAAACCACTCTACCTCGATGTATTAATTTTATTTCTATTTTATAAGGGAATGGAGCCCTTATATATAGATCAACAGGAAGTTTGACAGTTTTTTGCTCTCCCATTTGAATCTTCTCTTCCCCTATTTTCCCAAAAAATCTAAATCCATCAGCCTGAGCGGCTCCCTCTATAGCATTATAAAATTTTCCTTTTGAAAGCGCATCAAAAATCAATTTTTTTGCTTCTGGAAAATTTGAGGGAAGTGGTTTATCTACTAAAACATGTAAATTTAGGATTTTAAATAAAGATTCATAGAAGAGATGTGCATCCACTGCAAAAAATCCATAAATTCTTCTGTTTAAACAGATCTCATCCCATTTTTTAAAATTTTTTTCAGGAAAATCTATCATTTTTAAAAGAGAATACTGGGGTTTAAAAGGAAATACCAAATAATAAGGAATTGATAAAAAAAATCTACTTCGCCACGCTGAGTCCATGTTTATTATTTCAATTCCAAGGGGATCTTTTGTGTCCCATCCTATCCATGGATTTTTAAGATTATAGGGATGTGCTATTATAGAAAAACCATTTAATTTTTTTACCTTTCTCATTGCTAACTTTGCAATTGCGGGAAATTCATCAGAGGAAATTTCAAAATTTAAAGCCACAAAGTGTCCCTCTCTTACAGAAACCTCTGATCCCCTAAGAACCAAAACACCATTTATCCAGCCCTGATGATTCAATGATTTTTCATTTAGATTACCATGATCGGTTATTATTATAAAATCAAGACCAGCCCTTAAAGCTCTTTTAGCAATTTCTTCTGGTGTCCTTATCCCGTCCGAGTAAATTGTATGTAAATGATAGGCTCCTTTTAATTCAAAAGTTGGTTTTTTTAAAGAATAAGTATATTTTTTAAACTTTAATGCATTATAACCATGCCAGCCTATCCAGATAAAAAAAACAATATAAATAGAAAAAATAAAAAATTTTAGTGTTTTTCTAAAACTCAACTCTTTACTCCAAAAAACTTTTATAACAAAACGGTAGTGTAATCAAAAATAAAAAAAGCATTTTAATCTCAGAATCACCAAAATTATATTCAAATAACCCTGCAATAAATAAACCAACAATTGCACCTAATGCGCCTAAGGAATATGGTTTTAAATCATGATATCCAAGCATTCTGTATAATGAGATAAATGTGAAGAGAATGAATCCAAGCCAGCTTAACATTGCAAAAATACCTCTTTCAACAGCAATTTGAAGTAAATTATTATGCAAATGTATACCTTTTCTTTCTGCTTGCGGTAATTTATAATTTTCATAAATAAGCGGAAAAGTAGCTGGACCGATTCCAAGGAGAGGATAATCTCTTACTATTTTCAGTCCACTTTTCGCTAAATAGATGCGATCAAGGTTTGATTTATCCTTAAGACTGAAAATACTCAACGCTCTCTGTTTCATAGTATTTGGAGCCAGGAGGAAAAATAGAACAACTATAAGGGGAAGAATAACCAGAGTTTTGGGCTTATAGTGATATAAAATAAATGCAAAGGCAAAAAACACTCCTACCCATGAGCTTCTGGTTAAAGTTAGCAAAAGAGCCATTATAGAAAAAAGAAAAACTATTAACCAGAGAATTTTATTTTTTCTTTTTGAATAGAAAAATAAAGAAAGAGAGAAACAAATTACAAGGAGCATTAATCCTGCCTGGGTCATATAATGTCCCATGAATCCGCGAACCCTTTCTCCTGGCTCAGCCTTTAAAATATAGTACATTATAGAATATGATGATGAAATCAATGCGCTAATGAGGAAAGCATTTTTTACAAATTCAATGTCTCTTAAAGATTTTATTCCCATATATAGTAAAGGCACCGAAAGGTATAAAAAAATTTCTCTGCTATCTATAATACTTAATAATCTGTATTTTGAAAATAAAGCTGAAAGCAAGGTAAAAAGAGAATAGCAAATTAACCACCAAAAGAAAGTTGGAAATCTTATCTTTTCCTTATTCTTGATTATTGTAATAACCCATAGAATTATTCCACTGAAAAGAAATATCTGAGACACTGATATGGAAATGGGAATAAAAAAAATGTATAAAATTATAGAAACCAGTAAGATATTATTTAATCCAATTCCTCTCATTCCAGCATATCCACACTTGCTTTATAAACTTCTTCTGGGGTAATAGTTCGAAGACATCTGAAATCTCTGTAAATACATTTTTTCTGCCTGCAAGGCCTACAATTGAATTCCTTCTCAATTATCCTCGCTTTTGCTTTCCACGGTCCAAATATTGCAGGTGATGTTGGACCAAAAAGAGCAACTATGGGTGTAGAGGTTGTCGCAGCAATATGCATGGGGCCACTGTCAGAACCAATGAAAAGATTGGACCGTGAAATTAATTCTCTAAGTTCCATTAAATTTATCTGAGCAACAAGTGAAAGAAAATTATTTCCGACTTTCTCATAAATGGCTTTCTCTGCTCTTCTATCCTTATTATCTCCCACTAAGATTACTTTTATTTCTGAGTTTTTTGAAAAAAGCTGAATTAATTCAGCAATATTTTTAATTCCCCAATCACGATATTCATTTCCGGCACTAATATGAAGAACTATTTTTTTATATTTTAATAGGTTGTTATCATTCATAAACTTTTCAATTTTTTGCCTTTCTTCTTCTGAAGGTGAAGGAAGATTAAGCGAAGGAATTTCTTCATATGTTAAATCTTTAATTCCAATTGCTTTCACCAAATTAATATGACTTTCCACGCTGTGATAATATCCATTCTCCTTTTTTCTCGGAACTTTAATGTCATACACAAAGTGGCGATATTTAACTTTAAAACCAATTTTTAATTTTGCATTTGATAGAAACGAAATTAAAGAAGCTCTCGGTCCACAGTGAAAATCAATTAACAAGTCATAATCTCTATTCCTTACTTTTTTTATAAATTTTAGAAATTCATTAAATGTCCAATCTCGTCTGAGCACTAAAACTTCATTAATATTAGGATGATTTTCCACTAATTCTATATACGGTGGTTCAATTAAATAAGAAATAAAAGCATCTGGAAATTCATCTCTTAAAATTTTTATAGCAGGCGTGGTCATTACAATATCTCCGATGGGTCTCAACCGAATGAGTAAAATTTTCTTAATCGAAGAAATATTAATCTTTTTTCTCATCCTCCATAATAGCCTCTTCAATCAACATTACCGGGATTCCATCCTTTATAGGATATATCCTCTTACATTTAACACATTTTAAACCTTTCTTATCTTCTGTTAATTCCACACTTTCCTTACACAAAGGACAAGCTAATATTTCTAATAATTGAGGATCAATGTCCATTCCTCTCCTCCTTTCCTCGTATGATATAGCATTAATTAATTGGTTAGTCAAATATGCATTACTAATTGACAGTAAAATTTATTAGTGATAAATTTTCAAAAATGAAAATTTGTTTATTCGGAGCATATGCACAAGACGATACACGCACTACAATCATTAAAAAAGGATTAAAGAAAAATGGAATTGAAATTATAGAATGTTTTACAAATGTGAAATACAAGTTTTGGCTTAGATATCCTGTGCTTTTTGCTAAATATTTAAAATTCTTTAAAAAACATGATTATTTTCTTGTTCCTGCTTTCAGGCATAAGGACATTCCTCTTGCAAAATTTCTTTCTCTGATTACCAAAAAACCTCTGATCTTTGACCCTTTAGTCTCAAGGTATGAAACTATAGTTTTAGACTGGCGCAAATTAAAAAAGGGCTCATTACAAGCAAAATGGAATTATCTTATAGATAAAATTTCATTTAAAATGTCCGATTTAATTCTGAGTGACACTCTGAATCATATAAAGTATTATTATGAAGAATTCAATGTCCCTTTTGAAAAAATGAATTGTCTTCCTGTTGGAGTTGATGAAAGCATTTTTTATCCTCGCGAAGATAGAATAAAAAAACACTTTTTCCTGGTTCAATTTTTTGGTTCTTTTCTTCCTCTTCACGGAATTGAATATATTGTTGAAGCTGCTCATATTGTTCAGAAAAAAGACAATCAGATAAAATTTGAATTAATAGGCAGTGGTAGAACTCTACCAAAAATTAAAGAATTAATTGAGAAAAAGAACGTAAATAATATAATTTTAAAAGGAAAATGGGTAGATGTCTATGAATTACCCGACTTAATTGCAAAAGCAGATATTTGTCTCGGTGTATTTAGTAAAGGAGAAAAAGCGAATAGAGTTATTCCCAATAAGATATATCAATCTTTAGCCATGAAAAAACCTCTAATTACTGCTGAAACAGATGCAATAAAAGAAATTTTTGAGCATAAAAAACATCTTTTTCTCTGTAAACCTGGTGATGGAAACTCATTGGCCTGTGCAATCCTTGAACTAAAAAATGACAGTAGATTACGGAAAAAAATAGCTGAAAACGGTTATCAATTTGTATTTAGAAATTTTACAACAGAACAAATTGGCAAAAAATTCAAGGAAATAATTGAAAACACTTTTCAGGAAAAAAGTTAACGGCTTGACACTATTATTCTTTTTAGCTAATCTTTTTCTTGAGCTTATTTGGAAATGCAACATATTACATCAGTTTCCTTTGGAGAATATAAAGGTTTTATTAATTCCAAATATAATTTTCCATCCTTTCTCAGACAAATTTCTGATTGTAATTCTCTTTTAGAAAAACCTGAATGTCAAATTTTACTAAATAGCAGAAATAAAATAGGAGCAATTAAAATCAAATTGAATGGAGAAAATTACAAAGAAATTCTCATTAAAAAGTTTTCTTTTTCTGGTTTAAACAAACTAAAAACCTTTTTTCTACCTTCCAAGACAATCAAGTCCTGGGAATCAGCAAACAAACTTATAGACTTGAATATCCCAACTCCTTTTCCGATTGCATTTTTTGAAAAAAGAAGAAAGGGTTTCACAAAAGATGGCTTTTTTATTACTGAAAAGCTAAATCATGTTCAGGAAATTCGTTATATATTCATGAATTATAAATCCATATATATTGAAAAATTACTCTCCTCTCTCGCTGATTTTTTAAAGCATTGCCATAATAAGGGAGTATTACATTGTGATTTATCAGATGGAAATGTTCTTGTAAGTAAAAAAAATGATAATTTTAATTTTTATTTAGTAGATGTTAATAGAATAAAATTCAGAAAAAAAATCGGAATTTTAAAAAGAATAAGAAATTTAATCCGACTTGGAGTCCCTCCATCCCATCAAAAATTTTTCTTAATGGAATACATTGGAAAAGATGACTTGCCAATATTTTATTGGATTTGGTACAAATTCAATAAATTTTTATATTGGGAGAAAATTCAAATAAAAAAGAAACTCGGGCTCAAAAAACTGGCAAAATTATTGAGAATTCAATAAAATGAAAGATAAATTCATCTGGAATCCATATGCGGACCAGCCTCATAATATTGCTCCAAAAAAGGAAAGATTCTTAATGCATTTTCATCATCTTGGGAGTTATTTGAGTCAGTTAAAATATGGAATTCAAGATGCAATCCCAGTAATTCGAAAATATCAGGAACTAAAAAAGGAAATGTATAATAATCCTGTGGAAATAAAATCTCGATTTGCTGTTTCAATCTCTCCAATTGAGAATAGAAATAAAGAGGTTATAGAAAGATTGCTTTCTCTTGGTGTGGATTATACTTTAATTAGAGTTCCTTCATGGGAAGTAAATCAACTTAATAAATATCTTTCATTAACAGAACTTTTAGAAAAGAAAAAAATTCCATTTATTATTGCAATTCTTCAGAATCGTGAAGATGTATTAAATCCCCAAAAATGGGAGGAAGCTTTAAAGAAAATTTTCACAGCTTTCTATAAATCTGCATCTTACTTTGAAATAGGACATGCATGGAATAGAACAAAATGGGGAGTATGGGATTATAGAGAATATCTCAAACTACTCGATTGCGCCTATAAACTTAAACAGGAATTTCCTGATATTAAATTTATAGGACCTGCAGTAATTGACTTTGAATTTCATCTTATACATATTGTCCTGAAATATTTCAGTTTTGATATAGTAAGTTCTTTACTCTATGTTGATAGACTCGGAGCTCCTGAAAATACTCAATTTGGATGGGACACATCAAAAAAGGTATGTCTCTTGAAAGCAATCATTGACTATTCAAAAAACAAAAATAAAGAATGCTGGATTACAGAGGTAAATTGGCCTCTAAAGGGAACAGGGAAATATTCACCTGCTTCTGGTCGTCCAAATGTTAGTGAAAAAGATTATGCGGATTTCCTTATTAGATATCACATCCTATGCCTTTGCTCTGGTTTCATAGGAAAAATTTTCTGGTGGCAATTAATAGCACCAGGTTATGGTTTAATAGACAATAGAGATGAAAAAAAATGGAGGCTTCGTCCAGGTTACTGGGCTTATAAAAATATGTTAAATAATTTAAAAGGTTCTATTTTTTTAAGAAAAATCAACTATTCTTCAAATTATATTTTTCTGTTTAAAAATAAAAAAAACAAATATTTTATAGTTGCTTGGAATCCAAGAAGTTCCTCTATAATCCAATTTTTACCAAAAATTGAGAAGATTCTGGATGGAGAGGGTAATGAAATTTCTCCTTCTCAAAAAATTTTAATAAATTCCTCTCCAAAATTTATATATTTTGAAGATAAAGAATTATCAGAAAAGATTATCAATGAGTGAAGGTACAAAAAATCATATTTTTGGAAGGGAAGAAGTAGAAAAATACGAAAGAAAAAGATATAAAGGCCTGGACCAGAAAATTGTGAACTGGAGAGAAAAAAGTATTGTCCAGAAAATTCTAAAAAATATTTCAGAGGAAAATTTTTCTATTCTTGATATTCCATGTGGATACGGTAGGTTTATCAATATTCTTGAAAATAATGGAAATAAAATTTTCGCAAGTGATCTGTCTTTTTCAATGGTGGAAAAGGCAAGAGAAAAAAATTATAAAAATTTTTATTTTGTAAGCAATTTAAAACTTGGTATCCCTATTAAATCAAACACCATAGATTGTGTCTTTTGCTTTCGATTCTTCCACCATTTACATTATAGAGAGGAAAGAGTAAAGGTGCTCAAAGAGCTTGAGCGAATTTCCAAAAAGTGGATTATAATATCCTGTTATATAGAAAATAAAATCCACTCGATTCAAAGAAAAATAAGAAAGAAATTAATGAAGAAAAAAACAAAAATAAAAATCATTTCTCTTGAGGATTTGGAATCAGAAGTAAATTATGCAAAATTAAAAATTATAAAAATATTTCCAGTTTTAAAAGGAATACATTCACAACACATTATTTTGCTTAAAAAAGCCACCAATGGAAGTTCAATGTAAAATATGCGGTTATATTCAAGAGGCTTCTCCAGATTATCCATTTTGTGTAAATTGTGGTGCATCACTTGAAACATCTTCTAAAAACAAAATAAAAATTTCAAGAAAAGGAAAGAATATTCAGGGGATAGCAATATTACTTTTTCTATCATTTATTTTAGTATTTTTCTTCCTTTCGAGGTTTTTTGGTATTATTGGAGGAATTTTAAGTGTGATTTGCTGGATAATTGGAAAATTTATAGAGAAAAAAGAAAACAAAATTACAGACGATTAATCATGCTCGCCAGATAGGCGGCACCAAAACCATTATCAATATTTACAACTGCAACTCCACCCGGACATGAATTAAGCATAGCGAGTAAAGCTGATAAGCCATGAAAACTTGCACCATATCCCACACTTGTTGGAACAGCAATAATTGGAACACTTGTTATTCCTGCAATTACACTTGGCAAAGCACCTTCCATTCCAGCTACACAGATAATTACCCTTGCTTCTTTTACCTTTTCATATTCTCCGAAAAGACGATGAAGACCTGCAACTCCAACATCATATATTTTCTCCACTTTATTTCCCATAACATCAGCGGTTAAATAGGCTTCCTCAGCAACAGGAATATCAGAGGTGCCTGCAGTAATGACCAGAATTTTCCCTTTCCCTTTTATTGATGTATCTCTTTTAACATAAATTAATTTAGCTAATGAATTGTATTTTGCATCTGGAAAGATCTCTTTTACTTTTTCATAGACTGATTGACTGACCTTTGTTATCAAAAGATTACCTTCTTTTTCTGATATTTTTTTTGCTATTGATATTATTTGTTCATCTGTTTTTCCTGGTCCAAAAATTACCTCTGGAAAATCTCTTCTTAAAAATCTATGATGATCAACTTTAGCAAATTCAAGGTCTTCGTAAGGAAAAAACTTCAATTTTTCAAGAGCCTGTTCAACATTAATTTCCCCTTTCGCCAATTTTTCAAGAATATCTCTCAATTGATTTTTCATACCTGAATTCTACCAGAAATTTTTCCAATTATTCAAGCTGAATAAATAATAATTCGACTTGTTGACATTTTATTTTTAATTTTTAATAATAGGGAGGAAATGTATTTTTGTTATAATTGCAGAAAAAAAATAGAGATAAATTTTCCTATTGATAAAAGTGCAGTTTGTAGAGAATGTGGCGCTTTTTTAAGAGTTTGCCTTAATTGTAAATTTTATTCGCACTTCGCCCCCCACGAATGCAAAGAACCTGCCGCTCCTATAATAATGGATAAAGAGAAACCAAATTCATGTCAGTTTTTTGAATTCTTAGAACAAAAAGAAGAAGAGAAAGAAATTAAAGAAAAAGCAATCAAAGAATGGGAAGAACTTTTTAAAAAAGGTCAATCCTGATTAATAATATAGCTTTTTTGTGAGAAAAAATCTTTAGCAATTCTGAAGTCAGAATGGATTTGTTCGAGCAAATGTGCAGGATTATTGAATTTTATCTCATTTCTGATCTTTTTGAAAAAATAAATTTTTAACTTTTTTCCATAAATATTTTCACTGAAGTCAAAGAGATGAACTTCAACATTCAAACTTTTCTGTTCAAAAGTGGGACAGAAACCTATATTCGTTACAGAGGGATAAAATTTATTTTCGAATTTTGTTGAAGTAATGTAGACTCCATGCGGCAATATTTCATTATCAGTCGTAAGATTTGCAGTCGGAACACCCAGTTTCTTTCCTCTGGAATGTCCTTTTATTACCTCTCCTTCTATACAATAATTACGCCCAAGAAACAAATTCGCTTCTTCAATCTCACCTCTTAATAGAAGGTCTCGGATTATACTACTACTCACTTTTTTACCATTCTTTTCAATTAATGGAAAGGAATTGACCTTGAATCCAAATGATTTTGACATCTCTCTTAAAATATTGATATTTCCTGCTCTATCCTTTCCAAACCGAAAATTCTCACCAACAAATATTTCATCAACATTCAATTTATTAACTAAAATTTTTTCGATAAATTCTTCGGCTTTCAAAGAGTATATTTCTTTTTTAAAATCAATAACAATTGTTTTATCTATTCCAAATTTACTAATAGTCTCCAATCTTTGATTAAGGGTCTGTATCAAAAGAATGGATTTTTTGTGAAGCAACTTATCTGGATGCTCTGAGAAAGTTAAAACAAGGGAAATTGCTTTATCTTCCCTGGCTTTTTTACTCAAAGAGGATAAAATTTTCTGATGCCCTAAGTGAACTCCATCAAAAATCCCTATTGTAAGGAAGGCTTTAGAAGTAGAAGGGGAAATATTTTCGAGGCCATAAATAATCTCCATCTTATAATTTTATAATATTTGCTTTTTTAAGGTAAAGCATTTTAAGTTGATATATGCTCGATTCCAAAAAATCCTTTTCCTTTTTCTCTAAATTCCCTTCAGTCTTTTTCTTCAGCAAATCAAGTAAATCGATCAATCTCTTTGCAAATTCAAGATTTTCCTCTTTTTTCTTAGTGATAGGATCTTCAACTTCACCGAGTTTCACCAGAGCTTGTGTATAGAAGGGTAAAACTATAGAACTAAAATCAACGAGTGGAAGAAACTCTTTATCTTTTTCCTTCCCTTTCATTCTTATTATTTGATTTTTTAAATTTAATGGGATAACTTAAGTATCTTGAGGAAAATTATATTATCACTAATTTAAAAAATGTTCAAGAAAGGACTTAAAAATGGGTGTTGGAGAGAAATTTGAACAACTTGTAAATATACTTAAAAAGCTCAGAAGTGAAGAGGGATGCCCATGGGATAGAGAACAAACTGAAGAAACAATTATTAATTATTTTTTAGAAGAAGTCTTTGAAACAATAGATGCTGTTCTGCAAGGAAATATTGAAGGTGTAAAGGAAGAACTTGGAGATGTCTTAATGGAAGTAGTATTTCTGGCTCAAATATATAGTGAAAAGAATAAATTTAATATTTTAGACTCTCTTTCCTCAATTGTAGATAAAATGATTCGTCGACACCCCCATGTTTTTGGCTCTGAAGATATCAAAACTTCCCAAGAAGTTGTCAAGAACTGGGAAAAGATAAAGAAAGAAGAGAAAAAAAATAAAGATTTTAATAAACTATCTATATCTCCTGCTCTTTTTCAGGCATATCAAATCGGGCAAAGAGCATCATTACATGGTTTTGACTGGAAAAGAGCAAAAGAGGCAATTGAGAAGGTAAAAGAGGAAATAAAAGAATTAGAAAGGGGCATTGAAAATAAAAACAAAAAGGAAATTGAAGAAGAAATTGGAGATTTATTTTTTTCTTTAGTAAATGTGTCTCGATTATTAGGAATAAATCCTGAATTTGCACTCCGAAAGACCAATAAAAAATTCATTAAGCGTTTTAAATATATAGAAGAAAAATTGAAGAAAGAGGGAAAAGAATTTTCTGATGTTGACCTTGATTACTTAGATAAAATTTGGGAGGAAGCCAAAAAGAAATAACTTAACTTTTTGGCTTCTCACCTTTTGACTCCATTTTTCTTTTTATCAAACTTGCTTTTATAAACTCATCGATATCACCATCAAGGACTCTATTCACATCACCTGTCTCAACATTTGTCCTTAAATCTTTTATTAACTGGTAAGGCTGGAGAACATAAGAACGAATTTGATTTCCCCATGCAATCTCAGTTTTTGATTCTTCAATTTCTTTCAATTTCTCTTCTTGTTTCCTTTTCTCATATTCATAGAGACGAGATTTGAGAATTTTCAGAGCAGTTTCCTTATTCTGATGCTGAGATCTTTCATTCTGACATTGAACCACTATTCCTGTTGGAATGTGGGTAATTCTAACTGCAGAATCAGTAACATTGACATGCTGTCCTCCATGTCCGCTTGCACGAAAAGTTTCAATTTTTAAATCCTCTGGCCTTATTTTAATTTCTATTTCTTCATCAATTTCAGGATAAACAAATACGGCTGCAAAGGAAGTATGCCTTCTTCTGTTTGCATCAAAAGGAGAAATTCTTACCAAACGGTGCACTCCAGATTCCTGAGATAAATAACCATAAGCATAATTCCCTTCAACTCTCACCGTAACACTTTTTATTCCAGCTTCATCTCCAGGTAAAATATCAATTATCTTAGTCTTAAAACCTTTCTTCTCAGCCCATCTGAGATACATTCTCAGAAGCATTTGAGCCCAATCCTGTGATTCTGTTCCACCAGCGCCAGGATGAATGGTTAAAATTGCATTTTTAGGGTCGTCTTTATCTATAAACAGGGTTTTCATTTCCAGCTCATTTAAAGTTTTTTCTGTAGACTCCAAAATCTGTTTAATTTCTTCTTCCACATTTTCACCTTCTTCCATTAATTCAATTAGAACTTCTATTTCCTCTTTTTTCTTGTTAAGTTCATTTATTAATTTAATATCTTCTTCCAAATCTTTTTTTCTTTTTGAAAGTTGGGCAGACTTTTGAGGGTTTTTCCAAATATCAGGATTTGAAAGCTCTTTTTCGAGGAGTTTAATTTCCTTTTTCTTTTTATCTACTTCAAAGAAAACCTCTGAGTTCTTGTATTTTTAAATCAATCTCCTTAAATTTATTCTTTAATTCCATCAAATCCATTTTCTCACTTTTATTATAACCTATTTGCTCCTCAAATTAAATCTTTAATTTATTGGAAATTACTCCGCAATGAAGCTCAATTGTAACTTAAGTTTTTATTGTGATGGAGGGCATACATCATAACAACAGCAGAGCCAATCTTCACCCCACCAAAATTCATATTTGCAACAACCACAGCAGTCATCAAATTCAACTACTTTGCCTAAATTACTCTCGCAATAACATCCTCCTCCACATTTAATAGGAGAACACCACCAGTCCCATGCTTGTATAGCAGTAATCATAATGATTAAAATTAATATCCCACTCCAAAGACCAATTTTTATGCTTTTTGTCATGGTTTACCCCCTTTTGGTTTTTTTATTATTTTTGGTATAAAAACACAAATTTTATTTTCAGGTGTTGATTGTAAAAAATAAAAAACTTTTTTATTCCCTTTCTTTTGAATTAGAAAATCTGTATAATGGACATCCCATGATGGAAGATGCCAGTATAATCTTTTCTGTTTCCCATAAGAATCGAATTCAAATATTTTCCATCGTGGTGCAGAATGTGAAATATAAATTTTATTTCCGAGACTTTTTATTCCATCTATTATTGCTATAAATCCTGTTCTCATCTGTTTTGAAATACGGGTTTGATTCATTTTCTCCGCTAAATCTACAGCTTTATGACGCACCCTAAATTCAGCAAGGAATTTTCCTTCTGGGGAGTATTTACGAATAATCGGAAAGTGAATGAATGCAGCAAATATTTCTCCCTTCACATTAGTTGCTAACTTAATGAAATTAAGCTGAATCCAACCATATTTGAAATCCTTAGGCTTTCCAAAAGAATAAAGCAATTTACCATCTTGAGTCAAAACATCAATTAAAAAGGATTTTTTAGTTCTGAGAATAGGTGCAGCGAAAATTAAGCCATTCTTATTAATAACCATATCAAAATAAGTTTTATATAATTTAAAACTTTTTACATAATTTCCATTTCTATCAAAAAATTGAATCCGATAATTACCTCTATCATAAACAATAATATAATCTTCTGTATGCATAATTAAAGAAGGTCTACTAAATTCGCCCGGGCCTTGGCCCTTTTTTCCAATTTTGGCAAGGAAACGACCAGAAGGGGCAAACTTAAAAATTTGATGAGCTCGAGTATCTGTTACAAAAATATTTCCAGAAAAATCATTGGAAATAAAATTTGCACCAAACAAATAAATTCCCTTTTTCTCCAAATCTTTTGATGGAAATGAATATTTAAATTTGAGTTCAATAGAGTTGGGTGGAAGGGGAACTTCTTTTAGCCATTTCATTCTCATTTTTTTCTGGTATTCTTCATCATATGTTTTCTGTTTTTGGCACATTATAAGAGAAGACGAATTAATAATTAAAATGCCTATTAAAATTGTTCTTAATAATCCAGCTCCTTTCATTTTAATAGTTTTTAAATATTAGATTAATGAATTTACAAAATCGAAAAATGATTTATAACAATTACAGTTTCTATGATACACTTTTAAAATTTTTCCTGTTTTATCCACGATAAACACAATATCTGTTAAATCAGCTTCACGAAATTCATGGATTAAAGAAACCCATTTTTGATTTAAGAGAGAATCAGCAATGACAATAGGAAAATTAATTCCTGATTGAGAGCGTAAACTTTCAATATCTTCTTTAGTGTGGAAATCAGCATTTAAAATACACATTACATAGATAAAATTTTTATTTTTAGAATATATTTTTTTCAAATTATTAATAATTGCTCCACTCAAACAAGATTCACAAAATGAAGTAAATAATGAAAAGATAAAATATCTTTTATCTTCTTTTTCAATGATTTCAGCAATCTGATCGAACCATTCTATATTCTTTATATTTTCATTCGCTCTTATGAAATTTGACATAGAAAAATACTCATTTCTAATCAATTGTTTTAAGAAAACTTTTACCCCATTTTCATAACCTATAACATTCTTTCCTGCAGCAATAACTCTCCCTGATTTATTGAATAAATAATAAGTTCCACAACATTGGGGGGAATTAAATTTTGATTTTAATTTTTCGTAGTCATTAGCTAAAACAATAATATCTTCTGTTCCTATTCCTGATCTCGCCTTAAATCTTTCAAAATCTTTAGTAATTACAACAATCTCTAAATTCTCATCTTTCCAATTGACATAAATTTTTTTAATTAAATCAATGTCATCGAAATCAAGAGGATCTACAAACTGAACATATAAATTTTTGCCTTTGAAATTTTCACTTTTTACTAGTTTTCCCCTCACATCCATTGAATCAAATTTAGGTAATTTCATAATAAACTTTTTAGAATTAAATTGACTTTCAATGATGTTATTTCCTTTTTTGAATAATTGAATTATTATTAAAACTGCAATTATAATTGCAAAAGCAATTATAAATCTAAAAATTTCTTTTATTTTTCTCACCTTTTGTAATTGTAAAATAAATAAAAAAAAAAAATGTCAAGATTCGAAATTAAATAGATCAAATCTTTCTATTTAACTTCTCAAAAATTTTTCGAATAAAATTTCCAATAAGTAATGAAATTGTAATTCCTATACAAATAAAAGCAAACCGGTCACCGTATAAAGTATAAAAAGTTTTTTTGTTTAAAGCATAAATATCTGTAACTAAAAAAGTTTTAGTCATTAATTTTGATTTTTTAATTATTCTTCCGTATGGATCAATAATTCCACTTACTCCAGTGGTAGCAGATCTGACCAAATATCTTCGATTTTCTACTGCTCGTAAAACTGCCATTGAAAAATGTTGATAGGGAGCAGAGCTTCTACCATACCATCCATCATTCGTTATTGTTACTAAAAAATTCGCGCCCTTTTTTACAAATTTACGAACTAAATTAGGAAATATTATCTCATAGCAAATTGGGGAGGCAAATTTATAGGAATTGAATTCATGGAGACTAATACTTCTTCCTGGAGTAAGTTCACCAATTGCGTGAGATATTTTTTCTACAAAAAATAGGATTTTTTTAAAAGGCACATACTCACCAAAAGGAACAAGATGAATTTTTGAATATCGAGAAAGAATCCCTTTTTCAGATAAAAGTAAGGCTGAATTATAATAATTTATCTTTCCATTATTCTCTTCCATTTCAATTGAGCCAATAAGGACATATATTTTTTTCTTTTTACATAAATTAAACAAACCGTTTTTAAAATGCAATTGAATGGGCTCAGGACAGCTCAAACAAAAAGGAACCGTAAATTCAGGCCATATGACAAGTTTTGCTCCTTCAGAAGAAGCTTTTATTGTAAGAAGCAGATGTTCATTAAATAGATTAAGTATTTCTCTTGTTGTTAGCTCTTGCCAATTTATCTCTGATGGAACATTTCCTTGGATTATACCTACTCTCAGCGCGTCTTCATTTTTAAAAGACTTCTCTAGACAATAAAATCCATACAAATAAACAATTGCAGTAATAATTATTGCAATTATAAAAGGTCTCCTCTTCCTTTCTTTTATACTTAGAACAAAATAACTATTAAAAAGAAGGATAATAAACGATACGCCATATACTCCTGTGATGGAAGCTATTTGAATTAAATATAAGTTTCTATACTGAGCATATCCTACAAGACACCATGGAAATCCTGTCAGGAAATAAGTCAGGATGTATTCCAGAGAAACCCATATGAAAGGTGAAATAATGAATCCAAATCTTGGAGAATATGAACTAAAAAATGCAAACAACCATGCAAAAGAAGCCCAAAAAAGCGCAAGAATGGAGATAAATAAAATAAAAATTAAAAAGCTAAGGAAATATGGAACATTACCATAATGGGCAGGAACTGATGGAATCCAATAAATTAGCAAGGCATAATTAGCAAATCCTGCAATAAATCCGAGCAGAAAAGCTTTTTTTGTTTTTTTTCTGTATATAACAAACAGTAAGGGTATGAATGAAATCCAGATTAAAAAAGAAAAAGAAAATTTAGGAAAAGACAATGCAGTCAGTAGACCGCTGATTAAAGCTAAAAATACTTCTTTCAGATTTAACTTCAATTATTGTTTCACAATAAAGTATTTCTTTTTCTCCAGAGATTCAAGTTCTTCTTTTACTTTCAGAGCTTCTTTTTCAGAGATAAATCCACCTATTCTCACTCTATAGATTGGTGTTTTATCTTCAATAAAAGGCTCGAGAATGAAAGCCTTATAGCCTAAGCTGATAAATCTATTAGCAATTTTAGTTGCACTATCTCGACTTTTAAACGCTCCTACCTGAATATAATATAAGCTCTTCTTTTCCATTGTAACTGGAAGAGACCTTTCTTCTCGAATATTTTTAGAAGCTTCTTCTCTTAATTTAGTCTCTCTCTCAGCCTCTTTAGGCCTCTTTTCCGTCACAATCTCAGCAGGTATTTTCTGTGGTTGAACTTGTTTTTTTCCAACCGAAACACCCAATAGAAATATGACCACACCAACAATAATCAATCCAAGAAAAATAATAATAAGCTGAATCGGAGAGACTTTTATTTCTCTATATTCCTGTTCGGTCATTTTTTCTTTGCAAGAGGTTCCACAAAGGCACGGAAAAGTTCTATTGGAATTGGAAATATAAGTGTAGAGTTTTTCTCTGTTGAAATTTCAGTAAGAGTCTGAAGATATCTTAATTGAAGAGTAGTTGGATTTTTAGATATAATCTCTGCAGCTTCAGCCAGTGTTCGAGAAGCCTTTAATTCACCCTCTGCATGTATAATTTTTGCTCTTTTTTCTCTTTCTGCCTCAGCTTGCCGAGCTATTGCTCTTACCATTTCCTGTGGTAAATCAACATGCTTAATCTCAACCATAATTACTTTAACACCCCATGGATCAGTATGAACATCTATATATTCTTGAAGTCGAGCATTCAATTTCTCTCTTTCCGCAAGTAATTCGTCCAATTCCACCTGGCCCAGTACACTTCTTAAAGTGGTCTGAGAAAGCTGAGAAGTCGCATAAAGATAATCCTGAACTTCTATGACTGCTTTAAGAGGATCCATTACTCTAAAATAAACTACTGCATTAACTTTAACCGAGACATTATCTTTTGTAATGACATCCTGGGGAGGAATATCTAAGACTATGGTTCTGAGACTTACTCTTACCATTCTATCGATTGGAGGAAAAATTAAAAATAAACCGGGGCCTTTTGGTTTTGGAAGAACTCGACCCAATCTAAAAACTACTCCTCTTTGATATTCCCTAAGGATTTTTATGCAACTCAATAAATAAATGAATACCAGAATTAAAATGATTATTGGAAAACTTAACATACATGACCTCCTTTCTTGTTTTTTGATTACAAAAACTAACTAATTATTATGTTCATCATCTATTTTAACAACTTCTAGGGTCAATCCTCTCTCCACCCTGACTACTTTAACTTTTGATCCTTTTGATATCTTCTCCTTTGAACGAGCCTTCCATATTTCCCCGTGAACAAGAACTTTTCCTTCATATTCAATATCTGTAAATGCATTGCCTATTTCTCCAATCATTCCTTCAGGTCCAGTATAAATTCGATTAAGATGCGCTCTTATTGCAAGAAAAATTAGAAATATAAAAATCAAGGAAACACCAATCACTACTGGAATAATAAAACTCAATCCAGGTTTTAACTCTGGAATGGGTGAGCGAATAAGCATTATCGAACCGAGAAAAAGAGAGGCAATACCACCTAAAGTCAAAAAGCCATAACTCTGAATTTTAATCTCCAAAATAAAAAGAACAATGGCAAGAAGAATAAGAAGGAGTCCAACATAATTCACAGGTAAAATCTGAAAAGCAAAAAAAGCAAGAAGCAAACATACACCTCCAAAAACTCCAGGAAAAATTGCGCCTGGATTTGCCAATTCAAAATAAATTCCAAGTAAACCGAGCATCAAAAGGATATATGCAAGATTTGGATTGGAAATTATATTCAAAAACTTTTGCCTATTAGACATTGGAACAAAAACTAATTCTTCTCCTTTTAATTTAAGGATAATTTCCCTCCCATCGAATCTTTTTATTTTCTTTCCATCAAGTGAATTTATGATTTCTTGTTCATCTTTTGCTATTAAATCGATAAGACCTCCATTGAGTGCTTCTTCTTCAGTATATGATAAACTCTTCCTTACTGCTTCCTCTGCCATTTTAACATTTCTTCCTCTTCTCGACGCCAAGGACTTTATATAAGACGCAGCATCATGGGTTATTTTATCCGTCATTGTCTTATCTCCCTTTTCTCCTCCAGTACCAATCAAAACAGGATGTGCTGCTCCGGTATTAGTTCCAGGTGCCATTATTGCTATATCACTTGCCACAAGAATAAAAAATCCAGCTGATGCAGCTCTTGCTCCACTTGGACTAACATAGGTGGCCACTGGTATTTTTGCATTAATTATTTTTTCTATAATTTTTCTCATAGATTCATCGAGTCCACCAGGTGTGTTCATTTTGATAATCAGTAATTGAGAATTTTCTTTTTCTCCCCTTTCAATAGCTTGAGTTATGTATTCAGCAGTTATAACATGAATCGGCCCTTTTATTTCAACTTCTAAAATAGAAGAGTATGATAGGAAGGGGATTACAATAATAGAAAGAAAAATTAATAGTTTTTTATGCATACTGATTAAATTATAAGTATTGAACATACACAAGTCAACAAAATAAATAATTTACTTCTTGACATTTTATTTCTTATTATTTAAAAATTAACTATAAAAATCTATTGAGGAGGCGAAATGATAAAAGCAGATATAGCCAAAATAATTGAAGAAAATTCTGAATTTAATAGGACTGACTCATTGCTAATTGTAAAAACTATTATTAAATTATTGAGAGATGCGCTTGCGAGGGGAGAAAAAATTGAAATAAGAGGTTTTGGAAGTTTTAAAGTAGTTCCGAAAAAAACAGGATATGGAAGGGACATTAGAAGAAATATCCAAATAGAGATAAAAGAAGGCAAAAGGGTAAAGTTTAGACCGGGTCAGGATTTAAAAAAGATTTAACTATGCCTCCAATTAAACAACTCCAAGAAAATATAATAGCTCACTGCCCAATAACATATCTCCTTTCGTGGGAGGAAAACAGGGTTGAGAGAGTATTAAGGGAAATATTGTCTAACATTTTTTCTGATATATCTTTCTATACTTGGACAATTTCTGATGGATTGAAAAAGAATGGGAATATAATTCCTGAAACTACAGATCCTCTCCAGGCACTCGGATATATTATAACCTGTCAGGAAGATAGTGCCTTTCTAATGAAAGACCTTCATCCTTTTATTAGGACAGACCCAAGGGTGGTCAGGAAATTAAGGGATTTATATTATAGTCTAAGAGACAAAAATAAGTTTCTTTTTCTTATATCACCCTTTCTTTATCTTCCTCAGGAATTGAAAAAAGAAGTAGAGGTCATTAATTTTGGTTTACCGGACTTAAATGAACTTGAAAAATTACTTGACGAAATACTTACGGAAATGGTTCAAAAAGGAATATACATTGATTTAACAGAAAAAGACAAGAAGGATCTAATAATAGCTGTTCAAGGCTTAACATATGATGAAGCTCGAAGAGCTTATTTAAAAGCCTTTCATGACAAGAAGGTTATAGATAAATCACTCCTCGGAATACTTCATGAAGAGAAAAAGCAATTAATCTTAAAAGAGGGTGTTTTAGAATTTGTTCCACAAAAAATAAGCATAAATGATATTGGAGGTCTTGATGTATTAAAGGATTGGCTTAAAAAGAGAGAAAAAGCTTTCACCCCAGAAGCTCAGAAATTTGGCCTTACTCCCCCGCGTGGCTTACTTGTAATGGGAGTTAGTGGATGTGGAAAAAGTATATCAATAAAAGCAATTTCATCCCTTTGGAACTTACCTCTTTTTCGTCTTGATATGAATTTGGTTTACTCTGGAATTGCAGGTGTTCCAGAGGAAGCCTTTATTCGAGCATTAAATACAATAGATTCTGTAGCTCCTGCAATTTTATGGATAGACGAAATTGAAAGTGGAATAAATTATAAAAGTGCAGAGGGTTCGGCTTCACGAATTTTTGGATATTTTTTAACCTGGATGCAGGAACATGACTCTCAGGTTTTTGTAGGGGCAACAGCGAATCGGATTGACCTTTTACCAGCTGAGCTTTTGAGAAGAGGCAGGTTTGATCAGATATTTTTTATTGATCTCCCCAGTGAAGAAGAAAGGGAAGAAATCTTTAGAATTCATTTAGCAAAAAGGAATAATGATGTTTCAAAATTTGATTTAAATCAACTGGCTAAAATAGCAAAGGGATGGAGTGGGGCAGAAATTGAACAGGCAATAATTTCTGCGATGTACGAAGCCTTTAACCAAGGAAGACCTCTAAACGAAGATGATTTATTTAAAGTGTTTTCTCAAACTGTCCCACTTTCCACCACAATGGCTGAGCAAATCAAAAAGATAAAAACATGGGCTCATGGAAGAGCCGTGAGAGCATCATCAAAGGGAGAAAATTAAATGAAAGAAAGTAAATTACCTTTAATTTTGATAACTGTAATTGTTTTCTTAGGCTTCTCTATTTTAATAGCCATGATGATAGCTGATACAACAGATGTAGTGAAGAAGGATTCCTTAGAAGTAAGATATAAACACGATAAGGATCATCCTGAAAAAAAGGAAAAACTGATTTTTTTAGAAGCTCGATCTAAGTCTGGGATAAAAAATATTGCGCTACATTACAAATTGGCTGATGGAAGTTTCAAAATAATTCCATTTACTCGTATTGACAATACTCATTATTTCACTGCATTAGTTCCAGGAGACAAAAGGGGTAAAAAAAATTACTATTATATTACTGTAGAGGATAATGAAGGAAATCAAATCACCCTTCCTAAACAGAAAAAAACAGAGAAGCTAAAATTATATCCTTTAATATCAGAAGGTAAAGCTTCTTTTATTTTAAAACTTTTACATATAATGCTAATGTTAACCACCTTAATTATACTTATTCATGCTCTTTATTATTCCTTTTCATTTTTAAAAGAAAAAGATGAAGAAGTACCTTCCAAACTGTATAGCCTAATTTTATGGGGAACAATTACGTTTTTCATAACTGGCTTCCCTCTTGGATGTACCATTGCATACCAAGTATATGGTGTATGGTGGAGTGGAATTCCCTTTGGTTGGGATATTACAGATAACAAGACTCTTCTAATATTAATTTATTGGCTTGCTATTTTGATTCCTTACAGGTTAAAGAAAATTTCTCCTTCCACAATGGCTAAACTGATTATTTTCGGCACAATATTTACTCTTGCATTATTTTTAATTCCACATAGTATTTAATTCATGACTAAATATAAAGAAAAACCAATTTCTCCGAAAGAAATTAAAACTCAATCAATCCACCAAAGAAAAAGTAAAGTTAATATTAAAAGTTTTGCAACTTTAGTCGAAAAGAATTGTAATTTTAAGACCTTCATTGATTCCCTTCCTGATATTCTCGCAGGTAAAGATTTCAAGGACTTGATTCAAAAAATTATTATTGCCCGAAAAAATCAGAAAGCTCTTATATGGGGAATTGGAGCTCATGTTATAAAAGTTGGACTTTCGCCTGTATTAATTGATTTAATGGAAAAAGGGTTTGTGACAGCTTTAGCTTTAAATGGAGCTGGTATTATACATGATTTTGAAATTGCCTTTGTTGGAAAAACTTCTGAGGATGTGGAATCTCAATTAAAAAATGGGTCATTTGGCATGGCTCGAGAAACAGGAGAATTTCTTAATAAAGCAATTAATCAAGGAATAAAAGATGAAATAGGAATAGGTGAAGCAGTAGGAAAATTCTTATGTTCCTCAGAATATCCTCATATTAATAAAAGCTTATTAGCTACTGCTTATAAATTAAATATTCCAGTAACAGTTCATGTTGCTATAGGAACTGATATAATTCACTTTCATCCACAAGTATGTGGAGAAGCTCTTGGAAAAGCATCCCTTAAAGACTTCTTTCTTTTTGCTTCGCTTTTAAAAAAATTAGAAGGTGGGGGATTTTTCCTTAATATAGGCTCTGCAGTGATTTTACCAGAAATTTTCTTAAAAGCACTAACAATGATACGTAATCTCGGCTTTAAGGTAGAAAATTTTTATACAGCTGTATTCGATTTTAATTATCAATATCGTCCATTACAAAATGTAATGAAAAGACCGGTTTCAGAGAAAGGAAAGGGCTATTATTTTATAGGACATCATGAAATAATGATACCTCTTTTAGCAAGTGCTTTAAAAACCTATTCCTAATAGTTTTCATTAGTTTATTTTCTTTTTTTAGCCATTTTTTGTACTTCAATAAAGATTGGAATTTTATTTAGATTAAGAATAATTTTTCCTTTTACAGTATCTTTGATCTCAATAATTGGCTCTGTTTGTTCAGAATTAGTAGTACTATAAGTTATAATAACTTTTTTTGAATTGACTTCTAAATTTATTGTTGATGGATTTTTACTCCAGCAAATATAAATGGGTCTATTTCTATTTGTGAATTTATAAATGAAAGTATTATTATCAAAGCTAAGGTTTTCAACTTTAGAAAAATTATTTATTTTTGAAGAAATTATTTTATAATTGAAAGCAGAAGGCCGAGGTTCTAAATTTGGAGTATAAAGCCCACGCCATACTTCAGGATAGCCGAAATAAGCTCGAAGGGATAGCAAGGGTAAATATATTATTTGCTCTACTCCCTCACCAAATGCAGTTGCAATAACCTTGACTGTGTCAAGTGCATGGTCAATTATATCATAATTATTTCTTGTCCAAGCATAACCAATTTCCCAAGCCTGAATAGGCTTCAAATAGCCATTTGATTGCATCTTACTTTTTATCCATTTGAGTAATTCAGGGAGTAAATCCCATTCTTCATAAAAATGAAGTTGGTAAATGTCATAAAAAGGAAACTTTAAATTTTCTTTAATATATTCATAATTTCTAATATTATTTTCATTATAAATAATTTGAACAAGCTCGTTTTCATTCTTAACAAAAACTCCTGATGGGTCTTCGCGAGAATATCCTCTATGAGAGAAATAATGATTATAAAAATCAATAGCCTCGTGCACTTTTCCTTTCTCATATTTTTCTCTTGCAATTACTGGGCCGTAACTCAGGCTACTCATCCCGCTATCAAGAACTTTAGCTTCTGGATTAGCATCATGAACAGCTTTATAAGCTGTTTTCAGCAATTCTTTATATTCCTTAACAGTTCCTTGCCACGCACCGGCTAAATTAACTTCATTTTCAATAGCAAAATACCATACTTTCCCTTTAAGATATTTTACAGTGGTGTAAACAAAGTCATAATAATCTTCCATATTTCTAGGAGGACAAGAAGGATTCTGTCCTTTTAATTTTTTAATTGGAGATTTAGTTGCCCAAGGCAGGTATCCAGTGCATAATTTAATATATAATTGAAGACCACACGCCTCTGCATTTGCAAGAGCTCTGTCAACAGATTCCCATCTCCATTTATTTTGGGCAGGTTCTACATCTCCCCACATTATAGTGTAAAAGGTAGTTTTTGCATTCAATTCTTCAATATAATCGCAAGTAATTTCATTGGGCCAGACAACAACTCCAAATCTTGAATATTCTTGTGAATATAAAACAAAGAATTTTTCCGAATAAAAAGCTACCAATAAAACCAAAACAATAACTACAAAAATATTCCTTTTCATTATTATCTCCTTCTTCTAATTTGCTTAGGTATTTCAATAAAAACTGGAGTCTGTGTTGCAGTTAAATTAAGAAGCTTTCCCGAAACTGGAAGGATTTCTATTTCAGGCTCGGTGGAATCTTCATTGGTAATAATATGTGTAATAATTGCATATGATGAATTTATATTCAACTTAATTGTTTTGTCATTCCTCTCTGACCATATAACCCAGATTGGCTTTCCATTATTCAAGAATTTAAACGCATAAAGATCTTCCCCAAAATTTAACTTTGTCCCTTCTACACTTTCATTAAGCTTCGAGACCGTGACTTTACATGTAAAATAAATTGGTCTTTTCTGGAAACTATATTTCTTAATTAATCCAATAATATTATGTTCTGGATTTTCAAAAGGAAACCAAATACAAGCTTCAAGTCCATAAAAGAGTGAAAAAGTCATTTTTTTTACCAAGTCCCCGCTTGCTTTTCTATTGAGTTCAGGTGTATAAGGCCAATATCTTATCCCCATTTCATTACTCATCAATGGCATATTGTTTGTTCTTTGTCTTAAATAATTAATTACTGTAGGTAAAAGCAAAGGATTTTCATAATAATGGAAATTAATAATATCAACATATTTTGGAAGTTTATCCAATAAGAATTTCGCCTCTTCAAGTACTTCAATTACTTTTGTCTCTGCAAAAAATTCTTCAAGTTCGTGTATTGAAGACAACTGCTTAAATCCGGGATGTTCACTTATATATGCATTAAAAAATTCCAGAGCCTCTTTCTTCTCTCCATTTTTAAGCATTTGCTGGGTAATAAGAAGCCCCCATATTGGAGAAGCTAATCCACTATCTGCAATTCTAATATTCTGTCCTGTGTCCATAAATGCTTTTTTTGCTGTTTTCAATAATTTTAAATAATCATTCATTGTGCCTTGCCAGAAGTTATTTGCAGTTACCTCGTTTTCAATAACAATTATTGGGAACTTACCTTGCCAGTGTTCTGCAATTGCCTTTATAAAAAGATAATAGGATTTGGAGAATCCATATTCTTGACTAAATTCATTTTCTAAATCAAGAGGAGGAAATGAAACCGAAGGATCATTTCCACCTGTCGCCCAAGAAGCACCAACAGTCCTTATAACTGGTATTGGGATTATTCCCTTCTCAAGAGAACGTTCAATACGTTGAGCAGAAGTTGAATTCCAATTAAATACTCCTCTTTTAGGTTCAATTGCTCCCCAGGGGATTACAAGGCGGGTATAGGTTATTTCAAATTCACTCACATCTCCCATTTCTGGTGTATAGAAATAATAAATTCCAAGTTTCCCTTGCTCTCCAGAACATAAAAAGTAATAAGAAAAGAAAAAGATAATTGCTAATAAAAATATTTTGGTTCTCATTTTTCTTTTTAATCTATTTGACAAATTTTTAATATCTTTCGCATTTTATTTTACCATTAATTCCTAAAAAATTAATATTTTGCTTGACCAAAAAGCTGTATTTTCATACTTTATATTTAAAATGAAAATAGGTCAATTTTTCTTCATTAGTTTTGAAGGCACTGAAGCCAACAAGACTTTACTTTCTTTTTTAAATAAAATTAAACCTGGAGGCATCATATTTTTTACACGAAATATAATAACTCCTGGTCAAATTTATGAGCTTATTAAAAAAATAGTCAAAGAATTAGACTACTGCCCTTTCCTTGGAATTGACTTAGAAGGGGGGAAAGTTAATCGATTTAAAAATATATTTCCTCTTCTACCCTCTTTTTCAGATTTAGGAAAAATAAAAAATCATAAAATAGTCCAGAAACATGCAGAATTGAGCGCAAAAGCTATGAAAATTTTTGGTTTTAATGTAAATTTTTCTCCTGTTGTGGATTTGGATTTTGGTAATCGAAATGGTTTAGAGACAAGAACCTTTGGAAGAAAACCAGAACTTGTTACCTCATTGGCAGAAATATATCTTCAAACATTTAAATATTTTAAAATTCTAACTACTCTAAAACATTTTCCAGGATTGGGAAGAGCAGAGCTTGATACTCATTTTCGTTTACCCACGATTGACATTTCTTTTTCTGAATTAGAAAAAGAGGATTTACTACCTTTTAAAAAATTAAAAAACATGGCTTCTTTTATAATGATTAACCATGCTCACTATACATGTTTTGAAACTGAAATTTTGCCCTCTTCTCTGTCAACTAATGTTATTCAAAATTTATTAAAGCATAAATTAAATTACGAGGGAGTTATTATCACAGATGACTTGGCGATGAAAGCAATTGAAAAATATGAAAATGCTCCTCTAAGAGCTTTTACGGCAGGGGCTGATATGATTTTATTATGTGATCAACCTTCAGAAATTGAAAAAAATTTTCAAAAATTTAAAAATGAATATTACAGACAAAAAATTTCAGAAAATAGATTAAAACAATCCTTTCAAAGAATAAACAGGATTAAATCTTTTGTTGATTTTCCTCCTGATTTTTTTGATTCTCAAATCATAAATTCTCTGAGTAGAGAGTTTGAAAATCATTACAATCAGGTTAAAAAATATTCAGTCTAAATTTGCTTTTAAATTTCATATAATTTACAATAATCTCGATTTTTAAGGATGAATAAGAATAAAAAAATATCACATTCTCATTTTGTATATGAGAAGCCTCCTTTAATTTCTGAAGAGGAAATTTTTTCTCAATTAACTGAGAAAAAGGGATCAATCCTATTCCTTGGCAGATACACTTTGGAAGAAGCGATTGCTGTCCTTAAAAAAAGAAATCTTATTCGCTATGCTGAGGAAAGAGGTCTTGTGCCATTAATCTATGACCTGGATTCAAAGGACTATCCTACTCAAAGATTCAGGATTTTCTTCAGAAAAAAGGAGCCAGATTTTCTCCTAGTAGACCTCAAAATTAGAGAAGGAAAAGTGCAAATTAAAAAAAGCTTCTCTTTCTTCCCCTTCAGAAAAGAATATGATTTTCTTATAATTGAATGGCTTACCTTACAAAATCCATTAGCCAAATTTACTCCAGAAAAACCAAGATTGCCGGGGCAGATTTTTCCTGGACTTGGGCTATTAAAAAAGGCTTTCGATATTTTTATTTACTTAGCAAGATTGATGAAAAAAGATGGGGTATTAGTTTATCCATGGTATTTTCATAATGCTTTAATTTATTCTGACTATCTCTATTTCTTTAATCCGTATAAACAGGGCGAAGTATTGGCAATTAAAAGAAATTTCCCTGATATGGATTTACATAAACTTGCTTGGATGGTCTATTTAGGCTGCCTGAAATATGAAAAAAGCAAAAAAAATTATGAATGGTTTGCAGAAGAACAAATTTTTCCTTTGAAAAAAGAATTAAAAAAATATTTTGAATCAAAAAATTATAACAGAATCGTAAACAGAGTAAAGAAAAGACTCCGATTCTATGCTGACTGGGACTGTTTTGAAAAAAAATTTAAGTCTGAGACCGACCAATACTAATATATGTAAATCCAAATTCTCTCATTTCCTGAGGGTCGTAAAGATTTCTTCCATCAAAAATAACACTTTCTTTCATTAGTTTTTTCATCAATTCGAAATCTGGTCTACGAAAAACCTTCCACTCGGTTAAAATTAAAAGACAATTTGCATTTTTGAGAGCACTGTAATGGTCTTTAGCATAAATTATTTTTTCTTCCTTTCCAAAAAATCTTCTTATGTTATTCATAGCAGCTGGATCATAAACTTTTATTTCTTTAACTTGTCTCTTGAGAAGTTCTTTAATTGTAACAATGGAAGGAGCTTCCCTTATGTCATCAGTTTCAGGTTTAAAGGATAAGCCCCACATAGCTATTATGAGATTTTCAAACTTAGAGGAATAGAATTTCTCCATCTTTTTTATTAATATTTTTTTCTGTTCCTCATTAACTTCCTCCACAGCTTCTAAAATTCTCATTGTGTAGTTATTATCAGATCCCATTTTTATTAGAGCTCTAATATCCTTCGGAAAACAGCTTCCGCCAAAACCAACACCAGGATAAATAAATTTATTTCCTATTCTAGGGTCAGCACCTATACCAATTCTCACTTTTTCTACATCAGCATTCAACTTCTCACAAAGGTTCGCTATTTCATTCATAAAAGAAATCCTTGTAGCTAACATTGTATTTGCAGCATATTTAGTCATTTCTGCTGAACGATTATCCATCAAAATTATTTTTTCCCTTGAACGACTAAATGGATGGTATAATTCTGTCATTATTCTATATGCTTTCTCACTGGAGCAACCCAGTATAATTCTATCCGGTTTTAAACAATCATTTACAGCATCTCCTTCTTTTAAAAATTCAGGATTTGACACCACATCAAAATCAAAAGAAGAGTTTCTTTTATTTAATTCTCTCTGAATCAAATCTTTTATTTTTTCCGCTGTTCCAACAGGGACGGTTGACTTTATTGCAATTATTTTATAGCCATTCAGATGTTTCGCAATTTCCTCTGCAACCTTTAGCACATATTTCATTTCAACGGATCCATCAGAATTAGCAGGCGTACCCACTGCAATGAAGATTATATCAGTATTTTGTATAGCCTCTTTTGAATTAGTTGTGAATTTTAACCTACCTTCACTAAAATTCCGCTTAACTAAAGGTTCCAGTCCTGGCTCATAAATCGGAAGGATACCTTTATTCAAATCATCTATCTTTTTTTTATCTATATCAACACACCAAACATCATTTCCCATCTCTGCAAAACAAGCTCCTGTCACTAAACCGACATATCCTATGCCAAAAATAGATATTTTCATTGACCTCTCCTATCCGAGATATTTTTCAATTTTTTCTCCTATTTGATTAGCATATTCTTTTATAACAATTGGGTCTTTTCCTTCCACCATTATTCTGACTTTTGGCTCAGTTCCAGAAAATCTTACGATTACTCTTCCCTCATTCCCGAGCTTCTTTTTCACCTCGTTTATTGTTTTTATTATTTCTGGAAATTGATTCAAATCCTTTTTTTCTTTTATTTTTACATTAAGGAGGATTTGTGGAAATTCTTCCATATCTTTAACTAATTCAGATAAATCTTTTTCCTCGGTAATTAAAACCTCGAGCATTTTTAAAGTTGTCAAAATTCCATCTCCTGTTGGAAAAACATCAAGGAAAATGGTATGTCCTGATTGTTCTCCTCCTAAATTAGATCCCCTTTTAATCATTTCCTCTAGAACATACTTGTCGCCAACTCGAGTTCTTATTAAATTAAGACCTTCTCTTTTTAATGCAATCTCCAATCCAAGATTACTCATAACTGTCGCTATAATTTCTGGAGAGGTAAGTTTCCCTCTTTTATTTAGAAAATTCGCCATAACATATAATGTATAATCACCATTTAAAATTCTACCTTTTTCATCTACCCATATTGCCCTATCTGTATCACCATCATATGCTATTCCAAGATTAGCACTATTTTTAACAACTTCTTGTGCTAACAACTCTGGGTATAATGAGCCACAATTCAGGTTAATATTTTTACCATCTGGTTTATTATTTATTGGAATAACATCAAAACCTAATTCAGAAAAAATTTGCGGGGCAATAAATGAGGATGCTCCATTTCCACAATCAACAACCAATTTTATATTTTTATTTGGAGAAATTCTTGGAAATTGAGATTTTAAAAATTTTATATAAGTATCACATAGTTCTTTCTCAATTTTTACTTGTTTTTTGAATTCTGAGAATTTATTAATTGATTTGTTCTTTTTAATTATATAATTTTCAATTTCTTCTTCCATATGGGAGGAAATTTTTGTTCCATTTGAAGAAAATATTTTTATTCCATTATCATAATAGGGATTATGCGAAGCTGATATAACAATACCTGCATTATAATTAAACCTTGCCGTAAGATAAGCTATAGCTGATGTGGGAATAATCCCTGCTGAATGAATTTCTCCTTTTTCACTTAAGATGCCCGCAATTAAAGCTTGCTCAATCCATTCCCCTGATTCCCTTGTATCTCTTCCAATAAGAATGGATGGTTTTTTACCTGTTTTTTTAAATAGTATGAAAGCCAGTGCTTTTCCAACTAAAAAAACAGTTGATTTATCAAGCGGAAAATCTCCAGCTCTTGCTCTTATTCCATCTGTTCCAAAAAATCTATTCATTACTTTTATAATTTTTTATTGGATTTAAGAAAAAATGTCAATTACTTCTTGTTTTCTTCAGCAACTTTCTCTTTGGTCTTAACAATTTTTATTCTAATTTTGACCTCCTCTTCAGAAGCTAATCTCAGAAATGGATTGGGCAAAATGAGAGTTGGCTTGATCTCCATGCTTGTTTCAAGATTCGAGATATCAATTGGAGAAGTTCTTATTTTCTCTCCTGGAATAACTTTACTCTCAGGCCCTTGTACTTTAACAACTGGAGGTATAACTTCAATCTTTTCTATTCTAAAATCTGGGGGAAGGTCTCCAACTATATATGGCTCTATCTTTAAATAAGTTTCTTTTGTTTTTTCCAGTTTTAAACGAATTAAATTCGGTATGATATTTAATACTTCAGCTCCTTCTGGAAGAAAAATCATTTCTTTTGTAATTGGATACTCCTCTTGAAGAGGTGATGCATTCTCAAGATTCAACTTCGCTGTAACTGTAAGGGGAGTTATTTCTTCTAAAATGCTTTTAGGTGCCCGAACAATAATATCAACAGATTGGGGAGGTCTCTCAACTATCTCCAGACCAGGAGGTATATTATAAATTTCGAGCGGAATTGTAAGGTTCTTTTCTGCATAAGTTTTTATTTTTGGGACTAAAGCTAGCCAGATTATAAATGAAAGAATAATAGAAAATAATTTCAGTTCCCAATTTCTTAAAAATAGACTTTTAATTCCTTCTTTCATTTGACTCCAAGATACTCTGTTAATCTTTTTAATAATTTCTCTTTGTCAAAATTTATTTCCAGTGTTCCTCTAATAGCGAGAGAAATTTTACCTGTTTCCTCAGATACAACTATTGTTGCTGCATCTGTTTCTTGAGATAATCCAACTGCAGCAAGATGTCTCGTTCTTGGACTAAATTCTTTGCCTAAGGAATGTACAGGTGGAAGAGGAAGTAAACACCCTGCAGCGGTTATTTTATTATTTCTTATTATTACAGCACCGTCATGCAGGGGAGATCTTGGGAAAAAAAGACTTATTAGTAAATCTCTTGAAATTTCAGCTCCTATTTTTGTTCCCCTCTCTGCATAGCTCTGTAATGTAATCTCTTTCTCTATTGCTATCAGAGCTCCTATTTTTTTCTTTGAAAGAAAATCAGCTGCTAAAACTATCTCTTCTAAACTCTCCCTTGTTGTTTGAGGAGCAGAGGGCAATCTTAAGGTCCTTGAACCAAGCTCGGCAAGGAATCTTCTTATCTCATTTTGAAAAAGCACTATTATAGCAATTATCAAATAAGTGAAAAAATTTCTAATTAGCCAATTAGATGTAATTAAATTAGTCCATTTAGTAATAATATATAAAAGCCCAATAACTCCAAGACCTATAGCCATCTGATATGCTTTAGTGTCTTTTATTAGAAGAAATAAGTGGTAGAGAATAAAAGAAACCAATAGAATATCTATAAAATCAACAAAATTAAATTGTGTTATTGCATCCCAAAATTCTGAAAAGGGCATTTATTTTAACTTACTTAATAAAAATTAAAATCTAACAGTTGAAGAAAGAATAGCCTCGGTCATAGTAATAGCTTTTTTGAGTGGTGCAACATCATGAACTCTTAAAATATGAGCACCCCTTTCAATTGCAAGAATTGAAGAGGCTATTGTTCCTTCAAGTCTTTCTTCTGGAGGGACTTCAAGAACCTGTCCAATGAAAGATTTTCTTGAAGTTCCAATAAGAATTGGTCTATCCAATTCATTTAAAAAAGATAAACCTTCAATTAATTTTAAATTATCCTCCCACGTTTTTCCAAAACCAATTCCAGGGTCAATAATAATTTTATCCCTCCTAACACCCATTTTAACTGCTTCTTCTATTTTATTTTTTAAAAAGGATTTTATCTCTCCAAATAAATCTTTATAAAAGGGATTTATCTGCATTGTCTTAGGAGTTCCTTTCATATGCATCAACACGTATGGAACATTTTTTTTAGCGACTATTGATATTAATTTGGGATCGAATCTGAATGCACTGATGTCATTCACGATATCTGCTCCTTCTTCGAGAGCTTGTCTCACTACCTCTGATTTATAAGAATCTATGGAAATTAAAATATCACTTCTTTTTCTAAGTTCTTTTATAACAGGAATTACTCTCCTTAATTCTTCTTCTACTGAAACAGGTTCAGAGCCTGGGCGGGTACTTTCTCCTCCAATATCAATTATATCAGCACCTTCTGCTGCCAACCTTAGAGCCTGCTCAATAGCTTTCTCCTTTTCGAAAAAAAGTCCTCCATCAGAGAATGAGTCCGGTGTAACATTCACAATTCCCATTATCCATGTCCTATCTCCAAGAATATAATCTCTTCCTCTTATTTTGATTTTAAATTTCCTCCTCATGCCTGAACTATCTCAGGTTTTTGTATAGTCTTAATCTTTTTCGGTTTTTTAGTTGACTTAACCTTTTTCTTTTTAACTTTATTTCCGGTTGTTTTACCATCAGAGATAATTTTATTTATTTCTTCTGAAGTGAGTACTTCTTTTTCAAGTAACTCTTCTGCAATTTTTATTAATTTATCTTTATTTTCTTCTATCAACTTCCGAGCTCTTTGATAATTCTTATTTATAATTTTCTTTACTTCCTCATCAATCTTTTTTGCAGTTTCTTCACTGAAATTTTTATGCATTACTAAGTCTCTTCCTAAGAAAACTAAGTCATCAGTTTCTCCAAAGGTTAAGGGACCTAAGTCTGACATTCCCCATTGGCAGACCATTTTTCTAGCTATTTCTGTTGCTTTTTCAAAGTCATTTGCAGCTCCAGTTGTCAATTTTTTCAAAATCAGTTCTTCTGCAACTCTTCCTGCTAATAAAACTGTCAGCTGAGCATCAAGGTAATCTTTAGAATATGTATATCTATCATCAAGTGGGAGTTGCTGAGTCATTCCTAAAGCAAAACCACGGGGTATTATGGTAACTTTATGTATTGGATCTGCTTCAGGAAGTAATGCTGCAACCAAAGCATGACCTCCCTCATGATATGCGGTTGCCTTTTTCTCTTCCTCGCTAATAATCAGACTCTTCCTCTCAGCACCCATTAAAACCTTATCCTTTGCATATTCAAAATCTTTCATATAAACTTTATCATGCCCTCTGCGTGCTGCAATTAAAGCAGCTTCATTTACCATATTCGCAAGATCAGCTCCGGAAAATCCAGGTGTTGAACGGGCTAAAGTTTTTAGATCCACATCTTTAGCAAGAGGAATTTTTCGAGTATGAACTTTTAAAATCTCTTCCCTGCCCTTAGCATCAGGCATATTCACAACAATTCTCCTATCAAATCTTCCAGGTCTAAGAAGTGCTCTATCAAGAATATCAGGACGATTCGTTGCTGCAATAACAATTATTCCTTCATTAGAATCAAAACCATCCATTTCAACTAAAAGCTGATTTAAAGTCTGTTCTCTTTCATCATGGCCACCACCTAATCCTGCTCCTCTTTGTCTACCAACAGCATCAATTTCATCAATAAATATTAAACAAGGCGCATGTTTTTTGCCCTGCTCAAAAAGGTCCCTTACTCTTGACGCTCCAACTCCAACAAACATCTCCACAAAATCTGATCCACTAATTGAGAAAAATGGGACATTTGCCTCTCCTGCAACTGCTTTTGCAAGTAATGTCTTTCCTGTTCCTGGTGGTCCTACCAAAAGAACCCCTTTGGGTATTTTTCCCCCTAATCTCTGAAACTTCTGAGGATTTTTTAAAAAATCAATTATTTCCTGTAATTCCTCCTTTGCTTCTTCAACTCCAGCAACATCTTTAAAAGTTATTCTTTTCTGTGTATCAGTAAAAAGTTTAGCCCTACTTTTCCCAAAGGATAAAGCTTTATTTCCTCCTGCCTGCATCTGCTTCATGAAGAGTATCCAAAAAACTATAAGAATCACCATAGGTAACCATATAAATAAATTCGATAGCCAAGGACTTCTTGAAGTATTCCTTGCCGAGATTAATACATTATGCTTTCTTAAAATATTAACCAGATCATTAAACTGGGGAGGTGAATATGTCTTAAATGAAGTTCCATCTTTATATTTACCTTTAATTTCATTGCCCGCAATGGTAACTTCAGCTATTTTATTGTTTTCGACCTCATCAAGAAATTCACTAAATTTTAATTCTTTTCTTGAAGCACTAGGAGATTGAAGCAAACTCCATAAAATAATAATCGCTATACCAGCTATTATCCAGAAAAATAAATTTTTAAAGGGTCTGCTTCTCTTTGGCATTAATATACCTCTTTTTTTATTTTATCACTTTTTACAATTTTTGTGAATTAAATTTTAAATTTTTATTACACCTGCTTCTGATATTTCTTCCACTTTTCCTCTAAGTCTGGGAGCTCTACTGTTTCAAGTAAATAATCCGTAAATTCCTTCCCAGTTGCACCGTTTGGTCTTCCTGTAATAATAAGTTTTCTCTCAAACTGTCCGCATATATCAAGAGCCATCTCCAGTTTTTTCCCTTTATCTTCAAATCCTATATGATTAAGCAACATTGCACCTGCTCTAATCATGCTTGATGGATCTGCATACTGTGCTCTTCCCTCTTTCACCATACGAGGAGCAGAACCATGAATTGCTTCAAACATTGCATATCTTTTTCCTATATTTGCGCTTCCTGCAGTTCCTACACCCCCTTGAAATTCAGCAGCTTCATCAGTAAGAATATCTCCATAAAGGTTGGGCAATACAAAAACACGAAATTGAGTTCTCCTTTTTGGATCTATTAACTTGGCTGTCATAATATCAATATACCAATCATCGCACTCGATTTCTGGATATTCCTGAGCAATTTTATATCCTATTTCAAGAAATTTCCCATCAGTGGTTTTTACTACATTTGCCTTTGTCACAATTGTAACTCTATTTATTTTATTTTTTCTTGCATATTCAAATGCAAGCCTTATAATTCTTTCTGCTCCTTGGGTTGTAATTACTTTAAAATCTATAGCTAAATCTTCAGTGACATTTATTCCCTTACTACCAAGAATATATGCGCCTTCGGTATTTTCTCGGAAAAACACCCAATCAATTCCTTCTTTTGGAACTCTCACTGGCCTTACATTTGCAAATAAATCCAATTCCCTCCTCATAGCAACATTAGCACTTTCTATATTTGGCCAAGGATCTCCTTTACGAGGGGTTGTAGTTGGACCTTTCAAAATAACATGACACTTTTTAATTTCTTCAAGAACATCGTCCGGAATTGCCTTCATATGTTTAGCTCTGTTTTCAATTGTTAATCCTTCAATATTCCTGAAGTCAACTTTACCTTCCTCTTTCTCTTTTTTCAATAAAGACTCTAAAACTCTTCTTGCTTCTTCTGCAATATAAGGCCCTATACCATCTCCTCCTACAACTCCTATGATTATTGGTTTAAGAGCCTTATAATCAATCCAGTCTTCTTCTTTTTTCATTCTTTCAACTCGTTCTAATTGTTCTTTAAGCAAATTTTCAAAATGAGCTTTAGCTTTTTCAATAACATCATTATAATTATTCATTTTATACCTCCTCACCAAAAATATTACCATGATTGAATTGTAAAATTTTTAATTGAGAAAATCAATTATCTATTGCAGAAATCGATAATAGTTTCTATTAAAATCATGGCTGTGTATACAACTGATTTAAAATCAACAAATTCTATTGCAGAATGTAATCCTTTCCCAGAAGGACCAAAAATAACAGTTGGAATACCTGCTTCCATTAAAATTGCACCATCTGTCCAGAAACTCAATCCAGTAAATTTAGGCTCTTTCTTTAAAATTTTTTCATATGCATTTCTTAGAGAAACTACAATTAACTCTTTTTCATCTATTTCTAAAGCAGAACGTGTAAAAAATATCTCTAATTTTGCTTTGAAATCTTTATCTTTTTCAGATATTCTTTCAATCAAATTAATCAGCTCTCTATAAATTATATTTTCATCTTCTCCAGGAAGTGTCCTCCTCTCTAAATCAATTATACAATAATCAGGATAGGTGCTTAATTCTTTACCTCCATGAATTCTAGAAGCATGAATGGATGGAGCACCAAGGAATTTATGATTTTTTTTGGACAAAATTTCTCTTTCGAAATCCTCCAGTTCAGTCAAAAATTTACCTGCTTTCACTATTGCATCCACTCCCTCTAAAGGGCGACTCCCATGCGCTAACTTTCCAAAAACTTCTACTTTAATCCATGCAAATCCTTTATGTGCAATTCCAATATCTAAATTAGTAGGCTCACACACAATAGCTCCATCAGCGCTAAATTCTTTTATCAAGAATTCTGTTCCTTTACTCTTATATTCCTCATCACCAACAAATGCAAATATCACATTACCCTTCAATTCAATGCCAGAATTCACAATTGTATCTACTGCAATAAGCATAGCTGTAAGTCCTGCTTTCATATCAAGACTCCCTCTTCCATAAACTCTCCCATTCTCATACTTTGGGCAAAAAGGATCAATTTTCATTCCTTTTATTCCAACGGTGTCTATATGACCATTCAACATAAGAGTTTTTTTATTTCCATAACCTTTAAGAATACCAATAATATTTGCACTTCTTTCACCAATCTTTTGATATCTGGTTTCTAAACCAATTTCTTCAAGGTGTTCAGCAATATAATTGGCAATTTCCATTTCACCATTACTATTTTCAGAAAGCGATGAATTCACAGAGTTAATACTAATCATATCTTTAAGAATTTTCAGTAATTTCTTTTCATCAATTGGAAACCTATTCATCACTGTTTGGTCTTGAATAAAATTGGTAATTATTTTTCCCCTTGATTTTAGCTTGATACATAGCAAAATCTGCATTTTTCATTAGGGTATCAATATCCTTTCCGTCCTTTGGATAAAAAGCAATTCCTATACTGGTGGTAATATAAAGCCTATAATTTTCGATTATATAAGGTTCTTGAATTATTTTTAAAATTTTCTCTGAAATTTTTTCGACATCCTTCTTATAAGTGATTTCTGGAAGTAAGATTACAAATTCATCTCCTCCCATACGTGCTATAGTATCACTTTTTCGTAAAGTTTTTTTTAAACGATTAGCAATTTCTTTTAACAGTAAATCTCCTATTCTATGGCCGAACAAATCATTTATGTCCTTAAATTGGTCTATATCTAAAAACATTAATACAAATTTCAATCCTTTACGTTTAGCATGTGCAAGAGTCATATTAAGTCTATCATTTAGAAGAAGCCTATTAGGTAAACCCGTTAAATAATCTTGATAAGCTAAGTCTCTAATTGCTTTTTCCATTTGTTTTCGTTCTGTTATGTCCCGATTTATACTCAATATTGCTTTTTTCCCTTTATAACTTACAACAGCTCCATTTATTTCCAGAATCATTTCACTTCCATCCTTACGATAATGGACTGTTTCAAAATTATGATATACGCCTCTTTCCAAAGTTTTCTTAATGTGTAATTTTCCGAGCGTTACATCCTTAGATATGGATTCAAGAGACAAACCTATAAATTCTTCTTTTTTAAAACCGTACAGCTCACATGCCCTCTGATTAACATCCAGAACTATCTCGTCATCAATTGAAAAGATAATTATTGCGTCATGAGCATTTTCGAATAATTCTTTATAATCTCTCTCGGATTGTCTAAGCGTCTCCTCCATCTTTTTCCTTTCAGTAATATCAACAAGAATCCCATCATAATACAAAATTCTACCATCCTTCTCCCGAACTGCATGAGGATAATCACGAACCCATATAGTGGTATCATCCTTGCATCTCAACTCAAATTCTTCGAAAAAGACTGAGGCACGTTCTAACTTTTCTAAATGTTTCATCCTGGCTTCCTTCTTCATATAAAGATCATTAACATTAATTTTTTTTAGCTCGGACACATTTTCATATCCTAATATATGAGCAAGAGTTTTATTTGCTTCAATTATTTTGCCTTGAGGAGTCGAACGGTAAACTCCCACAGGTAAATGCTCAAGAAGAGCCTGATATCTTTTACCTGTTTCAATTAACTTTTCTTCAGTATTTTTATCGTCTAATACAATAGAAAACATATTAGCCGCCATTTTAAGTAAATTTTTCTCTTCTTTTTTATAATCAAGTGGTTTATAAGAAATAAAAGTTAAAATTCCATAGAGAATTTTATTAGAACCAACAACTGGAAGTGAAATGAGTGAACCAATATTAATTTTCTTTGCCTCTGAAATATCTATTCCATTAATTGAATTTTTATGTCTCATTATATTGAATACGAAAATCGACTTCTTCTTTTTCATTACAAAAATAGATATTTTTTCCACCAATTTATCTACCATTAAAGAAGATTTTTTTTGTCTTGCTAAAGAAATAAATTTAAACGTCTCTCCTTTTTCCTTATAGTAAAAAGAAATGTAATCAAGGTTAAAAATTTTTAAAAATTCAGAAATAATTTTCCTGCATATATATGATATATCAGCTGATTCAATGCATGCAGATCCTGCAACTTTACAAATTTTTTCTTCCATTTTTAACAATTTCTTAAGATATTTTCTCTCTTTTTCTAGCAATTCAATTTTTTGGATTAAATCTCTCATTTCATGCATTTTTCAATTTACTCTCCATAAGATTTTTTGCAAGTCATATTTTTTATTTTTATTCCAATAATGGTTACTTTTCGTATTTCATCTTCAGAAATTACTGGTGAACTTTTGGAATAATGTTTAAAAATGCATTTTAAAGCCTCTTTTTTCTCCTCTAAATTCTCAATAAAAAAAGCTTCTCCAAAACCAATCACACTCTCATATTTAATATCCCACTCACAGGCTAAATCCGACGATACTATGTCTTCAATTATATCTATCTCGAAGCAAACCTTTTTATTCTTTTTTAAAATTTCAATTTTTTTACCTTCAGGAGCGGAATGAATATATAAAAATCCATTTTTATATCCAAAGCATACTGGAATAATATAGGGATTACTATCTTCACATACAGCTAATCTGCAGACTAACGCTTTTTTTATAATTTCTTTAGCTTCCTTTATTTGAAAAATTCGTCTTCTCAAATTTATTTCTCAGCAGGAGCATAAAAACATCTTTTAGGAGAGATTATCTTCCCTTCTTTTTTTAATTCCTTAATTATTTGAGAAATCTCCTTGCTATCCATTCCCGTAAGCTTAGCAATATCTCCTGGTCTAAGAGGTTTTCCTGCTTTTTTCATTGTTTCAAGTATAATTTTTTGTTTGTCTGACATTTTTACCCCCTTTAATTCATTTAAAAATTTCTCCTGTTTCCTTGTACCATAATAACAAATCGAAACAATCCATGGAAATTCCCATTTTTCCGCTTAGTCTTCTCATCTTTTCTTCAATTTCAAGATATTTTTTTCTCGATAAATTCTGGGGGATAGAATCTATTATTTTAAATAACTTTAAATTTTTTAGGATGTGTCTATCTAGTATTGCCATGTTGCTACCTAATCCAATATTTCTAAGAAAATGGCTGGCTTCTTTATATCCAATTCCCTTTACATTCTTAACCAGCCATTCTCTTGCATCTATTGGATTTCGGAATTTTTCGATTTTAGACTTAATTGATAATTTCCCATTATTTAAAAATTGACTTCTTGCAGAAATAATATAAAATGCCTTTTTATTTCTAAATCGAACCATGTTTAATTCCTCAGCAATCTCATTTCTCTCACCGTTCAAAAGGAGATTTTTCTTCCTCAAAATTTCAACAGCTTTCCAGCATGATTTTGCTTTGGACTGAGGAGTAAGAATACAGAAAACTAATTCAGCAAATATTGCCTCATCCGATCCCTTCCTAACTTTTTTGAATTCTTCCAATCTCTTATTAATTTTATTTTTTATTCTTGGGTAAAGATTCTTTATTTCTTCTATATAACTGGACTCTCGACTCATTTTGGCTTAATCTCCTCCTCTATTGCCTTCAAAATCAAACGTTTAGGAGGAACTCCAGTATAGTTTTCGCCATTCTTATAAATCCTGCACCCAAATGAAGGAGGATATCCCCTCTTTTCCTTTTCTATATCTTTTCCATTAATTTTAATTGATGGAGAACCAAGAAATTCATATTTCTTTGCCTCTTCTTCAGACCCGATTTCTATCAATTCAATTTTTTCTTTTAATCCTTTTTCCTTTAATATTTCACTCAAAAGATTTAAAGCTGGTTTAAAGTGTGGACATCCCCTAACATATAATAATTGAATTTTCATTACTTACTCTTGTTTTACCTTATAAAATCTTCTTTTCCCAACTCTCAGTATCAGCTCATTTTCCACTTTTACCTTCAATGTTATATCTGTAACTCTCTCTCCATTTATATATATCCCCCCTTGCTGGATAAGTCTTTTAGCTTCTTTTTTGGAAGGAAGAATATTATTATTTACTAATAAATCAATCACATTTATTTCTTTTTCAGATACTTTTATCTCCTCCATTTTTTCAGGAAGCTCTCTATATTTAAAAACTCGGTCAAATTCTTCTGCAGCCTTTTCAGCATCCTCCTTACTCCAGAAATCAGTGATAATTAATTTCGCAAGCTCAGATTTAGCTTCTTTGGGATGCTTTTTACCTGTTCTAATATCTTCTTTTAACTTCTGAATTTCTAATTGGGATAAATCTGTAAGTAACTCGTAATAACGAAACATCAGCTCATCTGATATAGACATTATCTTCCCGTAAATTTCAGAGGGGGGTTCTGTAATTCCTATATAATTTCCGAGACTCTTGCTCATCTTTTCCACACCATCAAGTCCTTCTAAAAGGGGCATTGTAATAATCACCTGAGGCTCTTGTCCATATTCTCTCTGGATTTCCCTTCCTACAAGAAGATTAAATTTTTGATCAGTTCCTCCCATCTCAACATCTGCTTTCAATGCTACTGAATCATACGCCTGCATCAGTGGATAAAGAATTTCATGAATTGATATAGGTAAATTTTTTTTCATTCTATTTGAAAAATCATCTCTTTCAAGTATACGAGCAACCGTATATTTAGAGGCAAGACGTATAATATCAAAACTTGTAAGTTTGCCAAGCCAGCGGGAATTAAAATCAATAATTGTTTTCTTGGGATCTAATATCTTAAAAACCTGCTGTTTATATGTTTCTGCATTTTTCAGAATTTCTTCCCGAGTCATTGGAGGCCGTGTAGAAGACCTGCCAGATGGATCTCCAATAAGACCAGTGAAATCACCTATCAGGAAAATTACTTCGTGACCTAAATCTTGAAAATGCTTCATTTTTCTTATAACAACTGTGTGTCCGAGATGAATATCCGGAGCTGTTGGATCAAATCCCACTTTTACTCTTAAAGGTCTATTTTCTTTTATAGATCTTTCGAATTTCTTTAAAAGTTCATCTTCTTGAATTATCTCTACTGTTCCTTTTTTTATATATTCAAGTTGTTCTTCTGGAGGGGGAAATTTCCTTTCCATTTTCACTGCTCCTCAGATAACCGTATTACTCTCTAATATAAACCTTTCTACCTCTAACTTCAAGTTTACCCTCAAAAAACAATTTGATTGCTTCTGGATATATTTTATGTTCCTGTTCCAGAATCCTGGCTGAAAGAGTTTCTTCTGTATCATATTGAAAAACAGGAACAACCGCCTGAATTATAATAGGTCCTGCATCAACCTCCTCTGTTACAAAATGAACTGTTGCACCTGAAAACTTCACCCCGTAATCCAGAGCCTGTTTTTGAGCATGAAGACCTGGAAAGGATGGGAGTAGTGCTGGGTGAATATTCATGATTCTATTTCTATATTGGTTTACAAAATAAGGTGTTAATATTCGCATATAACCTGCAAGACACACCAAATCCACATCTCTCTTTTTCAATTCTTCCACAATTCTTTTGTCATATTCTTCTCTCGACGGGAAATCCTTTGGGTCAAGAAATAAGGTTTCAAGCCCTCTTTCCTTTGCAATTTGCAAACCTCTTGCATCCTTTTTATTGCTGAAAACCAATACAATTTCAGCATTTATCTTTCCAGCCAGTATAGCATCATGAATTGCCATGAAATTTGAACCCCTACCAGATAAAAGAACTGCTATTCTCCCTTTTTTCTTGGGGCTGGTAAAAACCTTATTTTCCATTTCTCTTTCTCCTAAATTCTAAGTATTAAGGCACAGAGCAATAAAAGCACAAAGTTTCTATTTAGTCTTTAAACTAAACTTATTCCTTTGCGCCTCTGTGCCTTTGCTCTCTTTTTATGTAAATAACTTTTCTCTCTCCCGATTTTATTTCGCCAATTATCCAGTATTTCTCCTTTTTGTCTTTTAAATGAGAAATAATTTTCTCTTTATTTATGTAATGGCAGATCAAAACCATTCCAATTCCCATATTGAAAGTTCTGAAACTCTCTTCCTGTCTAAGGCGAGCTTCCTTTACCAGAAATTTGAAAATAGGAGGGGCATCCCATGAATCTAAAAGAATTTCAGCCATTAAATTCTCTGGTAATATACGAATCAAATTATCAGTAATCCCTCCTCCTGTGATATGAGCAATTCCTGTTAGTAATCCATTTTCTATTAAATATGAGACAGCATGGAGATAACTTTTATGAACAGTGAGTAATTCTTCTGCAACTGTTCTACCTAATTCTGAAATATAACTTTCGGGTTTTAATTTTAATTTTTCAAAAAGAATTTTTCTTGCGAGTGAGTAACCATTTGTGTGAAGACCTGTTGAGGCTAATCCTATTATTAAATCTCCAGCTTTTATATCAGAGCCGTCAATAAGTTTATTCTTTTCTGCAATTCCAACAATAAAGCCAGCAAGATCATACTCTCCCACCTTATAGAAATCAGGCATCTCTGCTGTTTCCCCACCGAGTAAAAGGCAATTGTTTTCTTTACACGCGATTGCTATTCCTTTTACAATTTCCTCAACGGTCTCTGGGATTAATTTTCCCATTGCCAAATAGTCCATAAAAAATAGAGGCTTTGCACCATGAACAAGAATGTCATTTACACAATGGTTAACTAAATCCTGTCCTACCGTGTCATGTTTATTCACCATAAAGGCAACTTTAAGCTTTGTTCCAACCCCATCTACACTTGAAATTAGAACAGGATTTTTAAATTTTTCTATTGAAATTGGGAAAAACCCGCCAAAATGACCAATTTCCTCAATAGAGGAAAGCCCGATTTCTCTAATTATCTTCTTTATCCTTTTTACTGCTTCATTCCCTTTATCAATATCAACTCCTGCATCTTTATACGTAATTTTCTTTTTAACCATCTCCAACCTCTCAAAAAGTAAAGAGTAAGGAGTAAGGTGTAAGGAGTTATTTTTTTAATGATTTAATTAAGCCAGTGATCATTTTATCAATCTCATTCATTAGTGATGATAATGCTTGAAGATTGTCCTCTTTTAAATAATTTAATCTTTTAGATATTTCTAGGTGAGTATCAAGTTCACTTAGTGAGCCCTGAGCCATATGAAGAAATTGTACAAATTCTCTCTTAGTTTGTCGAGCTGCTCCTTCTCCTATATTCGAAGGTATTGATATAGCAGCTCTTCTCATTTGCTTAGCCAAACCATATGCCTCATTTTTTGGAAAAGACCTCGTTAAGTCATAAATAATCTGAACTAAGTCTATAGATTTTCGCCACACATCTAATTTTTTATGAGGCTTATCTATCATCTCATCTCTACTCCTCACTCCTCACTCTTTACTCCTCACTTAATTTAAAGTAATTTGGTATTGCCTGTTTCCAGGAAGAATAAATTTTTTCAATGGAGAGATTGATAAGTTCTTCTCCTTTTTGCTTTATTATAAATTTATCTTCTCTCACCCTGCCTATAACCTGACAGGGAATACCTCGTTTACTTGCCAGTTTCTCAATCTTATCAATATCAGATGGAGAAGCACTTATTATAATTCTTGACTGAGTTTCTCCAAAAAGAAGAGCAACAGGACGAATGTCATCTTCAAGACTTACTTCAATCCCTAATTTCTTCTCACTCATGAAACAACATTCAGCCAGGCAAACAGCAAGTCCACCCTCCGAAACATCATGAGCAGAATTAATGAGTCTTTTATCTATTAATTCAAAACAAAAATCCTGAATTTGCTTTTCAAATTCAAGATTAATCTCAGGAGGTATTCCTCTTTCCTGACTGAATATGGTTTTTAAATACTCTGTGCCTCCAATTTCCTCATTATTTTTTCCAAGAAGAAGAATATAGTCTCCTTTTTCCTTGAAACCAGGAGACATAATTTTTGAAATATCTTCAATTAAACCCACTATTCCCAAAACAGGAGTAGGATAAACAGCAGAACCCATTGTTTCATTGTAAAAACTCACATTTCCTCCAGTAACAGGAATTCCAAAGAATCGACATGCTTCTCCCATTCCCTCCACTACCTCTTTAAACTGCCACATAATTTCCGGCTTTTCCGGATTCCCAAAGTTCAAGCAATTGGTTACTCCGAGTGGTTTTGCACCTACACATGCTAAATTGCGACAAGCTTCAGCAACTGCAATTTTAGCTCCTACCTTAGGATTTAAATATGTATAAAGAGAATTTCCATCAACTGTTCCTGCTAATGCCTTTTTTGTCCCTTTTATCCTCAAAACAGTGGCATCTGCTCCTGGTAAAAGAACTGTATTGATCTGAACCATATGGTCATATTGTCTGAAAATCCATTCTTTATCAGCAATTGTGGGAGATGAAAGTAGCTTTAAAAATGTTGTATTTAAATCATTTGGTACCTCAGGAATTTCTAGATAATTTACTTCTCTTAGATAAGAGGGCTGTTTCACTGGTCTCCTGTAAACAGGACAATCTCTTACAATCCCCCTTACAGGGATGTCAACAACTACCCTTCCCTTTTCTTTTACTATTAATCTTCCCGTATCAGTCACCCTACCAATTGTTATTGCATCAAGGTCCCATTTCTTGAAAATCTTTTTTACTTCTTCTTCCTTATCAGCCTTAGCAACTAAAAGCATTCTTTCCTGAGACTCTGAGAGCATTATTTCATAGGAATTCATTCCCTCTTCCCTTTTAGGAACTAAATCAAGGTCAATTTCAATTCCTGAATTTGCTTTGTCCGCCATTTCAGATGTGGAACAGGTAAGTCCAGCAGCTCCCATATCCTGTATCCCAACTATTAAATCTTTTTTCATTACTTCAAGGCATGCTTCAAGAAGCAATTTTTCCTTAAAAGGGTCCCCTACCTGAACATTTGGCCTTTTTTCCTCTAGATCCTCATCAAACTCTGCTGAAGCCATGGTTGCTCCATGAATTCCATCCCTTCCTGTCTTAGCTCCTACATAAAGGACAGGATTTCCCTTTCCTTTTGCTCTTGCATAAAATATTCTATTTTTTGGAGCAATCCCTATACAACACACATTAACCAAAGGATTTTGGGAATAACACTGATTAAAATAAGTTTCTCCTCCAACAGTAGGCACTCCAATGGAGTTTCCATAGCCAGCTATTCCAGAAATTACACCTTCCATGATGACTCTATTTTTTGGATTATCCAAAGGCCCGAATCTCAGAGAATCAAGAACAGCAATTGGGCGGGCTCCCATAGTAAAAATATCTCTTAAAATTCCACCCACTCCAGTTGCTGCTCCCTGATACGGTTCTATATAAGATGGGTGATTATGCGATTCTATTTTAAACACAACAGCTAAACCATCACCTATATCAATCACACCAGCATTTTCTCCAGGACCTTGAATGACATGCTTTCCAGTTGTGGGAAGATTCTTTAAATATATTTTTGAGCTCTTATAACTGCAATGTTCTGACCACATAACAGAAAATATTCCAAGTTCGGTTAGATTCGGCTCTCTGCCAAGGATATCCACAATTCCCCTGTATTCCTCTTCTGTTAAATTATGTTGTTCGAGAATTCTCTTGTCCATTTTATTTTATCCATGAATTAATCATTGATTTGAAAATATACTGCCCATCTTCGCTTCCTAAAATCTTTTCTGATGCTCTTTCTGGATGTGGCATAAGCCCCATTACATTTCCCTTTTCATTTATTATTCCCGCAATATTCTCCATTGAACCATTAACATTCGCTTCTTCGGTAATTTCACCCTTCGAGGTAGAATAGCGCAAAACTATCTGATTATTTCTCTTTAATTTCTCCATTATTTCTGGTGGAGCATAATAATTTCCATCAAAATGGGCTATAGGGATTTTTAACACCTGATGTTTTTTGCACAATTTAGTGAAAGGAGTGTCTGGATTTTCTACTCTGAGATAAACAAACTGACATAAAAATTTAAGATTCTTATTTCTCAACATAGCACCAGGTAAAAGACCCATCTCAAGAAGAATCTGAAAACCATTGCAAATGCCGAGGACAAGTCCACCCTTCAGTGCAAATTCCTTAACTTCCCGCATAAGGGGTGAGAATTTTGCTATTGCACCTGTTCTGAGATAATCACCATAGGAAAATCCTCCTGGCAGGATAATTGCATCAACTCCTTTTAAATCGTGGTCTTTATGCCATAAAAAAATCGTATCCTGATTGAGCACTTCCTTGAGTACATAATAAGTGTCATAATCACAATTTGAACCTGGGAATATTACAACACCGAATTTCATATTTTTCTTATTTTTCAATGATTTCCCAGTGAAATTTTTCAATTACTGGATTTGCTAAAACTTTATCTGCAATTTCTTGTAAATATTTCCTTGCATCCTCCACACTAATACCATCTATCTCGATATCAAAAACCTTTCCCTGTCTTACATCCTTTATAAATTTGTAACCGAGACTATGGAGGGCATTTTTAATTGTTAATCCCTGCGGGTCTAAAACTTCATCCTTGAAAGAAACAATTACTCTTGCTTTCATTCTGATAATACCCTTTTAAAAATATAATCTATTTTTTCAAGATAAGGCTCTAAACTAAAACAATCTTCAATTTCCTTTTCAGATAAATACTGAATTATTTCCTTATCCTGTTTAACTAATTCCTTAAATTCTTTTTTTTCTTCCCAAGATTTTAAACTATTTCTCTGAACCAATTCATAGGCTTTTTCTCTGCTTAGACCTTTTTCAGTAAGAGCAAGAAGGAGTCTCTGAGAAAAAATGAGTCCTTTTGTAAGAAAAATATTTTGTTTCATTCTTTCTGGATATACAATGAGATTTTTAAGAATGTCTTTCATTTCAGCGAGAAGGAAGTCAGTTAAAATAAAGGAATCAGGGAAAATTACTCTTTCAACAGAAGAATGGGAAATATCCCTTTCATGCCATAAAGCGATATTTTCAAGAGCAGATTGGACATTTGAGCGAACAATCCGAGCAAGTCCTGATATTCTTTCTGCTCTTACTGGATTTCTTTTATGAGGCATAGAGGAAGAGCCTTTCTGTCCCCGTGTAAAAGGTTCTTCAACTTCAAGAACTTCTGTCTTTTGAAGATGTCTTATTTCAACCGCAAATTTATCAAGGGAAGAGCAAAGCAGAGCTAAGGTTGAAAGCACTTCAGCATGTCTATCACGCTGGAGAACCTGAGTGGAAATCTTAGCAGGTTCGAGTCCCAATTTTTTTAGGGCTATTTCCTCCAGTCTGGGGTCTAAATGAATATAGGTCCCAACAGAGCCTGATATTCTTCCAACGCTTATAATTTTTAAAGCTCTTTCCAGACGTTCAATATGCCTTTTCATCTCTTCATACCATACAAGGAGCTTTACTCCAAAAGTTATTGGTTCAGCATGCACTCCATGAGTCCGACCAACCATAACTGTATTTTTGTATTCAAGAGCTTTCTCTTTTATGATTTCTTTAAGTTCATTCGTTTCTTTTATTATTTTCTCGAGAGATTCTTTTATAAGAAGAGAAAAAGCAGTGTCCACAACATCGTATGAGGTTAATCCAAGATGAATATATCTTGCATCTTCTCCCACCCGCTCAGCTACAGAAGTTAGAAAAGCAATTACATCATGTTTAACCACTTTTTCTATTTCATGAATTCTCTCTACTGAAAAGCTCGCTTTTTCTTTGATCTTCTTTAAAGATTCAGAAGGAATTTTACCCAATTCACACCATGCTTCACACACAGCAATCTCAACATCAAGCCATTTCTGATATTTGTTTTCTTCTTCCCATATCCCCCCCATTTCAGGTCGTGTATATCTTTTAATCATTTTTATAATTTCTCCACTAAAATCAAGGTTAAAATATATCAGTAAGAAGAAACCATGTCAATTTAAATTGGAAGTGATTCAAGAAAAAATAATCAAAAATATGAAAAAGAAATTAAAAATTTTAATAAAAATAAATGAAAAAAAATTTAATTATTGCTATAATAGTGTGTCATTTTGCTATGTTTTTCAAGAGGAAGAGAAAGAAAAAAATATGCGTTATTGGTCTTGACGGAGTTCCAATATCTCTTATAAAGGATCTCACCTCAAAAGGAGTTATGCCTAATCTATCCCATATTTTGGAAAAGGGATATTTACATCAGATGACGGTTTCCCTTCCTGAAATATCTGCAGTAAGCTGGACAAATTTCATGACTGGAACAAATTCAGGCACCCATGGAATCTTTGGCTTTGTGGATGTAAAACCTTCATCCTATGAAATCTATTTTCCGTTCTTTTCAGATATTAAATCTCCCACAATATGGGACAGGCTTGAAAAAAATAACAAGAAAAGTATAGTTATAAATCAGCCCTTTACCTACCCTGCTCGTAAAATAAATGGAATACTAATTTCAGGATTTGTTGCAATTTATTTGGAAAAATCTATTTATCCTCAATCTATTAAACCATTTCTCGAAAAAATCAAATATAAAATCGATATTGATACAATGAAATCGAGGAAGGATCATGAATTTCTCTGGAAAGAACTAAATGAAACTTTAGAAACCAGGGAAAAAGCAGTGTTTCATTTCTGGGAAAAGGAGGACTGGGATTATTTTCAGGTTGTAATAACAGGGACTGATCGTTTACATCATTATTTATGGCCAGCCTATGAAAACGAAGACCATCCTTATCATAAACAATTCCTAGATTATTATCATAAAATAGATAAATTCATTGGTAGATTATATAATGCTTTTAACAAAATCTCCGGATGGGAAAAAGAAGGGGAAGGATTTTTTATTCTCTCTGACCATGGATTTACTCAAATTGAGCAAGAGGTCTATTTGAATGCATGGCTTGAGAAAAATGGCTATTTAAAATATAAAACCTCATCCCCTGAATCAGTAGCTGATATATCAGAAGAAACTGTTGCTTTTGCCCTTGACCCGAACAGAATTTATTTAAATATTGAAGGAAAATTTCCTGAAGGCTGGATAAAAGAATCCGAAAAAGAGAAAATCAGAAGGGAACTGAAAGAAAAGCTCAGTAAAATGGAAAACAATGGTAAAAAGGTAGTCAAAAATGTCTTTGAAAGCGAAGAAATTTATTCGGGTCCATATACACATTTAGGGCCTGATCTAATTGTTCTTTCCACTCCTGGCTTTGATATGAAGGGATCGGTTAAAAAGAAAGAAATTTTTGGAAGAACTGATCTTGAAGGGATGCACACCTGGCATGATGCATTCTTTTTCTCAACTGAAAAAATTGAAAAAAAATTAAATATAAGTGATTTAGCTAAAATAATTCTAAATAAGGTCAATGAAAAATGAAAAGTTTAATTAAAAAAATAATCGTTGTTTCTTCTCTTTTAATAATACTTATAAATGGCTTATATGGGTATATAGGACCCGGAGCTGGTTTTGCATTTCTCACTTCATTTCTCATACTTTTCTTAACCTTCTTTCTTGCATTATTTTCAATCTTTTCTTGGCCTTTTCGTTTCATTTTAAGAACTATAAAAGGGAAAAAAGCCTATAAAAAAGGGAAAATTGATCAGGTTGTGATTATTGGACTTGATGGACTGGATCCTGAGCTAACAGAAAAACTTATGAAAGAGGGCAAACTTCCTAATTTATTAAAAATCAAAAAGGAAGGGACTTTTACTCGTTTAAAAACCACCACCCCTGCTATTTCTCCAGTTGCATGGTCTTCTTTCATTACAGGAGTAAATCCTGGAAAGCATAATATTTTTGATTTTCTCAGCCGTGATCCGAAAACCTATTTACCAGACCTGTCCTCAGCCAGAATCGGGAAAGCAAAAAAAACGATTTCAATCGGGAAATATTCAATTCCAGTCGGTAAACCAGAAATTAAATTATTAAGGAAAAGCAAATCTTTCTGGAATATTCTCGGGGAGAAAGGAATTTTTAGCACGGTATTAAGAGTCCCCATAACCTTCCCCCCTGAAAAATTTAATGGCGTATGCCTTTCTGGAATGTGCGTCCCAGATTTAAAGGGAAGTCAAGGCACTTTTTCTTTTTATACAACAGACAAGGAAAAGGTAAAAAAATTTACCGGTGGAATTAGCTATGAACTTGAAAGAAAAGGTAATACAATCTATGGATATCTCTCAGGTCCTCTTAACACACTCCTAAGAGAAGAGGAAGAACTTCGCCTCCCTTTTACGATTCGTTTAAATGGAAATTCCAATGAAGTAGAGTTAGAAATTTCAAATGAAAAAATAAAACTTAAAAAGGGTGAGTATTCGGATTGGATAAAAGTAATTTTTCGTCCTGGGCTCGGAATAAAGGTTTATGGAATCTGCCGTTTTCTGGTAACACAGATTTCTCCTCATTTTGAAATGTATGTAACTCCAATAAATATAGACCCTGAAAAACCAGCCCTCCCTATTTCCCATCCATTTATTTATTCAATTTATCTTGCAAAACTTTTTGGTAATTTTGTGACCCTTGGTCTTGCAAATGATACATGGGCATTGAATGAAGGAATACTAGATGATGAGACTTTTCTCAAACAATGTTATTTGAATCATGAAGATTGGGAAAAAATATTATTTAATTCTCTTGATAAAATGAAAAAGGGACTCTGTGTCTGTGTTTTTGAAACAACTGACAGTATTCAGCATATGTTCTGGCGATATATGGAAAAAGACCATCCTGCATTAGGAAATAAAAAAATTAATGAGAAATATCGAAAAGAAATTGAAAATCTATATATCAGAATGGATGAATTAATTGGTAAAATAAGAAAAAAACTCGGGAAGAAAAGTATATTATTTGTAATTTCAGATCACGGCTTTAAAAGCTTTTCAAGAGGTATAAATCTTAATTCTTGGCTCTATTTAAACGGTTATTTAACTCTAAAACCGGGAAAGGAAGAAAGTGGGGAGTGGTTTCAGGATGTTGACTGGTCAAAAACGAAAGCATACGCTCTGGGTCTGGGAGGTATTTATATAAATCTAAAAGGAAGAGAGTCTAAAGGCACAGTCAATCCAGGAGAAGAAAAAGAAAAATTAAAGAAAGAACTCATTCAAAAACTTACTGGACTGAAAGATGAGGAAAAAGGAAAAATAGGGATTACAAAGGTTTACGATGCGGAAAAAATTTATAAAGGGCCCTATATTGAAAATGCTCCTGATTTAATCATTGGTTATAATCAAGGATATAGAGCCTCATGGGATTCAGTTACAGGAAAAGTGACTAAAACCATTTTTGAAGATAATACGAAAAATTGGAGCGGAGACCATTGCATAGACCCGAGTCACGTTCCTGGTGTTTTCTTTTGCACAGAAAAAATAAAAAATAAAGAGCCTGAGTTAATTGATATTGCTCCCACTGTTTTAAAACTATTTGGAGTAGATATTCCTTCATTTATTGATGGTAAAGCTCTGATTGAATGATAAATACTATGATAGTATTATAATAGATTTGGAGATAGGAAATGGATGAATTAAGTAGAAGAGACTTTCTTAAAATAGGACTGATAGGCAGTGCATTTCTCGCAGTTAATACCTCTGGAGATTTTGTGAGAAAAATTTTCGGAAAACAGGCGACTACAAAAAAGATTATTGTTCTTGGTTTCGACGGTATGGATCCGAAAATAACTAAGAGATTAATAGATGAGGGTAAACTTCCTTATTTTAAGAAATTAATGGAAATAGGAGATTTTCGACCTTTAAGGACTAGTATCCCTCCGCAGAGTCCTGTGGCATGGTCAAATTTTATAACCGGAACGGATCCAGGTGGACATGCAATATTTGATTTTATTCATCGCGACCCTAAAAACTATCTTCCTTACTTATCTACTTCAGTCACCGAGCCTCCAAAACATAACATAACCATTGGAAATTATGTATTACCTTTATCCGGGGGAGAAGTCCGTCTTCTGAGAAAAGGAAAAGCTTTCTGGCAGATTCTCGAAGAATACGATATTCCTGCTACAATTTACAAAATACCTTCGAACTTCCCTCCAGCAGAAACAAAACAGAGAACTCTTTCTGGAATGGGAACACCTGATATATTGGGAACATATGGAATCTTTTCATATTATACAGATCGGCCAATAAAACTTCAGGAAGATATTGGAGGTGGTGAAATCTATCCTGTCGAAGTAGTAAATAATAAGGTTCATGCTCAATTAATTGGTCCAACAAACACTTTTAAAAAAGATAAACCAAAATCAAAAATAGATTTTACCATTTATCTTGACCCGGAATTCCCTGTTGCAAAAATCGTGATACAGGGCAAAGAAATAATACTCAATGAGGGAGAATGGAGTGACTGGATAAAGGTAAAATTCGACATGATTCCAACCCAGAGTGTGAGTGGAATTTGTAAATTCTATTTGAAAGAAGTTCGACCTTATTTTAAACTCTATGTTACTCCAATAAATATTGATCCATCTGACCCTGCATTACCAATTTCGACTCCTGAAAATTATTGTAAGGAGCTTTATGAAAAATTTGGTTATTACTGGACAAAAGGTTTACCAGCGGACACTAAAGCACTGGACCACGGGGTGCTGGATGAGGGAGAATTTTTAGAACAGGATGATGGAATCCTTCAAGAAAGACTCAGAGTATATGACTATGAATTAAATCGCTTTGAATCTGGAGTCCTTTTTTTCTATATCTCAAGCACTGACCAGCGGCAACACATGTTTTGGCGCTTAATTGATAAGAATCATCCATCATATGATGAAAAATTAGCTCTCAAATATGGAAAAACAATTGAAAATATCTATATTGAAATGGATAAAATCCTTGCAGAAACATTTAAGAAACTGGATAAGGATACTATCCTCTTTGTAATGTCAGACCATGGATTTAGCTCATTTAGGCGCTCCTTTAATTTAAATACCTGGTTGAAGGAAAATGGATATTTAAAATTAATAAATCCATGGAGGCAGGGAGAGTATGAATTTCATTTAAATACAGACTGGTCAAGAACAAAGGCATATGCTCTTGGTTTGAATAGCTTATTCATTAATTTAAGGGGGAGAGAAAAAGAAGGTATAGTATCTCCAGGAGCTGAAGCAGATAATTTGGCGGAAGAAATTGCTCGGAAACTTAAGGAAGTAAAAGACCCTGAAACAGGAGAGAGAGTAATTTATGAAGCATATATTACAAAAAAGTGGTATAAGGGTCCATATATCAATGAAGCTCCTGACATAATTGTTGGTTATAATAAGGGTTATCGTTCTTCTTGGCAAACAGCTCTTGGGAAAATTCCAAGAAAACTCTTTGACATAAATAAAGGAAAATGGAGTGGAGATCACTGTATGGCATCTGAGTTGATACCAGGAATCTTGTTCACAAATAAAAAAATTCAGAAAAAAAATGTAAGTCTCTATGATTTAGCGCCAACTATATTAAAAATATTTGGGATTAAGAAACCCAATGAAATGTCAGGAAATCCTATATTTTAGAAAATGAAAAATGGAGGTTTTAAATGCCTAAGATAAAAATTGATAAGGAATTATACAAAAAAATTAAAAAATATGCAGAAATTGCAGGCTACTCTTCAGTTGAAGAATTTGTAAATCATGCACTGGAAAAGGAAATTTCTAAACTTGAAGAATCAGAATCTGAGGAAGAAATTAAGAAAAAACTAAAGGGACTTGGTTATATCTCATAAAGAAATTATAGAAAGGGAATAATGATGTGGATATTCAACAAATTTTTTGGAAAAATATTTGAATTCATATTCTATCCCTTTAAATCTCTTTCTCCTTGGTACAATATGATATTAATATCACTCCTTACAGGAATTTTTATGCTTATTGTTTTTAAATATGCTTCGAATCAAGAGGGTATAAAAAAAGTTAAAAACAAGATAAAAGCCTACCTTCTGGAAATAAGATTGTTTAAAGATAACTTGAACTTGATGCTTAAAGCTCAGGGAAATATTTTGCGATACAATTTAACATATATGAAATACTCCCTTAAACCAATGTTGTTTATGATAATTCCATTAATCTTGATTATTCTCCAGCTTGACCTCTGGTTCAGTCATAATCCACTTCCCCCTAGAAAACCGGCTATTGTTAAACTCTTTCTAAAGCCTGAAATTTCTCCTCTCGAGACATCCATAAATCTAATCACTCCTCCTGAAATTAAAGTAGAAACCCCTCCACTCCGAATTATTGATGAAAGACAAATAAACTGGAGAATAAGACCTTTAAAAAAAGGTAAATTCATCTTAAAATTTCAGGCTTCTAATGACTCAACGGTGGAGAAAGAAATAATAGTTGATTCAGAAAAATTTGCTCGGATTTCTTATAAAAAAGTAACCGGTAATTTCTGGAAAGAATTGAGATTTCCGGGTGAAGCCCCTTTGCCCTCAAATTCATTGATAGAATCCATAGAAATTAGATATCCTCCTGCGCGGTTAAATTTTTTGGGTTTAAAAATTCACTGGTTAATAGCTTTCTTCATTCTTTCGATTCTTTTTGGATTTTCGTTGAAAAGATTCTTAAAAGTTGAAATTTAACTTTCCATTAGTAAGGAAATATTTTACTTTCTTCTTTTTATTGAATTTAATATTCTCTTTACTTTTTCTTTCTCTCCCCCGAGATATAAATATTTCTCAAAATAATAAATCGCTTTCTTATGATTATTCTTAGAGAAGTATATCTTTCCAAGTTCATAATAAGGTTCTGGGTCTCCTGGCTCTAATTTAATTGCCTCCTCAAATTCCTTCAATGCTTTATCTGGTAAATTTCTGTCAAGATACAACCATCCCAAAGATTTATGTGCCCGAAATGCAACTGGATATTTAAATACAAGTAAAGATACTCGAAGATAGCTTCTTGAAATCTCCTCTCTCTTTTCTGTTCTTTTCACCCCTTTCTCATACTTAATTGCTTTTTTCCACTCTTCTTCTGCTTTTCTCCAGTCATTTAATGCTGAATATACACATCCTAAATTGTAATGACCTATTGGGTCTTTTGGGTCAATCTCTAAAATTTTTTTAAATGCTAAAAGTGCTCTTGAATAGTCTTTAATTTTAAAATATATGTTTCCTAAAAGATTATAATCCTCGGGAAAATAATTTCCTTCTTTTAATGCTACTTCGAAATTCCATTGGGAGATAGGTATATTTGACTCAACATGAATATTTATACTCATTTTTAAAAGTTCATTCCTTTCTTTTTTACTCAAATTATCAGGCAACCTTGTATAAAAATTTTTTCTCCTTAGTGCAATAAGAGCATGTTTTTCAGCATTTTTATAATCATTAAGCCAGAAATAAACCCATCCTATATTATAATTTACAATCGGACACTGGGGATAAATCTTCAATGCATTCTTAAATCTTTTCATTGCTTCTTTAAATTTTCCTTTTTCAATAAATTCAAGAGCCAAATTATTTATATTTTCCCTTACATAAGTAATATCATTATGGAATTTATATTTGTATTCTATGTCTGGATTATCTATGAATTCTCTACTCAGATTTATTATATCGGGACAAGAACTTGACGATTCCTCTTTCTTTGAATTATTAAGTTTTTTTAAAGCACACTCTAAATAATATTTGACTTCTTTATTTTCTGGTTCGAAATAAAGAATTCTTCGGAAGTATTCTTCTGCTTCTCTAAAATTACTAATATTGTAATTAATAGCCCCTAAACTAAAAAGTGAATCTTTAAATTTTGGAGATAGATCCAAAGTTAATTTAAAAAAGTCAATGGCCCTTCGCATAAATATGCTATTGACCTCACCTTTTGACTTTTCAAAATATCTTAATCCAATTACATAAAGATATTCAGGTCCCCAGTATTTAAATGAATCTGTTGCCTTAGCTAATAATGAACTCACTTTTTGATTTTCAAATAATGCTGGGTGAATTTTAATCAACCCAGATTCTATTTCAACTCCATCATTGAAAAATTTTAACTGATTAATATACATATCCAGTAATTGAACATAACATTGTATTCTGTCAAACCCTTTCTTTAAGGCTCTCCTGAAATAAATTTCTGCTTTCATATAGTCTTTATTTCTTTTATAATGCATACCGAGAATAAAACACCCTAAACCGCCTATATTTAAATTATTTCCAGTTTTTTGAAAAAAAACACTAACTTCATCCAATTTATTAAGTTTATATAATAGATAAATTAAAAAATCATATGCATCTTCATTCTCTGGAAATAATTCCAGTTCTTCCTTTAAAAATTTAAAGCTTTGCTCTATTTTCCCCAATTGATAATATGCATAAGCTATTTTTTTCCTAATATCTTTTTGTAAGGGATTTCCTGATAAGGCCTTGAGATAATTAATAATTGCTGACTCATATTCCATCATATCAAGTAACAAATCTGCTTTCTTGAGGAGGTCCTTGTTTTCAGTGAGAGAAAAAGAACAAAATAAAAAAATTAAAATTATCATAGATATTAATTTTCTCATTCTTTCAATTTCCCTTATTCTTTTTTAATCTCTGGACTTTTTCTTGAATTTCTTCCTGGGAAGGATTTATCTCTAAGGATTTCTCCCATGCCCTGAGTGCTTCTTCAATATTTCCTAAAGCATAATAACATTCTCCAATTGAATTTAAAATCCGATAATTTACTCCCTCATGTGATATGAATTTCTGATAATAGAATATTGCTTGCTCATATCCTCCTAATTCCTGTAAAGCTCTTCCTAAAATTGTATAAATTCTATAATTTTTTACTTCTCCTTCAAGAAAAGGTGTAAGTATCTCTTTTATTTTTCTGTATTCTTTTTTTATAAAAAGAACCTGTGAGTAAGCCAAAGCAAAATCAAGAGACTCGGGATTTTTCTCATATGCTTCTTTTAATTTCTGATAAGCTTTCTCAATCTCTCCCTTATTAAATAATTGTGTTCCTAAAATGTATGAATAAACCGCATCTCCTGAAGGAGGGCCTTTCTTTGAATATATCCATGCTCTTGGAAAAGGCTTCTCTGTAATTATGAAATCTTCTTTCTCTGAAAGTATCTCTTTTTTATTCTCATCTAAAATGGAAACTTTTAATGTATATTTTCCTGATTTAAATCCAGAAAGAGAAAATTCCTCTATGAAATTCTCTGGATTCTTGTAATCCTTTATTCCTTTTGCTCGTGCATATACTTTCTCCTTTCCTTTGTAAATTGTGTATTTAATCTTTCCTTGTTCTGTTAAATTTTTAATATTATATACCTGAAAATAAACATATTAAGTTTCTTTTCGATGAAATTTATTATCTATGCTCAGGTAAATTCTTATATTCTCTATTTTAAAGGCTCTTCTCAATGGTTCCTGGTCTTCACTTATTTTATAGGCTAAAAGTAATGAACTCATCTGTGGAGTGTCCAAAGGTTCAGGAACTGTGATTTCTCTCTCAAAGGAAGTGAATTCCTTTGAAACTAAGTTTTCAAAAAGGAGATTGAATTTATAATTTCCTGGAATTAATGGAAAACTATCTTCTATGTTCATTGGTCTCAGTTTTGCATATTTTATCTCCTTCTTTGTCAATTCAATTGGATAGAATTTGTTATACTGAAATACAGTTCTTCCTCTTAAATCCGTTACTCTTACTGAAATTTTAATGTTTGAATAGTATTTATTCTTATAAGCATCAACTGAAAGGCTATCTGGTTGAATTGCATAGTGAATGAAGAACACTCCGTTCTCATCACAATAAGTTTTTATAAGATTTTTATTTCCAATATAGTGAACTGAATAACTAACTTCTACTAAGCCCTTATGTTTCAGAAATTCATAAGCATAACCATCATCTACTTTTTCCTGTGGATAAATTTCAATTTGACTTAACAATTTATCAGATTCAAGAGGATGTCTCCCAGAATCACCTGGAATTAGCGATTGTGCAGCTTCCGTCAATTCATAGGAGACCATTGATAAAAGCGTTAAAGCCCATCTTGTTCTGTACCATGGATCCCCAAGTGAAGCTTCATGAGACGTTTCCGGTAATAAACTTTTTGGTCCATCTCTTAATGGACTGTAAAGTACATAATTTCCTGTCCAAAACCTTTTATAAAATATGACATAGAAAAAGGGTGCAAGATCTTTTCCTCCTTGATAGAACCAAAGTTCTACTGGGTATATTCGGGGATCTGAGAAGGTTTGTCTAAATATTGGTTCGCCAAGAATAATATAAACCCTTCCTCTGTCTGTCTTCCAGCCTGGTATCGATGTCCCTCTCCCAAACCATTTATTCGCATATTCAATTCTTCTGTAATGCTCCATCTTAAATTCATTCCTGGGCGTTCCTGGCGTGGGGTCTCTCTGACGCCAGAACTCCTTTATAAATCTATCTCTCTGGGCATCTGTTTCTAATTGATAAAAAACTTCCCTCTCCTTTGGTGTTATAATATAAACTACTTCTTCTTCAATCCATTTTTTATATTTGGGAGGTAGCTCCGTCTTTTTCTTTGAATAAAGCAAAAATGGAGATAGCAATAAGGGAATTAACAATATGCCTGAAATTGAGAAAAATTTTTTCCTCATTTCAACCCGCCCTTAAAACAAATATAAGAGGATAAATTCAGAAAATTGTCACAAAAATGTAAAAAAATTGTAAAAATTTTGTAAAAGTGTTACTTGCAGGTCAATTCCAACTCAATTTTTTTGTCAAGCTGAGGTGGAAGGAGAGGTAATTTTTTAGGAGAATATCTTTCAACTGGAATTTTTACCCCCACCTGTTCAAAAAACTCTTGAGCTTTTTCTTTATCTCCCAAGTGAAAATAGGCTCTTCCCATATTTATCAAAACATCTTTCTCTTCTGAATATTTATCAAGTATTTCTGAAAAAATATTAATTGCTTCCTGATAATTTCCTTTATTATACGAAATAATTCCAAGATTCTTCTTAGCTGAAATGTAATCTGGATTTAAGGATAAAATCTTTTCATAACAACCAACTGCCTCATCTAATTTACCTGTTTTTGAATAGATATATCCTTTTATAAACAAGATATCCTCATCTTCCTCCACTGATTTTAAAATAGAATCCAATTCTTTTTTTGCCTTATCAAATTTTTTTTCTTTAATTGCTAAATCAATTAATTGCAATTTTACCTCAGTTTCATTGTATCCTTCTTTCATTGCTTCCTTTAATTTCTTCTCAGCTTCTTTAAATTCACCTTTTTCCTTAAGAACAATCCCGTAACAGAAATTAAATAATCCTTTGTTTTCAGGAGAAAATACTCCTCTATCTTTTCTCTCCATACCCATACTGAGGAAAATCCTTTGGTCTCCAAAACTTCGAGCAGAACCTGTCATTTTTTTCAATTCTTTCTCAATTTTTTCTAATTCTTTGAGAGCTAAATCTTTCTCATTTTTTAAATAATAAGATATACCAAGATATAGCCGTAGATCATGATTCCACGGTCTTATTTTCAAATCTCTCTCTAAAATTTTAATAGCATCATCAATCTTTCCTTCATTTATAAAACGACACGCGGATTTTAAAATCGGATCATCCATTTGAGCATAAGTAGTGGATAAAAAGATGAAAAGAACACTGAAAAATATAAAAATCTTTTTCATTTTCCCCTCCTGAAAAGAACTTATTTTTTAATCATTTTTTCAAGAGTTGCAATTATATTTTTTGCTTGTTGACTTTGAGAAGAGTCTGGAGGAGAAAGTTCAACAAATTTTTTGAGGACTTCTATTGCTTTTTCAAAATTCCCTTTATTTATATAGGCTAAACCTAATTTATAATAAGGCTGAGGCCAATCAGATTTAATCTTAATAGCTAATTCATAATATTTTATTGCTTCATCAATATTTTGATGAGCAAAATACATTTCTCCAACATTATATGCTAATGCTTCATCCTCAGGAGATATTTCTAAAGCCTTGGTAAAATAATTCCGAGCAGACTCAAAATCACCTTTTTTTATAGCAATCTCACCAAGCCCAGTAAAAGCTCTAAGAGAAGTCTGAGGATCTGAACTGTAATCTTGAAAGCTTTCTTTTATTTTATTAAGAACAAATTGAAATTCTTCTTCCGCTTTATCAAGGTCGCCTTTCTTCAAATAACAGGATCCAATATTTAAATGAATCTGATAAATTTCAGGGTTTTTTGAAAGAAAATCTTGAAAAACTTGAAGCGCTTCATCATATTTTCCCTCTTCTATAAGTTTATTTCCACGATCTATCTTCTCAAATGATTCCTTATCAGCCATTAAAGCAGCATATCCAGTCAATTTTTTAAGAGTAAAAGTTATAGGGGGATTTTTTCTTAACTGTCTCACATACATTTCAATATAGGAACTGGTATAACCTTTTTTAGAAGCAGTTATTCTCCAATAACCTGTTCCTAAACCACCAATTGCAAAATGCCCCTTTTTATCTGAGTAAGTCTGTAATTTTGTGCCTTTATACCTTAAGCTTTCAGCTACAATTAAAACACCTTCGATTGGATTTCCTTTCTCATCTTTTACTTCTCCACTGATTCTTCCTTTCCCCAGACCAGCCTGTGAATATGTATAAGGAGAGAAAATCAATAATAATATAGAAAGGAGAATAATAAAACTTAATTTCTTGAATTCAAATATCATTATTGCTCCTCCCTTCATTTTTTAAATTTTATGATAAAGTAATTTCTTTACCTCCTGATCTCCTGAAATATTTCTTAAACTTATATAAAAAGAATAGATTCCCTTTCCAAACCAGTATTTTATTGGTATTTCCAAAACCCAACTTTCTTGTTTTCTCTTGTCAAATTCTCTCTTGGTAAGAATTAACTCATAATCTTTAAGAAAACTCCAAATTTTATTATTTTTTTCATCCTTCACTTCAATAAGAAGATTTAGCTTTGCTTTATAATAATTGTCCTCTACCATATAAATTATTTTCTCGTAAGGCATTTCAATACGGATCAAAAGATTAGAATTAAGTTCTTTATTTTTCTGAGGAATAAATTGCCAGTTGAAATCAAAAAGGGCCTTCCGCATCTGTTGCTGAATTCTAATTGCTTCTTCTTTATTATATTCATGAAGAAACCAGAGATTCGGACCAATAAAAGTAGGTATTTTTCCTGCTATTACTTCTTCAATATTAGTGGCTAATTTATAATCTCCTGTCCCATATTCATCCACAAAAACAAGTCTAACAATATGGGGCCTCTGAAAGGAAGAAAACAAATTATAATAAACCCATATTTCTGTAGGTTTTTCACCTCTTGCATACCTTTCACTTTCTACCATTTGCTGAGGATCTACATAGGCATCAATAGGTCTTCCGCCCATTGGATTTGTTATTCTCTCATCTGGAGGACCAAATAGAATATAAATTCTCCCTCTATCCTGAAGCCAGCCTGGACGGGCACCTCTGAAAAGTTGATTTGCTTCTTCAATCCGCCTAAAATAAGTCTCCTTAAATTCATTCTTCAGTGTTCCTGGAGTCGGGTCTCTTCTTGCCCAGAAATCTTCTATGAATTTTGGCCTTTCCGATGGAGGTAATTCCTTGAAAATTTTCTCTTCCTCTGAAGTTATAATATATCTGACAGTTGATAAAAATTCTTTGCTTTTTGGATCTAACTCCTCATATGTCTTGAAAGTTGCGCATCTATTCAAAATAAAAAGAACAATAAAAATTGTGAAAAATATTAAAATTTTATATCTCATTATTTTCCTCCTAAATCGTAAATTTTATATCTTTCTTTATTTCTTCTTCTCCAGTTAAATTAATAAGTTTTAGATGAAGTATATACTTCTTCTTTTCGCCTGTCTGAATTACATCCTCAAATGTAAAATCAACTTTAATTGAGTATTTATCATTTATTAAAAGTTTTAACTCGTCTTCGGTCATTGCCAAATAATAATCATTTTTATATTCAGTAAGTTTGTTTTTATTTTCATCTACTATCTCAAAGAACAGCTCTAAAGTAGTTTCTAAATTTTTATCCTTAGACTTAAACCAAATTGTTTTATATGGTATTTCAAGAATGAGTAATCCACTTACCTCTCCATCTTTTCTCTTTAATTTTTTTAAACGCCAGTTTAAATCAAAAAACGGTTTTTCAGGACGGAATCTTGCCTGTTGAATTGCCTGCGCCTTATTCAACTCATGGAGATAAACTACATTATGAGTTTCCAGGGTATAAGTACCGTTCCAAAACCAATCTACAAAAACAACGGGAAACCATCCATAATACCATATTTCAGCTGGTCTTCCAATCTCAGGATGACCCATTGGATAAGTAAATCTGCTCGTGGGGGGACCGAAAATTACATATATCCTTCCTCTATCTGTCAACCACCCCTCTCTTCCTTCTCCTCTAAAAAGTTTATTTGCCTCTTCTATTCTTTTATAATATTCTTCTTTAAACTCATTAACCTCTGTTGTAGGATCCGGATCTCTTCTTTTCCAGAATTCTTCTATGAATTTTTTTCTTTCTTCAGGAGGTAATTCAAGGAATATTTTTCTCTCTTCTCCTGTAATTATATATCTTACCTCGGATAGAAACTTTTTTTCTTCTGGATTCAATTTTCTTTCTAATTTGTACAGCCTACATGATATGATAAGAAGAAATAAGAAAAAAAATAAAATTTTTAAACTATTTTTTAAATTCATTCTTTTCCCTTTCTATAGAATTAATTTTATCTCTTATTTCCTTTTGATTTGGATTTAATTCAAGAGATTTCTTCCATGCTTTTATTGTTTCTTCAATATTCCCAATACTGTAGTAGCATTCACCAATTGAATTTAACAGATGAATATTTAAACCAAAGTGTGATATTGCTTCTTCATAGACTGAAATCGCCTTGTTATATTCTCCCAGCATCTGATGAGCTTTTCCAAGAAGATAATATAATTCAAAATTAGCTTTTTCATTGTTTTTTAAAGGCAATAATATTTGTCTAACTTTTTTAAATTCTTTTAAAATAGAATAGACCTTTGCTAAACTTAATGCATAATCTATTGATTTTGGGTCTTTTTTGAAAGCCTCTTCAAAATATTTCTTAGCTATCTCAAATTTTCCCATATTGAACCATTGACTTCCCAAAATATAAAGATAAACAGAGCTATTTGAAGAAGGCATTACCTTTGTATATATCCAGGGGCGGGGTAAACTTGCCATAGGAGATAGATCAAATTCCTCAAATTCTGATAATATTTCCTGTTGTGAGGCATTCAAAAGAGAAACTTTTATTCTGTAATGGGCGGGAGCAAAATCTTTTAGATCAAATTCACGAATAAAATTCATACTTTCCGAATAGTTTTTTAATTCATCTGTATAAGTCTGATATTCTTCATTCCCTCTATAAAATGTGTACTTTAATATACCTTGTTTTTTCAATTCAGGAGTTAATCCAAATATTTGGAAGAAAATATAAAGGGTGTCTGAAGTGGAAAATGTATTGTCAGGGACACAGTAGAAAACTTTATTACTGAAATTGAATGGTTTATTAACGGATTTATTTAAAGGTTCAATCTTATATCCCAATACCAAAGGTGTCATCTGAAGCATTGATAAATCAGAGGGAATTGAAATTTCCTCCTCCACTGAAGTAAATTCCTTAGAAACTGTATTTTTTAGCAGAATTGAGAGTTTATAATTCCCGGGAACAAGGGGAATCATATCATAAATATTAAATGGAATATTTTTTATTTTAGTAAGCTGGTCTTCAGAAAACTGGAAAGAAATGTTTTTTTCATACTGAAATACAACCTTTCCTTTTAAATCAGTAATTTTTCCGTTAAGTTTTAAATTTGAATAATATTTAGATTCATAACTACCTACTGAGAGTCTTTCTGGCTGAATTATATAATAAATAAAGAATAACCCATTGGGATCTCTGTAATATTTTATTAATGACCGATTATCAATGTAATTAGCAGTATATTCCACTTCAACTATATCTTTGAACTTTAAAAGTTTTTCAGCATATTTATCATCCACCAGTCTTTGTGGAAGTAAATTAATATTTTGTATTAAAATTTCTGATGCTAATGAAGGTCTTCCATATATGGATTCCTCTCCAGGGATTAAAGAAAGTGAAACTCTTGCAAGATCAGGTTCTATTTCCTTCAATGTTTCATAAGCTTTTAAATAATCAGCTGGATCTCCCCAGTAATCCGGCATAAATGCTTGAGGCCCATCCCTTGCTGGACTATAAAGAACATACTCTCCTGTGCCACCTCTCTGAATGAATACAAGATAAAAAGCAGGAATCAAGCCCTTTTTTGTCATGCCTTGATAAAACCATATTTCAGCTGGATAAAGGTTTTGTTTTGCATCAAATCTCTGAACATCTTGAGGAGGACCTAAAATTATATAATATCTGCCCCTATCTGTTTTCCAACCAGGCTTCGGCGTTCCCCTACCAAACATGTGATTCGCATAAGCTATTCTTCTATAATGTTCCTTTTTAAATTCATTTTCGGGTGTACCTGGGGTTGGATCTCGATGTTTCCAGAAAGCTTCTATAAACAGGTCTCTCTCTTTATCTGTTTCCAGCTGAAGAAATACTTCTCTCTCTTTTGGGGTAATTATATAGACAACCTCTTCCTCAAGCCATTTTCTATATTTCGGTGGTAAATCTTTTACCGACTTTTTCTTTGCCTCTAATTGAAAAAGGAAAGAGATTACCACAAGTAAAACTAATATTGATTTCTGAAATTTTCCCATATCTCTTCTTTATAAGTTTAAACTCATTTAAAAAATAATTCAACCTCCTTCTTTTTACTTGATTTTTTAATAAAAAAAATTTTATTCTAAAAAAGAAATGAAACGAAGAGAATTTTTCGAACTTATAGGTTTAGGGACTGGTTTTACACTTTTAAAGTCTACTTCGCAAAGTTTAATAAAAGAAAGAACAACGAGTGACAAGAAAATTATAATTGGAAGTCTTGACCCCTGGATTGAGGTAAATCTTAATAATATCGAATCGAATATAGAGAAACTTAAAAAACTTGTCAAAGTTCCCTTAATGGCTGTAATAAAAGCAAATGCATATGGACATGGATTGATTGAAATTGGAAAATTCCTCGAGAGTAAAGGTATAAATTGGTTAATGGTTGGCAAATTACAGGAGGCAATTTCTCTTAGGAAAAACGGAATAAAATGTAAAATTTTAAATTTCGGGGCATTTTCGAAAATGGATTGTAAGGAAATCATTAAGTGGAATATTAGTCAATGTGTATTTACCGACGAAGTAAAAAGCTTAAATGAAATCGCAAGAAAATTGAGCAAAAAAGCAAAAGTGCACGTGCATATTGACACGGGCCTTGGAAGGGTAGGAGTCCCTTATTATAAAGCTTTGGATTTCATCAAGAAAATTTCAGTTCTTCCAAACATTGAAATTGAAGGTATTTCAACTGCTTTAACCGAAGAGTATGAATTTGACAGGGAACAGTTAAAAAGATTTGATGAAGTATGTTCATTGGCGTATAAGAATGGAATTCATTTGGGACTTAGACATGCAGCAAGTAGTGATGCAATTCTTTTACATCCTAAATCCTATTATGATATGGTAAGGCCAGGTATTACAATTTATGGATATTATCCTTCGGATAAAACTCAGATTGAAGATAAATTAAATCTTAAACCGGCTCTGAAATTAAAGGCAAAAGTTATCTATGTGAAAGAACTAATGCCTGGAGAGTCACTGTCATATCACAGAAAATTCATTGCAAAGAAAAAAGAATTAATAGCAACAATTGGCACAGGATACTCAGATGGCTACCCTCCAGCTTCTGCAAATAGAGGTTTTGTAATTATTAAAGGGGAAAAATATCCGGTAATTGCCTCTGTCACAGCAAATCACATGATGGTTAATTTGAAACATAACAAAAATATAAAAATTGGAGATGAGGTAATTCTTATAAACGATAAAAAGAAAAGCGGTTGCACAGCTTATGAAGTTGGAAAATGGTGCAATATCTCAGTTTATAAGCTGCTTATTTCACTAAACCCATTGCTACCAAGAAAATATATTTATAAAAATGAAGTCTAAAGTTTACTTTATTCAAGCAAATACAAAGGAAAACCCTGAAAGTATTTCTGGAAAGGTCAAAAAAATTTTCCTTAAAAGCGGAATTTTTAATTTGATTGAAAAGGATAGCTTTGTTGCTCTTAAAATACATTTTGGGGAAAAAGGAAATAAAGGCCATATAAAACCTGAATGGCTCAAAGATATAATCTCTTTGATCAAACAAAAAACAAACAATGCATTTTTTACTGATACGAATACACTCTATAGAGGAAACAGAGCAGATGCAATTAGTCATTTGAAAATTGCAGAAGAACACGGTTTTTCCTTAGAAAAAACAGGTATCCCGGTTATTATTGCAGACGGGCTATTTGGAAGAGATTATCAGGAAGTGGAAATCAATCAAAAGCATTTCTCAAAAGTAAAAATAGCCCGAGCTATTTATGACGCTGACTTTCTTCTTGGACTAACTCATATTACAGGTCATATACTGACAGGTTTTGGGGGAACAATTAAAAATATTGCAATGGGATGTTCTTCAAGAACAGGAAAACTGGAACAACATTGTGATGTTAAGCCCGAAATAATTTTACATAAATGTAATGCCTGTAAACTATGTATTTCTGTCTGCCCTGAAGAGGCAATTTCAATAAGGGGGGGCAAAGCTTATATTGCTATGGAAAAATGCATAGGATGTGGTGAGTGTTTAGCTGTATGCCGTCAGGGAGCAGTAAAAATCAACTGGGATGAAAGCTCTCACCGTGTCCAGGAAAAAATGGCAGAATATGCTATTGGAGTTTTGGAGCCAAAGCAAAAATTTGGATTTATCAATTTTATTCTTAAAACAACCAAAGATTGTGATTGCTTAGCAAAAGATCAGCCTGCTCTTGTGGAAGATATTGGGATATTAGCATCTAATGATCCAATAGCTATTGATATTGCATCAGTTGATCTAATAAATAAGAAAGCCGACGATGATTTATTTAAAAAAATTTACCCATCAATAAATTGGAAAGTTCAACTTGAATATGGAGCTAAAATCGGTCTCGGAAATTTAAAATATGAACTAATTGAAATTAATTAATCTTTTTATTCTTCCCATAACTCAAATTTTTTAATCAGATAAGGCTTTAATTCTTCAAAGACTTCTGCTTGATTTTCAACAACTTTTTCGACTTCTTCAAAATCTGCATTTTTAATCTCTTCACAGTAAGAAGCTGTGCGACCAAAATATAGTGGGGTTATAATATCTACAAGTCTCCTGCGATTTCGAGACCATGTTTGATAAATGAAAGCAAAGTCATAAAGGATCTTAGCCCATAAAGAGGGTGGAAAATCTACATGATTCTTTTCTTTTGATCTTCTGACTATCCTTTTCAACTGTCTGAAATTTTCCCAGTCCAAAATTTCCCTATACATTGGTTCAAAATGCTTAAAACCCTCGAAAAATTCATCATGCAACTTTTTTAAATTGACTGATGAAGTCTCTATATTTAACTTTTCCTTTTTATAATAGAATATTGGAGGATCAATTGAACCACATATCTTTTTCCATTTATTTTCATATTTGCCCATTAAATAAAATAAAGTACTTATAACATGCTGGAACATCGCTCCCAAATCAGTAGCGGGATCTTTATAATCATGAATCTTCGCTCCAAGATAAACCTGGCCCACTCTAAATCCTTCATTCAATGCAAGCGTTGTCATCCATATATCAATTCCAAATCGAGCGACATCTGTTTCCCAAACATCCTGTTCAGCGTAAAATTTAGCTAATTTTGTACTAAACCCAAAATCTCCTCCAATTGGCTGGCGAATCTTAATCCCATAGAGAGCCCTAGTCATAGGATAAACAATATTATTTGTAATTGTGCCATCATATCTATTTCTTAAGTAATATGGAGCAAGAAAATCAACTTTATCATCAAGAATTGGTTGAACAAGCCTCTTTATCCAATCAGAATTTATACTCCTCAAATCAGCATCAACAACGACACATACCTTAGCATCTAAAATCTTAGCTGTTTCAAATATAGCACGAAAAGAAGTCCCTTTCCCCGGAACACCCCTATAAATGGAGACCCTTCTTTCTATTCCATCCGGTATTTTCGCTTCATACGCCTTTTCTCTTGTATCATCAAGGGAACCTCCATCAGAAATCAAGATGCCACTTTTTAAATCTGGAAAATATTTTGCTAATCCTTCGCCAGCCACGGATACCACATGCCCTATTGTATCTTCATTATTAAAAGCTGGAATTCCTACTAAAATATCTAAATTGCCTATTCTCTCAATCCACCTACAAAGCTGTTCCCTTAATGCGGTTTCGCATTTCTTCACTTTATAAATGCCCATTTTTCACTCCTCTTAATCGTAATTTATTTCTTTTAAGAATTCATTTAACTGCTTTTTTGAGATAATTCCCTCTCTTATAATTTTTAGTCTACTCCCAGTTAAATCAATAACAGTTGATGGCCTTTTTCCTGGTGTATTTCCACCATCTACTATCAAATCAACCTCTCCATAAAATATTTTCGTAAGCTCAATTGGCGACGAGATTTCTCTTCCTCCTGAAATGTTGGCGCTGGTTGCTATTATTGGGAATCCCGTTTTTTCTATCAATCTTCTTAACCACTCAAAATCTGGAAGTCTCATACCTATTGTTCCTCCCTCTCCAATCATTTCCTCTGGAAAAATTTCTTTTGATTTAAGCACAATTGTAAGTGGACCCGGCCAAAATCTCTCTGTAATTCTATAAAATATTTCGGGAATATCGTACGCCAACTCTTCAACCTGACTTTTTTCATGTATGACAATAGGTAAAGGTTTACCGAACTCTCTTCTTTTTAAATGATAGATTCTTATTACAGCTTCACGATTGAAAGGATTCGCTCCAAGCCCATAGAAAGTCTCTGTTGGATATACAATTATTTTTCCTTCCCTAAAATTCCTTGCAATGATTTCTAATTTTTCCTCCTCTATTATTTCTGGATTTACTTTAATTATTTTTGTTGGATTTGACATGAAATCAATATTTAACCCTGATTGTATATTTTAAAATTGAATAAGATTTCTTCTTTACTGGAATAATAAATTTCAGATTATAAATATCTATTTTTTCATAAGGATAGTTTGATTTTATCACTTCCCATTCTCCGGAAACAGGTTCTCTAATCTCAACTTCTATATCTTTATTTTTTAAATTATTTATCTTAATCTCAAAAGTTGATTCATGAATTTCTTTTGAAATTTTTCTATAATCAGTCTGTTTCCGAATCGCTGAAATATCAAAAGCCTTTCCGATTCTTAACTTTATAATTTCACCTTCAGGAGTATGCTTTATTCTGTCCTCTCCGATAAAATGAAGATGTCCATCCTTATCTTCATTATATACCCGAAAAATTCCTGAAGGTAATGCTAAGCCAAGATTATTTTCCTTATTATTTTCAATGTGCAAATATACATTAATCTTTTCTTTTCTCTCTACATTAAATCTCCTTGTATAATAATACCTTTGCCCTTCCACTACATATTTTTTTCTAATCGGAATTTTATTGGCTTTAAAAAATAGAAATTGTTTGGTCTCATTATTATGAAGATCAATTAAATAAGGCAATGAATAAATATAATACTCAAAAAATTCCTCCTCTTTTATCTCTTGAGTAAATGCCTTTGAAACATATGCAGGCCGTGCTTCCAGCAAAACTCTTTCTGGCCTCAGCTTCTGTATTTCTCCTGCAATTAATTTGATACGCGCTTTTTCAAAATCTGTTCCGCTTTTATTTTCAATATTTATTAAAGCTGTTAAGTCAGTTATTTTATTTTCCTTTATGACAGCATTATAAAAAGATTTCCATGTAAGGCCCTCGGTTAAATAAGATATTTCCAGCTTCTGTTTACCTGAATAATTGTTTTTAACTTTCCATTTTAAAGCAGGAGCAAGAAGTAAATTTTTTGGCAATTCAGGAAACTCTATCCTTCCTGGAAAATCCATTACTACTCTATTATCAATTTTAAGTATTTCGCCTCCTGAAATACTCAGTAAAATTGCTTTCTGCCTTATCTCTTTCTTTGTTTCAGGGTCAACTGAAATTAGAATAACCTCCTTCCCGAGATAACTTTTAAGCAGATTTTCTCGGTTAAGTAAATTAAACTCGTATTTTTGTTCTTTAATTTTAAAAGCTTCTGGTGAACTCAATGATCTCACCGAAATTGTGGTGGGATCAATTTTGGATGGAACATCTTCAAATCTGAGAATTACATCTCCCAGGGGAATCTTTACATTTCTTATTTCCTTTATCAAACCAAGATTAAAATTATAAATTGTTAAAAACAACTTTTCTCTTGAATCAGCTTTTATTGGATAAATATTATTTTCATTCCCTTTAGCCAAATTAATTAAAAAAATAATAGTTAAAATCAAAATACTCACCTTAATTTTATAATTCATCCACTACCTCATTTATAGAATTCTTAATTATTGTAACTCAATATTATAACTTAATTTATGATATAATTGAATAGATTATGAAAAAAGCTCTTCTTTCCTTAGCAGGATTTGACCCTACTGGAGGAGCAGGAGTGCTTCTGGACTGCAAAGTGTTCGAACTGCTAGGCTTTCAGGGATTAGGAATTATTACAGCAAATACAGTGCAGAATACTCAAAAAGTTAAGAAATTTTTCTCAACTTCCTCACAATTGATAATTGAACAATTTAATACTTTGCAAGAAGACATAAAAATTGAAGGAGTAAAGGTAGGAATGATTGGTGACAAACAGAGTTATTCAGGAATTAAACATATACTTAATTCCTCTAAAAATATTCATAGAATAATCGACCCAATTTTAAAAGCTGGTTCAGGAAAATGGTTAATTAATAAAAGCGAGATAAATAATCTTTATGAAGAATTAATTCCCTTAGCTGAAATTATCACACCGAACATATTTGAAGCTTCTCTCTTAATAGATATGGAAATTAACTCAATAGACGATATGAAAAAGGCTGCTGAAAGAATATATAATAAGTGGAAAGTAAAAAGCATTATTAAAGGAGGGCATTTAAAATCAGATAAGGCAATAGATCTTGCCTTTGATGGAAAGAACTTCTTAATTTTAGAAGAGAAAAAAATCAAAAACAAAATTCACGGAACCGGATGTTTCTTTTCATCTGCTTTACTTGGATATTTATGTTTGAATAATTCATTTTTTGAAGCATGCAACTCAGCGAAAGAGCTCACTTCTCGTGCAATTAAAAAATCTATAAAAATTGGAAAAGGACAGAAAATAATTATTTTTAAATCTTTATCCAATTATTCTTAGATATTAGATTAAAATTAAATTTCCTTTTTTCCTGCTTCTTCTGCTTTAAAAATAATTCTTTGAAACATTATAGGTCCAATTATCTGATTTATGGCTATTACAGCTATTGCCAGGGTTTTAAATTGAGGTCCCCATACTGGAAAACTCTTTTCAATAATGATTGCTAACCCAAGAGCAACACCAGCCTGTGAAATAAATCCCATCCAAGATAGCCTCTTAATATTAACCTCCTCTTTTGACAATTTAGCACCCAAATATGTTCCCAAAAATTTTAAAATTGCTCGCATAGTTACCATGCTCAATGCAATTATCCAAGTTGATTTCAAAATTTCTAAATTTAATGATGCTCCTGAAATTGCGAAAAATATGACATAAATTGGAAGAGAACTTTTCTCTATGATATGAATTAATTTCTCTCCTTCTGAGGAAAAGTTCTCAGTTAAAAATCCAGCTATCATACATATTAAAAGAGGATGAAATTCAAAATGAGAGGATAACTCATAAGTAAAAAAGGCGATACTAAGAATAAAAATTGTAATTTCTTTTTTTATAAATTTAAGGTAAAAAATTATAATTAACCCCATTAAAACTCCTGTTATGATTGAACCTGACATTTCTTTTAATAAATTTAGAAGAATTGAAAAACTAAAATTTGATTTTGCTACTATTAGAAATTTCGAAAAAGAAAAAGAAAACGCAAAGAGAACTATAACTATCACATCTTTAAAAACCGTAATACTCAAAACCAGGTCAGTAAGAGGACCTTTTGCTCTGGTTTCAGTTATAATCGCAATTGTGGTAGAGGGTGATGTTGCAATTGATAATACACCAAACAATAGACCAAAGGCAAAAACATAGCTTAATTTATCAATAGGTAAAAACGTAAGAAAATCTCTGGCAAAGAAACAAAAAATTAGAAACCCACAAAGAAGAAATAAAGCCTGAAAAAGAATGATTAAAATAATTGTTTTCCTTTTCTCTTTCAGTATTGCAAGCCTTAATTCTCCTCCAGCAGTAAGTGCTATCAAGCTTAATGCAAGCCCATCAAGAAGCTGGAGACTTTTAACCTCATTGAGGTTAATTAATTTCAAAAAATAAGGACCACATATAATACCCATAACCATAAATCCAGTTATCATAGGAAGCTTTAGCTTCTTTGTAATTTTTCCAAAAAGAAAAGCCGTAATTAGAAGAAATCCTAATGCAAAGGTAGCACTTTGATTTAAATTTCCTGTTCCTGTGGAAATGGATTTCAATACATAAATTAAAACAAAAAAAACAATAATTATTAGAATACTCATCCGGCTCTCTGGGATTCCAATTTAATCAAAGATACCTTCAGGCCAATTGGTGCAAGAAATTCATTAATTAAAATTCCCAATAGGGCTACTGTTAAAAAAATATCTGTCAAGGGTAATGAATAAATCAATTTAATATTTATGGCTAAAGCTATTGCCATCCCCCCTTGAGAAAGAAAAGTCAATCCATATAATGGGGGTAGATTTATAGGAAATTTCAAGATTTTCTTTAATAATGGAAGATACAATACGCTCCCTCCGATTCTGCTTCCTACGAAAATAAAAATTAATAAAATCACTGATATGTCTATTGATATATTCCACAAAGCCCCAATTAATATCAAAAAAATTATATAAAGGGGTTTTTCAACTGATAGAAATACGGGATAAATCCTGTCATGTAATTTTGTTAACCTTGTGAGAATAAAACCAAAGAGCATGCAGATAAAAATCGGTGAAAGATTAAAAAATGAAGCAGCCCCTGATGCAAAAAAGACCATTCCGAATAATAAGGTTAAAATTTCCCTTTGATCATTAATTACTTTTGTAAGTAAATGAAATATTATACTTAAAAGGCCACAAAAAATAATAGAACCCAAAAACAATAAAAGCCCTTTTATAAAAATTTTTTCTCTAAAGAAAGGAAAATGCCAGAAAGAGGTGATGAGAGCAAACCCCCATATTCCCCAGAAATCATCTATATTATTTGAAAAAACTGCCAATCTATAATATTCACCCTTATGAGGTATCAGATTGGAAAAGAAAGGTAAAAAGGAGGATGATGAAATTGAAGCCAGGATTCCAAAAGAAATAGCCATCCCAGCAAGTATGAAGGACGAGTATGATGAATAAATCACTTTAAGAAATAGCAATGATATTAAAGTTACTGTTAAAAATAAAAACATAGAATACAAAAAACTAAACCCTAAATACTTTTTAGGAAATTGACGAAGAAACTTATTTTCAAGCTGAAATCCATACAAAAAACCAATCCATCCTAATCCTAAGTTAATTAAAGGACTCAATTGATTTAAAACCTGAGAGCTGAGAATATTCAATCCATCCTTTCCTGAGATTAAACCGAAAAGAATGTATACTGATCCGGATGAAAAAAAATAAAAAAACGGAGAAAAAACATTTCTCCGGAAAAATAATCCAATTGAACCAAGATATGAAATTAATATAAGTAAACCAAGAGCTAAAATCGCTTTCATCTTATGTTATGATTACACCTCAGGAAGAAAACCCTCAACTCTTTCAATTGGTAAAACAAAAACTATTCCCTTCCCCCTTTCCTTTAAATCCCCGAGAATTTTTTCAAGAAGTTTTATCGCAGGCTCCACTTTTTCTTCCTTAATAACTGAAAAAATTGTTTTATTATAAGACTTTGCCCCAGCAAACATAAACCTTAATCCAGCAAATATTGGCACTTCTTCCGAGAGTATATGTCCCATACCAACACTATCAATTATAGTTGCACCCGTAATTCCAATTTCAATAAATCCTTCTAGGATTTCTTCCAATTTTTCAGGTTTGTTTAAAACAATTATGAGTAATTTCATCATATTTTACCTTCCTCTTCTTCAAAAATTCTCAATACTTCCTGAACATTTGAACAGTCAATTAACTTTTTTATAATTTCAGTTTCTTTTATTAAACGCGCTATCCTAGCAAGAGCCTTGAGATGAAGTCCTGGATTTTTTTTATTTCCTAGAATTAAAAAAATTAGTTTTATCGGCTTTTTGTCAGGAGAATTAAAATCAATACCCCTTCTTGAAATCACGATAACAATTATCAAATTTTCTATTTCCTCAGAAAAACAATGAGGTATTGCAACTCCATTTCCAATAGCTGTTGATTGAATTTTTTCTCTCTCTATTAATTTTGAATATATACCCTCAACGTTTTTTATTAAACCCTTATTTTTTAAAAATCCAGCTATTCTCAATAATGCCTTTTCTTTTTCTTGTTCTTCTAAACCAATTAAAATATAATCACTTAATAAATATTTAGATAATTTCATTTCTTGTCTCCTAATATTAATCCTTTTTAGTAAACACACATTAGGCCTATTTGTCAATACCATTTCAAGTTGACATATAAAGGATTTTCAATTAAAGTAGTTATAGAGAGATAAAATGGTAAAATCAACAACTGTCCTATGTATCCGCCACCAGGGTAAAGTGGTTATGGCAGGTGATGGACAGGTAACTTTTGAAAACACAATACTAAAGAAAAGTGCAAATAAGATTCGAAGACTGTATCATAATAAAATCTTAGCAGGATTTGCAGGAACAACGTCAGATGCTTTTGCATTATTTTCTCGATTTGAAAGTAAATTAGAAGAATATAGAGGAAACTTAGCTCGTGCTTCAATTGAACTTGCAAAGGAATGGCGTTTGGATAAAGCTTTGCGAAGGCTTGAGGCACTAATGATTGTAGCAGATAAAGATAGGTCATTCCTAATTTCAGGAACAGGGGATGTGATAGAACCTGATGACGGAATTTTAGCAATTGGTTCAGGTGGTCCATATGCATTAGCAGCTGCTCGTGCATTAATTCAACATACAAATCTTTCTGCTAAAGAAATTGCTTTGACTGCAATGAAAATTGCAGCAGATATTTGCATATATACCAACCACAATATTGCAATAGAGGAGTTGTAAAAATGCCAATCTCTTTACCTGATTCACTTGAAAAATTTTCAGAAGAAAAAAAAGAAATAGACAGGGAAGCTGAACTTACTCCAAAGCAAATTGTTGCAGAGTTAGATAAATATATAGTAGGACAAAAGGAAGCAAAAAAGGCAGTAGCGATTGCTCTCCGAAATCGTTTTAGGAGAAGAAAACTTCCACCTGAACTTGCAGATGAAATCGCACCCAAAAACATCCTTATGATAGGCCCGACAGGTGTTGGTAAAACTGAAATTTCAAGAAGATTAGCGAAATTGACATCTTCACCGTTTCTTAAAGTGGAAGCAAGCAAATTCACAGAAGTTGGGTATGTTGGTCGGGATGTAGAATCAATGATTAGAGATTTAATGAATTTGGCAGTGGAAATGGTTAAATCAGAAAAACTCGAAGAAGTTAGAGAGAAAGCGGAAAGAAACGTTGAGGAAAAAATTCTTGATATTCTTCTACCCCCACCAAGAAGAAGACTTAATGATGTCCTTTCCAAGGAAGAATATGAAAGATTTCAGCAAACTCGGGAAAAATTGAGAAAACAATTAAGAGAGGGCCTCTTAGATGATAGAAAAATAGAAATTGAAGTTAAAGAGTCTGCTATCCCTCCTCTTGAAATCTATTCAGGTTCTGGTATGGAGGAAATAGGTATCCAAATTCAGGAAATAATACCCGGGTTTTTTGGAAAAAGAACTAAAAGAAGAAGAGTAAAAATTAAGGAAGCATGGGATTATCTTCTTGAAGATGAACAGAAAAAATTAATTGATATGGAAGAGGTTGTTCGACTTGCCCGCCAGAGAGTAGAACAATCAGGAATAATATTCTTGGATGAGATAGATAAAATCGCTGGTAGAGAAAGTGGTCATGGACCCGATGTAAGCAGAGAAGGTGTTCAAAGAGATCTACTTCCCATAATAGAGGGAACAACTGTAAATACAAAATATGGAATAGTTCGAACTGACCATATACTTTTTATTGGCGCAGGAGCATTTCATGTATCAAAACCTTCTGACTTGATACCAGAACTTCAGGGAAGATTTCCAATCAGGGTTGAATTAAAACCCCTAGGAAAGGAAGATTTTATAAGAATATTAGTTGAACCTGAGAATGCTTTAATCAAGCAATACAAGGCACTATTACAAACCGAAGGAATAGAAGTTGATTTTACTCCTGATGCTATTGAAGAAATAGCAGAAATTGCTGAAAAAGTTAATGAAGAAATGGAGAATATTGGGGCAAGAAGATTACATACAATAATGGAAAAAGTTATGGAAGATATATCTTTTGAAGCTCCTGATTTGCCTGAAAAGAAAATAGTAATTGATAGAAAGTATGTAAGGGAAAAATTACAGGATATATTAAAAGATCAAGATTTACAGAAATTCATATTGTAATCTTTTATGAAGAAATCACCTTTTTTATTAGTGATTTTGTTTATTTTTTTAATTAATTGCGGTAGAAAAGCTCCGCCATTACCTCCGATCATTAAAATTCCAAAAACTGTGACAGATCTTAAAGTTAAACAGATTGGCAATAACATATTTCTTTCCTGGAAAAATCCCATTAGTTACACTGATGGAAGTCCTCTTTCAAAAATTGGAAAAATTCAAATTTATATTTATGAAAAAGAAAAAAATTATAAATATTTCAAAATAAATAAAAAAGAATTCTTCAAAAAATCCAAATTAATTGAAATTAATGAAACAGAAAGTTTTATATATCCTCTTGAAAATAAAAAAATGAATGATAAAGAGTTAGTATTTGGAATTATTGTAAAGGATAACAGAAATAAAGCTTCAGAGCTATCAAAGACTGTTTCAATAAAACCAGGAATCCCCCCTCTTCCTCCAAGAAATCTATCTTTCACAGTATATGAAGACAAAATTTTGTTAAAATGGGAAAAACCGGAAAATGCTAATTTTAGAGTGGAGGGTTATAGAGTATACAGATGGGATGAAGAGAGCAAAAAACCTATGGCCCTCAATTCAAATTTATTGGAACAAACAATATTCGAGGATAAAAATTTCGTTTTTAATAAAAAATATTTTTACACTGTTAGGAGTATAGCCTATACTTTTCTAAAATATATCCCATTGCCCTATCCCTTTCTATTCTTCTCCACGCAAAAGGAAAAAAAGAGTGTCTCAGAAATTGAAAGCGAAAATTCTAATGTAGTGGAAGTAATACCTATGGATACATTTCCACCAGATCCTCCAAAGGGTCTTGTTGGAATAACTGAGGAGAGTGCAATTACTTTAATGTGGGATCCAAATAGTGAAAAAGATCTTGAAGGATATAAAGTATGGAGAAAAGGTGAAAATGAAGAAAAATTTTCTCTATTGACACCTATACCGATTTCGAGCAATAGCTTTAAGGATGACAAGGTTAAAAAGGACACAACTTACTATTACTTTGTTACAGCTATTGATAGAAGAAAAAATGAAAGTGAGAAATCAAAAATAATAGAAATTAAATTCGAAAAATAGAGGAGGAAAATGAAAATTTATCATTATCAATTCAAAGGAAAAAAATATTATGGAATATTAAAGGAAGAGAATCTTTATCCAATTGAAGGTTCAATATTCAGAAGTTTTAAGATTAGAAATGATTATATTCCTATTAGTGAAGTGAAACTTTTACCTCCTGTTAAACCCTCGAAAATAATCTGCGTGGGCCTGAATTATAGAACTCATACCTTAGAAAGTAAAAAAAGAGTTCCGGAAGAACCTTTATTATTTCTTAAGCCTCCTACTTCAATTATTGGACCAAATGAGATTATTGTCTATCCTAAAATGAGCAAAAGAATAGATTATGAAGGAGAAGTCGCTGTGGTTATAAAGAAAAAAGCATATCAGATAAAAGACGAAAAAGAAGCTTTTTCCTATATTCTTGGATATACATGCTTTAATGATGTGACTGCAAGAGATATTCAGCAAAGAGAAGGTCATAATACGAGAGCAAAATCCTTTGATACTTTTGCTCCTATAGGGCCATGTATTGCCACCGATTTGGATCCACTCAATTTAAAAATCAAAACTTTTTTAAATGGAAAATTAAGACAATCTGGAAATACAAAAAATCTTGTTTTTTCTATACCATATCTTGTAAAATTTATTTCTCACATTATGACTCTCTTACCAGGAGATATTATCTCTACAGGAACTCCATCAGGAGTTGGTCCCATGTCTCCTGGTGATAGAATTGATATCCAAATAGAGGGAATTGGGACTCTCTCAAATACTGTAATGAAAATTCATTGAAGGAGGATTTGAAAATGAAATTTTTTCTTGACACTGCAAATTTAGAACAAATAAAAGAAGCTGTTAGCTGGGGAGTAATAGAAGGAGTTACTACCAATCCAACTTTAATTTCAAAGGAGAATATGGAGTTTGAAGAATTAATTAAAAAAATATGCGAAATTGTTCCCGGGCCTGTCAGCGTAGAAGTAATCTCCCAAGAATGGAAAGGGATGGTGGAGGAGGCTAAAAAATTTGCAGAATTAGCAGAGAATGTAGTTATTAAAATACCTATGACAGTCGATGGACTTAAAGCTACCAGAGAGCTTTCAAGAAAAAATATCAAAGTAAACATGACCCTTATCTTTTCTCCATCACAGGCTCTGCTGGCAGCAAAGGCTGGTGCAAGTTTTATCTCTCCTTTTATAGGTCGTTTGGATGACATCTCTACCCCTGGCATGAATCTTATTGAGGATATAATTACAATTTTCAATAATTATATGTTTGACACAGAAATAATTGTTGCTAGCATAAGACACCCTCTCCATGTAGTTGAAGCTGCACTTTTAGGCGCACATATAGCAACAATGCCCTTTCAAGTCCTTGAAAAATTGGTAAATCATCCATTGACAAATATAGGACTTGAAAGATTTTTAAAAGACTGGGAAAAAGTCAAGAAATAATATTTTGGTTATTGGTCAATGGTTATTGGTGAAAGAGAAGACAAATTTAAATCAAATAACTAATAACTAATTTGTGAGGTAGAAAATGGGAATAGAAGAAAAAATAAAAAATTTAAGGGAAAAATTAGAGTTAGCTGAACTAGGCGGAGGTAAAGAGAGGATAGAATTTCAACATAAAAAGGGGAAGAAAACAGCACGGGAGAGAATTGAATTACTTCTTGATCCTGGAACGTTTCACGAGCTCGATAAACTCGTTGTTCATCGCTGTTATGATTTTGAAATGGATAAAAAGAGAATTTATGGAGACGGTGTTGTAACAGGATATGGAAGGATCGATGGACGACTGGTTTTTGTATTTGCACAGGATTTCACTGTATTCGGTGGAACTTTAAGTGAATCCAATGCATCTAAAATATGTAAAATTATGGATTTAGCAATGAAGGTAGGCGCTCCAGTAATAGGATTAAATGATTCAGGTGGAGCAAGAATTCAGGAAGGAGTGGGAAGCTTGGGTGGATATGCAGATATTTTTCTAAGAAACACCTTGGCCTCAGGAGTAATACCTCAAATTTCAGCTATTATGGGTCCGTGTGCTGGGGGAGCGGTTTATTCACCTGCTCTTACTGATTTTATAATTATGACAAAAGAAAAGAGTTATATGTTTATAACTGGACCGGATGTTATTAAAGCAGTCACTCATGAAGAAGTAACAATGGAAGAACTTGGAGGAGCAGAAACTCATAATACTATAAGTGGAGTTGCACATTTCGCAGCAGAGGGCGAAGAACATGTAATGGCTATAATTAAGGAACTCCTTTCCTTTATTCCAAGTAATAATATGGAGGACCCTCCATTTAAGGAAACATCAGACCCTCCTGACAGAATTGATGATAAACTTAACTATATTATTCCTGATGATCCAAATCAGCCTTATGACATGAAGGAATTAATAACTGCTGTTCTTGATGACAATTATTTCTTTGAGGTTCAGGAACATTTTGCAAAGAATATAATAATTGGATTTGGAAGATTGGGAGGAAAATCTGTTGGAATTATAGCTAATCAACCAAGTCACCTTGCTGGTGCTCTTGATATAAATGCCTCTAATAAAGCTGCAAGATTCGTCCGTTTTTGTGATGCTTTTAATATACCACTTATAACATTTGAAGATGTTCCAGGATTTCTTCCAGGGGTAAATCAGGAATATGGAGGAATAATAAAACATGGTGCTAAACTTCTTTATGCATATGCAGAAGCAACGGTTCCAAAAATAACTATTATAACTAGGAAATCGTATGGAGGAGCTTATTGTGTTATGGCGTCAAAACATATAAGAACAGATATAAATTATGCATATCCCACAGCTGAAATTGCTGTTATGGGCCCTGAAGGTGCAGTAAATATTATCTATAAAAAGGAACTCTCTCAGGTTTCAAACCCGGATGAATTCAGAAAAGAGAAATTAAGGGAATTCAGAGAAAAATTTGCTAATCCTTATATTGCAGCCCAGAAAGGTTATATTGATGAGGTGATAGAGCCAAAATATACTCGACCAAAACTAATAGCAGCTTTACAAATGCTAGAGAATAAAAGAGATGAAAATCCACCAAAGAAACATGGGAACATACCGCTTTAAATAAATATACGAATTTTAAAAAGTTCCTTCTACTTAAGATTTCTATATTTTCCTATTTCATATTTCAGAACTAGAGAGGCACTTGGTAAAGACATATTTACCACCTTGATTAACTCTAAGAATCTCTGTAATAATACCGACTTTTCTCATTACATCTTCCATCAACACCACAGGATATAATAACACATGATGATGGATCATTGA